>PJTS01000015.1_pt1 | contig 231425 bp, 199 predicted proteins | sample 1512251 | NCBI WGS metagenome assembly PJTS01 (sample SAMN08177686, study PRJNA422409) | Soil metagenome, whole genome shotgun sequencing project. | isolation source: Soil (2) enriched on wood chips: alkali lignin treatment | place: USA: Madison | collected 2015-01-15 | reverse complement strand
TCCGTGGCACGGTAAACTCCACCCGGAGCAAGGCCAAATAGGGGTTCACATGGTACGGCCCGTACTGAACCCGGGTAGGCTGCTTGAGCCAGTGAGCGATTGCTGGCCTAGATGAATGACTGTCCACGACAGAACCCGGCTTATCGGTCAGCTTCAACTTTTTTTTAAGCAATCGTTGGTGTGTCTCTGGTGGTGAAATGAGAAACATCAACGGTTGCAATAACTCTTATATTGCCTACTGCAACACCATAAATAATTTCTCCTCTTCTGATCATAAAAACCTTTACGGTTCAGGCTCAATAATAAGAGCTTTATTAATTCATTGCCTGAATACGAACACAGTAATATTTTCATGGTGAATAATTCGAAATGACATTTTATTTTAACAACAATACATTTCGAATAATGTGGTTTATTTGTAAAATGAGAACAGGGGATAAATAGAACGACAGCAAGTAAAGGGACTTATAATGGGAGTCAAGGGCAATTATCTTTTCAGGGGTGACAAAACCGCCTGTGGCGGTGTAATCATAGATGGATGTCCTGACCATCAGCATTTTGGGAAAGACATGGTCTGCGAAGGTCACAGGGCAACCTGTGGCAAGCATGAAGGGCTATACCGTATTGCGGGAGGGATTCGCGACACTATCCACGGTAAGAGAATTGCTGGAACGCTGCACAGCCGAAGTTCTTGCCCATGTAGATCTCGCCTTGTCCCCTCAAACTTCTATGATAGTTACGAGCTTGATAATGAAGTGATTCCAATCAGTATTGGTTCACGGGAGATTGCCGGTCTTCCTGAACAGCCCGAACCCGTTCAGCACGCACAATCTACAAAAAAAGATCCAAAATCTGATAAACCCAAAGGTATCGATGCAGGTTTTACCATTATCCCGTATGGTGGGACAACAGAAGCCTGGCAACGTCTGTTATTCACAGAGAACCCACCTGCAGGTGTAAAAGAACTCTTTTCCACGTTGAACGGCCCGGATGAAAGATACAAAGCCGGTTCTATTATGCTGGTAGTTGATCCTGATAAACAGGACGACGAACAGATCGCCCACATGCAGGCCGCGAAAGCGCGAATTGATGCAGCGTTAGCTCCTCTCTCCATTCAGCAAGCCAACTTTCTCTACAAGCACAAAGACACCATTGAGATGTTCGCTGCTGCTGTAACCACTGCAAACGACGCTGCTGGAAATGTGGGAAGAGCGACGGAAGCAGCGAAGGGATATTTCGAACGAGTCGAAAAAATTCTTGTCGAGATCGAGAAGACATACAAACATCAGTACATCACCAGCGGTTCACTGATCGGCAAGCAATTTTTTGTTGAGCGCCGCCGCTTGTTTGGTCAACTTGATAGCGTTCTTAAGATGTTCATGAAGCATCGCTTCATGTTCAAAGAGTACGCCGATCTGAAAAGTGCTCTTGGCCTCTCCAGCCGTTCAATCATGCACCGCTGGAACGAAACAGGCGTTAGCGATATTGAAGGTTACGCAACCCATATCGAGAAGCTGGCGAAGTACGTTAAGTGGATGGAAACAGCCGGGAAGATCGGTATTGGTCTGTCCGCTTTGGATACCGCAGCGAAGATCACGGAAGCCTGTACCGTGGGGCGAGATTGTGCGAAAACGTCGTTTACCTCTATTGGTGAGTTTTCCGGTAGCCTGATCGGCAGTGCGATAGCTGGAAAAATTGCGGGTACAGCCGCAGCAAATACCGTCTGTGCGATAGTGCTTGGCGCTGCAACCATAGAAGCCGCAGGTGCCGGAGCATTACTTTGTACGCTTGGGGTAAATGGCGCTATTGCATATGGGAGCGATAAAGCCACATCCGCGTTCGGTGGCTTCGTTGGTGAATCGCTATATGAGGTTACAAGCAATGACTATTGATGACCTACTTAGCGCCAAGGCAACAGTAATTATTGGTGCACTTGCTTTCGGCTTCGGTATAGCCAGTATCATAGCCTCAGTTCTGAACAGGGATAGATTTAAAGAGATCTGCATCCTGTACAAAGAAAGATACGGTAGTTTGCCTGATGCTGTATTGCTGTTCGAGAACGTCAACACGCTTTATGTCAAAGTGGCATACAGCACAAAAGTGAGTTTTATATACATGCCGCTGTTGTGGAATAAAAGCTCAATCCTGACCAAAAATGATGACAAGGACTTTATTCGTGGGCTACCAAAACGGCTTATTGGTCCATTCTACGCGGAGATATACCTAGCGGTTGTCAGTCTGTTGTTTTTTATCGTTGGTGTGTTACAAATGTTAGCTATTAAGCATGGTTGGGTGTGAAAGGCGCGTCCATTGTAGAGCTTTACTCTCTCACACGGAGTGAGATACAGTCTGCGGCACAAGGCAACCCCAGCGCCGCAGATGCCTGACGCACAGTTGAACGAAGCTGACTTATCGGTCAGCTTCAACTTCTTAAAGAACCCCGCTTCGGCGGGGTTTTTGCTTTCTGGTCATCCGGCCATGTAGGCAAATGATACCAATTCTCAAAATTGCGACGCTAAGCACATTTCACTGTTTATGTGGTTAATGAATCCGTTCATTTGCCATACAAGATCCTAATCACAAAATTTCCCGCTAAAAAAGCACGCTTTCTCAGTGTTGTTAATTTGTTGCTGATGTTGCAGCAATGGTATTCATAGTTTTCACATTTGATATGTGAATATTGAATTCAAAAACATTCCCAGTGTGAATGTGTGATGTATTCGACCCTTTTGTATTCGCGGGCAACGTCATTATTGTTCTATTTGATAAAACACAAAAATGTTTTAAATAGAAAATGGTTATTTATTAGCCGTTAATTGTCTGAAAGATAGTCTTTACTGATATTTAAAAATACAAAAAATCCACCGTGGTTATCACCATAAAATAAAGTTATTACCGCCATTTTTGTTGATCAATATCAGCGTATTGGTGTGTTTTTATATTGCCAACTCATTGATATATATGTGTTTTAATGGTGTTTTTTCGAGGTTGGTAATGATGCGAAAAGTCAAATTGTGAGTAACAGCACATACCCCCTGAAACACTATTAGGTAGAATTCGCCCCGTCATAGGGAAATAAGCGCAGAATATTATGAACACTATTATTCTACCGAAAACACAGCACCTCGTGGTATTTCAGGAAGTCATTAAAAGTGGCTCCATAGGTTCTGCGGCAAGACAACTGGGCCTGACGCAACCGGCCGTCAGCAAAATCATCAGCGATATCGAGTCCTACTTCGGTGTTGAAGTGATGATTCGTAAAAACACGGGCGTTAAGTTGACCGCTGCAGGCCAGGTTCTGCTCTCGTATTCAGAGTCGATCACCCGCGAAATGAAAAACATGGTGAGCGAGATCAACAGCCTCAGTTTTAGCACCGTTATGGACGTCTCCTTTGGCTATCCGTCGCTGATAGGCTTCACTTTCCTGTCTGAGATGATCAAAAAATTCAAGGAAGTGTTCCCGAAAGCGCGCGTCTCGATGTACGAAGCACAGCTCTCTTCGTTCTTGCCCGCTATCCGCGACGGCCGACTGGATTTTGCCATCGGTACGTTAAGCGATGAAATGCTGCTGCAGGACCTGCACGTCGAACCGCTGTTCGAGTCCGAGTTTGTGCTGGTCGCCAGCAAATCACGAACGTGCACCGGCCCGACGACACTGGCATCGCTCACGCACGAGCAGTGGGTGATGCCGCAAACCGATATGGGCTACTACAAAGAACTTCTGACCACCCTGCAAGACAACCACATCAGCATTGAAAACATCGTCCAGACCGATTCCGTCGTCACCATCTATAACCTTGTCCTCAATGCCGATTACCTGACGGTGATCCCCCGCGACATGATTGCGCCATTCGGCTCGGACCAGTTTATTGTTCTGCCGGTGGAAGATGAATTACCCGTGGCGCGTTATGCCGCCGTGTGGTCAAAAAATTACAGTATTAAAAAATCAGCGTCAGTATTAGTTGAACTGGCAAAACAATATTCGTCGATGAATATCGAAAAATGACGATAGAAATAATGATGATTTAAAACACCCGGAGCGACGCTTTTTAACGCTCTGATACCCTGACTTTGCCTGAAAACAATGAATTATTATAACGAGGATATTATGCACATTACTTACGATCTCCCGGTAACGATTGAAGATATTCAGGATGCCAGAAAACGACTGGCAGGAAAAATCTATAAAACCGGTATGCCGCGCTCGAATTATCTCAGCGAACGTTGTAAGGGTGAGATATTCCTGAAGTTTGAAAACATGCAGCGCACCGGTTCATTCAAAATTCGCGGCGCGTTTAATAAGTTAAGCTCGCTCACCGATGCTGAAAAACGCAAAGGCGTTGTCGCCTGTTCGGCAGGAAACCATGCGCAGGGCGTGTCGCTCTCCTGCGCCATGCTCGGTATCGACGGCAAAGTGGTGATGCCGATGGGCGCGCCGAAATCCAAAGTGGCCGCGACGCGCGACTACTCCGCCGAAGTGGTGCTGCACGGCGAGAACTTCAACGACACCATCGCCAAGGTCAGCGAAATTGTCGAAATGGAAGGGCGCATTTTTATTCCGCCTTACGATGACCCAAAAGTGATTGCCGGGCAGGGCACCATCGGTCTGGAAATTCTTGAAGATTTATACGACGTGGATAACGTCATTGTGCCTATCGGCGGCGGCGGATTAATTGCCGGAATTGCCACGGCGATTAAATCCATCAATCCGACCATTAATATTATCGGCGTGCAGTCTGAGAACGTTCACGGCATGGCTGCGTCTTATCAGACCGGGGAAATCGTCAACCATCGCCTCACCGGAACATTAGCAGACGGCTGCGATGTTTCTCGTCCCGGTAAATTAACCTTCGAAATTGTTCGTGAATTAGTTGACGACATTGTTCTGGTCAGCGAGGACGATATTCGCAACAGCATGATCGCGCTCATTCAGCGAAATAAAGTGGTGACAGAAGGTGCCGGTGCGCTGGCCTGCGCGGCGTTATTAAGCGGCAAACTTGACCATTATATTCAGGGTCGTAAAACCGTCTGCATTATTTCCGGCGGCAATATCGATCTCTCCCGTGTTTCCCAAATTACCGGCTTCGTTGACGCATAAAGGTGACCTATGAGCAACACAGAAAGCATTATCGTTGGCCAGACAAAAACGTCCTCCTGGCGTAAGTCTGATACCACCTGGACGCTTGGCCTGTTTGGTACCGCCATTGGCGCGGGCGTGCTGTTCTTCCCCATTCGCGCAGGCTTCGGTGGCCTGATCCCTATTCTGCTGATGCTGGTTCTCGCGTTCCCGATTGCGTTCTACTGCCACCGGGCGCTGGCGCGCCTGTGCCTGTCAGGCAGTAACGTCTCGGGCAACATCACCGAAACGGTAGAAGAGCACTTCGGTAAGACCGGCGGGGTGGTGATCACCTTCCTCTACTTCTTTGCGATTTGCCCGCTGCTGTGGATTTACGGCGTCACTATTACCAACACCTTCATGACCTTCTGGGAAAACCAGCTCCAGCTGCCCGCGCTGAACCGTGGCTTTGTGGCGCTGTTCCTGCTGCTGCTGATGGCCTTTGTTATCTGGTTTGGTAAAGACCTGATGGTGAAGGTCATGAGCTTCCTGGTGTTCCCGTTTATCGCCAGCCTGGTGCTGATTTCCCTGTCGCTGATCCCTTACTGGAACTCGGCGGTGATCGACCAGGTCAACCTGAGCGATATCGCCTTCACCGGTCATGACGGCATTCTGGTCACCGTGTGGCTGGGGATCTCCATTATGGTCTTCTCCTTCAACTTCTCGCCTATCGTCTCCTCGTTTGTGGTCTCCAAGCGCGAAGAGTACGAGCCTGAGTTCGGGAAAGAGTTTACCGAGCAGAAATGTTCCAAAATCATCGGCCGCGCCAGCCTGCTGATGGTGGCCGTGGTGATGTTCTTCGCCTTCAGCTGCCTGTTCACCCTCTCTCCGCAGAACATGGCGGACGCCAAAGCGCAGAACATTCCGGTGCTCTCTTATCTGGCGAACCACTTCGCGTCGCTGTCAGGCACTAAATCTACCTTCGCCACCGTGCTGGAATACGGCGCGTCCATCATTGCGCTGGTCGCTATCTTCAAATCCTTCTTTGGTCACTACCTCGGCACGCTGGAAGGGCTGAACGGTCTGGTCCTTAAGTTCGGCTATAAGGGCGATAAGAAGAAAGTTTCCGTCGGCAAGCTGAACACCATCAGCATGATCTTCATCATGGGCTCCACCTGGGTTGTGGCCTACGCCAACCCGAACATTCTGGACCTTATTGAAGCCATGGGCGCGCCAATCATCGCCTCTCTGCTGTGCCTGCTGCCGATGTACGCCATCCGCAAAGCACCGGCGCTGGCGAAATACAAAGGCCGTACCGAGAACATCTTCGTTACCGTGGTTGGCCTGCTGACCATTCTGAACATCGTTTACAAACTGTTCTAACCCATTGCTCAGGAAGAGCGGAGTCACATGATGATTGAGTTTCCGGTAGTACTGGTTATTAACTGCGGATCGTCCTCTGTTAAGTTTTCGGTGCTCGACGCCAGCAGCTGCGATGCCCTGATGACGGGGATTGCGGACGGGATCAACACCGAGAAGGCCTTTATTTCCGTGAACGGGGGTGAGCCGGTCCGACTGGCTCACCAGGACTACGAAGGGGCGCTGGCTGCCATCGCCCTGGAGCTGGAGAAGCGTAACCTGATGAGCAGCGTGGCCTTAATTGGCCACCGCATTGCGCACGGCGGCGACCTCTTCAGCGAGTCGACCCTGATTACGGAAGAGGTGATTGCGCAGATCCGCCAGGTTTCCCCGCTGGCGCCGCTGCATAACTACGCCAACCTGAGCGGCGTGGAAGCCGCAGAGCGCCTGTTCCCGGGCGTGCAGCAGGTGGCGGTATTTGATACCAGCTTCCACCAGACGCTGCCGCCGCAGGCGTATCTGTACGGTCTACCGTACCGCTATTTTGAAGAGCTGGGCGTGCGCCGCTACGGCTTCCACGGGACCTCTCACCGTTACGTGGCCGCGCAGGCGCATACGCTTCTCGGGCTGTCCCCCGATGACAGCGGGCTGGTGATTGCCCATCTCGGGAACGGGGCGTCCATCTGTGCGGTGCGCAACGGCGAAAGCGTCGATACCTCAATGGGGATGACGCCGCTGGAAGGGCTGGTGATGGGCACGCGCTGCGGCGATGTGGACTTCGGTGCGATGGCGTGGATTGCCCAGCAGACCGGCCAGTCGTTTGAAGATCTGGAGCGCGTGGTCAATAAAGAGTCCGGGCTGCTGGGGATCTCCGGCCTCTCCTCCGATTTACGCACGCTGGAGAAAGCCTGGCACGAAGACAATGAGCGGGCACAGCTGGCAATACACACCTTTGTTCACCGCATTGCGCGGCACATTGCGGGTCACGCGGCGTCCCTGCACCGCCTGGATGGGGTGGTCTTTACCGGCGGCATTGGCGAAAACTCGAAGCTTGTCCGCGCGCTGGTGGCGGAACATCTGAAGGTGTTTGGCATCATCCTCGACGATGCCAAAAATGCCCTGCCGGGCAGCGCGGGTGAGCGCGTCATTAGCACCCAGTCGTCCCGCGTGGCCTGCGCGGTTGTCCCTACCAACGAAGAAAAAATGATCGCGCTGGACGCCCTCCGTCTTGGGAAGGTTACCCCGGCTGCGGCTTACGCCTGATAAAGCGAGAATCACATGAAAGTTACAATCGATACGGGCGTCGCACCCTACAGCGACGCATGGGCCGGGTTTCGCGGTGAAGAATGGAAAAACGCCGTCAACGTCCGCGATTTTATTCAGCATAACTACACCCCTTATGAAGGCGATGAAGCTTTCCTCGCGCAGGCGACGCCAGCAACGACGGCGCTGTGGCAGAAGGTAATGGTCGGCATTCGTCAGGAGAACGCCACCCACGCTCCGGTGGATTTTGACACCAACATTGCCACCACCATTACGGCCCACGGGCCGGGCTACATCGACCAGGATCTGGAGACGATCGTTGGTCTACAAACCGATAAGCCGCTCAAGCGCGCGCTGCACCCGTACGGTGGGATCAACATGATCCGCAGCTCGTTCGAAGCCTATGGCCGCGAGATGGATCCGCAGTTTGAATACCTGTTTACCGACCTGCGCAAAACCCACAACCAGGGCGTGTTTGACGTCTACTCGCCGGAGATGATGCGCTGCCGTAAATCCGGCGTACTGACCGGTTTGCCGGACGGCTACGGGCGCGGGCGCATCATCGGCGACTATCGCCGCGTGGCGCTGTACGGGATCGCTTATCTGGTGCGCGAGCGTGAACTGCAGTTTACCGATCTTCAGGGCAGGCTGGAGCGCGGTGACGATCTGGAAGCCACGATCCGCCTGCGTGAGGAGCTGGCGGAGCACAGGCGCGCGCTGCTGCAGATCCAGCAGATGGCGGCGAACTATGGCTTTGATATCTCACGTCCGGCGATGAACGCCCAGGAAGCGGTGCAGTGGGTCTATTTTGCCTATCTTGCCGCGGTGAAATCCCAGAACGGCGGGGCGATGTCGCTTGGGCGCACGGCCTCGTTCCTCGATATCTACATTGAACGCGACATGCAGGCAGGAAGGCTGAATGAAGTCCAGGCGCAGGAGCTGATCGACCACTTCATCATGAAGATCCGCATGGTGCGCTTCCTGCGCACGCCGGAGTTCGACACGCTCTTCTCCGGCGATCCGATCTGGGCGACGGAAGTGATCGGCGGCATGGGGCTGGACGGGCGCACGCTGGTGACCAAAAACAGCTTCCGCTATCTGCATACCCTGCACACCATGGGGCCTGCACCGGAGCCGAACCTGACGATCCTCTGGTCTGAACAGCTGCCGATCGCGTTCAAGAAATACGCCGCGCAGGTGTCGATCGTTACCTCTTCGCTGCAGTATGAGAACGACGATCTGATGCGTGCGGACTTCAACAGCGACGACTACGCCATTGCCTGCTGCGTCAGCCCGATGGTGATCGGCAAGCAGATGCAGTTCTTTGGCGCGCGCGCCAACCTCGCCAAAACGCTGCTGTACGCGATCAACGGCGGGGTGGACGAAAAGCTGAAGATCCAGGTCGGTCCGAAAACCGAGCCGCTGCTGGACGACGTGCTGGATTACGACACCGTGATGGCGAGCCTCGATCACTTTATGGACTGGCTGGCGGTGCAGTACATCAGCGCGCTGAATCTCATTCACTACATGCATGATAAGTACAGCTACGAAGCCTCGCTGATGGCGCTGCACGACCGGGACGTCTATCGCACCATGGCCTGCGGCATTGCCGGGCTGTCGGTGGCGGCGGATTCCCTGTCGGCCATTAAATACGCCACGGTGAAGCCGGTGCGCGACCATACCGGGCTGGCGGTCGATTTCGTGATTGAAGGGGACTATCCGCAGTACGGCAACAACGACGACCGCGTGGACAGCATCGCCTGCGATCTGGTGGAGCGCTTTATGAAAAAAATTCAGGCGCTGCCAACCTACCGCAACGCGGTGCCAACCCAGTCGATCCTGACCATCACCTCCAACGTGGTGTACGGCCAGAAGACCGGGAACACGCCGGACGGACGCCGCGGCGGCACGCCGTTTGCGCCTGGCGCGAATCCGATGCACGGCCGCGACAGAAAAGGGGCAGTGGCCTCGCTAACCTCGGTTGCCAAGCTGCCTTTCACCTATGCCAAAGACGGGATCTCGTACACCTTCTCCATCGTGCCGCAGGCGCTGGGCAAGGACGAGCTGGTGCGCAAAACCAACCTGGTGGGGCTGCTGGACGGGTACTTCCACCACGAAGCGTCCATTGAGGGGGGGCAGCATCTGAACGTCAATGTCATGAACCGGGAGATGCTCCTCGATGCCATCGCCCATCCCGAGAATTACCCGAACCTGACGATCCGCGTCTCAGGCTATGCGGTGCGGTTTAACGCCCTGACGCGCGAGCAGCAGCAGGATGTGATTTCGAGGACGTTTACGCAGGCGATGTAATACAGGCTTCATCTTCAGCCTCCTCAAATGAGGAGGCTTTTAATTTTGTGAACGCCGTCAATTTTAGAAAACTCACTCTCTTTTCTGCTATTCCGAAGTAATATTATCCTCTCGCTTTAGAAAATCCTTATAAAACTTGTGACTTTTTTCTCCCACGCTCCGGATATGATCTTCCCACACCAATAACACACACCTGCAACCCTCTGAATCGCAATCGCTGGCGATCGGAAACCTATAAAAACAACTGTTTACCCTACAAAATAAGCGAGTGCCCAATGGATACGGCAACAAACAGCAGTGTGATTGTGAGTGATTCCCCCGCGGCAAGGCGAGCGGGAATGAGCGAGAGCGAGTGGCAAGCGGCAATTAAATTCGACAGCACCGACACGGGCTGGGTCATTATGAGTATCGGGATGGCTATCGGCGCGGGGATTGTTTTTCTCCCCGTCCAGGTCGGGTTAATGGGGCTGTGGGTATTTTTGCTCTCATCAATAATTGGCTATCCCGCCATGTATTTATTCCAGCGTCTGTTTATTAACACCCTGGCGGAATCACCCGAATGCAAAGACTACCCAAGCGTCATTAGCGGTTATTTGGGTAAGAACTGGGGCATCTTATTAGGCGCGCTTTATTTCGTGATGCTGGTGATCTGGATGTTTGTCTATTCCACGGCCATTACCAACGACAGCGCCTCGTATTTGCACACCTTCGGCGTGACCGACGGTTTGTTATCTGACAATCCGTTTTACGGTTTATGCCTGATCTGCATTCTGGTGGCCATTTCGTCGCGCGGTGAAAAGTTGCTGTTTAAAGTCTCCAGCCTGATGGTGCTGACCAAATTACTGGTGGTGGCCGCGCTGGGGCTGTCGATGATTGGGCTCTGGCATCTGGCCAACGTGGGCATGCTGCCGCCAGCGGGGCTGCTGATTAAAAACGCCATTATTACGCTGCCCTTTACCTTAACCTCCATTCTGTTTATTCAGACTTTAAGCCCGATGGTGATCTCGTATCGTTCACGTGAAAAATCTGTGGAGGTTGCGCGCCATAAAGCGCTGCGGGCGATGAACATTGCCTTTGGTGTGCTGTTTGTGACGGTCTTCTTCTATGCCGTCTCTTTCACCCTGGCGATGGGGCACGATGAGGCGGTTAAAGCCTACGAGCAGAATATTTCGGCTCTGGCGATTGCGGCACAGTTTATCAGCGGTGACGGCGCGGGTTGGGTCAAAATCGTCAGCGTGATCCTCAATATTTTTGCCGTGATGACCGCATTCTTCGGCGTCTATCTCGGCTTTCGCGAGGCCACGCAGGGGATCGTCATGAACATCCTGCGCCGCAAAATGCCGGCAGAGAAAATCAATGAAAACACCGTCCAGCGCGGGATTATGCTGTTCGCCATCCTGCTGGCCTGGAGTGCGATTGTATTAAACGCGCCGGTACTGAGCTTCACCTCCATTTGCAGCCCCATCTTCGGCATGGTGGGCTGCCTGATCCCTGCATGGCTGGTCTACAAAGTCCCGGCACTGCATAAATATAAAGGCGTATCGCTGGTGATTATCGTCATCACCGGGTTGCTGCTTTGTGTTTCTCCTTTCCTCGCGTTCTCCTGAGGGCAAATAAGGTCGTAACGATGTCTGAGCAATCTCAAACTTTATGGAACCAATTTATTCGCGCGGTGCAGGAAGAAGTGAAACCTGCACTTGGGTGTACCGAACCTATTTCTCTGGCGCTGGCCTGTGCGATTGCCGCAGAAAATCTGCCGGGGGAGGTCACGCAGATTGAAGCGTGGGTATCGCCGAACCTGATGAAAAACGGGCTAGGCGTGACGGTGCCAGGCACCGGTATGGTCGGTCTTCCCATTGCAGCGGCGCTGGGTGCGACTGGCGGTAACGCGAACGCCGGACTGGAGGTGTTGAAAGATGCTACCGCCGATGCGCTGATACGCGCCAAAGCCCTGCTTGAGGCGGGACAGGTGCAGGTCAAACTGCAGGCACCGTGCGATGAGATCCTCTACTCCCGCGCCCGTGTTCATGCCGGGGATACCTCGTCAACGGTGACCATCGCCGGTGGGCATACGCGGGTGGTGGAAGTGGTTTGCCAGGGCGAAACGCGCTTTACGCTGGGTGAACAATTGACTGAAGAAAATACCGATCCTCTGGCGGTGCTATCAAACAGCACGCTGTCGCAGATCCTGGAATTTGTTGAGCAGGTGCCGTTCGAGGCGATCCGCTTTATCCTGCAAGCAGGGCAACTGAACGATGCGCTCTCCCGTGAAGGGCTCAGCGGGAAGTGGGGGCTGCACATTGGCGCAACGCTCAGTAAGCAGCGCTCGCGCGGATGGATGGCGCAGGATTTGGGCTCAGACATTGTCATTCGTACCAGCGCAGCCTCGGATGCCCGCATGGGCGGCGCGACGTTGCCAGCGATGAGTAACTCAGGCTCCGGTAATCAGGGGATCACGGCCACCATGCCCGTTGTCGTGGTCGCTGAGCACGTTCAGGCCGATGACGAACGGCTGGCGCGGGCGCTGATGCTCTCACATTTGTCGGCGATCTATATCCACGTCCAGCTTCCGCGCCTGTCGGCGCTTTGCGCGGCGACAACGGCAGCGATGGGAGCTGCTGCGGGGATGGCGTGGCTGATGGGCGGTTCTTACCAGACTATTTCGATGGCGATAGGCAGTATGATCGGTGACGTCAGCGGGATGATCTGCGATGGAGCGTCTAACAGCTGCGCCATGAAGGTCTCAACCAGCGTCAGTAGCGCCTGGAAAGCGGTGATGATGGCGCTGGATGATTCTGCCGTGACGGGCAACGAGGGGATTGTGGCGCACGATGTGGAGCAGTCTATCTCGAACCTTTGTGCGTTAGCCTGCCGCTCAATGCAGGCAACGGACCGGCAGATTATTGAGATTATGGCGAGTAAGGTGTTGTGAATAGTTTCTCGCCCCTCACCCTAGCCCTCTCCCCAAAGGGGAGAGGGAACCAATCGAGCCCCTCGCCCCTTTGGGGAGAGGGGTTGGGGTGAGGGGGATTTTTAAACCGGTAAATCAATCAGCAGCGCGCGCAGCGGCGTATCCGCCACCAGGGTGATATTCGCTTCATCACGAATAAACGCCCCGTCACCGCAGGTGAGCGCTTCTTTCTCTTCCGTGTGCGTCACTGCATGCACCGTACCGTGAATCGACTGCAGATAGGCGCGCGGACCGTGAAGCTGGAAGCTCGCCTGTTCACCTTTCTTCAGTTCGATGTGGTGCAGCCACACCTGCTGACGCAGTTGCAAACTGCCTTTGCTGCCGTCTGGCGACGCAATCAACTGCTGTTTATCGTCCGTTAAATCTATCTTCTGCACTAGCGGATTTTCCCGCTCAGGGCAGGCGTCCAGCCACAGCTGCATGCGGGTCAGCGTTTTGTCTTTGCTGAGGTTATGCTCGCTGTAGCTGATGCCCGGCTGCGTGGAAATTAACAACGCTTCGCCAGCCTTTGCCTGGACATGATTGCCCTCGCTATCGCGGTATTCTGCCTCGCCTTCCAGGATCAGGTTCAGGATATCGACTTTCGGATACGTACGCGGCTGGAAGGAGGCGCCCGGAGCGAGCACTTCCTGGTTCAACACGCGCAATGAAGCGTAACCGAGGAGTTTAGGGTCAAAGTAGTGTCCAAAGGAAAAGGTGTAGCGGGCCTGCAGCCAACCGAAATCGGCTTGTCCGCACTGTTTAGCTGTTCTTGTCGTAATCATAAACTTGACCTCTCTTTACACTAAAACAATGGTAAAGGTATGGACGCTGCATTGTTAGCCAGATATTCTGCCCGGTATGTTCAAATTTCCTGAATGAGAACGAGATGGCTAAAGAGAGAGCATTGACGCTTGAGGCGCTGCGCGTCATGGACGCGATTGACCGACGCGGCAGTTTTGCTGCGGCGGCAGATGAACTGGGGCGCGTTCCGTCTGCGCTGAGCTACACCATGCAGAAGCTGGAGGAAGAGCTGGACGTGGTGTTGTTTGACCGCTCCGGCCATCGAACAAAATTCACGAACGTTGGCCGCATGCTGCTGGAGCGCGGTCGTGTGCTGCTGGAAGCGGCGGATAAACTCACGACGGACGCCGAAGCGCTGGCGCGCGGCTGGGAAACCCATCTGACGTTAGTTACTGAAGCGCTGGTGCCGACCGAAGCGCTGTTCCCACTGGTGGACCGCCTGGCTGCGAAAGCCAATACGCAGCTGTCGATCATTACCGAGGTGCTGGCAGGGGCGTGGGAGCGTCTGGAAACGGGCAGGGCGGATATTGTTATTGCGCCGGACATGCACTTCCGTTCTTCGTCAGAAATTAACTCCCGCAAGCTCTATAGCGTGATGAACGTTTATGTCGCCGCGCCGGATCACCCGATCCATCAGGAGCCGGAGCCGCTTTCGGAGGTTACGCGCGTGAAGTATCGTGGCGTTGCGGTAGCGGATACCGCCCGTGAACGTCCGGTGTTAACGGTACAGCTGCTGGATAAACAGCCGCGTTTAACCGTCACGTCGCTGGAAGATAAGCGTCAGGCATTGCTGGCCGGGCTGGGTGTGGCGACGATGCCTTATCCTTTTGTTGAAAAGGACATTGCGGAAGGGCGGCTGCGCGTTGTCAGCCCGGAATACACCAGCGAGGTGGATATCATTATGGCGTGGCGACGCGACAGCATGGGCGAAGCCAAATCCTGGTGCCTGCGCGAAATACCAAAGCTTTTTGCCCACCACAATAAATAAAATCGTAGGCCCGGTAAGCGAAAGCGCCACCGGGCTCTGATTTACATGCCAGCTTTCGGATCCGGACCAAAGCGGTTTTCACCCGGCGTGCCGTTCTGACAGTTAAAGACCAGGATCACAATCCAGCCCACGATCGGGATCAACAGCAGCAAGAGCCACCAGGCTGAACGATCGGTATCGTGCAGGCGTCGGAACTGAACCGCCCAGGACGGCAGCATAATAAATACGCCATAAATCGTGGTGAGAATGCCTTCTCCCCCGGCACGCTCCCAGCCCAGAATTTTGTCCACAATACTCAACACCAGGGCGAGGATGAAGTTCACCAGAACGAACATCCAGTACTCTTTGCGGCGGGCGCGGCCACCAAATCCAATGTAGTTGCGCAGTACGTTTAAATACCAGTCCATTTTCCTTGCCTCATTAGTCAGTCAATCACTTGTTTTCTAAGCGATCGAGGTAAGGATAGATGGAGATTGTGAATTAAAAAAGGGCATTTACCCGTCATACTTCAAGTTGCCTGGGCGTTGGCTTTCCTCGCTCACCCCAGTCACGTACTAATGTACGCTCCTGGGGATTCGCTGCGTCGCCGCCTTCATGCAACTTGAATTATTTTGGGTATTGATTGATGCCCTGAATATTTATCCGAAACGAACGTCGCGCCCGTGAGGTTCATCCAGATCCTGCCATGGCCCAATGGAGATGATGCCCGTTGGGTTAATCGTCTTGTGGCTGCGGAAATAGTGGGTGCGGATATGGTCGAAGTCGACCGTTTCGGCGATACCCGGCATCTGGTAGATATCGCGCAGGAAACCATACAGGTTCAGATAATCGCTGATGCGGTGTTTATCACACTTAAAGTGGGTGACGTACACCGGATCAAAACGCACCAGCGTCGTCCACAGGCGGATATCAGCTTCCGTCAGTTGGTTGCCCGTCAGGTAGCGATGCTGGCCGAGGATCTGCTCCAGGCGCTCCAGTGATTCAAACACCTTTCCAACCGCTTCGTCATACGCTTCCTGGCTGGTGGCAAAACCGGCCTTGTAGACGCCGTTGTTCACGTTGTCGTAGATCCAGCCGTTCAGCTCGTCAATTTTATCGCGCAGCTCGACCGGGTAATAATCACCGGCGCGGGCGCCGTGGGCGTCAAACGCGGTGTTGAACATGCGGATGATCTCCGCCGATTCGTTGCTGACGATCGTTTGGTTTTTCTTGTCCCACAGTACCGGTACGGTGACGCGTCCGGTGTAGTGTGGATCGGCGCGCAGGTAAAGCTGGTAGAGAAAATCGTGGTGATAAAGGTCGTCACCGGTGGCGGCAGGGAAATCACTGTCGAACGTCCAGCCGTTTTCCAGCATCAGCGGGTTGACCACCGAAACCGGAATGAAGGATTCGAGCCCCTTAAGCTTGCGCACAATCAGCGTGCGGTGTGCCCACGGGCAGGCGAGAGAAACATAGAGATGATAGCGGTCTTTTTCTGCGGCGAAGCCGCCTTCGCCGCTCGGGCCGGGCGCACCGTCGGCGGTCAGCCAGTTACGGAAGGCCGAAACTGAGCGCTTGAAGCGACCCCCGGTGGATTTGGTGTCATACCAGACATCCTGCCAGACGCCGTCTACGAGTTGTCCCATTTTTTACTCCTCCGTCAGATAGCAAAAGCGAGGAGATATCTCCTCGCTTTGTGTTCAATCAGTATAGCGTGCTTACCACTTCTTATTCAGAAGGCGGTCGATGCTGTATGCGCCTGGGCCAGTGATGGCCAGCAGCAGGAAGCCGCCCGCGATGGTCAGGTTTTTCATGAACATCAGAGAGTTCACGCCTTCCGCAAAGTTGCTGTGGAACAGGAAAGCCGTCAGCAGGGTGAAGCCTGCGGTGAACAGCGCGGTGGTACGGGTCAGGAAGCCGAACAGCACTGCCAGGCCGCCGCCGAACTCAAGCAGGATGGTCAGAGGCAGCAGGAACCCCGGCACGCCCATGGCTTCCATATATTGCTGGGTACCCGCGTAACCGGTGATTTTTCCCCAACCTGCCACGATGAACAGAATTGGCATCAGAATACGTGCTACCAGTACACCAACATCTTCTAATTTTTTCATTTTACTCTCCAGGAAACCACATCAGCGGCTGAACTTTATTTGTCTGCAATTCCGGGTAGATACCGCGGCTCTGCTGTCGATGGAGAGGATAATAAACGGGGCGGGGGACAATTGTTAGCAAGGAAAACTGTCAATCTTTATCAAAGATATTGAGTAAGGGAGGTGCGCGCTGGTGCCCTCACCCCAACCCTCTCCCACAGGGAGAGGGCGCAAAAACAAAAAACGGTAACCTGAGTTACCGTTTTGCTTTTATCACCGCAACTGCTGCTGCCGCAACGTTGCTTTCACCAGACGCCAGGCGCTCCAGGCACCAAAGCCGCGACGTGCCCAGCGGATCAGCATATTAGGATGACGAACCGTCCAGATAGCCATCACGCTGCTGCCCACCAGCGCCCAGGAACGCAGGCTCAGGAAGGTGTTCCAGCCCCGGTCGAACGGACGTGTTACCTCGATCCAGTCGCGACGACCGGCGGACAGATCCAGCCGTTGCTGTTGGATCTGGCTTAACAGATACGCTTTTCGCTTTTGACGTTCGGCTTTATCGCTCACGGCTTGTCATCCTCCAGCAGCGAACGATCGTTAGCCAGCTCCTGTCGCGTGTGGCGCAGGAAGGTAGACCTGCGTGCTTTACGCATTGTCCAGATGCCGCCAATCAATGCCGCAACCAGTAACACCACCGTGGTGGCGATCATCGCGTTAAGACGATACTGCGGGTCGATAGCCCAGATGATTAATACCATCAGGCTCATCAGACCGAACGCGGCGAAGAGCATGGTGAGCCCGAGCATGAGCAGCATCTGGAAGAGATTGGCTTTCTCCTCTTCCAGTTCAACCACTGCCAGCCGGACGCGCGTTTCGGCAATGCCGACCAGCGTGGTTAATATACGCTGGCCGATACCGAGGACGTTATTAGCAGGCCCTTGTGCGTGACGAGGATCTTCCATAATCAACGACGCGTCAGCAGGACACCCAGCACTACACCAACGGCAGCGCCAATACCCACACCCGTCCACGGATTGTCGCGAACATATTCGTCAGCGCGCGCGGCGGCTTCACGGGTCTGTTTAGCTAACGCATCGCTGGTTTCACCGAGGCGATAACGGCTCTCTTTCAGCGCCTGCTCCGCTTTGCTGCGAAGTTTGCTGACCTCTTCTTTCGACTTATCGGCAGAAGAGCTAAGTACCTCTTCCAGGGTGTCCGCCAGTGATTTCAGTTCAGCGCGCAGATTTTCTGACGTAGTATCTTTTGACATGATTCTCTCCTGTTGAGATTTCCGTTAACTCAATAATCGCGAGCTTCCAGCGCTTTCAGGTCGTCCTGCGCTTCTTTCAACTTCTTCTCGCGCTTGGCAATTTTTTCCGCATCCCCTTTCTCTTTCGCTTCCTGCAGGTCTTGACGGCGCTCGGCTATCTCGTCCTTCTGTTCAGCGATTTTTTTCTGGTGATCGGCACGCAGCTTGCTGTCGGAACAGTTGGCTTTCACTTCGCTTAACGCTTTCTTCAGGCCATCAACGCGGTGCTGATTATTATGCTTTTCGGCATAACCGATCTCGCGCTGAATATCCTGTTCTTTCTCCTGACAGAGAGAGGTGGCGTATGAAGCTGTGCTTAAAGAAAAAAGGGCCAGAGCCAGGGTAATGCGGAATTTCATTATCGAAACCTTCCATTGTGTTACGGCGTGAGCCGTGATCCAGAACTATGCGGAGAACATCTGAGGGGAGCTCCGCGTACTTAAGCATAGTAAGTAAACGGCGTAATCACCAAAGTGAGTGAAAAGATTCGGAATCCTGGTAATTAACCAAACCGATGCGACGTATCGCGTAGCAGCGACATCCAGGAGGCAACATGGCTGTCGTCTTCCTGCTGCGCAATGATATAACCCTGCGGCAGCGTTCTGTCGAGCACGGCTTTTGCCGCTGCACTCTGCGCGCTGGAGTCAAATTTTATCAGCAGCACGTCGTCTTGCGGCGTAATGCTTTTAAAGCGGATCCCGTTGGCGTCCAGATGATGCCAGATGGAAAAACCATCCGGCACGCTGGCGCCCTGATTCACCGGACGTATTGCCAGCGTCGATTCCTGATGCTGCAGCGCAGCCCATGCCAGGATCAGGACGCTGAACATCATCAGCGCGATCATGGCGTAAGAGACGCGACGCAGGGCGAGCGGGGAGATAACCATGGTTAACCTCTGGCGCCGTATTTCTTTTTCCACAGGACAACCAGCGAGCCCACCAGGCCAAAGACCAGCAGGACCACCGGTAACAACATCAGGCAGGACATCAACTGATCTTCATACTTCATGAAGACCGGGGTTTTGCCCAGCGCGTAGCCCAACGTGGTGAGGATCAGTACCCATAACAGGCCGCTCATCCAGTTAAAGAACTGGAAGCGAGTACTGCTCAGACCGGACAGCCCGGCGATGGTGGGCAGCAGAGTACGGACGAAGGCGATAAAACGGCCCATCAGCAGCGCCGAAAGCCCGTGCTTATGGAAAAGATGGTGTGCGCGCTGGTGATAATGCGCCGGAAGATGCGAAAGCCAGTTTTGTACGATCCGCGTGTTGCCCAGCCATCGCCCCTGAATGTAGCTCACCCAGCAACCCAGGCTGGCCGCAATGGTTAACAGCAATACGGTTTGCGGGAACGCCATCGCCCCTTTCGCACAGAGTACGCCTACCAGCACCAGCAGACTGTCGCCCGGTAAAAAGGCGGCAGGAAGCAGTCCGTTCTCAAGGAACAGAATCATAAAAAGGACAAAATAAAGCATGCCAATCATGGAAGGGTTGGCCAGCGTTTCGAAATCCTGAGCCCACAGGGCATTCAGTAGTTGGGTCAAAAGTTCCATTCAGTATTCCTGGAAATCGGTTAACGTCACGCCTGTAATCCGGGAAAAACAGCACGGCGACATTGTTGTGATTTCATTATGGTCGCTCGCGGACACATTGGTGTGTGGCCAACACTGTTCCCTGTTAATTGGCTGGTTAGCAAGCACTAACTTACAAAATAACGAAGTGAATCCAATTGTAACAAAGCCCGACGTTCTGCGTCACAGAATTTGCAGGGGTGAAGTGATTTTGGCGTAAGGCCTGGAAGGGAGCGAGGGATTTTACAAAGGCTGACACTATATATGTTTTGCTTACCCCTGTTCGCCATCAGGCGCAGCGAAGCGCCTGCCAGCAGAAAGGGAGACTATTTTGCCTGACTGGATGCGGTATCGAGGTGAACCACGGGATTATCGGCAAAAAGATAGCGGTCAGCGTTAAATTCGAAGTCGTCGCTGGTCTCGTTGAACAACATCAGTTTGGTGTTTTCCAGGTGCTGCCACATCGCCAGTTTTGCCGCATGCGGATCTTTGCGAATCAGTGCTTTAAGGATTTGATCGTGATCGTCGCACCAGTTATCCACGGTGCGCGAATCGATATGATCGTGCAGTTTCTTCCAGTACGGGTTATGAACGCGCTGAGTCCACATTTTTTCCACGATTGCGGCCAGCGCCGTATTCTGCGTGGCCAGCGCCACCTGGACGTGGAACTGAAGATCCCATTCTGAATCGCGGAAACATTTTTCTTTACGCGCGTTTTCCTGGATCTCCATCAGCTTCATGATGTCCTGCTTGGTGACCTGCGTAGCGGCGAATTCGGCAATATTACTCTCGATCAGCTGGCGAGCCTGGAGCAGTTCAAACGGACCGTAGCTGGCAAATTCCAGATTTTCGTCCGGTGCCGGGGAGTGTTTTGCCTGGTTGGAGATCACATGAATGCCGGAGCCTTTGCGTACCTCAACGTAGCCTTCCACTTCCAGCATGATGATGGCTTCGCGTACGACCGTACGGCTCACGCTCTTTTCATCCGCAATAAAGCGCTCAGCAGGAAGTTTATCACCGACAAGATAGACGCCTTGCTCGATGCGATCTTTCAGCTCGGCAGCAAGTTGTTGATATAAACGACGTGGTTCGGTGATTTCCATATGCGCTCCAGGCAGGGTACGGCGGATGATTTGTTATACCACTTTTGCGAGCCAGTCTCCAGATTTCGCCATGAAAAAAGCCGCCCAGAGGCGGCTTTTGAGAAGATTTTGCCGGGTGGCGCTGCGCTTACCCGGCCTAAGGTTTTGTTGGGTGCTGTAGGCCGGGTAAGGCGAAGCCGCCACCCGGCACAACAATGCTAACTCTGCGTAGCGGGTTTCCCGAGGGACTCTTTCGCCAGTTCGTCTGCGGATTTACTTTTCAGCACCGTCCAGATAACCACCGCACCCATCAGGTCGAAGATAGCCAGCACCGCGAACAGCGGGCTAAAGCCGATGGTATCTGCCAGGGCACCGACCACCAGCGCAAACATGGTGCTAGCGGTCCATGCCGCCATACCGGTCAGGCCGTTGGCCGTTGCCACTTCGTTACGACCGAAGACGTCAGACGAGAGCGTAATCAGCGCGCCGGACAGGGACTGGTGCGCAAAGCCACCAATACACAGCAGGGCGATAGCCACATATGGGCTGGTGAACAGGCCGATCATGCCAGGGCCGATCATCAGCAGGGCGCCCATGGTGACGACCATTTTACGGGAGACAATCAGGTTCACCCCAAACCAGCGCTGGAACAGCGGTGGCAGGTAGCCGCCCACGATACAGCCCAGGTCTGCGAACAGCATTGGCATCCAGGCGAACATCGCGATCTCTTTCAGGTTAAAGCCGTACACTTTAAACATGAACAGCGGGATCCAGGCGTTGAAGGTACCCCAGGCCGGTTCTGCCAGGAAGCGCGGCAGGGCGATACCCCAGAACTGACGGGTGCCAAGGATCTGCCAGACGGTCATTTTTTTGCCGTTGTTGGTCTGATGCTGAGATTCCTGACCACCAATGATGTATTCACGTTCTTCTTCAGAGAGTTTTTTCTGGTCGCGCGGGTGTTTATAGAACACCAGCCACGCCATTGCCCATGCAAAGCTCAGTACGCCAGAGATAATGAACGCCATCTGCCAGCTGTGCATCACGATGGCCCAGACCACCAGCGGCGGCGCAATCATCGCGCCGATCGACGAGCCGACGTTGAAGTAACCTACAGCGATGGAACGCTCTTTTGCCGGGAACCATTCGGAGCTTGCCTTCAGGCCCGCCGGGATCATGGCTGCTTCAGCCGCACCGACCGCACCACGCGCCAGCGCCAGGCCGCCCCAGCTGCCTGCCAGTGCGGTTGCACCGCAGAAAATCGCCCATGCTACGGCGAAGAAGGCATAGCCGATTTTGGTACCCAGAATATCCAGAACATAGCCTGCAACAGGCTGCATGATGGTATAAGCCGCGGAATAAGCCGCAATGATGTAGGAGTATTGCTGCGTGGTGATGTGCAACTCTTCCATCAACGTTGGAGCCGCTGCTGCCACTGTGTTACGCGTCAGGTAGCCCAGCACGGTGCCGAGCGTCACCAGTGCGATCATATACCAACGTAACCCTTTAATTTTACGCATGTAAAACCTCATCGTTATGTTATTTCCGTGCCAGAACACGGTAACAACTCAACCGTTGCCGGGAGTTGTTCAGTAACGGGAGGGGCATAACCGGGAGATGTCCCGGAACGGCCCGAACCTTGCCATAAGTCATCGTGCATAAGTCGGTTTCCGTACCGTTAAATCTGATGTTCTTGACACCAGCAATGCATTCCGTCGGCGTAGTGTTTGCGACGGCGAAACGATAACTTGTCATACAACTTTAAAAGGTGAGTGACATCACAAATGTGTGAATCTTTGTAGGGATATTCCGAGGTGCGAGCAAAGCCAGCATTGGCGCGGCCTGTAAGAGGGTTTACTCCATTTGGGGTAATTTTTTTGTCGACGTTTATTGATCTGACTCACGAAAAAAACTTCGGTGGGTGGAAATTGGTGTGATAACTTTGCAGCATATGAACATACGCTTTCTGACGCTCCCGTAATGAGGAAGACGATAATGACGCCGTTTATGACCGACGATTTTCTGTTAGATACTGAATTTGCTCGCCGCCTGTACCACGACTACGCAAAGGACCAGCCGATTTTCGACTACCACTGCCATTTACCACCGCAGCAGGTTGCCGAAAATTACCGATTCAAAAACCTGTATGATATCTGGCTGAAGGGTGACCACTATAAATGGCGCGCGATGCGCACCAACGGCGTCGCTGAGCGCCTGTGCACCGGCGATGCCACCGATCGCGAGAAGTTTGACGCCTGGGCGGCCACCGTTCCGCATACCATCGGCAACCCGCTATACCACTGGACGCATCTTGAACTGCGTCGTCCGTTTGGTATCACCGGTAAACTGCTTTCTCCCGCGACTGCGGATGAAATCTGGGATCAATGCAACGCGCTGCTGGCGCAGGAACAGTTCTCCGCACGCGGCATTATGAAGCAGATGAACGTGAAGATGGTCGGCACCACCGACGATCCTGTCGATTCGCTCGAGCACCACGCCGTCGTTGCGAAAGACACCTCTTTCGACATTAAAGTGCTGCCAAGCTGGCGCCCGGATAAAGCCTTCAACATTGAGCAGGCCACCTTCACTGACTACATGGCGAAGCTGGCGGAAGTGTCCGATACCGATATTCGTCGTTTTGCTGACCTGCAAACCGCGCTGACCAAACGCCTGGATCACTTTGCGGCGCACGGCTGTAAAGTCTCTGACCACGCGCTGGACGTGGTGCTGTTTGCGGAGTCAAACGAAGCCGAGCTGGACAGCATTCTGGCGCGTCGTCTCTCCGGCGAAGACTTGAGCGAGCACGAAGTGGCGCAGTTTAAAACGGCGGTGCTGGTGTTCCTCGGCGCGGAATACGCGCGTCGCGGCTGGGTACAGCAGTACCATATCGGCGCGCTGCGTAATAACAACCAGCGCCAGTTCAAACTGATCGGTGCGGATGTGGGCTTCGACTCCATCAACGACCGTCCGCTGGCGGAAGAGCTGTCCAAACTGCTGAGCAAACAGAACGAGCAAAATCTGCTGCCAAAAACCATCCTCTACTGCCTGAACCCGCGCGATAACGAAGTGCTGGGTACCATGGTCGGCAACTTCCAGGGCGAAGGGATGCCGGGCAAGATGCAGTTCGGCTCCGGCTGGTGGTTCAACGATCAGAAAGACGGCATGGAGCGTCAAATGACGCAGCTGGCGCAGCTTGGCCTGCTGAGCCGCTTTGTCGGCATGCTGACCGACAGCCGCAGCTTCCTGTCCTATACCCGTCATGAATATTTCCGCCGCATTCTGTGCCAGATGATTGGCCGCTGGGTGCACGCGGGCGAAGCGCCAGCGGATATCCAGCTGCTGGGCGAAATGGTGAAAAACATCTGCTTTAACAATGCGCGTGACTACTTCGCCATTGAACTGAACTAAGGCCGTCTGAGGTTGATATGCAATACATCAAAATCCATTCGCTGGATAACGTGGCCGTCGCGCTGGCGGATTTGACCGAAGGAACGAACGTCACGTTCGACGGTCAGTCGGTCACGTTGCGCCAGGCCATTGGGCGTGGACACAAGTTTGCCCTGATCCCCATTGCGAAAGGGGAGAACGTGGTGAAGTACGGTTTGCCCATCGGTCATGCGCTGGCGGATATTGCACCGGGTGAATATATTCACTCCCACAATACCCGTACCAATCTGAGCGATCTGGACGAGTACAGCTATCAACCTGATTTCCAGGCGGAAGCCGGACAGGCGGCAGATCGTGACGTGCAGATCTACCGTCGCGCCAGCGGCGAGGTGGGGATCCGCAATGAACTGTGGATCCTTCCGACTGTCGGCTGCGTGAACGGGATTGCGCGTCAAATTCAGACGCGTTTCCTGAAAGAGACCAATGATGCCGAAGGCACTGACGGCGTGCATTTGTTCAGCCATACCTACGGCTGCTCGCAGCTGGGTGACGACCACATCAATACCCGCACCATGCTGCAAAACATGGTGCGCCACCCGAACGCAGGCGCGGTGCTGGTGATTGGCCTTGGCTGCGAGAACAATCAGGTTGACGCTTTCCGCGACACGCTGGGGGAATTCGACCCTGAGCGCGTGCATTTTATGGTGTGCCAGCATCAGGACGACGAAGTGGAAGCGGGCGTGGAGCAGCTTCATCAATTGTATGACGTCATGCGCCATGACAAGCGCGAGCCGGGCAAGCTGAGCGAGCTGAAGTTTGGTCTGGAGTGCGGCGGGTCTGATGGTCTTTCAGGCATTACCGCTAACCCGATGCTCGGCCGTTTCTCCGACTACGTCATCGCTAACGGCGGCACCACGGTGCTGACCGAAGTGCCGGAAATGTTCGGCGCGGAGCGTATTCTGATGAGCCACTGCCGCGACGAAGAGACGTTTGAGAAAACCGTCACCATGGTGAACGACTTCAAACAGTACTTCATCGCCCATAATCAGCCGATTTATGAGAACCCGTCGCCGGGCAACAAGGCGGGGGGGATCACCACGCTGGAAGAGAAATCCCTCGGCTGCACCCAGAAAGCGGGCGCGAGCCAGGTGGTGGACGTGCTGCGCTACGGCGAGCGCCTGAAAACGCACGGGCTGAACCTGCTCAGCGCACCGGGCAACGATGCGGTCGCCACCAGCGCGCTGGCGGGTGCGGGTTGTCATATGGTGTTGTTCAGTACCGGTCGCGGTACGCCGTACGGCGGGTTTGTGCCGACGGTGAAAATCGCCACCAACAGCGAGCTGGCGGCAAAGAAAAAGCACTGGATCGATTTTGATGCGGGCCAGCTGATCCACGGCAAAGCGATGCCGCAACTGCTGACGGAGTTTGTGGACACTATCGTGGAATTTGCGAACGGTAAGCAGACCTGTAACGAGAAGAACGACTTCCGCGAGCTGGCGATTTTTAAGAGTGGTGTGACGCTGTAAGTTCTTTGTCGGGTGGCGGCTACGCCTTACCCGACCTACTAAATCCTGTAGGCCCGGTAAGGCGTAGCCGCCACCGGGCTTTTTTTTACCCGCGCAATGCGTTCTTCGCTAAACGCGCGTCTTCCGCCTGACAGGCCGCTGCGGTGAACAGCACGTCGGTAGAGGAGTTCAGCGCGGTTTCGCAGGAGTCCTGCAGCACGCCGATAATAAAGCCGACGGCCACCACCTGCATCGCGATCTCGTTCGGGATGCCAAACATATTACACGCCAGCGGGATCAGCAGCAGCGAACCGCCCGCCACGCCCGATGCGCCACAGGCACACAGCGACGCCACCACGCTCAGCAGCAGTGCGGTCGGCAGATCCACCGGAATACCCAGCGTATGCACCGCCGCCAGGGTCAGCACGGTAATAGTGATTGCTGCGCCCGCCATGTTCACGGTTGCACCCAGCGGGATCGATACGGAATACGTATCGCGGTCCAGGTTCAGCTTCTCCGCCAGCGCCATGTTGACTGGAATGTTCGCCGCCGAACTGCGGGTGAAGAAGGCGTACACGCCGCTCTCGCGCAGGCAGGTCAGCACCAGCGGATACGGGTTGCGGCGGATCTGCCAGAACACCAGCAGTGGGTTAATGACCAGCGCGACCAGCAGCATACAACCGACCAGAACAACCAGCAGTTGCGCGTAGCCCCACAGCGCGTCGAAACCGGTGGTTGCCAGCGTCGAAGAAACGAGACCAAAGATCCCGATAGGCGCAAAGCGAATCACCAGTTTCACCATAAAGGTCACGGCGTTCGACATATCGTTCACCAGGTTTTTGGTGGTGTCGTTACCGTGGCGCAGCGCGAAGCCCAGACCAATTGCCCAGACCAGGATGCCGATGTAGTTTCCGTTCATCAACGCCGTGACAGGGTTAGAAACCATGCTCATCAGCAGGCCGCGCAGAACTTCCACAATGCCGGATGGCGGCGTTATATCACCGGCCGCGCTGGTCAGGTGCAGCGTGGACGGGAACAGGAAGCTAAACACCACGGCCGTTAAGGCAGCAGAGAAGGTTCCCAGCAGATACAGGAACAGAATAGGGCGAATGTTGGTTTTTTGTCCGTGCTGGTGGTTAGCGATTGACGCCATCACCAGCATCAGAACCAGTACCGGTGCGACGGCCTTCAGTGCGCCCACGAACAGCGTCCCGAGCAGTCCCGTGGCTTCCGCAGCGGGTTTTGACACCATCGCCAGCAGAATACCCAGTACCAACCCGACCAGAATTTGTTTTACAAGACTGCCCTGCGCCAGGCGCGCGAACAGACCGCGTGATTGTGTGCTCATACGTTATTCCTGAGTGAAATTGCGTTCCATCCTGGATGTGCTCTAAGTCACATTTGTGTCCGGATGTAAGTATTTGTTTGCCTGGTTGAGTATCAGGGAAAGCAGCGAAAGGCGGAAGCGTAAAATGCTGGATTTTACGTGTTGCGTCATGTTTTTTAACTATTGGTTAACGAAAATGCCGGGTGGCGCTGCGCTTACCCGGCCTACGGAGTGACGTTGTAGGCCCGGTAAGCGCAGCGCCACCGGGCAAAACGCATTAAGCCTGCTGCTTCTTATCGTGCTGGCGGTTAACCCAGGTATTGATAATCAGCGTCACGATCAGAATGCCGAACACCACGCCGAGCGAAATGGCGATCGGGATATGGTAGAAATCGACGATCAGCATCTTGATACCGATAAACACCAGGATCACCGACAGGCCGTACTTCAGCATCGAGAAGCGCTCCGCCGCGCCTGCCAGCAGGAAATACATGGCACGCAGACCGAGGATCGCAAACAGGTTAGAGGTCAGCACGATGAACGGGTCGGTAGTGACCGCAAAGATAGCCGGGATGCTGTCCACCGCAAAAATCACGTCGCTAAGCTCAACCAGGATCAGCACCAGCAGCAGCGGGGTGGCAAACAGCAGGCCGTTTTTGCGCACGAAGAAGTGCTCGCTCTCAATCTTGTCCGTCATGCGCAGATGGCCGCGGATCCACTTCACCAGCGGCTTATCGCCGATACCGGTATCGTCTTCTTTCGCCAGCGCCATTTTGATACCCGTGAACAGCAGGAACGCGCCGAAGACATACAGCAGCCATTCGAACTGGGTAATCAGCCAGCTGCCGGCGAAGATCATGACGGTACGAAGGACAATGGCACCCAGCACGCCGTACACCAGCACGCGACGCTGCAGGGCTGCAGGCACGGCAAAGTAGCTGAACAGCATCAGCCAGACGAAGACGTTATCAACCGCCAGGGCTTTTTCAATCAGATAGCCGGTGAGGAAGGCGAGCGCCTGAGGATCGGCCACCGCGCGGCCTTCGGTCGAGGCCAGATACCACCAGAAAGCGGCGCAGAAGAGGAGTGAGAGGGTAACCCAGACCAGCGACCAGACGGCGGCCTGCTTAACGCTCATGCCGTGCTCGCCACGACGACCCTGCAAAAAGAGGTCGATCGCCAGCATGATGAGCACGACAACCGCGAATCCGCCCCACAGCATTGGAGTGCCGACAGAATGCATACTATTTTCCTTACACATAAAAAACAAAAACGGCCATGGTCAGAAGACGATAGCCGTTAGCTTTTTATGCATAGACCTCGCCTTCCGGCAAGGTCTCACTTACAACCACGAGGGTTGCCCGGCGACCGGATGCGTGTTTAACGCATCGTAATGACGATCCACCGGCGAAGAAGTTACTCCCCTTTGCAGGTAACAAAATATGTCAGACCATTGGTTTCGTCAATGGTCTGCACGGTTTCATTACACAGTTTTACGCGATAGCTTCCGCGCTCACGTCGTCTGCCGGGAACACCACGCCGGTCTGACGGCGGATCTCCGTTTGCAGTTTCGCCGTGGTGCGACTCACCGCGAGGCCCGGGTGATTCACTTCGTTGTCTTCCACCAGACGGGCGAAGACCTCTGCCTCATAGAGCATAGTGTTAATATGCTGAGGCTGCGTCAGCTCCTGCGCTTTACCGCCGCGCGGCACAAAGCTCACCTTCTGGCACTCGGAGATCTTCTCGATAACCAGCGAGCCCGCTTCGCCCTGAATTTCGCTCGGCAGCACCGAATCGCTCACCTTGGAGTGCTGCAGCGTGACGCTGAAATCACCGTAGTCTAGCACCACCAGGCCGTGCGCATCCACGCCGCTCTCCAGCAGGCTGGCGGTGGCCGTCACGCCATGCGGCTCGCCCCACAGGGCCACGGCGGAGGCCAGGCAGTAGAAGCCGATATCCATGATCGAGCCGTTAGAGAAGGCCGGGTTAAAGGTGTTCGGGTTCTCGCCGTCCAGGTAGCGCTGGTAGCGCGACGAGTACTGGCAGTAGTTGATAAAGGCTTTACGCACTTTGCCAATTTTCGGCAGGGACTGCTGCAGCAGCAGGAAATTCGGCAGGCTGGCGGTTTTAAACGCTTCGAACAGCACCACCTGGTTTTCGCGGGCAAGCGCAATGGCCGCTTCCACTTCCTGAATATTCGATGCCAGCGGCTTCTCGCAAATCACATGCTTTTTATGGCTGAGGAACAGCTTCGTTTGCGGGAAGTGCAGGGAGTTCGGGCTGGCGATATAGACCGCGTCAATGGCGTCGCTTTGCGCCATCTCGTCGAGCGAGGTGAAGAGATGCTCAACGAGGTAGTCGTTAGCAAAACTCTGCGCCTGCTCGAGGCTGCGGGAATAGACCGCGGTAAGCTTATATTTGCCGGTTTCGTGGGCGGCGTCGACGAACTGGCGCGTGATCCAGTTCGTTCCAATGACTGCGAAACGTATCATAAACGTTTACGTACTCCGTAGCGGGGAACCTTTAGCCACTGTAGCACGTCATCATGACAATTCGCGTGCGCTATTCCGCATTACTATTTAACGATAAATGCGTAAGCCATAGCCGGGTATCAAACTCCAGCTGGTGGTACTGCGGCTCCATGTGGCAGCACAGGGAATAGAACGCTTTGTCGTGCTCTTTCTCTTTCAGATGCGCCAGCTCATGGACGACGATCATCCGCAGAAAGGCTTCCGGCGCGTTACGGAAAACCGTCGCGACGCGGATTTCGGCCTTCGCCTTCAGCTTGCCGCCCTGCACGCGGGAGATGGCGGTGTGCAGGCCGAGCGCGTTTTTCAGCACGTGGATCTTGTTGTCGTACATCACCTTGTTGATCGGCGGGGCGCTCTTGAGATAACGGCTTTTCAGATCCTGCGTATACTGCCAGAGGGCCTTATCGGTCGCGAAATCGTGCGTGCCGGGGTAGCGTTTTTCCAGCACCGCGCCGAGTTTCTGCTCGGCAATCAGGCTGCGAACCTGAGTCAGTAAATGCTCCGGATAGCCCTGGAGATAAGTAAGTTGGTTCATCAACGCCCCAAATCGACAATAAAACGGGTATACTCACGCACCCTTTTCAGGGATACGCCAAATTTTACCATTCAGGAGGGCCGATGAGCCACTTAGACAACGGTTTCCGTTCACTCAACCTTAAACGTTTCCCGGAAACGGACGACGTTAACCCGCTCATGGCGTGGGAAGCGGCGGATGAATATCTGCTGCAGCAGTTGGATGAGACTGAAATCCGCGGCCCGGTTTTGATCCTGAATGACGCCTTTGGCGCGCTGGGCTGTGCCCTGGCGGAGCACACGCCATACAGCATCGGCGATTCCTACCTGAGCGAGCTGGCGACGCGTGAAAACCTGCGCCATAACGACATCGAAGAGTCCAGCGTGAAGTTCCTCGACAGCACCGCGGATTACCCGCAGGCACCGGGCGTGGTGCTGATTAAGGTGCCAAAAACCATGGCGCTGCTGGAGCAACAGCTGCGCGCGCTGCGTAAGGTCGTCACGCCGGATACGCGCATTATCGCGGGCGCCAAAGCGCGCGATATTCACACCTCGACGCTGGAGCTGTTCGAGAAAGTCCTCGGCCCGACCACCACGACGCTGGCCTGGAAAAAAGCGCGCCTGATCAACTGCACCTTCAGCACGCCGGAGCCGGCCGACGCGCCGGAGACCCTGAGCTGGAAGCTGGAAGGGACCGACTGGACCATCCACAACCATGCGAACGTTTTCTCCCGCACCGGGCTGGATATCGGCGCGCGTTTCTTCATGGAACATCTGCCGGAAAATCTGGAAGGTGAGATTGTCGATCTGGGCTGTGGCAACGGCGTGATTGGCCTGACGCTGCTGGCGAAGAACCCGGACGCCAGCGTGGTGTTCAGCGACGAATCGCCTATGGCGGTGGCCTCCAGCCGTCTGAACGTGGAAACCAACATGCCGGAAGCGCTGGATCGCTGCGAGTTTATGATCAACAACGCGCTGTCGGGCGTAGAGCCGTTCCGCTTCAACGCCGTGTTCTGCAACCCGCCGTTCCACCAGAAGCACGCCCTGACGGATAACGTCGCGTGGGAGATGTTCCACCACGCGCGCCGCTGCCTGAAAATCAACGGCGAGCTGTACATCGTGGCAAACCGCCACCTGGACTACTTCCACAAGCTGAAGAAGATTTTCGGCAACTGCGTCACCATTGCGACGAACAACAAGTTTGTGGTGCTGAAGGCGGTGAAGCTGGGTCGTCGTCGGTAAGATTGTTTTGCCTGGCGGCGCTTCGCTTGCACAGGCCTACGTAGTGTGCGGTCTGATGCCCGGTGGCGCTTCGCTTACCGGGCCTACAATGGCCTCGAACCCGTAGGCCGGGCAAGCGAAGCGCCGCCCGGCAATGCCCTAGATCGCCAGAGCCAAGTTCGTCCCCTGCGCAATTGCCCGCCGCGCGTCCAGCTCAATCGCCACGTCGCACCCGCCAATCAAATGCACCGTTTTACCGGCTTCGCGCAGCGGATCCGCCAGATCGCGCTTCGGCTCCTGCCCGGCACATAAAATGACATGATCCACGCGCAGCAGCTGCGGTTCGCCGCCGATCGTGACGTGCAGCCCCTCGTCGTCGATCTTCTGGTAGCTGACCGCCGGGATCATCTTCACCCCGCGTGAGAGCAGGGTGGCGCGGTGGATCCAGCCCGTGGTTTTGCCCAGCCCTTCGCCCGGCTTGCTGGCCTTACGCTGGAGCATCACGATCTGGCGCGGGCTTTTCGGCAGCTGCGGCCCTTCCGGGCGTAGCCCGCCGGACTGGCTCAGGCTGGTGTCGATACCCCATTCCACGCAAAACTCGGCAATGTTCTGGCTGGTGGCCTCGCCCGGCTGGCTTAAGTACATGGCGGTATCAAAGCCGATCCCGCCGCAGCCGATAATCACCACCTTCTCGCCAACCGGCGTTTTGTCACGCAATACGTCCAGATAGCTCAACACCTTCGGATGATCGATACCCTCGATCGCCGGCATGCGCGGTACGATCCCGCTCGCCAGGATCACCTCGTCGAAACCGATCAGATCCGCCGCGCTGACAAACTGGTTAAGCCGCAGATCGATGCCGGTCAGCTCGATCATCCGGCGGTAGTAGCGCAGCGTTTCATAGAACTCCTCTTTGCCGGGGATCTGTTTGGCGATATTAAACTGGCCGCCAATCTCCGCCAGGGCATCAAACAGCGTCACGCTGTGCCCGCGGGAAGCGGCATTCACCGCAAACGCCAGCCCCGCCGGGCCTGCGCCCACCACGGCCAGGCGTTTTTTATTGACCGCCGGAACGACCGGCATTTTGGTTTCATGGCAGGCGCGCGGGTTGACGAGACAGGAGGTGACCTTGCCGACGAAGATCTGATCCAGACAGGCCTGGTTACAGCCGATGCAGGTGTTGATCTCATCCGCACGGCCGCTTTGCGCTTTCGACAGCAGTTCGGCATCCGCGAGGAACGGACGCGCCATCGACACCATATCGGCGTCGCCTCGCGAAATCACATCGTCCGCCACCTGCGGATCGTTAATGCGGTTGGTGGTGACCAGTGGAACAGACACTTTGCCCTTCAGCCTGCGCGTCACCCAGCTGAACGCCGCGCGCGGTACCGGCGTGGCGATGGTCGGGATGCGCGCCTCGTGCCAGCCGATGCCGGTGTTGATAATCGTTGCACCTACGGCTTCAATCGCCTGCGCCAGCTGCACGGTTTCGTCGAACGTCCCGCCGCCTTCCACCAGATCGAGCATCGACAGGCGGAAGATGATAATAAAGTCCGCGCCCGCACGTTCGCGCACCGCGCGCACCACCTCCACGGCAAAGCGCATCCGGCGGGCATAGTCGCCGCCCCATTCGTCGTCGCGCTGGTTGGTGCGGGCGGCGAGGAATTCGTTGATCAGGTAGCCTTCTGATCCCATCACCTCAACGCCGTCGTAGCCCGCCTCGCGCGCCAGCGCCGCGCAGCGGGCAAAATCGTCTATCAGCGCCAGGATCTCGTCGTGGCTGAGGGCATGGGGAGTAAAGCGGTTAATCGGCGCCTGAATAGCCGAGGGGGCAACCAGGTTCGGCTGATAGCTGTAGCGTCCGGTGTGCAGGATTTGCAGGGCGATTTTACCGCCCTCGCGGTGGACCGCATCGGTCACAATGCGGTGGTGCGCCAGCTGTGACGCATCGTTCAGGACCGCGCCGCCCTCCATGCCCACGCCGGAAGGGGCAGGGGCCACGCCGCCGGTGACTATCAGCGCCACCCCGTGGCGGGCGCGCTCGGCATAGAAGGCTGCCAGACGCTCGGCCCCGTCCGGATGCTCCTCCAGCCCGGTGTGCATCGAGCCCATCAACACGCGGTTTTTGAGTGTGGTGAACCCCAGATCGAGGGGGGCGAATAACGACGGGTAGCGGCTCATAGTCTCTTCCAGTGTAAAATTATTGTTATGTGGTCGGATGAGTTACTAATTTAGCCAGCGGCAGCGGAAAGGTAAAAGCGGGATCGAATGATTGTGATAGATCTCAAAGAACTTCCCCGGTGGCGCTGCGCTTACCGGGGCTACAAAACCGTAGGCCGGATAAGCGCAGCGCCATCCGGCGTTTTTTACGGCGCCGTTGCCCGCACCAGCCCCGGTGCCTGCCACATCGACGTCGTCAGCCCGCTGTCCACCAGCCCCAGCTGGTCGGCGTACACCGCCTGCCACTTCTGCATCATGCCGTCGTACAGCTCGCGGTGCTGCGGGTTCGGCGTGAACTCGCGGCTCCACTTCACCAGCCGCTCGCCCGTCGAGGCCATATCCGCAAACAGCCCCGCGCCCGCGCCTGCCGCAATTGCGCAGCCGAGCGCGGTCGCCTCTTTCACTTCGGGCACGCGCACCGGCAGCCCGGTGACGTCGCTTAATATCTGGCTCCAGAGGGCGCCCTTAGCCCCGCCGCCTGCAAACACCAGGCTCTCAAACGTCACGCCGGAGAAGCGCGAGATCTGCGCCAGGTTGCAGGCCGAGACGATCGCCGCGTTCTCCTCCAGCGCGCGGAACAGCGTTGCTTTGTTGCACTTTTCCGGGTCGATGGAGAGGTTAATAAACGACGGTGCAGCGTGGTACCACTGCTTAAAATGCATTGCGTCGGAGAAGATTGGCATTACGCCGTGGGAGCCAGCAGGCACGCGGCTCGCCATCTCTTCGAGCAGGGAATAGGTGTCCATCCCCATCCGGTCGGCAATCAGCTTTTCCTCGGCGCAGAAGGCGTCGCGGAACCAGCGCATGGTCAGCCCGGTAAAGAAGCTGATCGACTCCGCCTGTGCCATGCCGGGGATAACGTGCGGGTTCACGCGGATGTTCATCTCGGGGTCGGTGCGCACCTGCGGCAGGTTTACGACCTGCTGCCAGAAGGTACCGCCCAGCACCGCGGTTTGCCCGGCGCGAACCACGCCCAGCCCCAGACAGCCCAGCTGCACGTCGCCGCCGCCCATCACCACCGGGGTGCCTTCGCGCAGGCCGCTCTGCTGCGCGGCCTCTTTGGTGATAGCGCCCAGCACGGTGCCGGTCTCTTTCACCGGGGAGAGGATATCGGCGCGCAGGCCGGCCATGTCTAGCAGCGCCGGCCGCCAGTCGCGGGAGAAGAGATCCAGCATGCCGGTGGTGCCCGCGTTAGACGGGTCGACCGCCAGCTCGCCGGAGAGCTTCGCCGCCAGCCAGTCGCTGATCATGGTGATGGTGGCGGCCTTGCGGTAAATATCCGGACGATGGTGCGCCAGCCACAGCAGGCGCGGCATGGCGCTCAGCGCTAGCGTCTGCCCGGAAACGTCATACACTTCGGATTCAAAACGGTCGTCGTGGATCTCTTTGAGTTCGGCCACCTCGCGGCTGGCGCGGGCGTCGACGTTGGCGCAGGCCCAGATGGCCTCGCCGTTGCGGTCGTACAGCACGATCCCTTCGCGCATCGAGCAGCAGGCGACGGACAGAATATCCGCCGCGCTCAGGTGCGCACGTTCCAGCGCCTGATAAATACACTGGCAGGCCAGCCGCCAGTTGGTCTCCAGGTCGAACTCCATCGACCCCGGCACGTTCTCCACGCTCAGGTGCTTCCACTCGGCCTGGCCGACGGCAATCTGGTTGCCCTGTAAATCGAAAATAACGGCGCGAACGCTGCCTGTCCCTGCATCTAACGCTAAAAGGTAACTCATGAGCTTGCCTCATTGTTAGCGCAGGGCAGACTCTTATCCGGCCAGAGCCAGCACCGCGCGGGCTGTCGTCTCCTCCGTCACCAGGCCATTGATACGGCGGCCCTTCAGTGCGGCATAAATCGCATCGGCTTTCTCTTCCCCTCCGGCCACGCCAACGATGGTGGGCAGCTGCGCCAGTTCATCGAGCGTGACGCCCAGCAGTTCTTTGTGGATCTCCAGTTCTTCAACGCATTCGCCCTCGGCATTGAGGAAGTAGCCGAGAATATCGCCGACCGCGCCTTTGCGGGCGTACATCAGCTGCTCGCCTTCGCTGATATAGCCGGAGCGCAGTATCGTGGCGTCACGGCGCTGGTTCACCGAACCAATGCCGACTACCGCCACGTCGGCGGCGGTGGCGGCGAGGATCACGTCCCGCACGCTGGTCTCGCGTTTTAAGATCCCGGCCACCTCGGCGGATGACACGCGAAGCGGGGCGGGGATCATGCTCACGCTGCAGGCCGCGTCCAGCTGGCCGATACCGGTCATATACGGCCCCACGCCGCCGGAGAGCGTCACCAGGCGGATCTGCTGCGAGCTGATAAAGCCGCTCAGGTGCTGCAGGCTGCTCATGGTGGTTTCACCAAACCCCACCGCCAGCAGCTGGCCGGGCTCCAGTACGCCCATCAGCGACTGCGCCGCGCCAATACCCAGCCGCACGTTCATCGGCGGCGTATTTAACGCGGGCATCACGCGCACCATCTTCAGGCCAAAGCGCTGCTGGAGCTCGGTTTCCAGCGCCAGGCAGCCCTCGTAGCGGGAGTTGATCTGCACGCGAATCACCCCGGACTGACGGCCCTTCTCCAGCAGGCGGGAGATCTTCAGGCGCGGCAGCCCGAGCCGCTCGCCGATGTCGTTCTGGGTCAGCCCGTCGTGGTAATAGCACCACGCCACGCGCGCCACGAGTTCCTCTTCCGCCAGTGCCAGCCCGGCAAACCGTCCTTCTTCCGCAGTGCGTTTATCGCTCATAGTTGAACTCTTATAAAAATTTAGATCATATGTTCGTGATGGCGCGGAGGGAAAGTGTGAGCCACGCGACAAAACGGATCTTTTAGATCGTTTCTGGTTTATCTGTATCTCAATCGATAAAACTGTGATCCCTGCACGGTTGTAAATATAGTTCACCGTCTACGCTTTTGAACATTATTAAATCTAAAAATCATTTGTTCAATAGCGGAGCGATGATGACACCACTTCTCGACGCGCGAAATATCAGCAAGCAGTTCTCAGGCGTGCCGGTTCTGAAAGGCATTGATTTCACGCTGCTTGCGGGCCAGGTGCACGCCCTGATGGGCGGAAACGGCGCGGGAAAATCGACGCTGATGAAGATCATCGCCGGGGTGGAAACGCCGGACAGCGGTGAACTTTCTGTCGAGGGGCAGTCATATGCGCGGCTCACGCCCGTGCAGGCGCACAGGCTAGGCATTTACCTGGTGCCGCAGGAGCCTCTGCTGTTCCCCAACCTGACGGTGAGGGAAAATATCCTGTTCCGCCTGCCGCGCGAGCGCGATCTGGAAACGCGGCTGGCGGAGAAGCTTCAGCAGCTGCAGTGCCCGCTTAACCTCGACGCCACCGCCAGCACCCTGGAGGTGGCGGATCAGCAGATGGTCGAGATCCTGCGCGGATTAATGCGCAACGCCAGGATCCTGATCCTCGACGAACCCACGGCCTCCCTCACGCCCGGCGAAACCGAGCGGCTATTTCGCCAGATCCGCGCCCTGCAGGCGCTCGGCGTCGGGATTGTCTTTATCTCGCACAAGCTGCCGGAAATTCGCCAGCTGTCGAGCCACGTCTCGGTGATGCGCGACGGCGCGGTGGTGCTGAGCGGCGAAACCGCGCAGTTTGACGATAACGCCCTAATTGCTGCCATGACGCCGGTAAGCCGGGAGAAATCCCTCAGCGATACGCAAAAGCTGTGGCTGGCGCTGCCGGGCAACCGCCGCACCCAGGCCCAGGATTTCCCGGTGCTGCGGGTGGACGTTCTCACCGGGGAGGGGTTTATCGATCTCAGCCTTGAGATCTACGCCGGGGAGATCGTCGGCCTGGCCGGGCTGGTGGGATCCGGGCGCACCGAGTTTGCGGAAACGCTCTACGGTCTGCGGCCCGTGCGCGGCGGTCGCGTCTGGCTGGAGAACCAGGAGATCACCGGCGATCCGGTCAGTTCACGCCTGGACAAAGGGCTGGTCTACCTGCCGGAAGACAGGCAGGTGTCCGGCCTGTTCCTCGACGCGCCGATCCGCTGGAACACCGTGGCGCTGAACGAACCGTCGATTTGGCAGCAGCGCAAGCGGGAGTCTGCGGTGGTGGAGCGCTATCACCGGGCGCTGGGGATCAAGCTCAACCATGCGGATCAAACCGTGCGCACCCTCTCCGGCGGCAACCAGCAGAAGGTGCTGCTGGCGCGCTGCCTGGAGGCCAACCCTTTACTGCTGATCGTCGATGAACCGACGCGCGGGGTGGACGTCTCGGCGCGCGCCGATATTTACCAGCTGATAAAAAGCGTGGCGGCACAGAACGTGGCGGTGCTGATGATCTCAAGCGATCTCGACGAGTTTCCCGGCCTTGCGGACCGGGTGCTGGTGATGCATCAGGGCGTGCTCAGCGGCGAGCTGCCGCGCCACGCCGTCAGCCTCGATAAGATGATGGCGCTGGCGTTCGGAGGGCAATCATGAAGACCTTACTCAAAAACCGCGAGCTGAGCGCGTTTCTCGCCATTCTGGCGCTGTTCGCCGTGCTGGTGGCGCTGAATCCGTCCTACCTGAGTTTACAGACGTTGGGGATGATCTTCGCCAGCGCGCAGATCCTGATCCTGCTGGCCATCGGCGCGGCGCTGGTGATGCTGACCCGCAATATCGATGTGTCCGTCGGCTCCATCGTCGGGCTGTCTGCGATCGCCGTCGGCGTGGCGCTGAATAGCGGCTACAGCCTGCCGGTTTCCATTCTCTTCGCGCTGTCGACTGGCGCGCTGGCCGGGGCGTTCAACGGGTTTCTGGTGGTGGGGCTGCGCATCCCGGCGATTGTCGCCACCCTCGGCACGCTGGGGTTGTACCGCGGGGCGATGCTGCTCTGGACGGGCGGGAAGTGGATTGAAGGACTGCCGCCGGGGCTGAAATCCCTCTCTGAGCCTGCCGCCATCGGCATTTCACCACTCGGAATAGTTGTGTTGATTATCGCGGCCACAGGCGCGTGGACGCTGTCGCGTACTGCGTTCGGGCGTGATTTTTACGCGGTGGGGGATAACCTCGCCGCCGCGCGCCAGCTGGGCGTGGCGGTGAACCGCACCCGGATGATCGCCTTTACCCTGAACGGCATGCTGGCGGCCTGCGCCGGGATCGTGTTTGCCGCGCAGATTGGCTTCGTGCCGAACCAGACCGGCAGCGGGCTGGAGATGAAGGCCATCGCCGCCTGCGTGCTCGGCGGCATTTCGCTGCTGGGTGGCACGGGCACGCTGGTTGGCGCGCTGCTCGGGGCCTTCTTCCTGACGCAAATCGATACCGTGCTGGTGCTGTTCAGGCTCCCGGCGTGGTGGAACGACTTTATCGCCGGGCTGGTGCTGCTGGGCGTGCTGGTGCTCGACGGACGTCTGCGCCAGGCGCTGGCGCGTCACCAGCGGGCGCTGAAGTATGGCCGCTTCCAGCCGGGCAACAGAGGGGGAAAGCACGTGACCCCTTTTCCAAAACGCAAAAAAGAGGTGGCGTAAATGAGGCTTAACTGGGAAAGCGCGCTGCTCATTTTACTGGTGCTGGAGATTCTGCTCTTTGGCGCGATCAACCCGCGCATGCTTGATATCAACATGCTGTTGTTCAGCACCAGCGACTTCATTTGTATTGGCATTGTGGCGCTACCGCTCACGCTGGTGATTATCAGCGGCGGGATCGACATCTCCCTCGGCTCGACCATCGGCCTGTGTGCCATTGCACTGGGCGTCATGATGCAGGCGGGGTGGCCGATGGCGTTCGCCGTTCCATTGACGCTGCTGCTCGGCCTGCTGTGCGGATTATTTAATGCCGCGCTTATTCACTATACAGGCATCAGCCCGTTGGTTATTACTCTCGGCACCCTCTACCTCTACGGCGGCGGCGCGCTGCTGCTCTCCGGCATGGCGGGGGCGACGGGCTACGAGGGCATCGGCGGCTTCCCGGACAGCTTCACGGCGTTCGCTAACCTCACGGTGTTGGGCTTGCCGATCCCGCTGGTGCTGTTCGCGGTGATTACGTTTTTCTTCTGGCTGATTACCCATCGCGGGCGCTTTGGTCGTCACCTGTTTTTAATCGGCCAGAATCCTCGCGCGGCGCGCTATGCGGCGCTGTCGGTGAACGGCATGCCCTATGCGCTGTACGGCCTGGTGGGCGTGGCCTCGGCGGTTGCCGCGCTGGTGATGGTCTCCTATTTCGGCTCCGCGCGTTCGGATTTGGGGCGCGATTTACTGATGCCTGCGCTTACCGCCGCGGTGCTCGGCGGGGCGAATATCTACGGCGGGTCAGGTTCGGTTGTGGGTACGGCGCTGGCGGCGCTGCTGGTGGGCTACCTGCAGCAGGGTTTACAGATGGTCGGCATCCCTAACCAGGTGTCGAGCGCGCTGTCAGGGGCGCTGCTGGTTGTAGTGGTGATGGGACGTTCGCTGAGTCTGCACCGCGAGTGGGTGCGTTCTCTCTTTAGAAAACTATCCGGAGCGTAAGATGAAAACAAAACTGTTCGTCCTGGCAATGGCCCTCAGCTTCGCTTCGGCGCAGGCGGCGGACCGCATTGCCTTTATCCCGAAACTGGTAGGCGTGGGCTTCTTCACCAGCGGCGGCAACGGCGCGAAAGAGGCGGGGAAAGACCTCGGCGTGGACGTCACCTACGACGGCCCAACCGAGCCGAGCGTCTCCGGCCAGGTGCAGCTCATCAATAACTTCGTCAACCAGGGCTATAACGCCATTATCGTCTCCGCCGTGTCGCCGGACGGACTCTGTCCGGCGCTGAAGCGCGCGATGCAGCGCGGCGTCAAGGTCCTGACCTGGGATTCCGACACTAAGCCGGAGTGCCGCAGCATCTACATCAACCAGGGGACGCCGGAGCAGCTTGGCGGCCTGCTGGTGGAGATGGCGGGTAAGCAGGTCACCAAACCGAACGCTAAAGTGGCGTTCTTCTACTCCAGCCCGACCGTTACTGACCAGAACCAGTGGGTGAAAGAGGCGAAGGCCAAAATCGAGAAAGATCATCCGCAGTGGCAGGTCGTGACGACCCAATTTGGCTATAACGACGCCACCAAATCTCTGCAAACCGCCGAAGGGATCTTAAAAGCGTATCCGGATCTGGATGCGATCATCGCCCCGGACGCCAACGCGCTGCCAGCAGCGGCGCAGGCGGCGGAAAACCTGAAGCGCGAAGGGGTGGCGATTGTCGGCTTCAGCACGCCGAACGTGATGCGTCCGTACGTTGAGCGAGGCACGGTAAAAGCCTTCGGCCTGTGGGATGTCGTACAACAGGGAAAAATTGCGGTCAATGTCGCCGATCGCCTGCTGAAAAAAGGCGATCTTAACGTCGGCGACAGCGTGGACGTAAAAGACATCGGCGCGCTGAAGGTCGAGCCGAACAGCGTGCAGGGCTACCAGTATGAGGCGAAGGGCAACGGCATCGTGCTGCTGCCGGAGCGCGTGGTGTTCACCAAAGAGAACATCAGCAAATACGATTTCTGACGGGGGAGCAAATGGCTGATTTAGACGACATCAAAGACGGCAAGGATTTTGGCATCGGCACGCCGCAGCAGAACGTGCCTTACACCCTGAAGGGCTGCGGCTCGCTGGACTGGGGCATGCAGTCCCGGCTTGCGCGCATCTTCAACCCACAGAGCAACCGCACGGTGATGCTGGCCTTTGACCACGGCTACTTTCAGGGGCCGACCACCGGCCTTGAGCGTATCGATCTCTCTATCGCGCCGCTGTTTGGTGAAACCGACGTGCTGATGTGCACCCGCGGCATCCTCAGGAGCCAGGTGCCAGCCGCGACGAACAAACCGGTGGTGCTGCGCGCCTCCGGCGGTAATTCGATTCTGGGCGAGCTGTCGAACGAGTGCGTGGCGGTGGCGATGGAGGACGCGCTGCGCCTGAACGCCTGCGCGGTGGCGGCGCAGGTGTACATCGGCAGCGAGTTCGAGCACCAGTCGATCAACAACATCATCAATCTGGTGGACGCGGGCGCGCGCTACGGCATGCCGACGCTGGCGGTGACGGGCGTCGGCAAGGAGATGGCGCGTGACGCGCGCTATTTCTCGCTGGCCAGCCGCATCGCCGCCGAAATGGGGGCGCAGTTCGTCAAAACCTACTACGTGGACGAGGGTTTTGAAAAAGTGACCGCCAGCTGCCCGGTGCCGATTGTGATCGCCGGGGGCAAAAAGCTGCCGGAGCACGAAGCGCTGGAGATGTGCTGGCGCGCGATTGACCAGGGCGCGTCCGGCGTGGACATGGGGCGCAACATCTTCCAGTCCAGCGCGCCGCTCGCCATGCTGAAGGCGGTGAAAAAAGTGGTTCACGAGAACTGGAATGCCCACGATGCGTTCCAGTTCTGGCAGGAAGAAAAACAGGGAGAAGGAAAATGAACGTGACGCTGGTTGAAATCAACATTAAGCCCGAGAGGGTGGACGAGTTTCTGGAGGTGTTTCGCGCCAACCACGAGGGGGCAATCAAGGAGCCGGGAAACCTGCGCTTTGACGTATTGCAGGACCCGCGCGTGAAAACCCGGTTCTTTATCTACGAGGCCTATAAAGACGAGGAGGCGGTGCTGGCGCATAAGCAAACGCCGCACTATCTGGCGTGCGTGGATAAGCTTGAAGAGCTGATGTCAGAGCCGCGCAAGAAACGCAGTTTTGTGGGATTGTTGCCGGAATAGCGGATTTGCCCGGTGGCGCTGCGCTTACCGGGCCTACGGGTGGCGGGACGGTGCGGTAGGCCGGGTAAGCGTTAGCGCCACCCGGCGTTTTTCAGGCCAGCTCAAGAGCCGCAAGTATCCCGGCGAGCGCTTCACGCGGCTCACCCTGAACCGCCTGTAACGGGAACGGCAATGCAGGTGCAGCTACTTTCCCCATCATCTCTGCTGCCGCCGCGATAACCCGTAAGCTGCCGTATCGACGGAACAATTCCCACAGCGGCTCCAGCCGCTCAGATAGTGCCGCCTCTTTCGAACGGGCAATCGCCAGCGCTGTTTGCGGAAACAACCCGCCGATCACCGAGTACCAGACGTCAAACCCGGTATGCAGGGCGGAGGCCGCTCGCCAGTCACCGGCGATGCCCAGCGTGACGGTATCAGGAAGACGAGCGCGTACCTGCGACAGGTCCTCCGGCACGCGGCCAAGCTTTATAGACCCTACATTCGGCAGGGTCGCGACGGCAAATAACAGTTCATCGCTAAACGAAAAACCGGTAGTAGCGGGATTATCGTAAATGCACAGCGGTACGGAGATCTGGCGGGTCACCGTTTCATAGAGATTAAACACTTCGTCTTCCGTTAATCGCTGGTATGACACGGGTGCCAGCAGCACGCCGGAGACGCCTGCCGCCTGCGCGTCGTCAGCCAGACGCAGAATATCGTCCAGCCGCAATGCGCTGATGCTGACGATGACCGGAATGTCATCAGCATGCGCCACCGCGCAGCGTGCGATCCGGCCGCGCTCTTCTACGGTCAGATAGGCATAACTTCCCGTTGAGCCCAAAATGCCCAGTGAATCCACGCCAGCGTCGACCACGGGGCGCAGAAGATTGATGAAGGACTGCTCGTCAAACGTCCCCTCTTTCAGGGGCGTTAACGGAAACGCGCTTAACCCGTGAAACATCGTGTTGTCCTCTTACTGCGTCAGCAGCTGAACCTGAGCCGTGGCTCCCGGCATCAGCCGCTGCAGGTTGTTGACCAGCTCTTCTCCCGCCTCTTCCAGTGCCTCAAGCGGCATCGACGGCAGGCTTTCAAGAATAAACCACATAGATTGCGCCTGGCTGTCCAGACGGGTACGCACTCCCTGTCGCCAGTTCCAGCGGCGGCAGGTGACGCCGAGGTCGTCGCGCCAGATAACCTCGCTCGCATCCGGGTATTCCACCACCGGCTGGCCCTCTTTAAAAGTATCAAACGGCTCGCTGCCGTCGGCCAGCGTCAGGCGTGGTGCACCGGAATAGGCCGCGAGATTTTCCCCACCCACCGGAATGGCATAGCGAATGCTCACCGCGTTATAGATATCCACCACCGGATCCAGCGACGGCAGCGAACCGTCTTTCAGCACTCGCTTGCGCAGGGCCGCGGCGGAACAGGGCGTGCGTTTCGGTTTCGCGCCGAACGCTTTAAACACCTCATCCCAGTCTGAAAGGTGCGCATCAGCCCACGGCACATCATCATTCAACATCTGCTGGCAGGCCTGCGCCAGCGCGGCGGGCGCAACCTCCGGTTGGGTAATCGGCGCGGCTTCAACCACAATGCTCAGCGCCCGAAAGCCGGGCGCAATGTCGGCAAGTCGCGAATCTATTGACGGCGTAACGAGAGACATAAATAATCCTGTATTGACTGTTTTATACTATGGTAGTGACCAATGACTGATAAAGTCAATATAATGACTGATTCGGGTGCCGATGTTGCCCAGGTAAGCCTGGCCGTGGCGAACCGCATCCGCAGCTGGCGTAAAGAGAAAAAGCTGTCGCTGGACGAGCTGTCCCGCCGAGCCAGCGTCAGCAAAGGCATGCTGGTGGAGATCGAAAAGGGCGCAGCCAACCCCAGCATCGCCATTTTGTGCAAGCTGGCCGCCGCGCTCGGCATCTCGGTGGCGGATATCGTCAACGTCTCCAGCGAGCCGCTGGTGCACATTATTGAAGAAGCGGCGATCCCGGTTCTGTGGCAGGGCGCACAGGGCGGTTACGCCAGGCTGCTGGCAGGCACCGCGGGCCCGGACATGATTGAGCTGTGGCAGTGGGAGATGCATCCGGGGGAGTATTTCACCTCGACAGGGCATCCGGCGGGAACCTTTGAGCTGCTGCACGTGAACGAAGGCGTGTTGACGCTGACGGTGGACGAGACGGTTACGCAGGTGAATGCTGGCGCGTCGGCGGTGGCGAAAACCGAAGCGGCGCACGGCTATGCGAACGAAGGGGAGAGCGTACTGCGCTTCACTATGACGGTGGCGGAGTTTCACCGTTAAAAAGCAGCCCGGTGGTGCTACGCTTACCGGGCGAACGTTTTTCAGGAATGATGATTCTGCAACGTAGCGAGCAGGCTGTCTGCACTGTATTGTCTGAGGAGTTTTTCATCTCTTGCAGGCAGGTCGCTTTGAAGAAATGCGTCCAGACCCTCGGTATCGACTCCGTTATAAATAAAAATACGGGCGGGATCGTACAGCGCCATCGTTTTAATCGACGCATTGGTGGTGATCAGCTTCTTATTCAGAACCAGTGCTTCCAGTGCGCGGAGTGTTAAACCATTTTGCTCAGGTTTGTTTATTTCCAGCATAATTGAGCAGTGTTTGGCTTTTTTAATATTGTCCAGATAGCTGAGTTTTTTATTCTGACAATTACTGGGATAGTTATCCTGATTATTGTACTTATCCAGCAGGTAAAAATCTGTCTCATAACCGCTATTTTCAAGGACCGGTGTCAGGGTACGAAGAACATCTGCCCGAATGGGTTCATAGCCACCGACAAAAAAGCAGCTTTTATTTTCAGCTGCGCTCTCTTTTTGAAATTGCTGGATTTCTTGCCAGCTAAACGGCAAAAACTGCTCGATAGCACGCAAGTTATAGCGCTCGCAATCAGCAGGATCAAAGCTATAAATAGCATCAAAGACGGGCCGAACGGTCTCGATGTAATCCGCATCCTGCGCCAGTTGTCCAAGAAGACGACGTTTGCGCGTCAGGGCATCAATGGAGTCGCGCAGAATCAACACTTTTTTACATGGCATGCTGGCGACATAATCCAGGAAAGGAAAGACGCTGTAGCCATTACAAATCGCGATATCATCCCGTTTGATTGCCGATAATTTAACGGCACAGTGCGTGCGTTTATGCCATTTTTTTAACGCCTCGCCTGGCAGTAGGGCATTGATCGATTTGTAGCGTCGCATAATGCGATTAATTTGCTTTACGGGATGATCCTTAGCAAGCGAGTTAAGCATCATGATTTCGAAAGGATTGACCCATTCCAGGAAAAAATAGCGCATGGTCCCTCAGGAGAAGATAGCCGATATTGCAGGAATGATATCGTATTCTGCCAGACGGGTCATTAAACACCCCCTCCCGCGGAGGGGGTGTTTATATTACGCCTCTTCCACACTCACCCTGAGCGCTGCCAGCGCTTTGCGCGCCGCTTTCAGCACCTGCTCACACTGCTCAATCGTCAGCGTCAGCGGTGGCTCAATGCGGATGGTTTTCGAGTTGTTGAGCGTCCCGGCCACCAGCACCCGCTGGCGGAACATCTCGCTCGCGAAGCTGTAGCCGATTTCGTTGTCGACAAACTCGATTGCCATAAGCATCCCTTTACCGCGCGCCTCCTGCACAAGGTCCGGGTATTCCCTGCCCAACTGGCGGAAGCCGTCCAGCAGCATGTCGCCTTTCTGCTCCGCCTGCGCGGGCAGGTTTTGCTCCAGCAGCACGTTGATGGTCGCCAGCGCCGCCGCACAGGCCAGCGGGTTGCCGCCAAAGGTGGTGGTATGCAGGAACGGGTTGTCGAACAGCACCGAGAACACCTCTTCCGTTGCTACCGTCGCGCCTATTGGCATCACGCCGCCGCCGAGCGCCTTCGCCAGGCACAGGATGTCCGGCTGAACGTTTTCATGCTCGCAGGCAAACATCTTGCCGGTGCGCCCCATGCCGGTTTGCACTTCGTCGAGGATCAGCAGCGCGCCAAACTCATCGCACAGCTGACGCACGGCGGGCAGATAGCCCTGCGGAGGCAAGATCACGCCGCCTTCACCCTGGATAGGCTCCAGGATCACCGCTGCCACATCGTCGCCGGTTTTACGGCATTCACTCAGCACGGTGCGCATGGCGTTAATGTCACCGAACGGCACGTGGCGGAAGCCCGGCAGCAGCGGCATAAACGGTTTGCGGAAGGTGGATTTGGCGGTCGCCGACAGTGCGCCCAGGGATTTCCCGTGGAACGCGCCGCTGGTGGCGATAAAGGTGAATTTCCCGCGCGGCGACTGGTACGCTTTGGCGAGTTTAATCGCCGCTTCGACCGACTCCGTGCCGCTGTTGCTAAAGAAGCTGTACTTCAGTTTGCCGGGCGTTAAGGCCGCCAGCGTTTTCGCGAGCATGGCGCGAAGCGGGTCGAGCAGTTCCTGGCTATGGAGAGGTTGTTTCGCAAGTTGATTCTGTACGGCGGAAACCACAACTGGATTACGGTGCCCCACGTTGAAAATACCAAAACCCCCCAGGCAATCGATAAATTCCTGTCCCTGGGTGTCGACAAGCGTGTTCAGACTTCCCGCTTGCCACTCTACGGCTCCGTAATCCCCGCCGGCGGTAACAGATTTGCGATACTCAAGAAAACCAGGATTCACATGCTCTTTAAAGTAATCGATGACCTCTCGGTTAAGTTGTTTCATCTCCTCATGATCGAGCGTTCGCTTCTCAATGAGATTCAGTGCGTGCGCGGTACAGGCAAGAGCCGAGGCGCTGGAAGGTAACCTGTTCAAAATGTGCTCCCGGGGATCGCGTATCACATGATACTGCGTTAAGTATTGCAGGGATTACGCCACTTCAGCGGACTTAACGAAAATCGGGATAAACACCAGGTTAAAATAATGTTGCGCAATATTTAATCATGCCGATACCAGCCTGATGGGATGAAGGGTAGAGGGGAGAGCGCGATGGATGAGGTCAATTGCACCGAAGTGGTGCGAAAGATGCCACTTAAGTGGGCGTTAATAGATCATGCTTTGCAGGTAATTTCTCTACGAAAGTATTTTAAATCAATCGATTAGAAAAGCGTACAGAAAGTGCGGTTTAGACGAAATTTGCGATCTCGATCGGATTTAACAACTAAAGATAAATTTGTAACCGCCGAAAAAACAATAAACCACAAAATTAACACTCGAATAACCTGCAAGGAATGCCCGCCATGTCCTCTCCATCCTTTGTCACCCAGAATGAATTCCCTCTGGATAGTGACACCACGCTTATGTCGACCACCGATCTCCAGAGCTACATGACCCATGCCAACGACACCTTTGTGCAGGTTAGTGGCTATACGCTCCAGGAACTGATGGGACAGCCGCACAATATGGTGCGTCACCCCGACATGCCGAAAGCGGCCTTCGCCGACATGTGGTACACGCTGCAACAGGGGGAACCGTGGAGCGGGATTGTCAAAAACCGCCGCAAAAACGGCGACCACTACTGGGTGCGAGCGAACGCCGTGCCGATGGTGCGCCACGGTAAAATGACCGGCTATATGTCGATTCGCACAAAAGCGACGGCGGAAGAGATTGCGACCGTAGAGCCTTTATATAAGGCGCTCAATGAAGGCCGTTGTAAAAAACGTATCCATAAAGGGCTGGTGGTGCGCAAAGGCTGGCTCGGGAAGTTACCGGCTATGCCGCTGCGCTGGCGGGTTCGTAGCGTCATGGCGGCGCTGTTTGCGGTGATGGCTGCCACGCTGGCGTTAACCTCTGCGGGGTGGCCATCGCTGGTGGCTGCTGCCGTCGTGATGGTCGTCGGGACGATGCTGTTCGAGCAGCAGATTGTCCGACCGGTGGAAAATGTCACGCGTCAGGCACTGAAGGTCGCGACCGGTGAGCGTAACAGCGTGCAGCACCTGAACCGCAGCGACGAGCTGGGGCTGACGCTGCGCGCGATCGGACAGCTGGGGCTGATGTGTCGCTGGTTAATCAATGATGTTTCAAGCCAGGTGGTGAGCGTGCGCGATGGCAGCGATAAGCTGGCGCAGGGGAATGACGATCTCAACGACCGCACGCGTCAGACCGTCACCAATGTGCAGCAGACCGTGGCGACGATGAATCAGATGGCCGCCTCGGTACAAAGCAACTCTGAAACCGCTGCCGAAGTCGATAAGCTCTCCGTGGCGGCCAGCAACGCGGCGACCAAAGGCGGAAATGCGATGCAGACGGTGGTGAAAACCATGGATGATATTGCTGACAGCACCCAGCGGATCGGCTCAATCACTTCGCTTATCAATGACATCGCTTTCCAGACCAATATTCTGGCGCTGAACGCGGCAGTGGAAGCGGCACGAGCGGGCGAACAGGGCAAAGGTTTTGCGGTCGTGGCCGGTGAGGTTCGTCATCTCGCCAGCCGCAGCGCCAGTGCGGCCAACGATATCCGTAAGCTGATTGACGCCAGCGCCAGCAAGGTACAGTCCGGCTCCGATCAGGTTCACGCGGCAGGCCGCACAATGGATGACATTGTTGAACAGGTGAAAAACGTCACGCAGCTTATTGCCCAGATTAGCCACGCCACGTCTGAACAGGCTACCGGGCTGTCCGAGTTAACCCGGGCCGTTGCCGAACTGGACAGTATCACGCAGAAAAATGCGGACCTGGTAGAGGAGAGCGCGCAGATCTCCGCCATGGTGAAGCACCGTGCGGGACGTCTCAAAGATGCCGTGACCGTGCTCCATTGAGCCAGTAATGTTCCAGAAAAGCCGTTTATACCATCAGGTATAAACGGCTTTTTTATGTGATTATTTTTAATGTTTATTGTTAATGTAATATTAAATAACTAAAAAAATCCGCTCAGTTATTTATGCCTGCCTAAGTCAGTTTTCCCCGATGCTATTTCAGAAATGCCCTCTCTGGTGGTTACGCAACGATCGATGCGCCAAAATTAATAGACTGTACCTATCCATTGTGATGGTTATGAAATAAAAAAACGATCAAAGTCATAAAGTTAGCGCGTTCGTTACCGATAACGGTGATCGTCTGAGAAATAATCACATCGATGGAGTAAATATGTTCTTACATGACGTAAAGATCGGCACGAAATTATTTCTGGCGTTTGGGTTCTTTATTGTTCTGATGATCGTCAGTGCGAGTGTCTCATTGCTGAGCCTGAATCGGGCGAACAACGGGATGCAGACTATCATTACCCACGATTATCCAACCACGGTAAAAGCCAACCAGCTAATCGACAACTTCCAGGAATTTATAAGCACGCAGCAGCTTATGCTGCTGGACGAGCAGGGCACCTACACGGGGCAATCTCAGCAGCGTCTGAAAGAGATCAGCGAGCACATTACGGTGATCCTGGGCGAGCTGAACAACGCGTTGCAGGATCAGAAGTCTCAGCAGGTGCTGGCGGATATCCGCAGCGTGCGCCAGCAGTATCTGGACTCGCGCTACCGCATTTTGCAGGCGGTACAGAACAACAACCGTGCGGGCGCTATCCAGGAGATGATGACCAACACCCTCACCGTGCAGCAGGCTTACAAAGCGAAGGTGCAGGCGCTGATCGCCATCCAAAACAACGAGATGCAGAGCGCGGGCGCGCAGGTGGACGGTGATTTCCGAACCAACCGCATGCTGCTGCTCCTGATCACGCTCTTCAGCGTGGCGGCGGGCAGCCTGATCGGCTGGTTTATCGTTCGCTCCATTACCCGTCCGCTGGGCGAGGCGGTGAGCTTTGCAGAAGCCATTGCCGATGGCGATCTGACCGGCAGCATTACGTCTCACGGTAAAGACGAAACCGGCCTGTTGCTGCATGCGCTGATGGAGATGAAAACCCGTCTGCTGGAGATTGTGCAGCAGGTGCAAACCGGCTCGGAAAACATCTCCAGCGCCGCCGCACAGATTGTCGCAGGCAACCAGGATCTGGCCGCGCGCACCGAAGAGCAGGCCAGTTCCGTCGAGCAGACGGCAGCCTCGATGGAGCAGATCACCGCGACGGTGAAAAACACCGCGTCGCACACCGGGGAAGCGACCACCCTCTCTGCCGATGCCGCCACGGTGGTGAAAAACAACGGTGAGATGATGAAGCAGGTGACCAGCAAAATGCGCCTGATTAACGAAACATCCAACCGGATGTCCGACATTATCGACCTGATCGACGCCATTGCCTTCCAGACCAATATTCTGGCGCTTAACGCAGCGGTCGAGGCGGCACGTGCGGGAGAGCACGGCCGTGGCTTTGCGGTGGTCGCGGGCGAAGTGCGCCAGCTGGCGCAGAAAAGCGCCTCTTCGGCGAGTGAAATCCGCCAGCTGATTGAAAGCTCCACCAGCCAGACTCAGGACGGGATGAATCTGGTGGAAAAAGCCAGCGGGCTGATCAACGGGATGGTCGGCAACGTGGAGGAGATGGACGTGATCCTGCGTGAGATCCGTCAGGCCAGCCATGAGCAGACGGAAGGCATCTCGCAGATCAACAGTGCGATTGGCCTGATTGACGCCACCACCCAGCAGAACTCCGCGCTGGTGGAGGAGTCCGTTGCGGCGGCGGCATCGCTGAACGATCAGGCGATGCACCTGAAAGAGCTGGTAAAAGTGTTCCGCGTCAGCGAGCGCGCGCTCGCTTAATCCAGCTGGGAGATCTCCAGCGCCGCGCGGTCGATCACCCCGACGATCTGCTTGAGCTGCGCGTCGCTGAGCTCTCCCTGATTCACCTTCAGGTCCAGCACCGCTTTGAAGTTTTCCAGCGCCCGCTTCATCTGCGGGTTTTTGCGCAGCTGGAAGCCGACGCTGCGCGCTTTGATGCGCACCTGGATCTGTTCCAGCTGTTCCCGGTTTTCATCCAGCCAGTTTTGCCCTTCAGCGGTTATCGCAATTTTCTTACGACCGCTCTCTTCTTCCGTAATGGTGATAAACGTCTGATCCTGCAGATAATCCAGGGTTGGGTAGATCACGCCCGGGCTCGGCGTGTAGTTCCCCTGCGTCAGGTTCTCGATCTCTTTGATCAGCTCATAACCGTGACTGGCATTGCGGGTCAGAATATCCAGGATCACCAGCCGTAGATCGCCGTGGCCGAAAAAGCGCGGTCGGCGTCCACCGCCTTCATGTTCGTGTCGCATAGTGACTCTCTTTATTTGATATATCTAAACTATATCTTAGATATATTCAGATGCAATCTAAAAGATCTTGCATTCCTGGTTAATAGCAATCATTATCATTAAAAAATCAATTTCGATATATCGTATTCACCTGAGAAGGGCATAAAAATGACATCAACCCGTTACCCTCAACGTGTCCGCAATGACCTGCGCTTTCGCGAGCTGAACGTGCTCCGCGTCGAACGCGTCAGCGCTGGCTTCCAGCGCGTTGTCCTCGGCGGTGAGGCGCTGGAGGGCTTTAGCTCCCGCGGTTTTGACGACCACACCAAGGTCTTTTTCCCTGCGCCAGGCGCGACCTTTGTTCCGCCCGTTGTCACCGATGAAGGCATCGACTGGGGCGACGGCGTGCGCCCGCAGGCGCGTGACTATACGCCCCTGTTCGATGAGGAGAAAAATGAGCTGGTGCTGGATTTCTTCGTTCATGATGGCGGCCTTGCCAGCAGCTGGGCGGTAGCGGCCAAACCTGGCGACAAACTTACTATCGGTGGGCCGCGCGGATCGCTGGTGGTGCCGGAAGATTACGCCTGGCAGCTGTACGTGTGCGATGAATCCGGGATGCCCGCGCTGCGCCGCCGTTTAGAAGGCATCGCAAAACTGCCGGTACGCCCGGACGTTCATGCGGTCGTGACCGTGGGTGACGGAGCTTATAAGGACTATCTGGCGCACCTGAGTGAATTCAACATCACCTGGATTGTGGGCCACAACCCGCAGGCGGTGGCCGATCGTTTGGCGACGCTGGCCGTGCCCGAAGAGGATTACTTTATCTGGCTGACCGGGGAAGGGAAGGTGGTGAAAAACCTGAGCCGCCAGTTTGAAACCGACGCGATTGACCAACAGCTGGTGCGTGCCAGCGCATACTGGCACGCTAAATAGTCAGGCTGCGGACTCCAGCTGCGCTTCGCTCACCTGATGTTCGAGCGAGGCGCGGACCTCATGCAGCGCCTTCTCCTGCTGGGCAAAGTAGGCTTCCATATTGTTCAGCGACGACACCAGCAGCCAGGATTCTTCTTTCTCCAGCTCCGCCAGCTCGTTCACCAGGGTGTCGATTTGCTCGCGAACCTGCGCCATTTTTTTGCGGATACGCTCCAGATCGTTCAGCCTGTCGCTCGCCATCATTGGCTCAAAGCCCTGCTGCAGGCGCGCCACCAGTGAACGGATCGCTTTCACATCCCCGCGCTGTTTGGCCTGGTTGAGCTGCACCATCATGGTGTTAGCTTCTTCTTTCAGATCGTCTGCCACAAGATCCGGGTGGCACAGCTTGCTCGCCTGACGCCACAGGCGTTTCAGCTCGTTCCGATCCTCTTCCGAGAGATCTTTCCCTTTGCGCAGACGCACTTCGGCATCGTGATGCTGCTCGCGATACTTCTCGTACTCTTCGTTAGCCTCATCGCGCGCCTGGCGCGCGGGCTCTTCTTCACGCGTTAAGCCGCTCTCCAGTTCCAGCGCTTCGGCCAGAAGATTGGCAATCAGGTTGCTTTGCTGCTGCAGCTGTTTACGCGCCTCGGCAGCCTGTACGGAATCGGCCGGGAGCTCGCGCCAGCGCTGGGTGAGCGTTGCCAGCACCTCCACGGCCTGCGCCATATAGTGCTGACAGCGGCGATAATCTTCTTCGCGACGACGCGCCTCCGCCTGCTGACGGCGCAGGTTTAACTCCGCCAGCGTTTTACGCAGGGCGAGGATCTGCTGCATCAGCGGCCCGAGACGGGAGAAATAGAGATCGTTGAACTCATCAAGCTGCTGCACGCGGGCGTTGCGGCGGTCAATCAGATCGCGCAGACGCTCTTCCAGCGCCTTCAGCTCCAGCTTGCTGGCGGCCACCTGCGGGTCACGCCACGGGGTCACGGCGCGCTGGCCCTGCAGCCACGCGGTGATGGCCCTGATGGCTGCGGTGTAGTTCTTATTCTCAAGCGCCACGACGATTGCCTGTAGCTCCTCGTCAAACGCTTCATTTTTCAGCCGCGTCAGCTGGCTATGGATGATGTCGTCATCTTCCAGTTCGATGGCATTTTTTATGATTTCTAGCCGTTTGATCGGTGTGCTCATGATGCCTTTCGCTTTGGCGCTTAAGTATTTGAGTTAAGGTTAGTTGTTGTAAAAGCTACAGGAAATAATACACACGGATGATGATCGGCGCGACAGGGGATTTCTTTAATCTTGCTTCAGATATACCCCTACAAAATCTGAAAATGCGCCAGAAATATCCTTATTCTCTTTGTTGATATTTACACTATTTACTTTTTGAAATAAGTTGCTCGTTTTTTAACAGTCAAGTTTGAAAACGGACTTTAAGCGGAGAGTAAAGAGTGTTAGGGAAAACATCAGCATGCGCGCTGTTGGCGGCCATCCTGTTACTGGCGCCAGGGATCGCACTCGCCGCCCCGTTGTCACCGACTGACCGTAATACCATCCAGCAGCAACAGCAGCAGCTGCTGGATGAGAGCCAGCGTCAGCGTGAATCGCTGGAGCGCAGCGTGGTGGTACCGCGTCCCGTTCAGCCCGACAGTACCGCGACGCCACAAGGCCCCTGTTTTGCTATCTCGCGCATCGAACTGACGGGTGCCAACCTTCTGTCTCCGTTAGCTAAAGAACGGCTGGTTGCGCCGTGGCTGAATCAGTGCCTTGATATTGCTGGCTTAAATACCCTGACTAACACCGTTTCCGACTGGTACATCAGCCGGGGTTATATCACCAGCCGCGCGTTTTTAACCGAGCAGGATCTCTCCGGCGGCGTACTCCATCTTGCTGTGCTGGAAGGAAAGCTTCAGCACATTCGCCTCGAAGGTGTACCGGACCGCACATTGAAAATGACCTTCCCCGGGCTTGAGGGGAAGATCCTTAATCTGCGCGATATCGAACAGGGCATGGAACAGCTCAACCGGGTACGTCAGCGGCCCGTTGAGATTGAAATTTTGCCCGGCGACAGGCAGGGCTACTCGGTGGTTAATCTGACCGCCACGCCAGAGTTCCCCCTTAGCGGCTCCGTCAGTTTTGATAACAGCGGACAAAAGAGCACCGGGACCGGGCAACTTAGTGGCGCGTTGTACGGAAATAACCTGCTGGGTCTGGCGGATAAGTGGTTTATCAGCGGCGGGCGCAGCAGTGATTTTTCCAACAGCAAGGATGCTCAAAATTTTGCAGCAGGCGTCAGCATCCCTTACGGCTACGCACTGCTGGACTACAGCTACAGCTGGAGCAACTACCTCAGCACTATCGATAATAACGGCTACCTCTGGCGGTCGACGGGGGATACCGAAACACACCGTTTGACGGGCTCCTGGGTATTGTTCCGCAATGGCAATATCAAAACCGGCCTGTCGGCGGGCATCACTCACCGCATTCACCGGAACTATCTCGATGATGTTTTGCTGGCCACCAGCAGCCGCAAACTCTCCAGTGTTTCATTGGGCATTAACCACACGCAAAAAATCGCCTCGGGCGTGGCGACCCTGAACCCAACCTTTACGCAGGGCGTGCCGTGGTTGGGGGCAGAAGACGATAACGACAAACAGGGTGGTGTGCCAAAAGCCGAATTCCGCAAATGGAGCCTGAACGGCAGCTTTCAGCGTCCCGTGGCGGACAAACTCTGGTGGCTCACCAGCGTCTATTTTCAGTGGTCGCCGGACAGGTTGTACGGCAGCGAGCGTCTGACGCTGGGCGGCGAAACGTCCGTTCGGGGCTTTAAGGAGCAGTACATCTCCGGGGATAACGGCGGCTACTGGCGAAACGAGCTGAACTGGTCGCTCTTTACGCTGCCGTGGGTCGGCGATGTTGGCGTACTTGCCGCAATTGACGGCGGCTGGCTGAAGAAGGACGGCCAGGATCGTTACGCCTCCGGCACGCTGTGGGGAACCGCGTTGGGGCTTACCGCGACGAATCGCGGTTACTCCAGCCAGTTTACCATCGGCACACCGGTGGACTATCCGGACTGGCTGGCACCGGATCACCTCGTGATCTATTACCGTTTTTCAGTGGCTTTTTAAGGGACAGGGATGATGGAAAAGGATCAGGTTCGTTTTTCACAGCGTGCGCTTAGCGCATTACTGAGCGTATTGCTGGCAACCCAGCCGCTGCTGCCTGCGGTAGCCGCCACGATCGCCCCGTCCGGAAATACGCAGATGGATAAGGCGGCCAACGGTGTTCCGGTCGTGAACATTGCCACGCCGAATCAGTCCGGTATTTCCCATAATAAATACACCGATTACAACGTCGGCAAAGAAGGGCTGATCCTGAATAACGCCACGGGACAGCTGAACCAGACCCAGCTTGGCGGGATTATCCAAAACAACCCCAACCTGAAAGCCGGGCAGGAAGCCAAAGGGATCATCAACGAAGTCACCGGCGCGAACCGCTCACATTTACAGGGCTACACCGAAGTGGCGGGCAAGGCGGCAAACGTTATTGTGGCGAACCCCTACGGTATCACCTGTAACGGCTGCGGATTTATTAATACGCCGAATGCGACGCTCACCACGGGGAAACCGGTGCTCGACGCCCGCGGTAAGCTGCAATCGCTTGATGTGACGAAAGGTGCGGTCACCATCGAAGGCGCCGGGCTGGATGGCAGCCAGAGCGATGCCGTATCGATTATTTCCCGCGCGACCGAGATCAATGCCCAGCTGCATGCGAAAGAGGTACGTGTGGTCGCCGGGGCGAACCGCGTCGCGGCGGACGGCAGCGTCAGCGCGTTGAAAGGGGAAGGTGACGCGCCGAAGGTGGCGGTAGACACGGGTGCGCTGGGCGGGATGTACGCCAACCGTATTCGTCTGGTGTCCAGCGAAACAGGGCTGGGGGTAAACCTGGGGGATCTTAACGCGCGTCAGGGCGATATTACGCTCAGCAGCGCGGGGAAAGTGGTGCTGAAAAACACGCTTGCCAGCGGCAGCACCCGCGTTTCTGCGAAAGAGGTGATGTTAACCGGCGACCATAAAGCAGGGGGTAACCTCACTGTCTCCGGGCAGAGCGCCCTGACGCTCGACCAGGCCCATATCGCCGCCGAGAAAAATCTTCAGTTAGCGACCAACGGTACCCTCACGCAAAACGGCGGCGCGTTCACTGCGGGAACCGACACCACCTTGACGGCAAACGCCCTCACCCAGAGTGCGGATGCCCAGGCCGGTGCCGGTCGTAACCTTGCCGTGAACGTGGCAGAAAACGCGGCGCTTAAGGGGAAAAACATCGCCGGGCAGGATGCCACGGTTAACGCGAAAACGCTGGAGACTGGGACGCAGCTGACCGCATCACGCCATATTTCGCTGGAGGCGTCCCAGCGTGCCGCGATTAACGGCTCTGTCGTTGCGGGTCAGCAACTGTCGGTGAAAGGCGGTGAGCTGATGCAGCGCGGAAACGTCAGCGCCTCAGATATCTCGCTCAGCGGTCAGGCGCTGACTCAGGAGAGCAGCAGCAGAACCAGTGCCAGCGGGAATATCGCGCTCTCCACGTCAGGGAACACCCTGCTGAAAGGCACTACCATTGCCGGAAAATCTCTTGCCCTTAACACGGGGAACCTGATCAACAGCGGGACGCTGTCCGCGGGAACGGATGCCTCGTTGAAGACCGGGACATTCAGCAATACCGGCACCGTTCAGGGCAACAGCCTGAACGTTTCAGGGACCGACATCACCAGTTCCGGCACCCTGAAAAGCGCCTCCACGCTGGGTATCAACGCGCGCAACGCCACGCTGTCTGGTGACACCGGCGCGAAAGGTAAAACGACCGTTATCGCGAGCGGTAAGCTGGATAACAGCGGCGCGCTCATTAGCGATGACACGCTGACGCTGAAGGCAGCACAGGTGACAAACAGCGGCACGCTTTCCGGTGCCAGAGGGCTTGCTGGCTCAGCAGACGCGTTCATCACCACCGAAAAGTCAGTGACCCACAGCGATGGCGATCTGGCGCTGAACAATACGGCTACCGCTCTTGCAGGCGAAACCAGCGCGGGCGGCTCCGTGAGCATTCGGGGTCAAAGCCTGACGACCACGGCAACGGCACAGACGCAGGGTAACAGCGTCAGCGTGGACGTACAGAATGCGCAGCTTGATGGGACGCAGGCTGCGAAAGATGGGCTTATCCTGACAGCCACTGACGCTCTCAGTCACGGGGGAAAATCATCAGCGTCAGCCGTGAAGATTGAAACCACGAATCTCAATAACAAGGGGACGCTGACGGCGTCTTCGCTCGCCATCAGCAGTCCTGCGGTCATTAACAGTGGTTTGATCCACGCGGGGCAGACGCTGTCACTGGTTACCCGTCTGCTGGATAACCGCAGCAGCGGCGTGCTGTACAGCCCGGCGGCACTCACCCTTTCAGTTTCTGAGGTGAAAAACAGCGGCATTATCACCAGCGATGCCGGGCTGTCCCTTTCCGGTTCGCGCCTGTCCAACAGCGGTGAGCTGAGTGGCGCGTCACTCCTTGTTGATTACGACACGCTGAATAACAGCGCGGGAGGCCTGCTGCTGGCGCAGGGGGCAAACCGCATCACGGCACAATCGGTGTCCAGCACGGGCAGTATCGTGGGGAACACGCTGACGCTGAATGCCGAGCGCCTCGACAGTCGCGGTCTCTTGCAGGGGGATACCGCGTTATCCGTGACCGCCGGAGTGCTGGATTTAGCGGCAGGCTCGCGCACGCTTACGGGTGGGAATCTTACCTTTTCAGGCACCACGCTAACCACCGCAGGCCAGCTGCAGGGGCAGAATGTCAGTCTCCGCGGCCGCGACTGGAATAATAGCGGAAGCTCGCTGGCGACCGGCTACTTTGACGTCTCCGCCACCGGGACATTCAGCAATACCGGTGAACTGATGAGCCAGGGCGACACCACGCTGAATGCGGGCAATACCGTTAACAACGGCAATCTGTTATCGGCTGGCACGCTCTCGCTCTCGGGGAATACGCTGCGCAACAGCGGAGCGGTTCAGGCGAACCGTGTCACCGCGCATCAGGACAGTATCACGAACAGCGGCACGCTCACCGGGATCGCTGCGCTGACGCTGGCTGCTCGTCTGGAGATGGCTGCACCGCTCCTCTCGCTGGTGAATGAAGCATCGGGATCGCTGCTGACGGCGGGTGAGTTGACGGTGACGGCCGGTGACCTCAGTAACGCCGGGCAATGGCAGGGTAAACGGGTACTTATTCATGCGCAGGCGCTTACGAACGGCGGTGCGATCCAGGCGGCAGATGTACTGAATGCGCAGATCGACACAAATCTTATCAGTACGACGGGCAGCAAAATCACCTCAAACGGAGAACTGGCGCTCTCAGCACTGACGCTTGCAAACAGCGGGCAGTGGATAGCGAAGGATCTGACGCTGAAGGCGAATACGCTGACAAACAGCGGTGAAATCACCGGGGTTGATGCGCTTTCCGTCGCGCTGAACCAGACGCTGACCAACCAGGCAGGCGGGAAATTACTCACGGCTGGCGTCCTGTCGATGAATGCCGGTAATGCGACGAACGCCGGACAGATTCAGGGTAAAACGACCGCAATCACAGCCGGGCAACTGATCAACAGCGGACGGCTTCAGGGTGAAGCGCTGACGCTGGATGTTTCCGGAGCGCTGAACAATACCGCTGGTGGTGTTTTGTTGAGCCAGAACGCGCTGAAGGCGTCGTCCGCCACGCTGAATAATCAGGGGACGGTGCAGGGCGGCGGTGAATCCACGGTGAAAGCCACCACCCGTTTACAGAATGACGGCAAAATTCTCTCCGGTGGAAAGCTCACGCTGACCGCGCCAGAGCTGGCAAACGGTAGCGGCGGGCTGGTTCAGGCCGTCACGCTGCTGCTGGATGTGGTGAACGCCGTGAATGGCGGAAATGTCCTGGCGACGGGCAGCGCTGAGCTGCGTGGCAGCTCGCTCGATAACCGCGGCACGCTTCAGGGTGCGGATTTGGGGGTGAAATACCGGAACATCACCAACAGCGGCACGGTGCTGGGTACTGCCTCGCTGACGGTAGCGGGTGACGCTCTCACCGATACCGTCAGCGGTAAACTCTACAGCGGGGGCAACCTGCTGCTCGATGTCGCCAACTTCAGCGGTCATGGTCAGGTGGTTTCCCTGGGCGACGCGACGCTGAAGCTGGTTAATGCGCTTGTTAACACCGGTACGCTGGCCGCAGGTAAAACGCTGTCGGTCTCCTCGCAAAACGCCATCACCAACAGCGGCGTTATCCAGGGCAATGCCATCGCCCTCAGCGCGGGCGGAGCATTCACCAACAGCGGTGCGCTCACCACCGGTAACGGCAGCAGCACGTTCAGCGCGCAGAGCCTGTTGCTGAATGCGTCCGGCTCGCTTCAGGCGGGCGGAGACGTGCAGCTTACCTCGCGGGAAAATATCACCATCAACGGCTTCACCGGTACCGCGGGCAGCCTGACGATGACGGCTGCAGGTACGCTGCTTAATACAGCGCTGATTTATGCGGGCAATAATCTCTCCCTGTTTGCTGCGCGTATTCACAATATTTACGGCGACATTCTTGCTGATAACAGCCTCTGGATGCAGAGGAATGCAGTCGGTGAGGCAAATGAAGAAGTGATTAACCGCTCCGGTACGATTGAGACCACACGCGGCGATATCACCGTGAATACCCGCCATTTGCTCAATGAAGCCGATGAGCTGACTGTCAGCCAGTCAGAACGGGAATACCCTGATGCCATTCCTGCCGCAGATGAACACTACATCAGTTATGACCTCAACGGCAGACCTTCGGATTTTGTTCTCTTGCTTGAAGACTGGAAAAACGATGGCAGTAAGGTTGTTTTTGACAGGTATGAGCGTTGCGCCGGAAGTGGTGTAAATGGCAGTGGACAGTGCAGTGACAGGGTTGATTACCGCCTCACAGGGGAAGATATCCGGCAATTCCTGCTGAGTGAGTCCGTTGTGTCCGTATCGGCCACCGGCAGTTCCGCCCGAATGGCTGCCGGACGCGACATCATAATCAATGCAGGGACGCTGGATAACCGTGCTAGCCATATTCTTGCGGGACGTAACGCCGTTCTTACGGGAGGGACGCTAAATAACCTCTCTGCCGAAGGTGGACGTCGCGTTACCTACGTTCAGGCTGAATATCGTTGTGAGTGGTTTTATCAGGACTGCAACGACAGCAAATGGCAACCTCTGACGCACTATGCAGACGGAAGTTGGGGCTGGTTTGATGAGGACTATGGCTGGTATGGCTGGGTGCCTTATCTCCTCGGTGAACGGACGACAGAATTTATGGCCGATGGCGGAGTATACCGCTCGGTTATCAGTGCTGGCGGTAACGTCAGTGCGAACTTTAAGAGTGACATCAGCAATACCAACGTCACTGCAAACGCGGGGGGATTCAATAACACTATTCATGCCCCAACGCTGAATACACTTACGCCTGAAGCTATCGGTGAGGGGTTGAACAGTGAGTCATTGACTCCAGGTAGCAGCACAAACATGAGTGCCCCCGATCTTCTGGATAATCTCACCGACGCCCTGAAAGACATCGCCGGCGGTTCATCCCTTTCCGACCAGAACGGCAGCAGCGGTAACTATCCGCTGCCGTCCGGTGATAACGGTTACTTCGTGCCATCTACCGACCCCGATAGCCCGTATCTGATAACGGTGAACCCTAAGCTTGATGGCCTCGGGAAGGTGGACAACAGCCTGTTTGATGGACTCTATGGCATGCTCGGCATCAAGCCTGGTGATGCACCGCGTGAGACCAACAGTGCCTACACCGATCGGAACCCGTTCCTTGGCTCGGCGTATTTCCTCGACCGTCTGGGGTTGAACCCGGATCGCGATTACCGATTCCTCGGCGACGCGGCGTTCGATACCCGTTACGTCAGCAATGCCATTCTGAACCAGACCGGCAGCCGGTATATCAACGGCATCGGTTCCGATCTCGACCAGATGCGCTATCTGATGGACAGCGCCGCCACGCAGCAGCAGGCGCTGGGCCTGAAATTCGGCGTGGCGCTGACGGCCGCGCAGGTTGCCGCGCTTGACCACAGCCTGCTGTGGTGGGAAGCGACGACCATTAACGGCCAGACGGTGATGGTCCCGAAAGTTTATCTGTCACCGAAGGATGTCACCGTTCACAGCGGCAGCGTGATCGGCGGTAATAACGTGCAGCTGGCGGGCGGCAACGTCACCAACAGCGGCAGCACCATCACGGCGCAGAATGCCCTGTCCATCGACAGCAGCAACAGCATCAGCAACCTCAACGCCGGGCTCATCAGCGCGGGCGGCGGGCTGAACCTGAGCGCGCTGGGGAATATCAACAACATCGGCTCCACCATCAGCGGTAAAACCGTCGGGCTTGAGAGCCTTACCGGCAGTATCAACAATGTCACCCGTACCCAGAAGTGGAATGTTGATGCGGGGAACGTGCATGTTGGCGGTACGGATGTGGGCACGACGGCGTCCATCACCGCGACAGACGGGCTGGTGATGCGCGCTGGACAGGATATCAACGTGACGGGCGCAAACGTGTCGGCGGGCGGTAGCCTGGGCATGGCGGCAGGGAACGATATCAACATCACCGCCAACGAGATGGCGACGAGCGAGGGACGTTCCGGGCGCAACCGCACGACAACGGAGACGGCGTCCGTCACGCATCAGGGCAGCACGGTGACCGCAGGCGGCGATCTCACCCTGCAGGCGGGTAACGACGTGAATGCCCGCGCGGCGGCGATGGCGGTAGAAGGGGATGTGGGCATTCAGGCCGGACGCGACGTGAACCTGCTGGCGGAAGCCACCACCACGCGCAGCAGCCAGGGCGGTAAGAAAACCGTTATCGATGAGTCCGTACGCCAGCAGGGCACGGCAATCGCCAGCGGCGGTAACACGGTCATTCTTGCCGGGCGGGACGTGACCGCACAGGCGGCAGAGGTGACGGCGCAGGGTGATATCGGCGTGGCGGCAGGTCGCGACGTGAACCTGACCACGGCGACGGAGAGTGACTACCACTTTAAGGAAGAAACCAAAACCAAAAAAGGGTTCCTCAGCAAAAAGACCACCCACACCATTGAGGAAGACAGCGCGACGCGGGAGAAGGGCTCGCTGCTGAGTGGCGACAACGTGACGGTGTCGGCAGGGAACAACCTGCTGGTTAAAGGTTCGGCGGTCGCCGGAGACGGTGACGTTGCCCTGTCCGCAGGTAATAACGTGGACATCGTGGCGGCCACCAACACCGACACCTCATGGCGCTTTAAGGAGACCAAAAAGTCCGGCCTGATGGGCACGGGCGGTATCGGCTTCACCATCGGCAGCAGCAAAACCACCCACGACCTGCGGGAGCAGGGCACGACCCAGAGTGAAAGCTTCAGCACGGTCGGCTCGACGGGCGGCAGCGTCAGCATCACGGCGGGCAAACAGGCACATATCGGCGGGGCGGATATCATCGCGCAGAAGGATATCCATCTTACCGGCGACAGCGTGGTGATTGAGCCGGGGCACGACAAACGTACTCGCGATGAGAGGTTCGAGCAGAAGAGCAGCGGGCTGACGGTGGCGCTGTCGGGGGCGGCGGGGAGCGCGGTGAATAACGCGGTCACCACGGCGCAGAGCGCGAAGCAGAGCAGCGACTCGCGCCTTGCCGCGCTTCAGGGCACGCAGGCGGCGCTTTCCGGCGTGCAGGCGGGACAGGCCGTGGCGCTGGACCAGGCGAAGGGCAGCTCGGACAAACGCAATAACAACACCATCGGCGTCAGCGCGTCGATTGGGTCACAGTCATCCAAATCCTCATCGCACATGGAGAGCGAGACGACCACGGGCAGCACCCTGAGCGCGGGTAACAACGTCACGATAAAAGCCACCGGAAGCGACATCACCGTGGCGGGCAGCCAGATTAAGGCCGGGAAGGACGTGACGCTGGAAGCGGCGCGGGACGTCAACCTGATTGCTTCGCAGGACACGCAGCAGACGACGGGTAAAAACAGCAGCAGCGGCGGCAGCCTTGGCGTCGGGGTGGGTGTCGGCTCCGGCGGTGCGGGCATCAGCATCTCGGCGAACGCCAACAGCAGCAAGGGGCACGAGAAGGGCAACGGCGTCTGGCAGAACGAGACCACGGTGGATGCGGGTAACCGCGTGACCATCACCACCGGGCGTGACGCGACGATTGCCGGGGCGCAGGTGAGCGGCGACGCCGTGGTGGCGGATATCGGTCGTGACCTGACGATTGCCAGCACTCAGGACAGCGACCACTACAACAGCAAGCAGAACAGCGTCAGCGGCGGCGTGGGGTACACCTTTGGTGCAGGCACGGCATCCGGCAGCATCAACGTCAGTCGCGACAAAATGACCAGCGACTACGACTCGGTGCAGGAACAGAGCGGGCTGTTCGCCGGCAGCGGCGGGTTTGACGTGACGGTGGGTAACCACACGCAGCTGGACGGTGGTGTGATTGCCTCCACGGCGACGGCGGATAAAAACCGCCTCGACACGGGGACGCTGGGCTTCAGCGATATCCACAACCAAGCGGACTTTAAGACGGAGCATCAGGGCGCTGGCATCAGTTCGGGCGGCAGTATCGGCGAACAGTTTGCCGGGAACATGGCGAACGCTCTGCTGGCCGGAGGCGGCAACAGCGGTCACGCGGAAGGGACGACGCAGGCGGCGGTGAGCGAGGGCAGCCTCATCATCCGCGATAAGGAGAGCCAGAAGCAGGATGTGGCGAACCTGAGCCGCGATGCGGAGCACGCGAACGGCAGCATCAGCCCGATATTTGACAAGGAGAAGGAGCAGCAGCGCCTGCAGGAAGTGCAGCTGATAGGGGAGATTGGTTCGCAGGCGGCGGATGTTGCGAATACGCAGGGGGAGATAAACGGGCTGAATGCAGGCAGAAAAGAGCTTGCAGATAAAGGGATAACCGAGCCGGGGGCGGATGCCAGCGACAAGGCTAAAGCCGCATATCAGAATGCCCTGCGCGGGACCGATGCGTATAAAACCACAACGGCAAAATACGGCACGGGCAGCGACCTTCAGCGGGGTATCCAGGCGGCGACGGCCGCGCTTCAGGGGCTGGCAGGTAGCGACCTGACGGCAGTACTGGCGGGGGCCTCGGCACCGGAGCTGGCAAACTATATCGGACATGGTTCCGGACTGAGCGATGAGGCTGCGGTGGTGGCGCATGCTATCCTGGGCGGTGCGGTTGCGGCGCTGCAGGGGAACAGTGCCGCAGCGGGTGCTGCAGGGGCGGCGACCGGTGAGCTTGCGGCGAAGGCGATAGCGGGTATGCTGTATCCGGGTAAAGCGGTCAGCGACCTGAGCGAGGAGCAGAAGCAGACGGTCAGCACGCTGGCGACGGTAGCGGCGGGAATGGCGGGTGGACTGGCCGGAGACAGCACGGCGTCGGCGATGGCGGGTGCGCAGGGCGGGAAAAACTCGGCTGAGTCAAATTCACTGGCCGGGGACCAGGCCAGAGAAGCAGCGAAACAGGCTGCTGAATCCCTGAAAAATCAGGTCAGGGAGAAGCTGGGTGAAGGTACTGCCTCCTCCATCGCAAATGGCATTATCAATGCTCTTGCTGATACCGGCGATGCGGCTTTGGGTTCAGCGGACTATGCTGCTGATGCGGCAATGGCGCTGGCGTCGTGTGCTGCAGGTGACAGCTATTGCAGCAAGGCGATGAGCGACCTGGCCGGGAAGAATCAGGCGGTGGCGGACAGTATTAGCACCCTGATGCAGAGTGAAACCTGGTCAGCGGTTGCGGATACGGTTAAAGAGGCGGCTGGCGGAAATCAGGCTGCGCTGGAGGCTACAGGTGGGTTGCTGGCTGGTATGATGTTGCCGGGCAAGAAATTACCAAATGCTGGAACTGCAATCATTTCTGATAGTATCGCGTTCAGTACTAAACAGTTAGATAAGAAGTTTAAACATGCTTCTGATTTTGGTGTGATAACTACTAAGAAAAATGGTGATACCATTGCTCAATATCAGACTGCCATCAAGTCACACCTGGATGATAAAACGACTTATGAACATGGGACGTATTTATTAGTTCCAGAATCAAAAGTGTTCTTCAATCCACAAACTAATAATGTGGTTGTGGTTGATAAATCGGGTAACTTTGTTAGCGGATGGAAACTTGATCCTCAAACAAAACAGTATGAAAACTTCATAAATAACGGTGGGTTAAGATGAGTCAGGCACTTAAAGAATATATTGATAGTTTTCTTGATAAGGATATGTCCGCTGGCAGTTTTGCTGACAGCTATATGATGAAATGGAAAGCTGAGCGTGATAATAACCTACTTGGAAAGGATGAAGATAACCTAAGTGAATTATTATCCAGTGTTTTTTGTGTGGCAGATATGTATAACCCTGATAATGATCGTGAAGAATATGAATTTGATGATGAGCAGCTACGAAAGGAAATAAATAAGCTCATGGATATTTATACTAATAAGTAAAAAGGATCCCGGCCACTGAGCCGGGATTTCCTCTTGACTGTTATTTATCCCGTTTGATCACCGGCACATCTCCCAAATCATTCAGCGCTCCCGGAAACGTCTTCAACCACTGCGCCACTTTCTTTTTATTTATATTCACCACGCTCATACCTTCCAGGCATCCCCATAACTCACGCGTATGTTGCGGCGTAATAACAATACAATCTTTCATCACCCGGATTTTGACAGGCATCCCGTTGATAAAGCCTGCATTTGCGAGCCACTTGCCGCTAAGGGGAAGGTATCGACAGTCCACCCGTGAATAAAGCTCACAACAGGCAGAACTGTCCTCAGGTGTTTCTGCGCGGGGATGAAAAACCGGGATTTTATCTTTTAAGTGTAAATTATCTTGTTTAATCACCGGCACATCACACAAATCATTCAGCGCTGCCGGAAACGTCTTCAACCACTGCGACACTTTCTTTTTATTAACATTCACCACACTCATACCTTCAAGGCATCCCCATAACTTCCGTGTATGTTGTGGCGTAATAACAATACAATCCTTCATTACCCGGATTTTGACAGGCAACCCGTTGATAAAACCTGCATTTGCGAGCCACTTTCCGCTAAGGGGAAGGTATCGACAGTCCACCTGTGAATAAAGTTCGCAACAGGCTGAACTGTCTTCCTGCGTTTCCTCACGTGTATGAACAGGGGCAGCATCAGTCCGGTTCCCGTGCGAACGGCAGATATCATTTTTGCGTATCAGATCGCGGACTAAATAAAATTCAGTAGATGATAAAAAGTTAATTATGGAGAATTAGAGGCAGCTTCAGGAAATTTAATTGTCTACCGTCGCCTTACTCGATAAATATCAATAACACCCTTTTCGTACTGTCCATCTATCCTGGCAGTGCTCCCTAATCATCGTTAACCTAAGCCGGTAACTGATTGAAATGGCGATGAATAGAGCAAAAATCCAGACAAATCCCTACGTAAAATTACCTGGTAAAACGCGTAATCATCCTAATAGTTTGCCCTTACTGGCCTGTTTATGATTCGTCTCACTGACTGTTATTTCCTGACACTGGCGGACGTCGGTTCGACGTGCAGTAATAATTTCCAACGGAGTGAAGATGAATATGAAAGCGATTTTAGTTGCCCTGCCGAGCGCAGCAATCCCGATGACCGTTCTGGCGGCAAATACCGAGGAAGGGTATTACGGTTCGGCAAAATACCTGCAAATTGAACAGCGTGCGAAAGAGATGGATACCAGCGCTCGCCCGGGTGTAGGGCAGTTCACCGGCGGTAAAGAAAAAGAGCATTTTGGCGGAGCGGCGATTGCTGCGGGCTATCAGTTTGGTAACGGCTGGCGCACCGAAGGTGAGTACACCTTTAAGCAGAAAACTGAATACACCAGCGGCTCCAGCACATTCGCTAATAGCTATAACCATCTCCAGACCGAAACTGAGCGTCTGATGGTGAATGTCTACCGTGATTATGAACTGGGCTATGGCGTGTCCGTTTACGGTACCGCAGGGCTCGGCGTGAGTAAGATCAAAGCTGGCGGCTGGCAGGGCAACGCCGGACGTGAATACGCCTCAACGACACAAAGCAACCTGACCTACGTGTTAGGGGCGGGCGTAAGCTACACGCCGATAGATCGTCTGTATGTCGATCTGGGCTACCGCTATATCGATATGGGCAAGATCGAAAGCGGATATAACAACTTCACTAACGCGCGTGGCTTAAAAGACGAACAGATGAAAGCGCACATTGTTTCTAATGAATTTACCTTTGGCATGCGCTATGTCTTTTAACCTGTTGTAATTGTCACTGCTTTAAAAACAGGGCCAACGCCGCGTTGATGCGGGGTTGGCTTTTTTGTGCTTTGTTGGCGTCACCACGTATTCTTATCGCCACGCCAAAATTGATAAACAAAAAAACCACTCGCCTGAGTGGCTTAATAATATGATTTAAAGCTAAAATTTGGTGGCCCCTGCTGGACTTGCACCAGCGATCAAGCGATTATGAGTCATGGAAATTATGATTTCTCATTTGTGCGAGTTTGTACTTTAAGTTCATCTGAATCAATGACTTAATTATTCTTTATGGTTTCTGTTTGTCCGTAAATGTTCGCGGCAGTAATATCGTTACCTGACCCAAAATATGATTGGGTCTGGTGAGCCAAAATGAACAGGTGATGACGTGGCAACGCATTCAACGGATAGCCGAACAGCACATCATCTCACCGATATAGACATGATTAATTATGCCTTCGCGGTGCGCGACAAGCTGTCAGAAAACCAGGCGGTGATGACCCAGATTGCCAACAATACGCACGAACAGGCAATGCTAGGCGATTTCCCGAAAGCCATTGATGATACGAACAGCAATGACGCTCAGCAGGAGATGATGGTGCAATACCTCTCTAACCCTGAGCTGGCGAAAGGCTTTGCCCGCGTGGTGTTTGATATGTTGAAAGGGGCTTAACGCTTTTTCATCAAGGAGTGGTGTAAGAAATGCTGAATTCGCTCGAGATATACCAGGCGTTGAATGAATTGGGTTACCGGCTTGAGGCTGGAAAATTCGAGCCAAGCTATGCATCCGAACATGCGCTCGGGAATGGAAAGTATCTGTATGTCAAACGCAGTCGGGACGGTGTGGTTAACAAGAGCCCATTGGTTCTTGCACCAGAAACTCTTGCCTTAAAAGCGGAAATTGATCGCATTTCGGGTATCCACTGCCTTTGGGAAAAAGTAAAAAGCACCAGCTACCGCCGTTATCCGAAAGATAACGGTACATCCCAATATGGTTTCGCGGCTGATGTTGAGTCAGTTGAAGCGTTGCAGGCACTGGTGGCTTTGCTGGGTGGTCAACCATCTATAACTACCCAACCCGGGCTAAAAAGAGACAACGAAAACAAGGAACAATCGTCAATGTATCCCTTAAACCAGATTCTCTTCGGACCTCCCGGCACAGGTAAAACCTACAGTACCACCGAAATGGCGGTCAAAATTGCTGATAATGCGTGGTACCAACAGGCGACGCGCGAATATCATGGCAATGACTTACGGGAGTTGGTAAAAGAACGCTATAAGGCGTTGGTAGAAAAGCAGCGCATTATGTTTACCACCTTCCACCAGAGCTTCTCCTATGAAGATTTTATCGAAGGGATTCGCGCGACTACTGATGAAAAATCGGGCGCGCTTCGCTACGAAGTTGTGGATGGTATTTTTAAACAGCTGTGCCTGAACGCCAGGGTTAAAGTTCAGGGGAGTGCAACACAATCTATCTCACTTAAAGGTCGGCGGATCTGGAAGATGTCTCTGGGTAATACCATGGGCGGAGAAGAGGATGTGTATGAGGACTGCCTGGCAAACAATTATGTCCTGCTAGGTTGGGGAGAAGATATCGATTTTAGTAACTGCTCTACCTATGAGTCAGTTAAAGCTCGGATTGCATCAGAAAAACAGTCATTGGAAGGCACCAGTAATTATATGGCCGTTGCCGTAAATACCTTCAAAAATATTATTAAGAATGGCGACTTAGTCATCGTCTCTGATGGAAATCATAAGTTCCGTGCAATAGCTGAGATTACAGGTGAGTATAATTATTTACCCAATGATGAACGCGAGTATTACCATCAAATGCGTTCAGTTAAATGGCTAAGGACATACATCCCAAGCCTTCCTAAAGAGCAAATTTTCATCAAGTCATTATCCCAGATGACCCTTTATGAGTTGCAGGATACGACGATTGATCGTGAAAAATTAACCCAGTTGCTGGCTCCTGTTGAGAATATCGATAGTCAGGATCTACCACATGTACTGATCATAGATGAAATTAACCGCGGTAATATAGCGCGTATCTTTGGTGAGCTTATTACTCTTCTTGAGCCGGACAAACGTCAAGGGGCCGATGATGAGCGGTCGCTGATGCTCCCCTATTCAAAGCAAGCATTCTTAGTACCGCAAAATGTTTATGTCATTGGAACGATGAATACTGCGGATAAATCACTTATCCAAATGGACCTCGCGCTAAGACGACGCTTTAGCTTTACCGAAATGCCTGCACGACCGGAGCTGTTAGCTGGGGTCACTGCGTTCGGTGTTGATGTCGAAACGTTGTTAACGCGTATTAATCAGCGTATCGAAGCGCTGCAGGATAGTGAGCATATGATTGGCCATGCTTACTTTATGCCGCTAAAAAAATTAGAAAATAATGCCGATCGCGAAGCCTGCCTTGCCAGCATCTTCCAGGACAAAATCATTCCATTGCTGAGAGAGTATTTCTTTGATGATTATGAACGCATTGGTTGGGTGTTGAATGATTCGGTGAAAGCGAAAGAAAACCGGTTTATTTTGTTGCAGCAGTCAGCACAACTACCGGCATTTTCTGCACTATTCCCGAAAGATATTGCGGATAGTTTGTCTGACAGGCGCTTTCGTATCAATGAAGATGCTTTCGCGTCGGCAGAAGCTTATCAGGGTATTGTCGCATGATGATCCAGGTCCGGGAATATGCACTGCTTACCTGTGATAACTCTCAACCAGCCAGTATGGATTTGGGAATTGTCTCTGAGGCAACCTTTTCCTGGCTTGAGCAATTGCAACAAACGTGGAGTGGGACCTCACAAATTCTCAGCCGAGAAGGGAAGCGGTTTTTGCGTTTGGGAAGCTATGTCGGTTATCTACAATCCCCGAATGGCGAGTCAATTGAAATTCTGCCCAAAACTACATTTGAAGCGCCAACTCAGGTAGACCTTCTACGTCAGCTTTTACGCCGAATGCTAAGCGCCTCTTTAGGTATTACGCCCCGTGAGGCGAACCAGGCGGCATTGCAACGTAGTGAGCAGCCTCTACATGAATGGATTATCAGTGAGTTTTTACGGCATCTTGCTGATTTAGTACGCAAAGGACTGCGTTTCGATTATCACCTCATCGAGGACGAACATAGCGCGTTCATCCGCGGTCAATTGAATGTCACTGCGCAAATGAGAATGCCTCCGGGCAGAGGCACTCAGTTTCATGTGCGCTATGCGGAGTTCTCCCCTCAGCGTATCGAAAACCGTTTGTTACGGACGGCTTTGGATTGGGCGCTTAAAATGACCAGACAAGGGCAGAGTTGGAGACAAGCAAATTCACTTAGCCACCAACTGGATGGAATAGAGCCTATTTGTGGCAGTACAACACAATCCTTGAGGCAATGGAGTGACGGTAAGTATCTCCTCGGCTATCGTGCCATAAAACCGTGGTGCCAGCTCATTCTTCAGCAGATGAATCCAGATTTTCAACATGGACCCCATCAGGGAATTTCCCTGTTGTTCCCGATGGAGAGGTTATATGAAGGCTGGGTAGGATACGGCCTGGCTGGAGCGTTACCTCATGATTACAAACTTATAGAACAGACCAAGAGCCAGTACTTGTTAGAGCATGTCCCTGTTGGTGAAGAGTCATCTCAACGATGGTTTATGCTTAAACCGGACTTTCTTATCAACGGTGAGCAGACGGTGGTTCTGGATGCCAAATGGAAGCTATTAGATAGCAGAGCCGGTGACAGTCTGAAGAAGTATGAAATGAGCCAGGCTGACCTGTATCAGATGTTCGCCTATGGGCAAAAGTACCTCCATGGGCAAGGTAATATGATGCTGATTTATCCGCGTCATCAGTACTTTGCTACACCGTTGCCGGTGTTCCGTTTCGACGAAGATTTATCTCTATGGTGTGTGCCCTTTGACCTTGAATCTGGCGAGTTGGTAAAAGGCGAGTGGCAGGATTCGTTCCGTTGCTTCCCCAGTGATGATCCTTCACCAGTTTATGACGAACAACAAAATAGCCACGAATTACTTGTGGGTTAAAGAAATGAGGGAGGAGTAATAATGGCTTATAAGGATTTCTACCATTTACTGTTGGAATCTTTTTCCCAACCTGTTGAGCTGTTCACTGGGTCAAGGAATGTACCTTTTACACTTTATGCTGAAGAAGCAAAACTGTTTGTTCGAAATGGAAAAGATAATATCAGCCGTATCGATCCTAAAGAAGTTGCGGCGTTTGTTGAACGGTTTGAAGAAAGTGAAAGTTTGTTAGCTAAAGACTACCAGGACGTGACTTTCAAAGCCTCCTATTTGCTAGCTGCGATGAAATATATTACTGGGCAACATGCTTCCATTGTACGATTTCACAGCGAGGAGCTTTTTAACAGCGAAGCGCAATATAAAGACTGGCTTAATTCAAACCCTGAAGGCTATGTTTTAAATTTGTTTAAAAGGAGTGAGGTAAGCCGTGGACTGGATCCTACAAATTCAACTTGCCTGCATTCAGCGAGTTGCTCTTCGGTGAATAATGAGCGCAGCTATTCTCATTCTGAGCCATTCACTGGCAATGATTACTTTAAAATTTGCTCAGTAAACCTTTGTGAACTTGAGCAGGAGGCCATTAAAATAACGAGGCTTGGCATCGTGAAAAAACATTCTTGTTTAAAGGATAAGATACGTTAATTCCATTTTAACGTTTTATATTGGCTAATCTCTATGGGTCTAACAACACACTCAGCAATTGTGTGGGCAGTTGGCTGCTGGCAGAGAGACAACGATTGCCGTAACGTCTGGTTTTAGTGTTGAAACGTTTTTTAGTGATGTTTTTCGCCAGATAGCTCAGTCTATAAATAATCAATCCGAGTAAATGGCTTTCGCCACGTTTCCAGAAATAATAACTGTTAGATGGCAGGCTGAAAGTGCCCCCGGAGGAGGTCTGCCAGCACTCGTCTATCATTGGGATGAGTTTCGCCGGATGCTGTATCTTTTGACCGTTAGCCATTAACACACAGTGATAATGCTGTTTCGGGCTGCGACCATGCTCACGAACCCACATCAGATGAAACCAGGTACCAGGATATTGTTTCTTCAGTGTGCTTGCCAGTGTCTGACTGAACTGGCTGATGACCTGGTTAGACTCGCTGTGTTCTTTTACATGCAAGTCGAAACGTAGCACCAGCACTTTAGTCGATTGGCTGAATATCTCAGTAAGGGCACGCATCATCGCTCGCATGATTCTGAACCAGTGATTTTCTACACCTTCCCAGCAGCGTTTGAAAAGAGATCGCCAGTGGCTTTAATCCGCGTCAGTTCGCCAGAGTTCTGGCAGAAAAAGGCATGTTAACCGCATCGGCAGCCGGGCGAGGATATCAGCGCAAATCCCCGCGTTTTGATGGGCGACTGCTGAATGTTTATGTGATCCGCCATATGCCCGGAGATCCAGAGCAGGACGAATAAACCCTAAATAGAAACAGAAATATGTTGGTTCAGTTAGTTTATGTGGCTGTATTTTAAAGATTCGCCTCAAATGACCGAAAGCGTTCAATTAATGAAGCCATGAAAATCACCGATGAGATTGCGAAGGCGCTGGAAAATAAGGACCTCTGTAGGCGTGCAGGTCCGTTCTGGCTTGAGGTGATGTATTTCCTGACCAGACCGACAGGATGCGCGCATCGGCAGCGGTACGCCGCAATAACTGCCAGAGAATACTTAACAGCATTAAGCATGATTAAATACCCCAAACGTGCAAGAAGTGCGGAGAGCTGGCATCGGGTGATCGCTCGGTGTATTGCCATCAAGGGAGGCTACGTACTGGCAGACCCAGGGTGCGAAAGAATTGGCACTAAAAACAATATAGGGCGGATTAACCGCCCCTTTTTTTACGCTGTTACACGCTCGTTCCACGCGTCTGAATATTGGATGTTCCCATCACAATACTTCCAGGTGATCCGCTCATAGCGCAGCTGTATGCCCTCATTATGATTATGCATCTGTAAACCTGGCTCTTTGCAGTTATGCATAACTGGGTTAATGCTGACTACCCGCACATTCTCAAGCAGCATGTTGAAATACTCGACCTCTTGCCCCGCATCGTTGATTCTGTACCACTTAATCTCAACGCTTTTAAGCGTCTGGCCGGTTGCTACCGCTTTATAGAGATACTGGCTGGAGCTATCAAATTCTTTCTCGATCATAAGCGGCGCGTGTAAGCGTGTACCCGTGATTTTGCCCGTGCTGTTATCGGTTGGAACTAACAAGCCGTGACTAAAAGAGAGAATCTCTACGCTACTTTCACGATCCTGAACATCTACAGACCCCCTGATCAGGTTGCCGCCATCGTCTTTAAGCCACATGTAAGCCGGAATAGCCATTTTTAAAACTTCATTTTATGAGGGTAATCCCTCATTAACGGCTAAAACCGGATCGCAGGTGATACAAATTGTGTTATTAGTACGAGTGATTAAAGCGCGTTAGGTATTGATATTAATAATAAAAATGATTGATTGATCTCAAGCAGTACCGCGCCGCGCCGTTGCTCTTATGTTGCTGGCTTTGCCAGGCAAAAGGGAATAACGATGACATGTATACCGATTTACCCTCCGCGCGGGTTGGAGATATTGCGCGAACACATCAGGCTTGCTCGGGCACGTCACGGAGTCCAGGACATGGCCACCCCGCTTACGTATACGTGGTTTTATGAGCGAGTAAGAAACGGCGGTGTGTGGGATTACAAACAACAAAAACGGGCTTACGCTGACTTCGGAAATTTTCATTACGGCGCGGTGGGTTATGCAGCGTGCATCCCTGCAAAGATTTTGCATATAGCAGCCGGCGCGGCGCAGTGGAAAGTCGGCACATCAGAGCCTAAGTGGGGCAATTTCACGGGCGGCCCGCCGTTTGGTGATGATCCGATTGACCAATTTTGGATAAAGCAAGGCATAGACTATGTTAAGCAGCACCACTATTAAGGCGTTTAAGGCGTTGCATTGGGTGACTACATTCACTATGGCTATCGTGATTGCGGGGTACTGTTATTTTCAGCATATCCAGCGCTTACCGGTGAGTGACAAAATTTATGAGGTTCGCCAGCTCACGCCCCGTACGTGGTTATATATAACTGAATATGGCGGCTCGAACATGACAACAGGGGAAGTATATCGTTATTTTTTAGGAAGCAAGATTGACGGCGATCCGCTGGTGGCTCTCGAAAAACAACATATCGCCCCAACGCTTACAGCGAACACCGCCCGTGCGAAAGTTGACGGCATAGGCAACAATATCTCATTTACTGTTTATGGCACCGTGTACAGCTTTACAACGTCCGCATTTTTTTATGATGCTGAGGGAATAGCGGTTGCGCCGTCAATCGACTTAACGGCCCGAGGCGAGGGCTGGGACAAGGGGAAATTTAGTCGATAAATATGTATTTAAAAACAGAGGATAACGGCGCTGTTTTTATCTTTATGGCCAGAGAGGATTCTGACTGGATGCCTTCCAACGGACTGCCGGACAGTAAATATGTTTTATGGCCGCGCGGTGAAGGATGGGATGTTCGTTACTCGGAGTTTGGTTCAAAAGGCCTTGAGTGGTGACCGATAGGGGAGGCTCTTTTTGCTGATGAACCGGAGGCATGGCAAGCGGCCTACAGCCATTGGGCTAGAAGATCGAAAAAATTCTATTCTATGGATGCCATTCTCCGGGAGTTCTTGCGTGATACTACGAACAGAAAGGGTTCGTCAGGGGACAAAAAGGGGACACTCGTATTCCTGTAAACAAAAAAGCCACTCGCGAGAGTGGCTTAATCATATGATTCTAAAGCTAAAATTTGGTGGCCCCTGCTGGACTTGAACCAGCGACCAAGCGATTATGAGTCGCCTGCTCTAACCACTGAGCTAAGGGGCCGTGGCGGTGAATTATAAAGTAACTCCCCGCAGCAATCCAGCCATTCACTCCTGCCTGCTGTTTTTATAAACAATGCATAATCAATCCTTTATACTTCCATAACGATGTATCAGTGGGAGTAAAGATGATTAACGACATTCTGGCCCCTGGCCTGCGGGTAGTATTTTGCGGTATCAACCCGGGTAAATCCTCGGCGCACACCGGTTTTCACTTCGCTCATCCGGGAAATCGCTTCTGGAAGGTGATCTATCAGGCAGGTTTTACCGACAGGCTACTCAAGCCAGAAGAGGAGCAACACCTGCTGGATACGCGCTGTGGGATCACCATGCTGGTCGAGCGTCCTACGGTGCAGGCAACCGAGGTCAATCTGCATGAACTACGCAGCGGCGGGCGGGAACTGGTCAAGAAAATAGAGGATTATCAGCCCGCTGCGCTGGCTATCCTCGGCAAGCAGGCTTATGAGCAGGCATTCAGCCAGCGCGGGGCGCAGTGGGGTAAACAGAGCATTCGCATCGGCGTTACGCAGGTGTGGGTACTGCCAAACCCAAGCGGGTTAAACAGGGCAACGCTGGATAAGCTGGTTGAAGCCTATCGCGAACTGGATGAGGCGCTGATGGTGCGCGGGCTGTAGCTGCCGGAGCCAGAGGCTCCGGCACCACTGTCAGAACTCGAAGCGTGCGCCCATGTTGTAGCGGCGTCCTTCCAGCAGGGAAGACTGGTTATAGGACGTTTTGTAGATCGGGTTCACGTCGAACAGGTTGTAAACCCCCGCCATCAGCGTGATGCGCTTGTTGAGATGGTAGCGTGCGCCTAAATCAACCAGCGCATAGGCCTCTGTCGATGTCGATTTCCCGGTGTTCGGCGTGTTGCTGCGCCAGCTGGCTTTGGTCCACAGCTCAAGATCGTTAAGCGCGTTCCACGTCAGGGAGAGGTTGGCCATGCTGCTCGGGAATTCGTTCAGCGCTTCACCCTTGTACTGACCGCTCTTTTGCTCGCTGTGCGTATAGGTGTAGTTCGCGTTAGCCTTCAGCGCGGGCGTGACCTGCCAGTCACCGTTCAGCTCCAGACCATAAATTTCCGCGTCGCTGACGTTGAAGTACTGGGAGACCTCTTCCGCTTCATAGCCGTTGTACACACACTTCTGCGTAGCCGTTGCGGTACAGATGGTGTAGTCGCTGATCTTGTCTTTAAATTTGGTGAAGAACACGGTGGCATCCAATGCCAGCGCGTCCTCTTGCCAGTAAACACCCAGTTCGGTGTTGACGCTCTGCTCGGGCTTCAGGTCGTTGTTACCGATGCCAATATAGGAATAAGGATACGAACCGTAAACGCTGGTGAAGCCTTCGTTGTTCTGGCGCAGATCCGGTTTTTTATAGCCCGCAGAGACGCCACCTTTCAGCGCCCAGCTTTCATCAATCGTCCAGTTACCGTAGAGTTTTGGCGTCACGTGGTAGCCAAAATAGCTGTCGTGATCGAGACGTGCTGAGGTGGTGAGGGTGAAGTCCGGCACCATCATCCAGGCGTCTTCGGCGAAGACCGCCCAGCCGTTACGCGTGATTTTGCTGACTGGCGTAACGCCCGGCACTTCCTTGTCTGCAATACCGAAGGTGTCGTTCAGCTCGTTGCGGGTGAAGTTAATCCCCAGCGTCAGCTTGTGATCGCCAAGCGTAAAGGTGTTCGCGCTATTGGCCTCGTAGTTACGCTGTTTGATGAACTGCGAGCTCATCCCCGGAACGCGATATTCGGTTTTGGCGTTCTCGTAGCTGACAAAGTTCTTCGCTTCCAGCAAATCGTCACCGTACCAGGCGTGCTGAGAAAGCGACGCAGCATCGCGGTCAAAATCCCATTCCCAGGCTTTGTCGTTGTGTGATTTTTCCTGATGCCCTTTAACGACATTTAAATCCCACAGTTGGGTATCGGTCGGCGACATGTTGATGGTCGCGTCCAGATTTCCGGCCTGGTGCTTCACAAAGCGCTCATCGTTCTGGCTGTCGTCATCGCGACGGTCCAGATAATCCGCCGCTACGCTCACCCCGAGTTTGCCGGGAATAATCGGCCCCATCAGGAAAGCGTTGGTCTGGTTGGTGTTGCCGTACTCGCTCTTCTCCTGCAGGAAGTAGTTATCTTCCAGTACGCCGGTCCATGTATCCAGGTTGTAGCCTTTTTTGGTGATGACGTTCACCACGCCGCCAATGGAGTCAGAGCCATACAGGGAGGACATCGGCCCACGGATCACCTCGATGCGCTCGATAGCGGCAAGCGGAGGTAAAAAGGCCGCTTCGGTGCCGATGTGGTGCCCGTAAGGGCGGGATTCGCGGGTGCCCTGTTTGATGCCGTTCACCATATAAGAGGTATAGGTCGAGTCCATGCCGCGCATCTGCACATCACCCGTGGCCAGGCTTCCGTTACCGTTGCCCACTAATACACCGGGCATCTCACGAAGCGCCTCGGTGACGTTCTGATTCGACCGGGTGTTAAGCTCTTTTTCACCGACGACAGAGATGGTGGCCGGTGCTTCGCGACGTTCCTGCGCGAAACCGGTGGCGGTGACGACAAGCTGATCTTCATCTGCCGGGGTAGTTTCCTCGGCGAAAACCGCCGCAGGAAGGGTGGCGAGGGCGAGCGACATCGCCAGCGCCGTTCGTGTCTGGTTCATCACATCGCACTCCTCAGAATGGGGTTAAATCGAGTTTGAGCACATAGTCAGCCTTGTTGGCCTTTTCATCCTGTTTCACGCTGACGAACAGCGTTTTGTTGTCAGGGGAAAGCACCATGCTGTTTGGCATCGCCGCCGTTGTGACGGTGTGTTTCAGGCTGTAGGTGTTGGCATCGATAACGCTTATCTGACGGGCATTGCGATGGGTAACATACACTTCATCGCGCGCAGGGTTGTAGACCGCGGCAATAGAGTTCGGTGTTGGAACGCGATGAACAATTTTGCCGGAGTCGAGCTGGACAACCAGTACGTCACGGGTGTTGGTATCCGCAATAAAACCAACGCCTTTGGCAGTGTTCAACGCGATGTTCAGGAAGTAGTGTTTAGGTTCAGCGGGGTCAACCTTCACGCGGGAGAGAACCTGAGAGGTTTTGCCATCCAGGGTAATTAGCTCGCCTTTGCCGGTCACAGCGTAAACTTTATCGCCTGCTTCATCGACCGCAAAACCGACCGGATCCATCTGTTTATGGGTCAGCAGCAACGTCTGTTTTTGCGTGTCGACGACCCACAGCACGCCTTTGCCTTCGCTGCCGATGCCGGAGACATACAGGCGGTGGTGTTTCTTATCAAGAACCACTTCGCGGACGTGTGCTTTATTCTCAGCATCCGCAAGCTGGAGGGTTTTCACTTCTTTGTTGGTGCGGGTATCCAGCAGTGTCAGTGAGCCATCAAGCGCGTTGCCTAACCACAGGATATGACTGGCATCATCCAGTGAAACCGCAAACGGGCGGCGCTGGGTAGTAATGCGCTCATTAACTTTTAGTGAATCGACCGCAAGCTGGAACACTTCACCGGCGGTTTTGTCTTTCTCGAAAGAGGGGGCAGAGGCCGCGTAGACTGCCTTTTGTCCAGCGTCATAAGCCAGTTCGTAAACGCCGTGACCCAGCGGCTGAGAGGTAAACTGATCTTCCGTGAAGTCCTTTGCCAAAACAGAACCCGCGTGAAGTGCCAGGGAAATCGCGAGCGCACAGAGGGATTGATTTTTTAATGTTTTGAAATTCATGTAATTTTTCTTTACAGTAGTTTACGAAAAGAAAAATGATAATGAAAATAAATATCATTTACAATTGCATATGTAAGCGGTCACCCCTACTAATTTTTGTACTCTCGGTAGAAAATCGCCAAAAAAAAACTCCCCGCAGGGAGTTTTTGCTGTCAGGACAGATTAGTCGTCCAGGAAGCTACGCAGCACTTCAGAGCGGCTTGGATGACGCAGCTTACGCAGCGCCTTCGCCTCGATCTGACGGATACGTTCGCGGGTAACGTCGAACTGTTTACCCACTTCTTCCAGCGTGTGGTCGGTATTCATATCGATACCGAAACGCATACGCAGTACTTTTGCTTCACGGGCGGTCAGGCCAGCCAGAACGTCGTGCGTGGCAGCACGCAGGCTCTCGGTAGTGGCAGAGTCCAGCGGCAGCTCGAGGGTGGTATCCTCGATGAAATCACCCAGATGCGAATCTTCATCATCACCGATTGGTGTTTCCATGGAGATTGGCTCTTTGGCGATCTTCAGCACTTTACGGATCTTGTCTTCCGGCATCAGCATGCGTTCAGCCAGCTCTTCCGGCGTCGGCTCGCGGCCCATCTCTTGCAGCATCTGGCGGGAGATACGGTTGAGCTTGTTGATGGTCTCAATCATATGCACCGGAATACGGATGGTGCGCGCCTGGTCTGCGATAGAGCGGGTGATCGCCTGACGGATCCACCATGTCGCATAGGTAGAGAACTTGTAACCACGACGGTATTCAAACTTATCTACCGCTTTCATCAGGCCGATGTTGCCTTCCTGAATCAGATCCAGGAACTGCAGACCACGGTTGGTGTATTTCTTGGCGATAGAGATAACCAGACGCAAGTTAGCTTCAACCATCTCTTTCTTCGCACGGCGGGCTTTCGCTTCGCCGATGGACATACGACGGTTAATGTCTTTTACCTGTTCGATGGTCAGGCCGGTTTCTTCTTCGATCTGCTGAAGTTTCATCAGGCCGCGCTGCACATCGTCTTTCACATCATGCAGTTTTTCTGACCACGGTTTGTTCATCGCGATAGCCGCGTTGAACCAGGTCTCGCTGGTTTCGTTGCCGGTGAAGAGGGTAATGAAGTTCTTCTTCGGCATTTTGCATTGTTCAACGCACAGCTTCATGATGATACGTTCCTGGGTACGCACGCGATCCATCATGACGCGCATGCTGTTCACCAGGTAATCGAACTGTTTTGGCACCAGGCGGAACTGTTTGAACACCTCAGACAGCTTCAGGATCTCTTCCTGAGCGGCAGCATGACTGCGGCCTTTCGCTTTGATGGTGTCACGCGTCACTTCGTACTGGGTACGCAGCTCGGCAAACTTCTCACGCGCCAGCTCAGGGTCGATGCTGTTGTCGTCGTCGCTGTCGTCTTCTTCTTCCTCATCTTCGTCTTCGTCGTCATCCATCTCTTCCTGAGACAGTTCAGAACCGACGTGAGTGGCGGTAGGCGCCATATCTTCTTCAGCGTTCGGATCGACAAAGCCGGTGATCAGATCGGACAGGCGAGCTTCTTCAGCTTCAACGCGATCGTACTGTTCCAGCAGATAGGTGATGGCTTCCGGGTATTCAGCAACAGAACACTGAACCTGGTTGATCCCGTCTTCGATGCGTTTAGCGATGTCAATTTCGCCTTCGCGGGTCAACAGTTCAACGGTACCCATTTCGCGCATGTACATGCGGACCGGGTCAGTGGTACGCCCGATTTCAGATTCCACGCTGGACAGTACCTGTGCAGCAGCTTCTTCCGCATCTTCGTCAGTGTTGTTGGAGGTTTCAGCCAGCAACAGATCATCGGCATCCGGTGCTTCTTCCATCACCTGAATACCCATGTCATTGATCATTTGGATGATGTCTTCGATTTGATCTGAATCGACGATATCTTCCGGCAGATGGTCATTGACCTCGGCATAGGTCAGATAGCCTTGCTCCTTACCGCGTTGGACAAGAAGTTTCAGCTGTGACTGCGGGTTTTGCTCCATAAGACGGTATCCACACTTATTTCGTTTGATTGGTGTCGGCGATGGGGCTGCCAACCTTTAAAGCGAGGGCGTACTTATATTTTTGCCGCTGCCTCTCAGTGCGGCTGCCGGGGGCTTCCCGATCGATATTCGGCACTTAAGCCGTTAAATTTTTTATTTCTTCGCCAGTTCCTGGTTAATCATCCAGAGCTCCCGGCGTTCTTCGCTGCTCAAACCGTGTGTGCGCTCGCGAGCTATCAACTCTTCCTGGCGCAACTCAAGCATCGAATCAAACATATGGTTGAGCGAGTCGGTGAACGTTTTTTCTGCAATGTCCTTATCTGCTATATCGTCCCACATCGACAATTTTTCAAGGGTAGCGGCCTCTTTTGTGCCGCGATAATGTTCTAAAAGTTGCCCGGTGGTCAGACCTGGCTGAGACAAACAAGTGTTGACCAGTTCTGAAAATAAGCCAAGTCCGGGCAATTTTTCGTGGTTCAAACCCGCCAGCGACGGCACTTGCGGAGCAAGCTCGGGGTTTTGCACCAGTAACCCTATCAGTATACGCATGGTTGTGCGTTTTAGCTGAGGCGCGCCGCGAACCACACCGTTTTCAGCCTGTTTAGGCATTAAACGTTCAAGCTGGCTATCGTCCAGAATGCCGAGCTTGTTGCCTAGCTCCTGACGCAGATAGATGCGCAGCGTTTCGCCGGGCACCTGGCTGATTAACGGCAGCGCCAGCGTACTGAGCTGCGCGCGCCCGTCAGGGGTACTCAAATCGACCTGCGGCATCAGGCTGTTAAACAAAAACGTGGAGAGCGGCTGAGCCTGCTCCATCCGCGCTTCAAACGCCGCTTTGCCCTCTTTACGCACCAGCGTATCCGGGTCTTCACCGTCGGGCAGAAACATAAAGCGTAGCTGACGCCCATCGGTCATATAAGGTAGCGCGGTTTCCAGCGCTCGCCAGGCGGCGTCACGTCCTGCGCGGTCACCGTCGTAACAGCAGATGACGTTGTTGGTCACCCTGAACAGCAGCTGAATATGATCGGCAGTCGTGGACGTACCTAACGACGCAACCGCGTAGTTGATGTCGTACTGCGCCAGCGCCACGACATCCATATAGCCTTCGACGACCAGCAGACGCGGAGGTTCCGCATTATTCTGCTGCGCCTCATAAAGACCGTACAGCTGGCGGCCCTTATGGAAAATATCGGTTTCCGGGGAGTTGAGGTATTTCGGCAGGGCATCACCCAGCACGCGACCACCAAAACCAATTACCCGGCCTCGCTTGTCGCGGATCGGGAACATCACCCGTTCACGGAAGCGGTCGTAGCTTCGTCCCTGGTCGTTGGTGACCAGCATGCCTGCATCGATGAGAGACTTACGATCTTCGCTATTGCCGCCAAAACGCTTTAACACGTTGTCCCAGCCGGGCGGGGCGTAACCAATAGCGAAACGCGCAATGACATCGTCGCTCAGTCCGCGCTTGTTCAGATACTGACGCGCAGGCTCAGCCGCAGAGTGCTTAAGAGACTGTTGGTAAAACGAATTCAGGCCATCCATCAGTTGATACAGCGTTTGCCGTTGATGGCGCTCGATCTGACTTGGCCCACTGCCTGCTTCATACGGCACTTCAAGGTTATGCATCGCCGCCAGCTCTTCGACGGTTTCAACGAACTCGAGCTTGTCGTAGTTCATCAAAAAATCGACGGCATTACCGTGTGCGCCACAGCCGAAGCAATGGTAGAACTGCTTTTCACCGTTTACGGTGAAGGAGGGGGTTTTTTCGTTATGGAACGGACAGCACGCATGGTAGTTCTTGCCCTGCTTTTTTAGCTTTACCCGCGCGTCGATGAGATCGACGATGTCGGTTCTGGCAAGCAGGTCATTGATGAAAACGCGTGGGATTCTTCCGGCCATATGCCCCAAAATTTTAAGCGACTTATAAACGAAAACAAGCCGCGCATTCCTTCCGGAAGCACGGCCTTACGACTATTACTCTGTCTGTCAATTGAGGGCTGAGGCCCTCAACCAATTAGTACAGACGAGTACGGCGTGCGTTTTCGCGAGCCAGTTTCTTCGCGTGACGTTTCACAGCGGAAGCTTTAGCGCGCTTACGTTCGGTCGTTGGTTTTTCATAAAACTCACGACGACGAACTTCAGCCAGAACACCTGCTTTCTCGCATGAACGTTTGAAGCGACGCAGTGCTACGTCGAACGGCTCGTTTTCACGTACTTTAATTACCGGCATGTAACTCTCACCTTTAATAAATTCGGTTTGCCGCTGGCATCAACGCCAGCTTATTTCAAAATGGTGCGGAATTTTACTGCAAATGCTGCTGCTTTGTAAAGCACCGATGCGATTTTGAAAGGGACTTTAATAAGGGTGAGGAGTATACACGAGCCTTCTTCCTGGGGCGAACAAAGTTTTACATCAACCCGCCCAGGCTCTACACTGCGCGGTATTGAAACGAGGTAAAACAAGTCATGCGTGTACTGGGTATTGAAACATCCTGCGATGAAACCGGCATCGCCATTTACGACGACGAAAAAGGGCTGCTGGCCAACCAACTGTATAGTCAGGTGAAATTGCACGCTGACTACGGCGGCGTCGTACCTGAACTGGCCTCTCGTGACCACGTGCGTAAAACGGTTCCCCTGATTCAGGCGGCGCTGAAAGAAGCCGGATTAACGGCAAAAGAGATTGATGCAGTGGCGTATACCGCAGGCCCGGGTCTGGTTGGCGCGCTGCTGGTTGGCGCGACGGTGGGGCGTTCGCTGGCCTTCGCGTGGGATGTGCCGGCCATTCCGGTTCACCATATGGAAGGGCATCTTCTGGCGCCGATGCTGGAAGAGAATCCGCCTGAGTTCCCGTTTGTGGCGCTGCTGGTCTCCGGGGGGCATACGCAGCTGATTAGCGTAACGGGCATTGGCAAGTACGAGCTGCTGGGCGAGTCGATCGACGACGCCGCCGGTGAAGCGTTCGATAAAACCGCCAAGCTGCTGGGGCTGGATTACCCGGGCGGCCCGATGCTGTCAAAAATGGCGTCGCAGGGAACGGAAGGGCGCTTTGTCTTCCCGCGCCCGATGACCGACCGTCCGGGGCTGGACTTCAGCTTCTCCGGGCTGAAAACCTTCGCGGCCAATACTATCCGCAATAATGATAACGACGAGCAGACGCGTGCCGACATCGCCCGTGCGTTTGAAGATGCGGTGGTGGATACGCTGATGATCAAGTGCAAGCGCGCGCTGGATCAGACCGGCTTTAAGCGCCTGGTGATGGCCGGTGGCGTAAGCGCTAACCGTACGCTGCGCGCGAAGCTTGCAGAGATGATGCAAAAGCGTCGTGGAGAAGTGTTCTATGCGCGTCCGGAATTCTGTACCGATAACGGCGCGATGATCGCTTACGCGGGTATGGTGCGCCTGAATGCGGGCGCAACGTCCGACCTCAGCGTGTCCGTGCGTCCGCGCTGGCCGCTGGCGGAACTGCCTGAGGCGTGAACGGCTCTCCCGTCGTCGCGGCGGGGGCGTTTTATATCCTGATGTCGAACATCTGGTTCTTGATGATCAGAGAGTAAAGCTGGTAGTCGTTTTGCACATCCAGCTTTTCCATCGCCCGGATCTTATGTGCACTGACTGTTTTGATGCTCAGGTGCATATATTGTGCAATCTCCTTCAAATTTAATCCGTTACATATCAGACGCAGCACATCGATTTCCCGCGGAGAGAGTTTTTCAATATCTGTCATCTCATGACGAAAAAGCATATTTACCAGCTGGCTTTCGATATAGATCTCACCTTTAAGAACTGTAGCAATCGCCTGGCTTAGGGTTTTCTCGTTGATATCCCGCGACAAATACGATCTGACGCCTTCCTTTAGCGCCTGACGAATAAACATGGCGTTTGCATAGGGCGAGAGCAGGATAATGCTGAGCGTAGGATAAGTCTGATGGAGCCATTTCAACAGCTTCAGACCGTCCATACCCGTGAGAGGAGAGCGATTAAAGCTGGTTGTCAGTGAATAGCTGAGGATAACGATATCGGGGTTATGCTGGCCAAGAAGCGACAGAAGTTCTGCGGAAGAGGCTGCTTCACCGGTCAAAACACATCTCTGATTCATGCCTGAGGCGGGTAACGAGAGCGGTTGCATCATTGAGGATAAGCCGCGGCGAATCAACGAGGATTCTTCAGCGATAACGATTTTAATGTCCATAATGATGCGTCGTATTAACCCTTACATGATAATGGCGGGGTTGGAATCCCTCGCAAGATATATCGTTATTAAAATCCAGGCTGCGGTAAAATAGCAGTAACAATGAGAGTATTTTTAGCGGCGGCGGATATTGATTATTTCATTATGCTTAATCTTTACGGTTTTTGTATCCAGGTGTATCCTCGCGTTGCGAAATATAAAGAAACGAGGTATAGATTTTTCTTATTCAATTATAGAAAGATCGTTCCCCCAGATTAGGAAGTTCTTATTCATCACGGTGCATGTATCACAGATACTGAAAAAGGAGAAATGTCGATTCACAAAGGAACCGTGATTACCATGAAAAAAAGTACCTTGTCCCTTTTTATTTGTGCAGCAATTTCATTTTCCGCTACGGCAGAAAATCAGGTGCAAAATGAGTTTGCACATGACAATGCGACCTACACAGCAATTGTACTCAAGCTAAAACCCACTACAGGTTTGCTAAAAGCGACAAACAATAAAATTACCCTGAATGATCCTTCCCTTATCACCACAAATATGTTTCGGTCGACTAATTTGCGGAGTTCAAATCAGTCATCCGAGTTAACGGAACTCAATAAACGCTATGGCTTTGACCGTTATCTGCGTATCGCGTTACCGCAAGATAAACGTCAGGATAAAACCTACATTAACCATATTATTACTGAGCTGGAGCAGAATCAGAACGTAGAGTTTGTTTATCCGGAGGCCGAACCGGTGTCGCTGGATGAAAACGCCCTTACGCCGCAGGTTAAATCTTCGGTAAATAATAATTTAACGTCTGCTGCCGTTCCGGATTTTCGCAATAAGCAGGATTATCTCAAAGCACCTGATGTTAAGCGCGCCGGTTATTATATGGGGGGCGTAAACCGCGAAAGCGTTGATCGCTATGCAGGCAGTACGGGTGAAGGGGTGACGATTATTTCAACGGAGATTTATCCCTGGAATACCAACCACCTCAACTTACCGCCAATGAGCCTCAGCTCTGGAAAGACAACGTATGTTGAAAAGCAGGATCATGACACCGCTTCCGTCGGGATTATGGCAGCGAAAGATATTGGCACCGGTATTCGAGGGATAAGCTGGAAAAGCCGACTGGGGTACGCGGCCTCAGCGCATAATAATCTCTATAATTTAATTCCGTTGCTAAACGCTGGCGATGTGGTGCAGATCGGGGTACACGTAGCGGGCGGTTATCCAGCGGGTTGTCAGAAGGATTGCTGGGTGGCAATGGAGTCCGAGCCCGCCTATTACGATGTGATTAAAGCGCTGACGGATAAAGGCGTTCACGTTATTGAGGCGGCAGGTAACGGGAACGTCAACCTGGATAGCCCAGGCTTCCAGGGGGAGTTTGACGTGAACGTGCGGGACTCCGGGGCTATCCTGGCGGGTGCGTTTTGTGCAAAAGACGGTAAAAAAGCGTCGTTCAGCACCTATGGTTCGCGCGTCACCAGCTCTGCATGGGGCTGCTGGGACGTAGTGAGCACAGGTTATGGCGATCTCTATAAAAATGGCGGCGTTAACGATTCTTATACCGCGACGTTTGCCGGAACTTCTTCCTCGAACCCGATTATTGCGGGTGTGGTAGCCAGCCTGTCAGGCATCGCCAAAGCCAACGGTATTACCGTGACACCGCAGCAGATGCGTCAGATTCTGGCGGAGACCGGAACGCCACTGGCCAACGGAGATTCGGCAAAAGTGGGTACTCAACCTGACATGGAGCGTGCGGTGGCCCGTATTATGGCGCTCAAAGAGGGTAGCACGCCTGTCGTGCCGGCTCCAACGGCTGTGGCAGGCGCAGATTACGCTCTGGTTTCTCCGACCACGGGGGTGATCACCTACGCGCTGGACGGCAGTAAGAGCCTGAATGCCAAATCGTATAACTGGCGTGTGACGAAAGGGGCAGAAACCTTCTCGCTGGAGGCGACACTGAACGGCACGCTGGTGAAGAGCGTGGACAGCGCGCATGCCTATGCCGTCATTCCTGCCAACAGCGAGGGTGAAGCGACCTTTACACTGACGACGACCGGCGCGGATGGGCGAACCGCGACGGACAGCATGACCATTACCGTCAGTAAACCGGCGGTACCGGCTAAGGATGACACCCCGGCAAAAGATGACACACCGGTAAATCCTGCGGCACCGGCCTATAACGCCAAAATTGCCTATCCAACCCGATGCACCAAAGTGTCTTACAACGGTAAAGTTTGGCTCAACCAGTGGTATGTCAACCCGGGGCAAGAAACGCCGGGAACCGGCGGCCAGTGGGGTGCATGGCGCCAACAAGGGTCTTCCAATAACAGCTGCAAATAACAATCACGGCCTGGCGTTATGCCAGGCCTTTTTTCAGATCCGCAGCATCCCTTTCTCTTCCAGAAACGCAATAATCGTCGCTAACCCGTCACCCGCCTTCAGGTTGGTAAACGTCCACGGACGATCGCCGCGCATGCGATTAGTGTCGCGCTCCATCACCTCCAGCGACGCACCGACGTACGGTGCGAGATCGGTTTTGTTGATCACCAGAAAATCGGACCTGGTGATCCCCGGCCCGCCCTTGCGCGGGATTTTTTCCCCTTCGGCCACGTCGATGACGTAGATGGTGAGGTCCGCCAGCTCTGGGCTGAAGGTCGCGCTCAGGTTATCCCCGCCGCTTTCGACGAAGATCAGATCCAGATTGCCGAACTTCTCACTCAACGCTTCCACCGCCGCAAGGTTCATTGAGGCATCTTCGCGGATTGCGGTATGCGGGCAGCCGCCGGTCTCTACGCCCACGATGCGCTCCGGCTCCAGCGCGCCCGCCTCGGTCAGGATGCGCTGATCCTCTTTGGTGTAGATATCGTTGGTCACCACCGCGAGATGGTAGGTATCGCGCATCGCCTTGCAGAGCGCTTCCAGCAGCGCGGTTTTGCCCGACCCTACCGGGCCGCCCACGCCCACGCGCAGGGGATGTTTGTAATCAGCCATATTGACTCCTCAGGAACGGAATAGTCGTGAATATTGGGTTTCGTGGCGCGCGGAGGCGATGGCGGACAGCGGCGTTGCTGCCCCCAGCGTATCGTCGCGACGTAAAAATGCCTGTTCAAAACCAGCGGCGTAGTCGTCGCTCAGTTCGATAATCAGCTGCTGCGCGGCCTGTTGACCAAACGGCACCAGCTTGACGCCCGCCATCACCGCGCTCTCCATCCAGCTGTAGCCGAGGCTCAGCGCCAGCTCGCGCGCGCCAATACCCCAGCGCACGCCGAGCCAGGCCATGCCGCAGAGCTGGCTCTGCATAAACAGCGGTAGCCACTCGGGCGGACAGTCAGGTTCCCAGCTCTTAATCAGCCGCGTAAACGCCGCCCCTCGGTTGCGCTCTTCTTCGCGCAGCTCGCGCGTTTCCCTGCAAGCGAGAAGGTATGCCGTCCAGCGTTTTGCATGTGTAAGATCGCGTTGCTCACAGGCCTGATAAAGACGGATAAACAGCGGCAGATCGACGCAGAAAAAACTCTGCTCCATTTGCTGGATTTGCCAGCGTTTAAAGGCGTCGGCGTCCGTGACCCAGCCCGCCTCAACGGCCCACTCCAGCCCCTGCGACCAGGTAAACGACCCGACCGGCAGGCTGCTGCTGGAGAGCTGCATCAGGCGCAGCCTCTGGCGGGAATGATCCATCAGCTCATCAACGCCAGCAGGGCGGAGACGATCAGCCCGCCGCCGAAGGTCTTACGCAGGCCGTCGTGACGACGCAGCAGCAGCCCCGCGGCAAAACTGGCGCACAGCACCGTGGCGCTGGCCAGCATAAAGCCGCTGGTGAAGAGCCAGAAGCTGTGGCCGGACATCTCCACGCCGTGCGCCCAGCCGTGGAACATCGCCAGGGCAGGCACCGCCAGCAGCAGGCGGTTTTCAGTTTTAAACATCATCACGCCGGATACCGCCAGCGAGGCGATAATCAGCATCTCCATGCCGCTGAAGCCGCCGAGCAGGCTGCCCGCAATCGCACCGACAAGCATCATCCCGAGGGTGGCAAACGGCAGCAGGAGTTTGCGACCGCTCAGCGCCGAGAGCACGCCCGCACCGGTCAGCATCAGCAGATGATCGAGCCCGGTCAGCGGGTGGAGAAAACCGGCCTGAAAGCTGTCGGCACCGTGGCCGGGATGCGCGAGCGCGGGAACGGAAAAAGCCAGCAGTAACAGCGGTAAATACTTGCGCATGATGAATCCTTAATGTGAATGAGCGTGAGAGTGGCTGTGGGCATCGCTGGTGTAAGCGCCCGCTTCCGGTTCAAACGGCAGGCTGGCGTAGGCCACTTCCAGCCCGAACTGGCGCAGCATGTCGTCGAGAACGTGGTCATGGTGATAGCGCAGCTCGCCGGGCATGATTTGCAGCGGCACGTGGCGGTTGCCCAGGTGGTAGCAGGCGCGGGCGAGCAGGAACGGATCGGCGCAGCGCACAACGGAAACCGACTCCGGGGCGGCGATCACCTCGACAACCTCGCTACCGTCGTCGGTAGTTAGCAGGTCGCCCCCGCGCAGCAGCAGGCCGCGCGGCAGCATCAGTCCGGCTTCGCGGCCGTCGTTCAGCGATACGCGGGCGCGGCTTTTCACCCGCACGTCAATCGGCAGCGTGACGCTGGCGGTGACGGGGTGGGCATGGTCCAGGCGTTGGGTTAAATAGATCATCATCACTCCTCAAAACAGGAAATAGCGTTGCGCCATCGGCAGAACGTCAGCCGGTTCGCTGGTTATCAGTTCACCGTCGACGCGCACCTCGTAGGTTTGTGAGTCGACGGTGATATTCGGCTGCAGGCCGTTGTGGATCATGTCCGCCTTTTTCACCGTCCGGCAGCCTTTCACTACCGCCGTGGCGCTCTGCAGGTTGAGCTGCTGCGGGATGCCGTTCGCACTGGCGGCCTGCGAGATAAACGTCAGCCGGGTGGCATGACGCGCGGCGCCCAGCGATCCAAACATTGGACGGTAATGCACCGGCTGCGGCGTCGGGATCGAGGCGTTGATGTCGCCCATCGGCGCGCAGGCGATCATCCCGCCCTTGACGATGGTGGCGGGTTTGACGCCAAAGAACGCCGGGGACCAGACCACCAGATCCGCCAGCTTGCCCGCCTCAATCGAACCGACTTCGTTGGCGATGCCGTGAGTGAGCGCCGGGTTAATGGTGTATTTGGCGACGTAGCGCTTCACGCGGAAGTTATCGTTCTCGCCGGTCTCTTCCGGCAGCGCGCCGCGCTGGACCTTCATGCGGTGCGCCACCTGCCAGGTGCGGATAATCACTTCCCCGACGCGGCCCATGGCCTGCGAATCTGACGAGGTGAGCGAGAATGCGCCGATGTCGTGCAGCACGTCTTCAGCGGCGATGGTTTCACGACGAATGCGGGATTCGGCAAACGCCACGTCCTCGGCGATATCCGGGTCAAGGTGGTGGCAGACCATCAGCATGTCGAGATGCTCGTCGATGGTGTTCACCGTGTAGGGCAAGGTCGGGTTGGTGGAAGAGGGCAGAATATTCGGGTGCGCGCAGGCGGTGATAATATCCGGCGCGTGTCCGCCGCCCGCCCCTTCGGTGTGGAAAGTGTGGATGGTTCGCCCGCCGATGGCGGCCAGCGTGTCTTCGACAAAACCGGACTCGTTCAGCGTGTCGCTGTGCAGCGCCACCTGAATATCCATCTCGTCAGCGACCTCCAGCGAGGAGTTGATCGCCGCAGGCGTCGCGCCCCAGTCTTCGTGAATTTTCAGCCCGATAGCACCGGCGGCAATCTGCTCGCGCAGGGCGTTCGGGTTAGAGCCGTTACCTTTGCCGAGCAGGCCAATATTCACCGGCAGCGTATCGGCAGCCTGCAGCATGCGGGCGATATACCACGGCCCCGGCGTGCAGGTGGTGGCGTTGGTGCCCGCCGCCGGTCCGGTGCCGCCACCGATCATGGTGGTGACGCCGGAAACCAGCGCCTCTTCCGCCTGCTGCGGGCAGATCCAGTGGATGTGGGTGTCGATCCCACCGGCGGTGACGATCTTCCCCTCGGCGGCAATCACTTCCGTTGCCGCACCAATCGGGATCGTCACGCCGGGCTGAATGTCGGGGTTCCCGGCTTTGCCCACGGCGAAGATCCGCCCGTCCTTGACGCCGATATCGGCTTTCACGATCCCCCAGTGATCGACGATCAGCGCGTTGGTGAGAACCAGATCCACGCAGGCGTCAGCGGTCATCTGCCCCTGGCCCATGCCGTCACGGATCACCTTCCCGCCGCCGAATTTGACTTCTTCGCCGTAGATCGTGAGATCGTCTTCCACTTCGATCCACAGCTCGCTATCGGCCAGCCGCACTTTATCCCCCGTGGTGGGGCCGAACATATCGGCATACGCCCGGCGTGAAATCTCAGCCATGTTTCACCTCTCCCATCACGTCACCGCGAAAACCGAAAATCCGCTGCGCACCCGAGACCTGCACCAGCGTCACTTCCCGCTTCTGACCGGGCTCGAAGCGCACGGCGGTGCCCGCCGGGATGTTCAGCCGGTAGCCCCTGGTGGCTTCCCGATCGAACTTCAGCGCCGGATTGACCTCGTAAAAGTGGTAGTGCGATCCGACCTGGATCGGCCTGTCGCCGTGGTTTTCGACAACCACGCTTTGGCTTTCTCGCCCGACGTTAAAGCTGATATTGCCCGGTTTGATCTGATATTCGCCTGGGATCATCGCGCGCTCCTTAGACGATTGGATTGTGGACGGTGACGAGCTTGGTACCGTCCGGGAAGGTGGCTTCGACCTGAATATCCGGGATCATCTCCGGGACGCCTTCCATTACCTGGTCGCGCCTCAGGACGTGGCGGCCCGCCTCCATCAGCGAGGCGACGGTTTCGCCATCGCGCGCGCCTTCCATAATGAAGGCGCTGATCAGCGCGACTGATTCCGGGTAATTGAGCTTTACCCCGCGCGCAAGGCGGCGTTCGGCAACCAGCGCGGCGGTAAACAGCAACAGCTTGTCTTTCTCTCTGGGGGTCAGTTCCATAACGTTTCTCTTATGTCTGCCAGATACGCGGCGAACAGGCGGTTTTGGTGGTGAGGAGCGGGCGAAGCGACTGCCAGATATCGCGCATCACCCGCTGGCAAATCAGGTTGTCGTGGGAGAGAAAACGCACCGACAGCAGGCCATCGGTGAGCGTTGCCCCGGCATAATTTTCCAGAGGTGAGAGCCGCTCGCGCACCGCGTCGAGGTGATCGTCGGCAGCCGGATAGAACAGCAGCGTGCCGATCCACGGATGCCCGGCGACGGGCGTGAGATCGCCGTCGCTAAGTTGCTGGCGCTCAATCAGGCGGGGCTCGTCATCTACCCACACCTCAAGACGGCTCTCCAGCGTGCCGTGGCTGAAGGTCTCACCGATCACCGGGCGGCCCAGGCAGTACAGCTCCCACGCCAGCAGCGTGCTGGAGGCCTTCAGGTGAAAAACGGAGCGCAGCGCGGCATTCGCGCCGGGAAAAATAATCGTGTCCTGCGGCAGCCACTCCAGGATGGAATCTTCATTGAGATAAAAATGCTGGCTCAGTCGAGCCTGCGGGCCGCTGCTGCGATAGAACTTGCTGGCACCGGGCATGGTGATAAGCGTATGGCTTTTGGCGTCCAGCTGAACGGAAATGTCCAGCGTATCGCCACCCACAATCCCGCCGGGCGGGTGCAGCAGGTAAAGGTGGCAGGTTTCCCCTTCGGGATAAAACGGACGCTGGACGGTAAGCGGCCCGACGTGATGAGCGGAGTACAGGAGGGTTTTCTCAGGGGTGTGACAAAACTGCAGGGCAAGCGATGCCTGCCAGCCTTTGTATGAATTATCAGTGACCTGAGCTGCTAACATGCTGCATCCATCTGCTCATCATCGGGGTCGTTTCAGTATGCCCTGGCAGAAATGAAGGCTGTCATATGAGTCGCTTATGGATAAAAAACGGCTCATGTGATTTTCGCCCGGCGGCGCTACGCTTGCACGGGCCTACAAGATAATGCGCAGTATAGGCCGGGTAAGCGCAACGCCACCCGGCAGGAAAGGCTAGCGATAATCCTCCGCATCCACATCATACCCGGACGGCTCCCAGCGGATCGCCAGCAGCGACGCCAGGCCGATAAACGGTGCCAGCGCAATCACCCAGAACACGGCGGTATCCAGCGAAGCAACCAGCAGCGGGAACAGGAATAGCGACAGCGTCGAGCTGCTGCGCATCAGCGTCTGGTTGAGACCCACGCCCACGCCGCGCAGCGAGGTCGGGTAGCTCAATGACGCAAACGTCATGGTATGCGCACCCGGGCCAAAGCCCTGACCGAACAGGAATAGCGCCAGCATCGAAACAGCAAGCACCCCTTCAGAAGCACCTTCTGGTCGGCCTATCAGCGCCAGCCCGAGCAGCGCCACAAGTTGGCAGGCATAGCCCGCGAGCGACATCCGCCACGCGCCGAAGCGTGGAACATAGCGCACCGCCAGTAATCCGCCAACAAAGGCAAACAGCAGGTTAAGCACCAGCGAGATCAAAATGGTGGTGAGCATCGACTGCACGAAGAAGCTTGAAATAATCACCGGCAGGCCAAAGGCCACGGCGTTGTAGGCAAACGAGGAGACCACCGACAGCAGCGTGGCGAGGGTGGTACGCCGCAGATAAATGCCCCGGAACAGGTTGAGGTAGTTCGACCATTTTGCCTTGTTAACCACCGGCGCGGGCTGGTCAAGGGCATCCTGCGGCACGTGGGCGTTGATGTTGTACGACTGCCGCAAAATGGATGCCGCCTCTTTCAGGTTGCCCTGATTCGCCGCCCAGACCGGAGACTCGCTCATGTAACGGCTGCGAATGGCGATAATCACCAGCGCGGGCACCGCGCCAAAACCAAGGATCAGGCGCCAGAGCCAGTCGCTGTGGCTTTCCGGCAGCACGGCGTAGAAGAAGAGCACCAGCAGGTAGGAGACGCTGATGGCCGCATACCAGGTAGGGCACCACATCGCGACGCTGGAGGCCTTATTCCCCGGACCTTTTAATTTGGCGAACTCGCTGAGAAACGCCATCGCCACGGGAAGGTCGATCCCCACGCCGAGCCCCATCACAAAGCGCGCGCCCGCCAGCACATATTCGTTCGGAGCCAGCGCACAGGCGATAGCGGCGACGACGAAGAAGACCATATCGGCCATAAACACGCGGTAGCGCCCGATTTTATCCGTGAGATAGCCGCCGAGCAGCGCCCCGACGATGGCACCGAAGGTAATGGCCGACGCCACCATGCCGGTGCCGGCAGGGGTTAAATTGAATTCGCGGGTAATGTCCTTGATGCCAAACGCCAGCGCGCCGAGATCGTACGCGTCGAGAAAAATACCGCCCAGCGCGATACTGACCACGATACGGGCGTTAGCCCGGCCCTGAGAGCCGTCGTTAACCAGACGTGAAACGTCCGATGCGCTGCGCACCCACTTGATGTCGCCATCCGGGGTGCTTCCTGCCGTTGAAAGGGGAGTTGTATCTGTGATTTCTGCCATTTTTCTTTTTGTGTGGTTGTGTTGTGTCTCTAACAGTTACCACAGGCAGAAGGTGACCAAAATCACATTTGGTTATAAGGCATAACGAACGCTTTATTTAGCGTCTTTCTTCTTACGCTTGAGCTTCGTCCAGATCTTGGTTTCCTGACGACGCCACAGGCGCTGAATATTGTCGTGATGGCGCAGCAGGATCAGACAGGAGAGCATCGACACCGGGAAGGTGAACTGGGGTTTAAACCACCAGACGTAGAACGGGGCAATCAGCGCGCTGACGATCGCGCCCAGCGACGAGTAGCCGCTCAGAAGAATGGTGAGCAGCCAGGTCCCGGCCATCACGCCGGTGAGATCCCAGCCAATAGGTGCAATCGCACCGAAGGCCGTCGCAACGCCTTTTCCGCCTTTAAAACCAAAGAAAACCGGCCAGATATGGCCGACGCAGGCGGCGATGGCGATAAGACCGAGCCAGAACGGCGTGACGCCCAGCGCATACGCGCCCCAGACGGGTAGCATCCCTTTCAGAACATCAAAAATCAAAACCGCTACGGCTGCTCCCTTGCCGCCAATTCGTAGTACATTGGTCGCCCCCGGATTCCCGGAACCACTTTCGCGTGGGTCAGGCAACCCGGCGATGCGGCAGACCAGAATGGCGCTGGAGATTGAGCCGCAAAGGTAGGCGAGGATAATCATTCCAGGCGCGATTGCACTCATAACGCTGTTCCGTTTTGAAAATGTATCTGTATTCTCAGCATCTGTGGATAATACGCATAATTCGCCGGAAGTGGTATCCGGTTTAGCCAAAAAGCAGGCAGGTCGTGATGGATATTGTATTTATAGAGCAACTTTCGGTAATCACCACTATTGGTGTTTACGACTGGGAACAGACCATCGAGCAGAAGCTGGTGTTCGATATCGAAATGGGCTGGGATAACCGCGCGTCGGCAAAAAGCGACGACGTGAAGGACTGTCTGAGCTATGCCGACATCAGTGACGCGGTCGTGGGGCACGTGGAAGGGCAGCGTTTTGCGCTGGTGGAACGCGTGGCGGAAGAGGTGGCGGAGCTACTCCTGACCAAATTTAACTCGCCATGGGTACGCATCAAGTTAAGCAAACCGGGGGCGGTAGCGCGCGCTGCCAACGTAGGCGTGATTATCGAGCGTGGCAATAATCTGAAAGCAAAGATTTAACGTCATAATCGCTAAACCATTTTAGGTTATACCGGTCATAAAGCTGTATCTTTCACGGTTGTCCACGTGGGACACCGTTTTTTTATATCTTTTTAGGGGTTTATAGATGAGCGATATGCACTCGCTGCTGGTGGCGGCAATACTGGGTGTGGTCGAAGGATTGACGGAGTTTTTGCCGGTTTCCAGTACGGGCCATATGATTATCGTCGGCCACCTGCTGGGCTTTGAGGGCGATACCGCAAAGACGTTCGAAGTGGTGATTCAGCTGGGTTCTATTCTGGCGGTTGTGGTGATGTTCTGGCGTCGTCTGTTTGGCCTGATCGGCATTCACTTTGGACGTTTGCCGCAGCGTGAAGGGGAAGGCAAGGGCCGTCTGACGCTGATTCACATTCTGCTCGGCATGGTCCCTGCGGTCGTGCTGGGGCTGGTATTCCACGACACCATCAAATCGCTGTTTAACCCGATTAACGTGATGTATGCGCTGGTGGTCGGCGGTTTCCTGCTGATTGCAGCAGAAGTGCTGAAACCGAAAACCCCGCGTGCGGAAGGTCTGGATGATATGACCTACCGTCAGGCGTTTATCATTGGTTGCTTCCAGTGTCTGGCGCTGTGGCCGGGCTTCTCGCGTTCAGGGGCGACCATTTCTGGTGGCATGCTGATGGGTGTGAGCCGTTATGCCGCGTCGGAATTTTCATTCCTGCTGGCGGTGCCGATGATGATGGGCGCCACCGTACTCGACGTCTATAAGAGCTATCACTTCCTGACGGCTGGCGACATTCCGATGTTCGCCGTGGGCTTCATCACCGCCTTCATCGTGGCGCTGATCGCCATCAAAACCTTCCTGCAGCTGATCAAGCGTATCTCGTTCATTCCGTTCGCGATCTACCGCTTTATCGTCGCGGCTGCGGTGTACGTGGTCTTCTTCTGATGACCAACGGCCCTCAGTCTTTTGGCTGAGGGCAACGCTTTTCCTTCCATGCCGCGACGGCTTCTGTCCTGCGTTTCGTCAACTCTTCCCGAATTTCCGGTCCTTTGAATCCTGCTTCAACAACATCCTTCGTGGGTACGGCTTTCGCCACGTCCCAGGCTTCACGCAGCAAACGGCCTTGTGGGTAATCGCAGGCCTCAAACCCGGTGCGTCCGCGCACGTCGGCTTCGCTGGTCAGGGCGATCTGCTCCACGCGCTGGGGTTTACGCCAGGCGTCGATATTATCGAACAGCTTAACGATGGTGGCCGGTTTCAGGATCGGGAAGGTATGGATGAGATCGTGGAACTCTGCCACCAGTTTTGCCAGGTCGCGGATCTCATTTGGCACGCGCAGCCGCTGGCAAATGCCTTCGACCAGCTTCACGCCTGCCGGACCGTGTCCGTGATGGCGCGGCCAGAACGCCTTCGGCGTTAACCCTTTGCCGAGATCGTGGCACAGAGTGGAAAAACGCACATCCACGTCCGGGCTGAGCATGGCGGCCATGCTGAGCGTCATCAGGGTATGAATACCGGTATCAATTTCCGGGTGCCATTTCGCCGGGGCGGGGACGCCAAACAGCACGTCGATTTCCGGGAACAGCACTTTCAGCGCGCCACAGTCGCGCAGCACCTGGAAAAAGACCTGCGGGTTGCGGGTCGTGAGGGCGTTTTCCGTCTCTTTCCAGACGCGTTCTGGCGTCAGGTGTTCCAGTTCGCCCGCTTCGGTCATCGCGGACATCAGCGCCATGGTTTCATCAGCGATACGGAAACTGAGATGCGCATAACGCGCGGCGAAACGCGCCACGCGCAGCACGCGGAGCGGATCTTCAGAAAATGCCGGGGAAACGTGACGTAAAAGACGGTCGCGCAGATCGTCCTGACCGCCGTAGGCATCAATGATCTGGCCGTGCTCGTCCTGCGCAAGGGCGTTGATGGTGAGATCGCGGCGCAGCAGATCCTGCTCCAGCGTCACATCCGGGGCGGCGTAGCAGGTAAAACCGGTATAGCCAGAGCCGGATTTTCGTTCGGTACGCGCCAGGGCGTACTCTTCACGGCTTTGAGGATGAAGAAAAACGGGAAAATCGCGGCCTACCTGCTGGTAGCCCGCGTCGAGCATCTCTTCAGGGGTGGCACCCACCACCACCCAGTCTTTATCTTTGACCGGCAGACCTAACAACGCATCACGTACCGCACCACCGACCAGATAACTCTTCACACCAACGCTCCCGTTTTCTCTTTTCGCAAGATAATACGTAAGTGTGGCAGAGAAGACGAGTTAGTTCATCCAGCGGTCTTTGCGCTTACGGCTTGGGATCAGCATTGGCAGCACCAGACCCAGCACCAGACCGACGCCCAGCACGCCGCCGCCATACATGAACCACTGCATGATGATGGTGCGCTGTTTATCATCAAGCTGCAGGTTGGCGGCATTCACTTTCTTCTGCGCGACAATCAGCTCGTTTTTCAGCTTCTGGTTCTCTTCCTTCAAACCGTTTATCACACCGTCGCTCTGGGCCACTTTCTGCTGCATTTCTGCCGTGCGCTGGTTCCAGGTGTTATCGATGTTGGTCAGCTTATCGGTCAGGGTTTTCACCTGGTTTTCCAGATCCGGCACGCGAGTGCGCAGGCTTGGCACGTTGCTCAGCTCTTTCAGCGGGATCCAGGAGGTGCGGCCGGAGCTGTCGCGTACCTGACCGTAGTTGGTGTCTGCATTGGTTTGTAACAGAACCACTTCCTCGCCGGCATTTACCGTGCCCACGAGGCGATAATTGTCCCCAGGGCCACTGCGTACCCAGGTGTTCAGTTCATCAGAAACGTAACGCTTCTCTTCAGCGTGGACCGCGGTTGCGGCGCTAAAAGCGAGTAAAGTAAGTCCAATCAGGCGTAATTTAAGCATATCAGTCGTTATTTTCATAAATAGTGGAACGATAGTAGTGGTATCAGTGTCTCTACGCAAAGGATTCGTCATCAATCGGAATCATCTGTGTCGTGATTTCCACCTCCTCAAACTTTTACGCCCGTCAAATTGCTCATTGCGTGGTAATTTGGCGCAAAATACTATGTACTGACAAACAAATGGCGAGGAAGTTCGCCTTCATCGACGCGTCTGTGACGCTGGCAAAAGTACAAGGCTATGGCACAAGAAATCGAATTAAAGTTTATCGTCGAAAAAGACAGCGTTGACGCGCTCCGTCAGCATCTGCACACGCTTTCCGGCGAACACCATGAACCGGTACAACTGCTTAATATCTATTACGAAACGCCGGATAACTGGATGCGTCGTCACGATATGGGCCTGCGCATCCGTGGCGCGAGCGGGCGCTACGAGATGACGATGAAAATTGCCGGTCGCGTGGTGGGCGGTTTGCACCAGCGCCCGGAATACAATATCGACATCAGTAAGCCAGAACTTGAGCTTGAACGTTTTCCGGCTGAGGTCTGGCCGGAAGGCACACTCCCGGCAACCTTATCCGCAGAAGTACAGCCGCTGTTCAGCACCGATTTCTGGCGCGAAAAATGGCTGGTGACGGAAGGCAAAAGCCGCATTGAAATCGCCCTCGATCTGGGCGAGGTGAAGGCGGGGGAGTTCCAGGAACCGATTTGCGAACTGGAGCTTGAACTGCTGGAAGGCGACGCCAACGACGTGCTGAAGCTGGCGCGCAAGCTGGTGAACCAGTCTGGACTGCGTCAGGGAAGCCTGAGCAAAGCCGCGCGGGGCTACCATCTGGCCGCCGGAAATGCGCCGCGCGTGCTGAAAGAGACGACCATTTTGCACGTTGCGCCGAAAGCCAGCGTTGAACAGGGTCTGGAAGCCGCGCTGGAGCTGGCGCTTTCCCAGTGGCAGTACCACGAAGAGCTGTGGGTGCGTAATGTGAAAAACGCGAAATCCCACGTGTTGGCGGCTATTGCCCTGGTGCGTCATACTCTTGCGTTGTTCGGCGGTATCGTTCCTCGCAAAGCGAGTGCTCACTTACGCGATCTGCTGACGCAAACCGAAGCGCTGATGCTCTCGGACGTATCGGCGCAAACGGCGATCTACAGCCCGCAAACCGCCACGGCAAAACTGGCGCTGACCGAATTTCTGGTGACGCGCGGCTGGCGCGCCTTCCTGGATGCGAAAGCAGAGGCCAAAATCGCGGAAAACTTTAAGCGTTTCGCGGATATTCATCTTTCCCGCCATGCCGCCGAACTGAAGACCACGTTTGCCTACCCGCTGGGCGATCAGTATGGCGATCAGCTTCCCCGTCTTTCGCGTAATATCGACAGCATGGTGCTGCTGTCCGGTGCCTATGACGGCGTGAAGGCGCAGGCCTGGCTGGAGAACTGGCAGGGGCTGAAACACGCCATTGAAACCCGCCAGCATATTGAGATTGAGCATTTCCGTAACGAGGCCATTTCGCAGGAGCCGTTCTGGCTGCACAGCGGAAAACGTTAACTCTGGCAAGGAACCCCAATAATGCCGCTTTCTTCGCAATTACAGCAGCAGTGGCAGACCGTTTGCGAACGTCTGCCCGAGTCATTACCGGCCTCATCGTTAAGCGAGCAGGCAAAGAGCGTGCTCGCCTTCAGTGATTTTGTGCAGGAAAGTATCACCGCTAACCCGGCCTGGCTGTCAGAGCTTGAGAACGCACCGCCGCAGGCGGACGAGTGGCGGCATTATGCCGGCTGGCTGCAAACCGCACTCGAAGACGTTGCGGATGAAGCGACCCTGATGCGCGTGCTGCGCCAGTTCCGCCGTCGGGTCATGGTGCGTATCGCCTGGGCGCAGGCGCTGGAGCGGGTGAGCGAAGAGAGCACGCTGCAGCAGTTAAGCGAGCTGGCGCAAACGCTGATTGTCGCCGCGCGCGACTGGCTCTACGCCGCCTGCTGTAAAGAGTGGGGCACGCCGTGCAGCGAGGAAGGGGTTCCTCAGCCGCTGTTGATTCTGGGAATGGGCAAGCTCGGCGGCTGTGAGCTGAACTTCTCCTCCGATATCGATCTGATTTTTGCCTGGCCCGAGAACGGCTCCACGCGCGGCGGCCGACGCGAGCTGGACAACGCCCAGTTCTTTACCCGTCTCGGCCAGCGTCTGATTAAGGCGCTGGATCAGCCCACGCAGGACGGTTTTGTCTACCGCGTGGACATGCGCCTGCGTCCGTTTGGCGACAGCGGCCCGCTGGTGCTGAGCTTTGCCGCGCTGGAAGATTACTACCAGGAGCAGGGGCGCGATTGGGAGCGCTACGCGATGGTCAAAGCGCGGATCATGGGCGACAGCGACGACGCTTACGCCAACGAGCTGCGCGCCATGCTGCGCCCGTTCGTGTTCCGTCGCTATATCGACTTCAGCGTGATCCAGTCCCTGCGAAATATGAAAGGGATGATCGCCCGTGAGGTGCGTCGTCGCGGTCTGAAGGACAACATCAAGCTCGGCGCGGGCGGCATTCGCGAAATTGAATTTATCGTGCAGGTCTTCCAGCTTATTCGCGGCGGGCGCGAGCCATCGCTGCAGTCCCGCTCGCTGTTGCCGACGCTGAGCGCCATCGAGCAGCTGCACCTGCTGCCGGAAGGCGACGCGCAAACCCTGCGCGAGGCCTATCTGTTCCTGCGCCGTCTGGAAAATCTGCTGCAAAGCATCAACGACGAACAGACCCAGACTCTGCCGGGCGACGACCTGAACCGGGCGCGTCTGGCCTGGGGCATGCGCGTGAATGACTGGGCTGCGTTAACCGAGCGGCTGGATGCCCATATGGCGGGCGTGCGCCGCATCTTTAACGACCTGATTGGCGATGACGAAAGTGAGTCGCAGGACGATGCGCTTTCCGAGCACTGGCGCGAGCTGTGGCAGGACGCGCTTCAGGAAGATGATACGACCCCCGTGCTGGCGCACCTGAGTGACGATGCCCGTCATCGCGTGGTGGCGCTAATCGCTGATTTCCGTCTTGAGCTGAACAAACGCGCCATTGGCCCGCGCGGTCGGCAGGTGCTGGATCACCTGATGCCGCACCTGCTGAGCGAGGTCTGCTCGCGGGCGGACGCGCCGGTGCCGCTGTCGCGCATGATGCCGCTGCTGAGCGGGATTATCACGCGTACCACCTATCTGGAGCTCCTGAGCGAGTTTCCGGGGGCGCTCAAGCATCTGATTTCCCTCTGTGCCGCGTCGCCGATGGTGGCTAACAAGCTGGCACGTTACCCGCTGCTGCTGGACGAGCTGCTCGACCCGAACACGCTGTATCAGCCCACGGCGACGGATGCCTACCGCGACGAGCTGCGTCAGTATCTGCTGCGCGTGCCGGAAGAAGATGAAGAGCAACAGCTTGAGGCGCTGCGCCAGTTTAAGCAGGCGCAGATGCTGCGCGTGGCGGCGGCGGATATCGCCGGAACGCTACCGGTGATGAAAGTGAGCGATCACTTAACCTGGCTTGCGGAAGCGATTATCGACGCGGTAGTGCATCAGGCGTGGGTGCAGATGGTGGCGCGCTACGGCCAGCCGAAACACCTGGCCGACCGTGAGGGTCGCGGCTTCGCGGTGGTCGGCTACGGCAAGCTTGGCGGCTGGGAGCTGGGATACAGTTCTGATCTCGATCTTATTTTCCTGCACGATTGCCCGGTTGACGTGATGACCGACGGCGAGCGTGAAATTGACGGGCGCCAGTTCTACCTGCGTCTGGCGCAGCGCATCATGCACCTGTTCAGCACCCGCACCTCGTCGGGCATTTTGTATGAAGTGGATGCGCGTCTGCGCCCGTCCGGCGCGGCGGGCATGCTGGTGACCTCAACGGAATCCTTCGCCGATTACCAGAAGAATGAAGCCTGGACGTGGGAGCATCAGGCGCTGGTGCGTGCACGCGTGGTGTATGGCGATCCGCAGTTAAAAACACAGTTTGACGTCATCCGCAAGGAGGTCATGACCACCCCGCGTGACGGCAGTACGTTGCAGACCGAAGTGCGCGAAATGCGCGAGAAAATGCGTGCGCACTTAGGCAATAAGCATCGCGATCGCTTTGATATCAAAGCCGATGAGGGCGGGATTACCGATATTGAGTTTATTACCCAGTATCTGGTGCTGCTGCACGCCCACGACAAGCCGAAGCTGACGCGCTGGTCGGATAACGTGCGCATTCTGGAGCTGCTTGCGCAAAACGACATTATGGACGAGCAGGAGGCGCAGGCTTTAACCCGCGCCTACACCACGCTGCGCGACGAGTTGCATCACTTGGCCTTGCAGGAGCAGCCGGGGCACGTGGCGCTGGACTGTTTCATCGCTGAACGCGCTCAGGTAACGGCCAGCTGGCAGAAGTGGCTGGTGGAACCGTGCGTAACAAATCAAGTGTGATATTATCGCGCGCAAATTGTGAATCTTTCTGGAGTCAGGAATGAAAGTAACACTGCCAGAGTTTGAACGTGCTGGGGTAATGGTTGTTGGGGATGTGATGCTGGATCGCTACTGGTACGGCCCGACCAGCCGCATCTCTCCGGAAGCACCGGTACCGGTGGTTAAGGTCGACACCATTGAAGAGCGTCCCGGCGGCGCGGCAAACGTGGCGATGAACATTGCCTCTTTGGGCGCGCAGTCGCGTCTGGTGGGCCTGACCGGCATCGACGATGCGGCGCGCGCGCTGAGCAAGTCGCTGGCGGACGTGAACGTGAAGTGCGATTTCGTTTCTGTTCCGACCCACCCGACCATCACGAAACTGCGCGTGCTGTCGCGTAACCAGCAGTTGATCCGCCTCGACTTTGAAGAAGGTTTTGAGGGCGTCGATCCTGAGCCGCTGCACGAGCGTATCAATCAGGCGCTGGGCAATATCGGCGCGCTGGTGCTGTCCGACTATGCGAAAGGTGCGCTGGCAAGCGTACAGACGATGATTAAGCTGGCGCGTAAAGCCAACGTGCCGGTGCTGATCGACCCGAAAGGAACCGATTTTGAGCGCTATCGCGGCGCGACGCTGCTGACGCCAAACCTCTCCGAGTTTGAGGCGGTGGCGGGCAAGTGCAAAACCGAGGAAGAGCTGGTTGAGCGCGGCATGAAGATCATTGCAGATTTCGAGCTGTCCGCGCTGCTGGTGACCCGCTCCGAGCAGGGGATGACGCTGCTGCAGCCGGGCAAAGCGCCGCTGCATATGCCAACCCAGGCGCAGGAAGTGTACGACGTAACCGGTGCTGGTGATACGGTGATTGGTGTCCTGGCGGCGACGCTGGCGGCAGGAAACTCCCTGGAAGAGGCGTGCTACTTTGCCAACGCCGCGGCGGGTGTGGTGGTCGGTAAGCTCGGGACGTCTACCGTTTCGCCTATCGAGCTGGAAAACGCCGTGCGCGGTCGTGCCGATACCGGTTTTGGCGTCATGAGCGAAGACGAGCTGAAGGTGGCCGTCGCCGCGGCGCGCAAGCGCGGTGAGAAAGTGGTGATGACTAACGGCGTATTTGACATCCTGCACGCGGGCCACGTTTCGTATCTGGCGAATGCACGCAAGCTGGGCGATCGCCTGATTGTGGCGGTCAACAGCGATGCGTCGACGAAGCGCCTGAAGGGTGAAACGCGTCCGGTGAACCCGCTCGAGCAGCGCATGATCGTGCTCGGCGCGCTGGAAGCCGTGGACTGGGTGGTGTCGTTTGAAGAAGACACGCCGCAGCGCCTGATTGCAGGTATTCTGCCAGATCTGCTGGTGAAAGGTGGGGACTACAAACCGGAGCAAATCGCGGGGAGCGAAGAGGTCTGGGCCAACGGCGGTGAAGTGATGGTGCTCAACTTTGAGGACGGGTGCTCAACCACAAACATCATCAAGAAGATCCAGAAGGACAGTCAGTAAAAAACGGGCCAGCTGGCCCGTTTTTTTATGTCGGGTGGCGGCTGCGCCTTACCCGACCTACGCGTTCATGTAGGCCCGGTAAGGCGTAGCCGCCACCGGGCACAACAGGCCGCACTTACGCCTGGTCATCCACTGGCGGGATCGCCGGTGCCGGTTTCACTTCTTCCGGCGCATTGCGGTTTTCCAGCTCGGTCAGACGCTGTTCCAGCAGTGCCAGCTTTTCGCGGGTGCGCAGCAGAACCTGCGTCTGCACGTCGAATTCTTCGCGGCTCACTAAATCAAGGCGAACCAACTGCGCCTGCAGCGTCTGGCGGATTTTCTTCTCAACGTCATCACCAAATTCACGAATGCCTTTTGGCATGGACTCGTGAACCTGACGCGCAATTTGCTCAATTTTCTTCGGGTCAATCATAGTGGCTTCCCTTGATAAAACGGTGTTGATGAACATTGTAGCGCGTCATGCTCCAGGATAAAGCAGATTTGTTTGAAGCTTATGCATTGCCCAGGTTAATCAATAGCGTTATAGTTATCTCGCTTATTCTCAGGGCGGGGCGAAATTCCCCACCGGCGGTAAATCAGCTTAACGCTGAAAGCCCGCGAGCGCTTTGGGTGAAAACTCAAAGGTCAGCAGATCCGGTGTAATTCCGGGGCCGACGGTTAGAGTCCGGATGGGAGAGAGTAACGATCCAGTCGGGCATGGGCCCGCTCACGTTATCTTTTTGCCGCTTATACGGCGCTCCTAAGACTGCCCTGATTCTGGTAACCATAATGTTAATGAGGTTTTTTTACCATGAATCAGACGCTACTTTCCTCTTTTGGCACTTCAACTCAACGTGTTGAACATGCACTGGATGCACTGCGCGAAGGCCGCGGTGTGATGGTGCTTGACGATGAAAACCGTGAAAACGAAGGCGACATGATTTTCGCCGCCGAAAACATGACCGTTGAACAGATGGCGCTGACCATCCGTCACGGCAGCGGCATCGTATGCCTGTGTATTACCGAAGATCGTCGTAAGCAGCTCGAGCTGCCGATGATGGTCGAAAACAACACCAGCGCCTTTGGTACCGGTTTTACCGTGACCATTGAAGCGGCGCATGGCGTGACCACCGGTGTCTCTGCGGCTGACCGTCTGACCACCGTACGTGCAGCGATTGCCGATGGTGCTAAGCCGTCCGACCTGCATCGTCCAGGCCACGTCTTCCCACTGCGCGCGCAGGCGGGCGGCGTGCTGACCCGCGGCGGTCACACCGAAGCGACGATCGACCTGGTAACGCTGGCAGGCTTCAAACCTGCAGGCGTGCTGTGTGAACTGACCAACGATGACGGCACCATGGCGCGCGCGCCGGAGTGCATCACCTTTGCCCGTCTGCACAATATGCCGGTGGTAACGATCGAAGATCTGGTTGAGTATCGCCAGGCGCACGAGCGCAAAGCCAGCTGAAATGGCTGATGTGAAAAAGCCGGGGAAACCCGGCTTTTTTGTGTCTAGTGATAGTTAATTTTGAACAGCACTACCGTTTCGAACGGGCCGGACTGAATGGCTTGACCCTCTACGGGCGATAGCTCTGCCGTGTAGGTTTGCTCATATTGCAACGTGCTGCCCGTAAAATCAGCATACTCTTCATAGTGGTTGAAGGTGTAGGGCTGCTGCGTTTCGTTAAGGATCCGCAGCTTTAAGCCGTTCCCGACCAATAACGCCGTATCGTCGGTGCTGAGTGACTCTGTGGTATAGAACGACGAATCCATTTTGAACCCATCTGAACATTGCGCATCCTGCACTTTGGTTGTTCGTACCGAAAATGTGCGAGTGCGCGTCTGCTGATTCACAATGTCGCGCGCGCTAAAAGTGCCGAAATCAATCTCCTGGTTCTCAGGGTAAATACTGAACGTCGCCCCGCAGTCCAGAACGGTAATATTTTGCAGGCCGTTAATATGATATTTGAGGTTTTTCGCGTCCACCATCTGGTTAACCCCACCTTTTCCGTCAAACTGCACGACGATGTAATCCCCCAGAGAGCTGACGTAGCCGTGGGGCGGCATCGCTTTGATTTTGACGTATAAACGCAGGCGAGCGACAAAAGTACGTGAAGTGTGAATATCGTCCGGGTTACCGGAACAGATGCGATTTTCCCATCCCATTTGTCGAATCTGGTCAGGGGTATAAATTGTGATGTTTTGGTTGTCCAGACACTGTCGGGTATCGACGCCGTTGGGCTGGCCTGTTGCATCGTAGTCTATCCCTTCATAGGTTACCCCAAGTTCATAATAGGGATCGGTAGCAGAAGGATATGGGTTCACCCAGCCAAAAACGTCTTCAGGTTGAAAACTGCTCGTGACGTTGTGATCGCACGTCACCGGGATTTTGATGTCATCTGACTCCCAGATTTTTTCACCCACCTGCGCATTACTGGGAATAGCAAACGGCGAGATCGTTTTGACCTCTTCAACGGGGCCGCCGGAACCGCCCAGGTAGCAGTCAAGCGCCAGCGCGTCTTTTAAAGGCAGCACTGAGAGCAGCAATATGAACAATACCTTAGCGAGATTTTGCATCTTTTTCGATCTTCCTTTCGCTGAGCGTGCACTGCGCCGTTCCCGCACACTGCACGTCGACCTTTTTCAGCGCACCGTAGTCGTCGATGTAACCGATGCTGTAATAATTACCGTGATAGTCACCCGTAGACGTGGTTGCTGTCGCGAAAGGCGCAATCATCAGGCTGTCAAAGCCCGGGAGCATGGTCTTTGCATTCTTGCTGAGCCACGCGAGGGTGATGTAATACGGCGTGGGGTTATGCACGGTCAGCCCTTTGGCATTGGCTGAAATTTCCATGCGCATTTCCGCCAGCTCACCGGGCTTTTTGGTAATCGCTTTTGGACGCCAGAACAGTTTGATCCTGCTCTGCATCGCGACCTGCATGACGCTGCGTTCCTCGCTGGCGCTGCTGCTTTTCGGCGGCACTTCGCGCAGGTTGAAATAAAACAGGGATTCTCTGTCTTTCGGCAACTGGCTGGTGGCTGCTTGCTTAACGATCCTGATCTGCGACGCGGAGCCTGCTTCAAGGCGTTGAATGGGAGGGAGCGCCATGAAATGCGTGTCTTCTTTCCGGCCTTTTTCATCTTCAATCCAGGAGAGCGCCAGATAAGGCAACGCCTTGCTCTGGTTTTCAACCTTCAGGCTGCTGGCTTTGTCGCTTTCCGGGAAGACAATGCGCGTGCGGTCGAGATTTACGGCCGCGTGGGTGGTGAATGCTGCGCCGGCCAGCATCAGGCACAGGCTTTTGAGTAGGGTTAATTTCATCATGGTTTCTTACTGACATGGCAGTATCAACTGCATACTGTTTTCAAGGTGTGAAGGTAACGCGAAGCGACACTGCTGATTGTCTCCCCACGTTACGCGGAACTGTTGTTCTGGCTCTACGGCACCGAGCCAGACGTGGCCGTCATCGGCGACCATGGCAATCTGCCGGTCGTTTTCCTGCAGGCGAACAACCGCACCCAGCGGCGGCGTGCCGGATGCGGTGCGTAAGATGCCTGCAATATCGTTGCCTGCACGCGTGGCAATCTGACGGAATCCAATCGCGCCTTCTGTCCAGGTTGAGGTGACGACGCGGGTGTCCACGTCCACGCCATCGGGCAGGTTGTTCATATTGACCTGCACGCTGGAGGGTGAATAGCTGGAGATGGACGGTAAAACGCCAATGCCAAATCGGTTTGTTTTATCCCGCGACATGTTCAGCGGGATGTTGCCTACGCCGTCGGTGCTGACCATCACGCGCGGTTCATTACCGTAGCTGCGGCGGTGCAGGGCGGCACCTTTCGCCGTTGCAGTAAACGAGCCGTTCCAGCTGGCGCTCAGGGAATTGTATTCATTAGCCTTATAGCTCCCGGAAAGATTCAGATCGCCATAAGGGGAATAATGTTGATAGTTGCCGCCCACCTGCGCACCAGCATCTGACTTCTCGCTCTCGGTGCCTGCGGAAACACCCCAGGTATTATTGCGGTCTGATGTGTCATACCACGACACGTTCTGGCTCAGGTTGTCGCTGTTGCGCAGGTCGTAATTCAGTCGATGATCGGGATCGAGCGGCACGCTCAATGAGAGATAGAACTGCGTATTGTCGTCTTCATCTTCATAATGCGTTTTACTCCACGACAGGGTGACGCCCAGGTTTTTCCAGCGACCCAGGTCAAAGTTGTAGCCAGCGGTCACGCTGCCCGTTGTGGAAGGCGAGTCGTTCCACCAGGTTTGACGCAGCATGTTTACATAGAGGTTGAGTGATAATGCCGAAATGTACTGGCTTGCCGTCACGCTGAGCGTCTGTTTTTCGGACTGCCGATCGTTATTGTCATCATCCAGAAAACGGGCATAGCTCAGGAACTGTGGGTCTGAGTAGCGATAGCTGGCGAGCGTAAGCTGACTGCCTGTGGTATCGAAACGCTTACTGTAGTTAAAGCGGTAGCTGTAGCCCGTCTGGCTATTCTGATTGGGCAACTGGCTGGTCGCCTGTGTGATGTCAAAAGAGAGGGCACCCAGGTACTCCATGTTTTGTCCGATGCCGGCGGCGACGGATCGGTAATGGTCGCCATCGGCGAGCGTACCGCCGTAGAGGGAGGTTTGTGACAGCATCCCCCACGAGAATTCACCGCTCAGAAACGCGTTATCTTCAACGTCATGCGAAGCGTCTTTGCGCGCTTTCCCGGTCGCCAGCTTGTAGCGAACCTGACCTTTGCGGGTTAAAAACGGGACCGATTCTGCAGAGACCTGGAAGGTGCTGACGCGCCCGTCTTCTTCCGTTACTTTGACATCCAGCGTGCCCTGTACAGACTGGTTAAGATCCTGAATTACAAAGGGACCGGGCGGGACCTTGCTCTGGTAAATCACGCGATCGGCAAGGCTGACGGTGACCGTGGCGTTGGTTTGCGCTATCCCGGTAATTTGTGGCGCGTAACCCCGTAGCGACCACGGCAGCATGCGCTCATCGCTAATCAGGGATGCACCGGTATAGGTGAAAGCATCAAAAATAGCGGACTGGAAATCTGTTTCCCCTAGCGTAAGTTTGGCGCCGAGCGACGGGAGAGGGCGGAACATATAGACACGTGAAAAGCGACCATCATTTTCTGAACCCGTGTCAGTATGGGTTTGCGTGTACTGATAATCGCTGCGCAGCCGCCAGGCATCCATATTGGCACCCACCGTTCCGTAAGTGTTCGCATTGTCGGTACTGCTGCCATCATTTGGCTGATAATGGCTGGCAAAAATGTTGTAATCCAGCAGCACGCCGGGCACGCCGTTTTCCCAGGTTGAGGGCGGCATCCAGTCGGCAGCGCGGTACTGTAGCCACGCCTGGGGGATAGTGACTTTTAATGTTTGGCTGGCTTGCTCAAAGGTAAATTTAATATCCGGTTTGGACGTAAAGTCGACGCACCCGTCTTTTTCAGGCAATGCGCTACGGATGGAGTCTTGAAGTGCAAACGTATCGGCCAGCTCGGGTGGAATACAGACTTGTATGCTATTTTTTATCTCCCGCCAACGAAGCTCCCAGCCGTTCGCCAGCGGAATATCATTAATTGAAACGCTAACGAAATAGTTGCCTGGCGTGACGGATATTTGATCTTTAAAAAGGGATAAATCAACGCTGCCACGCTGATCTTTATCAATGGCATTGATGTTGAATTCGGTAGCGGAGCCAAGTTTCGTCATTAACAGGGACGTAATAATAATTATCCATTGTAATTTATATGTCATCGTCCTGTTACTCAAAAAATATAGATTGCCGGCTGCATTAAATGCCAGCCGGTTTATACCGTGACGTGATGTTATTATTTGTACATCAGAACATAGTTGGCAGTTGCTTCAACCTGACCCGCCGTAGCGGTTTTGCCTGCAAGCACTTCCATTAATGCTTTGAAGTGAAGAGTCTGAGTCGTTGAACCTGCCAGCAGGGCAACTTCATTAGCTGCACCCAGCGTAATGTTGGCTTCGGCGTTATCCAGCAGACGAACGCCAACGTTCTGAGCACCGCTTGCATAGGTGTTGCTCATCAGGCTGGTGTCAGTTGCGTCTGTTGCTGCGCTGGTGAAGGTGACATCGACTTTGGTAATTGGAGTGTCAGTCTCATCGGCCGGATCGTCAAGCTGGCAGTTTTCCAGATTGATATCAACCGGAACAGCGGTAGATTTCTTGTTGGCATTGATAACTGCTGTGGTCACTTCACCGAGATCCACTTCTTTATCAACGCTATCTGGTGCAATGTTGCAAGGCGCATCAATAACTACACCTTTGAATTTGATTTTGCCAGAACCCTGATCGTCAGCAAATGCAGAACCCGAGACAATGGCAGTCATTGCAACCGTTAACAGTAGTTTTTTACCCATATGCATGAAAATATCCTTTTTCAAATGAATTCATAAACTGAATATTAAATTTCAGAATACTCGCAAAGTATACGGGCTAAAGAGGTGAGGGGGCGATTAAATTGGCTAAAACTCATTTTAAGGAAATATTAAATTATAATTACTGGTTATTGTAAGCGGTGCATATAGTTACTGTTTTACCCGGAGATATTCGAAATAATTAAAGAGAATAAAAATAATGTAGATTGTCTTCGACAAAATAAGGAAATAATGCCTCCGCGTTTAACGGAGGCAAAACGCTCAACCAATACCTGCTGTTTGCAGCAACACCAGGCTCAGGCCCATCACCGACATCCCGCACAGTACGCCATAGCTGGGGTTGTTATTCGGATCGATCTCTTTTGCCAGCGGCATCAGTTCATCCACAGAGAGGGCGACCATAATCCCCGCGACCGCCGCCATAATGGCTGCTATCACGACCGGAGACACCAGGCTGCCGAGGATCAGCCACGCCAGCACCCCGCCGAGGATTTCGGCCATCCCGGAGATCCCCGCCCAGAATACGGCCGTGCGTTTTGAGCCGGTCGCAGCATAAACCGGTCCGGCAACGGCCAGTCCTTCAGGGATATTGTGTAAGGCCACCGCCAGGGCGATGCCAAAGCCCATCTCCAGATTGCTGCTGGCCGTCACGTAGGTGGCGACCCCCTCCGGGAAGTTATGCAGGCTGATACCGAGCGTCAGCAGAATGGCGGTACGCTTGATATTGCGCGGCAGGGGGGTAACGTTTTTCTGCATTAAATCCTGCGGATGTGCATGAGGCAGCATGCGGTCGAGGGCAAAGTAGCCCAGCAGGCCCAGTACAAACATGCCGTAGCCCAGAATGGGCGACATGCCCCTGGTACCCAGTGCCGCAGGGAGCATCTCCATTAACGAGATGAGCAGCATAATCCCGGCGGCAAAGCCCAGTGAGAAGGCCAGCACGCGATTAGACGGTTTTTGTCCGAGCACGCCGAGGATCGCGCCAATAAAGGTGGCTGCCCCCGCCAGTATTGTCAGAATTAAAGGTACTGACATTCATCCCTCCTTACGCTGTACCTGATATTCAAATTTCCTGATGATGATCTTCATGCTTATCTGCGTTTATCTGCACGCGATCGCGCGTAATGTAGCACCATCAAATTGCCAATATCTCTAAGGATATCACCATGACTTCTTCACGTATGCCAGCACTGTTTTTAGGCCACGGTAGCCCAATGAACGTTCTGGAAGATAACGTCTATACCCGCGCCTGGCGTCATCTGGGCGAGACGTTGCCGCGTCCGAAGGCGATTGTGGTGGTATCTGCACACTGGTTTACCCGTGGTACGGGCGTCACCGCGATGGAAGCACCAAAGACCATCCATGATTTCGGCGGCTTCCCGCAGGCGCTGTACGACACGCATTATCCTGCGCCGGGTTCGCCTGAACTGGCGCAGCAGCTGGTTGATTTACTGGCTCCCGTTCCGGTCACGCTGGATAAAGAAGCCTGGGGCTTTGACCACGGCTCCTGGGGCGTGCTGATTAAGATGTACCCGGATGCCGATATCCCAATGGTGCAGTTGAGCATCGACAGCACCAAACCTGCCGCCTGGCATCTGGAGATGGGCCGCAAGCTGGCAACCCTGCGTGATGAAGGCATCATGCTGGTGGCGAGTGGTAACGTGGTGCATAACCTGCGTACGGCGCGCTGGCACGGTGAGAACACGCCGTACCCGTGGGCAACCTCGTTTAACGACTACGTCAAAGCAAACCTGACGTGGCAAGGCCCGAGTGAGGCGCATCCGCTGGTGAACTATCTGGATCACGAAGGCGGCTCGCTCTCTAACCCGACGGCAGAACACTTCCTGCCGCTGCTGTATGTGCTTGGCGCGTGGGATGGCCAGGAACCGATTACGATCCCGGTCGACGGGATTGAGATGGGGAGTTTAAGTATGCTGTCGGTGCAGATTGGGTAAAAACATGCCGGGTGGCGGCTTCGCCTTACCCGGCCTACATGTCGCGCGTAGGCCCGGTAAGCGTAGCGCCACCGGGCAAGTCTTACTCAATAAAAATATGCGGATAAAACCGTGACAGATCCTGGGTGATCAGCGCGCGATCTTCGCGAATACCAATCCCGGCAGGCTGATCGTTGATGAGCCAACTGCCAATCAGGGTATAGCTGTCGCCAAACTTCGGCAGTTGCCAGAACTCCTGGACGATCATCCCTTCTTCGCCGTAAGGTCCTTCAACCGCTTCCAGCGTTTTGCCGTTTTCGATGATGGAGACGTTTGCCCCCTCGCGGGAGAAGATCGGCTTAACGACGTATTTTTCCATTTGCGGGTGATCGTCTTCCGCAAAGTACGCCGCCAGCAGGTTCGGATGGTTCGGGAACATCTCCCACAGCATCGGCAGCAGGGCTTTGTTGGAGATAATGCTCTTCCAGGCCGGCTCCAGCCAGCGCACGCCAGCGTCTTCCAGCTTGGTGGAGAACATCTCGCGCAGCATGTACTCCCACGGGTAGAGCTTGAACAGGTTGCTGATGATCTGGTCCTGCGTGTCGGTAAACTGACCTTTCTCCCCCAGACCAATATCTTCGATATAGAGGAACTCTGTCGCCACTTCCGCTTCTGCTGCGCAATCCTGCAGATACTGCACCGTTCCACGGTCTTCTTCCGTGTCGCGGCAGCAGGCGAGGTGCAGCAGATTGAAGCCGTGCTGTTCGCGCAGTTCGGCGAAACGCTCAATCAGCTTTTCCTGCAGGCTGTTGAACTGGTCGCTCCCTTCCGGCAGGTTTCCAGCATTGATTTGATCTTCCAGCCAAATCCACTGGAAGAACGCGGCTTCGTACAGCGAGGTTGGGGTATCCGCGTTGTTCTCAAGCAGCTTAGGTTCGCCCACGCCATCCCATGCCAGATCGAGACGAGAGTAAAGCGACGGCTGGCTGGTTTTCCATGATTGACGAACAAAACTCCAGGTGTGCTTCGGGATGCGGAATTTGGTCATCAGCTCATCGCTGTCGATAACCTTCTCGACAACCTTCAGGCACATCTGGTGCAGCTCTGCGGTGACCTCTTCCAGCTTTTCAACCTGGGCAAGCGTGAGCTTATAGTAAGCATCCTCACACCAGTACGGCTCGCCGTACATGGTATGGAAGTTAAAACCGTACTCGGTGGCTTTTTCGCGCCAGTCCGGGCGCTCAACAATACTGACTCGTTCCATGATCAGCCGCCCATTGAGCGAGTAGAGGTACCGGTCGCGCTACGCTGCATGGTGGTCTGTTTTGCCACAGACTCACCGAAGCCGCCACGGGTGATGGTGCTAGTGGTCGCTGGCTTAGGTGCCATCGCCGTTTTAGGCACGGTCGTGGTACGGCCAGGCGTTGCTGCACCGTAGTTTTTACCGGTGGCGTCGGTGTATTTACCGTATGCCGGGCTGTTTGGGTTTTTGGAACTAAACAGCGGCTGCTGCTGGTAGCCCGCGCCGCCGCTCATCATGCGGCCCATCATGTAGCCCGCCATCAGCGGCATCCAGAAGCTGCCGCTGGACTGCGCCTGCGCCTGGTTTTCCGGTGCCATGCCTGCCTGAGCAGGCGCCTGCTGGCACTGGCCTTCGCCGAATTCCGCCACGCAGTCTTCGCGCGAAGCATATTTCGGTGCGGTACGTTCCGCTTCTTTCAGCGCGCTGTTATAAGCCGTCGTACATTCCGCGGCTTTACCGGTTGCGGCCGAGCAGTCGTCCGCGTTTTGATACATCGAGACCGTTTCGTCACTTTGCTCACAGCCTGCCAGCATAAAGACGGCGGTGACCGCCAGTGCAACAGGGGTGAGGTGACGTGCGTTCCAGCTTTTGCGGAACGACGCGTGATTCATTGTTTTTGTCCGTTTCATGTTTGTCTTCCAGGACCCAGTGGTAATAACGCTCAGGATAGAGGATGAGTGGTTGAAAATGAAGCGAAGAGGGGCGGAATCAGGGGGATCTTTACGTTGGCTTACGTTCGAGTGTGATTCAGATGCTCCCTCTCCCTGTGGGAGAGGGCCGGGGTGAGGGCATCAGGCCGCAGTGGGCCTGATGACACTCTTAGTTACGGAACGGATTGCTGCCGGTGTTGGTACGTGCTGCCGCTGGCTGTGCAGCAGGCGCGCTGCCTTCAGCGTTGTAGTTATCCACCGCGGCAACCTGCTGCGGGTTCTCCGGTGCAACGCTTTCCGGTGAAGTCGACACTGGTTTGCCCAGCGTGCTGTTCAGCATCTGCAGATCCTGCTCGTTAAGCGTACCCAGCGCCTGCTTGATGTTCAGCTGGTTAATCAGGTACTGGTAGCGCGCGCTGGAGAGCTGCTGTTTCGCGTTATAGAGCGTGGTGGTCGCGTCCAGAACGTCAACGATGGTACGCGTACCCACGGAGTAGCCCGCTTCGTTCGCGTCCAGAGAACTCTGCGCAGAGACAACGGCCTGTTTATACGCGTTGATGCTGCTGATAGACGCATTCACGTTGTTGAAGGACGAACGGACGGTTTGCACCACGTTGCGGTGTGCGCTTTCCAGCTGCTCGCTTGCACCAACAAAGTTGTACTGTGCCTGTTTCACCTGAGAGTTGACCATGCCACCCTGGTACAGCGGCAGGGAGAAGCTCAGGCCCACTTTATTTTGGCCCTGGTTGCTATCGTCATACTGGGCGGAATTTGTTTTAGAACCGCTGTAAGTTGTATCCGATACGCCGGTAGACGCGCTCAGGCTCAGGGTAGGCAGATGGCCATCCTGCGCCTGACGGATTTGCTCGCGGGCCAGGTCCTGGCTCAGACGTGCCTGCAGCAAGGCCAGGTTACGGTTTTCCGCTTCTTTCAGCAGAGAGTTAACCGCCTGCGGCTTATCGGTTTTAAAGCTGTCCACGTTCAGGGAAGCCAGCTCAGGATAATAGTTGCCGGTGACCTGACGCAGCGATTCCAGCGCGTTATCAAGGTTGTTACGCGCGGTCACTTCGTTGGCCAGCACGGTATCGTACTGTGAACGGGCGTTCTGCACGTCAGTGATCGCGACCAGTCCCACGTTGAAACGCTGGGTGGTTTGATCTAACTGACGGTAAACTGCCTGTTTCTGCGCTTCGGTATAGGAGAGTGCGTCAATCGCGCTCAGCACGTTGAAGTACGCGGTGGCGGTATTGAGGATCAGCGTCTGCTGATCGGTCTGATACGTCACATCCTGAATACCCGCGCTCTTTTCCTGCAGGGTCAGGGCGCGCCATTTGGACATATCAAACAGTGTCTGGGTTAACTGCAGTGATGCGCTGGTAGCATTGGAGTTAACGCCGTTAGCGTCGCGGAAACCGTTGCTGTAGGTGTAATCTGCACCTAAACCTAACTGCGGCAGCAGCGGGCTACGCGCTTCGTTAATCTTTTCAAACGCAGCATCACGGTCGGCCGCTGATTTACGTAAATCAGGGTTGCCCAGACGTGCCTGCTGGTAGACCTGTAACAGGTTTTCCGCCTGGCTCATTGCACTGAAGCCCGTCAGGCTCAGGCCGATAAGGATGGGGAGCAATTTCTTCATTTGCATTCCTTGTTGTGAAGCAGTATTAGCGCTGATCTAATTAAAAATAATTGCCGATTCTAACAGAATCATCCACACCAAAAGGTTGGCGTTACGTGCCATCTGGCGGTAATTTGCACCAATCTATCATATAGCCTTACAAACGGCAGCCAAACAGCCTTGAAATTCATCATTTCATCACCATTGCTACCAGGACATGATTTATGCAAAAAACAGAGAAGTTGCCCGTCACATTCGCCAAAAACGATGTAGAAATTATTGCACGAGAAACGCTTTATAGCGGTTTTTTTTCAATGGATCTTTACCGTTTCAGGCATCGCCTGTTTAACGGCGAGATGAGCGGCGAAATCAAACGCGAAATTTTTGAGCGCGGGCATGCTGCAGTCTTGCTACCCTTTGACCCAGTGCGCGATGAAGTGGTGCTGGTTGAGCAGATCCGCATCGCCGCTTATGACGTCAGCGAAAGCCCGTGGCTGCTGGAGATGGTGGCCGGGATGATTGAAGAGGGCGAATCGGTCGAGGACGTTGCCCGGCGCGAAGCGCTGGAAGAGGCGGGTCTGGTTGTCGGGAGAACAAAACCCGTGCTCAGCTATCTGGCAAGCCCGGGTGGCACAAGTGAACGCTTATCCATTATGGTGGGCGAAGTGGACGCCACGACCGCGGAAGGGATCCACGGTCTGGCAGATGAAAACGAAGATATTCGGGTTCATGTGGTGAGCCGGGAACAGGCCTACCAGTGGGTAGAAGAGGGGAAAATCGACAACGCAGCGTCTGTCATCGCCCTGCAATGGCTGCAACTGCATTATCAGACATTACGAAACGAGTGGAAAAAATGAAGCGCTATACACCTGACTTCCCAGAAATGATGCGCCTGTGCGAAACCAATTTCGCACAGCTGCGCCGCCTGCTGCCGCGAAACGACGCACCCGGCGAAACGGTAAGCTATCAGGTGAGCAACGCGCAGTATCGGTTAACGATAACAGAATCAACGCGCTACACTACTCTGGTAGAGATTGAGCAAACGGCCCCCAGCATTAGCTACTGGAGCTTGCCGTCGATGACGGTGCGCCTCTATCACGACGCGATGGTCGCTGAAGTGTGTTCGAGCCAGCAGATCTTTCGCTTCAAAGCGCGGTATGATTACCCGAATAAAAAGTTGCATCAACGCGACGAAAAGCATCAAATTAACCAGTTTTTAGCCGACTGGCTAAGATATTGTTTAGCACATGGAGCAATGGCGATTCCGGTTTGTTAGCGTCATAAACCTACCTAAGGACACCATTTGGAAAGCCTGTTGAACCTGACTGTTGCTGGTGGGGCGCCAGTCAGGATATTACAAATCACCGATACCCACCTGTTTGCCGAAAAGCATGAAACGCTGCTGGGCGTGAATACCTGGGAGAGCTATCAGGCTGTACTCAACGCGATTCACGCCGAAAATCGCGCCTGCGATCTGATTGTCGCAACGGGCGATCTGGCGCAGGATCAGTCCTCCGCGGCCTACCAGCATTTTGCTGAAGGCATCGCGAGCTTCAGCGTGCCCTGCGTATGGCTGCCTGGCAACCATGATTTCCAGCCTGCCATGTACAGTTCGCTCCTGGAGTCGGGTATCTCCCCGGCGAAGTGTGTTTTTGCAGGGGATCACTGGCAAATTTTACTGCTCGACAGCCAGGTCTTTGGCGTCCCGCACGGTGAGTTAAGCGAGTTTCAGCTTGACTGGCTCGAAACCAAACTGGCTGCCGAACCGGCACGCAATACGCTGCTGTTGCTTCATCATCATCCGCTGCCAGCGGGCTGCAGCTGGCTCGATCAACACAGCCTGCGTAACTCAGCGGCGCTGGACAGCGTGCTGGTGAACTTCCCTCGCGTGAAAAACCTGCTGTGCGGACATATTCATCAGGAACAGGATCTCGACTGGAATGGCCGCAGAATGCTCGCCACGCCGTCCACTTGCGTGCAATTTAAGCCGCATTGCGCCAACTTCACCCTGGACACCATCGCACCAGGCTGGCGCTGGCTGGAACTGCATGCCGATGGCAACCTGACGACAGAAGTGTGCCGTTTGTCAGGCGCAAAATTCCGCCCCGATACCGCTTCAGAAGGCTATTGATGTCTACGCTTCTCTATCTTCACGGGTTCAACAGCTCGCCGCGCTCCGCGAAAGCGACGCAGTTTTGCCACTGGCTGAGCGAGCATCATCCGTACGTTGAGATGATTGTCCCGCAACTGCCGCCCTACCCGGCGGAAGCGGCGGAGATGCTGGAATCGATCGTCCTCGAACACGGTGGCGAATCCTTTGGCGTGGTCGGTTCATCGCTGGGAGGATATTACGCCACCTGGCTGTCGCAATGCTTTATGCTGCCTGCAGTGGTGGTTAACCCAGCGGTACGGCCATTTGAGCTACTGAGGGACTTTCTTGGCGAAAACGAGAACCCCTACACCGGCCAACAATATGTGCTAGAGTCACGCCATATTTACGATCTCAAAGTTATGCAGGTCGACCCGCTTGAAGCGCCGGATCTCATCTGGCTGCTGCAGCAGACGGGTGATGAAGTGCTGGATTACCGCCAGGCAGTGGCGTATTACGCATCCTGCCGCCAGACTATAGAAGAGGGCGGAAACCATGCTTTCACGGGCTTTGAGGATCATTTCACCCAGATTGTCGATTTTCTTGGACTGCACAGCCACTGACAATCAATGCGAATTGCTAGCTTAAATCATGACGCAAACCTATAACGCTGATGCCATTGAGGTACTCACCGGGCTTGAGCCGGTTCGCCGCCGCCCGGGGATGTACACCGATACGACGCGCCCAAACCACCTGGGCCAGGAAGTTATTGATAACAGTGTGGACGAAGCGCTGGCAGGCCATGCCAAACGCGTTGACGTTATCCTGCACGCCGATCAGTCGCTGGAAGTTATCGACGACGGGCGCGGCATGCCGGTGGATATCCACCCGGAAGAGGGCGTGCCTGCCGTTGAGCTGATCCTCTGCCGTCTGCATGCGGGCGGTAAGTTCTCCAACAAAAACTACCAGTTCTCCGGTGGCCTGCACGGCGTGGGCATTTCCGTCGTGAACGCCCTGTCCAAACGCGTGGAAGTGAACGTTCGTCGCGACGGCCAGGTCTATAACATCGCCTTTGAAAACGGCGATAAGGTGCAGGATCTGCAGGTTGTCGGCACGTGCGGCAAACGCAACACCGGCACCAGCGTCCACTTCTGGCCTGACGAAAGCTTCTTCGACAGCCCGCGTTTTTCTGTTTCTCGCCTGACGCACCTGCTGAAAGCCAAAGCGGTGCTGTGTCCGGGCGTGGAAATCACTTTTACAGACCACGTTAACAATACCGCGCAAACCTGGTGCTACGCCGATGGTCTGAACGACTACCTGTGCGAAGCGGTAAACGGCCTGCCAACGCTGCCGGAAAAACCGTTTGTCGGTAACTTTAGCGGCGATACAGAAGCCGTGGACTGGGCGCTACTGTGGCTGCCGGAAGGCGGTGAGCTGCTGACCGAAAGCTACGTTAACCTGATCCCGACCATGCTGGGCGGTACGCACGTCAACGGCCTGCGTCAGGGGCTGCTGGACGCGATGCGCGAATTCTGCGAATACCGCAACATCCTGCCGCGCGGCGTGAAGCTGTCTGCGGAAGATATCTGGGATCGCTGCGCCTACGTGCTCTCCGTGAAGATGCAGGATCCACAGTTTGCCGGTCAGACCAAAGAGCGCCTGTCCTCACGTCAGTGCGCGGCGTTCGTTTCCGGCGTGGTGAAAGATGCGTTTACCCTGTGGCTGAACCAGAACGTTCAGGCAGCAGAAATGCTGGCTGAAATGGCGATCTCCAGCGCCCAGCGTCGTCTGCGTGCCGCGAAGAAAGTGGTGCGTAAAAAGCTGACCAGCGGCCCCGCGCTGCCGGGCAAGCTGGCGGACTGTACCGCGCAGGATCTCAACCGTACCGAGCTGTTCCTCGTGGAAGGGGACTCGGCGGGCGGATCGGCCAAGCAGGCGCGCGATCGTGAATATCAGGCGATCATGCCGCTCAAGGGTAAGATCCTGAACACCTGGGAAGTCTCTTCTGATGAAGTGCTGGCCTCGCAGGAAGTTCACGATATCTCGGTGGCGATCGGCATCGATCCGGACAGCGACGATCTGAGCCAGCTGCGCTACGGCAAAATCTGTATCCTCGCGGATGCGGACTCCGATGGTCTGCACATCGCCACGCTGCTGTGCGCGCTGTTCGTGAAGCACTTCAAAACGCTGGTGAAAAACGGCCACGTTCACGTGGCGCTGCCGCCGCTCTACCGTATCGATCTCGGTAAAGAGGTTTACTACGCGCTGACGGAAGAAGAGAAAGCGGGCGTGCTGGAACAGCTGAAGCGCAAGAAGGGCAAACCGAACGTGCAGCGCTTTAAAGGGCTGGGCGAGATGAACCCGATGCAGCTTCGCGAAACGACGTTGGATCCGAACACGCGCCGTCTGGTACAGCTAACGATCAGCGACGAAGACGAACAGCAAACCAACGCCATGATGGATATGCTCCTTGCTAAGAAACGTTCGGAAGACCGACGTAACTGGCTGCAGGAGAAAGGCGATATGGCGGATATTGAGGCCTGATGCTGAAAAAGCCCTGCGACGCAGGGCTTTTTTTTGCCCGGTGGCGCTGCGCTTACCGGGCCTACGATCGATCCCCTCGCCCCTCTGGGGAGAGGGTTAGGGTGAGGGGAACGCCTCGCACTGACGTCAAAACTCCATCTTCACCGTAAACTGCACTTCGCGCGGATCGCCAATCTGGTTGCCCAGGTTGTTGGTCGCAATGGATGACGTGTAGTAGGTCTTATCAAACAGGTTTTTCACATTCACCTGCAGCGTCACCGGATACTGCAGCTTCATCTTATACGCCGCAAACGCATCCGCCACGAAATAGCCCGGCAGATAGTAATCCGCACCGTTGGTTGCGGAACGACGGCTTACGCCATGCCCGCCGCCGCCCAGCGTCAGCGTATTCCCGGCAAACGCATTGTGAATATCGTAGGTCAGGAACAGGGAGCCGGTATGGCGCGGCACGTTTGGCAGCGGTTTGCCCGCATAGTCCGGGTCTTCCAGCACCTTCGCGTCGGTATAGCCGTAGCTGGCAATAATGTTGGTGTTCTCAGTCAGCGACCCCGCAAGATCCACTTCTACGCCCTGCGAGCGCACGCGGCCTGCGGTTTTGGCGATGGTTTCATCACCCACGCTTTCGGTGTACAGCACGTTGCGCTTGTGGATATCAAACAGCGCGATGTTGGCGGTAATGCCGTCGAACAAGTCGAATTTAGCGCCGATTTCATACGCGTTCGACGTTTCCGGCGGCAGGTCGCCGATGTAGCTCGCAATGGACGACTGCGGCATAAACGTCTGGGAATAGTTGGCAAATAGCGAGACTGCAGGGGTGAGCTTGTACACCAGCCCCAGCTTCGGCGTCCATTGGTCGTCGCGGCTGTCGGTATTCACGTTAAACGGACGGCCTTTGCCCGCGTACTGGGTGTAATACTGGTAGCGCAGTCCGGCGACGGCGATCCATTTATCGGTCAGGTACAGCGCGTCCTGCGCGTAGGCGGAGTAGCTCTCCTGCTTGATGGTCTGGTCGCTGTCGGACGCCGAGACGGTGGTGCACTTGTCGAGATTCCCATACGTCGGATTGTAGATATTGAAACCTTTGACGTTTTTACAGCGCATCATATCCGTGCGCAGCAGATCGTAATTCTCATACGACACACCGGTCAGGATCTCGTTGTAGAAACCGGCGATATCCACGTTCCCCTGCAGATCCGCCCGCGTCGTATGCATCCGCTGGGTTGAGCCCTGGGTGGCATCCACGCGGCGGGTCAGGTTGCCGGTTTTTGAATCGTAGGCCATCACGCGCGCCTGGTTATCGCTGTACTTATCCTGGCTGTAGCTGTAGTCGAACTTCGCAGTCCACTGGCTGTTAAGACGATATTCCGCGTTGAGCTGCGCGAGATCGGACTGCCCGTCGGTGACGTTAAACGATTCGTCGAAGCGGGTTTTGCGATCGACGTCGACAGCTTTTTTGGTGTCGAGATCGAAGATCGTTCCGCGATCGAACGGCGTTTTATAGTCGCGATGCGAATAGAGCACGGTCACGGTGGCGTCATCGCCAAACCAGGTGAGCGACGGGGCGATAAAGGTGCTGCGTTCGGTGCCGAAATTGCGCCAGTAGTCTTCGTCCTGATATTCCCCCGTCAGGCGATACGCCAGACGCGTGCCGTCAATCGGGCCGGTGACGTCAAACTGTCCGGTGCCGCCGCCAAAGCTGGTCGAGGTGGCAGAAATCGAGCCGCCGAAGGTTTTCTCCGGGCGTTTGGTGACGACGTTAATCAGGCCGCCGGGGTCGAGAATACCGTAAAGGGTCGAGGCAGGGCCTTTCAGCACCTCCACGCGTTCGGTTGAGGCGTTAAAGCTGCGCGGCAGCACGGTGCGCAGGCCGTTGGTCATGATCGAGCCGTCACGGTTCGCGCCAAAACCACGGCGCACAAAGGCATCCTGCGTGCCGCCCAGGGTGTTGGTCTGCACCACGTTGCTGACGTTATACAGCGCCTCGTCGAGCGTGGTCGCGTTTTGGTCTTCCAGCACGTTATTGCTGACGGTATTGACCACCTGCGGGATGTCCAGCATCGGCATGTTGGTCAGCGTGGCGGTGGAGGTGTTCAGGGGCTGATAGCCGCTGGTGGCGTCGAGGGGCGCATTCGGATCGGCGGTAACGGTCAGGGTCTCGCCGTCGTTTGCCGCTGCGTGTACCAAAGGTGCCATAAACAACAGAGAAAAGAGCACGCGCCCTTTTACCCCAGAGAATGAAGGTGTGAACTTAGCCATTACATCTGTTTTCCCAGAATATCCGGCGAAACAATCTTCGCGGAAAAATGTGTGAGTCATTGCCCTTACGGTCTGTTCGTTAGCCTGAATGGCATCGAACTTGTAATTGAGAATCATTCAATCACGCGGGATTGTAGTAGTAAATGGAAAAAGTAAAAAAATGACTACAGTGATTTCCGTACCGTTAAAATCAAAGTGATTGCCATTTAACTTACTGAAATGAATCGATATTAATTAATGTAACTTTGCGTGACCTGTTGCGATCGTCCCTGGTTTATCCAGGGCTTTTATTCACTTGACTACTACATGGCGCAGCGGCAAACTTCTCAAAAGAGAATGAGTTTTATTTTTATTTATTGGTTTTTCATTACGTTGGCATTCACGTGGCGCATAACACGACAAAACCGGGACTGGTTCTGGAGAATCTTTCTGCGGGTTATCACAAAAAAATCATCGTTGATGATATCTCCCTCGCGATCCCGCAACGGAAGATGACCGTTCTGGTGGGGGCGAACGGCTGTGGCAAATCCACGCTGTTGAGCACCCTCGCGCGTCTGCTACAGCCGCTTGGCGGCAGCGTCGTGCTGGATGGCAAAGCCATTCATGAACAGCCGACCAAAGCGGTCGCCCGTCAGCTTGGCATTTTGCCGCAGTCTCCGCTGTTGCCGGAGGGGTTAACCGTCTTTGAACTGGTTTCGCGCGGGCGCTTTCCCTGGCAGAACGTTATGCGTCAGTGGAGTGATGAAGACGAGCTGGCGGTGGAGGAGGCATTACGCCTGACCGGAACGGCAGAGTTTGCTCATCTGCCGGTTGAAAGCCTGTCCGGCGGTCAGCGTCAACGCTGCTGGATCGCCATGGCGCTGGCGCAGCAAACGCCGTATATCCTGCTGGATGAGCCCACGACGTATCTCGACCTTCGCTATCAGGTGGAGATCCTGGAGCTGCTGCACACCCTGACCCGCCAGCACGGGCGCACCGTGGTGGTGGTGCTGCACGATCTCAACTTTGCCGTGAACTACGGCGATTCGCTGGTTTTTTTACGCCAGGGCAAAGTCGAGGGTGTATTACATGAAGGCGACACCTGCACGCCGTCGCTGATCAAAACGGTGTTTGACGTCGACGTACATATGTCCGTTAACCCAATGACCGGAAAGCCGTTCTTTATGCCGTTTCGAAAGGTCGCAGAACAACCATGATGCGCACCTCTCTGGCATTCCTTGTATTCACATTGCTGCTGGCGATGGGCGCGATTGCACATCTGGGCATCGGCGCGCGCTTTATCGCTCCCCGGACAGTAGTGGATGCATTCTTCTATTTTGATCCGCGCAATTTCGACCATAACGTGATTATCAGGCTCCGGCTGCTGCGTCTCTGCGCCGCAATGGTGACGGGCGCCGCGCTCGGCGTGGCAGGCGTGCTGCTGCAGTCGGTGATCCGTAACCCGCTCGGCGAGCCGCATATTCTGGGGCTGAACGCAGGGGCGGCGCTGGCGGTAGTTATCACCAGCGCGCTGGGGCTGTCGCTGCCGTTTGGTCGCCCGCTCGTTGCCGCCGTTGGTGCCGCGGCGCTGTTTCTGCTGGTGCTGACGTTCTCTTCGTCCGGTCGCACCGGGCTGACGCCGATGAAAGTCACGCTGTGCGGCGTGGCGATGTCGGCATTTGCCTCATCGGTGACTGCCGCGATATTAATCCTTGATGAACAGACGCTGCTCGCCATGCGCACCTGGCTGGCGGGAGATTTAGCGGGGCTCAGCGCCGGGACGATAGGGAGCGCTGCAGGGGTTGCTGCCGCTGGCTTTGCGCTGGCGCTGTGGCTCTCGCCCTCGCTCAACATGCTGGCGCTGGGCGACAGAATGGCGCAGGGGCTTGGCGTCTCATTGCTGAAGACGCGCCTGTTCGCGCTGCTGGCGATTGCACTGCTCTGCGGCGCGGCGGTCTCCATCGCCGGACCGATTGGTTTTATCGGCCTTGTGGTACCACAGCTGATCCGCCGCCTGGTGACGGTGGACATCCGCGCAATGGTGCCGCTTTCGGCCCTGTGTGGGGCGCTGGTTCTCCTGCTGGCGGATGTAGCCGCCCGCATGCTGTTTACGCCGTATGAGCTGGCAACCGGCGTCATGACCGCGCTGGTCGGTGCGCCCGTCTTTATCTTCCTGGCGTCGAGGATGTTCAAATGAGCCGGGCGGGACTGCGTGCGCTACGCGTCGGCCCCCTTTCGGCGCTGGTTCGTCCAAAAGCGCTGGCATGCCTGGCATTTTTATCGCTGGCTGCCTTCTTGCTGCTCAGTTTTGGTCTGACCCACGGCTCGCTGCCCATTCCTGCCTCCGCCGTCGGGCGCGCGCTGTTTTATCCGCAGACGCTGGAAGCAGAGACGCATTACATCGTGATGGATATCCGTCTGCCGCGCCTGCTGATGGCGGTGCTGTGCGGCGCGATGCTCGGTATGGCGGGGGCGGCGATGCAGTCCATCACCCGCAATGGCCTTGCTGACCCCGGGCTTATCGGCGTGAAAGAGGGCTGTAGCGCGGCGGTGCTGTTGCTGATTTTTCAGTTCCCGGCGCTTAGCCTGTACTGGCGACCGCTGGTCGGCATGGCCGGTGGGCTGCTGACCGCGCTGCTGGTGGTGGCGCTGGCACGCGATATTTCCCGTCCGCGATTCATCCTGACGGGTATCGGCGTGTCATGGGCGTTTGCCGCCGCAATGGGCGTTTTTATGACTACCGCGGACGTGCGCGACGTGCAGACCGCGATGCTGTGGCTGGCGGGAAGCCTGCATGCGGCAAACTGGATGCTGGTCAGCATTGCGGCAGCCTGGACGCTTCCCGCGTTCGCGCTGCTGCTCTTTACCGCACGCGCCGCCGACGTGGCGCTGTTGGGTAACCACACCGCGACCGGGCTTGGCGTGCGCACTTCACGACTTGCCTTGCTGCGCGTGCTTGCACCGGTCGTGCTCACCGCGGCCTGCGTCTCCTGTGTGGGGAGTATGGGTTTCGTGGGGCTGATTGCGCCGCATATGGCGCGCCTGCTGCTGCGCGGTGGGCAAACAGCATTGCTGACGGGAAGCGCCGTGCTGGGCGCGCTGCTGGTGCTGCTGGCGGATAACGTCGGGCGTCTGGCATTTTTGCCGCTACAGCTGCCGGCGGGGATTGTGATTTCACTGATTGGCGGGCCGTTTTTCCTGCTGCTGCTCTGGCAGCGTCGGGACCGATTTTAGAGGGAGTGTGATGCGCGTACTTTTGACAATGCTGTTGCTGGTAGGGTTTGTAGCGAGTGCGGCGGAACCGACGCAGACGTTTACAGATGATCTGAACCGCAAGGTGGTGGTGCCGGTCCATCCGAAGCGGATCGTCTCGTTGCACGATTTGGATATCACCATCCCGCTGATTGAGCTTGGGGTACCCCCGGTTGCCAGCCATGGCCGCACCCGACCGGACGGCAGCCATTTTCTGCGTTCCAGCGGCATGTTAACCGGCGTCGATTTTGATAATTCCGATATCAAATTCATCGGCACTGCGGATATCGACATTGAAGCCATCGCCGCCGCGAAGCCGGACCTGATCATCACCGAGCCGACCCGTAACACGCCGGTAGAACAGCTGGAAAAAATTGCCCCGACGGTGAGCATCGATCACCTCGACGGCGGTGCGCCCGAAATCTACCGCAAGCTGGCGCAGCTCACCGGTACGCAGGCGCGGCTGAAGGTTCTGGAGCGTCGCTATCAGGAGCAAATCAAGGCCCTGAAAGCGACTATCGACACCCGCACGTTAACCGTGTCGGTGATTCAGGCCAATCAGGGAAAAATCAACGCCATGCACAGCTACCACTCGCTTGGACGCGTGCTGCGCGACGCAGGATTCACGTTTCCACCGCTGATTGAGAGCATCCCGGACGGTGGGCGTATCGACGTCAGCGCCGAGCGCCTGCCGGAGCTGGATGCCGATTTCGTCTTCGCCACCTGGCGCGGCGATACCGGCGGCAAGCCGCAGGACGAGCTGGCGGCGATGGACGCGGTGATGCCGGGCTGGTGTCAGTTCCTCAACGCCTGCCGCACCGGGCATTACGTGCTCATCTCTCGCGAGGAGGCCATCTCGAACTCGTTCGCCTCGTTAGGCCTGATGGTCGCGCAGGTGCAGTCGCAGATTGCGGGACGTCCGCTGCCGGAGGCATCACGGTGATCCGCAAAGTCGATGTGTACGGTGACCGCTTCCGTTCGCGGGCGAACCAGCTTACGCCACGGCTGCTGCTGGTGGCGCGCTATATCAATGAAAATCGTGAAGCGGTCATGGAGCAGACGGCGATGGAGATCGCGACGCTGCTTAACACCTCGGATGCCACCGTTGTTCGCGCTATCCAGGCGCTCGGTTTTGCCGGATTGCGCGATCTGAAGCAGACGCTCGAGCAGTGGTTCGGCCCCGTGGTGACCTCCAGCGAGAAAATGTCTACCACGGTGAATACGCTGACCAGCGATGTGAATACGAGCATAGATTTCGTGCTGGAGGGGCATCGGCACACCTGCGAGGTGCTGTCTGAACCACACAACCGCTATGCGATGGCGCAGGCCGTGTCGCTGCTGGCACAGGCGAGGCAGGTCGCTATTTTTGGCATTGGCGCATCCGGTATTCTGGCCGATTACACTGCCAGGTTGTTCAGCCGTATGGGACTTCCTGCGATCCCGCTCAACCGCACCGGGATAGGGCTTGCCGAACAGCTTATTGCGCTTCAGCGCGGCGACGTGCTGATCATGATGGCGCAAAAATCCGCGCACCGGGAAGGGCAAACCACGCTGCGTGAAGCGAAACGTCTGGGCATTCCCACCATTTTGCTGACTAACGCGACCGACTCGCGCTTCAGCAAAGAGGCCAGCGTGGTGATCCACGTTCCGCGCGGCGGCGAGAAGGGTAAAATCCCGCTCCACGGCACGGTGCTGCTGTGCCTTGAAATGATTATTTTGTCCGTCGCCTCCACCGAGCCACAGCGCACCATTAAGTCGATGAAGCGCATCAACGAGTTACATCGTGGATTAAAGCCTGGGAAGAAGAGTGGTTGATTTTCCCCCTCTCCCTGTGGGTGAGGGCGTCAAACCGCACGATGGTTCTTTCTGTACTGCAGCGGCGTCTCGCCAATCCCTTTTTTAAACGCGCTGATGAACCACGTCACGTCGGAGAACCCCGTCTGCGCCGCGATGTCTCGCACGCTCGAATCCGTGTGAAGTAAACACTCGCAGGCCTTACGCAGCCGTAACGTGTTGAGGTAGTCGTGGATCTTCTCGCCCGTCTCCGCATGGAATTTTCGCGACACGTAGCTGCGCGATTTGCCCAGCTCTGCGGCCAGCGCGTCCAGGCGGAACTTCTCCTGATAGTGCTCATCCAGCCAGAACATTACCTGGCTGGCGATCCCCTGGCTGTTGCCCGGCGTGCCGTCGCGATCGTCGGGCAGCATGGCAAACAGGCCGATCAGCAGCCCGGCAATGGCCTCGCTGTTCATGGGCGACTGATAACAGCCCAACAGATGATCGACATGGTGATGGCAATGCGCCAGGTCAGCGACCCACGCCTCACCGCCGCGGCGTGAAAGCCGCTCCAGCCGCTGCCGGGTTTGCGGGAAATCACGCAGGTTTTTCAGCACGGCGTGATGATCGAGATGAATGATGGTGCGCCGGTAAATGGCCTCCGCCTGCGCGTCCACCATCACCTTGTGCAGGGTAAAGGGTGGGAAGAAAAACAGCCGGCCGGGGCGCATGGTGTAATGCCGGTTGTCGACAATCGCGACGCCAAACCCTTCTTCCACATAGAGAATTTCCAGACACTGGTGCCAGTGGTGGTAACGCACGGTATTGGCGAACAGGCGGCTAAACGACACCACGGTGTCGTTTAGGGTAATCAGCTCCAGATGATCGGACGTTGGCGTGTCGCGCATAGTGCAATAGAACTCAATTTTTTCCCGTCAGATGCTATTTATAAACCACCTTTTTAAATTTTCTTAACTGTAGGTTTATTCATCGTTCTCACCTGTGACGCGGCTAACATTTCTGCCCCTTGCGGATTCACTATGCTTTGCCGCAGTTGATTACGAGGGCAAACCTATGTGGGCGGCAAGCAAAGAAAAATCAAATCCGTTGTCTTCACGCCGGGACGTGGTGGCGTATTTAAACGGGATGCTGGGCGCGCTGGATAAGCAGTTTCCGCCGGGCAGTTCACGTTTTTCGCTGGGCGAGACCTGCGCGCACTACGCGACGGATATCGCGCAGATGGAAGGGCTTTCCCGCGCGCTGTGGGGGCTGTTTCCGCTGATGGCGGGCGGCGAGGGCGAGTCGTGGAGTGAGAAATACCTGGACGCCATCAAACTGGGCACCGATCCGCAAAGCGCGGGCTACTGGGGTGAAACCGGCCCCTACGATCAGCGTCTGGTGGAGATGGCGGCCTACGGTCTGGGGCTGTCCCTGCTGGGTGACAAACTCCTCGAGCGTTTCACCGAGCGCGAAGTGATGAACCTCCACGCCTGGCTCAGCCAGATTACCGACGCGCAGATGCCGGACAGCAACTGGAACTACTTCGCCATCATGGTCCAGCTTGGATTCAAGCGCGCCGGGCTGCCGTATGATCAGCGCGCCATCGACCATCGCTTTGCGCTGATGGACGCGTACTATCTGGGCGACGGCTGGTATTCCGACGGTCTGGGGCGTCCGAAAGATTATTACATTTCAATGGCCTTCCACTTCTACGGGCTGATCTACGCCGCCCTGAGCGGCGACGAGGCGAGGGCGGACGTGCTGCGCGAACGCTCGCGTCTGTTCGCGGAAGACTTTATCTACTGGTCCGCTGCCGATGGTGCCTCGGTGCCGTTTGGCCGCAGCCTGACTTACCGTTTTGCGATGGTCGCGTTCTGGAGCGCGGTGGCTTTTTCCGGGCTGGATGTGTTCACGCCGGGCATCGTGAAGGGCATTATTCTGCGCCATCTGCGCTGGTGGCAGCAGCAGCCGATTACCGATCGCGACGGCATTTTGACCCTCGGCTTTGCCTATCCGAACCTCGCGATGTGCGAGGACTACAACTCGCCCGGTTCGCCATACTGGGCGCTGAAAACCTGGCTCATTCTGGCGCTGCCGGAGACGCATCCGTTCTGGCTGGCCGATGAGGAGCCGCTGCCCGCGCTGGCTGAAAAGCACGTGATTCCGCATGCCCAGCAGATCCTTATCCATGCGGAAAAGTCGCAGCACGTCACCATGCTTACCGCCGGACAGCTTGAGCTGAATAACTACGTCAATACCGACGCCAAATACACTAAATTTGCCTACTCCAGCCGCTTTGGTTTCACCATTGAGCGCGGGCGCTTTGGCCTGAAGCATGCGGCCTGTGATTCCATGCTGCTGCTGGCGGACGGAGACGATTACTACCGCGGTCGCCGAGAATGCGAAGCGGTGCGGGTGGATGAAAATTACCTCTACTCGCGCTGGTCGCCTTGGCACGACGTGCATATCGACACCTGGCAAGTGCCGTTCGGGGAATGGCATCTGCGCCTGCACCGCATCAACAGCGCACGCGCGCTGCAAACGGCCGAGGGCGGGTTTGCGGTGATGAAAACCGAACACCAGATCCGCGAGCGCGGCTGTTATCTGGCAGCCGAGAACGGCAGCAGCGTGATTGTCGATCTGTCGCCCGCCATCACGCGCCTGCCAGACAGCATCGTTACGCCGCCGAACAGCAGCATCATGTTCCCGGCGTGCGCCACCATTCCGCTGTTAAAAACCGATATCCCTCAAGGCGAAAGCTGGCTCTGCTGCGCCGTCTTTGCCAGCGAAAAGCAAAAACTTGCGGCCAGGCCGCACCTGAATATCACCCAAAACCAGGTCGAGATCCGCGAACCTGGAGGCGAACGTCTACTGTCGTTCACATTATAAAAATTCTGACCCTACACCTCGGCGAGGATGGTATGAAAAATACATCGATAACCAACAGAACCGAATATTACAAAATCAGCAGCTTTATTTTTCTCTATTTCTTTACCTGGTCCGCCAGTATTGGGCTGCTGGCTATCTGGCTCGGTCAAAAAGCGAATCTCAGCGGGGCGGTGATCGGAACCGTATTCGCGGTGAACGGTATTTTCTCCGTTATTCTCAAACCCATCTACGGCTATATTCTCGATAAAATCGGCATGAGCAAATATCTGCTCTATTTTGTGGTCGCCATGTCGGCCCTGATGGCGCCGTTCTTTATTTACGTCTATCAGCCGCTGTTAATCTCCAACACCATGTTGGGGATAATTATCGGCGCGCTCTATTTGAGCTTTGCCTGGTATGCGGGCGTGGCGGCGTGTGAATCCTATTCTGACCGCTTCAGCCGCCTGAACGGCATGGAGTTCGGGCAGATCCGCATGTGGGGCTCGCTCGGCTGGGCGGTGGCGTCGTCCTTCTCCGGACTGCTTTTTAACCTCTCGCCTGCGTATAACTTTATTATGGGCAGCGTGACCTCTGTGGTGATGCTGATTGTCCTGCTCAGCCTGAAAGTGAACACTAACTCCGTTCACGCCGGTGAGGTGCTGACCAAAGAGAAAATCGCCCCTTCGGACGTGTACGCTCTGCTGCGCAGCCGTAAATTCTGGGCGTTCTGCCTGTACGTGGCGGGCGTGGCGTGGATGATGTTTATCGCCGAACAGCAGTTCTCGCGCTATTTCGTCACCTTCTTTGACGATATTCACCAGGGCAACGCGGTGTTTGGCTATTTGGGCACCGTGCAGTCCGGCATGGAGTTCGTTATGTATATGGTGATCCCGCTGTTCGTCAACTTTATTGGCGCCAAACGCGGGCTGTTAATTGTCGGTCTGGTGGTGGGAGCGCGTCTGATTATTTCCGGCATGTGCGATTCACACCTGTTAATTTCCGTGCTTAAACCCCTGTACGGCCTGGAAATCTGCCTGCTGCTGGTCTCGGTGTTTAAATATATCGCCGAACATTTCGATAAGCGCGTGAACGCCACCATGTATTTACTGGGCTATCAGGCAATGCTGTACGTCGGTAACGTGGTCATCTCTTCGCCTGCGGGATATCTGTACGATCGCATCGGCTTTGAACAGACCTATATCATCATGGGCGCCACGGCGCTGACCTTTACCCTTATTTCTACCTTCACGTTATCCGCCTGCCAGAGCAAATGGCGCGGGCCCCGCACGCTGAACGTAGCAGAAACCTCTACCCGATAATTACGCCGTCAAAGAAGGAACCGAAATATGTTAAGTCGTATCAAAGAGGAGCGCCTGCCTGCGATTGCCGCGCCCGTTGACCCACGCGCATTTAGCGATGAACTGAGCGCGGCTCGCGGCCATGTCCTCGACCTGATTAGCCGTCATTTAACCGAATTCGGCGAGCAGTTCCCGGCGGAAACCTGTAAGGACGGTTTTTACCCGCTGACCGATAACGTGGAGTGGACCACCAGCTTCTGGACCGGCCAGCTGTGGCTGGCGTGGGAGATGAGCGGCGAGGCGAAATTCCGCGCGATGGCGGAAAAGCACGTACGCTCGTTCGGCCTGCGCATCGCCGGACGCAATGACACCAACACCCACGACCTGGGCTTCCTGTATACGCTCTCCTGCGTGGCGGCCTGGCGGCTGACCGGGAACCGCGAGGCGCGCGGGTTCTCCCTGCTGGCGGCGGAAGCCCTGCTGGAGCGCTTCCATGAGAAGGCGAAGATCATTCAGGCGTGGGGCGATCTGGCCGATCCGGAACAGGCCGGACGGATGATCATCGACTGCAACATGAACCTGCCGCTACTCTACTGGGCGACGGAACAAACCGGCGATCCGCGCTTTGCCGACGCTGCAAAAGCGCACGTCATGCAGGCGGCGACGTATCTCATCCGTGAGGATGCCTCGACGTTCCACACCTACTATATGGATGTGAACACCGGCGCGCCGCGCTACGGCAACACCCAGCAGGGCTACGCCGACGACTCATGCTGGTCGCGCGGGCAGGCGTGGGGCATTTACGGCTTCCTGCTGAGCTATATCTACACCGGTGACGAGACGATGATCGCCCTGTCGAAGCGGCTGGCGAACTATTTCCTCAACCGACTGCCGGAGGATTCTGTCTGCCACTGGGATCTGGCGCTGGTGGGCACCGACGCGCTGCGCGATTCGTCCTCGGCGGCCATTGCGGTATGCGGGCTGCTGGAACTGGTGAAGCATCTGCCGGTTACGGATCCGGATCGCGAGCGCTATCTGGAGTGGGCGAAAGGGATCATGTCGTCGCTGACGAAGCACTATCTGATGGGCAAAGAGGAGAAGGGCAACGGGCTGCTGAAGCACTCGGTGTATCACCTGGCGAGCAACAAAGGGGTGGATGAGTGCGCAAGCTGGGGGGATTACTTCTACGTTGAGGCGCTGGTGCGCTTTACGCAAAGCTGGAAATCGTACTGGTAAAACAGTCGGGGGGAGGTCCCCCCGACTCTGCGGTTACGCTTTCGGGATGCGCAGCGTCTGGCCTGGATAAATTTTATCCGGGCTGGAGAGCATCGGGCGGTTCGCCTCGAAAATCTTGTTGTACTGGTTGGCATTGCCATACACCGTTTTGGAGATGGCGCTCAGGGTGTCACCTGATTTAACCGTGTAGTAGGTCGCTTCATCTTCGGCATCGGTGGCGGTGATGTTGTTCTCCACCTCGCTCACCCCTGCGATGTTCCCCACGGCAACCTGAATTTTCTCTTTCTGCTCTTGCGTCAGCCCATCGCCCGTCACGCTGGCTTTGCCGTCGGTAACGGTGACCTGGACTTTATCCGCGCCAGGAATATTCAGCTTTTTGAGGTGCTCGCTGACTTTGTCGCCTGCATCCTTATGCGACTCTGTGAGGTTGTCCCACAGTTTCTCACCTGCTTCTTTAACGAAATTAAAAATTCCCATTCCTTTTTCTCCAGTGAAAACAGTAACAGGATAAGCATAGCAGGGAAGGGAAGGGTGACCTACCCAACCCTCTCCGAAAGAGAAGGTTGGGGGAAAGACTTACTGCGCGGGTTCGAGAATACGGATATGGGTATCCAGCACGTCACCTTTTACCGCCTCACTCCACGCTTTCATATGCGGAGTCTGCAGGTGCGCTTCGAGGTGCGCCACGGTTTCCCACAGTTCAACCATCATGATTGAATCCGGCGCGGTCGCCTGGAAGCTGGCATCAGTGGCTGCATCCACCAGCGGCGCATAGCCGTGGCAGCCTTCTTCTTCAAGTACGGTCGGGATAATCTTCGCGAACTGATCCAGCACCGCCTGGCGGTGATGTTGACCTGGACGAGTACGAATTTCAGCAATTACGGTAAGCATGGTTAACTCCTTCTAATTCCAGGTTACCAGTTAAGCAAAAATTTCCGCGAGATGCTTGCGATATTCTGCGATATAGCTCGGGACATCAGGCATTTTAATCACGTCGTTAACGATAAACGTCGGTAGCGGATCCATGCCCAGGAACTGGTTCGCCTTGTGGAACGGCAGATACGCACCGTCTACGCCCACGCCTTCGAAGAACTGATCTTTCTCGGTGAAGGCTTCCATCGGCGCGTTCCAGGTCAGGGAGAGCATGTATTTTTTGCCCTGAATCAGGCCGCCGGAACCGTATTTTTTGGAGGCGTCTGAACGGGTACGACCGTCGCTGGCATACAGCGAACCGTGGCCTTCGGTGAACACGTCATCCATGTATTTTTTCACGGTCCACGGCGCGCCCATCCACCAGCCCGGCATCTGCCAGATCACCACGTCGGCCCACAGGAAGTTCTGTACTTCGGCTTTCACGTCATAGTCGCTGTCCGCGCGCACGACCTTAACATCATGCCCGGCGTCGCGCAGGAAACCGTCCGCGACCTCGGTCAGGGTGTCATTCAGCTGGCCTTTAGAGTGCGCGAACTCTTTCGCGCCGTTGATAATCAGAATGTTGCTCATTATTTGTCCTCGGTGTTGAGAGTATGTCGGGGATTCTACGCGCGAGGACGGAGCGGAAAAATAAGCAAAATGTGCAAAGTCTTTTGCACATAGCGCAATAATGCCTACCAGCTGACGCTCACCTCAACGCCCCCTTCAGCCGCATTAGCCAGCGAGACGCGCATACCGTGGAGGGTGGCGATGCGTTTAACAATCGATAACCCCAGCCCGCTACCGGTGGCATCTTGCCCCGGTGGACGATAAAAGCGCTCGCCAATACGTGCCAGCGCGTCGGGGGAAATCCCGGGGCCGTTGTCACGCACGCTGAAGCGGTGACCGTCCAGCGTCACGTCCACCACGCTACCGCGCGGGCTGTAACGTACGGCATTATCCAGCAGGTTACGTACCAGCAGGCTCAGGAGCAGCCGTTGACCCGCGCGTTTCACCTCTGGCGCATGGATGTTCAGGCGCACATCAATGCCCGCCTGCTGCGCCGGATGATAAATATCCATCACCGCGGACTGCAGTAAATCGGCCATGACAATCGGCTCGACGCCGTCCAGGTTATCCAGCGAATCCAGGCGCGACAGCGTAAGGAGCTGATCCACCAGCCGGGAGGCGCGGTCGATACCCGCATGAAGCTGAGAAAGGGCCTTGGACTGCGCCTCGGGATCGTCCTGATACAGCTGCGCCACGTCGGTTTGCACCTTCAGGGCGGCTAACGGGCTGCGCAGCTCGTGGGCGGCATCGGAGGTAAAGCGGCGCTCGCGGCTCATCATCTCTTGCGTGCGCATAAACAGGTGATTCAGGGCGTCGAGCAGCGGACGCACCTCAGTGGGGACACCCTCCGTTGGGAGTTTATCGGTGGCATCCGGCGTGCGGGAGCGCAGGGTTTGCGCCAGCTTTTTCAGCGGCTTCAGCTCGCGGCTCAACAGCAGGATCAGCAGCAGGAGCATGACGGGCAGCGCCACCAGCCACGGCGTAAGCTGAGAGCTCACCACGTCCAGCGCCATGTCCTGGCGGTACTCCCACTCCTGCCCGACCACCACGCGGTATTTACCGTCCGGCGACGTCAGCCATAAGAAGCGCCATTCGTCGTTGTCGTCCTGAAGCCGTCCGTCAGTAAACCCGTCGCGGCGGTAGTGATACGGAATATCGCGCCCGTTTTCACCGTCGTTGAGGATCATGCTGCCGTCGGCGCTAAAGATGGCGAAGGCCAGCGCGTCATCGTCCAGATGCCCGTGTTTGGCTTTTTTGGGCACCTCGCGCATGCGCTCCGGCGCGCGGAGTTCGTCAAGATCCATCGTCAGCAGACGTTTGGCAAACAGCATCTGCTGGGTATCAAAGAGCTTGTCGAGCTTATGCGTCGTTTGCTGCCACGCGACAAGACTGGCGGCAAACCAGGCCGTCAGGGAGAGCAGCAGGAAGAGCAGCGTCAGGCGGAGTTTCAGGCTCAGTTTCATGCGTCACCCAGGGTGTAGCCGATGCCGTGCACGGTGCGGATAAACGCGCTGCCGAGCTTGCGGCGAAGATGATGGACGTGAACTTCCACGGCGTTGCTGGAGACGTCGTCATCCCAGTTATAGAGCTTTTCTTCAATTGCTGTGCGGGGGAGCACGCGGCCCGCATTGCGCATCAGCAGCTCCAGCAGGGCGAACTCTTTTGGCTTGAGGGTCAGCGTTTCGCCGTCCAGCGTGGCGACCAGGCTCGTCGGGTCGAGCGTGACCTTACCGTGACGCAGCTCGCTGCGGGTCTGGCCGTGGCTGCGGCGCACCAGCGCTTCAAGGCGCGCGGCCACTTCGATCAGGGCAAACGGCTTGCAAAGGTAATCGTCCGCGCCCAGGCGCAGCCCCTCGACGCGCTGGTTCAGCGCATCCCGCGCCGTCAGAATCAGTACCGGCTCGCTGCGCCCGCTTTCGCGCCAGGCGCGCAGGATCTCCAGCCCGTCGATCTCCGGCAGCGTCAGATCCAGCACTACGGCATCATAGGGCGCGCTATACAGCGCGGCCTGACCGGTTTTCCCGTCGGTAAACCAGTCCACGTTAAACCCCATTTTGCTCAGGCCCGCTTTGATGCCGTCGCCGATGAGCCTGTCGTCTTCTACCAGTAAAATGCGCATGTTCCCTCCTTGATGCGGTCAGTAAACCCTCTGAATCAACATGCTGTACAGTAAAAATAAATAAATTTTCCCCTTAAGAAGTTGTTAAGGATTACCCTGTTTAATGGACTGCGAAACCACATTAAAGGGAGAGATTAAGATGAAAAAATTCGCTGCACTTGCTGCCATCATGATGATGACCACTGCCCCTGTTTTTGCCGCGCAGGGCGGATTTAACGGCCCGTCCGCAACCGCGACCCAGACGCAAACCCAGCAGGGCGGTTTTGTGGATAACAATGCCAACCTGACGACGGCGGCAAAAGTGAAGGATCTGAAGGACGATGCCTGGGTGAAGCTGCGCGGGAACATCACCGAGCGCCTGTCCGATGACCGCTACACCTTCCGCGATGAAACCGGCACGGTGGTGGTTGAGATTGACCACAAACGCTGGAACGGCGTGACCGTCAGCCCGCAGGATAAGGTCGAACTCCAGGGTAAAGTCGATAAAGACTGGAACGAGTTTGAAATCGACGTGAAGCAGGTCATCAAGCTGAACAAATAACCCGAAAAGGGCCGCCTGTGCGGCCCTTTTTCTTTGTGACTCAATTCGTCAGATGAGGTAGTATCTGCGGCAATATTGCCTGAAACCCTTCGGTTTCTGAGTTGAGGAATCACACGTAATGAGCGATATGGCAGAGCGCCTCGCGCTACATGAATTCACGGAAAACGCCTACCTGAACTACTCCATGTACGTCATCATGGACAGGGCGTTGCCGTTTATCGGGGATGGCCTGAAGCCCGTTCAGCGCCGCATCGTCTATGCGATGTCCGAACTGGGCCTGAGCGCCAGCGCCAAGTTCAAGAAATCCGCCCGTACCGTCGGCGACGTACTGGGTAAATACCATCCGCACGGTGACAGCGCCTGTTATGAAGCGATGGTGCTGATGGCGCAGCCGTTCTCTTACCGCTACCCGCTGGTGGACGGGCAGGGGAACTGGGGGGCGCCGGACGATCCGAAATCCTTCGCGGCGATGCGTTATACCGAATCCCGCCTGTCTAAATATGCCGAAGTGCTGCTGGGCGAGCTGGGTCAGGGAACCGTTGACTGGGTGCCAAACTTCGACGGTACGATGCAGGAGCCGAAAATGCTGCCTGCGCGTCTGCCGAACATCCTGCTGAACGGCACCACCGGTATCGCGGTCGGTATGGCGACGGACATTCCGCCGCACAACCTGCGCGAAGTGGCGAAAGCCGCCATCACCCTGATTGAACAGCCGAAAACCTCGCTGGACGAGCTGCTGGATATCGTGCAGGGGCCGGATTACCCGACCGAAGCCGAGATCATCACCTCGCGCGCGGAAATCCGCAAAATCTACCAGAACGGTCGCGGCTCCGTACGCATGCGCGCGGTGTGGAATAAAGAAGACGGCGCTGTGGTGATCACCGCGCTGCCGCATCAGGTCTCCGGTGCCAAAGTGCTGGAGCAGATCGCCTCCCAGATGCGCAATAAAAAACTGCCGATGGTGGACGACCTGCGCGACGAATCGGATCACGAAAACCCGACCCGTCTGGTGATCGTCCCGCGCTCGAACCGCGTGGACATGGAACAGGTGATGAACCACCTGTTCGCCACCACCGATCTGGAAAAAAGCTACCGCATCAACCTGAACATGATTGGCCTTGACGGTCGCCCGGCGGTGAAAAACCTGCTGGAGATCCTCACCGAATGGCTGACGTTCCGCCGCGATACGGTGCGCCGTCGTCTGAACCACCGTCTGGAAAAAGTGCTTAAGCGCCTGCATATCCTCGAAGGTTTGCTGGTGGCGTTCCTCAATATCGACGAAGTGATTGAGATCATCCGTACCGAGGACGAGCCGAAGCCCGCGCTGATGTCGCGCTTTGGCATCAGCGAAACCCAGGCCGAAGCCATCCTCGAACTGAAGCTGCGTCATCTCGCCAAACTGGAAGAGATGAAGATCCGCGGCGAGCAGAACGAGCTGGAAAAAGAGCGCGATCAGCTGCAGGCGATTCTGGCATCCGAGCGCAAGATGAATACCCTGCTGAAGAAAGAGCTGCAGGCGGATGCCGAAGCCTTTGGCGACGACCGTCGTTCTCCGCTGCACGAGCGCGAAGAAGCGAAGGCGATGAACGAGCACGACATGCAGCCGTCCGAGCCGGTGACCATTGTGCTGTCGCAGAGCGGCTGGGTGCGTAGCGCCAAAGGCCACGATATCGACGCGCCGGGCCTGAGCTATAAAGCGGGCGACAGCTTCAAAGCGGCGGTGAAAGGCAAGAGCAACCAGCCGGTGGCGTTTATCGATTCCACCGGTCGCAGCTACGCCATCGACCCGATCACGCTGCCTTCCGCGCGCGGGCAGGGTGAACCGCTGACCGGCAAGCTGACGCTGCCGCCGGGCGCGACGGTTGACCATATGCTGATGGAAGCGGATGACCAAAAACTGCTGATGGCCTCCGATGCGGGCTACGGCTTTATCTGTACCTTTAACGATCTCGTGTCGCGTAACCGCGCCGGTAAAGCGCTGATTAGCCTGCCGGACAACGCCCACGTGATGACGCCGCTGGTGATTGAGAACGAGAGCGACATGCTGCTGGCGATCACCTCTGCCGGGCGTATGCTGATGTTCCCGGTCAGCGACCTGCCGGAGCTGTCGAAAGGTAAAGGCAACAAGATCATCAACATCCCGTCAGCGGAAGCGGCGAAAGGCGAGGATGGCCTGGCGCACCTCTTCATTCTGCCGCCGCAGAGCACGCTGACGATTCATGTCGGCAAGCGTAAAATCAAACTGCGTCCGGAAGAGCTGCAGAAGGTTGTTGGCGAGCGCGGTCGTCGCGGCTCGCTGATGCGTGGCCTGCAGCGTATCGACCGCGTGGAGATTGACTCTCCTGCGCGCAGCACCGCGGGCGACAGCGAAGAGTAGCGTAGTGCCTCCCCCCTCCGTTCCGGAGGGGGCATTTCACTAAAATTTCCCGTAAAATCGTTGTTAATTCGTGCGTTGCGATTAACAATACGCGCTCGTAATAAAGTCCTTACCTGGCCACAGGTGAAGTATAATTGTCAGCTGTCAGGGCTTCAGAGGTCGCTATGCTATACATTGTTCGTCTCATTCTTACCGTTATCTACTGCATTCTGGTTTGTGTTTTCGGCTGCATCTATTGCCTGTTCAGTCCGCGTAATCCTAAACATGTCGCCACCTTTGGCCATATGTTTGGCCGCCTTGCGCCGCTGTTTGGTCTGAAGGTGGAAAAACGCCTGCCGGAAGGCGCGGAGCAGTTCGGCAACGCCATCTATATCGCTAACCATCAGAACAACTACGATATGGTGACCGCCGCAAACATCGTACTGCCGCCAACCGTGACGGTGGGGAAAAAGAGTCTGTTGTGGATCCCGTTTTTCGGTCAGCTCTACTGGCTGACGGGTAACTTGTTGATTGACCGTAATAATCGAGCCAAAGCGCATGGCACTATTGCGGAAGTGGTGAATCACTTTAAGAAACGCAAAATCTCAATCTGGATGTTCCCGGAAGGGACGCGCAGCCGCGGTCGTGGCCTGCTGCCGTTTAAAACCGGTGCGTTTCATGCTGCAATTGCGGCAGGTGTTCCAATTATTCCTGTGTGTGTTTCAAATACTTCTAATAAGATTAATCTTAACCGCCTGAATAACGGGTTGGTCATTGTCGAAATGCTGCCGCCGGTGGATACCAGTAAATATGGCAAAGATCAGGTGCGCGAACTGGCAGCCCATTGCCGTGAGCTGATGGCTCAGCATATTGCGTTGCTCGACAAAGAAGTCGCAGAGAGAGAAGCCGCCGGTAAGATCTAACCCGGCGTTATAAGGGAAAACGAATTCCCGCGTTGTTAGTCGTTTCAGATGGAGCTTATATGTCATTCAGTCGGCGTCAGTTTATTCAGGCTTCGGGGATCGCCCTTTGTGCAGGTGCGATACCGCGGACAGCCAGCGCCGCCGGGCAGCAACAGCCGCTGCCCATTCCGCCGTTGATTGAATCCCGTCGCGGGCAGCCGCTTTTCCTCACGCTACAGCGTAGCCACTGGTCCTTTACTCAGGGAACGCGCGCGCAGATATGGGGAATCAATGGGCGCTACCTTGGCCCAACCATTCGCGTGTGGAACGGCGATGACGTTAAGCTGATTTACAGTAACCGGACGACTGAAAATGTCGCGATGACCGTCAGCGGGCTGCAGGTGCCGGGGCCGCTGATCGGCGGCGCGGCGCGCATGATGTCGCCAAACGCCGACTGGGCGCCCGTCCTCCCTATCCGCCAGAGCGCGACCACGCTGTGGTACCACGCCAATACGCCGAACCGCACCGCCCAGCAGGTCTACAACGGCCTCGCCGGAATGTGGCTGATTGAGGATGAGGTGAGTAAATCGCTGCCGATCCCGAATCACTACGGCGTGGATGATTTCCCGGTCATTATTCAGGATAAACGCCTCGATAACTTCGGTACGCCGGAATACAGCGAGCCGGGCAGCGGCGGCTTCGTCGGCGATACGCTGCTGGTCAACGGCGCACAAAGCCCGTATGTCGAAGTCTCGCGTGGCTGGGTGCGCCTGCGTCTGCTGAACGCCTCCAACTCGCGCCGCTATCAGCTGCAGATGAGCGACGGCCGTGCGCTGCACGTGATTTCAGGCGATCAGGGTTTTTTACCCGCGCCGGTTTCCGTTAAACAGCTGGCGCTCTCGCCGGGTGAACGTCGTGAAATCCTGGTGGATATGACCAACGGGGATGAAGTCTCCGTCACCTGTGGTGAAGCGGCGAGCATTGTTGACCGCATTCGCGGGTTCTTTGAGCCGTCGAGCATTCTGGTCTCTACGCTGGTATTAACCCTGCGCCCAACCGGTCTGCTGCCGCTGGTGACCGATAGCCTGCCAATGCGCCTGCTGCCGCAGGAGATCATGAGCGGCTCGCCGGTGCGCAGCCGTGATATCAGCCTGGGCGACGATCCGGGCATCAACGGCGCGCTGTGGGATGTGAACCGTATCGACATTACCGCGCAGCAGGGCACCTGGGAGCGCTGGACGGTCCGTTCGGATATGCCGCAGTCGTTTCATATTGAAGGGGTGTCATTCCTGATCCGCAACGTCAACGGCGCAATGCCGTTCCCGGAAGATCGCGGCTGGAAAGACACCGTCTGGGTGGATGGTCAGGTTGAACTGCTCGTCTACTATGGTCAGCCTTCCTGGCCGCACTTCCCGTTCCTGTTCCACAGCCAGACGCTGGAGATGATGGACAGGGGATCTGTGGGGCAGATGCTGATTAATCCGGCACCTTAACCCCAACATTCCCGGTTCGCCGGGAATGGTTTATGCCCGCCAGAAAAAGCGCGAGAACAGGATCAGCACCGGGTAAATTTCCAGACGCCCTAAGATCATCGCCGCGCACATCAGCAGTTTTGCCCCTTCTGTTAACGTGCCAAACGTTGACGCCGTCTCGCCAAACCCCAGCCCCATGTTGTTGATGCAGGCGGCAACCGTTGCGAATGACGTAAACAGGTCGTAGCCCATCAGATTGAGCGACCAGACAAAAAAGCCTGTGATCATCACGTAGAGAAAAAAGAAGCTCCATACCGAGCGCACGACGCGGTCATTCACCACGCTTTTGCCCACCTTGACGCTCAGCAACGCCCGTGGATGCGCCAGCTGGTTCATCTCCTGGATGGACTGTTTGAACATAATGAGAAAACGCAGGGCTTTGATCCCGCCGCAGGTCGAGCCTACGCAGCCGCCAAAAAAGCTGGCGCTCAACAGCAGGAAAATGGTGTGTGCAGGCCATTGGGCATAATCGGCTGTCGAAAGGCCGTTATCGGTCATCATCGAACTGGCAAGGAAGAAGGCGTGCACCAGGCTATCGGTGGCGTTGTACATCCCGGCGTGCCAGACCTGCCAGGCGGTGATGACGATAATTACCGCGGCGGCGCTCAGAAAGAATTTAACCTCAGGGCTGCGGCGAATCGGTTTCAGGGTGCGTCTGACAATGGCGACGTACCAGAGGGTGAAGTTGAACGCGGAGAGCAGTGAAAACACTCCGGCGACAAGCTCAATGGCATGACTGTCATAAAACCCAATGCTCTCGCTGCGGGTGGAGAATCCGCCCAACGACACGGTCGAAAGCCCGTGACAGAGGGCGTCAAAAAAGGACATCCCCGCCAGCCAGTAGGCCAGGGTGCAGGCCACGCCCAGCGCGAAGTAGGTCACCCACAGGGTGCGCGCGGTATCGGCAAGGCGGGGAGTCAGACGCTCCTCCTTGAACGGCCCCGGCATTTCGGACTGATAGAGCTTCATGCCGCCGATGCCCAGCAGCGGCAGGACCGCGACGGCCAGCACGATGACGCCTAAGCCGCCGATAAAATTCAGCTGAGCGCGGTAATAAAGGTACGATTTGGGCAGGGCACTGACGTCCCCGATCACCGTTGCCCCTGTGGTGGTGATCCCGGATACCCCTTCAAAGAGCGCGTCGGCAAAGGAGAGCTGCAGCCCGTCATCCATCCAGAGCGGCATGGCGCTAATGACTGAAAACAGCAGCCAGAACAACACGATAATCACAAAACCGTCGCGGGTACGCAGTTGTATGCCCGCGTGACGGGTAGCCCGCCATGCCAATCCGCCAAGGCTAAAAAAGGTTAAAAAGGTGGTCAGAAAGGCAAAGTAGGTCCGCTCTTTATTCAGCAGGGCGATAACCATCGGCGGCAGCATGGAAAGGCTGTACAGCAGAACCAGAAAACCGCAGAGGTGAAGGACAACCCGCAGCTGGGATACATGTAACGAATCGTTGGGCTTCACAACAGAGCTCCGCGCAATAACACGTTCCGGGGCAACTCACCGGAAAATAGAGTGAATATTATGATTCAAAATTATCAGGGCGCCGTATTTTAACGACTTCTACGAATATCTGCCTGCTTCATGCATCCTTTTCTTCAAATCTGGCGGATGAACAGCGTATAATCCCGCTCCTTTTGTCTATTTTTTCTTCGGAAGCATTATGAGCGCAATTTCCCTGATCCAGCCGGATCGTGACCTCTTCTCCTGGCCCCAGTACTGGGCGGCCTGCTTTGGACCGGCGCCGTTCTTGCCGATGTCCCGGGAAGAGATGGACCAACTGGGCTGGGATAGCTGCGACATCATTCTGGTCACGGGCGATGCCTACGTTGACCACCCGAGCTTTGGTATGGCGATTTGTGGCCGTATGCTCGAAGCGCAGGGCTTCCGCGTGGGGATCATCTCCCAGCCTGACTGGAACAGCAAAGACGACTTTATGCGTCTGGGTAAACCGAACCTGTTCTTCGGCGTGACCGCAGGCAACATGGACTCGATGATCAACCGCTATACCGCCGACCGTAAGCTGCGCCATGACGATGCCTACACGCCGGATAACGTGGCGGGCAAACGTCCGGACCGCGCTACCCTCGTCTATACCCAGCGCTGCAAAGAAGCCTGGAAAGACGTCCCGGTGATCCTGGGCGGCATCGAGGCGAGCCTGCGCCGCACCGCGCATTACGACTACTGGTCGGATACCGTTCGCCGCTCGGTGCTGGTGGATTCCAAGGCCGACATGCTGATTTACGGTAACGGCGAGCGTCCGCTGGTGGAAGTGGCGCACCGTCTGTCGCAGGGTGAACCGGTGAGCAGCATCCGCGACGTGCGCAATACCGCGCTCATGGTGAAAGAGGCGCTGCCGGGCTGGAGCGGGGTGGATTCCCGCATCATTGATATGCCGGGCAAAATCGACCCGATCCCGCACCCGTACGGCGAAGATCTGCCGTGTGCCGATAACAAACCGGTTGAGCCGAAAAAAGCGGAAGCGAAGGCTATCGTTGTGCAGCCGCCGCGCCCGAAACCGTGGGAAAAGACCTATGTGCTGCTGCCGTCCTACGAGAAGGTGAAAGCCGACAAGGTGCTCTACGCGCACGCGTCCCGTATTCTGCATCATGAAACCAACCCGGGCTGCGCCCGCGCGTTGATGCAGAAGCACGGCGAGCGCTTTATCTGGATCAACCCGCCGGCGATCCCGCTCTCCACCGAAGAGATGGACAGCGTTTTTGCGCTGCCGTACAAGCGCGTGCCGCACCCGGCGTACGGCAATGCCCGTATCCCGGCGTATGAGATGATCCGCTTCTCGATCAACATCATGCGCGGCTGCTTCGGCGGCTGTTCCTTCTGCTCCATTACCGAACACGAAGGCCGTATTATCCAGAGCCGCTCTGAAGAGTCGATCATCAATGAGATCGAAGCGATTCGCGACTCGGTGCCGGGCTTTACCGGCGTGATCTCCGATCTCGGCGGCCCAACCGCGAACATGTACATGCTGCGCTGCAAGTCGCCGCGCGCGGAGCAAACCTGTCGTCGCCTCTCCTGCGTCTATCCGAGCATTTGCGAGCACATGGACACCAACCACGAGCCGACGATCAACCTCTACCGCCGCGCGCGCGACCTGAAGGGCATTAAGAAGATCCTGATCGCTTCCGGGGTACGTTACGACATCGCCGTGGAAGATCCGCGCTACATCAAAGAGCTGGCGACGCACCACGTCGGCGGCTATCTGAAGATTGCCCCGGAGCACACCGAAGAAGGCCCGCTGTCGAAAATGATGAAGCCGGGCATGGGCAGCTACGATCGCTTTAAAGAGCTGTTCGACACCTATTCGAAGCAGGCGGGTAAAGAGCAGTACCTGATCCCGTACTTCATCTCCGCCCACCCGGGTACGCGCGATGAGGACATGGTCAACCTGGCGCTGTGGCTGAAGCAGCGTCGCTTCCGTCTGGATCAGGTGCAGAACTTCTATCCGTCACCGCTCGCCAACTCGACGACCATGTATTACACCGGCAAGAACCCGCTGAGTAAGATTGGCTACAAGAGTGAAGAAGTGGTGGTGCCGAAAGGGGATAAACAGCGTCGTCTGCATAAAGCGCTGCTGCGTTACCACGATCCGAAAAACTGGCCGCTGATCCGTCAGGCGCTGGAAGAGATGGGTAAAAAACACCTGATCGGCTCGCGACGTGACTGCCTGGTACCGGCCCCGACGCTGGATGAGATGCGCGAAGCGCGTCGCCAGAACCGCAATACGCGCCCGGCGCTGACCAAGCACACGCCGATTGTGCATCAGCGTTCGAACGGTAATTCGAGTGTGAAGAAGCCCGTGAAGCGCAAAGCGTAAATAAAAAACCCCGGCAAGCCGGGGTTTTTATGTCGACACGTAGGCCGGGTAAGGCGAAGCCGCCACCCGGCTTTTTTCTGCGATTAACCGCCAAACTGATCCGGATCCGGGCCTAAACGTTTACCTTTATCCAGCTTCGCAATCTCACCCAGCTCATCTTTATCCAGCCGGAAATCCCAGACGTCGAAGTTCTCGGCGATGCGCGACGGCGTGACCGATTTCGGGATCACCACCAGTCCATTATCCAGATGCCAGCGAATGACGATTTGCGCCGGGCTTTTGCCGTATTTATCCGCCAGCTCACGGATAATTTTCTGATCGAATACCCCTTCGCCGCCCTGCGCCAGCGGGCTCCAGGATTCGGTCTGGATCTTATGCGTGGCGTTCCAGGCATGAAGCTGGCGCTGTTGCAGCAGCGGGTGCAGCTCAATCTGGTTGATGACAGGCGCAACGCCGGTTTCATCAATCAGACGCTGCAGGTGATGCACCTGGAAGTTACAGACGCCGATGCTTTTCACCAGCCCCTCTTTCTGCAGTTCAATCATCCCTTTCCAGGCGTCAACGTAATGGTCGATAGCCGGAACCGGCCAGTGCATCAGCCAGAGATCGACGAAATCGAGCTGGAGCTTTTCCAGACTCTCCTGCAGGGCTTCGCGGGGGCGCTTTTGATCGTCGTTCCACAGTTTCGTGGTGATGAATAACTCATCGCGGGGGACGCCAGCGCTGGCCAGTGCGGTCCCCACGCCGTCCTCGTTTTTGTACGCGGCGGCAGTGTCAATCGACCGATAGCCGACTTCCAGGGCTTTATGAATGGCGGAGACGACCTCGTCGTTACCGGCTTTCCATACACCTAGCCCCAACTGGGGCATCACGTTGCCGTCCTGCAGCTTGATTACGGTTTGGTTTGCCATTTTTCCTCCTTCAGGTGCGCATCGTCGGAGGGGGACTCCGACGATGGGGTGTGCATTAAGTCTGGACGAAATGTCAAAAAACGAAAGTCGGGAGGGCAAAAACGCTTAGCGCGCCGCTTCGTAAATGCGACGGCTGACGTCCAGCGTAATGTCGCCGTGTTCGCCCAGCTGGGTCATACCGTGCTCTTCAAGTTTTGCCAGCAGGGCAGGGATGGAGCTGCCGTCCAGACCGTAGCCAGACAGACGCGTTGGGACGCCCAGGCCTTCAAAGAAGCTGCGGGTCGCTTTGATGGCGGCATCAATACGCGCATCGTCAGAACCCTCGGTGATGTTCCACACGCGCTCGGCGTACTGCAGCAGCTTGGCACGCTTGGTGTCGCGTTTTTCATTCCACAGGGCAGGCAGAACGACCGCCAGCGTCTGGGCGTGATCCAGACCGTGCATCGCCGTCAGCTCGTGGCCCAGCATGTGGGTCGCCCAGTCCTGCGGCACGCCAGCGCCGATCAGGCCGTTCAGCGCCTGGGTTGCCGCCCACATCACGTTGGCACGCACGTCGTAGTTTTCCGGCTCTTTCAGCGCTTTCGGGCCGTCTTCGACCAGCGTCAGCAGAATGCCTTCCGCGAAGCGGTCCTGGATTTTGGCATCGACCGGATACGTGACGTACTGCTCAACGGTATGCACAAAGGCATCGACCACGCCGTTCGCCACCTGACGCGCAGGCAGGGTGTAGGTATATACCGGGTCAAGAATGGCAAACACAGGCTGAACGTGTTCGTTCATAAAGGCCTGTTTGTCACCGGTGGTTTTACGGGAGATCACCGCGCCCTTGTTGGATTCAGAGCCGGTCGCTGGCAGGGTCAGCACGGAGCCCATCGGGATGGCGCTTTTAATGTCGCTGCCGCGGGTTTCCAGAATGTGCCACGGATCGATGCCGTCAGCGTAGTGCGCTGCCGCCGCGATGAACTTGGTGCCGTCCAGCACGGAACCACCGCCGACCGCCAGCAGGAAGGTGATGTTGTCTTCGCGGGCGATTTTCACCGCGTTCATCAGCGTTTCGTAAGACGGGTTTGGCTCAATGCCGCCGAACTCACGCACGTCCAGACCGTCCAGGGCGCTGTAAACCTGATCCAGCACGCCGGTTTTTTTCACGCTGCCGCCACCGTAGGTGATCAGCACGCGGGCGTCAGCGGGGATTTGCGCGCGCAGGTCGGCGATGGCGTCTTTACCAAACAGAATGCGGGTTGGGGTGTGAAGATTAAAGTTATTCATTGCTCGTTCCCTTTAGTGGGTGAAAAACCGTGGTGGCGCGGAGGGCTACCTGATGCTGCACATTGTGGCCGCCCGGGGCTATCCTCTCAATGCACATTCCTGCCGATGTCTTGCCCATTTCTACAGAGCGCTGGAGAAAGCGCGAAAAACGACGCACACTGTCAGCGTCGGAAACCGTACCCGGAGTAACGTAATATGAACCGTGAAGCGATCTGCCATCAGCTCACTGCACAGATTAAGAGATTGATAGATAATGATAATTATGCCAGCGATCTGCTGCCGGACATTCGTCTGCTCTACGGCACGCAGCCCGGGACGCGCACGCCGGTGATGTACCAGCCGGGCATCGTTTTTCTCTTCTCGGGCCATAAAATTGGCTATATCAACGAGCGCGTGTTCCGCTACGACACCAATGAATACCTGCTTCTGACAGTACCTTTACCCTTCGAATGTGAAACCTTCGCGACAGAGGCGGTTCCACTGGCCGGTATTCGCGTCAACGTCGATATTCTTCAGCTGCAGGAGCTGCTGATGGAGATAGGCGAAGATGAGTTCTTCCAGCCTTCGATGGCGGCAAGCGGGATTAACTCAGCGACGCTGTCGGAGGAGATCCTCTGCGCCATCGAACGTCTGCTGGACGTGATGGAAAGGCCGCTGGACGCGCGTATTCTCGGCAAGCAGATTATCCGTGAAATTATTTACCATGTGCTGCTGGGGCCGGGAGGCGGTGCGTTACTGGCGCTGGTGAGCCGACAGACCCACTTCAGCCTGATCAGCCGCGTGCTCAAGCATATCGAAAGCCAGTACACGGAAAACCTCAGCGTCGACCAGCTGGCGGCGGAAGCGAACATGAGCGTCTCGGCGTTTCACCATAACTTTAAATCGGTGACCAGTACTTCGCCGCTGCAGTACCTCAAAACCTACCGGCTGCACAAGGCGCGGATGCTGATGATCCACGACGGCATGAAGGCCAGCGCGGCGGCAATGCGCGTCGGCTATGAAAGCGCGTCGCAGTTCAGTCGGGAGTTTAAGCGCTATTTCGGCGTCACGCCGGGAGAGGATGCGTCACGTATAAGAACCATGCAGGGAGCTTAGGCTTTTTTCCCTCTCCCCTATGGGGAGAGGGTCAGGGTGAGGGGATCAGGCGCTGCAGTACTTCTTCTTAATCACCACCGCAATCGTCCCTACCAGCCCCGCCACCAGCAGGAACATCGGCAGCACCATCAGGAAGGTCATCACCTGGTCTTCATGCTGTTTCACAAACGGGATCATATTCAGCGCGTAGCCGAGCGTGGTGACTACACCGACCCACAGCAGGGCGCTCAGCCAGTTGAAGAACTGGAAACGGCGGTTCGACAGGCCGGAAATGCCCGCCATGGTGGGTAGAAGCGTGCGAACAAATGCCAGGAAACGCCCGGCGAGCAGCGCCAGCAGGCCGTGCCGGTCAAACATGCAGGTCGCGCGCTGATGGTATTTATGCGGCAACTGCGCCAGCCAGCCTTTTACGACGCGCGTATTCCCAAGCCAGCGGCCCTGTAAATAGCTCAACCAGCAGCCCAGGCTGGCGGCTGACGTGAGGATCACCATCGTCGGCGTGAAGTCCATCACTCCCTTGCCGATTAACGCGCCTGCAAGCAGAAGCAGGCTGTCACCGGGGAGAAACGAGGCTGGCAGTAATCCATTTTCCAGAAACAGCGTCGCGAACATCACGAAGTAAACAATCCCCACGACGTGCGGATCCGCCAGCGCGGCAAAATCGTGTTGCCAGAGCGCCGCAATAATATCTTGAATAACAGCCATGGACTTTCCTGTGGAACAGCAGATATAACGCTATTGTACTCCCGAATTGGCCCGCTGGGGTTGATCGCGGACGCAACTCATGCAGACTTTTCTGCTTGCAGTGTTCACAAAAACGTCCAGGAGTACATTTTCAGCCTGCACTCTACACGATACGTTCAAACCCTGCTGACAAATCCGCAATTAAATCGTCCACATTTTCTAAACCAATATGCAATCGAATCAGCGTGCCGCTGAAGTCCACTTCGCCGCCGGGGCGCAGGGCCGCAATGTGTTCCGGCTGGTTAGGCAGGATCAGAGATTCAAAGCCGCCCCAGGAGTAGGCCATGCTGAAGAGGGTAAAATTATCCAGATAGATTGCCAGCTCGTCGTTATTCAGCCGCTTTTTCAGCACGAAGGAGAACAGGCCGCTGCTGCCCGTAAAGTCACGTTGCCAGAATTCGTGACCTTTACTGCCCGGCAGCGCAGGGTGATTCACGCGCTCCACCTGCGGATGCTGCGCCAGCCACTCGGCAACTCTCAGGCTGCTTTCATGGTGCTGACGCAGACGAACCCCCAGCGTGCGGATGCCCCGGCTGGTCATGTAGGCCGTGTCTGCGTCCACCATTTGCCCCATCAGATAGGCGTTTTCACGCAGTTGATCCCAGCAGCGCGCGTTGGACACCGCCGTGCCGATCATGCCGTCCGAGTGTCCAATCAGGTATTTTGTCGCCGCCTGAATCGAAATATCAATATCGAATTCCAGCGCCTTAAACAGCACGCCTGCCGCCCAGGTGTTGTCGATCATGATAATCGCATCCGGCGCTTTGCTGCGCACGGCCTTCACGATGGCAGGCACGTCGTGCACTTCCATGGTGATTGAGCCGGGAGATTCCAGGAACACAATGCGCGTGTTTGGCTGAATAAGTTCGGCAATGCCTTCCCCGATCAGCGGGTCAAACCAGCCGGTGGTCACGCCGAGCTTGCTGAGGATTTTGGTGCAGAAATCCTGGCTTGGCTCGTAGGCGGTGTTGGTCATCAGGATATGATCGCCCTGTTCCACAAACGCCAGAATGGTGTTGGCAACCGCCGCCGCGCCGCAGGGGAACAGTGCACAGCCCACGCCGCCTTCCAGCTCGCACATGGCTTCCTGCAGAGAAAAATGGGTTAGCGTGCCGCGACGACCATAAAACAGCCCGCCTTTCGCGCGGTTGCGCGTGGCGATTTTTTTCTCCTCAACCGTATCAAACACCAGCGAGGAAGCGCGTTGAATCACGCTGTTTACCGATCCCTGGGTGTATTTCTTGCTGCGTCCTGCCTGCACCAGCGTGGTATCAAGATGCTTCTTTGTCATGTTCGCTAACCCTGTTTTTTATACGTCTGGACGTCCAGACTACCACGATTGTAAAAATGTGCACCCGGATGCTTATCGAATAAGCAGAAAATATTATGAAAAATACGCATAAGAAATTTTTACTGCGTAAGCGCAAGGAATGTGAGCGAAAATTACGGCACTATGTAAATACTAATGAGAACTACTATCAATTCGACGACGTTTTGATATTATTACGCTCAGATTTTGTGATTTGCGTCCTGGAGATACAGAGTGGGTAATAATTTGATGCAGACGGATCTCTCCGTTTGGGGCATGTATCAACATGCTGACATCGTGGTTAAGATTGTGATGATCGGCCTGATTCTGGCGTCCGTTGTCACCTGGGCTATTTTCTTCAGCAAGAGCGCCGAGCTGCTTTCTCAGAAGCGCCGCCTTAAGCGCGAACAGCAGCAGCTGGCCGAAGCCCGCTCTCTGGATCAGGCTTCTGATATGACCTCTTCCTTCCATGCGAAAAGCCTGACCAGCATGTTAGTTAATGAAGCACAGAACGAGCTGGAACTCTCCGCAGGCAGTGAAGATAACGAAGGCATTAAAGAACGTACCGGCTTCCGTCTGGAACGCCGCGTAGCTGCCGTCGGTCGTCATATGGGCCGCGGTAATGGTTATCTGGCGACCATCGGTGCTATCTCTCCGTTCGTCGGCCTGTTCGGTACCGTCTGGGGCATCATGAACAGCTTCATCGGCATCGCGCAGACTCAAACGACTAACCTGGCGGTGGTTGCGCCAGGCATCGCAGAAGCGCTGCTGGCAACGGCCATTGGTCTGGTTGCCGCGATCCCTGCGGTCGTAATCTATAACATCTTCGCGCGTATGATTGGCAGCTACAAAGCCACGCTCGGTGACGTTGCTGCACAGGTTCTGCTGCTGCAAAGCCGTGACCTGGACCTCAACGCCAGCTCCGTTAAACCGGTGCATGCGGCCTCTAAACTGCGCGTAGGTTGATCGTATGGCAATGCGTCTAAACGAAAATCTGGACGATAACGGTGAAATGCATGAGATCAACGTGACGCCGTTTATCGACGTCATGCTGGTTCTGCTGATTATCTTTATGGTGGCTGCACCCCTGGCGACGGTCGACGTGAAGGTGAATCTCCCGGCCTCGTCCAGCCAGCCGCAGCCGCGCCCGGAAAAGCCTATCTATCTGTCGGTGAAAGCGGATAAATCCATGTTCCTGGGTAACGACCCGGTAACGGATGCGTCAGTCATTCCGGCGCTGGATCAGCTTACCGGCGGCAAGAAAGACACCACGGTCTTCTTCCGTGCGGATAAAACCGTTGATTATGAAACCATGATGAAGGTGATGGACACGCTGCATCAGGCGGGGTACCTGAAGATTGGTCTGGTCGGCGAAGAAAAAGCGACCGCGAAATAAAACGAAGAGCTGACGAAAGTCAGCTTTTTTTGCAAAACGCTAAGCCTGTCGTTTACTTCTGCAAGGGGTCGGCGTGCACGTCTTCGTCAAGCGCGACGTGGGTGACGTTTGAGGTGTGATAATCCCCCTCAGACAGCTTACGGGTCAGGCGCAGCGTCGCGGTCTCTCTCGCCAGCAGATACTGATAATTGGCCTCCAGACGTCCCAGAAGCTTCTCTTTCAGCTCCGGGCGCTGCTCGATGATGGCATTCATCACGGCACCGTAGATCTCTTCTTTCACCTGTAACGGGTATATTTCGCGGCGGTTCTGCCATTTCAGGCGCACGAGCGTGGCCGGGATCGATACCAGGTCCTGGGTAATACGCGTCATCTCTTCATTTTTACTCTTTTTTAATGCTTCGAGATTTTGCTTTAAGATAAATTCATCGCTTTTTTTATCATCTAAAGTCAAATAGACATTATTATCATTAACTGGTTTCACGTTAATCTTCCCCGAAGTCATAAAAAATTGGGGCGTTTTTTTCTCGAGTAATTAAATTAAGCCAAATTTCATTACCCATTTCGTTTATTTCTTTGGTCTTTTCAGCCATTATTTGACTGAGCTGCTGGGCATCTATTTCACCTTCGGCTTGCAGGTCATTCAGCAGGTGCGCTAAGGCTTCAATTTTCACAGCGCGAAATAAACGGTCTTTAATATGGCGGTCGTGCTCCTCCAATACCATATTACGGGATTTGCCCGTTCGGGAAACACCAATTAATATGTCAGACTCGAAATCGGAGAGCTTTCTTTTTCCCTGAGTAAAATTAGCCTCTTTTTCTTCTTTCGTCGGTTGCTGTTCCACAGGCGCAATGTGGTACTTAGCCGGGACGAGACTGTCGGGCAGCATTTTTTAATTTCCTTTAATTTCAACAGGGTGGGGTTGGTAAAGGCGTGAGATTCGTTGACAATAACATGAGGCAATTTTAAAATCAAAAAAAATGGAGCCTACCCATGAACAGCATTTTCTTTACGGTCATCACATTACTATTACTGACCGCTGGTGTGCTTTTATTGATGCAAGAGTTCAATAAAACGAAAGTGTCGAAAGACGCCAGTGAACCGCCGCAACCTGAGTTGATGACAAAAGAGGAAGGAGAAGATCATTTCTCTGTATTGATGAACTCGGTGACACCGGTTTGGTACTGGCGGGTGAACCATGAATATATCGACTTTTTGCACGCGACAATTAAGCGGATGAAAATGTCAGAAATTAATGACACGCCGGGGTTGTTTGAAGCGCAGCGTCGCTGCAGCGACCTGAATTCCGCTGTCTATAAATATTATGACAATATCAAAAAGCGCTGTCTTAATGGCGAGAAAGTCTCGTATTCCGACTTAGACGTATTAAACCTGCGTCAGTGTTTTCGCGAGTTCAGTCTGGAAGCCTATCCGGAGCTGGTGGTATTGGTCTGGCCGGAGTACGCGCGGCCGGAGGTTAACCCGGAAGAGGTGTAGGCGTGGTGTTGGTTAGTTGTTGCAAACAGTGAGCGTCGTTGAGATATACTGCCCGCTGGTTTCGATTGCAGACAGGACCCTATGGAACGCTTTTTTGAAAACGCAATGTACGCCTCTCGCTGGCTACTGGCACCCGTCTATTTTGGCCTTTCCCTGGCACTGGTCGCGCTGAGCATAAAGTTCTTCCAGGAAATTTTTCACGTCTTACCAGACATCTTCTCCATCGCCGAAGCGGACCTGATTCTGGTGCTGTTGTCGCTGGTGGACATGACGCTGGTGGGCGGACTGCTGGTGATGGTGATGTTCTCTGGTTATGAGAACTTCGTTTCCCAGCTTGATATCGCCGAGCACAAAGAGAAGCTCAACTGGCTGGGCAAAATGGATGCCTCGTCGCTGAAGAACAAAGTGGCCGCGTCGATTGTGGCGATCTCCTCTATTCATCTGTTACGCGTGTTTATGGACGCGAAAAACGTCCCGGATAACAAACTGATGTGGTATGTGATCATCCACCTGACGTTTGTGCTGTCTGCGTTTGTGATGGGGTATCTGGATAAGATCAGTAAGAAATAATTTCCCCCTCACCCTAACCCTCTCCCACAGGGAGAGGGCCGGGGTGAGGGCATCAGACCGCACTATTTATCCGACGACGCCTGCCACAGATTCAACTCCCCATCCGCCACATGCTGGTCAATCCGCTTGAGTTCGTCCTGCGTAAAGCGCAGGTTTTCCAGCGCCTGAACGTTCTCCTCCAGCTGTTCCGGACGGCTCGCACCTATCAGCACCGACGTCACGCGTTCATCTTTGAGCAGCCAGCTCAACGCCATCTGCGCCATGGTTTGCCCACGTGCATGCGCCATTTCATTCAGCAGGCGCAGGCTGTTCAGGTTGGCTTCGGTCAGCATTTTTTCCGTCAGGCCGCGCACCTTTTTGCCTTCGCGCTGCATGCGTGAACCTTCAGGAATTCCGTTCAGGTATTTCCCGGTCAGCAGGCCCTGCGCCAGTGGGGTGAAGGCGATACAGCCCGTCCCGTTTGCTTCAAGCGCATCCAGCAAACCGGTCTTGTCGACCCAGCGGTTAAGCAAGTTGTAAGATGGCTGGTGGATCAGCAGCGGGATTTTCCACTCGCGCAGCAGCTCGGCCATTTTCTGCGTGCGCTCGGTTGAGTAGGAGGAGATGCCCACATACAGCGCTTTGCCGCTTTGTACGGCGTGCGCCAGCGCTGAGGCCGTCTCTTCCATTGGCGTGTTTTCATCCACGCGGTGAGAATAGAAAATATCCACATACTCCACGCCCATACGCTTCAGGCTTTGGTCGAGACTGGCGAGCAGATATTTACGTGAACCGCCGGAACCATACGGCCCCGGCCACATGTCGTAGCCCGCTTTGGTGGAGATAATCAGCTCGTCGCGATACGCGGCAAAATCTTCGCGCAGGATGCGGCCAAAATTCTCCTCGGCGCTGCCCGCCGGTGGCCCGTAGTTATTGGCGAGATCAAAATGGGTGATGCCGAGGTCGAAAGCTTTATGCAACAGCGCCCGCTGGGCATCCAGCGGCTGGACGTGACCGAAGCTATGCCACAGTCCCAGTGACAGCGCGGGCAGACGCAGGCCACTTTTCCCGCAGTAGCGGTACTGCATATTCTCATAGCGGCCGGTGTAAGGGTGCCAGGACATGATGTCTCCTTTCTTATAGATGAATTTTCGAAACAGCGTTTTCATTCTGAACTTATCACATCACCCATTACATCACTAAGCGTGGGCATAATGGTTAACGGCAGCTGTGTGACCTGTGAAGCCACACTAATTAAAAATAATCACAAAAGGTTATAATTTCCGCGCTCCCTGCCGATAACGAGAGTAGTACTCGCCTTTGGGCGAACTCACCCTCTCGGCAAGGAAGATTTATGAATATGCTCCGTAATTTCACGATCCGCTTCGTCATGCTGACGATTCTTGGGATCTTTTGTTTAATGTGGGCGGGGGTTGGGCTATACAGCACCTGGTCACTGTCTCGTGTTTCTGATGGTAACGAAGTGGATCGGCAGCTGGTCAAACAGATGACGGTACTCAGTCAGGGTAACGATCAGTATTTCCGATTCGTCACCCGTTTGAGCCGCGCAATGGACGTCAAAGCCGCAGGCGGCACGCCGGACCTGGCCTCTGCCCAACAGGCGCTGGATAACATGAGTAAGAAGCTGGCCGAAATGAAGGCCATCTCCCCCGGTCCCATGGACGAACAGGTTTCTGCTCAGGTCATTAGCAGCTGGCAGGCGCTGCTCGATCAGGGCGTAACCCCGCAGATGCAGCAGGCTAAGCAGTCGCTGGACGGCTATCGTCAGCAGGCCAACAACGTCACGCCACCGCTGAGCCGCGCGTTTGGTGCCGCGGCGGAAAACTTTAACAACGCCGCCGCGAAGTCGCTCGACAGCACCCGCGTGGTGGTGGACGGCCTGACCAGCATGACCCGCACGGTGATTATCGTCGCCACGATTATTGGCCTGCTGATCCTGCTTTTCACCGACCGTTACCTGGTGGCGATGCTGGTGAAACCGCTGGCTCGTATTCGCCAGCAGTTCCGCCAGATTGCCCAGGGCGATCTCAGCCAGCCGATTGAGCCGTTTGGCCGCAACTGCGTGGGACAGCTGGTTCCCTTACTGAGCGCCATGCAGGACAGCCTGCGTGAAGCGGTCAGCACCATCCGCTCCGGCAGCGAAAATATCTGGCGCGGTGCGACGGAGATCTCCAGCGGGAACAACGATCTCTCGTCCCGCACGGAAGAGCAGGCCGCCGCGCTGGAAGAGACCGCCGCGAGTATGGAGCAGCTTACGGCGACGGTAAAACTGAACGCTGAAAGCGCACGTCAGGCCAGCGAGCTGGCGGACGTGGCTTCGACGACCGCCAGCCGTGGGGGTTCGCTGGTAGAAGACGTGGTCACCACCATGAGCGGTATTTCTGACAGTTCGAAGAAGATCGCGGAAATTACCACCGTGATTAACAGCATTGCGTTCCAGACCAATATTCTGGCGCTCAACGCAGCGGTTGAAGCAGCGCGCGCAGGGGAACAGGGTCGTGGCTTCGCCGTGGTTGCGGGTGAAGTGCGTAATCTGGCCAGCCGCAGCGCCAATGCCGCAAAAGAGATTGAAGGGCTGATCGCGGACTCCGTTTCCCGCGTCGAGCAGGGCGCGCAGCTGGTGAACGACACCGGCACGACGATGGAAGCGATTCTGCGCGACGTGACCGAAGTGACGACCATCATGAAGCAAATTGCGTCTGCGTCAGAAGAGCAAAGTAAGGGCATTTCTCAGGTGGGCATCGCTATCACCCAGATGGATGGCGTCACCCAACAGAACGCCTCGCTGGTGGAGCAGGTCTCTGCCGCTGCCGCAGCCCTGGAGCGCCAGACTGAAGAGCTTCAGCGCTCGGTGCAAAAATTCCGCCTCACCGCATAGCCTTATCGGGTCGGGTCGCCTGTCGCGGCCTGACCCCTTATCCCCCTGAAAGACGATCCCGCTGAATCACCTGCGTCACCTGTGACAGCTGGCCTATCCTTACCTCACTTGACCGCTGGAATTTGCTTTTATCAATCAGCAGCAGCGACTGGCTTGCGCGGCTTAACAGCAGTGATTTAAAGACCGCGTTATGCTTCACCGGATCCCACAGCGTGCCCTGCTCATCAACGCCTTCGCAGGAGAAGATAAACAGGTCAATCTCCAGCCCTTTAAGCTGTGTAAGCAGCGCCGGATTGACGTAGCAGCGATACTTGCGATCAAGCGTGCCGCCGGAGCAGATAAGCGTGATCCGCTCGCGTTTTGCCATCTCATGACAGATCGGCAGGCTATTGGTAAAGACGGTGAGTTCGATATCCGGGAGCTGGCGCGCCAGGTGAAAGCAGGTCGAACTGGCATCGAGGGCGATGGTCATCCCTTCGCTGATCCAGTCCAGCGCGTGACGGGCGATATCGACTTTATCGGCGTAATGGCTTTTTAAGCGCGCGCCAAACGGCTCTCCGCTGTCGCGGCTGTTCGGATGGATAAGCCGCGCGCGGCCGTGCTGGCGCAGGATCTTACCCTGCTGCTGAAGGGCATTCAGATCGCGACGGATCGTCTCCCTGCTGACGGCGAGTGTTTCTGCCAGCGCGTCAGTGGTTAGCCAGTCGCAGCAGCCCAGCAGTTTAAGAATGTTCTGCTGTCGGGTCAGCTTCATGCGTCAGCCCATTCTGATAGAAATAAAAATGATTCTTGCTAGTTTATCGGGACTTGTAAATATGCCGTTGAAAAACGAGAGGATATAAAGCGAGAGAACGCCGGGCAAGCACCGTAGCGCCCGGCGTAAATTATCAGTGCGTGGCTTCACCAATCAGTGCGCCAGCGCCTGCGCCAACGGCTGCACCTTTCAGTACGCTATTGCCCGTCACTGCTGCTGTACCCGCCCCAACGACTGCGCCCACGGTACCGCCCTTACGCGCATCTTTGCCTTTTTCACCGTTTTTAAACATGGCACCCGTACCCGCACCAACGACCGCGCCGCCTACTGTGGATTTCAGGTCTTTGCCCGTCGCGGCACCAATCGCCGCACCGGCAACGGCGCCAGCGGCAGTTTTGTCCATCGCCATACCCGAGGTAGAAATAATGAGGGTGCTGATAACCAGCGCTGTTTTGATGAATTTCATAACAGATCCTTTGTAATAGCTGTTGGTTGATACTTCGCTTCTCACGGCCAGGCGTGAGAGAAGAGGGCGAATAGTGCCAGTAATACCGGCTCAACCTTTAAGCTAATCATGCCCTGGGCAAGGATCGTTATTACCGGGCGGTGGCCCGCCCGGCAGAGCGTCAGGCCTGACGCTTATCTTCCGTATTCGTCTCGAAGTCGCTCGCCGCGTGGCGTTCGTGGAGCTGCTCGTTCAGCTCGCCGCTGGTGCGGTTAACGATGCGTCCGCGCTTAACGGCATGGCGATTCGCCACGTCTTTCGCCCAGCGCTGCACGTGAGTGTACTTCTCTGCATCCAGGAATTCGGCGGCGTTATAAACGCTACCCAGCGCCACGCAGCCGAACCATGGCCAGATGGCGATATCCGCGATGGTGTACTCCTCGCCCGCCACGTAACGACCGCGCGCCAGCTGTTTATCCAGCACGTCAAACAGGCGCTTGGCTTCCATGGTGAAGCGGTCAATCGCGTACTCAATTTTCACCGGCGCGTAGTTGTAGAAGTGGCCAAAGCCGCCGCCGAGGAACGGCGCCGCGCCCTGGAGCCAGAACAGCCAGTTCAGCGTCTCGGTGCGTCCCGCCGGATCTTTCGGCAGGAAGTGACCGAACTTCTCTGCCAGATAAAGCAGGATATTGCCGGATTCAAATACGCGCGTTGGCGGGGTCGTGGAGTGGTCGCGAAGCGCCGGTATTTTCGAGTTCGGGTTCACGTCAACAAAGCCGCTGGAGAACTGGTCGCCCTCGCCGATGCGGATCAGCCATGCGTCATACTCCGCGCCCGTCACGCCCAGCGCCAGCAGCTCTTCGAGCATGATCGTCACTTTCTGGCCGTTAGGTGTCCCCAGCGAGTAGAGCTGCAGCGGGTGAGAGCCGACAGGAAGATCTTTCTCATGCGTTGCGCCGGAAATCGGACGGTTGATGTTGGCGAACGCGCCGCCGCCGTTTTTATTCCATTCCCACACTTTCGGTGGCTGATACGTGTTGTCTGACATGTTGGCCTGCCTTTTTAGTGATGTGTTGAGGGAGTTTAGCAGGAGATGAACCTACCGTTTAACGATGTGAGCGCAATGGTCAGGGGAGGTGTATGATAAATCCACCTCTGTCAGGTTAATTACAACGTGCAGACGACGACAACCCTTAAAAATATTGCCGCCTGCCTGTTTTAGGTTGGATACATGCGTAAAGGAAAGTTAAGCAGTGATGCGCCATTCGGGACGTTGTTAGGCTATGCGCCCGGTGGCGTGGCGATTTACTCTTCAAATTACGGCAGTCTGGACCCGCGAAAATACCCGGAAGACGCAGATTTTCGCAGCTATATCGGCAACGAATACATGGGCCACAAGTGGCAGTGCGTTGAGTTTGCCCGCCGTTTCCTGTTCCTCAACTATGGCTTTGTGTTTACCGACGTCGGCATGGCGTGGGAAATCTTCTCCCTGCGCTTTTTGCGTCAGGTGGTGAACGATAACATCCTGCCCCTTCAGGCTTTTGCCAACGGTTCGAAACGCGCGCCGCGCGCCGGGGCGCTGCTGATCTGGCAAAAGGGCGGCGAGTTTCACGAGACCGGCCACGTGGCGGTGATCACCCAGCTTCTGGACGATAGGGTGCGTATTGCGGAGCAGAACGTGATTCACTCCCCGCTGCCGCTCGGGCAGCAGTGGACGCGCGAGCTGCGTCTGAGCGTGGAGAACGGGTGTTATACCATCCATGACACCTTCAACGACACGGAGATCCTCGGCTGGATGATCCAGACCGACGACACGGAACACAGCATTCCCCAGCCGGAAATCGACGGCGAACTGCTGAAAATCAGCGGTGCGCGGCTGAAAAACAAACGTCAGTTCGACGGAAAATGGCTTAACGAAAATGACGCGCTGCAGCAGGCGTATATCCGCGCCAACGGCCATGTGATCAACAAAGATCCCTGCCAGTACTTCACCATTACCGAAAGCGCCGAGCAGGAGCTGATCAAGGCCACCAACGAACTGCACCTGATGTACCTGCACGCGACGGACAAGGTGCTGAAAGACGACAGCCTGCTGGCGCTTTTCGACATCCCGAAAATCCTCTGGCCGCGCCTGCGCCTCTCCTGGCAGTGGCGTCGCCACCATATGATCACCGGTCGTATGGATTTCTGCATGGATGAGCGCGGCATTAAGGTTTACGAGTACAACGCGGACTCCGCGTCCTGTCACACGGAAGGCGGGCTGATCCTCGAAGAGTGGGTCAAAAACGGCTATCGCGGTAACGGGCATAACCCGGCGGAAGGGCTGCTGGAAGAGCTGACCGGCGCATGGAAGCACAGCCACGCGCGGCCGTTCGTGCACATCATGCAGGACAACGATGTCGAAGAGGACTATCACGCGCTCTTTATTCAGCGTTCGCTGATGCAGGCCGGGTTCGAGACCAAAATCCTGCACGGGCTGGAGGCGCTCAGCTGGGATGCCGCCGGACAGTTGATTGACGATGAAGGCCGCCACGTCAACTGCGTGTGGAAAACCTGGGCATGGGAAACGGCGATAGAGCAGATCCGCGAGGTCAGCGAAACCGAATACGCCGCCGTGCCGATCCGCACCGGGCATCCCGAGGGCGAGGTGCGCCTGATTGATGTTCTGCTGCGCCCGGAGGTGCTGGTCTTCGAACCGCTGTGGACCGTGATTCCCGGCAACAAGGCGATTCTGCCGGTGCTGTGGCAGCTGTTCCCGAACCATCGCTACCTGCTCGATACCGATTTTGAGGTGAACGAACTGCTCAAGCAGACCGGCTATGCCGTTAAGCCGATTGCCGGACGCTGCGGCAGCAATATCGATCTCATCAGCGCCCAGGACGAACTGCTGGACAAATCCAGCGGCAAGTTTGTTGACCGTAAAAACATCTATCAGCAGCTGTGGTGCCTGCCGAAGGTCGACGGCAAATACATACAGGTCTGTACCTTTACCGTGGGCGGGAACTACGGCGGAACCTGCCTGCGCGGCGATGACTCGCTGGTGGTGAAGAAAGAGAGCGATATCGAGCCGCTGATTGTGGTGAAGGACTCGCTATAAAAATACCCCCGCAGGGTATCCTGCGGGGGCTTTTCGTTACTGTTCTTCCTCTTCCAGCTGCTCGCTTACCTTCAGATCGATGATGCGGCCAATCCGATCGTGATACACCGTCAGCAGGTTGTACTGGCTCATCTCGGAGATGATCTGCGGTGAGACATTAAAGCTGCGGGCCAGCTCCTCCTGGTGAAAATAGCCCGGCTGACGCCGCCTCACGTGGGCGCGGCGGCGGTTGTACTGATACCACAAAATCAGCAGCCAGCCGTTGAGCGCGGCGAACAGTAAATAGATCAACACCGTATTAAAGGACGCAATAATGACGCCCCAGCGGTGGTCGCTCTCATCCGTGAGCTGCATCCAGAGCCGGGCATACAGGAAAAACAGAAATCCTCCCCACGCCACCAGCGTTAACGCGGCATCGAAAAGACGTGGCAATAGCCGATGCTCGGTCAAAATTAAGGTATTTTCGTTCATTGAAGGCTTCCTTTTCCCCGGTCCGGACTGATCCAGCGCGCGCGGGCACGCTGGCGTTTAAGCATGACTTTTGGAAATGCGACGAGGGTGGTAAACAGGCCGATCATCCAGTACACCATCGGGAACCAGATCACCCAGAAAAGCGAGCTGGCCACTCTTCGTTCATAGCGCCGCTCGATGTACAGGCTGACCAGGAACTGCAACAGGCACATCACCCCCAGTAGCAGCCCGGTAAACTCCGGTGGAAAAAGGCTCTCCACGGTCAGCCTGGCGGGAATAGGCGCGACATGGCTGATGATGAACAGCAGCACCGTCATCGCGTACGCGAAGGCCCACAGCGTTGACAGCGCGTACTCCATAAACAGGGGCCACATGCGGTGATGCTCCCAGCGCACAATCCTGCGAAGGTTGACCAGAAACACCTCCGCGCCTCCCTGGGCCCAGCGCAGACGCTGTTTCCACAGGCCCTTCAGCGTCTCCGGCATCAGGATCCAGCACAGCGCTCGCGGCTCGAAGAAGATATCCCAGTGGCGCAGCTGGAGCTTCCAGCTGATGTCGATGTCTTCGGTGATCATGTCCGGGCTCCAGTACCCGACGTCTGCCAGCGCCTGTCGGCGAAAGGCGGCGATGACGCCGGAGACGGTAAAGACCCGGCCATAGATCCGCTGCGTCCGCTTAATGAGCCCAATGATGGAGGAGAACTCACCCACCTGAATGCGGCCAATCAGCGTGGAGCGCGTGCGAATGCGCGGGTTCCCGGTAACCGCGCCGACGTGGGGGTACTGAATCAGCGGTGCCACCAGATACGCCGCCGTATCGCGATCGAGAAGAGCATCGCCGTCAATGCAGACCAGCAGATCGCCCCGGGCCGCTGCCGCCCCGGCTTTGAGCGCCAGCGCTTTCCCCTGGTTCTCCGCGAGGTTAATCACCCGCAGGCGCGGCTGTTCCTGCGCCAGCGCCTGCAATACCTCCGCCGTGTTGTCAGACGAGCCGTCGTTGATGGCGATAACTTCGATATTTTCATACCGCTGCTCCAGCGCGGCGCTGATGGTCTCCCGCGCATTTCGTCCCTCGTTGAAGCAGGGGATAAGAATGGAGATGAGCGGCTCACCGGCGAGCGTCGGGGCAGGCGTGTCTTTATCCCACGACCAGTGGCGTTCAAGCTGATACCAGAAATAGAGGCCGCCGGTTATCCAGAGCACCGACATGAACAGCGGCCAGAAGAACACAAAATCCAGAATCAGTTCGCCGGTAAAGAGGGCGGCCACGCCCAACGGCAACCCGAATACCAGACATAAAATAGAGAATGCGATAATGCGATCAGTCATTGTCAGGGTACCAGTACGAAGAAAATTCAGGCCTGATGCGTGAGATATCAGGTTGGTTGTTGAGGAAGTCGTCGGGGTAGTAACCGTAATTTTTGACGCCGTTCAGCTGGAGCACGCGCATCCACTGCGCAAGCTGGCTATCGGCAACGGCGTGCTGCGGTTTCTGGTCCCAGTCCCTGGCCTGCAGCTCGAAAATCGTTTTATCGAGCGCGCCGGGGCGGGTGGCGACCGCGTTAACCAGACGCGTCAGCCAGGCATCGCTCTCGTCTGCCGGAACGGACTCCATCAGCGGCATGGCCATCGGTACCGTCCAGTCATACTCCGCCAGAAAATCATCAAGATTCTGCGCGAACCACGCTTCGCTTTCGGGCTGCAGAATGGGTAAGGCGAACATGTTGCGGGCAGTTTTTATCTGCGGGCCGCGGATGTTTTTCACCGCCTGGCTCAGAGTGCGGGTAAAGCCGATAAGCCGCTGGCTCTTCTGGCGAGTCGTGTCCTGTCCGGCATTGTCCACGTCCGTCAGCGCCGCATCGTCATGGAACAAAATCCCATTGAAGCTGGCATAGCGGGCCAGATCTTCATAGATGTCCGTCACCTGCTGGCGCACCTGCGGATCCCACGGGGAGAGCCGGATATAGGGCTCAGTGGCTTCGCGCAGCTGGCCGGTTTGACGATCCCGGCGCTGCACGCGCGGCAGGGAAGGATCGAGATCGAACGAGAGCACCGGCATCCACGCGAAGACTTTTACCCCCGCGCGGGTTTGTAGCTGCCAGGCGACAAAATTAAAGAGATCGGCCCGAACCGGCAAACGACGGTTGGGGAAATAGAGCGCCGTGATCCTGCCGTCGCCCTGCGGGTCGGCAAACGCCTGCAGGAAAACATGGCTGATTTTCATGTCATAGACCCGCTGGATCAGCCTGTTGATGTTTTGGGTCTGCTGGGTCGGATCGGGATCGTAAACGTAGTCGAGATCGACGTGCATGACGCGCACGGGATCGTGCTCCTGAACCTGGCTGACCGTACTGGCAAACGCCTTGAGCGAGGGATTTCCGGCGATCAGCAGGCGGGGGATGTTGCCCAGATCCTGCACATTCCCCAGCCCGTCCTCAAGGGTAAAGGCCAGCTGGTAACCCTGCTGTCTGGCGATAGCGAGCGAGGTACCGCTGGCGGCGCCGTAAGGCCAGACCCAGGCGCGCGGCGCTTTGCCCGTCACCTGCGTGATTTTTTCAGTCACTTTGCGAACGTCATCGCCGATCCGCTGGTTGAACTGCTGGTCAGTTTCATAGCGGCCCGTTGCTTTGTCATAAAAGCGGTTGGCGATCGCCGGTTCCCGGCTGCCCTGCGGGTTGGCCGGAATGCCGTAATGCGAGGCCCAGGTATGCGAGCCGATCTCAATCAGCGGTGACTGGCTGAGCTCGCGCACCATGTCCCACGTCGCAAAGCGATCCCGGGGCGTCATCAGGCCGCCAAAATTCACCTTTTGATTCGCTGGCGTATCGACCCAACTGCCCACCGGCGCCCACAGCGCAGGGACGTTCCACGCCTGAAGCAGCGGCCAGACGCGGGTGTAGAAGCTGCTGTAACCGTCGTCAAAGCTGAGCAGAACGGCCTTTGGCGGCAGCGTTTTTTTCCCGTCATGCGCATCGAGAATGTCCTGCACGCTGATGGCGTGATAGCCGTTGTGCAGAAGCCAGCTTATCTGCTCGTTCAACGCGCTGGTGCGAACGGAGAGGTAGCGCTGGTCGGCGGCATCATCTTCTACGTCGTGATAGGCCAGGACCAGAAACTGGTTCTTCGGCCAGGGTTTACTTGCCTCCTGCTGCGGCCGCGCTTTGGGCGCAATGAACGAGATCGCCTGCGCGCAGACGCTCGCGCTGAGGCAGAGCCAGCCGAGGAGTATCAGGCTCACGGAAAAACGTGTGTTCAGCATATTCATCCTTAAAAGCGTAAAGTCGCGTCAAACGTGACGGAGAGGTTGCTCTCGCGTTTGCCGTCGTAAGGGCGCTTATCCCAGTTCAGCATCACGCCGGTATCGATAACGTTGTTCCACTGAACGCGTTGCCCGTAACCCAGCAGGGCGATCGCGCCAGCGGACTGATTTTTCTGCCAGTAGCTGCCGCCTCCCGCCACGAACTGCTGGCTCCAGAGGGTGTCGTAATGGCGATACATCTCATGGTCAACGGCCAGGGCAGCCGTCACGGACAGATCCCGCGCCGGGTTGTAATAGAGCGTGTCCCGCAGGCTGTTTTTACTGGCGGCGATCCCCGGTTCGAGATCCAGCGTCAGGGACGGGGTCTGCCAGAGACGCTCCTTACCCGTGAGGGTGTATTCCTGGCGACGGTTACGATCGGAGAAGCGGCTGAGGGCGGCGCTGAACTGGTACTCACGCCGCTCGTTTTGGTACCAGCGCACTCCGCCTTCACCCCGGTTGGCGCTAATTCCATTGCGTAACGCCCGAAGGGGCGTGGTGCGTGACAGGCGCTCAAGGCTGCCGCTGACCTGCCAGCTATCGGTCGCAAAGTACGTCGTTGAGAGGCGAGCGCCCGGCTTGTTTTCACCGTGATAGCGGTTGCTGGAGAGTTCGGCTTCGAGCTGGAGGTCGCGTGGCCGCCATTCGACGCCGCCCAAAAGGTGACGGCTTGTGCCTTTGCCTTCTTCGAAATTACTCTGCGCATAGCGGGTGCCCGCAAACAGCCGCCAGTTATCCGCTACGGGTGGGCCATAGAGCGTGGCGTCCCAGTTCAGGTCGTGTGTACCGCTGACGGGGTTATCGGAGTGCAAGCCCTTGCCCGCGTTGAGGCGCAGTTCGGACATGTGGTGGACCGTTCGGAGCCTGTCGAGACGCCTGGCGCTGCGGTCGGCGGGCGCGCGAGCCAGCACGTCGTCGGCCAGTAAATCCATCTGTCGCCACTCCTGTAGGTCCATCGCAACGTAGGCCTGCTGTTGCTCTAGCTCTGTATTGGACGGCTCCAGCGCCTCCGTCGTTTTCAGCTTTTGCTCGGCCGCGCGCGGCAGGCCCCGCGCCTGAAGCAGGGTGGCGTAGTCAATCTGTAAACCCTGATTGCCCGGCGCCGTTGTCGCCAGACGGTGCGCCAGCGTTTCGGCTTCCGGCAGGGCATTCGTCGCCAGCAAATAGTTAAAACGGAGCGACTGACCGGTAAGCCACCTGTCGTTCGGCTGAGGGGTAGGGGAGCCGAAATCGTAACGGGTCCAGGGGACGTCGCGGGTCTGGCGCTCAACGTACTGGCGGGCGGCCTGGTACTCTCCCGTATCCAGCCAGGCGTAAAAAAGCGCGTGCTCCTCATCCTGCGGGTCGGAAGCATATTGCGGATAGCGTTGCAGAAGCGCGAAGGCGGCGGCCGCGTTTTTCTCCTGCAGATACGCGGAGATGACCCAGCCAATTGCCCAGCCCGGCACCGGATGCTGGGCTGCCGTAAGATCCTGATATTCGCTTATCACCTTTGGGTAATCAGCATGGGCGTACAGCGCGCCAAGCCTGTCGATACGCGCAAGGACGATGTCTTCCGCCGCCTGCGGCTCGTTTTGCCAGCGAGCAAGCAGGGTGTCGTAACGATTCAGCGCGGATTGCGCAAGCTGCAGGCGTTCCTTTTCTGTTCTGCCAGGCACATCGGCAAGGCGAACCCGTTCGGCGGCGGCATTGCGCTCAAGACGTCGACGCTCCGCGGGGGACAGCGCCACCTTTTGTGAAAGCTGGAGCGCGGGGGTATTCACCCGGCTATCCGTTAGCGCGTCGATCAGCTCGCTGAGGAGCGCTTTATTCTCCGGTGCGATATTCAGCGCGCGCGTGTCTGCCAGAAGCCGATCCCAGCTTTTCCCCTGGCGTAACCAGACATAGGAGAGCGTCTGAAGATGCGCCTGAGAGGGATTTTCCGCCACCAGCCGTCGGGCTTCCTGCAGGGCAAGCGTATCCATGCGGGCATCGGCCAGGGTTTTTATATAGCCGATACGATAATCGTCGTTATCCGGCGCAAGGCTACGCGCCTCTTTCCAGAGCGCCAGGGCTGGCTGCCACGCTTTTTGATTTCGCCTGGATTGCGCGACGGCAGCAACGCCGCGGGCAGGCAGCGGCATATAAATGCCGTAACGCTGCCAGACCTGAATAACCTCGTCATCATGACCCGCCCAGGCTGCCACCTGTAACCAGTCCGCAACGTGTTCAGGTGTCAGGGCATGCTGCTGCTGATAACGCTGAAGATAATCGAGAAACGGCGTGTAATTACCGTTACGCGCCTGTTGAATCTGTTGCTCATAAACGGATTCAGTCGCCTGAGCCAGAACAGGAAAGAGGAATAATAGGAACAATAATGTTGGGGTGCGATAAAAGAATAACGTATTGAAGCGAAGCGATCTTTCCATATCTATTTGCCATTTGTTTATCGTGAATCCATTGCATAACACGGCCGCCTTTAAACTCAGCGTTAAAGGCCATAAATGAGAACATTAAATCTAAATGCAGTGATGTCGTGGGATACTTACCTAAAGGTAATTATGGATCCTTATCTCAGGGGATTGGGTGAAAGCTAATGTACACCTGATATGTTGCCTGATAAATATGTTGAAAAGCGGGTTTATCGTTTTGAGATAATTCTGTATCGAGCGGTTTTTAACGTTTTTATTGAATTGATGGTTTATTTGTAACTCATTGAAAGTTATTTGTTTTATTTTTATTGTGACAGCCTGGTATATATTTTTTATGCGGTTTTGCTGTGTCAATTAAAGTACTTTCTGGTACATATTTGGGAAGTTTCATGACAAAAATTCTTAATGTTTAGCGAAGTGACTTTTCTGCGATTGTTTTTTATTTATAATTAATGGCAGGCATTGAATGATAGTCTACAGGAAGTCTTTCTCATCAATGTCTGTATTGAGGGATATCCAAAGCCAGAATACATTTATCGTTAAAATAACAGCGCTATAAAACGAAGGCGGCCTTCTTTCTGAAGGATCGTTCTTGCTTTAATCTAAAAGGGATGGTTAGTGGCAACTTCAATAGTGTTAGTGACTCAGGATCGCTACCTTGTGAGGGGGATGCGGATTTTTTTTCCGGATATTATCCTGCTCGACAAGATTGACAGAAACATATTTGATAACGGTGCAGATGAATATTCTGTGTTGATTGATAGCCGTGCTCCGCTCCGTTTATATGATTACCTGATACGCCATCCGGCCAGAACGAAAAAAACAATCTGCTGCGTTATGCTTGATATGCGACACCGCGAGGAGAATCTGCTCAGTATGAAGTTATTTATGAACACGTCGCTCACCGCGCCGGATATGGCCTCGCTGTTTAATCTGATTCTTAATATGAAGGGCAGACGCCTGACCACGAGGTGGCTACTGAATTTACGGCCTGGCACGCACGAAGCGATCATGTTGCGGTTGCTGAGGGCAGGGATGTCGATGGAAGCCATTGCCGAGGAGCTGAATACGTCGGTGAAAAGCCTCTATCGCAAACGAACGACGCTCTCGGAACGCCTGGGAGTGGAGAACTTCAACGAGGCGTGTTTGTTTATCTTTAAAAACAAACTGCTGGACGCAGGTGGGAACGATCCCTGAATTCTTGAGTGCCCAAAAGCAAGAACCCGCCACAAGGGCGGGTTCGTTTAATAGAAATGATTCAGAACGACCAGCGCAGATTCGCGTTAACCGAGTTGACGCGGGTATCCGCACCATATTGCCCCTGATAACCCACATCCAGCGTCGCCGCTCGCGACAGCTGTACGCTCACGCCGATATCACCCACCATCACGTCCTCATCCACGGCCTGACCCTGGGTAATAAACGCGTCGCTGCCCGCAAACGCCATGCGCGAAGAGGTGTTCTTATCGCCATAGGCGTGCTGCCAGCCCAACGAACCGTAGAGGTTAACGTTCTTCGGCAGCTCGGTCACACCGCGCACCCCGAGGGTGGAATAGAAGGTGTTCATCGTTTCGTTACGTACGCTCAGTGCGGCGGCACCGCCGTCTTCCCTGAAGCTGTCGGTATGCAGTCGGACGTACGATAAATTGACGAACGGCTCAATATTCATATCAGGCTGGCCGAAACGGTAGCCCGCTTCGGTGAACGCCAGCAGCGAGTTGGCGTCGTAATCCGACTTCAGACGATCCGAGAAGCCGCTGAAATCAACAGTGCGCTCGCCTTCGATTTTGTGCCAGGTATAACCCAGCGCGCCGCGCAGGGAGAACGCATCCTGTTGACCCGCTGCATACAGGCCAAGATGGTAGTTGTCGGTATCCGTTGAGGAACGACGGCTATCGACGTCGTAATCACCGCGGCTGTAGCCGAAGTAGCCACCGACACGCACGTTATGATCCGCCAGCTTGCGATCTGCCCCCAGCAGGAAGCCGGTGGTATTGCCGTCCAGCTTGCCCACGTTACCGTCGCCGTTGTTTCGGCTCCATGAACTGAAGGTCTGACCCCAGACGCCGTTATTTTGCGGCTCCGGCTGCTGCACCAGCGACATCGCTAACGGTGGTATCGGCAGGCTGTCGTTATCAAATGCGCGCTGCATACGCTGGTTTAACACGTTAAACACCTGCGTGCTGCCCGCGATCAGGTTGGACTGCATTGACGGATAAACTTCACCGGACAGCTGGTTGAACGCCTCGCGCGCTTCCGGCGCGCTCAGCACCAGCAGCGAGTTGTACAGCGCCAGCGACGGGCCGCTTTGCGTCAGCGTAGAGAGCGCACCGGCGGTATTCCACTGGTTGCTGCTTTTGGCCACGGTCTGGAAAATGCCCGGCTTGCCGCTGCCCGGGTTTTCACCGCCAGGATTCTCACCGCCCGGGTTTTCGCCTCCCGGGTTTTCACCTCCCGGGTTTTCACCTCCCGGGTTTTCACCTCCCGGATTCTCGCCGCCGGTCTCTTTTTGGGCGATGGTCAGATCAACGGCGTTGGTGCCCTGCTTGAGCGCCACGTCCAGGAAGGCAGATTTGGAGATCGCCCCCGCGAACTGACCGTCAATTCCCCCGTCGGAGGTTAAAATGCGATAGCTTTGACCCGTTTTGTAGCTGGTTTGCGGATCCAGCGCGGTGACCTGTACCTGAGCCTGATTGCTGATGGTGGTTTTGCCCGATACCAGCAGCTGGTCGCTGCGACCATCTCCGGCGATATCAACATCATAGAAGGATTCGCCGATAAAGTTCAGATAGCGTTTCAGCGTCAACGTACCGATATTGCCGTCACCGGGCGAGATATGCCCGCCGGACAGGATCTCGGTCTGGCCCAGCGTGCCGTTCCCTCCCAGCGTGCCGCCGGCTTTGATTGACGCGGCGCTACTGTAGCCCAGCCCGTTGCTAACGTCGGATCCCGCCGTCGCGTTGAGGATCAGCGTTCCGCCGTTCTCGGCGCTAAGGGTCTGAATATCAAAAATATCGTCTTCTGGCTGGGTGTTGATATTGCTGGCAATAATGACTTTGCCACCGCGCGCGGTCACGTTCGCCTGCAGGGCTGAAAGATCGCCGTTAAGCGTTGTCTGCCCGGAGGTATTGATCACCTCACCTTCACCGCTCATCGTGTTGCTGAAGACGTAATTTCCGTCGGTATGGTTGAAGTAGACATAGCTGCCGAACAGCCCGCCGCGCAGGCTGATTGCCGTATTCGCATCGAGCGTACCCGCGCCGCCCGCGGTGCCAAGCGTTGGCTCAGTTAAACCCGTGCCGGTGTCCATGTTGCCGCGGCTGCCGATGATGAGTGCACCCCGGTTCGAACCGGAACCCGAAGTCCCCACGATCAGCGTATTGCTGCCAGCGGAAAATGAACCGCCGTCAATCACAGACAGCACGCCATTGCCATAATCGCCCACGCTCACGCTGCTGCCGCTGGTAAAGCGCGAGTCTTTGCCCGCAATAACCAGCTCGGCGGTTTTACCCGCCCCGGAGACGCCCGCCACCTGCGCGCCGCCAACGTTAACCGTTCCACCGTTCAGCACGTCCAGGTCGCCATAAAGCGTCAATGTACGGCCAACATTCCACTGTGAGCCGCTCCCCGTGACGGTGGCTTTCGGGCTCAGCGTGTCGGTTTCACCCGGCCCGGTACCATTGCCAATGCGCGCATCGTAGGCAGTGCTGAGCGCCGCGCCGTCTTCAATCGCCAGCGTGGAGCGTGCCCCCAGATCGGTGCCTACGCTGAGAAAATTACTGGTCACGCGAGAACCCGCACCCGTGGCGATAAGGTGGCTGTCGTAGCCGCGGGTGGTGCCGACAACGATCTCCTTCGCGCTCGCCAGCGCGCCCTCTTCGACACGCAGGGTGCCGAGGCCAAGATTAAGGTCACCGCGCAGGACGTACCGATCGTTCACCGCGTTAAGCTCAGCGTTTGGCCCACGAACCGTGACCACGCTTTCATAAATTTGGCCATCGAACAGTCGACCGATATTGATGTTATAGGCGGTGATTTTGCCATTATCGATCAGCAGGTTTCCGCGTTGATTACGTCCAACGTAAACATCTCCGGTGTAACCCAGCGTTTCGGTAATACGCGCGTCGCCATCAAAAATTGCATCGGCTGCATGTGCGAAATCGGCAGGTGAAAGCAGTAACAGCGGCGCGGAAAATAGAGCGAGGTAAAGTCTGGAAAGCGGCGTCTTAACCGCTAAAGCATTCGATGTAGAGTTATTCACGGGCTATCTCCGTACTCATTAGCGTGATGTCTGGAAAATCGTTTTTATGAAAACTCAGATACGTCAGAAAATATAAAAGGCGTTATTTATGTACGCCTTTTGATTTGGATTTAATTATTTATGAGTGACGACAGGGGTACAGGTTGGCGCGCTGAGTGTCGGTGCGGATCCTAAAATCCCCGGCATCATCATTGATGAGCAATCGAAAATACGCCCTTTTTCCGTCGTGGCGCGATAAGACAGCTTTTGTCCACCCAGTGCGTCCGGCTGGGCGCCATTAACATTGGTCACGGTTATTTCATCCGATGAGCCCAGCCCCAGCATTTTAGCGGTCTCCGCCTGCAGGAGTGGAATAGCCTGATCGGTTTTCAGCGTGGAACAACCGGTTAGCATCAACGTAACGGTTAAAAAGACGAGAGGTTTTTTCATAAATTATCCTTGATATCCAATCAGTTAATTTCACTGATTGTATTTATGTTTTCATTTACTCAAATCAGCGAATAATATATTTCCCTTTCCTAATCGAAAAAACCCTCCTAAAGTAGGGTGGGTAGATAATAATTCATCTGTACTCTCAGATATGCGAAGGTTAAAGGAGGACCCTTTGGGACAGAATTATGCGTTGGTCGTTGATGACCATCCATTGGTAGCTAGCGGCATCGCCAATTATCTGATTACACATTGCCAATTTAAGCAGGCGTATGTGGTGACGAATGAAGACGATTGCTACCGTCAAATTAGGGATAATGGCCCGCCACGTTTGCTGGTAATCGATTTTTGGCTCTCGTCCGGAACGGCGTTGAAATTACTCAAAGAAGTGAAACAACTTTACCCACAGATACGACTCCTGGTGGTCAGCGGGGATGACAATAATGATCTCTGGCGGAAAGTCCATGCCGCCGGGGGGCACGGTTTTGTATTGAAAAGCGAACCGCCTGAAATGTTCTCACAGGCCGTTTTCGCACTCACTAATAATTTGACGTGGTTCCCTGATGGAAGCGAAATTTCCGTTCAGTCGAATAATGACAAGTTAAGTAAATTTAACTTAACGCCGCGGCAAATAGATGTATTAAATATGATTATGCGTGGCCTGCCAAATAAAAGAATTGCCGCGCAGCTTTCAATTTCTGAGCCCACGGTCAAAGAACACATCAGCAATATATTGAAAAAGATAGGTGTTAACAGCAGGGTAGAGGCCATCACGCTTCTGCATGGTAAGCAGGAACCGTCGGAATGAGGTTTTTCCAGAGCTTACAGAACGAGGGTATCTCTCCTCCGGCGCAGATCCGTTTGCTAAACAACACCTTTCTGCGGCTGGTGTTTAGCTTTAGCGCAGTGCCCTTTGTCGGGATCCCTTTCGCCATCTGGATTTATATGCTTGGGGATGACCTTGGCCCAACGATTACCTGGATAACCATTTATCTGCTATGTGCAGTGGCGATACGAATATTGCATCGACGCTATCAGCGCGAAGCGAAAGACAATATTGAAAAGGACGTGCTGCGACGCTGGCTTCCGCGTATTAATAATATCGCCTTTATTCACGGGCTGGGCATTTCATCACTCTATTTAATTACCCCGCAGACGCAGAACTTTGACTTTTTCCTGCTCCTTAATATCAGCATCGCCGCTATCGTCGCCGCCAATGCGACACATCTGACGCCGGTCATCAGCACCTTTACGCGCTTTTTCTTCGCCTCCTGGGGGGTGCTGAACCTCGGCATTATCTGGCGGTTGGATGAGTTGATGTTCATCGTGCTCATGCTGAATCTGCTTTACGGCTTCGCGATTTACCGCCATGCATTAACGTCACACGCGTTCTTTATACAGCAAGCGCTTCTTGAGGAAAAAAGCTCGCGCCTGGCGGAACAGTTTCGTCAGGCCAAAGAGGACGCGGAGCAGGCCCTGCTCGATAAAAATCAGTTTCTGACAACCGCCAGCCACGATTTGCGCCAGCCCGTGCACGCCATGGGTTTTCTGATTGAAGCCATACTCCACCGAAACCGGGACGATAGCCTGACGCCGCAACTCCTTGACCTGCAGCAGAGCGTTCGTTCGGTACATTTAATGCTTAACTCTCTGCTCGATCTCAGCAAAATTGAATCCGGGAATGTCCTTTCTGCCCCGACCAAAGTGGATATCGGTGCTCTGCTTGACTCGGTGATCACGCTGTTTCGCGAAGAGGCCAACAGCCGTGCCCTGCGGCTGTCTACCCGCCGACCCAAACGCCGCATCTACGTGACAGGCGATCCGCTGCTGGTGCGACAATCCCTGATTAACCTGATTCAAAACGCCCTTCGCTACACGCTACAGGGGGGCGTACTGGTCGCCATCCGACCACGCGGTGAGGAGTGTATGGTAGAGGTGTGGGATACGGGTGTCGGTATCGCCGATGACGAGAAAGGTAAAATCTTCTCACCTTACTACCGCCCTGAGCTGGCATGGAAGATAGACAGCGCCGGACACGGGCTGGGACTGGCCGTAGTAGCCCGTTGTGCCAAGCTGATGAAGGTGAAGCACGGGATGCAATCCATTGAGGGTAAAGGCTCACGCTTCTGGATGCGCTTCACTCAATATGCTGGCGAAGACATCGCGCTGGACACTCCACCCGCCTGTGATAGCACCGCCACGCCGGTACGCTATGCACCGCTGCACGGTTCCTGCCTGGTCGTCGATGACGACCCGCTGGTGACGTCTGCCTGGGAGAGCCTGATGAGCGTATGGGGAATCAACGTGCGCTGCGCGGCCTCCGCTGAAGAAGCGTTCGCCATAATCGAGGAGGGCTTTAAGCCGTTCGCCGTGCTGTGCGACCAGCGCCTGCGATCCGGTGAAAGCGGCTTCGACGTTCTTAAAGCGCTTTTTGAACGTCTGCCGGATATGAGCGGCGCGATAGTCAGCGGCGAATTTAATTCACCGGTTCTGCTGGAGGCAGAGCAGGAAGGATACCTGGTGCTGCGTAAGCCTCTGGAGCCCGCTAAATTGTATGCGCTGCTGACGCAGTGGTCGGGATGACGTGGATATAAATAAGTTGAAGTCCTTTCGGTTCGGTGCCTTTTAAATCGTTGTAATGACATCTGCGTTACGCGTGTTGTATACTTAATATCCATTGAACAGAGGAGGACAACACCATGCCAGCTGCAAACACTATGGCGGTGAAACGCGAAACCCTTAACCTTCGCATCAGGCCTGCCGAGCGAGATCTTATCGATCGGGCAGCGAAAGCGAGAGGGAAAAACCGCACTGACTTCGTGCTGGAAGCAGCCCGCGCTGCTGCGGAAGAGGCACTGATCGAACAACGCATCATAATGGCCGATCCAGAGGCTTATCAGGAATTTCTGGCTCGTCTGGATCAGGCTCCAGCACCTAATGCCGCACTGCGTAAAACTATGCAGACCCCTGCGCCGTGGGAGCGGGAAAAATGATCTCTGCCCCAGAGCCCCTTCGCGCAGGGCATATTCTTACTCCATTTTGCTGTGGGGTAGATTCGATGGATAACTGGCTCAAGCAGCGGGCGATGAAGAATCAGGCCAGTGGTGCATCCCGTACCTTTGTCTGTTGTGGCAGCGATTCTAACGTACTGGCTTATTACTCGCTGGCGTCCAGCGCGGTCACAACGAATACCGCACCCGGCCGCTTTCGTCGCAATATGCCCGATCCCATCCCTGTTGTGGTGCTGGGACGCCTGGCGGTAGATCAGTCTCTTCATGGGCAGGGCGTTGGTCGGGCGCTGGTACGCGACGCCGGGTTGCGGGTGATCCAGGTGGCGGAGACCATCGGCATCCGCGGAATGTTGGTTCATGCCCTGTCGGATGAAGCGCGGGAATTTTATCTGCGGGTGGGGTTTGAGCCATCACCGATGGACCCGATGATGTTGATGGTGACGCTGGGGGATTTGGTGGAGAGTATTTAGCAATTATATTTCTATCCTTCCGCTTTAACTAATGTACTTAGATAAAAATACTCGCGGAAGAGGGATGCTGCATCGGGGTGATAAATACTGGGAAATTTCAATTGACCTGCCCCAGAAAGCAAAAAACCAGCCCTAAGGCTGGTTTCTTTAAATAGTGGTGCCCGGACTCGGAATCGAACCAAGGACACGGGGATTTTCAATCCCCTGCTCTACCGACTGAGCTATCCGGGCAACGGGGCGCATTAAACCCGATCTGTCCCCTGCCGTCAACGAAAAATGTTGTTTTCGTTACAGACTGCGCAATCTCTCACCATTTCGCCGCACTCTTAAGCGAAAAAGTGCGTCCAGAGCGCGGAGAGCGGCATGGCGAGCAGCAACGCGGGCAGCATGTTCACCACGGCAAACATCTTGATTCCGCAGATACGCAGCCCTGTCGCCAGCAGCAGCAGGCCGCCAACCGCGGTGAAGTCCGCCATCATCGCAGGTGTTGTCAGGGGCAGGATCAGCGTGGCGCAGGTGGCAAGCGCCAGCTGGATCAGCAGCATCGGCACGCAAATCGCGGCAACGGCAATGCCGAGCGTGGTGGCAAAAATAGTGGCCGTAAAGAAATCAAGAAACGCCTTCGCAATCAATATGCTTGGGTCACCCGTCATCCCTTCCTGCATGGAACCGAAAATCCCGGTGCCGCTGGCGCAAAACAGAATAATTATCGCGACATAGTTTTGAATAAACGACTCATGGGTGCCGTGTTTCGCCTTGCCCGGGCGGGCAATCAGGTTTTTGGCTTTGCCTACCGCATTATTGATGCCTTTTTCCAGGTAGCAAAATTCACCAATGAGCGCGCCGAGCAGGGTCGCGAGCACCATGACGGGCAGGTTGGCGCATTTGATCACCAAAAGGATGCCGATGCCTAACGAGGCCAGGCCAAATATGGAGGGCATCGAGGTGCGAATACGTTCCGGCAACCGCTGGCTTAACACTGCGCCGAGTACGCCGCCTAACAATACGGCACCGGCGTTGATAAAGGGTCCAATTACCACCGTTAACTCCTGTTACTTAATCATTGGTATTGCATGATTATGACACGACAACGCTGCATGACGCTTAGCTTTGCAAGGCTAAGTGCATACTGATTCCTTCTTGCGCCTAAAAATAAAAGGTGACATTATTGCGCGAATTTTCTCCTCCCTGTCTCACCGCCCGGTGAGGGTAACTGCGCCTATGAAAACCATGAAAATTGCCGTCAGCCGCGAGCTGGTCTCTACTGTGTCTACTCACCGGGAAATGGTGACGCTGGATAACACTGATTTTACCGATGTGGCGGCAGTGGTCATTACGGTCGCTGAAAGCTGTAGCGGCATCCTTGCGCTGCTGAAACGTACGGGTTTTCAGCTTCCGGTATTTATGTTCTCGCAGGAGCCGACGAATGTTCCTGAAGGTGTCACTGCTGTAATAGCAGGAAAAGCGCAGGAGTTCCTGGAACTGGAGTCTGCCGCCTGCCGTTACGAAGAGGATCTGCTGCCACCTTTTTTCGACACCCTGAGCCAGTATGTTGCGATGGGCAACAGCACTTTTGCTTGCCCCGGGCATCAGCACGGCGCGTTTTTCAAAAAGCACCCCGCCGGGCGGCAGTTTTATGACTTCTTCGGTGAGAACGTGTTTCGCGCCGATATGTGCAACGCCGACGTAAAGCTGGGTGATTTGCTGATCCACGAAGGTTCCGCCAAGCACGCGCAAAAGTTCGCGGCAAAAGTCTTTAATGCCGATAAAACCTACTTCGTGCTGAACGGCACGTCAGCCGCAAATAAGGTTGTCACCAACGCGCTGCTGACCCGCGGCGATCTGGTGCTGTTCGACCGTAACAACCATAAATCGAATCATCACGGCGCGCTGATTCAGGCAGGGGCCACGCCGGTCTACCTTGAAGCGGCACGTAACCCATTTGGTTTTATCGGCGGGATTGACGAGCACTGCTTCGACGATGCGTATCTGCGAAATCAGATCCGTGACGTTGCCCCGGACAAGGCCGATGCGCCTCGCCCGTTCCGTCTGGCCATCATTCAACTGGGCACCTACGACGGGACGATCTACAACGCCCGTCAGGTGATCGACAAGATCGGCCACCTTTGCGACTACATCCTCTTTGACTCTGCCTGGGTAGGTTACGAACAATTTATCCCGATGATGGCGGAAACGTCCCCGCTATTGCTGGAACTGAACGAGAACGATCCGGGGATTTTCGTGACCCAGTCGGTGCATAAGCAGCAGGCCGGGTTCTCACAAACGTCGCAGATCCATAAAAAGGATAACCACATTCGCGGTCAGGCACGTTTCTGCCCGCACAAGCGGCTAAACAATGCCTTTATGCTGCATGCCTCAACCAGCCCGTTTTATCCGCTGTTCGCGGCGCTGGACGTGAACGCCAAGATCCACGAAGGTGAAAGCGGACGCAGGCTGTGGGCGGAGTGTGTCGAGCTGGGTATTGAAGCGCGCAAGGCGATCGTCGCCAACTGTCATATGATCAAACCCTTTATCCCACCGGTGGTGGCGGGGCGTCCGTGGCAGGATCATGCGACACACACCATCGCCAGCGAGCGTCGCTTCTTCAGCTTTGAGCCAGGCGCGAACTGGCACGGTTTTGACGGCTACGCCCGTGACCAGTATTTTGTTGACCCGTGCAAGCTGCTGCTGACCACGCCGGGTATCGATGCGGAAACCGGTAACTACACCGCGTTTGGTATCCCAGCGACGATTCTGGCGCACTACCTGCGTGAGAACGGCACCGTGCCGGAGAAGTGCGATCTCAACTCGATCCTGTTCCTGCTGACTCCTGCCGAAAGCAGCGAGAAGCTGGCGCAGCTGGTGGCGATGTTGGGACAGTTTGAACAGCACATTGAAGACGATACGCCGCTGGCCGACGTTCTGCCGACCATCTACCAGAAATATCCCGTGCGCTACCGTGATTACACGATCCGCCAGCTGTGCCAGGAGATGCACGATCTCTACGTCAGCTTTAACGTGAAAGATCTGCAAAAGGCGATGTTCCGCCGGGAAAGCTTCCCCGACGTCGTGGTGAACCCTCAGGATGCCAACCAGGAGTACATTCGCGGGAACGTGGAGCTGGTGCGTATTCGTGATGCCGGAGGACGCATTGCCGCTGAGGGCGCGCTGCCGTATCCGCCAGGGGTGCTGTGCGTGGTGCCGGGTGAAGTCTGGGGCGGGGCGGTACAGCGCTATTTTCTGGCGCTGGAGGAGGGCATCAATATGCTGCCGGGCTTCTCGCCGGAGCTGCAGGGTGTGTACAGCGAGAAGGATGCCGACGGGATTAAGCGGTTGTATGGGTATGTTTTAAAGTAGACCCTCTCTCGAACGTAGGCCGGGTAAGCGTTAGCGCCACCCGGCGATGTGCCCGGTGGCGCAAGCTTACCGGGCCTACAATACTGCATCAGGCTTCTGCGCGGCGGTACATCCTCCTCGGATGCCCAATCTTCCCGTACAGCATCTCTACGCTGAGAAACCCCGCCTCCACGCAGTGTTCCAGATAGCGCCGGGTGGTGGTCTTACTCAAACCCGTTTCGCTCACCACTTCATCCACGGAAAAGCAGTGCGTTGCTTTGGCGTTAAAAAGTGTTTGTACCAGCGCCAGCGTATTCTCTTCAATTCCTTTGCTGCCGTTGTCCTGACGGTAATTTTTTGCCTGCAATTGATAGAGGGAATCCACGTTCTGCTGGTCGACAATCTTCCAGACCCGCTGCTGCTCGGCAAACTGCACAAAGCGCTCCAGCGACTGGCTGAGCCGCTTCCAGGACACCGGTTTGAGGATGTAGTCAAACGCGCCGTTGCGGATGGCCTGGCTGCAGGTGTCCATGTCACTGGCGGCAGTGATGAAAATCACTGAGCAGTTGGCGCGGGCCAGCATGGGGTTGCTGATAAGCGTGATGCCCTTGCCGTCCGGCAGGTAGTTATCCAGCAGCATCAGCTGAGGCTGCTTGCTCTCAAGCTGCGTCTGCGCGTCAGCCAGTGAAGAGGCAATCCCGACCAGCCTCAAACGCGGATGTTTACCGATCAGCTCCGCATGCAATTGCGCCAGTTCGTTCTCGTCTTCAACAATCAGTACGTCGATAAGTTCATGTTGCATAATCATTATCTTCCAGTTCTTGTGCGGGACGCCGGGCAGCTCCCGTGGCGGGAATAAACAGTGAGAAAATGGCACCGCGCGGCGTGTTATCCGCAACTTCGATGGCGCCGCCCGCCTGCGTGACGTAGCTTTCAATCAGATACAGGCCAATACCGTGATCGCCGCGCGTTTTGGTGGTAATGCCGCGTTCAAATATTTGTTCACGGATCTCCGGTTTGATGCCAATACCCTGGTCGGCGACTTCGATGATGAGTTCCTGCTCGCTCAGTTTTATCAGCACTTCAACCGGCGCATGCGGAAGCGGTGCGCGCTGCGTCGCTTCAATCGCGTTATCCAGCAAGTTCCCGATAATCGAGATGAGTTCCGATTCAAGCAGCGGCAGAAAGGATTTATCCATCCGGCAGGCGGGGTCGAAACTCAGCTCCACGCCTTTCTCCCGCGCACGCGCGGCTTTGCCTAACAGCAGGCCACAAAGCGTCGGAGAGCTAAAGCGTGAAGAGATAAAGTCCAGCAGCTCCTGCGCGTGCTCTGACTGCGCCTGAATATAGCCAATCGCCTCTTCATAGCGGCCCATGTGCAGCAGGCCGGAAAGGGTGGTCATCCGGTTGAGCTGCTCGTGGCGCATGATGCGCAGGTTATCAACGTAGCGTTTAACCTGGCTGAGCTGGGCGCTGAGCGTGTCGATCTCATTGCGATCGCGGAAGGTGATCACCCAGCCCTGCAGCGAGTTTTCCAGCATGATCCTTACCCGGCTGGCAATGACCGTAAGATCGTTAAACCGGCAGATTTCATCATGGGTGTCTTTCGCCAGCATAGTATGCGTATTGAAGAACGGAACAGGATCGATCACCTGGCTAATCAGTTGTCCGCGCAGCTCGCGGGCGGGCTGGCTTAAGCCTAATAACTTGCGTGCCGCCTGGTTGATCACTTCGATGCGCAGATCGTCATCGATAGCAATGACCCCTTCATAGATGGATTCCATCATCGCCTTCTGCTGGCGTACCAGCAGGCCAATTTCGCGTGGCTCCAGCGAGAAGATCTGCTTCTTAATACTGCGGGTGAAAAACCAGGAGAAGATAAACAGGGCGATCAGCAGCAGCACGGCGGCAATCAGAATGTTAACCACTTTATTGACGGTGATGGTATCCAGATAGCTGGTGAGATAGCCCACCGAGACAATCCCCACGACGTGCCCCGCATCGTTAAAAATCGGCGCTTTACTGCGAAGTGAAATACCTAAGCCGCCCTTGCGGATAGTGGTCGTGCTTTTACCCTGCAGAACCTCGTCGTTATCGCCGCCGACCAGCGTTTTTCCCACCCGGTCAGCAAACACCGAATGAAACAAATGCAGCCCTTTATTATCGCCAATCACAATAAAACTGGCGTCGCTGTGGGCCGCTATTTTCTGCATAAAGTCGCTGATGCCATTGATATCTTTCTGTTCGACTTCTTTTCGCAAAGTAGGAATAAGCGCAATTTCTTCGGCCTGTATTTTTGCACGTGCGCTCATTTCCTGATAAAGCTGCCTTCCAACGTCGACGTAATAATATCCACCCAGTAGCGCAAACAGTACCGAGAAAAAAGCGACCAGCGAAATAAACAGCTTGATCTGAAATGACACTTTCATAACTATCACGCCGGGTATCAACAAGGCAGGCTAATATATCATCTTTTCTCGTAGTGACGCCTGCTTTGCAGAAAACTTGTGATCCCTTGCACAGCAGCGCCTGTAAAAGATTTATCCGATACGCCAGGCGTCTTAAGGCTAAATTAATAAATGTTATTTATTTGTTCATTTAAGAAAAGAAACCATTAAAACCACGGAAATAAATAAGGTGTAAATCACATTAAATAAAAGAAACCATTAAAACCATAGCTGCCATTAAAACTTCGCTTTTAATATGCCATTCCTCACATAAAGTAAGCCTTTGTGACTCTAAGCTGAACGCACAAAATAACCAAGGGGCTTATTATGAGCACAACTGACGATTCTTTCTCTGTTACCCACGACCCGATTGAAATTCAGCGACCTTCGCTCAAAGAGCGCTGGTGGCATATTATGGATACCTGGAAAATTGGGATTATTCCTCTGCCGCTGTTCGTTCTGGCGGGCGCGCTGATTGCCATTGATTGCCTGGGCGGAAAACTGCCGAGCGATATCGTGGTGATGGTTGCCACGCTGGCCTTCTTCGGCTTTGCCTGCGGCGAGTTTGGCAAACGCCTGCCGATTGTCGGCAAGCTCGGCGCGGCGGCGATCTGCGCTACCTTTATCCCTTCCGCGCTGGTCTATTACGGCCTGCTGCCGGATGTGGTGGTCGAGTCCACCACTAAGTTCTACAAATCCACCAACATTCTCTATCTCTATATCTGCTGCATTATCGTCGGCAGCATCATGAGCATGAACCGCACGGTGCTGATTCAGGGCTTCCTGCGCATCTTCTTCCCGATGCTATGCGGCGAAATCGTTGGCATGCTGGTGGGGATGGGCGTTGGTCTGGCGCTGGGTCTTGAGCCGTTCCAGATCTTCTTCTTTATCATTCTGCCGATTATGGCGGGCGGCGTCGGGGAAGGGGCAATTCCGCTTTCCATCGGCTATGCCACCCTGCTGCACATGGACCAGGGCGTGGCGCTCGGTCGCGTGCTGCCGATGGTCATGCTCGGCGGCCTGACGGCAATCATCATCTCCGGCTGCCTGAACCAGCTCGGTAAACGTTACCCGCACCTGACCGGTGAAGGCCAGCTGATGCCTAACCGCGCGAATGCCGATGCCACCGTCTCTCAGCCTGCATTTTCCGGCAAAGCGGACGTCACCACTATCGCCTCCGGTGCGCTGCTGGCGGTGCTGCTCTACATGCTGGGCATGCTGGGACACAAGCTGATTGGTCTGCCTGCCCCGGTCGGCATGCTGTTTATGGCGGTGCTGGTGAAGCTCTGCAACGGTGCCTCTCCGCGCCTGCTGGAAGGCTCGCAGGTGGTGTACAAATTCTTCCAGACCTCCGTGACCTACCCAATCCTCTTTGCCGTCGGCGTGGCCATCACCCCGTGGCATGAACTGGTGGCGGCGTTCACCGTCAGCAACCTGCTGGTGATCGTCAGCACCGTTTCCGCACTGGTGGCAACCGGCTTCTTCGTCGGCAAAAAGATTGGCATGCACCCGATTGATGTCGCCATCGTCTCCTGCTGCCAGAGCGGGCAGGGCGGTACCGGCGACGTGGCGATCCTGACCGCAGGCAACCGCATGAGCCTGATGCCGTTCGCCCAGATTGCTACCCGTATCGGCGGGGCGATTAACGTCTCTATCTCACTGCTGATTCTGGGCAACTTCCTCGTTTAAGTTTTCAGGAAAGAACAATGAAACTCGCAAGCTTTTTATACCAGGGAAAACGCAGCTACGGCATCGTCCAGGCCGACGGCGTGATTGATTTAGGCCGCCGTCTCGGCGACCGCTACGGCGACCTCAAGGCGCTGCTGCAGGGCAACGGGCTGGCGCAGGCCACCCGCTATATTAACGACGCGGTGGACGTGCCGCTGAGCGCCATCACCTTCTTACCGGTGATCGTGCAGCCGGAAAAAATCCTCTGCGTGGGCATGAACTACGCCGACAAGCGCAAGGAGTTTGACCAGCATAACCCGGCCCCGACGCTGTTTGTCCGCTTCCCGGATTCACAGACCGGCCACAACGAGCCGGTGCTGAAGCCGCGCCACTCCAGCGAATTTGACTATGAAGGCGAGCTGGCGGTGATCATCGGCAAAGGCGGGGAGAACATCAGCCGCGACGACGCCCTGCGCCACGTGGCGGGCTACAGCTGCTACATGGACGGCTCCGCCCGTGACTGGCAGCACACCTGGTTTACCGCCGGTAAAAACTGGCGTCAGACCGGCGCGTTTGGCCCGTGGATGGCGACAGCGGACGAAATCCCGGACCCGCATCAGCTGGCAATCCGCACCTGGCTGAATGGCCGCATGGTGCAGGAGGACAACACCAGCAGCATGATCCACAAGGTGGCGGAGCTGATCGAGTACATCAGTACCTTTACCCGCCTCAGTCCGGGCGACGTGATCATCACCGGATCCCCGGGCGGGGTGGGTAAAAAGCGTAACCCGCCGCTGTTTATGAAAGAGGGCGATCGCATTGAGGTGGAGATCGAGCATATCGGTCACCTGAGCAACGTGATTATGGAAGCGCCGGCCGTTGGGCTTGCGGCGGCACACTGAGTAAGGCGGCATGAACAGTCAACCCATCGATTTTCGCCACACCCTCGTGGCGAAGCATCCGGAACGCTTAAGCCAGATCCGTTACCTGCTGGCAGACAGCGGCCTTGGCCTGGACAACGACATCACGCTGTTTGTCGAAGCCTGGTCCGGCTCGCAGCTGGTGGGTTGCGCAGGGCTTGCTGCCAACGTCATCAAATGCGTGGCGGTCAACGAGCAGCTTCGCGGCGAGAACCTCAGCGCGCGGCTGCTGGCAGAGGTGGAAAATGCGGCGCTGGAGCGCGGCCATTTTCACCTCTTCCTCTGCACCCGTCCGTGTAACCGGGAGCGCTTTGCCCGCAGCGGCTTCTGGCCGATTGCCCAAAGCGGGAACAACGCGGTGCTAATGGAGAACACCCCGCAGGGGATCGAACGCTACTGCCGTTCCCTGCGTGCGAAGCGCAAGTGCGGGGAGAACATTGGCGCGATAGTGATGAACGCCAATCCGTTCACCCTCGGCCACCGCCATCTGGTGGAACAGGCGGCGACGCGGTGCGATGCCCTGCATCTGTTCGTGGTGCGTGAAGACGCCTCGTTCTTCCCGTTCAGCGCGCGCCTCGAGATGGTGCGCGCGGGCGTGGCGCATCTGCCGAACGTGGTGGTGCATGAAGGCTCGCAGTACATCATCTCTCGCGCCACCTTCCCGGCCTACTTCCTGAAGGAGACCGGCAGGGTGCAGCAGGCGTGGAGCGAGATCGACGTGCTGATCTTCCGGGACTTTATTGCTCCGGCGCTGGGCATCACGCACCGCTTTATCGGCTCGGAGCCGTTTTGCGATATCACCCGCCAGTACAACCAGACGCTGCACGACCTGCTGGCCTCGCATATCGACGTGGTGGAAATGCCGCGCATCAAGGCCACCGGCAACGCCATTTCGGCCTCGGAAGTGCGCCGCTTACTGAAGACACAGCAGTTTTCCCGGATCCGGGAGATTGTCCCGGACTCCACCTTCGCGCATCTCGAAACGCATTACCGTGCGAGTGCCGAAGTCGCTTAACTACCAGGAATTTATCATGAAAATTGTAAGGGAGGCGCTGGCCGGAACGCAGGAGTCCAGCGACCTGATGGTGAAAATCGCTCCCGCTCACGGCGAGCTGGAGATTGTCATCCACAGTGAAGTGATTAAGCAGTTTGGCGAGCAGATCCGCCATGTGGTCAACGACACTTTGCGCGCCATGAACGTGCACCAGGGATTAATCATTATTGAAGATAAAGGGGCGCTGGACTGTGTGATCCGCGCCCGCCTGCAGAGTGCGCTGATGCGTGCCGCCGATGAACAGGCCATCAACTGGGGGGCGCTGAAATGAGCAAACTCCGCCGCAGCATGCTGTTCCTGCCGGGCGCCAACGCCGCCATGCTCTCCACCGCCTTTATCTACCGTCCTGACTCCATCATGTTCGACCTTGAGGACGCCGTCGCCCTGCGCGAGAAGGACACCGCGCGCATGCTGGTGTTTCACGCGCTTCAGCACCCGATGTATCAGGATATCGAAACCGTGGTGCGCATTAACCCGCTCAGCACGCCGTTTGGCCTGCTGGATCTGGAAGCCGCCGTGCGGGCGGGCGTGGACGTGATCCGCCTGCCAAAAACCGACACCCCGGACGATATCTACGAGCTGGAAGGCCACCTCGAGCGTATCGAGCGCGAGTGCGGCCGCGAGGTCGGCTCCACCCGCGTGATGGCGGCGATTGAATCGGCCATTGGCGTCATCAACGCCGTGGCGATTGCCCGCAGCTCTGTGCGCCTCATCGGGATTGCGCTGGCCGCCTTTGACTACGTGATGGACATGCAGACCGAGCGCGGCGACGGCACCGAGCTGTTCTACGCCCGCTGCGCCGTGCTGCACGCCGCCCGCGCGGCGGGCATCGACGCCTTCGACGTGGTGTGGTCAGACGTTAACGACGAGGCAGGATTCCTGCGCGAGGTCGATCTGATCCGCAAGATGGGCTTCAACGGCAAATCGCTGATTAACCCGCGCCAGATTGACCTGCTGCACAACGCCTACGCCCCGACTCAGGAAGAGGTGGATCATGCCAAAAGGGTGATTGAGGCGGCAGAAGAGGGCGAGCGTAACGGCCTGGGCGTGGTGTCGCTCAACGGCAAAATGGTGGATGCACCGATTATTAACCACGCGCAGGTGGTGCTGGAGCGCGCGGCGGCCTCCGGCGTGCGTCGGTAAGGATGAGATGATGAATCAGACAGAACTTCTTCACGTGAATTTTCCCCATCTGCGGGACTTAAAACCCTTCGATACCGCCCACAGCGCCACGCCGTGGCTGGCGGACAGCGACGCGAAGCACAGTCGCAAGCTCTGCGCCTCCATTGAAGAGGCGGTGATGCGAAGCGGCCTGCAGGACGGGATGACCATCTCCTTCCACCATGCGTTTCGCGAAGGCGACCGGGTGATCAACACCGTCGTGGCGCTGCTGGCACGGATGGGCTTCAAAAACCTGACGCTGGCCTCCAGCTCGCTGATGACCTGCAACGACGCGCTGATCGAACATATCGAAAGCGGCGTTATCACCCGGATTTACACCTCGGGGATGCGTGGCAGGCTGGCAGACGCCATCTCCCACGGGCTGATGGACGAGCCGGTGCAAATTCACTCCCACGGCGGGCGCGTGAAGCTGCTCCAGGACGGCGAGCTGAATATCGACGTGGCGTTTCTCGGCGTGCCGTGCAGCGATGAGTTTGGCAACGCCAACGGGACGCACGGCAAATCCTGCTGCGGCTCGCTGGGCTACGCCATGGTGGACGCGCACTTTGCCCGCAAGGTGGTGCTGCTGACGGAAGAACTGGTGCCGTTCCCCAATATGCCCGCCAGCCTGGTGCAGGACCAGGTGGACTACATCGTGCAGGTGGAGAGCGTGGGCGACCCGGCGAAAATCAGCGTCGGCGCGGCGCGCGTCACCAGCAACCCGCGCGAGCTGATGATCGCCCGCTATGCGGCGGACGTGATTGAACACTCTGGCTATTTCAAACCAGGCTTCTCGATGCAGACCGGCTCCGGCGCGGCGGCGACCGCCTGTACGCGCTTTATGGAAGAGAAGATGGAGCGCGGCGGCGTGAAGGCGCGCTTTGCGCTCGGCGGCATCACCGGCAGCCTGGTGGATCTGCACGAGAAGGGGCTGATCGAAAAGCTGCTCGACACCCAGTGCTTTGACGGCCAGGCGGCGGCGTCGCTGGCGAGCAACCCGAACCACGTGGAGATCTCCACCAACGTCTACGCCAACCCCGGCAGCAAGGCGGCAAGCTGCGACCAGCTCGACGTGGTGATCCTCAGCGCGCTGGAAATCGACGTCGATTTCAACGTCAACGTGATCACCGGCTCCGATGGGGTGATGCGCGGCGCCTCCGGCGGACACTGCGACGTGGCCGCCGCGGCGAACCTGACCATTGTGGTCGCGCCGCTGCTGCGCAGCCGTATTCCGACGGTCGTGAAGCGGGTGACCACGCGCCTCACGCCGGGCGAAAGCATCGACGTGCTGGTCACCGACCACGGCATTGCGGTCAATCCGGCGCGCCCGGAGATCCGCGAGCGGCTGCTGGAAGCCGGGCTCAACGTTGTGGATATCAGCGCGCTTTACGAGCGGGCGATTTCCCTGACGGGCGTACCGAAACCGATTGAATTTACCGACAAAATCGTCGGGGTGATCCGCTACCGCGACGGCAGCGTGATCGACACCGTACGACAGGTGAAGGAGTAAGTATGATTTTAGCGACACCCGTGCGGGCGGGTGTCAGCCTGGACGAACTGCTGGCGGCGAAAGATCGCCGTGCGGCGCGCCAGGCCGACATGCTCACGCACTATCAACAGCCGATAATTTCCCTCACGCTGGTCACGCCGGGGGAAATCAAAGACAGCCTGCGCTATCGCAATACCATGGGCGTGGCGCTACAAATGTGCGACCAGCTGCTGTGGGAGAACCGCTGGCAGGTGCTGGACCGCCAGGTGCTGTGGCTCCCGACCGGGCCAGAAGCCCTGTGGTGCGTGGCCCATCCGGCGGCGGAAATCAAAGCGCACTGTGCGGATCTGGAGCAGACGCACCCGCTCGGCAGGCTGTGGGATCTGGATGTGATCTGCCCGCAGCACGGCCACGTCGGGCGTCAGTCGCTGGGGGCGAATCTCAGACGCTGCCTGATCTGCGACGAGCCCGCTCACGCCTGTTCCCGTTCGCGAAAGCATCCCGTTGAGGCGGTGGTTTCCCGCGTGGAGAAGACGATCGATGACTGGTTTGCTCGCGACTAAACCGCGCCCGGTTGACGTGCCCGCGCTTGCCGAAGCGGCGCTGTGGCAGGAGCTGGAGCTGACGCCCAAGCCGGGGCTGGTGGACAAGCTCAATAACGGCTCCCATCGCGATATGGACCACGCGCTGTTCGTCCGCAGCATTGCGGCGATTACGCCGTGGTTTTCGCGCTTTGCTGAGCTGGGTTGCACGCATGCAGATAAACCTGCTGCCGAACAATTAAGGATTATCCGCCCGATGGGGATGGCCTGCGAGCAGGCGATGTACGCCGCGACGAACGGAGTGAACACTCACAAAGGCGGGATTTTTGCCCTGGGTTTACTGTGCTTCGCTGCCGGGCGTGTGAAAAACATCTCCGCAGACAGCCTCTGTTGTGAGGTGAGTAACATCTGCAGCGGGCTGGTATCGCGTGAGCTGGCCGCACGCAGCGGGCAGGCGACGGCGGGCGAGCGGCAGTTTCAGCAGTACGGCTTAACTGGCGCGCGCGGCGAGGCGGAGAGCGGCTTCGCGACGGTGCGTAAGGCCTTGGATTCGTGGAACGGACAGTCGCTTCACGGCCTGCTGTTGCGCCTGATGGCGGTTAATCAGGACAGCAATCTCGTGTCGCGCGGCGGCATGGAAGGGCTGCGCTATGTTCAGGGCTACGCGCGGGAATTACTGGCTAACGGCTGGGATCGCGAGGCGTTGCTTAGAATGGATAAGGCATTGATTGAACGCAATCTGAGCCCGGGCGGTAGTGCGGATTTACTGTCGGTGGGGTGGGTGCTCTCTGCAATAAAATAGCCGGGTGGCGGCTTCGCCTTACCCGGCCTACGGTCTGGTTTTGTAGGCCCGGTAAGCGCAGCGCCACCGGGCACAACAATCAATGCGCTATTGGCTGCGCACCGTGTGGTTCACGTACGTGCTTGTACTTGAACAGCGCGATAAACGCGAAGAACAGCACCAGCGAGTACGCCGCGAAGATCAGCCATACAGGCTGCCAGTCGGTGATGCCGTTGGTGGTGTACATCTCAACCACTTTACCGCTCACCACGCCGCCCAGAATACAGCCGAAGCCGTTGGTCATCATCAGGAACATACCCTGCGCGCTGGCACGGATTTCAGGCTTCACCTCTTTTTCCACAAACACCGAACCGGAGATGTTGAAGAAATCGAAGGCGCAGCCGTAAACAATCATCGACAGCACCAGCAGCACGGTGCCGAACGCGCTCGGGTCACCGTAGGCGAACAGGCCGAAGCGCAGCATCCATGCAGCGATACTGATCAGCATGACGTTTTTGATGCCGTAGCGGCTCAGGAAGAACGGGATGGTCAGGATGAACAGCGTCTCAGAGATCTGAGAGATGGACATCATCACCGACGCGTGCTCGACGATAAAGCTTCCGGCAAACAGCGGGTTGTTATCGAAGCTGTGCAGGAAGGTGTTGCCGAACATGTTGGTGATCTGCAGCTCTGCGCCCAGCAGCATGGAGAAGATAAAGAAGATCGCCATGCGCTTGTTTTTGAACAGCGCGAACGCGTCCAGGCCGAGCATGGCGCTCCAGCTCTGGTTTTTCTGCTGGTTAGAAACTGGAATGTGCGGCAGCGTCAGGGTGAACAGCGCCAGCACCACGGAGAGCGCAGCACCGATATAGAGCTGCATATGGCTCAGCTCAAAGCCCGCGAAGCTCACGCCCCACATCGCCATGATAAAGCCGATGGTGCCCCAGATACGGATTGGCGGGAAGTCGGTCACGATATCCATGCCCGCAGACTTGATGCGGTGGTAGGAGATGGTGTTGATCAGGCCAAGCGTTGGCATATAGGCCAGCGAGTTAAGCAGGATCACCATGAACATCGCCCCCGGCGTGGTCACTTCGGCCGCCATAAACAGCGTCCCCGCACCCACCAGGTGGCAAAGCATGTATAGCCATTTCGCACTTAACCATTTATCCGCCACGATACCGAGCAGCGTTGGCATGAAGACAGCCGCGATACCCAGCGAACTGTATACGGCACCGATAGACGCACCGTCGAACTTGAGCGTCACAAACATATAGGAGCCGAGTGTAGTCAGCCAGCTACCCCACAGGCAGAACTGCAGAAACGACAAAATTTTAAGCTGCAGCTTAAGGTTCATGTTACTTTCCTCACAAGTGAGCGGGAGATATGTTGTTTTGGGAACATTCAGGGTTGTTATTTGATGCAATTCTATCAGTTGGCAACGATATGTTTTGTTACCTCCCGCAAAAAAATGCAATCCACATTAATTTGCAGTTTGGATTGTGATGCAAATAACATTTTCGTATGGGTGTTCAAGTTCCCTCTCCCTTTTGGGGAGAGGGTTAGGGTGAGGGGGAATTTTCTAGCGACGACGATAGTTCTTCTGCGCCGTATTCACCTTATACAGATAGCGGCGGGATTCCGCAGACGGGTGGCGAGTGGTGAGGGTTGAGTAGACATCCCCCGGTGCCATGCTGTTGATGATGTTCGCGGCCTGCACCTTATCGCTGGAGAAGACGCGTAGCACGCTGCCCGCACCGCCGTTATAGGCCGTGATCACCGCATAGCGGCGCGACGTTGGGTTATCAATTCCGCCCAGGTAGACATTATTCAGCATCGCCAGATAGGCGGTGCCGGTATCGATGTTGCTCTGCGGGTCGAACAGATAGCTGCGGCTCGGCGTGCCGGATTTACCCTGCGAGCGGAACACGTCTTTACCGGCGCTGTGCTGCACAACCTGCATCAGCCCCAGCGCGTCGGAGCGGCTTACCGCGTACGGGTTGAATGAAGATTCGGTCTGCATAATCGCCAGGATCAGCGACTCATCCACGCCGTACTTACGTGACGCCTGACGCACCATCCCAATGTACTTATGCGCACGCTTGTCGAGGTGGTTCGGCACCAGGTTGATAGTGATGCTGTAGATGATCTTCAGGCCGTTCGAGCGGCTTTTCAGGCGCGTTTGCAGCAGATAATCCGCGAAGTTCGTGGCGCGGCCTTCCCAGCGGATCGGCTGACCGGTCTGATCGACGACCTGGCCGTACAGGAACGGCTCTTTGGAAATGGTAATGTCGTCTGCGTCGGAGTAGAGATCGATAGAGCCCGGATCGTCACCCATCAGCAGGGTTTTGATAATCGCCTGACGCAGGCGCGCAGCAGGGTCAGTGCCTGCGATGGTTTCAACCGTGATCGTACCGTCATCAAAGTTGATGTGGCTTCGGGTCTGATAGGCGTCGGTGTACTTAACGTAGTCCTTAGGTCCGGCGATAAGAACTTCGTTAAATCCCCATATGTTTTCGATGTTGTGGGCAAACTGCCCCATCAAAATGTCAAAACCGTTGGTGTCCTTAACCCAGGCTTCGTTGTAATCATCGCCTTTTTTGGAAGAACAAGAGACAAGCAACGGCGCAACAAGAGCTAGCGCTAAAAGTTTTTTCATCATTCCGGGAGTGCGTGTTGTGTTTGCTTAGTCGTTGCTATTGCCCGGCGGCGCTACGCTTGCACGGGCCTACGGTTTTGTAGGCCGGGTAAGCGCAGCGCCACCCGGCAACAGCCGCTCAATATTATTTTTCCGGTGGCGTATAGCCTTCGATGTGCACGTCTTTACCTTCGAACAGGAAGCTCACCATCTCCTGCTCCAGCAGCTTGCGATGTTCCGGGTTCATCATGCTGAGTTTTTTCTCGTTGATCAGCATGGTCTGCTTTTTCTGCCACTGTCCCCAGGCTTCTTTGGAGATCTCATTGTAGATGCGTTTACCCAGGTCGCCCGGATAAAGCTGGAAGTCCTGGCCTTCAGCGTCACGCTGCAGGAAAGTACAAAAAATCGTTCTGGCCATACTCATTCCTCTTTTTCTTGCCGATGCTAAACCATTGCACCGGCACGTAATTGTTGTAACAGGCGCTCCACGGGAGCCGCCAGCCCGACTGAAGGCGGTTGCGCTAAGTTATACCAGAGAGCGGTGCCTTCATCCATGCACGAGGTGAATGAGGACACGGGAAGCCACATGGGCACAATATCCAGATGGAAATGGCTGAAGGTGTGGCGAAACGCCGTCTGCTGCGTCAGGTTATCGGCGGCTATTCCGCGCTGTTTAAGCCATTCCCGCAGCAAATCTTCATTTTCAAACTGTGGGAAGCAGTATAGACCGCCCCACAGACCGCTCGGCGGACGCTGGGCAAGGAACACCTCATCGCCGTGTTGCATCAGCAGCATATAGCCGGTGCGCTCCGGCAGCGTCTGTTTGGGTTTCTTACCGGGATACTGCGCCCACGAATGGTTGGCATACGCCACGCAGAGATTATTCACCGGGCAGAGTTCGCATTTTGGTTTTGAGCGCGTGCAGACCATCGCGCCCAGATCCATCATCGCCTGGTTAAAACGCTCCACCCCTTTCGCCGGGGTGACCGCTTCGCTGATCTCCCAAAGGCGTTTTTCTACGTCTTTCTTACCCGGCCAGCCGTCGACGGCATAGCAGCGCGCCAGCACGCGCTTCACGTTGCCGTCGAGGATCGGGAAATGCTTGCCTAATGAAAGGGAAAGAATCGCGCCTGCGGTGGAGCGCCCGACGCCGGGGAGATCGGCCACCTCGTCAAAGGTTTCCGGGAATTTACCGTTATGGCGCGTCGCGACCTGCTGCGCGGCCTTGTGAAGATTACGCGCGCGGGCGTAATAGCCCAGGCCTGTCCACAGGTGCAGCACTTCGTCTAATGGCGCGTTTGCCAGATCGTTGACCGTCGGGAAGCGCGCCATAAAACGCTCGAAGTAAGGAATGACCGTGGCGACCTGCGTTTGTTGCAACATCACCTCGGAGAGCCATACTTTGTAAGGCGTTTTTTCAATTTGCCAGGGCAGGGTTTTACGCCCGTATTTGTCGTACCAGTCCAGCACCTGGGCTGAAAATTGAGAGGCTTGCATGGTCATCGATTCACATAATCAGGGACGCAGATTGCAGCACAGCGTCAATCTGCTGTAAACCGGATCTTTCCCATGCTTGCATAGAAGCCTTAACTTTGGATAATGCCCGTTTCCCGAACACTCTCACAAGCAGACAACTCTTTTATGAAAAACGACGTCATTTCACCGGAATTTGATGAAAACGGTCGCCCGCTGCGCCGTATTCGCAGCTTTGTCCGCCGTCAGGGCCGCCTGACAAAAGGGCAGCAACACGCGCTGGACAACTACTGGCCGGTGATGGGCGTTGAGTTCACTGAACAGCCTGTCGACTTCGCCGACCTGTTTGGCCGAGAAGCGCCTGTGACCCTGGAGATCGGTTTTGGTATGGGCACCTCGCTGGTGACCATGGCGAAAGCGCGACCGGAGCAGAACTTCCTCGGTATCGAGGTGCATTCGCCGGGCGTCGGTGCATGCCTGGCAACGGCCCACGAAGAGGGCGTTGAGAACCTGCGCGTCATGTGTCACGACGCGGTGGAAGTGCTGCACAAAATGATTCCTGACAATTCTTTGAACATGGTTCAGCTCTTTTTCCCTGACCCGTGGCACAAAGCACGTCATAATAAACGCCGTATCGTTCAGGCACCGTTTGCCGAGCTGCTGAAAAGTAAGTTAAAACTGGGCGGCGTCTTCCACATGGCGACCGACTGGGAACCTTATGCGGAACATATGCTGGAAGTGATGTCCTCGCTGGACGGCTATAAAAACCAGTCTGAAAGCAACGACTATGTACCGCGCCCGGATTCACGTCCGGTGACAAAATTTGAACAGCGTGGCCATCGTCTTGGTCACGGTGTATGGGACTTAATGTTCGAGAGGGTGAAATAATGGCAAAGAATCGTAGCCGTCGTCTGCGTAAAAAGATGCACATCGAAGAATTCCAGGAAGTGGGCTTCTCTGTTGCCTGGCGTTTCCCGGAAGGCACCAGCGTTGAGCAGATCGATCAGGACGTTGACGCGTTCATCAATGATGTGATCGAGCCAAACAAGCTGGCCTTCGACGGTAGCGGCTATCTGGCGTGGGAAGGTCTGATCTGCACCCAGGAAGTCGGTAAATGCACCGAAGAACATCAGGCGCTGGTACGCAAATGGCTTGAGGACCACAAACTGGAAGATGTCCGCATCAGCGAACTTTTCGACGTTTGGTGGGACTAATAAAGCAAGTACAGGGCCAGCATTAGCTGGCCCATTTTGTCTGAGGGAGTGTTAAAGATGCGCAAAACGTTGCTGGCGGTTGCTTTACTGGCAATCGGATCCACCGCCCATGCGGAGTATAAATGTAGCGTCACCCCGCGTGACGACGTGGTGTTAAGCCCGCAAACCGTGCAGGTCAAAGGCGAGAACGGCAATCTGGTGATTACGCCGGATGGTAACGTGACGTTTAACGGCAAACCGCAGAACCTGACTGCCGCCCAGCGCGAGCAGGCGAAGGATTACCAGGCCGAACTGCGTACCGCACTGCCGTGGATTAACGACGGCGCGCTGACGCGCGTTGAGAAAAGCCGCGTGGCGCTGGATAAGATCATCACCAAAGAGGTGGGTGAGAGCAGCAATATGCGCACCCGTCTGACCAAGCTGGACAAGCAGCTTAAAGAACAGATGAACCGGATTATCGAGAATCGTACCGATGGTCTGACGTTCCACTACAAGGCGATTGATCAGGTCCGTGCTGACGGGCAGCAGCTGGTGAATCAGGCGATGGGCGGCATCCTGCAGGACAGCATCAACGAGATGGGGGCGAAAGCCGTGCTGAAAGGCGGCGGTAACCCGCTGCAGGGCGTGCTGGGTAGCCTTGGCGGCTTGCAGACCTCGATTCAGAACGAGTGGAAAAACCAGGAAGATGATTTCCAGCAGTTTGGCAAAGACGTGTGTAAACGCGTGGTGTCGCTGGAAGATAGCCGGAAGGCGCTGGTGGGGACGCTGAAGTAATTAATTTCACCCCTCACCCTAACCCTCTCCCCAAAGGGGCGAGGGAATGGTTTGCTCCCTCTCCCTCAGGGAGAGGGCCGGGGTGAGGGGTGCAGCATTTGCAGTGTTTCAAGGATCTTTTCTAACACCGCCTCTTCGTTATCCCAGAGTTCGTTATTCCAGAATCGAATGACATACCAACCTTTCTCGTTAAGCCAGCACGTTCTTTGACGATCATATTTCTGTTTTTCATCATGTTGCCCGCCATCCAGCTCAACAGCCAGACGAGCCGCGCAGCAGGCGAAATCCAGAATGTAGTTTCCTACCGGATGCTGCCGGCGAAATTTATAATTTTCGAAACGGCGGCTGCGCAGTAGATACCAAAGCCGCCTTTCTTCTTTTGTCAGCTCACGTCTGAGCTGTTTTGCATAAGAACGAATAATTTCCATCCCCACACTCTGCCAGCCTTTCCCTCAGCCGGCAGAGCGGGATGCAAAATCCTGAATCAGCCTTCAGGAATCTTCGGCGAGGAACAGCTCAAGAAGGGAGTTTAAGAACAATTTGCCGTGCTCGGTGATCTGCCAGTATTCCTCACACTCGGTCAGATACCCCTGCGCCAGCGCCTCGTCGATCTGCGGGCGAATCACCGATTCCGGCAGCCCGGTGTACAGCGCAAATTCCGCGCGCGGCGCGGCTTCCAGCAGACGGAAGCGGTTCATGAAGAACTCAAACGGCTTATCCGCCGCCTCAACGTCGTGCTGACGCTCCAGATAGCGGCCTTCCATATATCCACGCGGGTGTCGGGTCTTAGCGGTGCGCAGTATGCGCCCGTCCCGGAAGGTCACCTTGCCGTGCGCGCCGCAGCCAATCCCCAGATAGTCGCCAAAGCGCCAGTAGTTGAGATTGTGCTGACACTGATAGCCCGGCTTCGCGTAGGCGGAGGTTTCATACTGCTGATAGCCTGCAGCGGTCAGAAGCCTATGGCCCTGCTCGAAGATATCCCACAGCGCGTCGTCATCCGGCAGCACCGGCGGGCGCGAGCCAAACAGTGTGTTTGGCTCGATGGTGAGCTGATACCACGACAGGTGCGGCGGGTTCAGTTCGATCGCCTGGCGCAGGTCGTCCAGCGCCTCTTCCAGCGACTGATCCGGCAGGCCGTGCATTAAATCCAGGTTAAAGCTGCGAAGATTAAGCCCGGTCGCCAGGTTCGCCGCGCGCTTCGCCTCTTCCGGGCCGTGAATGCGGCCCAGACGTTTCAATTTCGGCTCGCTAAAGCTCTGCACGCCGATGGAGATGCGGTTCACCCCCGCACGCTGATAGTCGACAAAACGGTCGGCCTCAACGGTGCCGGGGTTGGCTTCCATCGTAATTTCAGCATCCGCTGCCAGGTTCAGACGCGCGCGTACGCCGTCCAGCAGCGTTTGCATTGCCGGGCCTGAAAGCAGGCTCGGCGTACCGCCACCAATGAAAATGGTCTTAACTTCACGTCCCTGTGCGTAAGCGACATCGGCGTCCAGATCGGCCAGCAGATGCGCAACGTAGTCATCATGCGGCACTTCACCCTTCAGCGCGTGCGAGTTGAAATCGCAGTACGGGCATTTCTGCACGCACCACGGGATGTGAATATAAAGACTCAGAGGCGGCAAATTAGCCATTACGCAGTGCTTCCAGTAACAGTTTCAGCGCGCGTCCACGGTGGGAAATCGCGCTTTTCTCTTCGCGGGTCAGTTCCGCAGCGGTTTTGCCCTCGGTCGGGACAAAGAAAATCGGGTCGTAGCCAAAGCCGCCGTTGCCCGCTGCTTCACGGGTAATCACGCCCGGCCAGCTGCCGTGGCAGACGATAGGCGTCGGGTCTTCCGCATGACGCATATAAACCAGTACGCAGTGGAACTGCGCGGTGCGCTGTTCGTCCGGTACGTCTTTCAGGGCGACAAGCAGCTTTTCCAGATTCTGCTGGTCGGTGGCGTCCACGCCGGAATAGCGTGCAGAGTAAATTCCCGGCGCACCGCCGAGAAAATCCACGGCCAGGCCGGAGTCATCGGCAATCGCGGGCAGGCCGGTGACCTGTGCGGCGTGGCGCGCTTTGAGGATCGCGTTTTCGATAAACGTCAGGCCCGTCTCTTCGGCGGACTCGACGCCAAGCTCGGTCTGGGCGACCACGTCCAGCCCAAAATCATTTAATAGCGAGGCCAGCTCGCGCACTTTACCGGCGTTACCGGTCGCGAGAACAACTTTCTGCATGGTTTAGTCCTGTTCTGTCAGAGCCGCGACTTCCGTCGGGATTGCTTGCGGATTGAGGATTTTTACCTGTTTATGCCGCCCAAGTTCACCTTTTTCAATGATGACCTGGCTTTTGGCGACGCGAAACTGTTTTGCCAGATATTTGGTCAGATGCGCGTTCGCCTGGCCGTCAACAGGCGGGGCGGTGATGGCGACTTTCAACTCGTCGCCATGCAGCCCAACAATACTGTCACGGCTGGCTTTCGGCTGAATATACAACCGCAAAACCAGCCCGTCAGCGCAGGTGCTTACGGCACTCATAGCGCCATCCACAGCCCCGGCAGCAGCATGTTGCCCGTGGACTGTAACAGCTCTGCGATACCCATGTTGACCACATACAGCAGCAGTACCAGGATCATCGGCGAGAAATCAATACCGCCCATCGAAGGCAGCAGGTTGCGAATAGGGCGCAGCAGCGGTTCGGCCAGTTGGATCAGTGCATATTCAACCGGACTACGGCCCTGGCTTACCCAGCTCATTATCGCCATCACCAGCAGCACCCAGAAGATCAGCAACCCGACGGTTTTGACCAGAATCAGGACCGCAGCAATCCAGATAATCGGCTGGAAGGTGATGACCATAAACAGCACGATCGCTTTGATAACGCTCAGAATAAACGCCACCAGCAGAGACGAACTGTCGATGGGACCCATCGCCGGAATAATACGGCGCAGCGGCCCGACAACAGGTTGCGTGATTTTCACGACAAACTGGGAAAACGGATTGTAAAAATCACAGCGGGCCCACTGCATCCAGACGCGCAGTAAAAGCGCCATCGTATACAGCTCAAGCACCGTTGAGAGCAGGAAAGTCAACGTCTTCATGGCGTTCCTCAGGTTTCCTTATTATTTTGAGTAGTCGCGCGCACCGAAAATTGCCGTGCCGATGCGCACCATAGTGCTGCCTGCCGCGATGGCGGCTTCCATATCATCCGACATGCCCAGTGAAAGCGTGTCTACCGTTTCATAGCGCGCTTTAAGCGCCTCAAATGCTACAGCCATTTGCTGTGCCACGGCAAACTGCCTTTCATAACTTGACTCAGGCGCCGGAATTGCCATCAGCCCGCGCAGGGTTAAACGCGGCAGGGCGGCGACTTCTTCTGCCAGTGTATCCAGCTCGCTCAGCGCAATGCCGGACTTGCTGTTTTCATCACTGATGTTGATTTGAATCAGCACGTTAAGCGCGGGCATCTCTGCGGGCCGCTGGTCGTTCAGACGGGTAGCAATGCGCAGTCGGTCAACGGTATGGCACCAGTCGAAATGCTCTGCCACCAGACGGCTTTTGTTCGACTGCAGCGGGCCGATAAAGTGCCACTGCAGATCCGAATTCCCCTGCTCCTGGAAGGAGCGAATTTTATCCACGCCTTCCTGCACGTAGTTTTCGCCAAACGCCCGGTGGCCTGCCGCTATCGCTTCTGCGATGGCGCTCGCAGGCTTAGTTTTGCTGACTGCAAGCAGGGTAATTTCTTCTGAAGCACGACCGCAACGCGTTGCAGCGGCTGAGATTTTGTCCCGGACCTGTGCCAGGTTATGCGCAATGTCGTTCATTTTCCGAGGAGTAGTCTATGGATGTGGAAGAAATTGTGGCCCTTAGTGTAAAGCATAACGTCTCCGATCTACACCTGTGCAGTGATTCACCGCCGCGCTGGCGCAGATTAGGCCGACTTGAACCGGCCCGGTTTCCAGCCCCCGACGTTGAGGCGCTATTAAAAACCTGGCTCAACGATGAACAGCAGGGCGCGTGGTGGGCAAACGGACAGGTAGACTTTGCCGTCACGCTCACAGGCAATCAGCGTCTTCGCGGCAGTGCGTTTACGCATATGAAGGGAGTGTCGATCGCCTTGCGCCTGTTACCGCTCGCGTGTCCGCAGCTTTCTGCTCTGGGTGTGCCGAGGGCTATCCCGGAACTGCTCTCCAGTGACAGCGGGTTGATTCTGGTGACGGGTGCGACCGGTAGCGGAAAATCCACGACGCTCGCGGCGATGGTGGATTTTCTCAACCATCACACCGACGGCCATATTCTGACGCTCGAAGATCCGGTGGAGTTTATGTACCAGAGTGAACGCTGCCTGATACAGCAGCGGGAGATGGGTCAGCACAGTCTCTCCTTTGCCGAGGCGCTGCGCAGTGCGCTGCGCGAAGATCCGGACGTTATTCTGTTGGGAGAGCTGCGTGATAGCGAAACCATCCGCCTTGCGCTGACGGCGGCCGAAACTGGGCACCTGGTGCTGGCGACGCTGCACACGCGCGGCGCTTCGCAGGCGATTGAACGGCTGGTGGATACCTTCCCGGCGCAGGAGAAAGATCCGGTGCGTCACCAGCTGGCAGGCAGCCTGCGCGCTGTACTGGCGCAAAAACTGCTTCAGGACGTGCAGGGCGGGCGCGTGGCGCTTTATGAACTGCTGGTGAACACCTCGGCGGCGGCGAATCTCATCCGCGAAGGGAAGACGTGGCAATTACCCGGCATCATACAAACCGGTCAGCAGGCGGGAATGCAGAACTTTGAGCAGAGTCTGGCGGAAAGGCGGGCGCAGGGGCGGCTGTAGGCCCCGGCGCTCAGTAGCCTTGTTCGAAATAGCTTTCGAGAATGATGACGGCTGAGGCGGAGTCGACGCTGCCTTTGTTCAGCGCCCGGAAACCACCGTGCTCAAACAGGCCTGCGCGTGCTTCAACGGTACTCAGGCGTTCATCGTGAAGCTTTACCGACACGCCAAAGCGGCCATGGATTTTGTTGGCGAACTTACGCGCGCGGGCGGTGAGCGGCTGTTCGGTGCCGTCCATGTTCAGCGGCAAGCCCACAATCACGTCGTCCGGCTGCCACTCTTTGAGCAGGCGCTCGATGAGGTTCCAGTCCGGCGTGCCGTCGTTGGCCTTGAGTGCCGTCAACGGGCGCGCCGTGCCTGTGATGCGCTGACCAACGGCGACGCCGATGCTTTTGGTACCAAAATCGAAGGCCAGAAGCGTTCCGCTCATTACGCGTGCCCCGCTACGCCTGGCATGGTCAGAATATCGATGCCAATCAGTTTCGCCGCGTCACGCCAGCGATCGGCGATAGGCGTTTTAAACAGGATGTTCATATCGGCAGGTGCGGTCAGCCACGCGTTATCCAGTATCTCTTGTTCAAGCTGGCCTTTCTCCCACGAGGAGTAGCCCAGCGCGACAAGCACTTCGGAAGGTTGCTCGGCAGTGCCCAGCGTTTCAAGCACGTCGCGAGAGGTCGTGACAACGGTGTTGTCGGAGATACGAATACTGGAAGAGAAGACCGGCGGCGTATGCAGGATAAAACCACGATCTTCCGCGAGCGGGCCACCCAGCATCACCGGTTTATCGAGACGGATCTCCGGGAGACGCGCTTCAGCGGTGATTTTCAGCTTGTCCAGAATTCCTTCAACCTGCAGGTTTTCCAGCGGCTTGTTGATGATAATCCCCATCGCACCGTCTTCGTTGTATTCGCAAATATAAACCACGGCGCGGCGGAAAATCGGATCCTGGAGAGCAGGCATGGCAATAAGAAAGTGATGCTGTAAATTCATTGTCAGAGGTACTGTTTCCTGGTTTAAAAAGCGACAGCGCCCAGTATGGGGATAAACCTGGGCGCTGTCACAGATTATTTCTGTAAACGTTTTTCGATAGCGTCCATCAGCATTCCGGTGATCGAGATCGGGAACTCCGCTTCGATTTCACGGATGCAGGTCGGGCTGGTGACGTTCACTTCGGTCAGGCGATCGCCGATGATATCCAGCCCAACGAAGATCAGGCCTTTGGCCTTCAGCGTCGGGCCGACGCGGCGGGCAATTTCCCAGTCGCTTTCGGTCAGCGGACGGGGTTCACCACGGCCACCAGCGGCCAGATTACCGCGGGTTTCGCCACCCTGAGGAATACGCGCCAGGCAGTAAGGTACCGGTTCGCCATCCACGACCAGCACGCGCTTATCGCCGTCTTTGATCGCCGGAATGTAGTTCTGCGCCATGCAGTAACGCGTGCCCAGCTCGGTGAGGGTTTCGGCAATCACGCCGATGTTTGGGTCGCCCTCTTTCACGCGGAAAATCGACGCGCCGCCCATGCCGTCCAGCGGTTTCATGATGATATCGCCGTGCTTCTGCCAGAACGCTTTCAGCTGCGCCTTGCTGCGGGTCACCAGCGTTTCCGGCGTCAGGTCAGAGAACCACGCGGTGTAGAGCTTCTCGTTGCAGTCGCGCAGGCTTTGCGGCTTGTTGACGATCAGCGTGCCTTTCTCTTCAGCACGCTCAAGGATATATGTGCTGTAGATGTATTCGGTGTCGAACGGCGGATCTTTACGCATCAGGATCACGTTGAGGTCGGCCAGGGCAATGTCCTGCTCGGTGCCGAACTCATACCATTTGTCGTAGTTCTGCTCGACGTTAACGATGCGGGTACGTGCGCGCGCTTCACCGTTGATCAGGTAAAGATCGTTCATCTCCATATAGTGGAGTTCATAGCCGCGACGCTGCGCTTCCAGCAGCATGGCGAAGCTGGAATCTTTCTTGATGCTAATGTTTGCGATGGGGTCCATCACGATGCCGAGCTTGATCATGTTCTTCTCCGTTATTACTTCAACCCAGATCGCCAAACCGTACCTGTAGCGCGGTAATGGCCGTGAGTGCCGTTGTCTCAGTGCGCAGAACGCGAGGTCCCAACAGAATATCAGTAAACTGGTAACGTGCCGTCATCGCAATTTCGTCCGCCGACAGGCCGCCTTCGGGGCCAATCAGCAGGCGTACGCGCTCGACGGGCAATGGCAGCGTATTGATGCTGGCGCTGGCGCGCGGATGAAGATTGAGTTTAAGTCCACTGTCCTCTTCTGCACACCAGTCTTCCAGGTCCATCGCCGGGCGGATCTCCGGAATACGGTTGCGGCCACTCTGTTCGCACGCCGCAATGGCAATTTTCTGCCACTGCTGGATCTTTTTGTTCAGACGTTCCGCATCCAGTTTAACGCCACAGCGCTCAGAAAAAAGTGGCGTAATGAGGCTTACACCCAGTTCAATGGATTTCTGAATCGTGAATTCCATTTTCTCACCGCGCGACATTACCTGGCCCAGATGGATGTGCAGCGGCGATTCCCGGTCATCCACGTCGCCACGCAGCACGTTAACGTGCACGCTTTTTTTATCAGACCGCGTGATTTCCGCGTTGAAAACCTGGTTCGAGCCGTCGAACAGCTGGATGGCCTGACCTGCGCCCATGCGCAGCACGCGGCCCACGTGGTTGGCGGCGTCATCAGACAGGGCGATTTCACGGCCTGCGGTAATCAGTTCAGGATGGTAAATGCGGGGAATGCGCATAGTCAGAAATTCCATGTGTCATGCGATATAAGCGAATTGCCGTAGTGTAGGTTAGCTCTTTTGCGCCTGGCAAGCCCGCTGGACGTAAGGGTTGTGATTCCCCTGGACGTTGGCGATGCGCTCGTCGCGCTGGCATTCCCACTCGGTTACCGGGTACTGCTTGTTCCAGGCATTGAACAGCTGCGTCTGCTGGCGTGAAAGGTTGAGATCATAACGGTCACGCATATAGAAGTAGGTACGGGCGATGCTGCCGCGCGCGCGGGCAGGGGGCTCGGCGACTTTCTCTTTGAAATCCACCTTCATGCCGCACTGTCCGTACTGGCCTTCGCCGCCGTTCCACTGGCTGTACATAAAGTTGCCGCGGTCACCGTTTACTTCGCCAACCGCAGGCTGCAGGTTGTGCATATCGCTTTCCATCTGGCGATAAACCGGATCTTTGGAACAGTTTTTACGCCCGCCATCCTGCCAGCACTGGCGCTGGTGGCCAAACTGCCACGCCGGGACGACATGTTCCCATTCAATGCGGCTGGCGCGGTTTTCGTTTTTACGCACCTTATAGCCGCAGGATTCGAGGTCAACGACCCCTTTTTTACCCTGCCAGTTGATTTTACAGCCGCAGTAGAAATCACCCGGAACATCAGCGTTCACCTTCACGCCAGCGGCTTTGGCCTGAGAGAAACTGTTGATACCGTCGGCCAGAGCATGGCCGGAGAGCGCCGTCGCCAGAAGGGCAACTGCGAGAGAAACATTACGGGACATCTTACACTCCGTGTCAAAACAAGCCCGAAACGTAACGAATGTTGTTCCCGTATGCAATCAGTCAGATCAGGAAAGTTCCTGAAAGTTCAGATAATTATTCGGCGACCAGCGGTTCGCCGCATTTTACGCAGCGGTAGGTTGCCTCGCCGCGCACCACGCGGTTATGGCGGCGGACGGTGAGCTGGTGCTGTTGGCATCGGCAGCGGTAGGAAAATGTATTGCGACGTACTGATTCCAGTTCGAACTGATGCGTGCGGCGAGCCGGAACGCCGAGCACGGCTTCCATCATCCACTTCCACTCTTTCCCGTGCGGCGCGACGTGGCCAAAGTGCTTCCACACCAGCAGATGCGCCAGCTCGTGCGGCACCACTTCCTCAATAAACGCCTGCTGGTTTTCCATCATCAGCACCGGGTTCAGGCGGATCTCATACGATTCCAGCCAGGCGGTGCCTGCTGCGGTTCCACGCTGCTGATAAACCAGCTTCGGTTCAGGATAATTGCGGCCGAGCTTCAGGTTGGCCTGGGCGAGTTTTTCCCGCAGGCTGCGCATAACGGCTTGCTGAATGGCGATGGGGAGACGGGGAGCTTTCATAGGGGCAGAGCATAAAGCGCGAAGCAGGGAGGTGCAAGAGGCACCTCCCGGCAGCGTGATTAGTCGTGTGCGCCGATTTCGCGCAGCGGACGACCTTTCATCAGGTTACGTTCAATGTGTTCCAGTGAAACGTGTTTGGTTTCTGGGACCAGCCAGATAGTCAGAACAATAAAGAACAGGTTCAGACCGGCGTAGACCCAGAAGGTGTTGGCATTGCCCAGGGTATTGAGCATGGTCAGGAACGTTGCGCCGACGATCATGTTGGCAATCCAGTTTGTCGCGGTGGAGCAGGTGATACCAAAATCACGCCCTTTCAGCGGCTGGATCTCAGAGCACAGCACCCAAATCAGCGGACCGGCGCTCATTGCAAACCCGACGATAAACATCAGCAGCATTGCCACCGCGAAGTACTGGGCGGTTGGAGAGTGAATGCCCACATGCATCATGGTGCCCAGCACGCCCATGCCGACGGCCATCACCAGGAAGCCCAGCGTCAGGGTAGGCTTACGCCCCCAGCGGTCCACCAGTCCGATGGCGATAAAGGTCGCCAGCACGTTGGTCAGGCCGACAATAACGGTGCCCCACATCTGCTCGGTCGTGTTGGTATAACCCGCCAGCTCAAAGATTTTTGGCGCGTAGTACATGATGACGTTCATCCCGGTGAACTGCTGCATCACCTGCAGAAGCACGCCGAGGAACACCGCGCGGCGGAAGTTGCTGTTCTCTTTAAACAGCGCCCAGCCGGACTGTTTCACCTTCAGGCTTTCGCGGATCTCTTCCAGCTCGTTTTTCGCCTCTGCGCTGGTATCGCGCAGGCGGAGCAGCACGCGTTCAGCATCAACGAAGCGGCGTTTTGCGGCAAACCAGCGCGGGCTGTCCGGCAGGAAGAAGACGCCAATCAGCAGCAGGATGGCCGGGATGATGATCACGCCGAGCATCCAGCGCCATGCGCCGCTGTAGCTAAACGCGGTATCGGAAAGGTAAGCACCCAGAATACCGATGGTGATCATCAGCTGGTACATGGAAATCATGCTGCCGCGGATTTTCTCCGGCGCGATTTCGGAAAGATACAGCGGTGCGGTATAGGAAGCGACGCCGACAGCCAGGCCCAGCAAGACGCGGGAAAGAATGAGCACTTCAACGTTAGGGGCAGCGGCAGAAAAGAGTGAACCGGCAACGAACAGGATCGCGCCTATCATCAGGCTCTTTTTGCGCCCGAGCTTGAAGGAGAGCCAGCCGCTGCCAACGGCGCCGACTGCCGCACCAAACATCATGGAGCTGACCACCCATTCCTGGGTATGCGCGGTAATCTGGAACTCGTCTGCGATGAAGGGAAGTGCGCCGGCAATCACGCCGATATCCAGGCCAAAAAGTAATCCTGCCAGGGCGGCGAGGAAGCAGACGAAGAATGTCATCGCCTTGTTGGACGTACGCCCTTGTTTATTATTGTCAGGCATTATGCCCTCCATTTGATTTATCAGTTTTGTCGATGTTAAGGGTAGGTGAGTGACCCGTAAAAATATGTGAGACAAATCACATTGGTGTAATCGGTTACACTAACGTGCAACCGTAAAAATAATTAAAGCTTTGAAAATATAGAGGTAAATGAGGTGATGCGCATCGCGTTTGTTTGAATTTCAGACTTAACTGAAATGAAATGTAACAGCAGAAGAAAGGCGATCATGCAAAGAGATTATTCTGAAAGCGGGATATATTCGGCAGGGTGTAAGCGGTTTCAAAGGGTGTGACTTTGAGCCGGGTGGCGGCTGCGCCTGACCCGGCCTACACACACTGCAAAACCCGTAGGTCGGGTAAGGCGAAGCCGCCACCCGACATAAAAAAGGCCAGCACAAAGGCTGGCCTGTTAAACACTGTCAGTCGATTACTTCAGACCGGCAGCTTCACGCAGCAGGGCGGCTTTGTCGGTTTTTTCCCATGGGAAATGTTCGCGACCAAAGTGACCGTATGCCGCGGTTTCTTTATAGATTGGGTGCAGCAGATCCAGCATCTGAATCAGGCCGTATGGACGCAGGTCGAAGAACTCGCGCACCAGCAGGGTCAGCTGTTCTGAAGGCACTTTCTCGGTACCGAAAGTTTCCACCATGATGGAGGTCGGTTCAGCCACGCCGATTGCGTAGGAAACCTGAATCTCACAGCGGTCAGCCAGGCCGGCAGCAACGATGTTTTTCGCAACATAACGTGCAGCGTACGCGGCAGAACGGTCAACTTTAGACGGGTCTTTACCGGAGAATGCACCGCCGCCGTGACGCGCCATGCCGCCGTAGGTATCCACGATGATTTTACGGCCGGTCAGGCCGCAGTCGCCCATTGGGCCACCGATAACAAAGCGTCCGGTTGGGTTGATGAAGAATTTGGTTGCAGAGCTCAGCCATTCGGTTGGCAGAACTGGCTTGATGATCTCTTCCATCACGGCTTCCTGCAGCGATTTCTGATCGATATCTTCAGAATGCTGAGTGGACAGAACTACCGCATCAATGCCAACGATTTTACCGTCGTCATACTGGAAGGTGACCTGGCTTTTCGCATCCGGACGCAGCCATGGCAGGGTGCCGTTTTTACGCACTTCAGCCTGACGCTGCACCAGACGGTGTGCGTAGGTAACCGGTGCTGGCATCAGCACGTCGGTTTCGTTAGTTGCGTAGCCGAACATCAGGCCCTGGTCGCCTGCGCCCTGCTCCAGTGGATCGGCGCGGTCAACGCCCTGGTTGATGTCCGGGGACTGTTTGCCGATGGCGCTCAGTACCGCGCAAGAGTTGGCATCAAAGCCCATATCAGAATGTACATAGCCGATCTCACGCACCGTGTTACGGGTGATCTCTTCGATATCAACCCATGCGCTGGTGGTGATCTCACCGCCGACCAGAACCATGCCGGTTTTGACATAGGTTTCACACGCTACGCGCGCTTTAGGATCCTGGGCAAGGATCGCATCCAGCACCGCATCGGAGATTTGGTCAGCAATTTTATCAGGATGTCCTTCTGATACGGACTCGGACGTAAACAGGTGTTTTGCCATGTTTTATTTCACCTAAGAGGAATTTGGTTAGCTCGAACTGCTGTGTGGAATAGCCAAAGGAGAGTATTCTACCAAGGCCTGCAGGTTTTTGACACTGGCAGTCTGAGTGTTAATCAGTATAGATGGATTAACATCTGGACGTCCATTTTAGGTCACTTCTTCACCCGATTTCCAGTTTTTTTTGACTTACCTCTCACTGTGTTGAAAACAAAGCTGGAAATATTTCCTGACGGCACTGGCAACCCACGCATTTTTGTTTTGCATTTTCCCCACCTTCTCGGTATAAAACGCGGCACGCGGCTCATACAAAAAAGCGCTCGATGACCTCATCGTGTCGCCACTTCCAGCCGGGTTAAGCAGTGAACATTTAGCTTTGGCTTGTGGTCCGTTTCAGCAGAGGCGGCCGTGGAGGTGATACGAGATAATGAACCATCGTTTTCCGCTAATTCAGCGCAGCCGTTCTGGCGCGCAGTTGATTCCCGCAACCCGCATTTCTAGTCTGCAAACCTGCCGATGTTATACCCATCTCGGCGCTTCTCAGGATTCAAGGGCCGGTTACGCTCTGTGACAACTGAACAAGGGCGCTCTTGTTAATACAAGAGTTTTCTCGTGGTTTCGCCGAACCTTGTCATACAGAGTTCGGATACGTGTTTTACAATGATATGAATAAGAAACCGGTCGCACGGTCTGGATTTCAGCATACTCTGCTGGGAAACGGAGCCGTTTATGGGTTGTTATCGCCGTATAACGCTGCGATAGTAGTCAACTGTTTTACACTTAATACAAAGAGTTGAGGTTCGCTATGTCTGACGACATGTCTTCTTTTTCGCCTTCGTCAGCGGGCGAACAGGGTGTACTACGTTCTATGCAGGAGGTTGCGATGAGCTCCGAGGAAGCCAGCAAGATGCTGCGCACTTACAATATTGCCTGGTGGGGCAATAACTACTACGACGTCAACGAACTGGGCCACATCAGCGTCTGCCCGGATCCGGACGTCCCTGAAGCGCGCGTGGATCTCGCTAAATTGGTAAAAGCCCGTGAAGCTCAGGGCCAGCGTTTGCCTGCACTGTTCTGCTTCCCGCAGATCCTGCAACATCGCCTGCGTTCTATTAACGCCGCGTTCAAACGCGCGCGTGAGTCCTACGGCTATAAAGGCGACTATTTCCTGGTTTACCCGATCAAGGTGAACCAGCACCGCCGCGTGATTGAATCCCTGATCCACTCCGGCGAGCCGCTGGGTCTGGAAGCCGGTTCCAAAGCGGAACTGATGGCCGTTCTGGCGCACGCGGGCATGACCCGTTCGGTGATCGTCTGTAACGGCTATAAAGACCGTGAATACATTCGTCTGGCGCTGATTGGCGAGAAGATGGGCCACAAGGTCTATCTGGTTATCGAGAAGATGACTGAAATCGCTATCGTGCTGGAAGAGGCTGAGCGTCTGAACGTCATCCCACGTCTCGGCGTGCGTGCGCGTCTGGCGTCGCAGGGTTCCGGTAAATGGCAGTCCTCCGGCGGTGAAAAATCCAAGTTCGGCCTCGCGGCGAACCAGGTGCTGCAGCTGGTGGAAATTCTGCGCGAGCGCGGTCGTCTGGACAGCATTCAGCTGCTGCACTTCCACCTCGGCTCGCAGATGGCCAACATCCGCGACATCGCCACCGGCGTGCGTGAATCGGCGCGCTTCTACGTTGAGCTGCACAAGCTCGGCGTGAACATTCAGTGCTTCGACGTGGGCGGTGGCCTGGGCGTGGATTACGAAGGTACCCGTTCGCAGTCCGACTGCTCCGTGAACTACGGCCTGAACGAATATGCCAACAATATTATCTGGGCGATTGGCGATGCCTGTGAAGAGAATGGCCTGCCGCACCCAACGGTGATCACCGAATCTGGCCGGGCGGTTACCGCGCACCATACGGTGCTGGTCTCTAACATCATCGGCGTTGAGCGTAGCGAAATCACCGAAGCGACGCCTCCGGCAGACGATGCTCCGCGTTCCCTGCAAAGCATGTGGGAAACCTGGCAGGAGATGCACGAGCCGGGCACGCGCCGTTCCCTGCGCGAATGGCTGCACGACAGCCAGATGGACCTGCACGATATTCACGTGGGTTATTCCTCCGGCACCTTTAGCCTGCAGGAGCGCGCGTGGGCGGAGCAGCTCTATCTCAACATGTGCCATGAAGTGCAGAAGCAACTCGACCCGAGCAACCGCGCGCACCGTCCGATTATCGACGAGCTGCAGGAACGTATGGCGGACAAAATGTACGTCAACTTCTCGCTGTTCCAGTCGATGCCGGATGCCTGGGGTATCGACCAGCTGTTCCCGGTTCTGCCGCTGGAAGGGCTGAACCACGCCCCGGAACGTCGTGCGGTGCTGCTGGACATCACCTGTGATTCCGATGGCGCTATCGACCACTACGTTGACGGCGACGGTATCGCAACGACGATGCCAATGCCGGAGTACGACCCGGAGAACCCGCCGATGCTGGGCTTCTTTATGGTCGGCGCGTATCAGGAGATCCTCGGCAACATGCACAACCTGTTCGGGGATACCGAAGCGGTTGACGTGTTCGTCTTCCCTGACGGCAACGTGGAAGTCGAGCTGTCTGACGAAGGGGACACCGTAGCGGACATGCTCGAATACGTTCAGCTGGATCCGAAAAAACTGCTCACCCAGTTCCGCGACCAGGTGAAAAACACCGGTCTGGACGACGCGTTACAGCAGCAGTTCCTGGAAGAGTTTGAAGCGGGTCTGTACGGGTACACCTACCTGGAAGACGAGTAGGAAAACCTCCCTCTCCCTGTGGGAGAGGGGTGGGGTGAGGGCAACAGGCTGCTGCGCCGCTGATGCCCGGTGGCGCTGTGCTTACCGGGCCTACGAATGTAGGCCGGATAAGGCGGAGCCGTCATCCGGCAGAATGCTATACTCACTTGAACCCGTCTGCATTACCGGCGATAATTCGCCCCAATTAGCGATTTACGAATCAATCCCTTCCTCGTCGGGTTTAACGACGCGGAGGGGATTTTTTTTCATCTGTTTTTAATGTATCGACTTTAAAAGAGGTCAGGACATGAGCACTTTAGGTCATCAGTACGATAACTCTCTGGTATCTAACGCGTTTGGTTTTTTACGCCTTCCAATGAACTTCCAGCCGTACGACAGTGACGCTGACTGGGTGATCACCGGCGTACCGTTCGACATGGCAACGTCCGGTCGCGCGGGCGGTCGTCACGGCCCGGCAGCGATCCGTCAGGTTTCTACCAACCTGGCCTGGGAGCACAACCGCTTCCCGTGGAACTTCGATATGCGCGAGCGCCTGAACGTGGTGGACTGCGGTGACCTGGTGTACGCCTTCGGTGACGCGCGTGAGATGAGCGAAAAGCTGCAGGCGCACGCCGAGAAGCTGCTGGCTGCCGGTAAGCGCATGCTCTCCTTCGGCGGTGACCACTTCGTGACCCTGCCGCTGCTGCGCGCCCACGCGAAGCACTTCGGTAAAATGGCGCTGGTGCACTTCGATGCGCATACCGACACCTACGCGAACGGCTGCGAGTTCGACCACGGCACCATGTTCTTCACCGCGCCGAACGAAGGCCTGATCGACCCGAACCACTCCGTGCAGATCGGTATCCGCACCGAGTTCGACAAAGACAACGGCTTCACCGTGCTGGATGCGGGCCAGGTCAACGATCGCGGCGTGGACGATATTCTGGCGCAGGTTAAGCAGATCGTCGGCGATATGCCTGTGTACCTGACTTTCGATATCGACTGCCTGGATCCGGCATTTGCGCCGGGCACTGGTACGCCTGTTATCGGCGGCCTGACCTCTGACCGCGCGATCAAGCTGGTGCGCGGCCTGAAGGATCTGAACATCGTCGGGATGGACGTGGTGGAAGTGGCACCGGCCTATGACCAGTCCGAGATCACCGCGCTGGCTGCGGCGACCCTGGCGCTGGAAATGCTTTACATCCAGGCGGCGAAAAAAGGCGAATAAGCCTTACGCGCTCACTGCTGCTGCGCGACGCATGCGCAGCAGCAGCATTCCTCCGGCGAGCAGGGTAATCACTTGTGAGACGACCAGCACCGAAAAGCCAGAGCTGACCGAACCCACCGATTTCATCACCATCCCCATCAGCAGCGGAATAAACGCCGCGCAGATATTGCCTATCCCATTAATAATGCCGTACGCGCTGCCCACGGCGTCCCGCGCGGCGTGATGCTGGATTACCGCAGGAATAGCCGCTCCCTGAAGTCCCCAGAACACGTTGGCAGACAGCATAAACAGCGCCAGCCATGCGGGTTGATGGCTGAGCATCAGCGCGACCACGGAGAGTGCCGTCAACGTACCGCCCACCACAAACAGTACCGGCGCCTGTTCCGGCCGCATTTTGTCGAGCAGCACGCCGCTCAGAAACTTTGACCCCAGGCTCAGCAGGAAGGGGACCGCCGCAAGCATGCCCGTAGCGTGCAGCGAGAAGTGGTGCTCGTCACGCAGCCATGCGGGCAGCCACGCGCTGCTGCCCCACAGATAGCTCAGCGTGGCGATTTCAACCAGCAGGATCCAGCCCAGCAGCGGCGTCTGCCAGGCCAGCGTGAAGGTGTGAACAAACCCCGGTTTTTTCATCTTCACCGGGCTGTGTGGCGCGGGCAGAAAACGCCAGATGAGCCCGCCGCCCAACACCAGATTTATCACCGCCAGAGCGTAAAACGACCCGGCCCAGCCCAGATGCGCCATCAGCCAGGTGACCAGCGGAAAGCCTACGGCCAGCCCGAGCGAGACGCCCAGCGCGGTGACGGCGTTGGGTTTGCCGATCTCTTCCGCGCTAAAGTTATCGCTGATAAAGCGCGTCTTCAGCGAAAAGAGCGGCCCTTCGGCAACACCCAAAATCACGCGGGCGATAAGCATGCCCATTAGCGAACCCAGCAGCGGAGAAATTGCGCAGACCGCGGCCCAAATCGCAATGCTGCTTAATAATCCCTGACGGTAATGGAGTTTGCTTTCGATAACCGGCGTTAATAATAAAGCCGAAAAACCATAACCCAGCAGGAAGCAGGTCATGAGCATGCCTTGTAACATTCTGTTTTCATTTAGCTGAAAATGTTCGGCAAATTCCGGGTTTAAAATCATTACCGAGATATTAACCCGGTCGACGTAGGAAATAATAATCAGTAATAACAGTGCAATTGTACCTTGCCATCTTGCCGTCATCATGCCCGCCTTACGTTTTCATCTATTTATATTTTTATCAAAGTGATTGTCACGGATCTAAAATGGTTCACTGGTGAAACTCATTGTTTATTAAGAGTAAATAAATTTTTTGTTTCACAGGTGAAACGCCGAAGATGTGACGTTGCTTTATTTTTAAGGAACAAAAAGAAAAGAAGTCAATATCTTTTATTGAAATGTCGAGGGCATTAATAAATCGTATTTATCACGCCGTAATAATGAAAATTTCATATCGCTGCATTTTTTCGTGATCCTTTGCACACTTAGTTAATTAATACCTGTTTGATTAACAAAATCGTCACATTGCCGCTTGACGAAACATTCATCGCTTTTATATTGACCGTATTAAATAAGAAACAGAGTTTCATATATGAAACAAAAGCCTGGAGGATCGTGATGAGCTGGATAGGCGTATGTGACGCAGAACAAGTACAGGAAGATTTCCCTTTTAGCGGCAACGTCGACGGTAAAGAGATCGGCGTTTATTTGATTGACGGTGAATATTACGCGCTGGAAGACGTATGCCCGCACGCTTATGCCCTGCTGAGCCAGGGATTTGTGGAAGATGGCAAAGTGGAATGCCCGCTGCATGAGGCGGTGTTCGACGTCAAAACCGGCCAGTGCTTGCACGGCCCCGGTGGTCGCAATCTGAACCGCTACCCGGTTCGGGTCTTTGAAAACCAAATTCAGATTACCTTCGTCGAGGAGACCGTGGCATGAGCGACATCCTGAACTACAACCCGGCGCTGCCGGAAAACCGCCAGTTTACCCCGCCTGCAGAGGGCGGCAACGGTGCCATTCATAAGCCGGGTGATTACACCAACCTGATCTGGCAAACCCGCAGCCGCGAGCCGGAAAGCTGGGAGGTGAACCTGATTGCCACGCTGGAAGATCTCTTCGAACAGGGCGTTGAAACGCTACCGGAACTGGTTAACGGGCTGAACGCGGTGCGCATGCACGACCAGCAGGGTGAGCCGTGGCGCGAGGCCAGCTTCCAGGCATTCTTACAGGTTAACGGCTACTGAGGACAACGCGATGACGACGACCGTACAAAACTATCTCGATAAAGGCCTGCGCGGCCTCTGGTATCCGGTACTGGCAAGCTGGGAAGTGCAGTCTGCTCCTGTGGGCATCACCCGCCTGGGCGAGCAGATTGTGGTCTGGCGTAATAAAGACGGCCAGGTGCAGGCACTGGAAGACCGCTGCCCGCACCGCGGCGCGCGCCTGTCGATGGGCTGGAACCTCGGCGACCGCATTGCCTGCTGGTATCACGGCGTGGAAGTGGCGGGCAATGGCGAAGTGAAGGATGTGCCCGCCGTGGACAAATGCCCGCTGGTCGGCCAGCAGTGCGTGCGCAGCTATAACGTGCAGGAGGCGCACGGCGCTATCTTCCTGTGGTTTGGCGTCACCGCTGACCAGCAGCCGGACGCGCTGACCTTCCCGGATGAACTTGCCGATACGGAGAACTTCAGCAACTTCCTCTGCACCGCCGCGTGGAAGTGTAACTACCAGTACGCGCTGGAAAACGTGATGGACCCGATGCACGGCACCTATCTGCATTCATCGTCGCACTCAATGGCGGAAGGGGATCGCAAGGCCGACATGGTGCTCCAGCCGACCAAAACCGGCTTTATTTTCGAGAAAAAAGGGCAGAGCGGCGTCAACTTCGACTGGGTTGAGCTCGGCAACAGCGGCACCTGCTGGATGCGCCTCTCTATTCCTTACAAGAAGCGCTTCGGACCGGGCGGCCACTTCTTTATCGTCGGCATGGTGGTGCCGGAAGATAACGACAACTGCCGCGTCTTCTTCTGGCGCATCCGCCGCGTGCAGGGCTGGCAGCGCGACATGTGGCGCTTCATGTACCGCAACCGTCTGGAAAAACTGCACTGGGAAGTACTGGAGCAGGACCGCGTGGTGCTGGAAAGCCTGGCCCCGAACGCCCGCGACCATGAATACCTCTATCAGCACGACGTCGGCCTCTCCCGCCTGCGCCGCATGATGCAAAAGGCCGCCAAAGAGCAGCTGGCCGCACGTGAAGAACAGCAGGGAGCCGCCTGATGAACGGGCTGCTGAGCGGAAAGCGCATCGTCGTGACCGGCGCAGCGCGCGGGCTGGGCTACCACTTTGCCAAAGCCTGCGCCGAGCAGGGTGCCGCGGTGGTGATGTGCGACATCCTCAAGGGCGAGCTGGCCGAGAGCGCCCACGGGCTGAGCGAGCAGGGCCATGCGATCGAAGCGCACGCTATCGATCTGGCCGATCCGCATTCCATTGCGCAGGCGTTTAGCGCCATTGGCGAGCAGGGGCAGATCGACGGCCTGGTGAACAACGCGGCGATGGCGACGGGCGTGGGCGGCAAAAATATGCTCGATTACGATCCTGACCTGTGGGACCGCGTGATGGGCGTGAACGTCAAAGGCACCTGGCTGGTGACGCGCGCCGCCGTGCCGCTGCTGCGCGAAGGGGCGGGCATTGTGAACGTGGCGTCCGACACCGCGCTGTGGGGCGCGCCGCGCCTGATGGCCTACGTTGCCAGCAAGGGGGCCGTGATTGCCATGACGCGTTCAATGGCGCGCGAGCTGGGTGAAAAACGCATCCGCATCAACGCCATCGCGCCGGGGCTAACCCGCGTCGAGGCGACGGAATATGTACCCGCCGAACGCCATCAGCTCTACGAAAACGGACGCGCATTAACGGGCGCGCAGCAGCCGGAGGATGTGACTGGCAGCGTGGTCTGGCTGTTAAGCGATCTGTCGCGGTTCATCACCGGACAGCTGATCCCGGTCAACGGCGGTTTTGTCTTTAACTGAGGTATGGCGATGATGGCAAACGATCGGGAAGTGAAGTATCTGGTGCCGGGGCTGGAGCGCGGTCTACAGCTGCTGTTGGCCTTTGGCGAGCAGCATCGCGAACTGACCTTTGCCGAGCTGCACCGGCTGGTGGATATGCCGAAGGCGACCGCCTACCGCGTGGTACAGACGCTGGAGTTTATGGGCTTTCTGGAGCGCAACGCGCGCACCAATACCTTCTCGCTGGGCATGAACGTGCTGCGCCTGGGCTTTGAGTACATCGCCTCGCTGGACGTGGCCCAGGTTGGCCAGCCGGTCATCGAGCAGCTGCGCGACGTGAGCCAGTGCAGCAGCCATCTGGCGATCCGCGACGGGCGCGACATTATCTACATCGCTCGCGTCAGCGCCGCCGGGTCGCGCATCAATCAGGTCAGCATTGGCACTCGCCTGCCGGTGCACTGCACCTCGCTGGGCCGCATGCTGCTGACCGATATCTCCCGCGCCGATTTTGAACAGCTGTTCCCGCACGAGCGCCTGCCGGGCAACACGCCGGGACAGCTTCACGACCGCGAGGCCCTGTGGCAGATGGTGCAGCAGGACAAAGCCCGCGGGTACGTGATCGGCGAATCCTTCTTCCGCCACGGCATCTCCTCCATCGTCTACCCGGTGTATGACCGCAGCGGACGCGTGGCGGCGGTGGTCAGCATTCTGGTGCCGTCGGAAGAGATCCCGCAGACCGACCGCGAGCGCCTGCAAAACGAGGTTCGCCTCGCGGCGGATAAAATTTCTGGCTTTTTAGGGTATCTGTCACAGGCCAGTTAAATCAGTGAGTTAACGTCAGGCGCTTGACCGCGTCGGGCATGTTTTACGCCCAATTTGGGCCAGATGAGGCAACGAACGATGAGTGTAACCGGAATTGAAAAGCTGGAATTTGGCGTGGAAGACCTGACGCACTGCGCCAAATTTATGCGTGATTTTGGCCTGACGGGCGATGCCAGCGGCCAGCGTTTTACCACCCTGAGCGGCGCGCGCGTGGAGCTTAATCCCATCGACAGCCCCGACCTGCCGCCCGCGTTTGAAGCGGGCAACACCCTTCGCCGCATGACCTGGGCGGTTGCGAGTCAGTCAGATCTTAACGCGCTGCGCCCAAAGCTTGCGCAGCAGCCCGGCTTTCGCGAGGTGGGCGACGCGCTGGAGTGTATCGACCCGAACGGCATGACGCTGCGCGTGCAGGTTAGCCAGCAGACCGACGTGGAGCTGAACGTTGAGCCGATCAACCAGTGGGGCGACGCCCGCCGGATCGACACGCCCAGCCCGGTTTACGATCGCGCCCAGCCCATCAACGTGGGGCACGTGGTGTTCTTCGTGGAGGAGTTGGCGGCGGTGGAAAAATTCTACCGCGAGGTGCTCGGCTTCCAGGTCTCGGACCGCTACATCAACCGCGCCGTGTTCCTGCGCTGCGGCGCGCGCGGCGGTCATCACAACCTGTTCCTGCTGCAGCTGCCGAACCGCAGGCGCGGACTGAACCACGTGGCCTTCACCGTGCGCGACATCCACGAGGTGAGCGGCGGCGGTATCGCGATGAATAAAAATGACTGGAGCACTTTTATCGGGCCGGGCCGCCATCCGGTGTCGTCGGCGTACTTCTGGTACGTCAATAGCCCGACCGGCGGCGCGTTTGAGTATTACACCAACGACGATTATCTGACCGAAAACTGGCAGCCGCGCGAGCTGGAGCACTCGCTGGTCTCCTTTACCGAATGGGCGGTGGAAGGCGGGATCGACCACGACACGCGCCGCCAGCAGAAAAAGCCGGAGGCGGTATGACGTCGCGCATTGTCATTATCGGCGGCGGCCAGGCGGGCGGCTGGGCGGCGAAAACCCTGCGCGACGAGGGCTTCGACGGCGAGATTTGCGTGGTGGCGGAAGAAGAGTGGGATTTCTACGAGCGTCCTCCGCTTTCAAAAGCGTCTCTACTGGAGCCGGACGCGGCGCTCCCGAGACTGTTTACCGACGAGGCGCAGCGGGCGCTGAACCTGACCTGGCGCCGTCCGCTGCGCGCGGAGCAGATCGACCGCGAGGCGAAAACGGTGCGTTTGAGCAACGGTGAACGCCTTAGTTACAACATCCTTTTGATCGCCACCGGAGGGCGGGCGCGCCTGCCGGGTGAGGCGTGGGCAGCGCATCCGCAGGTCTATACCCTGCGCCACTGGCATGACGCGCAGCGCCTTAAAGCGCGTCTCGCGGAAAGCCAAACTCTGGCGATTGTCGGCGGCGGCTGGATCGGCCTGGAGATTGCCGCGTCCGCACGCAAAAGCGGCGTGGCGGTCACCCTGTTCGAGCAGCAGCCCGCGCTCTGCATGCGCTCGGTGAGCGGCGAGGTATCGCAGCGCTTAGAGGCCCTTCACCGCGAGCAGGGCGTGGATATCCGTACCGGCTGCGGCGCGCTGGAGCTGGAGGACGATAACGGCCTGCCGGTTATCCACTGCGACGGCCAGCGTGAAACCTTTGATGCGGTGGTGGTGGGGATCGGCGTCGATCTCAATCTGGAGCTGGCCCGCGACGCGGGGCTGAAAACCGAGCGCGGGATCGTCGTGGATGCGCAGGGGCGGACCTCGGATCCGTACATCTTTGCCGCCGGCGATGTGGCGCAGCATCATCACTACGGCCTGTGCATTCAGTCCTGGGCCTTCGCCCAGAATCAGGCGGTGGCGACGGCAAAGGCGATGCTCAACCCCGATGCGCCGGGCTACGACGACGCGCCGTGGCTGTGGTCGGATCAATACCAGCACAACATTCAGATCCTCGGCATTCCGCAGCCGGGCAGCAGAACGGTCGTGCGTGAAGAGGCGCTGTACTTCTCGCTGGACGAGAGCGGGCGGCTGACGCAGCTGGTGGCGTTCAACGACGCGCGCACCGTCAAGCTGGCGAAGCGCTGGATGGCAGCGGGGCGGGATTTATCAGATGTACCGCTCGGCGACCCGGCTTTTTCACTGATGTCATTGCGATAGCTAACCCGCACCCGTAGGGGGAGACATGACCACATTAGAGACCAACACCGCGCCCGTTGAGGCGAGCGGTGAGGGAACCCGTACGCCTGAAAAAGCGGTGCGCTGGGCCATCCCGCTGTCGCTGCTGGCCTGCGTACTGCTGGCGTTTTTCGACAAAATCAGCATTGCGGCGCTGTTTTCCGACACCCATTTCCAGCAGGCGATGGGCATCGATTTCGACACCACGCGCCTCGGCATTCTGATGAGCGCCTTCCTGCTGAGCTACGGCTTTTCGTCGGTGTTTTTAAGCGGGCTGGGCGACAAAATTGCGCCGCTGCGCCTGCTCACCGGAATGATGGCGGTGTGGTGCGTGCTGATGGTGGCGATGGGCTTCACCCATAACTACACGCTGATGATCGTCCTGCGCATTCTGCTGGGCGTGGCGGAAGGGCCGCTGTTCCCGCTGGCCTTCGCCATCGTGCGCCACAACTTCCCGCAGCATCTGCAGGCGCGCGCCACCATGCTCTGGCTGCTGGGCACGCCGGTGGGCGCGGCGATCGGTTTTCCCCTTTCCATCTGGCTGCTGAATACCTTCGGCTGGCAGAGCACCTTCTTCGTGATGGCGATGCTGACCGTGCCGGTGCTGATCTTTGTGCGCATCGGCCTGCGCGGGATCCGCCTGGAGGCGAAGCCCGGCACTTCGCAGGCGTCTCAGGACGAACGCCGTGCCGCGCGGCGCGAGCTGTTCGTCAGCCCGCACTTCTGGATCATCTGCATCTTTAACATCGCCTTCCTGACCTACCTGTGGGGCATCAACGGCTGGCTGCCGGGCTACCTGATTAAGGGCAAGGGCATTCATCTGGAGCACGCGGGCTGGCTGTCGTCGATGCCGTTCATCGCCATGCTGGCGGGCGAGGTCATTGGCGCGTGGCTTTCGGACAGGGTCGATAAGCGCGCGGCGGCCTGCTTTATCTCAATGGCGGGCGCGGCGGTGGGGCTTACGGCCGTGATGCACCTTGATTCCCCGCTGGCCGTTATCGCGGCGATGAGCTTCAGCACCTTCATGTGGGGCACCGGCGCGCCCAACATTTTCGCCCTGCTGGCGAAGGCCACCCATCCGCGGGTGAGCGCCACGGCGGGCGGTATTTTCAACGGGCTGGGAAACTTTGCGGGCGCGCTGTCGCCGGCGGTGATGGGCGCGCTTATTGCCTTCACCCACAGCATGGATTCCGGGCTGATTTTTCTGGCGGTGATGGCGGCGGTGGGCTGCGTCCTGTTACTGCCGCTGCTGAGACGTTACTGAGGAGAGTGTCATGACTGATTCAACCGTAACCAACACTTCAGGCATCAAACCTGACCACCTGACGATGGAAGAGTGGGTCGAGTCGCGCATCGCGCGCTTCGAGGGCCGCAAGTACGACTGGAACGCGCTGAAGTTCCAGGCCGACTTTGACCCGAAATACCGCCGGGCGCAGATGCGCTATATCGGCACCGGCGCAACCGGCGTGGCGAACGACACCAACACCGTGCAGGCGGACCATTTTACCTTCTCCACCATGGTGCTGCCGTCGAAGTGCGAAGGGCCACTGCACCTGCACGACGACGTGGAAGAGGTGTTCTTCATGCTCAAGGGGCAGATCACGCTGATGATCCAGGACGGCGACAGCTACACCGAAACCGTGCTGCGCGAGCGTGACCTGATCTCCGTTCCGCCGGGCATCTATCGCGGGCTGTTTAACCACGGCGAAGAAGAGGCGCTGATGTGCGTCATGCTGGGAACCAACAAGCCGGAAATCCCGACCTATCCCGCCGATCATCCGCTGTCCAAAGTGAAGCGGAACTAAGGGGGCATGATGACGGGTTTTCGTGAACAGGGAAGCGGCATCCCGCTGATGCTGCTGCACGGTATCAGTTCCGGCGCGGCCTCCTGGCACAAGCAGATGGCGCTGGACGGCTTTCGCGTGCTGGCGTGGGACATGCCCGGCTATGGCGAGAGCCCGATGCTGGCGGTTGAGCGGGCGAACGCGGGGGATTACGCCGACGCGCTGGCGGCGATGCTTGACCGCGCGGGCGTCTGGCAGGCGGTGCTGGTCGGCCATTCGCTCGGCGCAATGATTGCCAGCGCCTTTGCGGCGAAGTTCCCGGATCGCGTCATCCATCTGGTGCTGGCGGACGCCGCGCAGGGCTACGGCAATGCCGCACCGGCGCAGCGCGAGCAGGTCTGGCGCAGCCGCGAACAGCAGATGGCATTGGGCGGTGAGATCCTCGCCCAGACCCGCGCCGCGAAATTGCTGCGCCCTGGCGCGCGCGCGGAAGATATCGCCACCGTGGCGGCGGGCATGCGCACGCTGCGCCCGGAAGGCTACCTCGCGGCCGCGTGGATGCTGGTGCACGACGACATTCACGGCTGGCTTAAGCGCTTCCCGGGCAATTTTGAAGTCTGGTGCGGCGAGCAGGATGCCATCACCCAGCCGGAGCTGGTGCAGGGGCTGGCGCTGCGCTACGGCATGCCGTTTATCGCGATCCCGCAGGCCGGACACGCCAGCTATCTCGACAACGACGCGTTTTTTAACCAACAGCTTTTACGCATTAACGAAGAGGTGCGCGATGAATGCACACATTGACGGCCGCGTGGCGGTCGTTACCGGCGGTTCGTCCGGCATTGGCTTTGAAACGCTGCGCCTGCTGCTGGGCGAGGGGGCAAGGGTAGCCTTCTGCGGCCGCGATCCGGACCGGCTCGCCAGCGCCCACGCGGCGCTGCAAAACGAATACCCCAACGGGGAGATTTTCTCTTATCGCTGCGACGTGCTGAACGCCGACGAGATTCAGGCCTTCGCGGACGCGGTGCAGGCTCGCTTTGGCGGGGCGGATATGCTGATCAACAACGCCGGGCAGGGCTACGTGGCGCACTTCCACGACACCCCGCGCGAGGCGTGGCTGCACGAGGCCGAGCTGAAGCTGTTCGGGGTGATCAACCCGGTACAGGCGTTTCAGCCTCTGCTGGAGCAGTCCGACATCGCCTCTATCACCTGCGTGAACTCCCTGCTGGCGCTGCAGCCGGAGGAGCACATGATCGCCACCTCCGCCGCCCGCGCCGCGCTGCTGAATATGACACTCACGCTCTCAAAAGAGCTGGTGGGCAAGGGCATCCGCGTCAATTCCATTCTGCTCGGCATGGTGGAGTCCGGGCAGTGGCAGCGCCGCTTTGAGAACCGGGCGGACAAAAGCCAGAGCTGGCTGGAGTGGACGGCGGATATCGCGCGCAAGCGCGGCATTCCGATGGCGCGCCTCGGCAAGCCGCAGGAGCCCGCGCAGGCGCTGCTGTTTCTCGCTTCGCCGCTGGCCTCGTTTACCACCGGTGCCGCGCTGGACGTTTCCGGCGGCTTCTGCCGCCACCTGTAAGGACGCATCATGAAAAAGGTAATGTTAATTGGATTCGGTGCCATGGCGCAGGCGGTGATTGAACGCCTGCCTAAGGGTGTCACTATCGGCTGGATCGTGGCGCGCGAGTCTCACCATGCGGCGATCCGCGCGCAGCTTGGCGAGGATGTGGTGGCGCTGGCCTCCCCGATGGAGTGCGCGCATACGCCCGATCTGGTGCTGGAGTGCGCCAGCCAGCAGGCGGTGGCGCAATATGGCGAAGCGATTTTAAGACGCGGCTGGCATCTGGCGGTGATCTCCACCGGTGCGCTGGCGGACAGCGCGCTGGAGCAGCGGCTGCTTGCGGCGGGAGGCAGGCTGACGCTGCTCTCCGGTGCGGTTGCCGGTATCGACGGGCTGGCGGCGGCGAAAGAGGGCGGACTTGAGCGCGTGACTTACCGGTCGCGCAAAAGCCCGGCCAGCTGGCGCGGCAGCTACGCCGAGCAGCTTATCGATCTCAATTCGGTTTCTGAAGCAAAGGTCTTCTTCGAGGGCAGCGCCCGCGAGGCGGCGCGTTTGTTTCCTGCCAACGCTAACGTGGCGGCAACCGTGGCGCTTGGCGGTATGGGAATGGATGAGACCCGCGTGCAGCTGATGGTCGACCCGTTAACGAAACGCAATACCCACACGCTGCACGTGGAAGGATTGTTCGGCGAGTTCCATCTTGAGCTGAGCGGGCTGCCGCTGGCTTCTAATCCTAAAACCTCCACCCTGGCGGCACTGAGCGCGGTGCGCGCCTGCCGTGAACTGGCCCTGAGCTGAGGAGTGACGATGGACGATCTGAAGATTTTTATTGGCGGTCACTGGCGTCGGGGCAGCGGCAACCCGATGCAGAGCCACTTCCCGGCTGACGGGTCGATCAACGCGACGCTGAATGCCGCCAGTCTGGATGACCTGCAGGAGGCGATAGAGGCCGGAGAGCGCGCCTGGCGGGAGCCAGCCTGGCGCAACAGCCTGCCGCACGTTCGTGCGAAGATCCTGCATAAGGTTGCCGATCTGATTGAGTCCCGCGTGGATGAACTGGCGCAGATGCAGAGCCGCGATAACGGCAAGCCGCTGGCGGAAGCGCGCGGGTTGGTGATGAGCGCGGCGGGAACGGCGCGCTACTTTGCCGCCGCCTGCGAGTTGCTGGAGGGTGAGCTCCCAACGCCGCGCCAGCCCGATTTGCTGACGCTGAGCCGCTACGAGCCGCTCGGCGTGGTGGCGGCCATTACGCCGTGGAACTCGCCGATTGCCAGCGAGATGCAGAAGGTCGCGCCGGCCATTGCTGCCGGTAACGCGGTGATCCTCAAGCCCGCCGAAGCCACGCCGCTGATGGCGCTGGAGCTGGCGCGGATTTTCGAACAGGCCGGGCTGCCCGCCGGGCTGCTGAGCGTCCTGCCGGGCAAAGGCTCGGTGATTGGCGATGCGCTGGCGCACCATCCTCGCGTGCGGAAAATTTCCTTTACCGGCGGCACCACCACGGGCCGTCATCTGGCGCACGTGGCGGCGGAAAAGCTGATCCCGGCCTCGCTGGAGCTGGGGGGGAAATCCCCGACCATCGTGCTGGAAGATGCAGACCTCGAGCAGGCCGCGCGCGGGATCTGCTACGGCATTTTCAGCTCGGCGGGGCAGGCGTGCATTGCCGGATCGCGGCTGTTCATTCACGAGAGCATTTACGCGCCGCTGATGGCGCGGTTGCTGGAGTTAACTCGCGGGCTGCGCGTCGGGCACCCGTTTACCGACGGCGTCCACGTGGGGCCGCTGATCGGCGACGGGCATCGTCAGAGCGTGCAGGCGTACGTTGAGCTGGCGAAGCGCGAGGGGGGCCGCGTGCTGTGCGGCGGGGAGATCCCTGCCGATCCCCATCTTGCAAACGGCAGCTTTTTCCAGCCCACGATTATCGAGGGGCTGAGCAACAGCGCCCGCGCCTGCCAGGAGGAGATCTTCGGTCCGGTGCTGGTGGCGATGCCGTTTCGCGATGAAGCCACGCTTATCCGCGAGGCGAACGACTCGGTTTACGGCCTGGCGGCGGGGATCTGGACGCGGGATACCGGGCGCGCGCTGCGCCTGAGCGAGCAGCTCGAAGCGGGCACGGTGTGGATCAACACCTACAAGGTCTTTGCGATTTCGACCCCGTTCGGGGGCTTTAAAGAGAGCGGTCTGGGCCGCGAAAAGGGTATTCAGGGGCTGAAAGCCTGGATGCAGCAGAAGAGCATTTATCTGGCGACGGGTAACAGCGTCAACCACTGGTGCGACTGAGAGAGGGTGAGCAATGAGCGAAATGATAACCGTCGGCGACGCCATCGCCAGAACGCTGGAGCAGTATCAGGTTGAGGCCATCTACGGCGTCATCTCCATTCACAACCTGCCGATTGCTGACGCGGTGGGGCAGCGGGGCAACATCCGCTTCGTGCCCGCGCGCGGCGAGGCGGGATCCGTCACCATGGCCGACGCCCACGGGCGCTTTTCCGGCCTCGGCGTGGCGCTGACCAGCACCGGCGCGGGCGCGGGTAACGCCGTAGGTGCGCTGGTGGAAGCCATGAACGCCTGCACGCCGCTGCTGCATTTAACCGGGCAGGTAGAGAAAGCCTGGCTGGATGCCGACACCGGGTTTATCCATGAAACCCGCGACCAGTTGACCTTCCTGAAGGCCAGCTCAAAGCGGGCGTACCGCATCAGCAACGCTAACCAGGCGATGGCCATTCTGCATAAAGCCATTCAGGAGGCGCAGACGCCGCCGTGCGGGCCGGTCTCTGTGGAAATCCCGATTGATATTCAGGGTGCGAAAATTCCGCTGTCGCTGGTGACGAAACCGGTGAAACCGGCTTCGGTTCCAGCCGTCGATCCCACGACGGTTGACGCGCTGTGGACGCAGCTTAAGCTGGCAAAACAGCCGCTGCTGTGGCTGGGCGGCGGGGCGCTGGGAAGCGCTGACGCGGTGAAAAAGCTGGCGGATGCGGGCATCACCGTGATCTCCAGCACCCACGCGCGCGGCGTGCTGCCGGACGGCCATCGCGCCAGCCTGCGGGCGTTCCACAACTCGCCGTCGGTGGAGGGGCTTATCGCGCAGTGCGATTTTACGCTGGTCGCCGGTTCACGCCTGCGCAGCAACGAAACCCGTTCCTGGACGCTTGAGCTGCCGCATCCGCGCGTGCAGATTGATATCGACCCGGCGGCGGCAAGCCGTAACTACCTGATGGACAACACGCTGGTAGCCGACTGTTCCGCGTTGCTTGGCGCGCTGGCCGACAAGGTTCAGGGCCGCGAGTGGGGCAGCGCGCAGTGGGATGCGCAGGTGCAGCAGGCGGTTGAGCAAGCCGAACAGGGGTTGCGCGAGCAGTGCGGCGCCTACGCGAAGCTCAACGATGCCATCGAGAAAGCGCTGCCGAAAGATGGCCTGCTGGTGCGCGATATCACCGTGTCTGGCAGCCTGTGGGGCAGCCGTCTGTTTCGCGCCAACGGACCTCTGATGAACATTCACTCTCTGGCCGGGGCGATTGGCATGGGGCTGCCGATGGCGATCGGCACCGCGATTGCTAACCCGCAGCGCAAGGTGGTGGGGCTGGTGGGCGACGGCGGCCTGAGCCTGAATTTAGGCGAGCTGGCGACGCTGGCGCAGGAAAAAGCCAACGTGACGCTGCTGATCATGAACGACGGCGGTTACGGCGTGATGCGCGGTATTCAGGATAAGTATTTCGGCGGGCGGCAGTATTACAACGAGCTTCATACCCCGGACTTCACCCTGCTGGCACAGGCAATTGGCCTGCAGGCGTGGAGCGTTGAGCGGGCAGAAGATTTTGATGCGGTGATGACGGAGGCGCTGGCGATGCCGGGGCCGTCGGTGGTGGAAGTGCGAATGGGGCAGATTGGCGCCCTGAAGTTTGCCGGGCCGCCGCAGAAGACGCTTTACTAGCTGTTTCCCCTCACCCCAACCCTCTCCCACAGGGAGAGGGAGAATACTGTAGGCCGGGTAAGGCGAAGCCGCCACCCAGCTTTTTTCATCAGAACACGTTAAACGGGTATTCCACGTAAGCGCGGATCTCATCCCCGCCCACGTTATAGTCGCTGGCGTTGCTGGAGACGCGCAGTACGGAGTAGCGCAGGCGCAGCGTCAGGTCTTTTGCCGGGCCATCCTGTACCTTGTACTGGAGCTGGTTAAACCACTCGTGCTCTTTGCCGTTGCTGGTTTCAGACGTTTTAATGTTGTCGCCACGCACGTAAGCGGTTGTCCAGCTCAGGCCCGGCAGGCCGAGGCCGGCGAAGTCCAGACCGTAAGAGGCCTGCCATGAGCGCTCGTCTTCACCGTTGAAATCAGACCAGTAGGAGTTCGCCAGCCAGATGGTGTTGCCGCCGTCCCCCACGCCGCCCTGGTCGCGATAGCCGCCGTAGTTGTAGCCGGTGCTGCCGCTGCTCTGCTGGTACGCCACCTTGAAGGTATGAATATCCCAGATGTAGCTCGCCGCCAGGCTCCAGATGGTGTTGCTGCGGCCCGTGTCGAGGCTGTCCGCGTAGCGCTGATCCAGTCGCGAATTGTAGCCGTTGAAATCAAGCACCAGCTGCTGTCCGGAGCTGAACGGCTGTTTGAAGTTCATGCCCAGATACTGCTTATTCATCACCTCTTCATTATGAGAGGCGTACAGCGCGCCGCTGAACTGGTCGTTGAACTGGTAGCTTGCGCCGCCGAAGGTCAGGCTCTTCAGCCCGCTGTCGTGGCGGTCATCGCTTTTACGCTGCTCGTCGGTGAAGTAACCGGCGTTCACTTCCAGACCGTCGATCTCTTTCGAGGTCAGCAGGGTGCCGGTGTAGCTTTCAAACAGCAGGCGGGAGCTGTCGGATGTAATGATTGGCAGCTCAGGACGCTGGTTCCCGTAGCTCAGCACGGTATTGGAGATGCGCATTTTGGCCGTCGCGCCAAACTTTGCCAGATCGGATTTTGCCCGGCCGTCGTCTTCCTGCTTAAAGAAGTCGATGCCGCCCGCGCCGCTCTTGCCGCGGCCACCGTCCAGACGCACGCCATACTGGGCGATACCGTCTACGCCGAAGCCCACCAGCCCTTCGGTATAGCCGGATGCAAAGGTGGCAATGATGCCCTGGCCCCATTCGGCTTTATCCTGCTGACCCTGGTGGTAATCGCGGCTGATATAGGCATTACGTAAAAACAGATCCAGATGGCTGTCGTCAATAAAACCCTGGCTGTCGGATTGCTGGCTTGCAGCGACAGGTAATGCGGCAAATAAACTTAACGCAACTAATGATAATTCTTTTTTCACGGAGGGAACGTCTCTGTCTGGATATATTAATTTGAATGATTGCGTGGTTGATAATTACCGGAAATATTAACGATTGCAATAAATATGTGACCAGACGTTTCAGGGGCTAAATGCAGATGTGGCGGGGCTTGCTGGCGAGTTACCGATACGTGCTTTTAAATTGGCAATTGATGCGAAATAAAAGGGAGGCAAATATGCCTCCCGGTAAAATTATTTAATTCCGTCTGCGGCCATACGGTCGCGAATATGTTGTGCACGTTCTTCCGAGGCCGGGTGATCGTCAAACATAGAGCTTTGGCGACCCGCCTCCAGCTTGGCCAGTTTTTCGAAGCTGGTGGCTAAACCTGATGGATTAATCCCGCGTTTGCGCAACAGATCGTAGGAGTAATCATCCGCTTCGGACTCCTGACGCTGGGAGAACTGGGAGTTAACCAGCTTTTCACCGACGTCGCCAAGCTGTGACTGCGACAGGCTGCCAACAATACCGCCCGCAGAGGCCGCCGCCGCACGAACGGCGTTGGTACCCAGGGCAACCTGCATCCCTTTCTTCACGTGGCCGAGCGCAACGTGGCCCATTTCGTGGCCGATAACCGCTTCCACTTCGTTGTCGGTCATCATGTCCATCAGCCCGCTATAGACGCGGATACAGCCGTTCGCCATGGCGAAGGCGTTCACGTCTTTCGCCACGTAAACCTTGTAGTTCACCGGTTGGCCGTTGATGTTGTCGCCCAGCGCGGATGCAATCTTATTCAGACGCTGCGTGTAGGTACTGTTAGCCGGGGCAAGCGTGGCTTTTCCGTCCATATCTTTACACGCCTGATCGCTCAGCGCTTTTACCTGCGCGTCGCTCAGGGAATAGGCCTGAAAGGCTTCTGCGCCTGAGGTCATCAGACCGTTAGAATCCATATTCTGACAGCCGCTCAGCAGGAGCGTCGTACCCAGGGCCAGCACTATTGCACGCATTTTCATGAGATTGCTTCCGTACTCGTTAATCTGAATAAAATCCGAAAAGTGCACCGTCAGCGAAGCCGGTGTCGGGCTAAGTATAAGGAATATAACCAGGGGCGGGCGAGGAGATTGCGCAACATGCGAGCATGATCCAGAGATTTCTTAACGAGCAAAAGAATGCTCCATGTACATGACTTGCGGCTTGGGTTACATTGTTGGCACTTTTTTCCGGCGTAGCCCAAAACGCGCTGTCGTCAAGGGCATGGCCTTTAACAGTCCGATCTGGAGTTAAAATGTCCTCACGTAAAGAGCTTGCTAATGCTATTCGTGCGCTGAGCATGGATGCAGTACAGAAAGCCAAATCTGGCCACCCAGGGGCTCCTATGGGTATGGCTGATATCGCCGAAGTCCTGTGGCGTGACTTCCTGAACCACAACCCGCAGAACCCGTCATGGGCTGACCGCGACCGCTTCGTGCTGTCCAACGGCCACGGCTCTATGCTGATCTATAGCCTGCTGCACCTCACCGGCTACGATCTGCCAATCGAAGAGCTGAAAAACTTCCGTCAGCTGCACTCCAAAACGCCAGGTCACCCGGAAGTGGGTTATACCGCGGGCGTAGAAACCACCACCGGCCCGCTGGGTCAGGGTATTGCTAACGCAGTCGGTATGGCGATTGCTGAGAAGACGCTGGCGGCGCAGTTCAACCGTCCTGGTCACGACATCGTTGACCACTTCACCTACGCGTTCATGGGCGACGGCTGCATGATGGAAGGCATTTCTCACGAAGTGTGCTCCCTGGCAGGTACCCTGAAGCTGGGCAAACTGGTTGCGTTCTATGACGACAACGGTATCTCCATCGACGGTCACGTTGAAGGCTGGTTCACTGACGACACCGCAGCACGCTTCGAAGCCTACGGCTGGCATGTTGTGCGCGGCGTTGATGGCCACGATGCTGACTCGATTAAACGTGCAGTAGAAGAAGCGCGCGCTGTGACGGACAAACCGTCTCTGCTGATGTGCAAAACCATCATCGGCTTCGGTTCGCCGAACAAAGCGGGTACTCACGACTCCCACGGTGCACCGCTGGGTGACGCGGAAATTGCACTGACCCGTGAAGCTCTGGGCTGGAAACACCCTGCATTCGAAATCCCATCTGAGATCTACGCTCAGTGGGATGCAAAAGAAGTGGGCCAGGCGAAAGAAGCGGCCTGGAACGAGAAGTTCGCTGCCTATGCGAAAGCGTTCCCACAGGAAGCGGCTGAATTCACCCGTCGTATGAAAGGTGACATGCCGTCTGACTTCGACGCGAAAGCGAACGAATTCATTGCTAAGCTGCAGGCGAACCCGTCTAAAATCGCGAGCCGTAAAGCGTCTCAGAATGCGATTGAAGCGTTCGGTCCTCTGCTGCCTGAATTCCTCGGTGGCTCCGCTGACCTGGCGCCTTCTAACCTGACTATCTGGTCCGGTTCTAAAGCGATCAATGAAGACACTGCCGGTAACTACATCCATTACGGTGTACGTGAATTCGGTATGACTGCGATTGCCAACGGTATCTCCCTGCACGGCGGTTTCCTGCCGTACACCTCTACCTTCCTGATGTTCGTTGAATATGCACGTAACGCCGTGCGTATGGCTGCGCTGATGAAACAGCGTCAGGTGATGGTCTACACCCACGACTCCATCGGTCTGGGCGAAGATGGTCCAACTCACCAGCCGGTAGAGCAGGTGGCTTCCCTGCGCGTGACGCCGAACATGAGCACATGGCGTCCATGTGACCAGGTTGAATCCGCGGTGGCGTGGAAATACGGCGTTGAGCGTCAGGACGGTCCAACCGCGCTGATCCTCTCCCGTCAAAACCTGGCACAGCAGGAGCGTACGCCTGAGCAGTTGGCGAACATCGCTCGCGGTGGTTATGTGCTGAAAGATTGCGCGGGCCAGCCTGAGCTGATCTTCATCGCCACCGGTTCTGAAGTTGAACTGGCTGTTGCAGCCTGGGAAAAACTGACTGCCGAAGGCGTGAAAGCGCGCGTGGTTTCCATGCCGTCTACCGATGCGTTCGACAAGCAGGATGCTGCATACCGTGAATCCGTGCTGCCTAAAGCGGTTTCCGCTCGCGTGGCAGTGGAAGCGGGTATCGCTGACTACTGGTTCAAATACGTTGGCCTGAACGGCGCTATCGTCGGCATGACCACCTTCGGTGAATCTGCTCCGGCAGAGCTGCTGTTCGAAGAGTTCGGCTTCACCGTTGAGAACGTTGTCGCTAAGGCGAAAGAACTGCTGTAATTGCTGTTTTGCCCGGTGGCGCTGCGGTATGAACCGGAAACATGGGTAACACTTTAGACCGGATACATGGGTAACAGTTATAACTGGCATAGAAGAGGAGACTCGCTATGCCCTGGACTGAGACCCGACCTATG
>PJTS01000014.1_pt1 | contig 235487 bp, 206 predicted proteins | sample 1512251 | NCBI WGS metagenome assembly PJTS01 (sample SAMN08177686, study PRJNA422409) | Soil metagenome, whole genome shotgun sequencing project. | isolation source: Soil (2) enriched on wood chips: alkali lignin treatment | place: USA: Madison | collected 2015-01-15 | reverse complement strand
AGCAACATCACTCTGGCGCACCTGCATATCGGTGATGGTGGCGGTTGCCAGTTTCAGGTTTTGCTCGGCGGCGTCAGCACGCTTCTTCTCATCAAGTGCCTGACCGAGCAGAAGATAAATAATCAGAAAGGATAAAATCAGCTCGATGCCGATTATCAGCCAGGCTTTAGAGGTCATGTTTGCTCTCCGCCAGGCACATGCTGCGCTCCATCTCGCGCCGGTTCTGGAGACCTTTCCATTTCATGCCACCAGCGTAAACCCAGCGCCGCATCTCTTCACACGCTCCGTCGTGATCACCTTTGTTCAGCTTGCGCAGCAGCGTGGACTTCGAGAACGCGTCAGAACCAACGTTAAAGACAAAGCTGTAAAGCGCGGCGCGCTGATACTCGCCCAGCGGCACCCTGACCAGATTGTCTACCGTACGCTTGGCTGGCTGGAGGTCTTTCCATAGCAGTTGGTCACATTCGCGATCGGTATACTTCTTCCCTCTCACGATATCCCGCCCCGTATGGCCGTCGCAGACAGTCCACACTCCGGCGACGTCTTTATAGGCTTCGTACTTCCGCCCTTCTACGCCATCCTGCCCACCGAGGAACAGCGAGGCAATCAGCATTGCGCCGCCACCAGCTGCGGCGATGAGTTTAGTGCGAAGGCTGCTGGTCATTGGCATATCAGTCTTCTCCAACTTTTACCGCCGGGCCGTATTTCTCCAGCGCCTTAACCTGCGCATTGGCGACTTTGCGTTTGAAATACCAGTTAATAAGCCCGGTAACGATTATCCCGGCAATACCAGCCAGTACGCCGATGGCGCTCCATTCGTCAGGACTCAGTTTTGTGAGGACGCCGTTCAGGATGGTTCCTCCTGAGGTGCCGAGGGCGACTCCGGTGACAAGTTTGCTCATACGGGACATTTCTCTCACCTCGCTGTTCGCGGGTGTTGTGCTGGTAGGGTTCAGGCTCTCCGGATGAATTAACGACAAACGAGTGATGGGGGTTCCGGGAGCCTGAAATGAAAAAGCTCGCAGAAGCGAGCTTATTTAATAGCGAATGGGGAGTGTCAGGAAGAAGTGTTTTTATTAAACACGCGCTTTGATACCAGAAATGATCCACTCATCATTCTTCTCTCAACTACTTGCCCACAATATGGGCAATTAAGCTCTTCCATTTCTTTCCCGCCGGGAACACCATCTCCGATGATGGAATAGGAAAAACCTTTACCACATTGTTCGTTACTGCATTTAACGTCCGACATTTTTATCTCCCGTTGGAATACCAAGGGAATATTAAATTAGGATCGTTTATTGAAAAAATGATTTGAGTTTCTTTAATAGAAAAACCCGCTCAATGGCGGGTTTCTTGCCGATGAACACACAACGCCCATCGTTAACGTCAAATTTACACAAAAACGGCAACTTTGCAAGTAACGTGACGCTAAATAGTGAGATTTATATCGAATTATGCGCTCTTGTTACTTTCTTTAGCTCAGCATCAGCATTGCTTTCTTCCTGAAAACATTTTGTCACCAGGCTTTCATAGAACGGTTTCCAGCTATAGCGCCAGGTGCGATCGGGAAGGCTGTCCAGCTCGGCCAGAACGCCGCGGTACGCCACTGAGGATTTAGGTCTGCTGTACCCTCTTCCCTCGCACCGTTTGCACTCCTTATAAACGGGTACGCCCTGAAACTCAGTTTCTTTACGGTCGAGGGTTTTCCCCGTTCCGCCACACTGGCAGCGCTTACTCAGTTGGCCCGTGCCGTTGCACTTGCCGCACAGCTGGTGGTCCACATCCTTAACCTGACGGAAGACTTCAAAGTCAGATGGCGACTGCCCCAGATCCTTAGCAAACTGAGGCAGGCGCATGGTGTAATGGCTTTTGGTGATCACGCTTGTTTTGGTGATAATGCCTTTCCCCTGGCATTTTGGACAATCGACACTGTCAGCTGCTGATGAGGCGTAGTCTTTGAAGGCGAAGCGGGCGAGGATCCGCATGCACAGCGGGAACTTTTTACCCGCAGCTTTACGCACCGCCATCGGCGCATGCTGTTTGGCGTACTCGGTCAGCCAGGATATCGCGGCTTCTTTATCCTGTGGGCTGATGCCTGCCTTCCCCAGATACATGGCCAGGCCGATCCCGGCATCTGCCTGAGTCATGCCCAGCGCCGCCATAATGTCGGTTACGGTTAACTGATCGCCCGCTGTTGCGCGGACACTATCCGAAATGTGCATACCTTTCGGTGCAAAAAATTTTAAAACTCCATCCAGATTCATCGCGTTCTCCACTCCGTCTACGCCAGTACGCCGATAGCCAGCGCCCGGTCTAATGTTTTCAGCAGCAGCTCCGGCTGCGTGCCGTATTTCGCTTCAAATGCCACGGCGTCAGCGTGTAATTCATCGTGGTGCGCTCTGCACAGCGGGATCACGAACAAATCATGCGCTTTGGTACCCATCCCACCCATGCCGTGGCCGATCAGGTGGTGGGGGTCGTCTGCTGTTTTCTGGCAACATGCACACGGCTGCGCCTTTACCCAGCGGGTGTACTTCTCGTTCTGCCAGCGGCGGCGCTTCGGCCTCAGCATGTAGGATTCCGGCGTCTCTGGATCCACCTGCAGGGCCAGCACCTTTTCAACGGCCTCCTCCACCATGCTGGTGGGCGGTACCGACGGCACAATGTCAGCCTCACGCGTCACCGACTGGAATTTCTCAGCCGGGATACGCAGGACCTTGCGTGCTACCGCCTCCGGGATGACGTGGGCCAGCTTATTGATCGTCAGCCACCAGCACAGTTCTGGAAGAGTCACCGGGTGGGCATCATCGAAACCCAGCCCGGCGCGAACAACCGACAATACCCAGGCTACCAGGTTCTTTCGTGCAATGCCCGACAGTTCGGCAGTAAATTGCTCTCGCACCCGGATATCACAGGCCCAGCACAACCGCAGCGCGCCGGGTGCATGCCGCATGGTGACCATTTCGTGATGGTGATAGTCGCTGTGGCGGTATTGGCAGCCAGATTCACGCATTAGCCAGGCCTCAAGGCATGACAGGCCACCAGTCCGCTGAATGACATCGGCATGCTCAAAGACAGGCACCATTAATGGGTCCTCTGCCAGCGGCTGGCCTGCCGCTGGAAGTTCGCCGGTTGGCAGGTTGGCCAGGCGCTCCGGTTCGTTCTCCAGCAGAATGCGCCCGCGATGGAAATGCGGCATGAGTTCAGGACCAGGCCGGAAAGCCACGATCCCGAACTCCTTCACGACGACAGGGGTAAGTAACGCTCTCACGCAGCATTCCCTTTAGCGATATGCTCTGCCCATAACCCACCAATCCACTTCACCCCTTTAGCCGTGAAGCGCGCCTGACTGAAGGCGTGGTTAGAAGTGGTCGAAGTCCCCGTTTTGACCTCAAAACGTCCGGCGTCGATATGCTGGTGCCGCGGCGTCAGCGCACCGCCGAGCCGGTACATGATGTCGTTCTCGATCAGGAAAAGGCGGAATTCTGTTTCTTTGGCTTTAAGCAGCTTCGCCACCTGGCGGAATGAAAGTGAGCCGCTGGCGCTGCAGTAGCGATCGACAAATTCAACCTTGGGCGCCGCAGCTGCAAGCTGGAGCGTCAGTTGCTCTTTTTGCTCGGCCAAATCTGCGGCCAGGCGCAGCGCCTCAGGTAAAGATCGGGGCACGCTGATATTCCGTCCCTCCTCCAGTTCCTGCCAGCGATCGACAACTGCTGCGGTAAATTCTGGCGACAGCCTGGCAACCACGACCAGCGAGTCACGTTTGTTGAACCGGTACTCCTGATAAACGTTGCCATTGTGCTCAAAATCGAACTGCGCCAATGGCGCGGTTAAAACTCCACCAGCAGCCAGACGCTCCGCTGAACGTTTCACATCACTGTGTTTGCTCTGTACCAGCTCCGCAATTTCCCGGCTGGACATTGTCACTGCATCATTCACGATTAACTGATTCATGCGTTTCTCCACTTATAAGGCGGCTGCACCCGCCGGTTCGTACTTACTGATCGTGATTTCGACCTTTCCTTTCTGCGTTACTGGCCCCCACTCCACCAGCATTCGCTTAATCTGGCTGTCATCCTCCCAGATGCCTGCGTGGGTCAGCGCGTCGAAGAGCGCCTTGTTGTAGTTGTCGATATCACGGCGCCGCGCGTCTGGCGGGAAAAGAACGATCTCTACCGCTGCCGGAGCGCTGCTGGGCTTCGGTAATCTGCGCAGTTGCTCAATGATCGCAGCGCAAGCATCGCTCTGGTACGCACGCCCTTTGGCGCTGATGAGGTGGCGTCCGGCCAGCGGCCCCTTATTCGGGGCGCGCCAGTAGGTGTTTACGCTCGGAGGGAACGGCAGCACCAGTTTCATTTGCCCTCCAGGATCTGCTGCGATGGCTGGCTGTTGATTTTTATGCCGCGATGCGCGCCCGGGACTATCGTTATTGCCTCTTTGCGCTGCAACGCACGCAACTGCAGGGCGGCCGCATTCGGCGACACCACTCCCATCAGGCGGGACAGCTCTGAAATAGTCGGCGGATAACCATGCTCGCTCTGGTATTTCACCAGCAGGTCCAGAACCTCCTGCTGGCGAGTGCTTAGAGGTTTCACGCTGCTTCCCCCTCTTTCTGCCCGGCTTTGCGTTCATCCATCAGCATGCGAAATCGGATCCTGAGAGAGCGAATATTGTTCCAATGATGCCGTGGAATGGTCTCGAGGATGGCTGTTACTTCATCGCACGCCAATCCATATTCGCTGATCATCTCTGGCGCCAGAGTAAGCAGGCGCTCCTGCATGTCTTTACGGATGTTGTCATGCTCGAAGCTTTGCTGGTTAAGCCAGTTAATCAGCTGCTGCTGATCAACATTTTTTCTTATCAGTGTCACCGCCCGGGCAATGGTTTCGAGCGGCACAACAATGAATTCAGGGCTGGCTACTGAATCAGATGCCCAGGTATGCGCGAAGCGCGATTCAGAGAAGGTGTATACCTCTTTATCGCCGAACGCCGCGCATGCACACGCCCAGAAGTTAAAACCGCTTTGCTCAAGGATATCTTTCTTGGTCAGCGGAAGTTCTGGCTCAGCAGCTGCTGGTGGTGTCTCTTCCACCGGCGCTACGGATTCTGGAATAATTTCCGGAATATTTTGCGGTTGTTGCTGTGGTTCAACCTGCTTAAGCAGACGCTCAGCTTCGCGGCGGATCTGCGCCATGAAGGCATCCCCGCGCGCTTCCAGATCCTTACGGCTGATATAGCTCATCGCCTGGCCGCGCCAGGTCTTGTCGAATACGACGACTGCGCCAGCGAAGAATGCTCCAGACGGCACCTGCTTTTCGTTTTTCGGCACAAACCACATCGGCAGATCGAAACCAATTCGCCCGCGGATGAAAGCAACGTGATCGGCATCTTCCGGCCACCACACCTCGCTGGTTGCAGCCTTGATCAGGAAAACAAAGCGACCGCCCTTGTCACGCATCGTGCTGGCGTGCTGCATGATGTAACGCATCCCGGTGATGTACTCATCCTCATGCATGCTGGCGCGGCTGTATGGTGGGTTCGCAAAAGCAGCGCCGTTGAGTTCTGTCACCCTGGCGGACCAGTCCTGCGCCAGCGCATTGTCTTCTGCGGTGTAATACGCTTCGCATTTGCTGTTCTCGCCGTCGGAAAACAGGTCCAGAACGAACGGGCCGAACATGGAGTTGATACCCCAGAAAATGTTATCTGGCGTACGCCACTGATCGCCGACTTCTTTCAGTTCGTGCAGCGGCTGGCTGCGCAGTTCGGCCAGGTCCCGGCAGTATTTATTGGTCATTGCTCTTCTCCGATGTAATGGCCTGCCAGCAAACACGCGTCTGTTACGCTGCGTTTTTTGGCCTGTTTCAGGCATGAAGCACGCCGCTTGACGTAGCGCTCCCGGTCCTTATTCGCTGGTGACAGATCGAAAGCGTTAAGCCATACCGTGGCTGCGCGCAGGTAAAGCCCCTTCTCCTCCAGCTGGATGGCGTAATTCTCTAAATCAGTGAGGGTCCTGACTGTGTCTGCGTAGGACGCCGCTGCTGCTGCAGCTTCTGTTTTGACGAACTCTTCGCAGGGGTAATACACAATTGTCGTGTCGTTATGCACCTCGCGCTTGAGCTTCCCCTCGTTGTGAAAACGGAACAGGCAGCGACTGATGGTGCGAAACGAGGTATGAGTCAGAACGTTGGCAACCTGCCGGGTGCTGCAGCCGGGGTTGTCCAGCGCGAACTGCAAAACTTCGGATTCGATGCTCACGATGATGCCCCTCTGAATCCCTCAGGAATTTTGTTATCAACAGGACCGAACTTCATCGGATCCGCCTTGCGCTGGCCCCACGTTTCGCGCTCCGGGCGACCTGCTTTGTTCCACTTGTTCGCCGATTGCAGGTAGCCAGGGAATTTGGAGGGCAGGAACAGGGTCGTTGGGCGGAGATATTCGGCCATTTTCAGATCGTCGCCCCACTTCTCGACGCTGTAATCAACCACCAGCGTCAGCTCATCAGGCGTAAACCCTTCGGCCAGACGGCCGCGAATGTTTTCCAGAGACGACTTGCAGACCTGGTACCGTGATCCGGTCGTCTGGTTCAGGTGAGATAAAACCTGTTTCGCCTGGTCAGTGATCACCACGGCAGGGTCGGGTTGCACAGCAACCTGACAAGAAGGTTTTTTATCTGATGGATCAGTAGTTGATTTTACTGACGGATCCCCGCCAGATTCTGACGGGTCAAAACCGACGTTTTTACCGGATTTTGATGCCTCAAATTTTGATGGGTCAGATTTTGATGCGTCAGAATTTGACGTGTCAGAATCTGGCAGGTGAGACAATGCCGCAGTACGGAGCTTTGCCACATTCAGCTGGTAGATATTGGATGCGTTACGGTTGCCCTGGCGGCGCTGAGTGCGCTTTAGCCAGCCGTCTTTCTCAAGTTTGGCGATCGCCGTGCGCACAGTGCTTGGCCCGGCGCCGAGCTGCCGTGCAATAGTTTCGATGGAAGGCCAGCATACTCCCTCATCGCTGCTGAAATCAGCCAGGCGGGCCATGATCGCCACGCTGGACAATTTCATGCCGGAAGCCGCGCAGCCGTCCCAAACGTAGCTGCTTAATTTAGTGCTCATGGTCGCCCTTTAACTCTGTAAATTTGCGCTGGAACTGATCGAGAGGGCTGAAGCATTCATGCTCGTACCCATCTCGCAGGTATATGACGCGTCGGGTCTCTGGCTCCCACCGGATAACCCGAACCGGGACGCCGCGGTGATCCCTGAATCTCCTGTCGATTTCACGCATAAAGATTCTCCTTTACGGCGCCATACCCCCACGATTGCCATTGCCCGGCTGTGGTTACATGCAACCCAGCGGCCTGATACCATGCGCTCATACCGAAACGACGGGGTCCCATTGACCGGGAAGCCACGGAGTTGCGGCAGACGGTGATTTACCGTTAAACTGTTCATGCGTTAGTTTCTCCACTGATACGACACGCCACGACGCCCGGAGCTGCACACTCGCGGGCGTTACTCTTTTCCGGCGCGCAGAAAACGCGATACAGCAGCGTTAAATGCTCTTGCCACTTCGCCATTACCTGATAACTGTTCTCTTCGATTTGCTCGCGTTCGGCCTGGTCAATGACGCCATCAGCGGTTGCCTTGCGGACAAACTTGGAGTGCTCACTGATCCACTCAATGGTTTCCATCAGGCGCTGATTGATATCGGCGTTATCCACATCCTCGATATCCACCAGCGGAACATTGACGCTGTTCGACTGGCGCGATACCGCATCAGCGATGTGCTTGGTGCCACTGGCCTGCTGGAGAACCATCGCCCAGCCCATTGGGAATATCTGATCGCCACCAGTGCGCAGACGGTTAAAGAGCGCATCCTCTGTCACGCCCAGCCATTCAGCCGCCTCGGCGTAACCGCCCGGCAGGCTTGAGATGGTCTTTTTAATTGCCGCCACCAGCCATGCGGGTTGCTTTTCGACTTGCCAGTGTTGTTGGTTATCCACGGTTAACTCCTTGATGCTGTGGTGTCTTTTCTTCGCGTTCTTGGTTACTGTTTCGGGTAGATGTCAGGCCGCAAATCAGATTTAGTTATTGCGCCTGCTGTGATCTCTTCGAGCTTTTTGGCGAGGGCGAACCCTGCTTTTTTGTAGCCGTTGAAAACCAAACGCAGATAACCGGGGGTTGATTTGACGTTAACTGCTAATTCGCACTGCTGCTCTTTCGATAAAGAGTCCCAATACTCTTTCATAATATGTACCTCCTGTGTACATATTACATGAATAATATGAACCTACAAGGTACTTGTACCTTTAAGGTACACAATGTTTAATTCTGGGATGAAAACGATTCAGGAAATTAGGCGGTTAAACGCCAGAAAACTGCGTGACGGTGTCGGCGGAAACACTTACTTCGCCACCATGATCGACAGAGAACCTACCCAAACCAGCAGGTTTATGGGGGATGGCGCGTCTAAAAATATTGGCGATGCAATGGCTCGTCATATTGAAAAATGCTTTGATTTGCCGTTAGGCTGGTTGGATCAGGAACACCAAACTACTAACGTTGCAAAAAGTCCTGACGTATCAGACACTAATAGAAATATAACATTGGTTCCGGTTATATCCTGGGTGCAGGCAGGAGCATGGACGGAAGCTGGCTTTGCCGAGGTTGACTTGAGTAGTGTTGAAACTTATCCGTGCCCTGTGCCGTGCGGACCTATGACGTATATCTTGCGCGTGATTGGTGACTCTATGATCGATGAGTACCGTCCGGGCGACATGATTTTTGTAGATCCCGAAATTCCAGCATGCCATGGCGATGATGTTATCGCGCTAATGCACGATTCAGGAGAGACCACCTTCAAGAGGTTAATTGAGGATGGCGGCAGTAAGTACCTGAAGGCCTTGAATCAAAGTTGGCCGGAGCCCTACGTTAAAATAGATGGCAGCTGCTCTATAATCGGTACGGTGATCTTTTCAGGAAAACCTCGAAGGTACCTTAGCAAAATTTAAATTTTAATCTTGAGCCTGCGGAAGCGGGCTTTTTTGTGCTTGACAATGTACCCTAACGGTACATAATGTACCTGAAAGCAACAGCGAACAGGCAGGACGCCCACGCAGTAGCCGCCCCAGTCGTATGAAGATGGGGATGATTCGCACCGAACATGGCGAAAGCCGAAAGACTTGAAGGCGTTTCTCTCAGGTTTCGCGCTAAATAATAGCGGGGAGAACTTGGGGCGGTGAGCAAACCCCGCGCGGCTGCACCTGACGCTACAGCCCAGACCAACAAGCCGATTGGCAACGTAATTGCCCTTTTCATTCTTCCCGGCGAGGTAGCGCTGCCGGACCGGGAGGGGTGAATAGACCAACACAACTGAAAGAGTGCTGACGAGCAAGGCATAAGTGACGGTGCGATTCCGTACAGCTCCCTTAGATGGGAGGGGTTAGGCAGCCAAATGATCCGTTCGAGTCGGATACCGGCAGCACTCTTTCAGTTGTGGTGAATGCGCAGGCTGATGCGATATGACCTGCACTGGCGTGGGGATGACCCACAGAGGTCACTAGGCGTGATAATGACCAGGCGAAGCACTAACCAAGCCGGAGATCAGCACCGGCCACCACAACCTAAGACCTGTAAAAGCTGCATTGCTGTCTTTGGCGGCATCTGTCTCTACCCGTGAGGATGCCGCAATTTTTTTACGCAACACACGAGAGCATCACTGGGCGACGGGCTCATAACCCAATCCACCCGGGCACATAAGGCGATTGCAGTCGAGATATTGTGCAGGTGCTCTCCTGTGTTGTGTGGAGAAACTAACCCGGCTGTGTCAGCAGCCTGTTTTCAGAGGGTATACCCGATGAGTAATGAACGTTTGACCGATGTGCCCGAGTTTATGGGCGAACTGGATGGAGGCGTGTTCCAGAACAAGATCGCCGTAGCGCTGAGTGAAGTCGCCTTTGGCGTGCTGAACAACGGCCAGAAGGGGAAAGTTACGTTGACCTTTGAGCTGGACCGCATGAGCAACTCCGTCGAAGAGAAGCGCGTGATGATCAAGCATAAGCTGGCTTATGTACGCCCTACCCCTCGCGGCAAATCCTCGGAAGAGGACAGCACCGAAACCCCAATGTATGTGAACCGCGGCGGTAAGCTGACCATCCTTCAGGAAGATCAGGGTCAGTTATTCACCCTTGCCGGCGACGCCGACGCGAAACTGCGCGCCAAGCAGTAACCCTTTCACATTTTCTTAAGGAAGAATCATGTCCCACTCTTTAGACGGTACCGCGATCGAAAAAATTAGCGATCTGACACTCTCCCGCTACATGGAAGAGAAGCTTGAAAGCGTGGATTGCCCCGCAGCTGTCATTCCGCAAGGTGTCCGCATTGATAGCCTGGAATCGCTTTGCCTGGAGCGCTACCGCTTCCGCGGCAAGATGGTAACAGCCAGCATTGAAGACTTTACGCGCTATTCCACTGGCTACGCTACGGAAGGTAGCCGCTGCTTTATCAACGCCGACGATATGCGCGCAGCGGCGGTCTTCAACCTCGGCACAATCGAAAGCCCAGGGCATGCAGACAACACCGCTCACCTGGCACTGAAAAAGACCGCCCCATTCGCCTCCCTGCTTTCAGTCAACGGTGATCGCCACAGCCAGAAAGAGTTGGCTGAGTGGCTGGAAGACTGGGCAGAAAACCTACTCGGCTTTGATGCCGACGGCGAAACGATCGACGCGAAGAAGTCTGCGGCGGCGATCCGCAAGATCACTATCGAGTCCATCCAGAAAGCGGACTACGAGGATCAGGACTTTAGCGGCAAGCGCTCTCTGATGGAAAGCGTAGAAGCTCGCACGCAGGACATCATGCCGGTGGCGTTCGAGTTTCGCTGCGTGCCGTTCGAGGGCCTGGCTGAGCGTCCGTTCAAGCTGCGACTGAGCATCATCGGCGGCGATCGCCCTACTCTGGTGCTGCGCATTGTTCAGCTGGAAGCCCAGCAGGAAGATATGGCCACTGAGTTCCGTGATCTGCTGGTTGAGAAATTCAAAGGTAGCCAGGTGGAAACCTTTATCGGCTCATTCAGCGCTTAATTAAGTTGCCTTAAATGCCCCGAGCCAGGGGCATTTAGTGAAGCGAAATTAAATTAACGATCGCCAGCAGGCGAGGGATTCGCTCAACCAAAAATCAGGCGCGGTGCAGCGCGTATTAATGGAGAACACGTAATGTCATATATTCAGACACTATCCGGTAAGCATATTAACTACCTCAATATTCATCACGACGATATCGTGATCGAGGATATTGCCACTGCCCTTTCCCACATCTGCCGCTTTGCCGGCCACCTGCCGGAGTTCTACAGCGTCGCGCAGCACTCGGTGCTTGTCAGCCAGCTGGTTCCCGCAGAGTTCGCGCTTGAAGCGCTGCTGCATGATGCTGCTGAAGCGTATTGCCAGGACATCCCGGCGCCGCTGAAACGCCTGCTCCCGGATTACCAGCGTATCGAGGCGTATGTCGATAGCGAGATCCGCGCTAAGTTCGGATTACCGGCCCACCAGCACGATACGGTGAAGTATGCCGACCTGGTGATGCTCGGTACCGAACGCCGGGATCTGGATATTGACGACGGTACCGTGTGGCCAGTGCTCGACGGCATCCCACCGACCGATCTGTTTACTGTTATCCCACTTCGCCCCGGCCAGGCCTACGGTCTGTTCATGGCACGGTTCAACGAACTGATGGGGATCCGCAAATGCGCCTGACCAATATTCAGTTAATTCACGCGGCCCACCACGCTGCACGCTATTTGCCGAAAGCATCAGCAGAACTGGTAAGGGAGCTGGCCACACGACTGGATGTTGCACTGGTGGCGCAACGCGAAACAGCGAAGCTTCGGGATGCGCTGGCTGCAGAGAATGCGGGGCTGAAGAAGTACATCTGCGATGAGTGCTATGTGGAGAACGTCAGGACTGGGCAATATGCCTGCGCTGGTCATGGCATGCCGTCCACTCCGGCCACCGACGCCTTCCTGGCTGAAGTGCGCGTGCAAGGTGTGAAAGTTACGCTCCCCACTGGTTATTCAATTCGCCCTGGTCATCCGATTAACGAGGCAGAACGCGGCGTCATGATCCCAAAAGATAACGGCCCATGGTTCTCTCGTCACGATGTTGAGCATGCTTTGCGGGTAGCCGGAATCCGCATCAACTGGGAAGACTAAGATGGCTAAGTCACCAATGAAGCTCATGCTGCGCGCATGGAACAAAGAGCTGAAAAAACCAGAATGGGGCATGGGTAACCGGAAGCACCGGAAAGCCTGCGCTCGTGATTTTGCAGGAGCCAGCATTGAAACCGATGCTGATATCCCGAATCAGGCCGAGGCAGATGACCGCCTGGCGGAAGAACTCACTTACTGGGCGGACTAATCCATGACTAAATTTACCAATAAGCAGTTACTCGATCAGGCGCGTGAAGAAGTTGATTTCTGGCGCGAGCGTGACGAGCTGATTCCGTCCCAGCAAACAGCTATACGCCTGCGCCTGGCTGAAATCGCGATGGCGGCATTGATGACGCCGAAGCAGGAGCCGGTTGCTGATGTAGTAGCCTGGTCATCTCCGAGCGAGGAATGGAACTGCGATATTCGCTGGCGCAGACATGATGTTAAGCCGGGTCCGTTATACACAGCCCCGCCAGCGCCGGTAGTGCCGGATGGTTATGCACTGGTGCCGATGAAGTTGACAGCAGAGAACGGCGCTAAAGGCGCGCTATTGGGTGAGTTTTCAGAAACCAAGTTCATAAACTGCCCAGAGTGTTTTGGTGATGGTGATTGCGAAACCTGCGACGGTAGCGGGAGGATTGAAGTTAAAGTGCCTGTCACCTGGACAACCATCAAAGGTATTTGGGCTAAAGGTGTCGAGCATTTCGCAGCAGCACCGCAGCAGGAGGTGAAGTGATGGCTGACACAATCCACAAATTGCTCCGTCGCATCGATAATGAGAGCGGTAAAACCATCACCACTGAGGTTGAGCTTGTCTCTTATGTCAAAGAACGCAGCACCGGAACATCAGAATCCCGTTACTACGTTAAGCACAGCAATCAGCTGACGGTGCTGGAGCAGGGCATGTCGATAAACCGTGACGGTTACGGTAATTATGATGCCTGTATCGTAATCACTGACTTCCCTCCCCAGAAGTCGCCAAAAGAGGCCGCGTTGAAACTGGCCGACTGGCTTAAGCGGCTGGGCGAGTCCATAGAGGCGAACTTTAAAAAGCCCGATATGGAGGATCCGCAGCTAAAAAAGTAAACCGATGTGGTAGCTGTTGTGACTGGGCCCGCAATGGTTGCGGGACCTGTATTTTCAAAGAGTGACCGGGTGCAGCCGGTAAAGTGGAGAGCAACCCATGAGCGATCGTTTCCTGACTGATGAGGAGCTGGCAGAGGCTACAGGATCACCACAAAAGTCTTTGCAGAAAGAGGTGCTTGAACTTAATGGTATTTATTTCATTGAGAGGCGAGATGGTTCTATCAAAACCACCTGGTATCACATCAACCACCCGATTCATCGGCTCGTGCCACCAGCAGGGTTCCCGCCCTCTAAGGGCATGAACTTTGACGCTATAGAGAGTTGATATGGGACGCAAACGCGCACCTGGTAACGAGTGGATGCCAAAGGGTGTTTTTTTTCGGCCTTCTGGCTATTACTGGAAACCCGGCGGATCTACAGAGAAACTGGCTCCCGCGAACGCAACGAAAGCTGAAGTCTGGGTGGCCTATGAGAAGGTAGTAGAGGGCCGTAAGAATCGCCTCCTGTTCAAGCAGCTCTGGCAAAAGTTTTTGGCAAGTGCTGACTTCTCTGATCTGGCACCCCGCACTCAGAAAGACTATCACGCTCATGAAAAATACATCCTGGCTGTGTTCGGCGAAGCTGAAGCTAAGTCGATAAAGCCTGAGCATATTCGTCGTTACATGGATGCAAGAGGAAAGAAAAGCCGAGTTCAGGCCAACCATGAGCATAGTTCAATGTCACGCGTATTCCGTTGGAGTTATCAACGCGGGTATGTTCCTGGTAATCCTTGTGTCGGTGTCGACAAATACCCCAAGCCGCAGCGTGATCGCTATATCACCGACGAAGAGTACGTCGCGATCTTTGAGAGCGCTACGCCAGCTGTACGTGCTGCGATGGAAATTGCTTACCTGTGTGCAGCGCGTGTTTCTGATGTTCTGAAAATGGACTGGAATCAGATAATGGATAAAGGAATTTTTATTCAACAAGGCAAGACTGGTATTAAGCAGATTAAGGCATGGAATGACAGGCTGAGGGCTGCGGTAGAAATATGCCAGCCTTGGGGTAATGAAGGAGCAGTTATAAGGACGATGTACGGAGAACGGTATTCGTATAAAGGTTTTAATGAAGCCTGGAGGAAAGCGCGAACTGGCGCCAGCGAAAAACTTGGACGAGCTCTGGATTGCACCTTCCATGACCTCAAAGCTAAAGGAATATCAGATTACGAAGGATCCAGTAGAGAGAAGCAAGTTTATAGTGGTCATAAGACCGAATCGCAGGTGCTGGTTTACGATAGAAAGGTTAAAGTAAGCCCGACATTAAACCGAAAAATGTGACCATCAATACCCGCTTTTTTCTCAACGGATTTTCTCACTTTTTCTCATTGGGATCTGGATCGTTGAAAGGAAATCGGGTAAGTGATTGAATAATGGCGGAGAGAGGGGGATTTGAACCCCCGGTAGAGTTGCCCCTACTCCGGTTTTCGAGACCGGTCCGTTCAGCCGCTCCGGCATCTCTCCGTTTTGATGGTTGCCATCATGCCGGGGAATTTGGCATTTTAACAGACCATAACCGTTCAATTTTGTTCAAGTGACGAGTTTGCGAGCAAAGCGATGATTAAGTGGCCCTGGAAGTCGAATGAATCTGCCCGAAGCGCGGCGCTGCCGTGGGAAGAGGCGCTGGCGATCCCCGTCCTGTCCACTTTATCGGATGAGGATAAATCACGTCTGGTACAGCTTGCGATACGATTCTTACAGCAAAAACGGCTGGTCCCGCTACAGGGATTTGAACTCGACGATCGCAAGAGCACCCGCATCGCCCTGCTCTTTTGCCTGCCGGTGCTGGAACTGGGCATCGAGTGGCTGGACGGTTTCCATGAAGTGCTGATCTACCCGGCGCCGTTTGTTGTAGACGATGAATGGGAGGACGATATCGGGCTGGTGCACACTCAGCGAATGGTGCAATCCGGCCAAAGCTGGCAGCAAGGGCCGATTATCCTCAACTGGCTGGACATTCAGGACTCGTTCGACGCATCCGGTTTCAATCTCATCATTCATGAAGTGGCGCATAAGCTGGACACCCGTAATGGCGATCGCGCCAGCGGCGTTCCCTTTATCCCGCTGCGTGAGGTGGCAGGCTGGGAACACGATCTGCACGCCGCGATGAACAATATTCAGGATGAAATCGATCTGGTGGGCGAAAGCGCAGCCAGCATTGATGCCTATGCTGCCACCGACCCTGCTGAATGCTTCGCCGTGTTATCGGAATATTTCTTCAGCGCGCCCGAGCTTTTCGCCCCTCGCTTCCCGGCGCTGTGGCAGCGTTTCTGCCAGTTTTACCAGCAGGACCCTTTACAGCGGTTACGTGAAAATGACGGCCAGACCGGGGATCCCTCCGCGCAAGTACACTAAACCAGCACTCTGAAGCTTAATTAATCAATTGAATCAGCGCGTTGAATTTAGTGTTGACACAAAATGGCGAGGCCATTAACATGCGCCTCGTTCACACGATTCCTCTGTAGTTCAGTCGGTAGAACGGCGGACTGTTAATCCGTATGTCACTGGTTCGAGTCCAGTCAGAGGAGCCAAATTTAAGAAGCCCGCTTAAGGAAACTTAAGCGGGCTTTTTGCTTTTCCACATTTCTCACTTTAGTTCCTCACCACCTTATGGCAGCAGAGCTCAACGTCTCGCCAGCCCTTCATTGATAATGCAATCCGATATTCGCCTCCGCTTTATGCCATGGCGCACGGACACATCTCTCGTCCGGGGCCGAGCGCTGCGAATCAGGCTCGCGGTTTTTGATCCCGCTTCAGACGGGAACACGGTAAAACCAGCGGTGCAGGCGAACGTGCCGGTAGTGACCGAAACCACAATGGGTCGCCGTTTTGCGGGATCGGTGGATTATATCTGATAGTCGATCGCCGCCTCTTCCGGCTCCATGACCTGCCGTTTGATCTCATCCACCGAGAGTCCGGCGTTGCAGAGTTCGATAAAGCGCCAGACATAGTTGCGCTGCAGCTGGCCGCGCTTAAGCCCGAGCCAGACGGTGTTGGCATCAAACAGGTGGCGTGTATCAAGACGCACCAGGCTACCCTGCTCGCGCTCTTCGCCGGACTGTTCGGCCACCAGTCCAATGCCCAGCCCCAGTTCGACGTAGGTGCGGATCACGTCGGAATCCTGGGCGCTGAGCACCACATCCGGCGTCAGGCCTTTGCGGTTGAAGGCTTCATCGATACGTGAACGCCCGGTAATGCCCTGCCGGTAGGTAATTAACGGCCATTTAGCGATAGCCTCCAGGGTGAGCGGCGAGACCTGTGTCAGCGGATGATCGACCGGCAGCAGCAGACTGTGATGCCAGCGAAACCACGGAAAGGCGGCCAGCAGCGGGTCATTACTTAGACGTTCGCTGGCGATGCCGATATCCGCCCCGCCGTTTTGCAGCAAAACGTCTATCTCCTGTGGCGTGCCCTGGATCAGCTCCAGACGCACGTCGGGGAACAACTCACGGAACGCCTTAATCACCGGCGGCAGGCTGTAGCGAGCCTGAGTGTGCGTGGTGGCGATGGTCAACACGCCGGAGGCATCGTTGGTAAAAAGATCGGCCAGCCGACGCACGTTGCTGGCTTCATTAAGAATACGTTCAGCGATGGTCAACAGGGCCTTGCCAGGCTCGGTCATTCCCAGCAAGCGCTTGCCGCGACGGATGAAAATTTCAATGCCCAGCTCCTCCTCCAGCTCGCGGATATGACGGCTGACTCCAGACTGGGAGGTATAGAGCATGTTGGCGACCTCGGTCAGGTTGTAATCCCGACGGGCCGCCTCACGGATAATTTTAAGTTGCTGGAAATTCACGGTTCACTCCGGCACATCTGACATATCGCTATTGTTAAAGCGTGCTCGCCGTGAGAACAAATAATAAAAACCCGCAACTTATACCTTAATGGAATATCAGCTGACCAACTGCAACTCGCGGTTCTCCAGTGACGGACGGCTCACCAGCGACATCAGGATCTCTTTCACTGCCTGCGCCTGCGGCGTCAGCGAGCCACGCGCCGAGACGTTGAGCGACAGCGGCAGGCTCATCGATGGCGAGGCAATCCGCGCCATCCAGCCGTTGGCTGCACTGGAGAGCGAACGGGCTGCCGATTCCGGCAAGACGGTCACACCCATACCACTGGCAATGGCGGCGGTCAGGGTAGAGATGGAGTCGATCTCGCCAATGATTTTGGCCGTCAGGCGGCGCAGAGAGAAGGCTTCATCAACGCGCAAACGCACGGCGCTGTAATCCCGGGGCAAGAAGAGATTCATCTCGGCCACCGCGGTTAGATCTACGCTCTGCCCCGGGCAGTCCCGCGTTCCAACCAGGAAGAGATCTTCTTTCAGCAGCGGCTGGCTGGTGATCCCCGCCACGGGGGAGCGATCGTAGAGCACCGCCATATCCAGTTGCCCGCCGAGTAATTTATCGTTCAGCGCTGAACCGCTGTTCTCGTGAAGATAGACCAGCACCTCCGGCAGCTCTGCGCGTACCGCCTGCAGCAGCGGCATGGTGACTGACGAAGCCGCCGTGCCCGGTGCCAGCCCGATCGACACCTGCCCGCTCAGCGTCTGCCCGACATTACCCACCGCCAGCTGCGCCTGCTCGCACTGGCGCAGAATGGTGCGTGCGTGGGTATAGAGGATCTTGCCTGCTTCGGTAGGGGTGACGCCGCGTTTCGTGCGGATCAGCAGCTGCTGATCCAGCTCACCTTCCAGAGTGGCCACCTGCTGGCTCAGTGCCGGCTGTGCGATGTGCAGCACCTCAGCGGCCTGGGTCAGGCTACCGATATCGACGATTTTTACGAAGTATTTCAGTCGTCTTAAGTTCATTTTGCCCCCTGTACGAAATGCGTTGCCGGTTCCGGCGCGAATGTAATGAGGGTTTTGCAAGATGCTTGCCAATTTTGTGAAGAGGTCGGATATGTCCGCTAAGCGGCGGAAAATAAGGAAATCTAATCGCTGCCTGCACTTTTAAACCTGAAACAGCGGTTTATGATCTGCCCCATTCGGGGTATGTGCGCACCAAAAACGTGCAATCCGCTGGGGAAAACATCACTTTGCTGATTTTGTCAGCAAACGATCTCAACAGGCGGGATCACCCTTTGACAAGTACAGGCGACGCCGCTAATATTCGCCCCGTTCACACGATTCCTCTGTAGTTCAGTCGGTAGAACGGCGGACTGTTAATCCGTATGTCACTGGTTCGAGTCCAGTCAGAGGAGCCAAATTTGAAAAGCCCGCTTAAGGAAACTTAAGCGGGCTTTTTGCTTTCCGGGTTCAGCTTACGGGCTGGAGGTCATTACCAGCGGCGTATTCTGCCCTCCGAAGTTGACGTTCACCGGCATTCCTGACCGCTGCTCCAGCGCCCCGCTCACCCGTACAGCATCCACATCCCCACCGTTGAGCTGGGCGCGTAAACCTGGCGTTATCGGCAGCGGCACTCTGTTTGTGGATTCAAACTCCGCGCGATTACGCGACAGCGGTTCGTGGACCTCTACCCAGCGGCTGCCGTCCGGCTCGGTGGTGACTTTCACCGGCTGATCGATCAGCTGCACGCGCGTCCCGACCGGGACATTATCGAACAGATACTTAATGTCGTCGTTACGCAGACGAATACAGCCCTGGCTCACGCGCAGCCCGATGCCAAAATTCGCATTGGTGCCATGAATGGCGTACAGCCTGCCGATATACAGCGCATACAACCCCATCGGGTTATCCGGGCCGGCAGGAACAAAGGCGGGCAAGGTTTTGCCCTCTTTGGCATAGGCGCGACGGGTGTTGGGGGTTGGCGACCAGGTTGGCCCATCCTTCTTGCGCTCAACGGCCGTTACCCAGTTACGCGGTGTTTCCCGCCCGGCTTCACCAATGCCGATAGGGAAGATCTCAACGGTATTTCCGTCTTTGGGATAGTAGTACAGGCGCATTTCCGCCACGTTGACCACAATCCCCTCCCGCACCGTTGGCGGTAAAATGATTTGCTGGGGTACCACCAGCTGCGAACCGGATTTCGGTAAAAACGGATCGGCTCCCGGGTTGGCCTCCAGCATATTGCTTAATCCCTGCCCATACTGCGCCGCAAAGGCCTCGAGCGGTAAACGGTTGTCAGCCGGAACGGTGATCAACCGTGGGCTTCCTACCAGACGACTCCCTTCAGGCGGCAACGGATAGCTCACCGCCAGCGCGCTCTGACTGACCAGTAATGCGGCAAAACAGCCCAAAAAAGTACTACGACGCATCATTCCCTTCCTCTGTCGCTCCACGTATCAGACAAGCATAGTCTTGTTGCTGCGTTTATCGCCAGATATCAGACCATGATGTCGATAAATATCACCCGTTTAGCTCACGCCGGGATAAAAACGTTTTCAGCTGTTCGCTGTCGGGGTAGTCTCATACCCGTCGCTGTTTTTATGCGACCGCAATGTGAGTGATCTTCTCCCTATACCTATAAGAAAATAACGTCAGACAGGACCACTATGGATACCACCCTCGCATCCCCGTCTCCCGATGGGGCAACAACACCATCGCTCAATCGCGCGCGCCGCGCGGCCCTCGGCAGTTTTGCCGGTGCGGTAGTCGACTGGTACGATTTTTTGCTATATGGCATTACCGCCGCGCTGGTCTTTAACCGCGAATTTTTTCCGCAGATTAGCCCGGCGATGGGCACGCTCGCCGCCTTTGCCACCTTTGGCGTCGGCTTTCTGTTCCGCCCGCTCGGCGGGGTGATCTTCGGCCACTTTGGTGACAAGCTGGGCCGCAAGCGGATGTTAATGCTGACAGTGTGGATGATGGGCATCGCCACCGCGCTGATTGGTATCCTGCCCTCGTTTGCCGCGATAGGCTGGTGGGCGCCGGTTCTGCTGGTTACCCTGCGTGCCGTTCAGGGGTTTGCCGTTGGCGGCGAATGGGGCGGCGCGGCGCTACTGTCGGTGGAAAGCGCCCCGGCGCGAAAAAAGGCTTTTTACAGCAGCGGCGTACAGGTGGGGTATGGCGTGGGACTGCTGCTCTCCACCGGGCTGGTCTCACTCATCAGCACGCTCACGACTGACGAGCAGTTCCTGAGCTGGGGCTGGCGGATCCCGTTCCTGTTTAGCATCGTGCTGGTGCTGGCGGCCCTGTGGGTACGTAAAGGGATGGACGAGTCTGCCGAATTCGAGCAACAGCGTCAGCAACCCGCGGAGAAGCGTCGCCTGCCGGTCATGGAGGCGTTGATCCGCCACCCGGGCGCTTTTTTGAAAATCATCGGCCTGCGCCTGTGCGAGCTGCTGACGATGTACATCGTCACGGCTTTTGCCCTTAGCTACTCCACCCAGAATCTCGGCCTGCCCCGCGAGCTGTTTCTCAATATTGGCCTGCTGGTGGGCGGTATCAGCTGCCTGACCATCCCCTGCTTTGCCTGGCTGGCAGATCGCTTTGGCCGCCGCCGGGTCTATATCACCGGGGCGTTAACGGGGGCCATAAGCACCTTCCCGTTCTTTATGGCGCTTGAGGCCCAGTCGGTATTCTGGATTGTAGTATTCGCTATTTTGCTGGCGAATATCGCCCATGACATGGTGGTGTGCGTGCAGCAGCCGATGTTCACCAGTATGTTTGGCGCGAGCTACCGCTACAGCGGCGCGGGCGTTGGCTATCAGGTGGCGAGCGTGGTCGGCGGCGGGTTTACGCCCTTTATCGCCGCCGCGCTGGTGACCTTCTCCGACGGCGACTGGCACAGCGTGGCGATCTACCTGCTGGCTGGTTGTTTGCTCTCTGCCGCCACGGCTCTGCTGATGAAACCGACCGCGTCCTGATCTCACTTTTGTTTCACATCCAGGTGACATACTATCGGTGAACGCCGTACACCTGTGGAACAAGGAGACAGAGATGAATAATAAAGGCGCCAGCCTGACCCCGGCTCAGGCACTGGAAACGCTGGATGCGCTGTACGACCAGGCGGTCAACGCTCTGCGCAGCGCCATCAGCGACTATATAAAAGACGGAACGCTCCCTGATACAGAGGCCAGAATGAATGGCCTCTTTGTTTATCCTTCACTTTCAGTGACCTGGGATGGTAGCGCCACCAATACGCCAAAGACCCGCGCCTATGCACGCTTTACCCACGCTGGCTGCTACTCCACCACCATCACCCGCCCGACGCTGTTTCGCCCGTATCTGGAAGAACAGCTGACGCTGCTGTATCAGGATTACGGTGCCCACATCACCGTCGAGCCATCGCGCCATGAGATCCCCTATCCGTATGTGATTGATGGTTCCGAACTGACGCTGGACCGCTCCATGAGCGCTGGCCTGACGCGCCACTTCCCGACCACCGAGCTGTCGCAGATTGGGGATGAAACCGCCGACGGGATCTACCATCCGGCAGAGTTTTCCCCGCTGTCGCACTTTGACGCCCGCCGCGTTGATTTCTCGCTGGCACGCCTGCGTCACTACACCGGTACGCCAGCCGAACATTTCCAGCCGTTTGTGCTGTTCACCAACTACACCCGCTATGTGGATGAGTTTGTGCGCTGGGGTTGCAGTCAGATCCTCGATCCCGACAGCCCGTACATCGCCCTCTCCTGCGCAGGTGGGATCTGGATCACCGCCGAAACCGAAGCCCCCGAGCAGGCCATCTCCGATCTGGCCTGGAAAAAGCATCAGATGCCAGCCTGGCACCTGGTAACTGCCGATGGTCAGGGCATTACCCTGATTAATATTGGCGTTGGCCCGTCAAACGCTAAAACCATCTGCGATCACCTGGCGGTGCTGCGCCCGGATGTCTGGCTGATGATTGGCCACTGCGGCGGACTGCGTGAAAGCCAGCTGATTGGCGATTACGTGCTGGCCCACGCCTACCTGCGCGACGATCACGTTCTGGATGCGGTGCTGCCACCGGATATTCCGATCCCGAGCATTGCCGAAGTGCAGCGGGCGCTGTACGACGCTACGAAAGAGGTGAGCGGGATGCCGGGCGAAGAGGTTAAGCAGCGTCTACGTACCGGGACAGTGGTGACCACCGACGATCGTAACTGGGAGCTGCGCTACTCGGCCTCGGCGCTGCGCTTTAACTTAAGCCGCGCGGTCGCCATCGATATGGAGAGCGCCACCATCGCCGCTCAGGGTTATCGCTTCCGTGTACCTTACGGCACCCTGCTGTGCGTCTCCGATAAGCCGCTGCACGGCGAAATTAAACTGCCCGGCCAGGCGAACCGTTTTTACGAGGGAGCGATCTCTGAGCATCTGCAGATTGGTATTCGCGCCATCGACCTGCTGCGTGCCGAGGGCGATAAGCTACATTCGCGCAAACTGCGTACCTTTAACGAGCCGCCGTTCCGCTAATCATAAAAAGGAAAGTTATGCAAACCACATCACCGCTCTCTGCCCTGCGCCAGTGGCTGGAAACCCAGGCGCTGGATGGCATTATTGTCCCGCGGACTGATGCCTTTCAGAGCGAATATTGCCACCCACATGACGATGTTCTCGCCTGGCTGACCGGCTTTGACGGCTCGGCGGGGCACGCCCTGATCCTGCGCGATCGCGCCCTGCTGTTTGTCGACGGGCGCTACCAGGTGCAGGCCCGTGAACAGGTTGATCTGGCTGAGATTGAGATCCTGCATCTGCACAACGATCCGCTGGCAGCCTGGCTGGATCAGCATGTCGAAGCGGGTTCGAGAATTGCCTTTGAAGCGCTGTTGATGACCAACGGCCAGTACGAGGCCCTGAACGCCAGCCATTGTGAGCTTGTCGCTCTGAACGATTCACCGTTCGATAGCCTGTGGCATGATCGCCCTGCACCGCCCGTTGGCGCGATCAGGGAGATGCCGGTCGACATCAGCGGCGAGAGTAGCGCCGATAAGCGCAAGCGCGTCGCCGCTATTCTGGCTGAGCGCAATGCCGATTATCTCGCCATCACCCAGCCGGATAACATTGCCTGGCTGCTTAACGTGCGCGGAAGCGATATTCCCATGAGCCCGGTGCCGAACTCGTTTGCTCTGCTGAGCCGCGAAGCCGCGGTGGAGTGGTTTGTGGTCCCCGGAAAAACGCACGGGCTTTCCGCCTCCCTGCAGGAAAGTCTGACGCTGGCACCAGAAGCCGATTTTCTGTCGCGCAGCCAGCAGCTGTGCGCCGGGAAACGCGTGATGGTGGATGCCGATTCGGCTCCCGTCGCCCTGCGTTTTGCCGTGGAGCCGCAGGGGGAGATCGTCTGGCACGCCGACCCGATCACTGCCATGAAAGCGCATAAAAATCCTACCGAGCTGGCAGGCTACCGCGACAGTCACCAACAGGATGGCGTGGCATGGGTCAACTTCCTTGCCTGGCTGGCGCACGAGGTGCCCCGCCGTGAGGCCGCAGGCAATCCGCTTACGGAGCTGGAAGCACAGGCGCAGCAGCTGGTGTTCCGCCAGCAGAGACCGGGCTTTATCGAACAGAGTTTTGCCACTATTTCCGCCTCGGCCAGCAATGCGGCGATGTGCCATTACCACGCCAGCGAGCAGACCAATGCGGCCATTACCCGCAACCATTTTTATCTGAACGATTCCGGCGGGCAGTACCATAACGGCACGACCGATGCCACGCGCACGCTTGCCTTTGGCCCTCTGAGCGACCAGTGTCGTCTGCACTACACCGCGGTGCTGAAAGGCTTTTTATCGCTTATCACCCTGCAATTCCCTTCTGGTACCTGCGGGCATCAGATTGATGCTTTTGCGCGGCGTGGGCTGTGGGAGCTGGGGCTGGATTTTGATCACGGCACCGGACACGGCGTGGGCCACCAGCTGCTGATTCATGAGAATCCGCAGCGTATCGCGAAGAAGGTCAACCCATGGCCGCTGGTCGCGGGCAATATTATCACCATCGAGCCGGGCTATTATCTGGCCGATGAGTATGGGATCCGGATTGAAAATCAGGTGGAGGTTGTGGAAAGTCTGCCGGGCTTCTGCCGCTTTGCGTCGCTCACGCTGGCACCAATCGACCTGAGCCAGGTTGAGTGGCATCTGCTGAGTGAAAAAGAGATCCAGTGGCTGGATGCGTATCACCAGCAGGTACGGGAGGTGCTCTCGCCGCACGTTGATAGCGACGCGCGTCAGTGGCTACTGGCAGCGACGGCGCCGGTGCGCGAGCATAAAGAGCGTGCGGCCTGATGTCCTCACCGCAGAGATAGATACAGACACTAAAAACGGTAACCTGCGGGTTACCTTTTTGTTGTTGTGGGTAGAAAAGCAAAAAGCCTGCTTAAGTTTCCTTAAGCAGGCTTTTCAAATTTGGCTCCTCTGACTGGACTCGAACCAGTGACATACGGATTAACAGTCCGCCGTTCTACCGACTGAACTACAGAGGAATCGTGTGAACGGGGCGAATATTAGCGATGCCACCTGGCGTTGTCAAAGGCAGAATGCATATTTTGTATCGTTTGCCGATTTATTCCTCACTTTGCACATTTGCCACCCGTTCTGAGGCAATGGGCGCCACATTGTCACGCTGTGGCCGTGGGTATTTCCACAGCCAGCGACCGCTGATCATTCGCCAGTAGAAGAGCGCGCCGCGTACCGCCCAGTCGAGGAACATCCCCAGCCAGACCCCGACCACGCCCATACCCAGCATGATCCCCAGCGTATAACCTGCCACGACGCGGCAACCCCACATTCCGAGCATCGACACCCACATCGCGAAGCGCGCATCGCGCGCCCCTTTCAGCCCGGCAGGTAATACCCACGAAGCGGCCCAGATCGGCATAAAGGCGGCGTTCAGCCAGATGAGGATCACCACCACGTCCTTAACGTCCTGCTCGCGGGTATAGAAAGACGCCAGCAGGCCGGCGAACGGCGCGGTTCCCCAGGCAATGGCGGTCAGGCCGATCGTCGAGAGCCAGAAGACATGGCGCAGCTGACGCTCCGCCTGGCCGATCTGCCCTTTACCGAGTCGTTTGCCGGTAATGATGGTGGACGCGGAACCGAGGGCGTTACCCGGCAGGTTGATCAGTGCCGCAATGGAAAAGGCGATAAAGTTACCGGCAATGACATCGGTGCCCATCCCGGCAACAAACATCTGGGTCAGCAGCTTACCGCCGTTGAACAGCACGGATTCAATGCTGGCAGGCACGCCAATACCCATCACTTCCCAGATAATGGCGAAATTAAGCGGCTTGAAATAGCTCTTGATACTGATGCGCAGGGACGGGTTAAAACCGACGGCCAGCACCACGATGATGGCAACGGCGCCGATATAGCGCGAGATCGTCAGCCCGAGCCCGGCCCCGATAAAGCCCAGCCCGTCCCAGGAAAAGAGGCCATAAATCAGCACGCTGCTGATCATAATATTCAGGATGTTCATCCCGCCGTTGATCAGCAGCGGAATTTTGGTGTTCCCTGCCCCGCGCAACGCCCCGCTGCCAATCAGCGCAATCGCTGCGGCCGGATAGCTGAGCACCGTCATTTCGAGATAGGACAGCGCCAGGGCTTTCACCTCACCGGTCGCCTCGCCAGCCACCACATTAATAATCTCTTCACCGAAATAGTGGATCACCGCCGCCAGCACAATGGAGAACAACGTCATGATCACCAGCGACTGCCTGGCGGCCGCCCGCGCACGACGGGGATCGCGTTTCCCCAGACTAAAGGCCACCACCACCGTGGTACCAAGATCGATCGCCGCAAAGAACGAAATAATCACCATATTAAAGCTGTCGGCCAGCCCGACGCCTGCCATCGCCTCTTTGCCGAGCCAGCTGACCAGGAAGGTGCTGAGCACGCCCATCAGCAGGACGCAGGTGTTTTCCAGAAAGATAGGCACGGCAAGGGGGGTGATTTCGCGCCAGAAGAGAACCTTGTAGCTCTTACGTTTGGTATACCAGGGCGTGCGCATCACGGTCTGGCGTAAAGCGGAGGTGACGTTCAAAATGGACCTTAGCGAGAAAAGTTGAAACTCCATTTCAAATGATGAGGGAGAAAAGCAGATCCTGCAAAGTATTTCCCACAAAAATTTGTTGGTAATTACGTCAAACTGACGACAGAATCAGCAGTTGATCTAAATCAGGTAAGATCAGGTTTGACAAAAGTTTTTTCGCCGTTAAGATAACGCTCCACAACGATTCCTCTGTAGTTCAGTCGGTAGAACGGCGGACTGTTAATCCGTATGTCACTGGTTCGAGTCCAGTCAGAGGAGCCACATTTAAGAAGCCTGCTTTCGAGCAGGCTTTTTGCTTTTCCGGGTTCGGTAAACCAGAGCCAAAAAAAAGCCCCCCGACAAGTCGGAGGGCTTAGCCTGTTCAGCGGCGCTTATTCGCCTTTGGTCTCAACGTGTTTCATCTCGCCCATAACTTTCAGTTTTTTCGAGATTTCCCGACGTTCTTTAGAGATTTCAGCATTCTTGATGATGTAGTCATCCACGCGGTCTTCGTAATCGCTTTTCATGCTGGCGATGATGCCCTGGATGGCTTCAACGCTCATGCCTGGCTTGATGTAGTCGCTCAGGTTGTCCAGCAGCAGGACACGCTTCTGGTTGTCACGGATCTTTTTCTCAACGTCCTGGATTTCACGTTGCAGTTTGTTCTTGCGACGGAACAGGCGGACGAATTCCAGAACATCCTGGAACGAAGGCTTGGTAGTTTCCATTTTTACACCCCTGATAATGTGAGATTCGGATTCGTTTAAACAACCGCGATGCCGTTAACATTACTGACAGCGATTGCTGATGACAATAATTTTTCCTTTGTCCCTATCATAACCTCAATTTCTGCTGAATCGAAGCAGCAGGCATCACAACCGCGCATGGCCGCTTTTTATTTGCGCAATGCCCGACAGATAAGATGCGACAGCAGCTCGAGCTGGCGCGCAAGTTCCATGCTCAACCATACATAGCCGTGAATGGGCGTTTCCGCCACGTTTTCGCTGGACCGATCGTTGATCAGCTGGCGCAGCTCGGCAGCAATTTCGTTCAGCCGCTCGGTATTGGCCAGAATGGGCTGCGGATTGCCTTCGTAGAGCGCATGGGCGATGGTGAGCAGCGTCTGCTGCGTCATCTGCTGCGTCTCTTTTAAAGTCCGGGCATTCAGCATCACAAAATGGCTGGCACGGGACGCCCAATGGGCGTTGATTTGCAGCTCCAGCATACAGACCAGGTTGCGGCTGACGGTCTGGATGGCTTCGAAGATAGATTTCTGGATATGGGTCTCTTTGCTGGCCGGCGTGATCAGGCCGCGCATTTTTACCACGTCATTGAGGATGGTTTGCAGATGTTTTTCCAGACGTGGGCGTTCAACCAGGTTGGGAGAAAAGCCCGCTTGATAAACCCGGTTAAAAGCGGTGACGTAGTTCGCCATCTGGATACGCCAGTGCAGGAACGCCCGCTGCGGCCAGATCCCGGTAAACAACATCGCTAACAGGGAGCCGAGGATCACGTCGCCGCTTCGCCACAATGCGGTATGCATATCCCCGGTTGGCGCGCCGATCACCACCGCAAGGGTGATACCAATAAGCAGCGCCTGATAAGGCCGCTTGCCGAGCGCCAGCCAGCCGCAAAGGAACATCGCTGCCGCGCACCACAGTAGCATCAGCGGCAGGGAGAAAAGCTCCAGCTTCAGGGCAATCAGCCCCAGCGCCGAGCCAAGAATGGTGCCGCCAATACGCTCAAACGCGCGTGGCACCACGTTACCCCAGAAGGAGATGGGCCCCATAATTACCACCAGGGTAATCAGCGGCCAGGTCCCTTCCGGCACGTCCAGCAAACGCACCAGTAAAAAGGTGAGGATAAATGCCAGCGCGATACGGCAGCCGTGTACGATGCGGTAATGGCGATACAGTCTGATTTCAAAAGGCGTTAGAGATTTGTCGGGACGCACACGCTCTCCAGCATTACGGCAAATCCTGATTGTACTGTGTTTTCTGCCGGTGCGGTGATAACCCGGCAGAAAAACCCTGTAAACAGTGGGAATATGTGCGGCGTTATGAGACCCGGTGTTGTACCGGAATAAACATTTCGATATCCCAGTAGCCATCGGCATTACCGTCATTCAGGTAACGTTCAAAGCAGGGTTTCGGCGCTATCTGGTAATCGACATCTTCAAGCAGGCTGTCAAAAAGAAGGTTCCACGGGGTGGCGAAGTCGTGGTTCTCAACGCGGGCGCTGGCAACCGCGTACTCGCCTTCTGCCACTTCGGTAAGGATCACTCCTTCGCTGTTAGCGGGGATAACGAAATCGTCCGGCACGGTGACAACCGTGCCGCAGCGTAACTTTTCGGCTGGCACTTCATCAGGATTATCATAATAAACCGCCACCCACTCCAGCGGCTGAATCTGTCGGCCATCGACCCACATCACCAGTTGCTCAAAACCCTGCTTTACCGTTTGCTCCCAGGGGCCAACCATATGAAAACCGGCGATTTTGCGTTTATTCTGGTGCTTGATGCTGTAGTCCATGCTGCCTCCGATTGGTTACTGTATATACATACACTGTAATGCAGAGAAAAGCGGTTTAACAATAATGATCTGTTTATTATGCGAGCAGGCTCGCACAGTCGCCAGCCTGCTCCTTCAGCCGTCAGGCTTTATGGTGAAGATAGTCGCTCAGACGTGAAAACATCCCGCCTTTCCCTACGCTTTCCAGCGTCACCAGCGGCCAGTGGGCGACCACTTTATCGCGATCGTAGAGTTCGATCTCACCAACCCGTTGATGCGCGGCAATCGGCGCTTCCAGCTCTTTTTTATCCAGCACATATTTGGCTTTAATATTCGGCAACTCTGCCTTCGGCAGGGCCAGCCAGAAGTCCTGGTCGGTTCCCAGCGAAATCTGTTCTTTATTGCCGTACCAGATCCGCTCGATGCCTACCTGCTTACCGTTACGCAGGATCTGCACGGTATCGAAGTTTTGCTGTCCCCAGTGCAGAAGCTTACGCGCTTGATCCTCGCGCCCTTTCGGACTTTCAGCGCCCATGATGACGGCAATCAGGCGACGCTGACCGTCCACAGCAGAGGCAATCAGGTTGAAACCAGCGCCGGAAGTGTGACCGGTTTTCAGGCCATCGACGTTAAGCGACTTATCCCACAGCAGGCCGTTACGGTTCTGCTGGGTGATGCCGTTCCACGTCAGGCTTTTCTCGCTGTACATGTGATAGAACGCTGGCTCTCCGTGGATGATGGCCCGGGAGAGTACCGCCAGGTCGTACGCCGAACTGTGCTGGCCCGGCGCATCCAGACCGTGCACGGTTTCAAAATGGGTATCGCGCAAATTCAGCTTTTTAACGTAATCATTCATCATGTTCACGAACTGCGGCTGCCCGCCCGCCACATAATCGGCCAGCGCCACACAGGCGTCGTTGCCGGAATCGACAATCAGGCCGCGGCTAAGGTCACGCACCGAAACCTGCTCGCCCGCCTTCAGGAACATCAGCGAGGAGCCGTCAAAAACCGGATTCCCCTTGGCCCAGGCATCCTGACCGACCGTGACCATATCGTCCGGGGTGATGCGATGGCTGTCGATAGCGCGATCCACCACGTAGCCGGTCATCAACTTGGTGAGGCTGGCTGGATTGCGCTGCTGATGTTCGTTGCCCGCCGTTAAAATCTGCCCCGTCGTATAATCCATCAGTACCCAGGAACCGGCCTGGATAGCTGGCGGCTGCGGCGCATAATTAATCGGGTCGGCAGCCAGCGCGGAAGAAATGCTCAAAGTGAGTAAAGAAACAGCAATAAACAGACGGCGTTTCAACGGTATATCCTCAGTCATTTAAAATCGTTGACCTTTTTACGGAAGTTTTCCGCTTGATACCTGGAATAATTGCAAAAAATTGTGACAGCACGCACGTTTTTCCCGGACGGTATCTCGCAAATTTGCAGGCTTAGGGTGCTTTTCCTTCGGCGTGCCAGGCTGGATGGTTTACCATAAGGGGGTCACTCATAAACAGGATGGTATTACTGGTGTCTGACTCCGCCGCGCTGCCCACATTTTTATTCCACGACTACGAAACCTTTGGCACCAGCCCCTCGCTGGATCGCCCTGCCCAGTTTGCCGCGATACGCACCGATGCTGATTTCAATATCATCGGTGAGCCGGAGGTATTCTGGTGCAAACCCGCCGATGACTATTTGCCTCAGCCCGGCGCAGTGATGGTCACCGGCATCACCCCGCAGGAAGCCCGTGAAAAAGGGGTGAATGAAGCAGAGTTCGCCCGTCGCATTCATGACCTGTTTACCGTGCCCAACACCTGCGTGGTGGGCTACAACAACGTGCGCTTCGATGACGAAGTGACCCGGCATATTTTTTACCGCAACTTCTACGATCCCTATGCCTGGAGTTGGCAAAACAAGAACTCGCGCTGGGATCTGCTGGACGTTATGCGCGCCTGCTATGCCCTGCGCCCGGAAGGGATCGTCTGGCCCGACAATGAAGATGGGCTGCCCAGCTTCCGTCTTGAACATCTGACCCGCGCAAACGGCATTGAACACAGCAACGCCCATGACGCGATGGCGGATGTCTACGCCACTATCGCTATGGCGAAGCTGGTGAAGACCCGGCAGCCGAAGCTGTTTGAGTACCTGCTCAGCCATCGCAGTAAACAAAAACTGACCACCCTGATTGACGTGCCGCAGATGAAGCCACTGATGCATATCTCCGGGATGTTCGGTGCCTGGCGTGGAAATACCAGTTGGGTGGCCCCGCTGGCCTGGCACCCGGAAAACCGTAATGCGGTCATTATGGTGGATTTGGCAGGGGATATTACGCCGCTGCTAACGCTGGAGAGCGACGCCCTTCGCGAGCGGCTGTACACCCCGAAAGAGGCGCTGGGCGACGCTGCTGCCGTGCCGGTGAAGCTGGTGCATATTAATAAGTGTCCGGTGCTGGCCCCTGCCAATACCCTGCGCCCGGAAGATGCCGAACGGCTGGGGATCGACCGTCAGCACTGTCTCGATAACCTGAAACGGCTGCGGGAGAACCCGCAGGTGCGGGAAAAAGTGGTGGCGATTTTTGCTGAAGCGGAGCCGTTCGTTCCGTCAGATAACGTTGATGCCCAACTCTACAACGGCTTTTTCAGCGACGCTGACCGCTCTGCCATGAATATCGTTCTGCAGACCGATCCCCGTAATCTGCCCGCGCTGGATATCACCTTTGCCGATCAACGTATTAACAAGCTGATTTTTAACTACCGGGCGCGTAATTTCCCCGGCACGCTGGATGAGGCCGAGCAGGAGCGTTGGTTGCAGCATCGCCGCAACGTGTTTACCCCGGAATATCTGCAGGCTTACGCGCAGGAGCTTGAGATGCTTTACGGCGAGTATGAAGGCAATGCTGAGAAGCAAATGCTGTTGAAAGCGCTGTATCAATATGCGCAGGAAATTGTGTGACCTGAGAAAACAAAAAAGCCGGAGGCGATGTCTCCGGCTTTTTTTTCTTTGCCCGGCGGCGCTATAGGTGCCGGGCCTGAGTATTGTTACGCAACGTCCTCGTACTGAGGAACCGGGTTGCGGAAGCTTTTGGTTACGCAAGCCAGGTAAATCAGGCCAATACCACCCCAGATCAGACCCAGAACCATAGAGCTTTCTTCCAGGTTGATCCACAGCGCACCGACAGTCAGCGCACCACATACCGGCAGAACCAGGTAGTTGAAGTGGTCTTTCAGCGTTTTGTTGCGCTTCTCACGGATCCAGAACTGAGAGATCACAGAGAGGTTAACAAAGGTAAAGGCAACCAGCGCACCGAAGTTAATCAGCGCCGTCGCGGTAACCAGGTCAAAGTTGATGGCCAGCAGCGCAATCGCACCGACCAGCAGCACGTTCCACGCCGGGGTACGCCATTTTGGATGGACATAACCGAAGAAGCGAGTCGGGAACACGCCATCACGGCCCATCACATACATCAGACGGGAAACACCCGCGTGCGCTGCCATACCGGATGCCAGAACGGTAACGCTGGAGAAGATCAGCACGCCCCACTGGAATGTTTTACCGGCAACATACAGCATGATTTCTGGCTGCGATGCATCCGGATCTTTGAAGCGAGAGATATCCGGGAAGTACAGCTGCAGGAAGTAAGAGGCACCGATAAAGATGATGCCGCCAATCAATGCCGTCAGGAAGATCGCGCGCGGAATCACACGCTCAGCGTCTTTAGTCTCTTCAGACAGAGAAGAGATACCGTCGAAGCCGAGGAACGAGAAGCACAGGATCGTCGCACCGGTGATCATCGGCACCACATGTGCGCCTTCAGACCAGAACGGACGGGTGCTGGTCAGCGTACCTGCGCCTTCACCGTGAGAAACGCCGTAGATGATCAGACCAACGATAACCGCCACAATACCCATCTGTAGGATAACAATCAGGGTGTTGAAGTTGGCAACGGTCTTGATGCTGCGCAGGTTAGAGATGGTCATAAAGGCCACCAGCGCTACAACGAAGATCCACGAAGGTACGGAAGGCACCAGCGCTTCAAAATAAATTTTTGCCAGCAGAATGTTGATCATCGGCATGAACAGGTAGTCCAGCAGAGATGACCAGCCCACCATAAAGCCGACAGCCGGGCTAATGGATTTCTGAGCATAGGTGTACGCAGAGCCTGCGGACGGGAAGCGGCGAACCAGCTTGCCGTAGCTCAGCGCAGTAAAGAGGATCGCGATCAGCGCAAAGGCATACGCCGTTGCAACGTGACCGTCAGTGAGGCCTGAAACGATACCAAACGTATCGAACAGCGTCATCGGCTGCATATAGGCAAGGCCCATCATAACAACCGGAATTAACGTAAGCGTTTTACGTAATTCCACGCGAGAGGTTTTTGGAGTTGCGTTAAGCGACATAGTTATTCTCCTTTACGGTGAATACCGCCACGTAAGCGAAAAATTGCCCCATTTCTTTCTTCCTCAGCGACAACAACTGTCGGATTTTAGTAAATATCTATCCGGTACGAAGCCCGGCCTCTTGGATTTAATGGTTTTCTTACATGCAAAAAAAAATAATCGACGCCTTTTATATCGTCGATTATTCCATGTTTGCTGCGGCGCATTTTCCCTAAATGATAGTTAAAATGCAAGAGATCGGAAGGCATCCTAAAGTTAAATTTTTTATTATTCACCTGATTTTTCAGCCGCACCCTGCGCATAAACGGCAGCAATAGCACTATTTGCTAAAATTTCTTGTCGCCACCATGCACTGGCAAGCCCGGCTGTCTGCTCATTCCAGCCTATCCATACGGAATCATAACTGGATTGCGCGATAACCTGTTTCTCTATTAGCGCTCCGCTTTCAATATAGCGCTGGGCTAAATAACGCGGCAGATAACCGCAGCCTAAGCCGCTAATTTGCAGCTCCAGCTTGGTTTTAAAATCAAATACCGTGATGGCTTCCTGATCGTCCAGTAACTGCGAAGAGGCCGCACAGCTCGGTAATGAACTGTCACCCACCACGATGGCGCGATAATTTTTGATCACTCGCCGGTTAACCGGCTCTGGTTCCTGGGCCAGGGGATGGTGTGGTGCAATGACGAACACCTGTTCCAGGTGCCCGAGACAGGCAAAGCCAAAATCACTTAATTGCGGCGGCTCAAGCAGCGCGCCGACGACAATATCCGCCCTCCCCTGCACCAGCGACTCCCAGGAGCCAGCCAGCACGCCATTGATAAACTTCAGGCGGGTAACGCTGTGTCGTTCGTAAAAAGCTTCGATGAGCGGTGCAAGCAGGGAAAAGGGGAATGTATCATCGACCCCAATAATCAGTTCGTTTTCCCAGCCCTGATGCAGTTTGACGGCCTGCTTTTCCAGCTCACGTACCGTATGCAGTACGTCACGCCCTTTTTCCAGCAGCATTTGTCCGGTGCGGGTAAAGCGCGCCCGGTGGCCGGAACGGTCAAGGATCTGAATATTCAGATCGCTTTCAAGCTTGTGAACGGTGTAGCTGAGTGCCGAAGGAGTTTTAAAGAGCTTTGCCGAGGCCGCAGCAAAGCTCCCCTCTTTTTCCAGTGCATCAAGAATTATAAGGACATCCAGCAGCGGTTTCATGCTCACCCCCTTGTGGTGCGCTTACGCTCCGCCAGCGGCGTTACTCCATAGGCATAACCAGCGGATCGGGAAAGAGATACTCAAATCCCAGTTCATGACAGATGCGGTTCCCATCAATCAATTTGCCCTTCCCCTCTCCCGGGGCATCGTGGAAGTGCGGCGGCGCCAGGCCAAGCTGACGCGACATCACCGGATAAAATGTACTGCGTGTTGGATGAGAGGGCGCACATATATTATAGATGTGCCCGCCCTTCGGAGCCTGTAATAGCAGGGTAATTGCGCCGATCACATCTTCAAGATGCACCAGATTGACGCCATGTTGGCCGTCAGGCGCTGATTTTCCGGCAAAAAAGCGACCAGGATGGCGCCCCGGCCCCACCAGCCCCGCCAGCCGTAATATATCTACCTGGGTACCCGGTAAATTGTGCAGCCAGTCTTCCAGCTCTTTTAAAACCCGCCCGCTTGCCGTCACCGGCTGGCGCGGCATATTCTCTTTCACGGTGCCGTCCACATCGCCATATACCGAGGTGGAGCTGGTGAAAATAATGCGGGGAATATGGTACGCGAGGGCACTGTCGACAATTTCCTGTACGGCCTGCAGATAATAATTCTCACCCGGCCCGGTGCGGCGTGCCGGCAGGGTGATCACCAGCGCATCCACATCACTCATTAGCGTATCCAGATCGTCGGTGTCGCACACTAACTCTGGCTCCAGGCGCAATTCAACGCTCTCGATGCCGCACATCCGCGCCGCCTCGACCCCATCCACGGTGGTTTTACTGCCGGTGACCTGCCAGCCCCGTGACAGCAACGACATGGCCAGCGGCATTCCAAGCCATCCCAGACCGACAATTGCGACCTTTTTCATGCGTTTTCTCCTGACGTTTACGCCTCTGCTTTAAGGCTACGCCAGCCATGCGCAACTGACAATTGATAGCACCAATATGAAATCGTTTAATGATTAAAAAAAGCCCTTGCTTTATGTAGCGTAAGTGGTTTAGGTTAAACGACATCACATGAATAAGCATTCATCGAGAATTTTATGACACGCGTTCAATTTAAACACCACCATCATCACCATCATCCTGACTAGTCTTTCAGGCGATGTGTGCTGGAAGACAGTTAGATCTTCCAGCGGTGCATGAACGCAAGAAAAAGCCCCCGGAAGATCGCCTTCCGGGGGCTTTTTTTTGGACCGTGTTCAGGCAAGTTACAACAGGATCATGAGGAACCGACAATGTTAGATAATTCACGTTTACGCATAGCTATGCAGAAATCAGGTCGTCTTAGCGACGATTCACGCGAACTGCTGGCGCGCTGCGGCATCAAAATCAACCTGCACACTCAGCGCCTGATTGCGCTGGCAGAGAATATGCCGATTGATATTCTGCGCGTGCGTGACGATGACATTCCGGGTCTGGTGATGGACGGCGTGGTGGATCTGGGCATCATTGGCGAGAACGTGCTGGAAGAAGAACTCCTCACCCGCCGCGCACAGGGCGAAGACCCACGCTACTTTACGCTGCGCCGTCTCGATTTTGGCGGTTGCCGCCTGTCGCTGGCAACCCCGGCTGACGAAGCATGGGACGGCCCGGCTGCACTGAATGGCAAGCGTATCGCCACCTCTTACCCTCACCTGCTGAAACGTTATCTCGATCAGAAAGGGGTCCAGTTTAAATCCTGCCTGCTCAACGGCTCTGTTGAAGTGGCACCGCGCGCCGGTCTGGCTGACGCAATCTGCGATCTGGTCTCCACAGGCGCGACCCTGGAAGCCAATGGTCTGCGTGAAGTTGAGGTGATCTACCGCTCTAAAGCCTGCCTGATCCAGCGCGACGGCGAGATGCCGGAAGCCAAGCAGCAGTTGATTGACCGTCTGTTGACCCGTATTCAGGGGGTGATTCAGGCCCGCGAATCGAAATACATCATGATGCATGCGCCGACTGAGCGTCTGGATGAGGTTATTGCCCTGCTGCCAGGTGCCGAGCGTCCTACCATTCTGCCGCTGGCGGGGGATCAGCAGCGCGTGGCGATGCATATGGTCAGCAGCGAAACCCTGTTCTGGGAAACCATGGAAAAACTGAAAGCATTGGGTGCCAGTTCGATTCTGGTGTTGCCAATTGAGAAGATGATGGAGTAACCACCATGACCTTTAACACCGTTATCGACTGGAACACTTGTAGCGCGGAACAACAGCGCGACCTGCTGATGCGCCCGGCTATCTCTGCCTCCGAAAGCATTACCCGTACCGTGGCTGAGATTCTGGACAATGTGAAAGCCCGTGGCGACGATGCCCTGCGGGAATACAGCGCCAAATTCGACAAAACCGAAGTCGGTGCGCTGAAGGTGAGCGAGCAGGAAATCACGGACGCCTGTAACCGCCTGGGCGATGACATTAAGCAGGCGATGGCGGTGGCGGTCAACAACATCGACACCTTCCACCGCGCGCAAGCCCTGCCCGTTGTGGATGTGGAAACCCTGCCGGGCGTGCGATGCCAGCAGGTGACCCGTCCGGTTGACTCGGTGGGTTTATATATTCCGGGCGGTTCCGCACCGCTGTTCTCTACGGTGCTGATGCTTGCCACCCCGGCGCGTATCGCCGGGTGTCGCAAGGTGGTGCTCTGCTCTCCACCGCCGATTGCCGATGAGATCCTCTATGCGGCGCAACTCTGCGGCGTTCAGGAGATTTTCAAAGTCGGCGGGGCACAGGCCATTGCCGCCCTGGCGCTGGGTACGGAGTCCATCGCTAAAGTGGATAAAATCTTTGGTCCGGGTAACGCCTTTGTGACCGAAGCGAAACGTCAGGTCAGCCAGCGGCTGGACGGTGCGGCTATCGATATGCCGGCTGGCCCGTCTGAAGTGCTGGTCATTGCCGACAGCGGCGCGACGCCGGATTTCGTGGCCTCGGACCTGCTTTCCCAGGCAGAGCACGGCCCGGATTCGCAGGTGATCCTGCTGACGCCGGATGCCGGTATGGCAAAACGGGTGGGTGAAGCGGTCGAACGTCAACTTGCCGATCTGCCGCGTGCCGATACTGCTCGCCAGGCGCTCTCTGCCAGCCGTCTGATCGTCGCCCGGGATTTGGCGCAGTGTATCGCCATTTCCAATCTCTACGGCCCGGAGCACCTGATCATTCAAACCCGCAATGCCCGTGAGCTGGTCGACAGTATCACCAGCGCCGGTTCGGTGTTCCTTGGCGACTGGTCACCGGAATCCGCAGGTGATTACGCCTCCGGCACTAACCATGTGCTGCCGACCTACGGTTATACCTCTACCTGTTCCAGCCTGGGGCTGGCAGATTTCCAGAAGCGCATGACCGTGCAGGAGCTTTCCCGTGAGGGCTTCGCCTCTCTTGCCGCAACGATTGAAACGCTGGCCGCAGCCGAACGGCTGACTGCCCACAAAAATGCCGTGACGCTGCGCGTTGCCGCCCTGAAGGAGCAAGCATGAGTATTGAAGAGTTAGCCCGCGAGAACGTTCGCGCCCTGACCCCCTATCAGTCTGCCCGCCGCCTGGGTGGTAACGGCGATGTGTGGCTGAACGCGAATGAATTCCCTACCGCCGTTCATTTCGCGTTGAGCCAGCAGACGCTGAACCGCTACCCGGAATGTCAGCCGAAAGCGGTCATTGAAAACTATGCGGCCTATGCCGGTGTACAACCTGAGCAGGTGCTGGTCAGCCGCGGCGCTGATGAAGGCATTGAACTGCTGATCCGCGCCTTCTGCGAGCCGGGTAAAGACGCGGTACTCTACTGTCCACCGACCTACGGGATGTACAGCGTCAGCAGCGAAACCTTTAACGTTGAGCTGCGTAAAGTGCCTACTCTGGAAAACTGGCAGCTGGATTTGCAGGGCATTGCCGACAATCTTGATGGTGTAAAGGTGGTGTTTGTCTGCAGCCCGAACAACCCTACCGGCCAGCTGATTAACCCGGAGGATATCCGCACTCTGCTGGAGATGACCCGCGGTAAAGCCCTGGTGGTGGCTGATGAAGCCTATATCGAGTTCTGCCCGCAGGCGACCCTCGCAGGGTGGCTGGCGGAGTATCCGCACCTGGTGATCCTGCGTACGCTTTCAAAAGCCTTCGCCCTGGCCGGGCTGCGCTGCGGTTTTACGCTTGCCAATAAAGAGGTGATCGACCTGCTGATGAAAGTGATTGCCCCTTATCCGCTTTCGACGCCGGTCGCGGATATCGCCGCCCAGGCGCTGTCGGCAGACGGCATCACGGCCATGCGGAGTCGCGTGGCGCAGATCATCGACGAGCGTGCGTATCTCGTCAGCCAGCTGAAAACCATCCCTTGTGTAGAGCAGGTTTTCGATTCGGAAACCAACTATATTCTGGCGCGTTTTACCGCCTCAAGTGCAGTATTTAAATCTTTGTGGGATCAGGGCATTATCTTACGAGACCAGAACAAACAACCCTCTTTAAGTGGCTGCTTACGCATTACCGTGGGTACCCGTGAAGAGAGCCAGCGCGTTATCGACGCCCTGAATGCGGAGAAAGTATGAGCCAGAAGTACCTCTTTATCGATCGTGACGGCACTATCATTTCGGAACCACCCAGTGACTATCAGGTCGATCGTTTCGACAAGCTGGCTTTTGAAGCCGATGTCATTCCGGTGCTGCTTAAGCTGCAAAAGGCCGGTTATAAACTGGTGATGATCACCAATCAGGACGGCCTCGGCACGGATAGCTTCCCGCAGGCTGATTTCGACGGCCCGCACGATCTGATGATGCAGATCCTCACCTCTCAGGGCGTGGTCTTTGATGAGGTCTTGATTTGCCCGCACTTGCCTGCCGACAACTGTGATTGCCGCAAGCCGAAAGTGCAGCTGGTAGCGCAGTATCTGGCCGACACGGCGCTGGATAAAGCCAACAGCTATGTGATTGGCGATCGTGCGACGGACATTGAGCTGGCGACCAACATGGGCATTACTGGCCTGCGCTATCAGCGCGAGACCCTGAACTGGGCGATGATTGGCGAACAGCTGACCAAACGTGACCGCTACTCCCACGTGGAGCGCAATACTAAAGAGACGCAGATCGACGTCAAGGTCTGGTTGGATCGCGAAGGCAACAGCAAGATCCACACCGGTGTGGGCTTCTTCGATCATATGCTGGATCAGATCGCCACCCACGGCGGCTTCCGCATGGAGATCGGCGTTAAAGGCGATCTCTACATTGACGATCACCACACCGTGGAAGATACCGGCCTGGCGCTGGGCGAGGCTCTGAAGCTGGCCCTGGGCGACAAGCGCGGAATCAACCGTTTTGGCTTTGTGCTGCCGATGGATGAGTGCCTGGCCCGCTGTGCGCTCGATATCTCCGGCCGTCCGCATCTGGAATATAAAGCCGACTTTACCTATCAGCGCGTGGGCGATCTGAGCACCGAGATGGTTGAGCACTTTTTCCGCTCCCTCTCCTACACCATGGGCCTGACGCTGCACCTGAAAACTAAAGGTAAGAACGATCACCATCGCGTGGAGAGCCTGTTTAAGGCCTTTGGCCGCACCCTGCGCCAGGCCATTCGCGTAGAAGGCGATACCCTGCCGTCGTCGAAAGGAGTGCTGTAATGAACGTGGTGATCCTCGATACCGGCTGCGCCAACCTCAACTCAGTGAAATCCGCGATTGCGCGCCACGGTTACGATCCGCTGGTCAGCCGCGACCCGGATGTCGTGCTGCACGCGAGTAAACTCTTTTTACCTGGCGTCGGTACGGCACAGGCGGCGATGGATCAGATCCACCAGCGCGAGCTGGTGGAGCTGATTAAAGCCTGTACCCAGCCGGTGCTGGGCATCTGTCTGGGAATGCAGTTGCTGGGACGTCGCAGCGAAGAGTCCAACGGTGTGGATCTGCTGGGCATTATCGATGAGGATGTGCCGAAAATGACCGACCACGGCCTGCCGCTGCCGCATATGGGCTGGAACCGCGTCTACCCGAAAGCGGGTGACCGACTGTTCCGCGGTATCGAGGACGGGGCATATTTTTATTTTGTGCACAGCTACGCGATGCCGGTGAACGCCAATACCATCGCCCAGTGCCAGTATGGCGAAGCCTTCACCGCCGCCGTGCAGAAAGACAATTTCTACGGCGTGCAGTTCCACCCGGAGCGTTCCGGGGCCGCTGGCGCGCAGTTGCTGAAAAACTTCCTGGAGATGTGATGATTATTCCCGCTTTAGATTTAATCGACGGCACGGTTGTCCGTCTGCACCAGGGCGATTATGGCCAGCAACGCGACTATGGCAACGATCCGCTGCCACGCCTGCAGGACTATGCTGCGCAGGGTGCAGAAGTGCTGCATCTGGTTGACCTGACCGGCGCGAAAGATCCGGCCAAACGCCAAATCCCGCTGCTGAAAACACTGGTCGCGGGCGTTAACGTCCCGGTGCAGGTTGGCGGCGGCGTGCGCACTGAAGAGGACGTAGCCGCACTGTTGGAAGCGGGCGTGGCGCGCGTAGTGGTGGGTTCTACCGCGGTAAAAGATCCCGAGACGGTACAAGGCTGGTTCCGCCGCTTTGGCGCTGACGCGCTGGTGCTGGCGCTGGACGTCCGTATCGACGAACAGGGAAACAAGCAGGTTGCGGTCAGCGGCTGGCAGGAAAACTCCGGCGTGACGCTGGAAGCGCTGGTCGAACGCTATCTGCCAGTGGGCCTGAAACATGTTCTTTGCACCGATATCTCCCGTGACGGCACGCTGGCCGGTTCTAACGTGTCGCTGTACGAAGAGGTTTGCGCCCGTTATCCGCAGGTGGCGTTCCAGTCATCCGGCGGTATTGGTGATTTGAATGATATCGCCGCCCTGCGCGGGACCGGGGTACGTGGGGTCATCGTTGGACGCGCCCTGCTGGAAGAAAAATTTACTGTGAAGGAGGCGATTCAATGCTGGCAAAACGGATAATTCCTTGTCTCGACGTGCGTGATGGCCAGGTCGTTAAAGGCGTGCAGTTCCGCAATCATGAGATTATCGGCGACATCGTTCCCCTGGCAAAACGCTATGCGGAAGAAGGTGCCGATGAGCTGGTCTTTTACGATATCACCGCCTCCAGCGATGGTCGCGTGGTGGATAAAAGCTGGGTTGCGCGCGTGGCGGAAGTGATTGATATTCCGTTCTGCGTGGCGGGCGGGATCAAATCGGCTGACGACGCGGCAAAAATCCTCACCTTCGGCGCCGACAAAATTTCCATTAACTCCCCTGCCCTGGCTGAGCCGGAGCTGATTACCCGTCTGGCCGAACGCTTTGGCGTGCAGTGCATCGTTGTCGGGATCGATACCTGGTTTGACGAGGCCACCGGCAAATACCACGTCAACCAGTATACCGGCGATGAGAGCCGTACCCGTGTCACCCAGTGGGAGACACGGGACTGGGTGCAGGAAGTACAGAAGCGCGGCGCGGGCGAGATCGTCCTGAATATGATGAACCAGGACGGGGTGCGTAACGGCTACGACCTGGCGCAATTGAAGAAAGTACGCGAAGTATGCCATGTACCGCTGATTGCCTCGGGTGGTGCGGGCACCATGGAACATTTCCTTGAAGCCTTCCGCGATGCCGACGTAGATGGCGCGCTGGCAGCCTCGGTGTTCCACAAGCAGATTATTAATATTGGTGAGTTAAAAACGTTCCTGGCAAATCAGGGCGTGGAGATCAGGGTATGTTAACAGAGCAACAACGTGCGCAGCTGGACTGGGAAAAAACGGACGGTTTGATGCCAGTCGTGGTGCAGCACGCGGTATCCGGTGAAGTGCTGATGCTGGGTTATATGAATCAGGATGCCCTGGCGAAGACCATCGATAGCGGCAAAGTGACCTTCTTCTCACGCACTAAACAGCGTCTATGGACCAAAGGTGAAACGTCCGGCCATTTTCTGAATGTGGTCAGCATCACCCCGGACTGCGATAACGATACCCTGCTGGTACTGGTCAATCCCATCGGCCCCACCTGTCACCTGGGCACCAGCAGCTGCTTTGGCGACGCCAGCCACCAGTGGCTTTTCCTGTACCAGCTGGAACAACTGTTAGCTGAGCGCAAAACTGCCGATCCGCAAAGTTCCTATACCGCGAAGCTCTATGCCAGCGGCACCAAGCGCATTGCGCAGAAAGTGGGAGAAGAAGGCGTAGAGACAGCCCTGGCCGCCACCGTGAACGACCGGGCTGAACTGACGAATGAAGCCTCCGACCTGATGTATCACCTGTTGGTGCTGCTACAGGATCAGGACTTAGATTTGACCACCGTGATTGAGAATCTCCGTCAACGGCACAAATAAAAAAACCGGGGAAACCCGGTTTTTTTTCAGCTTTTAAGCTCTGCTCTGGTAGTTGCGTAGGGCGTTACGTCCTAACACAATGCCGGAACCGACAATCCCGCCCAGCAGTACCGCCAGAACCAGTACCAACGAACGTTTAGGACTGTCACGACGAATCGGCAGGTCCGGCTTCATGACGTAACGATATGCATGAATTGTCGACGGGTCGATTTTTAACTTCTGAATATCGAGCAGTTTCTGTTTGTTCTGATAGTAACTGTCAGACAGCGTCAGTGGACGTGACGACTCACGCGCAATCATTTCCTGCAATGCTTCGGTACCTAACAGGAACATCGTTTCCTGAGTCACATCCTGCGTTTGCTGGATTTTTGGGGTGGTAATATTTGCGGCCTCAGCATACTTCAACGCTTCGGCAACCTGCTTGATGCGTAAATCCTTCTGTTCCTGAGCTATGGTTTCCTGGTTACTCAGCACATCATTCAAGCTGGTGACCTGCTGCTTAATATTATCGTTGAGGTCAACCTCAAGCTCTTTTTGAATCAGCTCATCAACCTGCTGAATATATTGGGCAACCTGCTTTTGTGCTGCTTCGGCTGAGCTGCTTACATATTTGATACTTAATGGGAAATTTTGACCTTTAACTGTAGGCTCGATAGTCAGCTTTTCCGCTTCAACCTTGTTTTCCAGCGTCTGGGACAATGCCGAGAAAGAGGCGTTGTAGCGGGTGATAACGCTCTCCTGAATGTCAGTTAATTTTGGCGCATTACTTCCAAACAGTGTATTTAGTGCATTGCTGTAGCCACCAATTTGAGCGGCATCAGGTTGCGTGATGATCGCGGTAGATGTCCACTTCTCTTTGGCAAAGGCCAGGTACAGGCCAGCAAGAATCAGGGCGATGGCGACAAACACAGCGATGAGCCATTTACCACGCCACAGCTGTACCAAAAGATCAATTAAATCAATCTGTTCAGGGTCATTGCTCCGCATGACCGCGTTATTGTTGTTGTGCGTCATATAATCCTTAGAAGGCGAAAAAGCGCAAATAATAAAGTTTCAGATATAGTTTATCGATTGTTTTCGGATTTTCTATAGGAATCCGATTAGGCATATCGAAAATATGATGTTTGGATACCCTGCGCATCGCGTTATCATACCCCAAATCCGGTACTTAACGCACCGGACATGATACGTAACAGATGAGGACAGTTATGAAATTTCTGGTCACTGGCGCTGCAGGCTTTATCGGCGCTCATGTCAGCAAGCGGCTCCTGGATGCCGGACATCAGGTTGTAGGTATCGACAACCTCAATGACTATTACGATGTGAACCTGAAGCAGGCGCGTCTTGATCTGCTCACCTCCGCGAATTTTAGCTTCCATAAGCTTGAACTGGCCGACCGCGACGGTATGGCGGCCCTCTTCGCTACAGAAAAATTCGATCGGGTGATCCATCTCGCCGCCCAGGCTGGCGTGCGCTACTCCCTGGATAACCCACATGCTTATGCAGAAGCCAACCTGGTGGGGCATCTGAACGTACTGGAAGGCTGCCGTCATAATAAGGTGCAGCATCTGCTTTATGCCTCCTCCAGTTCCGTGTACGGTCTGAACCGTAAGATGCCGTTCTCAACGGATGACTCCGTGGATCACCCGGTTTCGCTGTACGCCGCGACCAAAAAAGCCAACGAGCTGATGTCACATACCTACTCCCACCTGTATGGTCTGCCGACGACTGGCCTGCGCTTCTTTACTGTTTACGGCCCGTGGGGGCGTCCTGACATGGCGTTGTTCAAGTTCACCAAAGCCATGGTGGAAGGCAAAAGTATCGACGTCTATAACTTCGGCAAGATGAAGCGTGACTTCACCTATATCGATGACATTGCTGAAGCGATTGTTCGTTTGCAGGACGTTATTCCCCAGGCGGACAGTAACTGGACGGTGGAGTCTGGCTCCCCTGCGACCAGCTCCGCACCTTATCGTGTCTATAACATCGGGAATAGCTCCCCTGTTGAACTGATGGACTACATCACGGCGCTGGAAGAGGCGTTAGGCATTGAAGCTGACAAAAACATGATGCCGATCCAGCCCGGTGATGTGCTGGAAACCAGCGCAGATACCACGGCGCTGTATGAGGTTATCGGCTTTAAACCGCAGACCTCGGTGAAAGAAGGCGTTAAGAACTTCGTTGACTGGTATCGCGAGTTTTATAAGGTTTAAAAAAAAGCCCGGCATAATTGCCGGGCTTTTTTCTGCTGTTGATAAAGTCAGTCGTTACCAAACAGATCGCGGGTATAGACCTTATCCGCCACGTCGGAGAGTTCTTCCGCCATTCGGTTAGAGATAATCACATCGGCCTCTTTCTTGAAGGCATCCAGGTCGCGGACCACCCGGGAATGGAAGAATTCGTCTTCCTTCATCACCGGCTCATAAATGATGACCTGAACGCCTTTTGCCTTAATACGCTTCATAATCCCCTGAATGGAGGAGGCACGGAAGTTATCCGAACCGCTCTTCATAATCAGACGGTACACGCCCACAACTTTAGGGTGGCGCGCCAGAATGGAATCAGAGATGAAGTCTTTACGCGTGCGGTTAGCATCTACAATCGCAGAGATTAAGTTGTTCGGTACGGACTGGTAGTTAGCCAGCAGCTGCTTGGTATCTTTTGGCAGACAGTAGCCACCGTAACCGAAGGAAGGGTTGTTGTAGTGGTTACCGATACGCGGGTCGAGGCAGACGCCTTCAATGATCTGGCGGGTATTCAAGCCCAGGCTCTCTGCGTAGCTGTCCAGCTCGTTAAAATAGGCAACTCGCATGGCCAGATAGGTATTGGCAAAGAGTTTGATGGCTTCCGCCTCTGTGGCGTCGGTATAAAGAACATTGATGTCCTTTTTAATGGCGCCTTCCTGCAGCAGGGCAGCAAACCGTTCCGCACGCTCGGAGCGCTCACCAATAACGATACGAGACGGGTGCAGGTTATCGTACAATGCCCTGCCCTCACGCAGGAACTCAGGTGAGAAAATCACATTATCGATACCCAGCTCTTCTTTGATCGATTGGGTGAAGCCGACAGGAATGGTTGATTTGATGATCATCACGGCATTCGGGTTAATCGCCGTCACATCCTTAATCACCGCTTCTACGCTCGACGTGTTGAAATAGTTCGTTTTTGGATCGTAGTCGGTTGGCGTGGCAATGATGACAAAATCCGCCCCGGTGTAGGCGTCAACTTTGTCAGTGGTCGCACGGAAATTCAATGGCTTATTCGTCAGATAATCCTGGATCTCTTTATCCACGATGGGCGAGATCTTCTGGTTCAACATATCTACTTTGGCCTGCACGATATCCAGGGCCACCACTTCATGGTGCTGCGCAATCAGGATCCCGTTAGAGAGACCCACATAACCTGTTCCTGAGATTGTTATTTTCATTGAATTAACGTCTTTAAGTTAAGTGTCGGGAGCGACAACCGCCCCACCGCTATAAGCAACTTTTGGGGTTTTTACCCCGTATGCTGAGTTGATGTCAAGGCGAATGGCCGGCTGCAGAAAGGAACAATTGTAGTGTTTTATGCTGCATTAACACTGCCCCGATGACCAGGGTTAGGCAACACGGGGATATTACAAATAAAAAAAACCCGGTGACATTCACCGGGTCTCGCTACATGACTGAGTTAAATCAGATTAATCCAGCCACTCGGTGTGGAAAACACCTTCTTTATCGGTACGTTTATAGGTGTGCGCGCCGAAGTAGTCGCGCTGCGCCTGAATCAGGTTCGCAGGCAGAACGGCAGCACGGTAGCTGTCGTAATAAGCGACTGCAGCAGAGAAGGTTGGCACCGGAATGCCGTTCTGTACCGCGTAAGCCACGACGTCACGCAGCGCCTGCTGGTAATCATCAGCAATCTGCTTGAAGTATGGGGCCAGCAGCAGGTTAGCGATGCCCGCGTTTTCAGCGTATGCATCGGTAATTTTCTGCAGGAACTGAGCACGGATGATGCAACCGGCACGGAAGATCTTCGCGATTTCACCGTAGTTCAGATCCCAGTTGTTCTCATCAGAGGCAGCACGCAGCTGAGAGAAGCCCTGCGCGTAAGAGACGATTTTACCCAGGTACAGAGCGCGACGGACTTTTTCGATAAATTCTGCTTTATCGCCAGCCAGCTGTGTTTGTGGACCGGTGAGCACTTTAGATGCCGCAACACGCTGCTCTTTCAGAGAAGAGATGTAACGCGCGAAGACCGATTCGGTGATCAGTGACAGTGGCTCGCCCAGATCCAGGGAGCTTTGGCTGGTCCATTTACCAGTACCTTTATTCGCCGCTTCATCCAGAATCACATCGACCAGGTATTTACCTTCTTCATCTTTCTTGGTGAAGATGTCTTTGGTGATGTCGATCAGATAGCTGCTCAGCTCACCGTTATTCCAGTCGGTAAAGGTTTGCGCCAGTTCGTCGTTAGTAAGGTTCAGGCCGCCTTTCAGCAATGAGTAGGCTTCAGCGATCAGCTGCATATCACCGTATTCAATACCGTTGTGAACCATCTTCACGTAGTGACCCGCACCGTCTGGACCGATATAGGTCACACACGGTTCACCGTCTTCAGCAACGGCAGCAATCTTGGTCAGGATTGGCGCAACCAGCTCGTATGCATCTTTCTGGCCGCCAGGCATGATTGATGGGCCCTTCAGCGCGCCCTCTTCACCGCCGGAAACACCGGTACCGATAAAGTTGAAGCCTTCAGCTGACAGTTCACGGTTACGACGAATGGTGTCGTGGAAGAAGGTATTACCGCCATCAATGATGATGTCGCCTTTTTCCAGATACGGTTTCAGGGAGTCGATGGCCGCATCGGTGCCAGCGCCTGCTTTCACCATTAACAGGATGCGACGAGGGGTTTCCAGGGATTCAACAAACTCCTGTACCGTATAGAAAGGAACGAGTTTTTTGCCTGGGTTCTCGGCAATCACTTCTTCAGTTTTATCACGGGAGCGGTTGAAAACGGAGACGGTATAACCACGGCTTTCGATGTTCAGCGCCAGGTTGCGCCCCATCACTGCCATACCGACGACGCCGATCTGTTGTTTGGACATTAGCAACTCCTGTCTTAAAGTTGATCTCTATGGGGGACTCTCCCCCACAGAACAAGTGTAAGAGCAATGTTAACTCAGCTTTTAATCTATAAGATAGCGATTGATGCGTTAGAAAACACAAGCGTGCATATGTTGTGCAAACTTATCAGAAAAAATACATTTCACTGACGAAGAAGAGGAGCGATAGAACAATTAACCACTCATATTGTAATAATCGACTACATCCTTCTGAGCATCAGTGGGGTCAACCCGATATTGTCCATTTTTGTCTTTGATTATCTTATAAAAATCGTTACCAATTACAGATAAGTTAGTGAAGGGACTTGAACAGGATTGGTCAAATAATGAACACCCCAAAAAATAATTTGGCCCACTGTTTATGTTAAGTATTTGTAAAATCGTAGGTGCCAGTGAGAGACTATTGCTACCTTGTGCATCAATAATGCTATGTTTTACTCCCGCACCAATCATAACCAACGGTATCGTATCAACAAAATAGTCAGAACTCGTGTTAAAACTGCTTTTAAACTCAGGAACCGGGAACGTGGAATGATCGGCTGTAATAATTAAGAGAGTATCTTTATATCTAGGACTTTTCTTGAACCAATCTACAAACTTACCAAGTTGATGATCGTAATTGTAAAACTTGTTATAAAAAGCATTCTTTCCGGATTGATATTTTTCATCAGGACTGTCTATACCATGGTGAGTGCCGGAAGGATAAATGCCAATAAAGAAAGGCTTATTCTTTTGCTGAGACACTACGTCTCTTAAAGCTGAAAAGATCTTCTTATCTGACATCCGATCGTTCTGGTGCCAGTTAAAATCTTCCATGCCATATACTTTTTTAAAGGGCATAGTTTGTATCAGAGTATTGAGATTGCTACGCACCTCAGTAGCAGAGATAAAATAGGAGTTATAGTCATTGGCGTTTAAAATTTCAGGAAGAGCAATCAATCGGTTATTATAATTTTTTGAAACTGTAGCGTTATCAATTTGAAAGAATCCTTCACCTTTCCCATCTACACCATCGCGATACTGGAAGCCTGAACTAAGCTGGCCTCTCAACCCTCTGAAAGTTGCAGCCGTATGATTAAAATAATTCTTAAAAACCAGTCCTTCTGAATAATAAGAATCAAGATTAGGGGTAATATTTAGCCCTAAATTATTTTCATAATCGATAACTTTCGATGACATGCCCTCGGTGAATATGACGATAATGTTTTTTGGAGCTCTGCTTGGAAAATAAGTCTTTAGATCATGAGGCTTATAAAAATTAAACTTAAGAAATCTATTAGCAACTTCAGGATAGTTATAGTTAGGTTTGTATGTTAATTGCTTGTAGTATTGGTAAAGACTCACGGCAAGATGATGCACCGGTCCATTAATTATGGCAAAGCACAGCAATAACAAAAACGAAACACTTTTTGTCGATTTAAACTCGGCTTTATAAATAAAAAGCGAAAGCACTATATAAGAAAAAATAACTATTGCGACCTGCATCAAGATTTTATGACCTACAGCCTGAAACTCAGCCAAATTACTAAGTGTCAAAGGGATGACATAATCACCCGTGTTGATAATAGAACAGACCTGTATCCCGATTATGCTACAAAATAGGGTCCAAAACCCTCCTCTTATTCCTTTGTTCTTTATTAAAATTATACCAAAGAAGAAAGTAATGATCTCTGCCGAAACACAGATAATTATTTCAGCCTTAGCAGAAGAGGATAATAAAATGGTTAAAGTGAAAACAAGAATAGCTAAAAGAGGCAAGTACTTAATACAGACTTTTATTTTATCTAATTGCATAACGTTTTGCCTAACTCACATAAAATAAATTTTTGATAAATTACCTGATCGAATAAAGTGAGGAATATTCAGAAATCATTCTTTCTTTTGAGAAAGATTTAGTAACATGGTTTTTAGCGTTTTTGCCATGTTCAGCAACCATGTTTCGATTTTCTAAATACATCAGCATCTTTTCTGCAAGCTCCTCAGCGCCTCCATTGTAAAGAATACCGGTTTGAGATTCTAATACAACTTCAGGAATACCTTCGACATTAGTTGCAATAGCAGGTATACCAAAATACGCAGCTTCTACAAACACAAGACCAAAAGCTTCCCACTTTGAAGGCTGACATAATACATCAACATCATTAAAAAATTTATTTTTATCTTTAATCCAACCCGGCATAGAAATTTGGTGCCTCAGTTTAAGATCAACAATCGTTTGACAACATTTATCACGCAACTCACCGTCTCCAGCAAGAGTAAACTTTGGTTTAATCGGGCCGGTATAATTTTTCAGAACAATACTTGCCGCTTTTACGAAATCTAATGGATTTTTCTGCTCATCTAATCTACCCAAAAATGCAAAATGCATTTCATTTTCGATGTTAGACTTATTTGGTATTAATTGAGTGAAATCAACACCATTATAAATAACTTTGCTTTTTACAAATGGGTAGTATTTTGTATACTTTTTATTAACAGTAACATTAACATCCCCAAATAATGTCGCTATATTTTCCAACACATAATAAATGGCTCTTATCACCATGCTAGTATGCGCGTGAAATGCAATACCATGTACAGTATGAATTATTTTTTTCGAACCTGAACATCTTGCAGCTATTCTCGCGATAATACCTGGCTTGGTTGAATTTGTATGAACAATATCATATTTATTTTTTTTAAATAATTTATATAGCTCGATAAAACATTTAAGATCATGCAGGCCAATATTTCTTTTCAAGTTAGGAATTGTGATAACATTGATCCCTTCTTTAGCAAATACATCCTTAAAATCATTATCAATAAGTTCGCCACAAATTACAGTTTTTTCGATTACTTGATTTGTATCTTTCTTGCTTTCATCTAACCCAGTCAGGATATCTAAAGTTATCTGTTGAACACCAGATAGCTTTGGAATGACCTGCACATGTGCAATTTTCATAAATATAACCTATCAATAACAGCAAGCTTATCATTTAAGTAAAACATATGTAAATAATGAAGCGACGATTAAAAATCGATATTTTATTTTATCGTACAAACTTCTTTTACTTGCAAAGCCGGTAGTGGTTACCGTTGAGCTATGACGACGGTATAGTACCAATGGTCGATTTAAAAAATGTACTTTCCCATAAAAAGCACCAATTATTCCTAACCACAGGTCGTGACCTACAGCAAAACGTGGGAATGGTGATGCTTTAGTTACTACCTCACGATTAAAAGCCATACAGCAACCATGGAATGAGCTTTTGACTACGGTACGAATAATGCTGGCACTGGGTTTAATATATGAAAAATATGATTCAATTAAAACCTTATCATTCTCATCAACGACTGTGCAATTACATACTACAACAGTTGGGTCTTTGCTTTTCAGGAGTGGGAGCGCATTACTAACGCGGCCTTCAAGCCAAATGTCATCCTGGTCTGAAAGAAATATATAATCACCTGTTGCCTTCGAAAGTGCGTTTTGGACGTTAAGCGAAACTTTGGCTAAAATATTACTCAAAGCCTTTTTGTTTTCATCAGGCCTAAATAGAAATACTTTGATACGCGGATCATTTATATTTTCAATAACTTCCAGAGTATCATCGGTCGAATAGTTATCTGAAATTATTACTTCGTCATTCGATGAAAGCTGAGGCAGGATGCTGTTTATTTGTTCTTTTATATATTTAGCACCATTATAAGTAGGTATACAAACTGATATCATTTTTTCCCTCGCACATACTTCTGGCAAAAAACGTTTAGAAAACTAATTTTTTTTGTTCTAATCACTAATTTTATTCCTCTAACCAACACCATCATAAAGTAAAGAAAATGATCATATGGGTTTTCTCTATGGCATTTTCTGGCACAGTCACAATATATTGCATATCTTACGAGAAGATTATTATGGTTTTCATCCTCGTTAGATAAATCTTGTTGTAATGACAGTGGTATTAAATAGAAATGAGTTGAGACCTTTTTAAGTCGTTCGATGAATTGAAAATCACTAAAATCTAAATAGACATCATTATTGTAACCACCGCTAAGTAGGGCAACTTTAACATTAAGTAACATACCACTATTTATTGGTGAATAGGTTTCAAGAGAGTAAACCGCTGAGTCTAATTTTCCTATCACAAAGCCCCGATGCATGGCATATCTTAGAGGTGAACAATATTCCCCTTTTTTTGTAATAAGACTTGGAACATAAAGATTAATATGAGGTAATTTTTCAATTGATTCTTTATAGACACTTAAAGAGTCTGGAGGGAAATAAGTATCCTGATCTAAAATTAAAACATATTTATACCCTAATTCTGAGGCTTTTTGCAAACCTGAATTATAGGCAAAACTGACCCCGGGATTGGTAGGATCTTTGATATAAAATACATTTCTTCCTCTATAATCCCCATCCTGAAGAACAGGAACTTTTTGTCCGCCGGGACTATTATCATACACATAAATATCGCTAATTAGAGCGGTTGAATCACTGTCAAGTAATGTGTTAAGGCTTTCTGCTTCATGAATATGCTTTTTATATAAAACGACTATTGGTAATATTACTTTATTCATATTAAAAATTGATAACCTTTAACAATTTCATTGTGAAATAAATTCATTAAGAGTATGAAAGTTGATAATAAAACTATAGCAAATCTGACAGTCCTATTTTGCTTGCAATAACTTGCCAGCATTGGCAGAACCACAATATCGGCCACATAAAATAATTCACTAACTCTAATTGCAAACGCTGGCAGCGATGATAATAGAGCAAGACAGAGAGGAGACAATGAATATATTTTACACAGTAAAATCATCGATGTGTTATTTTCAAATTTTTTTGCATTAGCAAATATCAACGCTATTACGGCAAGTCTGATTATTTGAATAGCAGAAATGACATTGACTGGTTCAATCATTTCGTTTTCAGTTTGAAAAGTATAAATGGCAAGTTTTTCTTGTAAAACCGAAATAGGGATATATTGTAAAAGTCGAAGCGGGTTGATATTCAGGAAAATTAAACCATAACTTAAAACTATTAATATAAATGTATTTAAAATGAATTGGCTGTTGATTTTCTTTTTATCAAAGATTATTGCGATTAATAAAACAACCATAGAAAAATGGAACAATGCTGATAACAGAACAAGAAATATAAAATTCCTTTTATTATTTTCAACTAGATACTTAAGCGCAAAGAAACCAATCGCACTCGCGGCACCTATCCTGATTTGCGTTAACTCGTGAACGAAATAGAAGTTCGAGTAATACACAATCAAAGACAAACATATATAGGGTGAAAAATATCTTATATATTTCGATTTATAATACAAGGCTATCAAAGCATAAAATACAAATATAAGAACTGGTGAGTTAGTAAGAGCATGAGATATATATGTGAATAGTATAAATGTAGGTTCTATAGTATAATGTTCACCATTAATTAAGTATTCATAAATACTAACATATGTTTTATAATCTCGATCAACGTCACTTCCCCTCATAATTGCAAATATGAAAAGGACGAAAATACCCATATAAAAAAACTTCTTGTTGTTTTCATAGCAACAACAAAAAATTAAAATTAGCAGAACAATTATATAGATTAACATTTAAGCCTACTAGTGGTTATCAAACTTTCTCATTCCTTTGCGGAGAAAATATTGTAATAAATAATATCGCCTACGCATTCCCCAGAAAATCTTCATTGGCTTTGCTAATGCTTGATAAAAAAACCTTGTTTTAGCACTCACCTGTTGCAATTGCGTTTTCTTTAAATCTGCTCCCATTATTGTGAAGCATTTTATTTTTTCTTCTAACTTTGATAGATCTAGCTCGGATTTATAATTAATCCAGCCGTGATGGGCTACTGTAAAGTCTCTAGGCGTCCTGCAGGAGTAGAGTTCTGGGCGAAGATATCTTATATGATCAGGATAAAACTTATAACCCGTAATCGACCAATCCCAGCGATAAATAGCAGCTGTTGTATCAACCGGAGATATATATAGAGGACCTATTTTTTGTATTTCATTATATAATTTTTTTTCTTGTTCGTAGATTTCTCGATAAAATTCATCTTTAGCTATGAGATCCCATTCCAATGAAAGACCAATTTTACCAATGCATTTATACTCACTCATTAACTCGATCAAATCACTTAGCCAGCAGGTTGATTCATTTTTATTTCTAAATTCAATATCCCCATCAGTAAGGACAAAATATTCTGACCCTGCGTTTTTTTTTATTTTATCAAGATGATTATTTAACCCGAGAACCCAAAGATTATTTTCGTTTTTTAATACTGATATATTTTGATGGGATGCGTATTCATTAAGAATCGTTTGTTGTTCAACATCCTTAGAGTTATTATCTACAACATATATGTGAAACGGACATTTTGTGGTCTGTAATATTGAGTCAATACAAGTTCTTAATAGATGATTTTCATTTCTTGTCATAATGACAATTGGTATAATTTGACTCATTTCAAACCCTTCTTAAAATCTGTTGTTTCATAAATATCCGAAGTTCTTTACTTCCTATTAAAAATATTAAACCGGCGATGGCTGAGGATATTGCACCCAGAATAACGCAATTTACTATAAATTGAAGTAGTGAATTTCCCTGCAACTTAGCCATAAAGTCCATTTGTTTTATGAAGAGGTAGTATAAAGCTGCTACAGTTAATAGTGATAATGACCAAACTGATAGATGATGGATTGCGAACTGTCGTATGCTTTTATTGAATGCACGACGATATAAATAATAAGGTCTGGCTGCTATAATGATAACAACGTTAGAAATTATCGTTCCAATAATGACGCCATTTATCCCCATAAATTGTACAAGAATAAGAGAAAATATTAAATTAAGGCAGCCCTCAAGAATTGGAAGATGAGTATCTGACATATAACCATAGGCTACTTTAAAGATGTCGACTGATGTTCTTGCTATTAGACAAAAGCAGTTAAATGCCAACAAAGCTACAGTTAGAGCAGGTAAGACCACACTGCTACCCAGCCAAAGAGTTATTAGGCTGCTTGAAGCAGTATAATAACAAAAAGCGAATATTGAAGAACCACACATAAAAATAGTATTTATCTGCATAAACTTAGCAACAGCTGCTTCGTTACCTTTCTCGTGTAAATAATGCCCTAGTGCCGAATTAAGAGGAACACTTAGCGTAGTGATTAAAAAAGACATAGCCTGCGCTAACATAATATAAGAAGAGTAAGACGTTACGTAAGAAAGTCCTAAGAATATGGAGACAATAATATAATCAGTGTTAAAGATAAGGACACCAGATACTTTGTGTATGAAGGTTTTTTTTATTTCTGTGAAAATACTATTTTTAACCCCTACTAATGCTTCTGTTTCTATATCACTCGTTAAGGAATATTGCTGTCCTACAATTTTCTTAAAAAAATACATCTGGAACAACACAGACACTACTTCTAATAAACTGAATAATATAAATCCGTAGCCGAGTTTAAGAATACCTATTTGTAATAAGAAACACAAAACCCTACCTAAGCCATTAATTATTCTAAGATAATGAACTTTTTGATCAGCAGTGAGCAGAATTGATTCAGCACTATAACTATAAGATAACGCAGTGCTAAAAACAAAAAACATCCATGGAAGATAGAGGTTGTAGAGATCGATCTGTGATTTAACAATAAAAGGCAATAGTGCAGTTAAAATTAATCCAATTGCCAGAATCCCTTTTTGGATTAATTTATAAATTCTATTTATTGCAACAAACGTTGTAGATAATGATTTATTGTTTTTATCATTTAGTGGCTTGAATAACAAATAGGTAGATGCTGTCCCTAATCCCAGTTCAGCTAGATTTAAAAAACCTAACATTTGGTTTATTAGTAAATAATAACCAGTCAACTCCGTCCCAAGCGTATCAAAAAAAACTTTTCTCACCCAAAATGTCATTAACATAATTAGGATAGAAAAAATAAAGCCATATTTAAATGACTTCATTACACTTTTCTTTCTCATAGATAAATTATCAATTTATGGCTTCGAATATCGAATGCTACGTACAAATTCGATTGCCGATTCCGTGTTTATTAAGATAATTATAGTCATTGGCCCTGTACTCTGACTATTAACTGGTTTTCATCAGCAACAATAAAACCATGTTTTAATACAGAGCAAGGCACATAATTATCGAGGTTGCACCAAAACTTATCAATATAATAACTAAAGCGTCCCAAAACTTTGGAATTGTAGATCAATCTGTTATTAAAATTATTAGCTTTGGTTATTTCAATAACCTTTAATTATTTTCAGGAGATATTGCCCGTAAGCATTTTTAGATAGCGGTGCCGCAAGTATTTTGACCTGTTCAACATCAATAAACCCTTTGCGAAATGCAATTTCTTCGGGGCAAGAAACTTTTAAGCCCTGACGCTCTTCTATCGTTGCAATAAAGTTACTTGCCTCAATTAGGCTCTGATGGGTGCCAGTATCTAACCATGCATAACCGCGTCCCATCATCGCTACGGATAGCTTACCCTGCTCGAGATAGAGGCGGTTAATATCGGTAATCTCTAACTCGCCACGTTGGGAGGGCTTCAGGTTCTTTGCCATTTCAACGACACTACTATCGTAAAAATAGAGGCCAGTCACCGCATAGCTGCTTTTCGGTTCATGGGGTTTCTCTTCCAGAGAGATAGCAGTACCGCCACTGTCAAACTCCACGACACCATAGCGCTCAGGATCGTTAACATGATAAGCAAAGACGGTAGCACCGCTTTCTTTACTAACCGCGGAGTCCATCAACTTCGGCAGGTCATGACCATAGAAGATGTTGTCGCCCAGCACCAGCGCACAATCGTCATCGCCGATGAATTCTTCGCCCAGGATAAAGGCCTGCGCCAGGCCGTCCGGGCTTGGCTGGACTTTATACTGTAGGTTAAGGCCCCACTGACTGCCATCACCAAGTAGCTGTTCAAAGCGTGGCGTATCCTGCGGGGTACTGATAATCAGAATGTCGCGAATCCCCGCCAGCATCAGCGTAGTCAGCGGGTAATAGATCATCGGCTTGTCATAGATCGGTAGCAGTTGTTTGCTGACAGCCATAGTGACCGGGTACAGACGAGTTCCTGAACCACCGGCTAAAATAATCCCTTTACGCGTTTTCATTTCATCATCTCTTTATGTGCAAAATGCCCGTAAACGGGCATTTAATGTAAGGTCAGACCGCAGTAGTCGTAAACAATTCTGCCAGCATACGCTTTACGCCGGTTTCCCACGCAGGTAATACGAGATCAAAGTTTTGCTGGAATTTATCAGTGTTCAGACGGGAGTTATTCGGGCGACGAGCCGGAGTAGGATAAGCACTGGTAGGAACGGCGTTGAGCGTAGTAACCGCCAGTTCAATACCAGCCTTACGCGCCTCGTCGAACACCAGTGCGGCATAGTCGTGCCAGGTAGTCACCCCACTCGCAACCAGATGATAAAGCCCTGCAACATCAGGTTGCTTCAGCGCCACGCGGATCGCATGCGCCGTGCAGTCTGCCAGCAGCTCAGCGCCTGTTGGTGCGCCAAACTGATCGTTGATGACCGACATCTCTGTCCGCTCTTTTGCAAAACGCAGCATGGTTTTCGCAAAGTTATTTCCCTTACCGGCATAAACCCAGCTGGTACGGAAAATTAAGTGGCGGGCACAGTTCGCCTGCAAAGCCTTTTCGCCCGCCAGCTTGGTTTCGCCATACACATTCAGCGGTGCAGTCGCATCCGTTTCTCGCCACGGTTCTTCGCCGTTACCCGGGAAAACGTAATCGGTAGAATAGTGTACAACCCAGGCACCGATTTTAGCCGCCTCTCTAGCGATGGCTTCAACGCTTGTGGCATTCAGCAACTGGGCGAATTCTGCTTCTGATTCGGCTTTATCTACGGCAGTATGCGCCGCCGCATTCACAATCACATCAGGCTTAATGCGGCGCACGGTTTCCGCTACGCCTTCTGGATTGCTGAAATCACCGCAATATTCGCTGGAGTGAACATCAACGGCAATCAGGTGACCAAGGGGAGCAAGCGAGCGTTGCAGCTCCCAACCCACCTGCCCTGTTTTGCCGAACAAAAGGATATTCATTACTGACGTTCCCCGTAGTTCTGTTCAATCCAGGATTGATAGTTGCCGCTTTTGACGTTCTCGACCCACTGGGTGTTGGCCAGATACCACTCCACCGTTTTACGGATCCCGCTCTCGAAGGTTTCCTGCGGTTTCCAGCCCAATGTCTGGCTAATCTTATCCGCATCGATGGCATAACGGCGATCATGGCCGGGGCGGTCAGTAACATAGGTAATTTGATCGCGATAAGAGCCGTCTTTCGGCACGATTTCATCAAGCAGATCGCAAATAGTATGCACAACATCCAGGTTTTGTTTCTCGTTATGGCCGCCGATGTTGTAGGTTTCGCCTGGCTTGCCCTGGGTCACTACCGTATAGAGCGCACGGGCGTGATCTTCGACATAGAGCCAGTCGCGGATCTGATCGCCCTTGCCGTAAATCGGCAGCGCTTTTCCGTCCAGGGCGTTCAGGATCACCAGCGGGATCAGTTTTTCCGGGAAGTGATAAGGCCCGTAGTTATTTGAGCAGTTGGTGACGATGGTCGGGAAGCCGTAGGTACGCAACCATGCGCGCACGAGGTGATCGCTGGACGCTTTCGAGGCTGAATAGGGGCTGCTTGGCGCATACGCCGTGGTCTCGGTAAACAGCGGCAGCTCGGTAGACGCAGTATGTTCGTCCGGGTGCGGCAGATCGCCGTACACTTCGTCGGTGGAAATATGATGGAAACGGAACGCTTTTTTCGCCTGATCGTCCAGCGTTGACCAGTACGCTCGGCCCGCTTCCAGCAGCACGTAAGTCCCAACGATATTGGTCTCGATAAAAGCAGCCGGGCCGGTAATCGAACGGTCAACGTGACTTTCCGCCGCCAGGTGCATCACCGCGTCAGGCTTATGCTCGGCAAAGATACGGTCCATTGCCGCTTTGTCGCAAATATCGGCATGCTCAAAAGCGTAACGCGGGCTGTTGCTCACCTCAGCCAGAGATTCCAGGTTACCGGCGTAGGTCAATTTATCGACATTAACCACCGAATCCTGGGTGTTTTGAATAATATGTCGTACAACCGCAGAGCCGATGAAACCGGCACCACCAGTAACAAGAATTTTCACGCGTTATTTTCCGTTAAATGTTTACATTGGGATAATGGATTTCTGAAAATGCCTTAAAGCGAATATTCAGAAATCAGACACGCTACCGCCCCTGGCTTAACAGCTACCAGTGCACTGAACGTGATCATATTGAGAGGTATGTAATCGCCTTTCCCCGACAAATCTTGACAGGGTAGCGTTTAAGTCAATTAATAATTGTCGTCTTAAATGCGTGTAGAAACAAGGGAAAAAAGCAAGCCAGCCATACAAAAAAACAGCGATTAAGCCACTGAAAATTAAGAAAATATTTAAAAAGAAAACGGCAGTGTCATTCACATGGCTTATAAAAGCCTGGAATGATCCACTGCCGTTTAGTCAACGACAAACCAATCGTTAGTCTTTGGTGAGTAGTTTCTTCATGCTTTCCCGGAACTTTTGCCCTTCTTTCAGGTTACGAAGGCCATACTGAACAAAGGCTTGCATGTATCCCATTTTTTTACCGCAGTCGTAGCTGTCACCGGTCATCAGCATCGCATCGACAGACTGCTTCTTCGCCAGCTCCGCGATAGCATCCGTCAGCTGAATACGATCCCATGCGCCTGGCTCGGTACGCTCCAGCTCAGCCCAAATTTCAGCGTTGAGCACATAGCGGCCAACGGCCATCAGATCGGAGTCGAGCGTCTGCGGCTGATCCGGTTTTTCGATAAACTCAACGATACGGCTGACTTTACCTTCTGAATCCAGCGGCTCTTTGGTTTGAATGACAGAGTATTCGGACAGATCGCCCTTCATACGCTTCGCCAGCACCTGGCTACGGCCGGTCTCGTTGAAACGCGCCACCATAGCAGCAAGGTTGTAGCGCAGCGGATCGGCAGAGGCGTTGTCCAGAATGATGTCCGGCAACACGACCACAAACGGGTTATCGCCGACCACAGGACGCGCGCACAGGATTGAGTGACCAAGCCCCAGCGGTTGCGCCTGGCGAACGTTCATAATAGTCACACCTGGCGGGCAAATGGATTGCACTTCTGCCAGCAGCTGACGCTTAACGCGCTGCTCCAGAAGGGCTTCGAGTTCGTAGGAGGTGTCGAAGTGGTTTTCTACCGCATTCTTTGAAGAATGGGTCACCAGAACGATTTCTTTGATCCCTGCAGCAACAATCTCGTCGACGATGTATTGGATCATCGGCTTGTCAACGATCGGCAGCATCTCTTTAGGAATGGCTTTTGTGGCCGGGAGCATATGCATGCCCAGACCAGCTACCGGAATAACCGCTTTCAAATTAATCATATTTCTTCCACCTTAAAATGGTTGCCGAATTATAGCTCTTTAGCATGGTTTCGCCAGCACGGATTGCTACAAATCTGATGACGATGTTACGCAACTATCGTCTAAATTCCAGTAGTTGCAATCCGAATCCGCGCGCTTCAATTCCAGGAATCTTCGCAAAATGCCGTCTGGTTAATTTCTAGCGCTTAGGCAGACTAAAATTCAGCCGTTCCGTGTTAATGGTATGGTGATCGACGCGGTCAATATCCACCGAGCTTTGGCCCTTTTCATTAATCGCGTTAATGTTGGCCAGCGACAGCAACGTCTCTTTGCGAGCCATAAATTTCCCGCGCACATCTTTGCGCAGATCAAAGTTCAGCTTAAGGGCTGGCCCGACATCGGAATCCTGCATCACGTTGATATTACGCATAAAAAGATGCTGCGGTTTATTATGTAACTCAAGCGTGGCACGCTTCATCTCGATATTGGTGATGGCCACGAACGAGGTCGCATTGCCGGAGGAGATCTGTATTCCGCGCAGCTTTCGCGCAAGTTTCTGGTTGTCGAGATGGATATTGTTGAGGCGAAAATTCTGTGGTATCGACAAATAATTGCCTTTAATCACACCGTACCCAATTAACATGCCTGCGCTGTCGGTCATTTCAACATTATCGATGACAAAATTATCACAGCCATATATCGCTACCGTGGCGTTATCAATGCCCGCTTTTTTGCTGAAATCCGGGGTGATATTTTTGGCTTTAACATTACGGATAATAAAGTGTTTGCCATTCTCAACGTGCACTAACTGGCGGCAGTTGCTGCCGGTGATATTGGCCACCACAAAGTTCTTCACCGCCTGGTCTTCCGGGTAGGCATTATCATAGGTACTGCCGGCCAGCCCGATGCCGATGCCCCAGTTAATTTTACCGTTGGTGCAGTCGATATGGTCGATAACGTGGTCGGAGATCAGGATGTTCTGGTCGTTGATCGCCACGTTCCACTCAATGGCATCGCCCTGCAGATAGCTGAAGTGACAGTTAGTGATCCGTGCGCCATCCACCTGGTTATGGAAACCCTGACGCAGGATCGCATAGTTGGCTTTAGTGACCCGCAGGTTGTCGATCACCAGATTGCGCATTACTCTCGGTTTTTTGCCGCCGATATAAATCTGGGTCACCGGGCCATAACCGCTCATCGCCAGCCCCTGGATCACACAGTCGGAACCGCGGACGTCGAGGGTAATGTTTTCGCTGCGCCCCTCTCCTTCGCCAATCACCTTACTGCCATCCTGCAACACCAGCCGCCCACGTCCGTTGCCGGTCAGCGCGCCGCGGATGCGCAGGGTTTTGCCCTCGGGGATAAAAATGGCGGTGTTGATGTTGTCGCAGGTAAGCCCGGCGGGTACCACCACCGTGTCGCCTTCGGTAAAGGCCTTTTTGAACGCTGCGATCCAGTCACGATGGTTATAGCGACTAATATCCACCGTGGCGTTGTTTGCTGCGGCCCGCACCCCTATTAGCGGTGCGGCGGCCAGTACAGAACAGGTTGTGACAAACGCGCGTCGCGTCATCTCTTTCGGCATATCGCCTCCCTTTTTAAAGCGTCTGAAGCAGAGTGGCTAACTGCCGGTTAATCAGGTGTTGGTTGAAATCGGTCTCCACTTTTCGGCGCGCGTTGTGCAGCACGGGCGAGATTTCGTGGTCGGCAAGCGCGGCAAAGCGTTCCAGTTGCCCGGCAAGCGCCGCCGGATTGTTTTCTTCCACCAGCCAGCCGGAGTGGCCGGGTTCGATCAGTTCGGGAATGCCGCTGTGAACGGTGGAGACAACGGGGATCCCCACCGCCATCGCCTCCATCAGCGCCACCGGGATCCCTTCCATATCGCCATCGGTACCGGTGACTGACGGCAACAAGAAGACATCGGCGGCATCGAGCATGGCTTTGACTTCATGGCTAGGTTTAAACCCCGGCATCTCAACATAGTCTTCCAGCTCGTACTGTTCGATCAGGGTGCGCAGGCGGCGCTCCCAGGGGCCGATGCCGAGAATGCGATAGTGAAAAGCAACCCCACGCGCTTTCAGCTGGCGGCAGGCCTCAATCGCCACGTGAAGCCCTTTTTTCTCGGTCAGACGCGCCACAGAGATGATCTGCAGCGGGCTTCCCGGCGTCTTCACCGGCCGTTGGGTAAAGCGTTGCATATCCACGCCCATGCGCGAGACGGTGATCTTCTCGGCCGGGCAACCCATACTTTTGAGCCGTCCGGCCCAGAGATCGCTTATTGGCAGCATCATATCGCCGCGCTGGAACAGGCGTTGATACTCCGGGGTATAGTGCGCCAACACCTCCCGGTTGGAGATGTCGATGCCGTGGAAAACAGTGGCAATTTTTCCGTCAATGACCCCCAGCTCACGCAGCTTGGCTGCCGTCACGCCCGCAGGGCCAAAATGAGCGATAAACACATCCGCGCGCCAGGGGCGTACCGTCTGGCCACAGATGGCGGAGAGGATCAGGTTGCGCGACTCTGCGCCATAGCGGGAAACGTTCAGCGCCTTCCACGTTCCCGGGCGATGCAGCCCACGCAGGGTCTGGCGGGCGCGGTAGCCCAGCTTCGCAAGCTTGCCCTGCGGTTCATCCTGCAGCCAGCGGGTTTTGCTGGCCAGGTCGTACTGCGTCCATGCCGCGTGGGTATTTTGCGTGTCGCCCTTTTGCAAGGCGACTATCTCCACGTCATAACCCATATCAATAAACGCGGTGATCTGGTTCAGCACAAAGGTTTCGGACGAGAGCGGAAATTTCAGTAAGAAGAAACCAACCTTCATTTGCCCTCCCCGACCCGATCCAGCACCGATTTCACCATTCTGATGCCGTTTTCACGTTCGGCTTTGACCGCCACCGCCAGGCGGTCGTTGATGGCCGGCAACTGGCCGAGGGTGTCACCCACCATCGCCCCCAGAGAACCATCCAGCAGATGGCGGATATCCACCGCCATCTCCGGCATGCCCAGCTGCTGCATGATCCCGGCAGACTTGTGTTCATAGTTAATGGCGATGGCTGGCGTACCAAAGTTCATCGAGATGATCGCCGAATGCAGACGCGTGCCCACGGTCAGATCGCAGGCTCCCAGCAGTTTGCCCATTTCGAGGTCATTGAGTTCGTCCATTACCACGTGGTAGCGCGACGGATCGCTGACGTGCTGGCGCAGATTCAGCGCCACCATGCGGTCATCTTTGTTGTAGCTGTCGATCCCGGTGCAGGTGGAGAGCGCCAGCACCTGGTAGCCGCTGTCCAATACCCGGTTGACCACCTCGGCAAAGGCCTTCTCATAGGCCGCCTGGGTGGTACCCAGCCGTTTGTCGAACGGGGCCAGTTCGCGCAGGGTGATGGCAACCGTTTTTTGCTGCCCGACCACGTTCAGCCAGTGCTGTACGGCGTAGCTGGGGGTAAAGTTCGCCTCCTGGTGATCCACCAGCCAGGCGGTATCGACGCCCTGCTCCACTTTGCGGGTGTCTATCTCGCTGCGCTGCATCAGATTCAGGCTCACCGACTCGCGCAGGATCAGGGCATCGCAGTGGCCAAACACATAGTTTGCCAGCTGGTTGAACTGTGGGTCCTGGAATGGCCCAACGCTGTGGCCGACCATAAACAGCGGCTTTTTCGCCATGAAGGTACAGAGCGCGTGCTCGAACTGAGGCACGCCGTAGAGGTCAACAAAGAAGGAACCGCCCACCTGGATGATGGCGTCGTAACCGGAGAGCAGACGAACAAAATCGGTAAAACCCTGGGCGATGGCGATATTGCGCAGCTTACCGGTGTCGGTAACACGCGACAGCAGCACCTGGTGTTGATAGCGGCGGCGCAGCACCTTCTTTACCCGGCCCATCACGCCTGCGGCATTGTTGTGCTGTTTCATCTGACTATAGAGCGGATCGCCCATTACCGGGCGGTTCAGCAGCCAGGAGGAGCTGACCGGGTAACGGCTCATCACATCGACTTCGGTCTCAGGCGACAGGGTGTAAATGGCATCCAGCAGGCCGCGCAAAATGGCGCTGTCACCACGGTTACCACAGGTATGGTTGCCCAGAATCAGTAATTTCATAATGACCTCTTAAAATTAGCCTGCGCGAAGCAGCGTTTTAATCTTTTCGTTGCGGCAGAACTGACGCTTAATCTCTACCACCAGCGCATTACGCGACAGCGCAATCATCACGGCAAAGGCCACGGCACCCGCAGCCACCTGCACCGCCAGCAGCGCGGCAAGAGGCAGATGCCCGTTGAGGGCGATGCCCAGGCCATAGCTCACCGCCAGCGTCGGCAGCGACAGGTAAAATGGCAGCCACAGGCTCAGGATGTACTGCCGATAGCTGGAACCCAGCACCGGCTTAATCATCACGAAGTAGCTCAGCACGGTGTTAATGATTTGCACCAGCAGGAAGCCCAGCGTCACCCCCATCGCGCCCGCCAGATGGCCGCCGATGACGATCGCCGGAATAAACAGAAATGTTTTAAACACGTTAAATTTGAAGCTGATATCGACGCGGGCTTTCGCCATCAGCAGCGAACCGATCGGGTTGCCGACGGAGCGCAGCAGGCCTACCACGCACAGCAATTGCAGGATCGGCACAATACTGATCCATTTTTCACCGAACACCAGCGGCACCATATTGCCGGAGACCACCATCAGCCCCAGCAGCGTCGGGAAGTTAATGATCCCCACCACCGACAGCAGCTTGTAGAAGTTGATCCGCAGCTTATCGGTATCATCCTGAATTTTGGCGAACGCCGGGAACAGCACGCGGGTGATAATCGGGTTAAGCTTCATCGGCGGCACCACCGCCACGTTGTAGGCCAGGTTATAGCCCCCCGCCACGCTGGCACCGAGGATGCGCGCCAGCACCAGCGTCGAGAGGTTGGTGTTCACATAGTTAATGATGCTGTCGGCGGTCAGCCAGGCACCGAAGCGCAGGTTGGACGACACCGAAGAGAGGGAGAAGTGAAAACCCGGACGGTAAATCTTGCGGCCAAAGTAGCCGAACAGCAGCGTGCGCACGGCAGAGTTCACCAGATAGCCAAGGATGGCCGTCATCGCCAGCGGCCAGAAGTGGGCGCTGACCACGGTAAAGGTAAACCCGGCCAGCACCGCGCTGGTTTCAATCATGCCGATTTTGCTGAACTCCAGCTCCTTTTGCATCAGGGCGCGGAACTGCTGCCCGTGGGGGATGACCACAAAAGCAAACGACAGGGCGCGCATCAGCGGGGCCAGCTCCGGGTTATTCAGCGCGTCAGCAATAACATCACTGAGCAGAAACAGCGCAACGAACACCAGCGCACCGAGGCCGACGTTCAGCCAGTAGAGCGTGGTTAACTCCAGCTGGCTGATCTCCTTACGCTGGATGATCGAGTTGGCGATACCGAAGTCCGACAGCGTATCGGCCAGGGCGATGATCACCAGCGAGACGGTCAACAGGCCAAACTGGTGGTTATCAATGATGCGCGCCAGCACTGTCATCTGCACCAGCCCGAGGCCGATGATGATCACTGTGGCGATAGCCGACCACTTTGCCCCGCTGAGGGTTTTTTCACGTAAGCTCATGTTAATACGCCGCTTTGTTCACAAAGCCCTTAAAAACGGTGAGAAAAACGATTTTGATATCGAACCAGAGACTCCACTCGCGGATGTACTCCAGGTCGAACTCAACGCGTTTTTCCATCTTCTCAAGGGTGTCGGTCTCACCGCGCCAGCCGTTGATCTGCGCCCAGCCGGTGATGCCCGGTTTCACTTTGTGGCGCAGCATGTAGCCTTCAATCAGGGCGCGATACTGCTCGTTATGGGCCACCGCATGCGGGCGCGGGCCGACAATCGACATGCCGCCGGTCAGGACGTTGATAAACTGCGGCAATTCGTCCAGCGAGGTGCGGCGCAGGAAATTACCGACGCGGGTGACGCGCGGATCGTTTTGCGTCGCCTGGGTCACCACCTGGTCGTTCTCCATCACCTTCATGGAGCGGAATTTCCACACCATAATGGGCTTACCGTCCATGCCGTAGCGGGTCTGGCGAAAAATAACCGGCCCCGGGGAGGTGATCTTCACCGCCAGCGCGATGGCGCAGAGCACCGGGGAGATCAGCAGCAGGATCAGGGATGAGAGGACAATATCCTCCACGCGCTTCAGTACCCGGTTAAGCCCCGAGAGTGGCGTGTCATACAGCGGCACCACCGGCACGCCATTCACCTCTTCAATGCGGGAATGCAGGATGTTAAAGGTGAAGACATCGGGGATCAGGATCACCGAGCAGGTGGTGTCTGCCAGTTTGCGCATCAGGGTTTTGATTCTGGCCTCGTCACTCATCGGCATGGCGATGTAGACGTTGTGGATCTTGCCGGCTTTAGCATCGTCAACCAGCTGGGAATAGTTACCGGCCCAGTCAGCCGACACGCCGCCGGGCTGCGCGTCATGATAAACACCGACCACATCGAACCCCAGCCACGGCTCTTTTCGGAAGCCGTCAAGCAGCGCCAGCCCTGCGGGCATACTCCCGGCCACCGCCACCCGGCGGGTGTTATAGCCGCGGTTACGCAGCCAGCCGGCACCGTAGCGGATCAGCGATCGGCAGACCACCATCCCCACGCTGGTGAGCAGATACCAGGCAAAATAGGTGGCAAAACGATTATCAAAGTCGTTGTTGAAGGCCACCAGCCCGAAGCTGAAGACCAGACTCAAGGTCCAGTTCTGCAACAGCAGCAGGAGTTCGGTGGCGATCTTGACGCCACGCCATGAGCGGTAGAAATCGGTCATCCCGCCGATCATCTGGAAAACCACCAGCGCGATCAGCGCCATCAGCAGATGCATATAGAGGAAGGGCAGCCCGCTGAGTTTACACACCATCCACAAGCCACCGAACATGATGGTGATATCAGAAAAACGCTGCACCATAGAGATTAACGATGCATTCGTTTTGGCTCGCTCGCGCTTTTTTAGATTTGTCATCGTTGTTCCTGTTTCAGGGTCCCCTCCCCCGTCGGGAGAGGGGCAAGGATTACTGATTCAACAGCGCCATAATGTCCTGCGTTCGCGCTGCCATCAGCGCCGCATCGGCGCGGGATTCCACGTTCAGGCGCACCACCGGCTCGGTGTTTGACGAGCGTAAATTGAAGCGCCACTGGGGGAAGGTCATGCTGATGCCGTCGGTGCGGTCAATTTCCAGCGCGTGCAGGGCAAAGTGGTTCTCCACGCGGGCAATCGCCTCGGCAGGCGCGGCGAGGATGCTGTTGATCTCTCCGCTCGCCGGGAACGCCGCCATGCGGTCGCGGACCAGCTCGCCCAACGACTGTCCTTTCAGGCACAGCAGTTCAGTAACAAGCAGCCACGGGATCATCCCGCTGTCGCAGTAGGCAAAATCACGGAAGTAGTGATGAGCACTCATCTCGCCGCCGTAAATGGCATCTTCTTCGCGCATCCGCTCTTTGATAAACGCATGCCCGGTTTTCGACATCACAGGCGTACCGCCCGCCGCAGCGACCACATCCACCGTGTTCCAGGAGAGACGCGGGTCGTGAATGATGCGCGAGCCAGGGTTTTTCTCGAGGAAGGCTTCTGCCAGCAGGCCGACAATGTAATAGCCCTCGATAAACTGCCCTTTTTCATCGAACAGGAAGCAGCGGTCGAAATCGCCGTCAAAGGCAATGCCCATGTCTGCGCCATGCTCAATCACGGCGTTGCGGGTATCGGCGCGGCACTCCGGCAGCAACGGATTAGGAATGCCATTCGGGAACGTGCCGTCCGGGGTGTTATGGACTTTAACGAAGGTCACCGGCACGTTAAGCGCTTTAAAGCGGGCTTCAAGGGCATCGACTACCGGACCAGCCGCACCGTTGCCGGAGTTGATAACCAGCTTCAGCGGCTTGAGGTTCGCCAGGTTGATGTAGCCCAGCAGGTGGTCGATATAGGCGTCACGCAGGTCGATTTTTTTATAGCTGCCGCGTTTGGCTTCGTTCACCGGCGGGAAATCGTTGGCTTCCGCCAGACGCTGGACGTCGCGCAGCCCGGTATCGCCACTGATTGGGCGGGCGCCCTCGCGCACCAGCTTCATGCCGTTGTAGTCCATTGGGTTATGGCTGGCGGTCACTTCGATCCCGCCATCGACACCTAAATGGAAGGTGGCGAAGTAAATCTCTTCGGTGCCGGATAAACCGATATCCAGCACGTCGACGCCCGCATCCTGCAACCCTTTTGCCAGGGCCAGTTTCAGGGATTCGCTGGTCAGACGCACGTCGCCGCCCAGCACAATGGTTTTCGGCTTTAAATATTCGCCGTACGCACGGCCAATGCGCCAGGCAATGTCCTCATTCAGCTCTTCACCGAGCTTGCCGCGAATATCGTAGGCTTTAAAACAGGTTAATTTTTGCATCATTACCCCTTATTCAGGCAACAGTTGGCCCGACCCGGACAGGGCCAATTAAATTTTTTGTTTTCATTGGCCCGGTAAGCGCAGCGCCACCGGGCAAAATGCGTGAGTGCTAAACCCTGCCGTACCTGTCCTCAAAGCGGACAATATCGTCCTCTTCCAGGTACGAGCCGGAGCGCACTTCAATCAGATCGAGCGGGATTTTTCCCGGGTTTTCCAGGCAGTGGGTCGCCCCCAGCGGGATGTAGATCGATTCGTTTTCACCCAGCAGCGTCACCACGTCGTCAATGGTGACTTTGGCCGTGCCCGCTACCACCACCCAATGCTCGGCACGGTGATGATGCATCTGCACCGACAGCCCCTCGCCCGGTTTAACCGTGATGCGTTTGACCTGGTAGCGATCGCCCTCGTCGATAGAGTCGTATTTGCCCCACGGGCGATAAACTTCACGGTGAATGTGGTGCTCATGGCGGCCATCGGCCTTAATCTGTTCCACCACTTTTTTAACGTCCTGCACCGCGTTGCGATCGGCAATCAGCACCGCGTCTTTGGTCTGTACCACCACCAGATCCTTCACCCCGACGGTGGTCACCAGCCCGGATTCGGCATAGACGTAGCTGTTCTCGGTTTTATGGCTGATCACGTCCCCGTGATGGACGTTGCCTTCCGGGGTCTGGGCGCTGATCTCCCACAGTGAAGACCAGGAGCCGACGTCGCTCCAGCCAGCATCCATTGGGACGACGACCGCATCGGCAGTACGCTCCATTACCGCGTAATCCACTGACTCTTCCGGGCAGGCGAGGAACGCCGCTTCATCGACGCGAATAAAATCCAGATCCGGGTCAACGGTCGCCATTGCCTGCTGGCACGCGTTAAGGATGTCCGGGCGGTATTTCTCCAGCTCTTCCAGATAACGGCCGGCGCGGAACAGGAACATGCCGCTGTTCCAGTAGTACTCACCGCTGGCGACGTAGGCCTGCGCGGTTTCCAGATTTGGTTTTTCGACAAACTGCGCCACGTCAAAGGCCAGGCTCTCGCCCTCGCCTGGGGTGACGTTGCCACGGCGAATATAGCCATAGCCGGTTTCCGGCAGATCCGGCACGATGCCAAAGGTCACCAGCTTGCCGCTCTCGGCATACGGAATGGCTGAACGCACGGCGTCGCGGAAGGCATCTTCCTGCTGAATCACGTGGTCGGCGGCCAGCACCAGCATCAGCGGATCGCAATCCGGGCTGCTGCGCTGGGCGGCCAGGGCTGCCAGGGCGATGGCCGGGGCGGTGTTACGGCCGGCAGGCTCCAGAATGATATTTTCGGTCAGTTTGTTCAGCTGACGCAGCTGCTCGGCGACAATGAAACGGTGCTGTTCGTTACAGATCACCACCGGGCTTTCACACATCACGCCATTAAGACGGTTCACCGTCGTCTGCAGCATGGTGAGTTCCCCTTTCAGGCAGAGGAACTGTTTTGGATAGAGCACGCGGGAGAGCGGCCACAACCGGCTGCCAGAGCCACCTGCCATCACTACCGGGTACAACGTATTTTTACTCATGATTTATCCCCGAATATCTGCAATAAACTGGCTCAGCACGTTCTCTTTCTCGATCGTGCGTTCGGCATAGTCACGGGCTACCGTGTTCTCTTTGGGCATCGTCAGCGCCTGTTCGATCCCGGCCACCAGCGCGGGTACTGACTCGGGTTCAACGCATACGGCGATCCCCGGCAGGCTGGTACACAGCTGGCCCAGCTCGGTGTGGGCTTCGGCGGTGATCACCGCGTTACCGCCCACCGCCAGAATATTGGTCAGCTTGGAGGGCAGAACCGCATCCGCCGCGCCGCGCTTTTGCACCACCAGATGGCAGTCAGCCATTTTCAGCAGCGCCGGTAGGGCGTCGTAAGATTGCAGCGGGAAGAACTGAATATTCTGCAGGCCGCGCTCGCGGGCCATTTTCTCCAGCCGCGCTTTACCGCCGCCCTGCCCGACAATCACAAACTGCCAGGGCTTATCGCTGAGCGCAGCAGCGGCATCGATCACGTTCTCCAGCCCCTGCTTCTCACCGATGTTGCCGGAATAGAGAACGATTTTGTGTGCCTCGGCCAGACCCAGCTGCGCACGCAGCGCCGCCACGTCGGCAGGCGCTACGTCGCGAAAACGCGCCACTTCCGACCAGTTGGGGAAGAAGATCACCTTTTCCGCTGCCACGCCCTTCTCCTGCGCTTTGTTCATCATCGAGCGCGAGATAGTCGAGACGTAATCGACGTTGTGCAGGCCGCTGCGCTCAAACGCGCTGGCCAGTCTGGCGACTTTGCCGCCCTTGCCTTTGCCCGCCATACCCAGGCCGAGCATGGCGTCCACTTCATAATCCTGAATGTGTAACAGCGTGCGGGCGCCAGAGAGTTTGCCCAGCAGGCGCATGCCTGGAGTGCAAAACAGGGTGGGCACCACGCCAATAATGCGATCCGGCTTCCAGCGACGTTGCGCCATCAGCGGGAAGAAACTGCTCAGGGCAAAGCTGCCCAGGTGAATCAAACGCTTTAAGGTCGATGGCTGCTTCGGCACATACAGCGGGCAGCGCCAGACGGTGGCCGCCCCCTCTTCGCGGCGGTAGCGCCAGCTGGAGTAGTGCTTACCTACCTGCCATTCCGGGTAGTAAGGCGGGGCCGTAATGACCCGCACCTCATGCCCCTGGCTGGCCATCCACTCCACCATCTCGCCGGTGTATTTGCCGATACCGGTGAGCTCTGGCGAGTAGTTAATTCCGTACACAAGGATTTTCATACACTTTATCCTTCAACCTGACTCTGCGTTGGCTGCGTCTGCTCACCCCAGTCACTTGCTTCAGCAAGCTCCTGGGGATTCCCAGACTTGCCGCCTTGATTCAGGCTGAATGATTTCGTGTAACATCCCGGCACCCCGGCCTGACGATCCGCCAGGAAGTAGGCCCGGCTGTTGTCATGCACGTTATCGCTTGCCAGCAGGGCATCCGGCTTGAGCCAGCGATAGTCGTCATGCTGAGCATCAGGCAGACGCAGGTCTGCCTCATTCACTTGCAGGCGATATCCGAGCACCACGTAGTGGGTGGTGAAATCGGTGCCGGAAAAGTTGTCGTCATAGAAGTGCTGCCAGACCCCGTAGAACTGCCCCGCCGTCATTGGCAGGCGCAGCCCCAGCTCCGCTTGCGTCAGACGTGCAAAGGCATTTTCCAGCGTCTCGTCTTTCTGCACTCGCCCACCCGGCACGAACCAGTAGCCCTGCGCCGGACGGTTGGTACGCTGCCCGAGCAGAAACTCGCCCCGCTCGTTCTCCACAATCAGATCGATGGAGATAAGCGGAGTGGAACGCACCACAGTGGCAAAATCTTCCTGACTTAAAAACATATCTACCCCCGGAAGCGCTGCTGGTTTTCCAGGAACCACTGGTAGGTACTGGCCAGCCCCTGCGCCAGGTTCACCTCGTGGAACCAGCCCAGCTGATGCAGACGGGTCACATCCAACAGCTTGCGCGGTGTGCCGTCAGGTTTGCTGGCATCGAAGGCGACGCGGCCCTTGTATCCCACCACCTGAGCAATAGTCTCTGCCAGCTCGCGGATGGTGCAATCCACCCCGGTACCGACGTTGATGTGCGACAGCATCGGCTCGGTATTTTCCTGCCACACCTCGCGGGCCAGTTCCATAACGTGAATGCTGGCAGCAGCCATATCATCCACGTGCAGGAATTCACGCATTGGCGTGCCGCTGCCCCACACCACCACTTCCGGTGCGTTGTTCGCGGTTGCCTCGTGAAAACGACGCAGCAGCGCCGGGATCACATGGGAGTTGCTCGGGTGGAAGTTATCGTTCGGCCCGTACAGGTTGGTCGGCATCACCGAGCGATAGTCACGGCCATGCTGGCGGTTATAGGACTCGCACAGCTTGATCCCGGCAATCTTGGCGATGGCGTACGGCTCGTTGGTCGCTTCCAGCGTACCCTGCAGCAGTTCGCTCTCGGCAATCGGCTGTTTCGCCATCTTCGGGTAGATACAGGAGGATCCGAGGAACAGCAGCTTATTCACGTTATGCAGATGCGCAGCGTGAATGATGTTGCTCTCGATCATCATGTTTTCGTAGATGAAATCCGCCGGGTAGGTGTTGTTGGCGACAATGCCGCCCACTTTTGCCGCCGCCAGATAAACCTGGTCGATGCGCTGGTCGGCAAAAAATGCCTGCACCGCAACGGGATCCAGCAGATTCAGTTCATCACGGGTGCGCAGCACCAGCTCGACGTCGCCCCGCTGTTCCAGCTGGCGAACAATCGCGGAACCCACCATTCCGCGATGACCGGCAACAAAGATTCGTTGTTTGCTCATACTCAGGACTCCAGCGCGATGGCAACCTCGTAGCCATGGGACTTGAGCAGGGAGTGTTTCTTCGCCGCTTCAAGATCGTGGGCAACCATCTCGGACACCATCTCCTGCAGGGTGATTTCCGGCTTCCAGCCCAGTTTTTCGTGCGCTTTGCTTGGGTCGCCCAGCAGGGTTTCCACTTCAGCAGGACGGAAGTAACGCGGGTCAACCTGGACAATCACATCACCTGGTTTCACGCCCGGTGCGTCATGGCCGGTGACAGAAACAACGATGCCTTTCTCATCTACGCCGGTGCCTTCAAAGCGCAGCTTGATACCCAGCTGGGCGGCCGCCATCTCAACGAACTGACGCACGGAGTACTGCACGCCGGTGGCGATAACGAAGTCTTCTGGTTTTTCCTGCTGCAGCATCATCCACTGCATTTTCACGTAGTCTTTGGCATGGCCCCAGTCACGCAGGGAGTCCATGTTGCCGAGGTGCAGGCAGGATTCCAGACCCTGAGCAATGTTGGCGATAGCGCGGGTGATCTTACGGGTAACGAAGGTTTCGCCGCGGCGTGGGGATTCGTGGTTGAACAGAATACCGTTGCACGCGTAGATGCCGTAGGACTCGCGGTAGTTCACGGTGATCCAGTAGGCGTACATTTTAGCGACCGCATACGGCGAACGTGGGTAGAACGGCGTGGTCTCTTTCTGCGGGATTTCCTGCACCAGGCCATACAGCTCGGAGGTGGATGCCTGGTAGAAACGGGTCTTCTTCTCCAGACCGAGGAAGCGGATAGCTTCCAGCAGACGCAGGGTACCCATTGCATCCACGTCGGCAGTGTATTCCGGGGATTCGAAGGAGACCGCTACGTGGCTCATCGCGCCCAGATTATAGACCTCATCCGGCTGCACTTCCTGCAGGATACGGGTCAGGTTGGAGCTATCGGTCAGGTCACCGTAGTGCAGGTGGAATTTCGGGTTAGCGGCATGAGGATCCTGATAGATATGATCCACGCGCTCGGTGTTAAACGAGGAGGCACGACGTTTGATTCCGTGCACTTCGTAGCCTTTTTCCAGCAGAAGTTCTGCCAGATAAGAACCATCCTGTCCGGTAACGCCGGTGATGAGAGCGACTTTAGACATGTTTATTTTCTCCAGACTTATCAGAAGTTATTCAGTTTCAACGCGTTCGCGTATCACCACTGCGGGATTGCCACGGCAAAGCTTATTTGCCGGAAGCGATTTAAAAACACTGCTGCGCGCACCAACAACGGTGCCATCGCCAATGGAAACGCCAGGCGCGACAAAAACGTCGGTCGCCAGCCAGCATTTCTCACCCAGGGTGATGGGCTGCGCATTAATATCAAAATGTTGACTCATATAATCGTGACTGCCGGTACACAAATAACACTTTTGTGACACCACAGAATTGGCGCCAATCGTAATATCACCCAGCGTATATAACACCGCATCGTCTCCCACCCATGCGTTATCCCCTAAGGTTAATTTCCATGGGTAGGTAATTTTTACCGACGGACGAATGACTGCGTTTTTTCCGATTTTTGCGCCGAACAGCCGTAATAAAAAGGCACGCCAGCGGTACATAATTTGTGGTGACCAGGCAAATAAGGTTGCCTGCACCGCCCACCATAACTGCACTTTAATACCGCCTGCGCCTCGAAATCCTTTAGGCACAGAGAAGCCGCTTAATTCCTGCATTGTGTTTCCTTATATTCAGGCTTTGTTATATAAGGCTTTCGTTTTACCCGTCGTTTTCAGACGTAATAAATAAGACAATTCCGCGAACACGCCCGGCATGCGCAATATCTCGCGCTGCACTTTTTTGGCATCCTGGCATAATTCAAGATTATTCGAGGTTGACACGCCGCCCATCGAGAATTCAGAGACCAGCCCGGGCAGACGTTTAAAAGGATAACCGGCTTTATACATTCTGGCGGTCAGGGCGTAATCGGACGAGACGCGATATTGCAGTTCGTACGGGTACGTTTTTAATCCACTTACGGGGAAGAAAATCGCCTGGTGGCTGGCCGGCAAGCTGTGATAAATATACCAGCCCGGTTTTGCCGCCCGGCGCACTTTATTTCCGTCACCAAAATCGAGTAACGCGTCGCCAAGGATCATGGCATTACCCTGCACTCTGGCGAGCTGGCGCACAAACTGCGCCACGTCTTCATGAAAAATATCACCGGAGTTGAGAAAGATAGCGTAACGCCCCTGGGCCATGTCGATGCCTTTATTCATGGCATCGTAGATACCGCGATCCTTCTCGCTGACGTAACGTAAGTTGAACTCACCGTTCAGTTTTTCAAGAAATTCTGCCGTGCCATCGTTCGAGCCGCCATCTACCACAATCCATTCAAAGCTGAGGCTGGGATCGCGCGCCAGGTTGCGCAGCGAACGCCAGGTTTTTACCACGCCGTCAAGGTTACGGAAGGCAACAGTAATAACGCTGAGTAACATAAACCACCTCGTTATGAACGCGTAATATTAAGCGCCTTGCGCAAAATAAACGGGCAAACAATTAAGAATGCGTATTCCGGGCTAAATATTGACCCGGTAAAAAACAGCGACACCGGCGTAAAAAGATAAAGCTGTACGCGAAAATTCTGATTATCACCAAAAGCGTTGATCGTCATTTTGAAAACTTTGAACAGATACCACGCCGTTAATAACACTGCGAACCATGAGAAATAAATAATCAGCAGATACAAGCCATTGTCTATGGTTTTTCCGACGTCCGCACCGTTAAAGATTCCGAATGATGCGACATATTCATAAAGTGAGCCAAATCTGACTACGCCATCAATATGGGTTAAAGAGTACCCCACCATCACCAGCGGACCGATAATACGGTAATAGGATGACGACCCTTCGGTACCCAAATCACCCAGACGTTCGGAAATATACGGGAAGGCGAATACCACCCCGACCAAAAACACCGACAGCGAAATGATCGCCAAGGGTAACTTTTTCTTGATTGCCTCTTTATTCAGATACTGAAATGCCCACTCCAGAAGGTAAAACAGGATAAAGGTCATTACCCCGGAGAACGAGCCTGACAGAACAATTCCTGCAAGAATCATAGCATCGCTCTTGGGCGTTTTGATACCAAACTGTTTGATGCTGAGCCAAATTGAGATTAACGCCAGAGCAAAGAATGCCGGTTCGAAATAGAGCGCGGTAGTACGCTTGCCGCCAAATTTAATGAAATTCAGTACATAGCTATTACTGTAAATAAGATATTTCGAAATTATTTCCATCAGGCTACTGCCGCCCGTCAAAATAATTTGCGCCATCTCCATTGCGGCTAAAATCACAATGATGCCAATGACAAGATAAAAGAACCTGAGGATCTTCCGATAATTGTGCGGCGAGATGGTTTTAAAGCGAATACTCCACACCATACCGATAATGATCACGATATAGACAAACAGCATGGTGGAGGTGACATATTTGCTGGCGTCCAGCGATTGACCAAAGATGTAGTTAAAGAGGGTCAGCCCGGCCCCCAGCCCCAGCGCAATCAACAGCTTCTTGACGCTAATCTTCTCGACGAAGAGCAACAGCAGCACCGGTAAAAAGGTCACGATGGTGATGGGGAAGCTTTCACCCAGCTGGGCAATTTTGACGTTGACCAGCAGGTAGATCAGCGGCAGCAGCAGATAGCTACAGATTCTGATAGAACGAGACATACTCCTCCAGCATCTGTTGTCCACTGTAGGCCTGGCGGCTGCGGGTGCGGAACGATTCCAGGTCGGTGCCAAAAACAGCCTGGGCGATCTCCGCCTTCGACAGCTGCACCAGCGGCAGCACCTCGTTTTCACTGAACGTCCTGCCGCCGGATTTCTCCAGCACTTCCCGGGCAGCATCGCTATGGGTCGCAATCACTGGCACCCCGATGGAGAGCGCTTCGCACAAAATCAGCGGATAGTTATCCACGCGGGAGCTGAACACCAGCGCATCCATACCGTTCAGGGCGCTCATCAGCTTGCGCTTGTCGGTTTCGAAACCGTGGTTAATCACGTTCGCACCGTCGAACGGCGAGAACTTACCGAAGGTATGCAGTTCCACTTTATCGCCGAGCGCCATGATCTGACGCACCAGCTGCTGGTTGGTTTTGCCGTCGTAGCGCAGGTCGTGCGCCACCACTGCGATTTTCGGTTTGCCTGGCGTCACCGCGACCGGCGTCAGTTCCGCCAGAATGGCTTCCGTCGCCACATCAATACCGTTGTTGATGATCCGGCAGCGCCCTGCCCCATACAGGCTGTTAAAGGCCTCAGCCACATGCTGGCTAGGGGAGATAAACTGGCAGCCGAGCGCCAGCATGTCGCGGAACAGCTGGCGCTTTCCGTCCACCAGCTGGTGGGCACGATCTACTTTTACCGGGGGATAGTTGCCGAGGGTCGGGCACTTCTGGCAGTGGTTTTTCCAGCCTTCGCAGCCGTCAGTAAAGGCGCAGCGGCCGGTCACGCTCCAGTGATCGTGTAGCGTCCAGACGAACGTGGTATCCGGTTTATGCGCTTTCACCTTTTCACAGAAGGCCACCACTTCTTCCAGCTTCAACCAGTAGCTGTGCAGGACGTGGAAATGCAACACCACCGGGCCAGACGTGCGGGTCACGGTGCGATACAGGCTATTAAGGTTGCCGAACAGATCGCGGTTAAACAGACGGAACAGCGCGATATTCGCCACTGAGGTCAGCCGCGGGGTGTGCTTCACCACCTGTGGGTAGCGATCGTGGCTGACGCTTTTCTTGCCGCCCTTGCCGTAGCCGTAGATAAAGCGCGACTGAAGGCCTTTTTCCAGCGCGCGCTGGTGCAGATCCAGCGCCACCCCTGCCGCCCCGCCCTCGGCGAGGCGTACGTTAAATTGCAGAATATTCATTTAATCACCTTCACCCGGGCCTTTTCGCCCACCACCAGCGCGTTGTCGGGGATGCTGTCGAGCACCACGCTCCCGGCCCCGATGGTGACGTTATTGCCCACGGTGATATCACCAATCATTACCACGTTGGCACCCAGCTCAACGTTATTGCCAATCACCGGGCAGGCCAGGCTGTCCGGGCCGCGGTTGCCGAGGGTCACGCCGTGACGAATGGTAAAATCATCCCCGGCCACCACGAACTTATTGATTACCACGGCATAACCGTGATGAATGGTAAAGCGGCGCCCGATGGTGGCCGCGGCCTGGATTTCGTAGCCGAAGAAGCACTCGGTGATGATGCGGTAGAGCACCAGCACCGGCGCGGCCCACAGGTTGTTGAGGACGTTCTTTTTACGCCAGACGGAGCAAAAATGGGCCACCCGATAGGCCAGCACCATGCAGCAAGGGCGCAGGCTCCAGCTGTTTGCGCGACAATCTTCCAGCACCATTATTTCCCCCGCAGTCCATCAGCCAGACGCTTGCCGTTACGCACTGAGATCAGCGTCAGCAGCGTGCGCCAGTTCATGCGCTTATTGCGGATCTGATACAGGGTAAACAGCTGATATTTGCGGCTGGCGCGATCGAACTTGTCCCGGTGCTTGCGGTAGAAGTGGAAGTAACCGGAGAACTTTTTCGGCGACGAGGTGATCTGCATCTCGCCGTGATTGATGTGCAGGATCTGCGTCGCCTCGTCCACCTTCCACGGCTCGCCATACTCCACCACCATTCGCAGGAAGATGTCGTAGTCCTGGGCGGCCTTCAGTTCGGTATCGAACAGGCACTCCTTGAAGCGCCATGCCCAGGTAAAGACCTGATTACCAATGATATTGCGTTTGTAGAACAGGTGACGCGAGTAAGGCGATTTCGGATAGAGCGGCAGACTGGCGGGCTGGGAATAGACCTCCCCCTCGCAAACGTAGTCGTTGGCATACAGAAATGCATGGGTGACCAGATGATGCTGGTGCGCCAGGAAAGTAGAGAGCCGGTTCGGCGTCCACTCATCATCGTCGTCAATGCCGGTCAGGTACTGGCCGTTGGCCTGCATGATCGCCTGGTTACGTACCGCACAGGCGCCTGAGTTGATGGCATTGTGGGTGTAGACCACCCGCGGATCGTTGAGGTTGGTGACAAACTGCTGCAGTTGTTCCCAGGAGGAGGAGCAGTCATCAACGATGATCAGCTCCCAGTGGTCATAGTCCTGGCGCAATACCGACTTTATCGCACGGATCGCCAACTGCTGACGGTTCCATGTCGGCATATAAATAGAAATCAAAGGGCGTGTTGTCATGGTATTCCCCGAATGGCTCATTACTTACTGTCCGACTTGTATTCGTACTCGTAATACCCGTAATCCTGATACCCGGTAGCGCGACGGAAGATGGAGTTGAGGATCACCCCTTTCACCGGAATGCCGTTCTGCTCGAAGCGGCTGAGGCTGGTTTCCACCTCTTTCAGGGTGTTCACCGCATAACGCGCCACCATCAGGGTGGTGCCCGCGTGGCGACCGACAATCGCCGCATCGGTGACGGCCAGGATTGGCGGGGTATCGATCAGCACCAGGTCATAATTCTCGCTGGCCCATTTCACCAGTTGGGTGAATCGCTCGCTCATCAGCAGTTCTGACGGGTTCGGTGGCACCTGACCACGCGAGACGAGGTCAAAGTTAGGGACGGAGGTCGGTTTCGCGGACTGGCTGATATCGCCCTTGCCCAGCAGGATGTCCGACAGACCGTTCACGTTATTGGTGCCCAGCAGCTCGTGGGTGTAGCCCTTACGCATGTCGCAGTCGATCAGCAGCACGCGCTTGTTGGTCTGGCTAACCACCGCCGCCAGGTTGGCGCAGACGAAGGTTTTACCGATGGACGGGCTGACCCCGGTGAGCATCAGGACGTTGTTGCTGGCCTGCATCATGGCGAAGTGCAGGCTGGTGCGCAGGCTGCGAATGGCTTCAATGGCCAGATCCGTTGGGTTGCCCACGGCCAGCAGCTGGCTCTGTTTGTAGCGTTTAACCCCGTTGGTGGTTTTGACGCTGTCACGCGACTTCTGCCATTCTGACAGCGGAATGCTGGCGTAGACGTTGATGCCGTGCTCTTCCAGCACCTGCGGGCTTTCGATTCCCCGGTTAAACAGGGAGCGCAGCAGTACACCAATGATAGAGAGCATCAGGCCAAGAATAATGCTGCCGAGAATAATCAGCGCCTTCTTCGGCTTCAGCACGCCAGGCTGGGTGATGGCCGGATCGACAATCCGCACGTCGCCAACGGTGCTCGCTTCGGTGATCTTCAGCTCCTGCTGTTTGTTCAACAGCTGCATATAGACCTGCTGACCAGACTCCACGTCGCGGGTCAGACGCAGGATCTCCTGCTGGGTTTTTGGCATCGCGGTGACGCGGCCATTGAGCTTGGCTTTTTCCTCTTCCAGCGTCTGGCGTTTTTCCAGCAGCGTGCGGTAGGCAGGGTGGCGTTTGGTGTAGAGCTTGGAAATTTCCGCCTCTTTAAAGGTCAGCTCGTTAAGCTGGGCATCGATATTGACCATCGAATCCAGTACCGACTTCGCCTCAAGCGGCAGATCGACAGAATCTTTATCCTGACGGAAGGCGTTGAGCTTGTTCTCGGCTTCGTCCAGATGACCGCGCACTTCCGGGAGCTGTTTCGCCAGGAACTCGAGACTTTTGGACGCCTCTTCCGACTTGCGCTTCACGTTCTGCGCCTGGTAGTTGCGGGTGATGCTGTTGAGAATGTCGCGGATCTTGTCCTTATCTTCCCCGGTAAAGGTCAGACTCAGCACGCCGGTATCTTTCCCGGTTTCGGTGACCGTCAGGTTGCCCTGCAGGTTGTTAATCATCCCCAGCATCGAGTATTTGCTGACGGTGAACTCGCTGCCGGGCTGGGCACGAATGTCGCTGACCATCATGCTCACGCCGTCTTTCTCCAGCATCTCCCCTACCTTGCCGCGGGCGCTAAACCCGGCGTCGCTGGTGAGCTGATACTGGTTTTTATCCAGCACCTCGAGGGTAAAGACCTGGCTGGCCCCCCCGGCGGGCAGCGTAAAGGTGGTCACTTTTACGGTGTCGTTTTGCCGGCCCATCAACCGATCCCAGCCCGCGCCAAACACCGGGAAGGTGTTTTTGCTGACGCCGATGTCGAGATCGAGATCGTCCACGGTTTTACCCAGCACCAGGCGGGACTGGATCAACTCGATTTCCGCCTGCGAGGCGGGCGGCTTGTTCGCCAGCGCCGAACCGATGTCCTGCACCAGAGAACTGCCACTATTCTGCTCAATTTGCACCAGCGCGTCGGCGCTGTAGATTGGGGTGGCGAAGAGGGTGTAAATCACTGCCGCCACGGCAAACACTGCGGTGATACCCAGCACCCACCAGCGCGCCTCTACCACGGTGCCGATCAGGCGACCAATATCAATTTCATCACTGCCCGCACTCGGGGTGGAAGAAGGTTTTACGTTTGCTGTCATTATTATCCCTGCTGAACGTTCAGTGCCTGTGCCCACTGGCGGGCAGACTGGTCGAGTAAGGTGTAAACCGCCTCAAACGCTTCATGACTTTTGCGATACGGATCGGGGATCTCACGCTCGTTATCCCAGTGTCCAAACAACATCACCTTGCCACGCATCTCCGGTGCGATATCGCACAGGGCGTGGATGTGGCGTTTTTCCATGGCCAGGATCAGGTCATAGTCGCGGCACAGGCTGGCTGACACCTGACGGGCGCAATGCCCGTCGAGCGAAAGCTGATGCTCTGCCGCAACCTGACTTGCCCGTGCATCGGCCCCTTTACCCACCAGCGCGCCCAGCCCGGCTGACGCGACGGTCAGCTGTGGCTGGTACTGCTTCAAAAGCCGCTCAGCGGTAGGGGAACGGCAGATGTTCCCCACACAAACCACCAGAATTTTGTTAAACATCGTTATCACCAGTTGTGGTACTGATGTACCGTGTCGGTCATGGTATGGATATTGTTGATGGTCGGCATCAGCTGGTTCATCACACGGTTCCAGCGCGTTATCGGCGCGGTGGTGACGTACACCACGTCATACGGCTGGAGGCGGAAGCCGGTTGCCATCACCAGCGAAGTGGCATCAGACATATCCAGCTGGTAGACGTTGGCAATCTTGCCCTTCGCACTGTTTCCTGTAATCGGACGGATCACGAAGATACCGCTGGCGTCGGAGGTGCTCATATCCAGCCCTTCTGCGTTGCCCAGCGCTTCGGTCAGGGTCATACCGCTGAAGTCCATCTTGAGGGTGCTCTGTTTCTTCACTTCACCCATCACGAACACTTTCAGGTCGTCATTGCGCGGAACATACAGGATGTCACTCGGATAGAGCAGACGGTTCTGGCTCAGATCGCCGTTCTGCATCAGCGCCTGCAGGGAGATACGCTCCTCTTTGCCTTTATGGGTCAGCACCGCATTGCGCCAGTCGGCGCCATCGGTCAGCCCGCCCGCGGCGTTGATGGCGTCAAGCACCGTCAGCGGCACGTTGGTGATCGGCTGCTGGCCGGATTTATTGACCTGGCCGGAGACATAGACTTTCTGCGAACGGAATGCGGCGATATTAACGTCCACCTGCGGGTCAGCGATGTACTGCGCTAAACGGCCGGTAATATCACTACGGATCTGGGAAAGGGTTTTACCGACAACACGGATTTTGCCGACATAGGGATAAAACATGGTGCCATCTGCCTGAACCCAGTTGCCGGTATCGCTGGAGCTACGATACTGCCCCGCCGGGGTGGTCAGCTCCGGGTGATCCCAGACGGTGACGTTGATGACATCCCCAGGACCCACGCGGTACTGGTAGTTGGCGATCTCCTGGTCGAGGCTGTCGTTAGGTCGCGCCACAACCGGGCGAGGGCGTAATTGTTCAACCAGCTGCGGGGTCATTGGATAAACATTCACCATGCGGTTGATATCAAAATCAGCATCCTGCTGTTTAATCACATCCTTGCCCGATGATGACATATTGCTGCCGGGAAAGACCGTACAACCACTCATCAAGGTCACAGACACCAATAATGGCATCAATTTCATTTTGGATTTCATCATTGATTATTTATCACTATGGAAGAGTAATTATCCTGTGCATTTAAATAAGCGCGGAGGCGTATTACTTTTAGCATGCAGTCATTAAAAGTGAAATATAACTGGCATCAGTCCTAAAAGAGGCTTATTTGCATTCAGGCTATTGACAGAATAATCGAGGCTGATTAACACGCTTTCAGGCACGCTACCGCCCTTGGCTTTCAGTTACCAATCTACTGTTTAAACAGTAAGTTATGAGTAAACACCCTCTTTGATGTTGCATAACGGAAAATATAAAAGGCAGGATAATTCCGAACCCGATATAAGTTTTTCACGTCATTAAACCGACACAGAAATAGCATCAAAAAGACAGCGCCATTTAATGCTGAAAGAATTGTTGCAGCTAACGGAATAGCAGGCAAGGAAACATCAACGAAGGCGTGGCTTTTAAGATTAGTATTAACGCCGACATTTCTGCGTTTTTAGGAATAGCTTTATATTGACTTTATTAAACAACAATCATTGGCCTGCGATATTTCTTATTTTTCGTTAATCCAGACTAATCGCAATATTAACCCACTATGTGCAAGGTTTATTTCCGGCGGATTCAGGAAAATCTGTGCAGATAAATGCCCGGCTGGCATTGCATTTTTCAGGCGAAGTATCCATGATCGAAATGTGACAATTGTCATATAACGAAAGGTATTACGCACACTATGGAATGGATAGCAGATCCATCAATATGGGCCGGGCTGGTCACCCTTGTGGTGCTGGAACTTGTGCTCGGTATCGACAACCTGGTCTTTATTGCTATTCTCGCCGAAAAATTGCCCCCAGCTCAGCGCGACCGCGCCCGCATTACCGGCCTGTTAATGGCGATGGTGATGCGCCTGCTGCTGTTGGCCTCTATCTCCTGGCTGGTGACGCTCACCCGCCCGCTGTTTACCGTCCACGGTTTTGGCTTCAGCGCCCGCGACCTGATCATGCTGTTTGGTGGCTTCTTCCTGATTTTCAAAGCCACCGTGGAACTCAACGAAAGGCTGGAAGGCAAGGATAGCGAGAACCCCACCCAGAGGCGCGGCGCCAAATTCTGGGCCGTGGTGGCACAAATCGTGGTGCTGGACGCCGTCTTCTCACTGGATTCGGTCATTACCGCCGTGGGGATGGTCGATCACCTGGGTGTGATGATGGCCGCGGTGATTATCGCCATCGCGCTTATGGTCATGGCCAGCAAGGCACTCACACGCTTTGTTAATGACCACCCGACGATTGTCATTTTATGCCTGAGCTTCCTGCTGATGATCGGCTTCAGTCTGGTGGCAGACGGTTTTGGCTTCCATATTCCAAAAGGGTATCTCTACGCCGCGATTGGCTTCTCGGTCATTATCGAGGCCCTGAACCAGCTGGCGATTTTTAACCGCCGCCGTTTCCTCTCCGCCAACCAAACGCTGCGCCAGCGCACCGCCGACACGGTTATTCGCCTGCTGAGCGGTAAAAAGGAGGATGCCGAACTGGATGCGCAGGCCGCCTCGCTGCTTGCTGACCACGACGACAGCCCGATCTTTGCCCCGCAGGAGCGACGGATGATTGAGCGGGTGCTGCATCTTAACCAGCGTTCCGTCAGCAGCATCATGACCTCGCGCCACGATATTGAACATATCGACCTGAACACACCGGAGAGCACCATCCGTGCGCTGCTGGATAAAAACCAGCACACCCGCATCGTGGTCACCGGCGGCGAGCAGGAGGAGGAGTTGCTGGGCGTGGTGCACGTTATCGACCTGCTCAATCAGCAGCTACGCGGCGAGCCGCTCAACCTGCGGGTGCTGATCCGCCAGCCGCTGGTGTTCCCGGAAGTGCTACCGCTGTTGCAGGCGCTGGAACAGTTCCGCAATGCGCGTACCCATTTTGCCTTTGTGGTGGATGAGTTTGGTTCTGTGGAGGGGATCGTGACGCTCAGCGACGTGATGGAGACCATCGCCGGTAACCTGCCGAACGAGGTGGAAGAGATCGACGCCCGGCACGATATTCAGAAAAATGCCGACGGCAGCTGGACCGCCAACGGCCATATGCCGCTGGAAGATCTTGTGCAATATGTTCCGCTACCGCTGGACGATAAGCGCGAATATCACACCATTGCCGGGCTGTTGATGGAGTACCTGCAACGGATCCCGCAGCCGGGCGAAGAGGTACAGGTCGGGGATTATGCGCTGAAAACCCTGGAGGTAGAAAACCACCGGGTGCAGAAGGTGCAGTTGATTCCGCTGATGTCGCAGGATGATGTGGATTACGAGGTGTGATGGAACTTCGCCCCTCCCCCTCCTCCTCACCCTAACCCTCTCCCCCAAGGGGAGAGGGGACAGTCTGGTGCGGTCTTATAGACTGAACTCTATCTTCATTTCTTTCTCTCCACTGGGGGAAAAGGAACAGTCTGGTGCGGTCTTATGGACTGAACTCTATTTTCATTTCTTCCTCTTCCTTGGGGAAGAAGGAACAGTCTGGGGGGCTTATAGACTGAGCGCTCTCTCCTCATGGGGGAGAGGGAACAGCCTGGGGCGGTCTTATAGACTGAACGCGATCGGCTTTTCTCCCTTTCCCCTGGGAGAGAAGAAACAGCCTGGTGCGGTCTTATAAACTGAACGCGATCGTCTTTTCTCCCTTTCCTCTGGGGGAGAAGGAACAGCCTGGTGCGGTCTTATAGACTGAGCGCGATCGGCTTTTCTCCCTCTCCCCATGGGGAGAGGGCGGGGTGAGGGGAAATACTACTGAAGCTTTTCCAGCAACTTCTTCACATCTTTACCGTTCTGCGAATCTTTATTCTTATCCGCCCAACCGCTCAGACGACGTTTCGCTTCATCCTGAAGATGTTTACGCAGCAGCTGATCCACCTGCAGGCTGTAGTTCAGCGCCTGCCAGTTACCATAAACGTTAAGCGGGATCGGCGTTGTTTTCAGGAAATCGATCAGTCGGCTTTCACCGAGCCAGCCCTCCAGCACGCGGATTTTGAAGCGGGTATCAGCCGTTTCTTTGATCAGATCCAACGTGCCGTTCCCTTCAAGCATCAGCATCGGTGATGCGCCCTGCATATCATCCAGCGTCACCTGGCCCTCGTCGAGGCTCAGGTCGGTGACAAAGCTGTCCAGACGGGTCGCGTTATCAACGTTCTCTTTCACCTTCACGTTGCTGCTGCGCTCTACCGCCTGCTGTACCAGTTGCTGGAAGTTAAGCCCTTCCATGCGGGTGTTACGCATTTCCAGATGGGCCTGTCCCCGCCAGTACTGACGGAAGGCGTCGGCATCAATCTTGCTGCCCGAGAAATCACCTGCCATGGTCAGGCTGCCGGTCAGCGAAATCGGGTAGTTAAAGGCCTTCAGAATGGTGCCGATCTCAATGTTGTCCAGACGCGGCTGGAAAGAAGACCGGGCGACAGCTTTACGCACATCGAGCGTGCCGGGTAATGAGAGATGCCCCTCCCCCATCTTACCGCTCAGCTCAGCGATGGTCAGAAGGCCATTTTTGTTGGTCATCTGGCTGGTGACCTGGGTGAAGTCCATACCCCGCCAGTGTACGCTGTTGGCTTTCAGCAGAATATCGGCGCTAAAGCCGCGCAGGCCGTTGTAATCGGGCTGCTCCAGACTGGAGGCGATCACTGGCCGCTGGGGTTTAGCCTGCGCTTGCCCCTGCTGCTGCACCACCTCGCCCCTGGCGGCTGGGGCGGCCTGTGCAGGAAGCAGGTTTTCCAGATTAAGCTTGTCGAACTGCAGGTTCATGTTCCACTGCGGTTCGTTGCCAAGGATCACGCTCGCCTGGCCGGTTAGCGTGCTGTCATTGGCCTGTAAATTAAGTTGGTTGAGTTCGAGCTGTTTCTGCTCTTCACGCCACTGCGCCTGCAGGGTGCCCTGCCCGCTAATGCCCTGTGAAGGCAGATCGACGCCGGTCAGTTGCCAGCTTAGCTGCTGGATGTCGGCGCTCAACAGGTGCGGATAGTCAGAGGCATTCACCTGTGCGGCGAGGGAGAGGGTCAGATCGCGCTGATTGCGGTTAACGCGGCCGCTAAAGTCGATCTTACCTTTATGATGTTCATCCTGCTCCATCTGCAGGTTGATATTGCGTACCGTGACCTGCTCATCACCCTCGTGCTGGAACACCAGCAGGCTGTCAGCCACCTTCAGGCGACCAATATCGAATGACCAGCCGGTATCTTCCGCTTTGTCCGGGAGGGTGTTTTCACGCGGGGCGACCGGCGCATCGGCGTTACGCACCGCTTCTGACTGCGGGGTCAGCTGGATGACTGCCCCTTTGAGCATCACCTGATTAACCTGCAGCTGATGTGAAAACAGCGGCATCAGCGCCACGTCAAGGCGCATATTGTCGGCGGCAACCAGCGGCACAGAAGCCCCCGGTGCGGTAAGCGACATGCGCCCGGACAGGATGCTGAGCTGCGGCCAGACGTGCCAGCGCAGTGGCCCCTCCAGCTTCAGCGTGTAACCGCTACGAGCCTCGACCTGACGCACCATGTAGGTGCGAAAGTCATTGGGATTGACCAGCAGAACCAACGCTGACAGGCCCGCAACCAGCACCACCAGCAAAATCATCAGCGTTGTAAGAACTCTTCTCATGGCTTCCTCAATGGACCGGATTTAAGCTCAATCTTTATCAATACGGCTCGCGACCGCACCCTGCTGGTCGCGATATTTTGCGTCCTGACGGGCGTTATACGGACGTGCCGCCGGGCCGGTTAACGGCTCAAAACTCAACGCGCCGATCATCATACCCGGGCGCAGCGCCAGCGGCAGTTTACCCGCGTTGAAAAACTCCAGAACGATTCGCCCGGACCAGCCTGGATCGATACGGTGCGCGGTCACGTGCACCATCAGCCCCAGACGCGCCAGAGAGGAGCGCCCGTCGAGCCAGCCCACCAGATCCGCGGGAAGCGTAATCGACTCAAACGTGACCGCCAGCGCCAGTTCACCCGGGTGCAGGTAAAACGCTTCGCCGTCGGCCAGCACGATCTCATCGCTCATCACCCGATCGAGCGCCGCGCTGACTTCATCTTTCGGCCCGCTCAGGTCGATAAATGGCGCGGTATGACCGCTAAAGGTACGAAACTTATTACCCAGACGCACATCGACAGTAACGCCGTTAATCCGCTCAACGGGCGGGCGCGGGGTGATGGTCAGACGGCCTTCGTCCAGCCAGGCTTCAATATCTCGGTCACAAAGACGCATGCCACTTTCTCCTTTCGTGCATCGCACCCTCAGGCCAATAAAGCCGGAGGGTGAACCCGATTATCTTTGAACGGTACACAATTCGCGTGTGTTATTCAAAAAACTGGCTAATTTTCGCTTTCAGAATATCAATGGCAATGCGGTTTTTGCCCCCGCGCGGCACGATGATATCGGCATACTGTTTGGAAGGCTCAATGAACTGCAGGAACATTGGGCGTACCGTTTTCTGGTACTGCGCCATCACCGAATCCATGGAGCGGCCACGTTCGTTCACGTCGCGTTTGATGCGGCGCATCAGGCAGATATCCAGCGGCGTATCGACAAAAATCGAGAAATTCATCGATTCACGCAGACGGGCGTCGGTCAGCAACAGGATCCCTTCGAGGATGATGACCTTCTTCGGAGCAATGCGAACGGTTTCCTGCAGACGGGTATGTTCAACATAGCTATACACCGGCAGCTCAATGGCGGTGCCGTTCTTCAGGGCCTGGAGGTGTTGGAATAATAGGCTGTGATCCATCGCGCTCGGATGGTCGTAATTGGTCTTAACACGTTCTTCCATCGACAGATGGCTTTGATCTTTGTAGTAACTGTCTTCTGGAATGACACCGATGTGCTCATCACCGACCTGTTCACGTAATTCACGGTAAAGCGTACTGGCAATGAGACTTTTACCTGAAGCCGATGCGCCGGCGATGCCTATAATGACGCACTGATGAGACTTATCAGTCATAAATTTTTGCGACCTGAGTAACCTGGATGTAAGGAAGGACGACGCCTGAGCGTCAAACGCGGCAATTATAGGGATTTAACGGGCCTGATACCAGTCGAATAGAAATGTTATGCGAGACGCGTTCAAAGACCATACTGATCGCCCTGACATAAATTTAACTGCTTACTTTTCCAGCGCTAAAGATGAATTTTTTGCAGGATAAGTATTTAATAACACTGTGATGTCAATTTATGAGCGCATACCATATTAATTGTAAATTGTTTGTACTAGCATGGTTCAAATTAGAAATGAACTCGTCCGGGGTTGGCTCCTGGCGGCATGGCGTCTTCGGATAAAGCGGTAATGAAAAAAAAATACCAGCGCGTTTTGGTAACTACGCCACATCCTCTACTACGGCTTGTCAGTCTTGGTCTGGTTACCTTCATTTTCACCCTTTTCTCGCTTGAATTAACGCGTTTCGGAACATTTCTGGCACCTTTATGGTTCCCGACCTCCATTATGATGGTGGCGTTTTACCGCCACGCCGGGAAGATGTGGCCTGGGATCGCCCTCGCCTGCACCCTCGGTAACATCTTATCCTCCTGGTTGATTTTCTCGTGGGCGTCGATCAACTTCTGGTACGCCGGCATCAACGTCCTTGAGGCCTTTGTCGGGGCCTTGCTGCTGCGAAAACTGCTGCCCAGCTACAATCCGCTGCAGGATCTGGGGGACTGGATCCGTCTGGCCATTGGCAGCGCGGTGATCCCTCCCCTGCTGGGCGGCGTGATGATTTATCTGCTGGTGCCGAGCGACGAGCCGCTGCGCAGTTTTCTGGTCTGGGTGCTGTCGGAGTCCATCGGCTCGCTGGCGCTGGTGCCTTTAGGCCTGCTGTTCAAACCGCACTATCTTTTGCGTCACCGTAATCCCCGCCTGTTGTTCGAAACGCTGCTCACCATGGCAGTTACGCTGCTGCTGAGTTGGATTTCCCTGCATTTTCTGCCGTGGCCGTTTACGGCAATTATCGTTCTGCTGATGTGGAGCGCCGTGCGTCTGCCGCGCCTGGAAGCCTTCCTGGTCTTCCTCGTTACAGTGATGATGGTGTCGTTGATGATTGCCAAAAACCCCACTCTGCTGGTCACGCAGAACGCCAGCGTGATGGTCAATGCCCCCTGGCTGCCATTCCTGATGATGCTGTTGCCCGCCAACATCATGACCATGGTGATGTACGCGTTTCGCGCAGAGCGTAAGCACATTACCGAGAGCGAAGAGCGTTTCCGTAATGCAATGGAGTATTCCGTTATCGGCATGGCGCTGGTCAGCACCGACGGACAGTGGCTGCAGGCCAACAAGGCTCTGTGTCAGTTCCTCGGCTACACCCAGGCAGAGCTGCGTTCCCTTAACTTCCAGCAATTAACCTGGCCGGAAGATCTGGAAAGCGATCTGGCGCAGTTGGACCAGCTGTTAAAAGGCGAAATCAACAGCTACTCGCTGGAAAAACGCTACTACACCCGTAATGGCGAGGTGGTGTGGGCGCTGCTGGCGGTGTCGCTGGTGCGTCATGCTGACGGTACGCCGCTCTACTATATCGCCCAGATCGAAGACATTAACGATCTCAAGCATACCGAATGGGTTAATAAGCGCCTGATGGAGCGTATTACCCTGGCTAACGAAGCAGGCGGCATCGGTATCTGGGAGTGGGACGTCAAACCTAACGTCATCAGCTGGGACAAACGCATGTTCGAGCTGTATGAAGTGCCTGCCCACGTTAAACCTACCTGGCAGCTGTGGCACGAATGCATGTTGCCGGAAGATCGCGCTCTGGCCGAACAGGTGGTGCGCGATTCGCTGGCGGCCCGCATCCCGTTTAAACTGGAGTTTCGTATCCGGGTGAAAGACGGCATTCGCCATATCCGCGCCCTGGCGAACCGGGTGCTGAATAAACAGGGTGAAGTGGAACGTCTGCTCGGCATTAATATGGACATGACCGAGGTCAAGGAGCTGAATGAGGCGCTATTCCAGGAAAAAGAGCGTCTGCATATTACCCTCGACTCCATCGGTGAAGCGGTGCTCTGTACCGACGTGAACATGAACGTCACCTTTATGAACCCGGTAGCGGAGAAGATGAGCGGCTGGCTGCAGCAGGATGCGTTGTCGCAACCGATCCTTTCGGTGCTGCATATTACCTTCGGGGATAATGGCCCGCTGATGGAGAACATTCACAGCGGTGATATGTCCCGCAGCGACATCGAACAGGATGTGGTGCTGCACAGCCGCAACGGCGGCAGCTACGATATCCACTACAGCATTACGCCGCTGAGCACCCTCGACGGGCAAAACATTGGCTCGGTGCTGGTCATTCAGGACGTCACCGAATCGCGCAAAATGTTGCGCGAGCTGAGCTACAACGCCTCTCACGATGCCTTAACCCACCTCGCGAACCGCGTCAGCTTTGAGGCCTGTCTCAAGCGGATGCTGCTCACCGTGCAGGATACCCGTCAGCGTCACGCCCTGGTATTTATCGACCTGGACCGCTTTAAGGCAGTCAACGACACCGCAGGCCACGCGGCGGGGGATGCGCTGCTGCGGGAACTGTCGTCGCTGATGCTCAGCATGCTGCGCTCCACCGACATGCTGGCGCGCCTCGGCGGGGATGAGTTCGGCCTGCTGCTGCCAGACTGCAACACCGAAAGCGCGCGCTACATTGCCGGTCGCATCATTGACGCAATCAACGATTATCACTTTATGTGGGAAGGTCGCCTGCACCGGATTGGCGCCAGCGCCGGGATCACCCAGATCGACGAGCGCAACAACCAGGCCTCAGAGGTCATGTCCCAGGCCGATATCGCCTGCTACTCTTCCAAAAACAACGGTCGTGGCGTGGTGACGGTGTATGAACCGCAACAGGAACGGACGCTCGAAGCAGGTACCATCTCTCTCGACGAGCAGTGGCACATGATCAAAGACAATCATCTGTTGATGATCGCCCGTAGCGTCGCCTCGCCGCGGATACCGGAAAGCAGCACCTTCTGGATGCTGGCCCTACGTCTGTGGACCAACGACGGCGAGATGCTGGAGGAGCAGGCCTTCCGGGCGGGGCTGGCAGAGCCTGAGCTGATTCACGCCCTCGACAGACGCATCCTGCAGGAATTTTTCCGCAATTTCGCCACGCCATTGACCAGCAAAGGCACCGGGGTCGCCCTGCCGCTGTCAACCGCCGGTCTTGCCAGCGCCACGCTGGTGGATGAACTGCTGGAGATGCTGCGGGCCAGTCCACTGCAGCCGCGTCTGCTGCATCTGGTGGTGAACGTTAGCGTGCTGGCGCTGGAGGATGAGCACACCCGCAACAACCTGGACAAACTGCGTCAGGCCGGATGCCGCATTATCCTGAGCCATGTGGGCCGCGATATGGAGGTGTTCAACCACCTGAGCGCGCAGATGGCCGATTATCTGCTCCTCGATCCCGATCTGGTGGTTAACGTCCACGCCAACCTGATGGATGAGATGCTGGTGACCATCATCCAGGGCCATGCCCGCCGCCTGGGCATCAAGACCATTGCCGGACCGAGCAACCAACCGATCATGATGGATACGCTCTCCGGCATTGGCATCGACTATATCTTCGGCAACACCATCGGTGAGCCGCAGCCGCTGGAACTCCTGCTAAATACCAGTTATTTCGCCATCAACTGACGGCGTCCAGCCGTCGGTGTACCAGATGTGCAGCAGGGCGTACGAGCGCCACGGCTGCCAGCGTTCAGCATAGCGACGGATTTGCGCCGGGGTCATCCCGGCAAAACGCTGTTTAATCAGATAATCATCCGCCAGAAAGACATCTTTTGCCTGCCAGCCGCGCAGGGCAAAGTAGTTCGCCGTCCAGCGACCAATACCCGGCCGGGTCTGCAACGCTTTTATCGCGCTGTCGATATCAACCGGTGTCTCCGACGGGAAATCCCCCGCCACCACCGACTGCGCCAGATGAATCAGGGATTCTGCGCGTTTCAGCGGCATACCCAGCGCTTTCAGCGCCAGCGGATCGGCACCCGCCGCCGCGGCAGGCTCCGGGAAACAGCGGTAGCCCGGTGCTTCAGGCAGCGGTTCGCCGCAGAGCGCCACCAGCTTGCCCGTCAGCTTTGCCGCCATCGCCACGCTGACCAGTTGCCCGAGGATGGCGCGCACGCCCTGCTCCCAGGTATCAACCGATCCCGGCAGACGCAGGCCCGGCCGCGCGGCCCCAAGGGTGCCGAGCGCTGTGGCTATCTGCTGTGGATCGCAGTGCAGATCGAACAGGCGGGTGATGCGCGCCAGGCAGAGATCGGCAATCGGCAACAGCCCGTCGCTGAGCACCACCTGCAGCGTGCCCGCCTGCGGCTGCGGCGTGACGTGAATCAGCCCCCGATAGCCCTGGCAGGCAAAGCTGCGGGTGTAGTCGGTGGGGGTCACGATTTCAATCCCGGCCACCGCACGGTCGCCAAGAAATTTCAACATCCATTGCCAGTCGTAGGGCGGCTGCCAGGTCAGAGTAAACATCGTTGCTCCTTTTTTTGTCCTGTCACAGCATAAACGGAGTTGAGGGGTTGCGCCTTGCTTTCATATTCCAGTTGTCGCCAGCCTGACATTTCGCTAAAGTCTCGCCCCTTCTCAATGGCATGGGGACGCTGACGTGTTTATCGGATTTGACTATGGCACCGCCAACTGCTCAGTAGCAGTAATGCAAAACGGGCAGCCGCAGCTGCTGAAAATGGAAAATAACAGCACGCTGCTGCCGTCGATGCTCTGCGCACCGACGCGCGAAGCGGTGAGCGAGTGGCTATACCGCCATCATCAGGTTCCGGCCACCGGCACGGAAACCCAGGCGCTGCTGCGCCGCGCGGTCAATTTTAACCGCGACGAAGATATCGACGTTACCCCGGGCAGCGTGCAGTTTGGCCTGTCGTCGCTGGGTCACTACATTGAGGATCCCGAAGAGGTCTACTTCGTTAAGTCACCGAAATCCTTCCTCGGTGCCAGCGGTCTGAAACCGCAGCAGGTGGCGCTGTTTGAAGATTTGGTCTGCGCCATGATGCTGCATATTCGCCAGCAGGCGCAGTCCCAGCTGACGGAGGAGATCACCCAGGCGGTGATTGGCCGTCCGATCAACTTCCAGGGGCTGGGGGGCGATGAAGCGAACCAGCAGGCACAGGGGATCCTTGAGCGCGCCGCACAGCGCGCCGGGTTCCGTGACGTGGTGTTCCAGTACGAGCCGGTTGCCGCCGGGCTGGATTTTGAAGCGACCCTGAACAGTGAAAAACGGGTGCTTGTCGTGGATATCGGTGGCGGGACCACTGACTGCTCGCTGCTGCTGATGGGGCCACAATGGCATGAGCGTCGCGATCGCGAAACCAGCCTGCTGGGGCACAGCGGCTGCCGTATCGGCGGTAACGACCTGGACATCGCCCTGGCCTTCAGAAGCCTGATGCCCCTGCTGGGCATGGGTGGACAAACCGCGAAAGGCACCGCCCTGCCAATACTGCCGTGGTGGAACGCCGTGGCGATCAACGATGTACCGGCGCAAAGCGATTTCTACAGCGTCGCCAACGGGCGTTTTCTTAACGATCTGGTGCGCGATGCCCAGGACGGCGAGAAAGTAGCGCTGCTTCATAAAGTGTGGCGTCAGCGCCTGAGCTATCGGATGGTGCGCAGCGCGGAAGAGAGCAAAATTGCCCTCTCCGGGGCCGCTGAGCACGCCGTGACGCTGCCGTTTATCAGCGAGGAGCTGGCGACCGCTATCAGCCAGCAGGGGCTGGAAGCGGCGCTGTCGCAGCCCTTGCAGCGCATCCTTGAGCAGGTGCAACTGGCGCTGGATAACGGCAACGAAAAGCCGGACGTGATCTACCTGACCGGCGGTAGCGCCCGCTCACCGCTGATCAAAAAAGCGCTGGCGCAGCAGCTGCCGGGCATCCCTATTGCTGGCGGCGATGACTTTGGCTCGGTGACGGCAGGTTTAGCTCGCTGGGCACAGGTCGTTTTCAGCTAGTCTTGACAGGCCGGGCGGCGCTTCGCTTGCCCGGCCTGCTGCTGTAGCAAGCGCGCAGCAACGATCCGGCATCCAGACCGGTACCATTCAGACAATTCCAGACAGTCTTCCATATTTCCTCCATTTTTCTGCTTCATTGCCTCACTAAACTAGTATTATTTTCTGCACAGTTTCAGGATGAGTACGTATAACGATGAAAGGCCGCAATAAATCCCGCTGGGTAATCGCCGCTGGCATCATTGTGGTGGCCCTTGCCGCCGCGTGGTACTGGCATCAACAGTCTTCGGCCCCTGCCGGTGCGTCCAGCCAGGCGCAGCGCCCGACAGGCGGTGGACGCCATGGAATGCGCGGCGGGGCGCTGGCCCCGGTGCAGGCCGCGACCGCAGAAAGTAAATCCGTGCCGCGCTACCTCTCCGGGCTGGGCACCATTACCGCAGCCAACACCGTTACCGTGCGCAGCCGCGTCGACGGGCAGCTGATCGCCCTGCACTTCCAGGAAGGACAGCAGGTGAAAGCTGGCGATCTGCTGGCTGAAATCGACCCCAGCCAGTTCAAGGTGGCGCTGGCCCAGGCGCAGGGACAGCTGGCGAAAGACACCGCCACCCTCGCCAATGCCCGTCGCGATCTGGCCCGCTATCAGCAACTGGTGAAAACCAATCTCGTCTCCCGTCAGGAGCTGGATGCCCAACAGGCACTGGTGAGTGAAAGCCTGGGCACCATTAAAGCGGACCAGGCCGCCGTTGCCAGCGCCCAGCTGCAGCTCGACTGGAGCCGCATCACTGCCCCCATCGACGGGCGCGTGGGGTTAAAGCAGGTGGATATCGGCAATCAGATCTCCAGTGGGGATACCACCGGGATCGTGGTGCTCACCCAGACCCACCCTATCGACCTGATATTCACCCTGCCGGAGAGCGATATCGCCACCGTGATCCAGGCGCAGAAAGCCGGTAAGGCCTTAACCGTGGAGGCCTGGGATCGGGCCAACAAGCAGAAGCTGAGCGACGGCACCCTGCTGAGCCTCGATAACCAGATCGACACCACCACCGGCACCATCAAGCTGAAAGCGCGCTTCAACAATCAGGACGATGCCCTGTTCCCGAACCAGTTTGTCAACGCCCGGATGCTGGTCGCCACCGAAGAGAACGCCGTGGTGATCCCGACGGCTGCGCTGCAGATGGGCAACGAAGGCAACTTTGTCTGGGTGCTGAACAGCGACAACAACGTCAGCAAACATCGGGTTAAAGCGGGCATTCAGGACAGCCAGAGCGTGGTGATTGCCGCCGGACTGTCAGCAGGCGATCGCGTGGTAACTGACGGCATCGACCGTCTGACCGAAGGGGCAAAAGTGGAAGTGGTGGAAGCCCACAGCGACACCGCTACCCAGCCGGCGAAACGTGAACATAAATCACAGGGAGCGACCTCCTGATGCAGGTGATGCCCCCGAGTTCTACAGGCGGGCCGTCACGTCTGTTTATCCTGCGTCCTGTCGCCACGACGCTGCTGATGGTGGCGATCCTGCTGGCAGGGATTATCGGCTACCGCTTCCTGCCCGTATCTGCCCTGCCGGAAGTGGATTACCCCACCATTCAGGTCGTAACCCTCTACCCTGGCGCCAGTCCGGATGTCGTGACCTCGGCCATTACCGCTCCGCTGGAGCGCCAGTTTGGCCAGATGTCGGGCCTGAAGCAGATGTCCTCCCAAAGCGCGGGCGGCGCGTCGGTGGTGACGCTGCAGTTCCAGCTCAGCCTGTCGCTGGATGTTGCCGAGCAGGAGGTGCAGGCCGCGATCAACGCCGCCACCAACCTGCTGCCCTCCGACCTGCCTAACCCGCCGGTCTACAGCAAAGTGAACCCGGCGGATCCGCCGATCATGACCCTTGCCGTCACCTCCTCCGCCATGCCGATGACCCAGGTCGAAGACATGGTGGAAACCCGCGTGGCGCAGAAGATTTCCCAGGTTTCCGGCGTCGGGCTGGTTACGCTGTCCGGCGGCCAGCGTCCGGCGGTGCGCGTCAAACTGAATGCCCAGGCGATCGCCTCCCTCGGGCTGACCAGCGAAACCATCCGCACCGCCATCAGCAACGCCAACGTTAACTCAGCGAAAGGCTCACTCGATGGCCCAAACCGGGCGGTAACGCTGTCCGCTAACGATCAGATGCAATCTGCCGACGAATACCGTCAGCTGATTGTCGCGTACCAGAACGGAGCGGCGATCCGCTTAGGGGATGTCTCCACCGTCGAGCAAGGGGCAGAAAACAGCTGGCTCGGGGCGTGGGCCAACAAGCAGCAGGCGATCGTGATGAACGTGCAGCGCCAGCCGGGGGCGAATATCATTGATACCGCCGACAGCATTCGCGCCATGCTGCCAACGCTTATCGACAGCCTGCCGAAATCGGTCAGCGTCAAGGTGCTGTCGGATCGCACCACCAACATTCGCGCCTCGGTCAGCGATACCCAGTTTGAGTTGATGCTGGCGATCGCGCTGGTGGTGATGATCATCTACCTGTTCCTGCGCAACGTCCCGGCGACCATTATTCCCGCCGTGGCGGTGCCGCTCTCGCTGGTGGGCACCTTCGCGGTGATGGTTTTCCTCGACTTCTCGATCAACAACCTGACGCTGATGGCCCTGACCATCGCCACCGGCTTTGTGGTGGATGACGCCATCGTGGTGATCGAGAACATCTCCCGCCATATCGAAAAAGGGGAAAAGCCGCTGGCGGCGGCGTTGAAAGGGGCGGGCGAGATCGGCTTCACCATTATCTCCCTCACCTTCTCGCTGATTGCGGTGCTGATCCCGCTGCTGTTTATGGGGGATATCGTCGGGCGTCTGTTCCGTGAGTTTGCCGTCACCCTGGCGGTGGCCATTTTGATCTCGGCGGTGGTGTCCTTGACCCTGACGCCAATGATGTGCGCGCGCATGCTGAGTCATGAATCCCTGCGCAAGCAGAACCGTTTTTCCCGCGCCTCGGAACGTATGTTCGAGCGGATTATTGCCGCCTACGGCCGTATGCTGACAAAAGTGCTGAACCACCCCTGGGCCACCCTTGGCGTGGCGCTCGGCACCCTGGCCCTGAGCGTACTGCTGTGGGTGATGATCCCGAAAGGCTTCTTCCCGATTCAGGATAACGGCATTATCCAGGGTACTCTACAGGCGCCGCAGTCGGTGTCCTTTGCCAGCATGGCGCAGCGCCAGCAGGCGGTCTCGGACGTTATCATGAAGGATCCGGCGGTGGAGAGCCTGACGTCGTTTGTCGGCGTCGATGGTACCAACCCGTCGCTGAACAGCGCCCGCCTGCAGATCAACCTCAAGCCGCTGGACGATCGCGACGATCGGGTTAACAAGGTCATCGAACGACTCCAGCATGCGGTGGCAAAAGTCCCGGGGGTGGCGTTGTATCTGCAGCCCACGCAGGATCTGACCATCGACACCACGGTGAGCCGCACCCAGTATCAGTTCACCTTGCAGGCCACCAGCCTGGACGCCCTCAGCACATGGGTGCCGCAGCTGGTGGATGAACTTAAGCAGCTGCCGCAGCTCTCGGATGTCAGCAGCGACTGGCAGGACAAAGGGCTGGCGGCGTACATCAACGTCGATCGTGACAGCGCCAGCCGTCTGGGGATCTCCATGGCGGATGTGGACAACGCGCTGTACAACGCCTTCGGCCAGCGCCTGATCTCCACCATCTACACCCAGGCCAACCAGTACCGGGTGGTGCTGGAGCACGATACGCGGCAGACGCCAGGCCTGGCAGCCCTTGATTCTGTGCGCCTGACCAGCAGCAGCGGCGGCATTGTGCCCCTGAGCGCCATTGCCAACGTTGAGGAGCGCTATACCCCGCTGGCGGTGAACCATCTGGATCAGTTCCCGTCCACCACCATTTCGTTTAACGTCCCGGATGATTACTCGCTGGGCGAAGCGGTGCAGGCGATTACCGATGCAGAGAAAAACCTCAGCTTCCCGACGGACATCCAGACCAAATTCCAGGGCAGTACGCTCGCCTTCCAGGCGGCGCTGGGCAGCACTGTCTGGCTGATTGTCGCCGCAGTGGTGGCGATGTACATCGTGCTGGGTGTGCTGTACGAGAGCTTTATCCACCCGATCACCATTCTCTCTACCCTGCCGACCGCAGGCGTGGGTGCTCTTCTGGCATTGATGCTGGCGGGCAGCGAGCTGGACGTGATTGCGATTATCGGCATCATCCTGCTGATCGGTATCGTCAAGAAGAACGCCATCATGATGATCGACTTTGCCCTTGCCGCCGAGCGCGAGCAGGGTATGCCGCCGCGGGAGGCCATCTACCAGGCCTGCCTGCTGCGTTTCCGCCCGATCCTGATGACCACTCTCGCCGCGCTGCTCGGCGCCCTGCCGCTGATGCTCAGCACCGGGGTCGGGGCCGAGCTGCGCCGTCCGTTAGGCATTGCCATGGTCGGCGGTTTGCTGGTGAGCCAGGTGTTGACCCTCTTTACCACCCCGGTGATCTACCTGCTGTTTGACCGCCTGGCGCTGTGGAGCAAAAGCCGCTTCCCGAAACGTGAAGAAGAGGAGGCGTAAGTGAAGTTTTTCGCCCTCTTCATTTACCGCCCGGTGGCGACGATTTTAATCTCTCTCGCCATCACCCTGTGCGGCGTGCTGGGCTTCCGGCTGCTGCCGGTGGCCCCGCTGCCGCAGGTGGATTTCCCGGTGATCATGGTCAGCGCCTCGCTGCCCGGTGCTTCGCCGGAAACCATGGCCTCGTCGGTGGCCACGCCGCTGGAGCGCTCGCTCGGGCGGATTGCCGGGGTCAACGAGATGACGTCGAGCAGCTCCCTCGGCAGCACGCGCATCATTCTGGAGTTTAACTTTAACCGCGACATCAACGGCGCGGCGCGCGATGTACAGGCGGCGATCAATGCCGCGCAAAGCCTGCTCCCGAGCGGGATGCCGAGTCGGCCAACCTACCGCAAAGCCAACCCGTCCGATGCGCCCATTATGATCCTGACGCTCACCTCGGACACCTACTCCCAGGGGCAGCTGTACGACTTCGCCTCCACCCAGCTGGCGCAAACCATCGCCCAGATCGACGGCGTGGGGGATGTGGATGTCGGCGGTAGCTCCCTGCCCGCGGTGCGCGTGGGGTTGAACCCGCAGGCGCTGTTTAACCAGGGCGTCTCGCTGGATGACGTGCGCAGCGCCATCAGCAATGCCAACGTGCGTAAACCGCAGGGTTCGGTGGAGGATGACAGCCACCGCTGGCAGATCCAGACCAACGATGAGCTGAAAACCGCGGCGGAATACCAGCCGCTGATCATCCATTACAATAACGGCGCAGCGGTGCGCTTAAGCGATGTGGCGAGCGTCACGGACTCGGTGCAGGACGTGCGCAACGCCGGGATGACCAATGCCAAACCCGCGATTTTGCTGATGATCCGCAAGCTGCCGGAAGCCAACATTATCGAGACGGTCAACAGCATCCGCGCCCGCCTGCCGGAGTTGCAGGAGACCATTCCGGCGGCCATCGATCTGCAGATTGCCCAGGATCGCTCCCCGACCATTCGCGCCTCGCTGGAAGAGGTGGAACAGTCGCTGATCATCTCGGTGGCGCTGGTGATCCTGGTGGTGTTCCTGTTCCTGCGCTCGGGCCGCGCAACGCTGATCCCGGCCGTCGCCGTGCCGGTATCGTTGATTGGGACTTTCGCCGCCATGTACCTGTGCGGTTTTAGCCTCAACAACCTGTCGCTGATGGCGCTGACTATCGCCACAGGTTTTGTGGTGGATGACGCCATCGTGGTGCTGGAGAACATCTCCCGCCACCTCGAAGCGGGAATGAAACCTCTCCAGGCGGCATTGCAGGGCAGCCGGGAGGTAGGCTTTACGGTGCTCTCCATGAGCCTGTCGCTGGTGGCGGTGTTCCTGCCGCTGCTGCTGATGGACGGGCTGCCAGGGCGCCTGTTGCGGGAGTTTGCGGTCACGCTGTCGGTGGCGATCGGTATTTCGCTGCTGGTGTCGTTAACCCTTACCCCGATGATGTGCGGCTGGATGCTCAAGCGCAGCCCGCCCCAGTCGCAGCCGCGCAAAAAAGGCTTTGGCCGGATGCTGATGGCGTTACAGACGAGCTACGGTAAATCGCTGAAATGGGTGCTGAACCACACCCGGATCGTCGGGCTGGTGTTAATTGGCACCATCGCACTTAACGTCTGGATGTACATCACCATCCCCAAAACCTTCTTCCCGGAGCAGGACACCGGGGTATTGATGGGGGGGATACAGGCCGACCAGAGCATCTCCTTCCAGGCCATGCGCGGTAAGTTGCAGGATTTCATGAAGATCATCCGCGAAGACAAGGCCGTGGATAACGTCACCGGCTTTACCGGCGGCTCGCGGGTCAACAGCGGAATGATGTTTATCACTCTCAAGCCGCGCGACCAGCGTAACGAAACCGCCCAGCAGGTGATCGACCGCCTCAGGGTGAAGTTAGCCAAAGAGCCGGGGGCGAACATGTTCCTGGTGGCGGTGCAGGATATCCGCGTCGGCGGGCGTCAGTCGAACGCCAGCTACCAGTACACCCTACTGTCGGACGATCTTGCCGCACTCAGAGAGTGGGAACCAAAAATCCGTAAAGCGCTGTCGGCACTGCCGGAGCTGGCAGACGTTAACTCCGACCAACAGGATAACGGCGCGGAGATGGCGCTGACCTACGATCGCGAAACCATGTCGCGGCTGGGCATTGATGTGAGCGCCGCCAACAGTCTGCTGAATAACGCCTTCGGCCAGCGCCAGATCTCGACCATCTATCAGCCGATGAACCAGTACAAGGTGGTCATGGAGGTCGATCCGCGCTATACCCAGGACATCAGTGCGCTGGATAAAATGTTCGTCATTAATAACGACGGCAAGGCGATCCCGCTGTCGTACTTTGCCCACTGGCAACCTGCTAACGCGCCGCTGTCGGTGAATCATCAGGGGCTGTCGGCGGCATCGACCGTATCGTTTAACCTGCCGACCGGCAAGTCACTCTCTGAAGCCAGCGAGGCCATCAACCGTGCCATGACCCAGCTTGGCGTGCCCTCAACGGTGCGCGGCAGCTTTGCCGGTACGGCTCAGGTCTTCCAGGAGACGATGAACTCGCAGGTGATATTGATTCTGGCGGCGATTGCCACGGTCTATATCGTGCTCGGGGTCCTGTACGAGAGCTACGTCCATCCGCTGACCATTCTCTCCACCCTGCCCTCGGCGGGCGTAGGGGCGTTGCTGGCGCTGGAGCTGTTTGGCGCGCCGTTCAGCCTGATTGCCTTGATTGGTATTATGCTGTTAATCGGGATCGTGAAGAAGAACGCCATCATGATGGTCGACTTTGCGCTGGAGGCACAGCGCAACGGCAATATGACCCCGCAGGAGGCGATCTTCCAGGCCTGCCTGCTGCGTTTTCGGCCAATCATGATGACCACCCTGGCGGCGCTGTTTGGCGCGCTGCCGCTGGTGATCTCCAGCGGTGATGGCGCAGAGCTGCGTCAGCCGCTGGGCATTACCATTGTCGGTGGGCTGGTGATGAGCCAGCTGTTGACGCTCTACACCACTCCGGTGGTCTATCTGTTCTTTGACCGCTTACGGGTGCGTTTTTCACGTAAACAGAAAGAGACGGTAACCGGCTGATGACTGATCTCCCCGCTAACGTTCGCTGGCAGTTATGGATTGTCGCCTTCGGCTTTTTTATGCAGGCCCTGGATACGACCATTGTTAATACTGCCCTCCCCTCGATGGCGCAAAGCCTGAGGGAGAGTCCGCTGCATATGCATATGGTGATCGTCGCCTATGTGCTGACGGTGGCTGTCATGCTGCCCGCCAGCGGCTGGCTGGCGGATAAGGTGGGGGTGCGTAATATCTTTTGTACCGCCATCGTGCTGTTTACCGCCGGGTCACTCTTCTGCGCCCGGGCAGAGACGCTGAACGAACTGGTGCTATCCCGGGTGTTGCAGGGCGTCGGCGGGGCAATGATGGTGCCAGTCGGCAGGCTGACGGTGTTGAAGATTGTCCCGCGCGCGCAGTACATGGCGGCGATGACCTTCGTCACCCTGCCCGGTCAGGTCGGGCCGCTACTTGGCCCGGCGCTCGGCGGAATGCTGGTGGAGTACGCCTCCTGGCACTGGATCTTCCTGATTAACCTGCCGGTGGGCATTATCGGGGCGATTGCCACCCTCTGGCTGATGCCGAACTACAAAATGCAGACCCGGCGCTTCGATCTGGTGGGCTTTTTCCTGCTGGCGGCGGGAATGGCGACCCTGACCCTGGCGCTGGACGGGCAAAAAGGGCTGGGGATCTCCACGTTATCGCTGGTTGGGCTGGTCGCCATCGGAGTGCTTTCCATTCTGTGGTATCTGTGGCACGCCAGAGGCAACGACCGCGCCCTGTTCAGCCTGACGCTGTTTCAAAATACAACCTACCGTCTGGGGCTGCTCGGCAGCTTTGCCGGACGCATCGGCAGCGGGATGCTGCCGTTTATGACCCCGGTCTTTTTGCAGATTGGCCTCGGCTTTTCGCCGTTCCACGCCGGTCTGATGATGATCCCGATGGTGCTCGGCAGCATGGGGATGAAGCGCATTGTGGTCCAGGTGGTGAACTATTTTGGCTATCGCCGGGTGCTGGTGGCCTCCACGCTGGGGCTGGCGCTGGTGAGCCTGCTGTTTATGGCCGTGGCGCTGCTGGGCTGGTACTACGTTCTGCCGCTGGTACTGTTCTGCCAGGGGATGATCAACTCCATCCGCTTCTCCTCCATGAATACCCTGACGCTGAAAGATCTGCCCGATGAGCAGGCGAGCAGCGGCAACAGCCTGCTGTCGATGATTATGCAGCTGTCGATGAGCGTCGGCGTGACCATCGCCGGGCTGCTGTTGGGCATGTACGGCCAGCATCACCTGACGGCTGACAGCCCGGTGGTCCATCAGGTCTTCCTCTACACCTACCTGAGCATGGCGGTGATTATCGCCCTGCCGGCCATTATTTTCGCCCGGGTCCCGGATGATACCAGTAAGAATGTCGTCATCAGGCGGCGCAAAAGGAGTGAACCATGAAGTTCTGGCGGCCCGGCATTACCGGTAAGCTGTTTCTGGCCATCTTTGCCACCTGTATCGTACTGCTGATCACCATGCACTGGGCAGTGCGGGTGAGCTTTGAGCGTGGCTTTATCGACTACATCAAACACGGTAACGAACAGCGGTTACAGGGCTTAAGCGATGCGCTGGCCGAGCAATACGCCCTGCACGGCAACTGGCGTTTTTTACGCAATAATGACCGGTTTATTTTCCAGATCCTGCGCTCGCTGGAGCACGACACTGACGACGATCGTCCCGGCCCCGGCATGCCGCCCCACGGCTGGCGCACCCAGTTCTGGGTGATCGACCAGGATATGCGGGTGCTGGTGGGGCCGCGTGCTCCGGTGCCGCCGGACGGCACGAAGCGGGCCATTACCGTCAACGGCGCTGCCGTCGGCTGGGTGATCGCCTCCCCGGTCGAGCGGCTGACGCGTAATACCGACATCAACTTCGACCGCCAACAGCGCCAGACCAGTTGGCTGATTGTCGCCCTCTCCACCCTGCTGGCGGCGCTGGCGACCTTCCCGCTGGCGCGTGGCCTGCTGGCCCCGGTTAAACGGCTGGTGGAAGGGACGCATCAACTGGCGGCAGGCGATTTTACCACCCGCGTGGATACCCGCAGCCAGGACGAACTGGGCAAGCTGGCGCAGGACTTTAACCAGCTCGCCAGCACGCTTGAAAAGAACCAGCAGATGCGGCGGGATTTTATGGCCGATATCTCCCACGAACTGCGCACCCCGCTGGCGGTGCTGCGCGGCGAGCTGGAGGCGATCCAGGACGGAGTACGCAAGTTCACCCCGGAGTCCGTCACCTCCCTGCAGGCGGAAGTGGGGACGCTGACCAAGCTGGTGGAGGATCTCCATCAGCTGTCGATGTCCGACGAAGGGGCGCTGGCCTATCAGAAAGCGCCTGTCGATGTGATTAACATTCTGGAAATGGCCAGCGGCGTTTTCCGCGAACGCTTTGCCAGTCGTGACCTTCGCATTGAGCTGTCGCTGCCGGACAACGCGGTGGTGTTTGGCGATCGCGACCGGCTGATGCAGCTTTTCAACAACCTGCTGGAAAACAGCCTGCGCTATACCGACGCGGGGGGCGCGCTGCGTATTTCCGGTAAATGCGAAGATCACCGCTTTGCGCTGACCTTTGCCGACACCGCACCCGGCGTCTCTGACGATCAGCTTCACCGACTGTTTGAGCGTTTTTATCGTACCGAAGGCTCCCGCAACCGCGCCAGCGGCGGATCGGGACTGGGGCTGGCGATCTGCGTTAACATCGTCGAGGCCCACGGGGGCACCCTCCGCGCCGCCCATTCGCCTTTTGGCGGGGTTAGCATTACAGTAGAGCTACCGCTGGAACGCGATTTATCGAGAGAAGTATGACTGAGTTACCCATTGACGAAAATACCCCCCGCATCCTGATCGTGGAGGATGAGCCTAAGCTTGGGCAGTTATTAATCGACTATCTGCGGGCGGCAAGTTATGCCCCGTCGCTTATCAGCCACGGCGACCAGGTTCTGCCGTATGTGCGCCAGACCCCGCCGGACCTGATCCTGCTCGATCTCATGCTGCCCGGCACCGATGGTCTGACCCTGTGTCGCGAAATCCGCCGCTTCTCCGAAGTGCCGATTGTCATGGTGACCGCCAAAATCGAAGAGATTGACCGACTGTTGGGACTGGAGATCGGCGCCGATGATTACATCTGCAAACCCTACAGCCCGCGCGAAGTGGTGGCCCGGGTAAAAACCATTCTGCGCCGCTGCAAACCGCAGCGTGATCTACAGGCGCTGGATGCCGAAAGTCCGTTAATCATCGATGAAGGCCGTTTTCAGGCAAGCTGGCGCAACAAGCTGTTGGATCTGACCCCCGCCGAGTTTCGCCTGCTGAAAACCCTGTCGCACGAGCCGGGCAAGGTTTTCTCTCGCGAGCAACTGCTGAACCATCTGTATGATGACTACCGGGTGGTGACCGATCGTACTATCGACAGCCACATCAAAAACTTGCGGCGCAAGCTGGAATCCCTTGATGCAGAGCAGTCGTTTATTCGCGCAGTTTACGGTGTGGGATATCGCTGGGAAGCGGATGCGTGCCGGATCGGCGCGTGACAGGAAATAAAATGACCCGCTACGGCGGGTGATATGCTCAGGCCGCCTCGGCCAGCCCGTGGGCGGTAATGCTGTAACCCTGCTTTTGCCAGTGCTCAAGCTGCAGACGCTGTTGCGGCGATAACACCGGGCCTGCCCAGACAAGGATGTGCTGGCCGGGGAAGAACTCGGGATGGGGTAACTCCAGCGGTTCAGCAAACACGTTAATGCGCCAGCCACGCTGCGAAAGACGCCACGCCTCCAGCCACAGACGGGTACGGTCCTCCACGCTCCAGCCAATCAATAATGCATCCCGGCCCGCTTTGCTGCGTGACTCGCTCAGGCTGGTGACTGCCTGCTCGATCAGAATGCCGTCCAGCAGGCTGCACATGATACTTGCGGTATTTTGATCGAGACTGAGGTTTTCCCGGACGGGAATAAAAACATGGTCAATCAGGACCTCGACAGCGTGGTGCTGGCAGAATGCGACAATCTGCGCGCGGGACTTACCCGGGCTGACCTGACGCAACATGCCCATCATCTCTTCCTGCAAGGTACGCCAGTCTCCTGGCTCAGGGACTTTGTCCTGATCGAGCAGGGCTTTGACCTTACCGACCGGCACGCCACGCTCAATCCAGCGTTTGATCTCCTCGATACGCAGGATGTCGTCGTCGTCAAATTGTCGATGTCCGCCTTCACTACGCTGCGGTTTTAGCAACCCGTACCGACGCTGCCATGCACGTAGCGTAACGGGATTTATGCCGCAGCGTTCTGCTACATCGCCAATACTGTAAAAGGCCATCGATTCTCCCTGTCTGACCAATAGATTCGTTAACCAAAGTAACGAATCTCACCGGGGTGTACAACTTGTTATATTGTACAACAGAATTGTATCACTGCCCGGTGTGGATCAGTTTCAGAAAGTTTCTTTTAGCTCAGGCCACGCCACAGGCGGGATACCGGCCAGTTCAGGGTGGGCAAACAGGTGTCCCTGGAAGTGAGAAATACCTGCCGATTCGAGCCACATCCACTCTTCCGGTTGCTCGACACCGACCGCAGAGATCAGAATTTCCAAAGCTGTACAACATTTGATGATTGCCAGCACGATGGCCTGACGTGGACCGCTCTTGTGTACGTCGCGGATCAGGTCACGGTTAATCTTAATCCGGTCTGGCTGGAACTGTGCCAACAGCAACAGACCGGCAAAACCGCCACCAAAGTGGTCGATGGTCACGCCGATCCCCGCAGCCTTTAACTCACGCACCGCACCGGTGAATTCGTCGAGACGGGAGATGACTTCGTTCTCCGTAAATTCCACCACGATCTGCTCGGGCACCAGCCCGTTAGCCTCTATCTCCTGAATCAGATAGCTGACCGCATCAGGCACGTTGACCAGCGTCATCGGAAGCAGGTTAACAGAGAGGCTCTGCTCTCCCAGCCCCAGCGCGCTGGCCATCGCAAAGGCGACGCTTTTGCTTTTGAGATCGGCTTCGTAGAGTTCATCTCCCACTAGCCCCTCAAACCAGTGCCGGGATACCCCGCCATCCGGGGTACGGATAAGGGCCTCCAGTGAGACGATTTCCCGTGCCAGCGGATCGATAATCGGCTGAAAAGCAAAGTTGCACACCTCGCTGTAGCGCCGCGACAGCGCACGAACGCTGGGGGCGCCGGTATCAGCAATAAAGTCCCAGTGATCCCCCGAAGGCAGCTCAAAATAGTTCTCTTTTTCACTCTCTTCGACGAAGGTTCTGAAGAACTGCAACGACCTGTCGTTGTAGGTCAACTGGTACTTGGTCGTGCCTTTATCCAGCACGTTTTGCAGCACCTCTTCGCGATCGTATCGTCGTAAATCAAAGAGTTCCATACCGCACTTCCCGAAACGCCGCGCGGGGGAATAGTCACATAGCAGTTCCACCACGTTGTGATGACGCGGGTCTTCGCAGATAGCGCGGTAAATCGCTCTTACGTTTTCCTCGGGTCCTTCAAGCAACTGGAAAAAGAGCTTTCCGTTAAACAGAAGAATGCCGCTGACCCCGGCTTCGCTGTTTTTTTTGTTTGCTGCAACAACCATGTCTTCCAGCACAGTAACCGGTACGTGATCACGAAAGTGACTACGGTAAATGATGGTAGTGAGCATAAGTTTCCAATAGCGGAGGTGAATGAATGTTCACAGTATCAGATGGTTGGCGTTACGTCTTGTTAACCCACACGGGGGTTTTCTCGCCCTTTCTGTATTCCGACAATAACGGTTAAAAACGCCAGGAATGTACAATATTTTCTTCCTTTTTCACCGAATTTTTTATAATTAAATCTTTGATATATATAGTTTAGCACGTAATGATCAAAATATATTTGTTAACTTGTACAATTAGTATGTACAGTATTCACCAGTTAACAAGATATTAACCATTTTAGCTCTGCGGATTTCAGGAGTGACATATGCGCGAGAACGGGTTTGCACCGAATACAGCCAATGCCATTACCCAGTACTTTAATAAAGCTAACCAGCCTTCTCAGCAGGAGACGCTGGGACAAATCGTTGTGGAGCTACTGAGGGAAGGAAAAATCCTCAACCGGAAAGCCATCTGCACCCGACTGCTTTACCGGATGGAACAGGCAACCGATCAGGAAGAGGAGAGCCGTTACCAAACGCTGATTGGCCTGCTTTTTGAACGTTAAGATATGTAAGCCCACAGCCGCTAATTGAATTGTTTTCAAGTCGGTTTTTTCTCCAGGACAGTTTTTTTATACTGTCACGACAGACTGACTTAAGGCCGCAATTCCTCTAACAGGTAAGTGTGGCAACAGAGACGTAGTTATGAACAGAAGTGACCATGAACGATTAACTGATGAACTTATTGGCGAAGCCACTCTTTCTTTGCTTAAGGATAACGGCCCCATCAGCATGAAACTCTTGCTACAGAGGCTGCAACAGATGTTATCGGCAGAGCGAGACGGCCAGCGTCGGAACGTGCTTTCCCAAATCATCCTGGAAATTTCCAACGATGGTAAAGGTGGTGCCCAACGCAAGCCAATGAATGAACAGCAGGATTGGGACACGGATGGTCGAAACAACAGCAATGTTTATCCTCTGTTTGGCAATAGCCAGCACGCCAACAGCAAAAAACACTGACTGTATTATTAATTTATTAACTTAACCGGTGTGACACTATGAGCCAGGCTATGCTCCAGAATCCAGACTTGTACGAAGAACTGCCTAATGCTGCGTTATCCAACTATTTCCGCAGCGCGGGCGGTTTGTTAGCCGAAGAGTGGGCGCTGCTTGAATCTGTGATGGGCGCTATTCATGCTGCGAAGGAACCGGTGACCAATAAAGCGATTATTTTACGACTGATTAAGCAGATTGAGTCCACTCACGACGTCGTCAAAGCCGATATCATCCGTAAAACGCTGGAAATTATTGTCGATCACACCCAGGACGACCTCTGAGCGCCCCGCTGAATTAAACGCCGACTGTACTGTCCTGCCGTCGGCGTTTTTTTATCCAAACCCGTAGCACTGCTGCTCTACATCGCTCTACAACATACGCCGCAAAATTTCCCCCTGGCCTTGAAGGGTATATCGAATCACTGCCGCCACGTGCATGAACAAAATCACGCCAAGTGTAATGCAGCTCACCCGATGAATTTTGAAGAAGAAATCGTTAATCACGTCAACGTTAACGGGCCGGGAAACGTGCAGTAAACCAAAGAACTGATAATCCTTATGCAGCATTAAAAACCCGCTTACCAGCACCAGCATGATGGTCAGGTAAAAGATTTCATGCAGAAAGACCACCAGCTGTTTTTTACGTCCAGCCACGCTATCCGGGTAGGGCACTGACGGGCGAAAGAAGCGCCAGATAAAGCGCACCAGCATAATGGGGGTCGCCATTGTCCCGAGCGACATGTTTAGCACCGAGAAAAAATGGAACCAGCGCGTCCCTTCCAGCGCGTGAAGTATATACCCCATGCACATGGCATAAATAATCACTGCCGCCACCACCCAGTGCAGCAGACGGGAAAAGGGATCGTAACGATTCGCTACCCTACGTGAAGCATACATAAAACATTGTCCTCAAAATTCAACCCAAAGAAGGCCACCTCCTGTGGGTAATTAGCTGTGATCATAATTTTTGTGCGCAGCCTGCGCGGTTATCATCCCTGGGGGCCAGAACGGCTTTTCCTGGCGATATCATAGGTATCCTGGCCTGAGCGATATATGAGAAAGGAGGCGATGTGCCTAAGAATCATTCGCCAGAATGATGAGAAAATTCTGAAGCCAGAACCTTAACGGCTGTCGGGATAACGGTTTACCTCCCTGCCCCGCAGCGTTACAATGCCCGCCCTTAATGTATGGGATCTCCTCCCGGCGCCCACCTGGTGTGCGCATCTGACCTGTCATCAGAACGAGAACAAACATGTTTAAACCGGAACTCCTCTCCCCGGCGGGAACGCTGAAAAATATGCGTTACGCTTTCGCCTATGGCGCCGATGCCGTCTATGCGGGCCAGCCGCGTTACTCACTGCGCGTGCGTAATAACGAATTCAACCACGAGAATCTGCAGCTCGGCATCAACGAAGCCCACGCGCAGGGGAAAAAATTCTACGTGGTGGTGAATATCGCCCCGCATAACGCCAAGCTGAAAACCTTTATCCGCGACCTGAAACCGGTGGTGGAGATGGGGCCTGATGCCTTGATTATGTCGGACCCGGGTTTAATCATGCTGGTACGGGAAAACTTCCCGGAGATGGACATTCACCTCTCGGTGCAGGCCAATGCCGTTAACTGGGCAACAGTGAAATTCTGGCAGCAGATGGGGCTGACCCGCGTGATTCTGTCCCGCGAGCTGTCGCTGGAAGAGATCGAAGAGATCCGCAGCCAGGTGCCGGAAATGGAGCTTGAGATTTTCGTCCACGGGGCACTGTGCATGGCTTATTCTGGCCGCTGCCTGCTCTCTGGCTACATCAACAAACGTGACCCGAACCAGGGGACCTGCACCAACGCCTGCCGCTGGGAATATAAAGTCCAGGAAGGTAAACAGGATGAGGTGGGCAATATCGTGCATAAGCACGAGCCGATCCCGGTGCAGACCATTGAGCCAACATTAGGTCTGGGTGCCCCAACCGACAGCGTGTTTATGATTGAAGAGGCCCAGCGTCCGGGCGAATACATGACCGCGTTCGAAGATGAGCACGGCACCTACATCATGAACTCCAAAGATCTGCGCGCCATCGCCCACGTTGAGCGCCTGACCCAGATGGGCGTGCACTCGCTGAAGATCGAAGGCCGCACCAAATCCTATTACTACTGCGCGCGTACCGCCCAGGTCTACCGCAAGGCGATCGACGACGCAGCGGCGGGTAAACCGTTCGACCCGACCCTGCTGGAAACACTGGAAGGGCTGGCACACCGCGGCTACACCGAAGGCTTCCTGCGTCGTCATACCCATGACGATTACCAGAACTATGAATATGGCCACTCGCTTTCCGAGCGCCAGCAGTTTGTCGGGGAGTTCACCGGCGAGCGCAAAGGTCCACTGGCAGCGGTTGCGGTGAAAAACAAATTCCTTGTGGGTAACAGCCTGGAGTTGATGACCCCACAGGGCAACGTGAATTTCACTCTCGAACATATGCAGAATGGTAAAGGTGAAGCCGTATCAGTCGCACCGGGTGATGGTCATACCGTCTGGCTGCCTGTGCCGGAAGATATTTCGCTGGATTATGCCCTGCTGATGCGTAATTTCACCGGGGAAAACACCCGTAACCCGCATGCTGGCTAGTCAATTGTGTTATTTTTGGTATGGGATGATTCTTAGAATCCGATCACATACCGCTGCGTTTTTTACGGTTATTATTGATAACGCTGAAAAACATAACCCATAAATGCTAGCTGTACCAGGAACCACCTCCTTAGCCTGAGTAATCTCCCTTACGCAGGCTAATTTTTTTGTCTGTAAAACGCCCTTCTTCCGCCTTCGCCCCTGCTTTTCTGCCCCATCCATAAGTTTCCCTAACGTAAATTTATCTTTATTTTCAATGAGAAATACCGGAATTTATGAATTTCGTAAAGTCAGGCTTTTCAAGCACCTGTACGATGTTATTCTCTGTATGAATGGAATTTCACTTAAGGATAAGGAGAAATACATGTACTGGGTGGTTGAAGAGAGGATGGTGTGCCCGCGTACCGGAACAATTTTCATTCATGTTCTTACAGTTAAAAATCTCAGGCTGATAATCTGGTATAAAGGCGATTACTTTATCAGCCCCGGCTCGGTTCTGGTGACCAGCCCTTTCGGAATCGCTGTGGATGGCAGGCTCAGAAAGTTACACATCCTGCGAGCGTTTCCTTATACCCCGCCCTTTTGGTCATCATTTCTGGCGAACTCGACGTGCCCGGGCAATAACGGCACCTTGCTCACCCGCTGCGAACATCGCCAGGATTGTGTGTTCGCTTTGTGCCCTTATGGTGCTATAGCGTCATAAACGAGGTGGTCCGAGTGGCGCACGTTTTGGCTCGCCACTCATTTAATTTTTATCCTTTCGTCCTCTTCTTACCCGCTTTTCTCCGCGCTGCGATACACTTTTGAAAGATCAGCACAGGAGCAATGTGGATGGCGACCTATCCGGCAAGTTTATTAATTCTGAACGGCAAGGGCTCAGGCAACGAACTGTTGCGCGAAGCCGTAACGCTTCTTCGGGAAGAAGGCGTGGTGATCCATGTCCGCGTGACATGGGAGAAAGGTGATGCAGCACGTTATATACAGGAAGCCTGCGATCTCGCGGTGGAAACTGTCATTGCAGGCGGTGGCGATGGCACAATCAATGAAGTGGCGACGGCGCTAATTGCCCTGCCAGAGGCGCAGCGTCCCGCGCTGGGCATTTTGCCGCTCGGCACCGCCAACGATTTTGCCACCAGCGCCGGGATCCCCGACAGCCTCGATAAAGCATTGCAGCTGGCGATTGCGGGTAAAGCCACGGCGGTAGATATTGCCCGGGTGAATGATGAAACCTGCTTTATCAATATGGCCACCGGCGGGTTTGGCACGCGTATTACCAGTGAAACCCCGGAAAAAATGAAAGCCGCGCTGGGCGGCGTCTCATATCTGCTTCACGGACTGGCGCGGATGGATTTACTCAAGCCCGACAGCTGTGAAATTCGCGGCGAGAATTTTCGCTGGCAAGGGGATGCGCTGGTGATCGGTATCGGTAACGGCCGTCAGGCGGGAGGCGGGCAGCAGCTCTGCCCGGATGCATTGATTAACGATGGACAGCTACAGCTGCGCATTTTTTCTGCCAACGAACTGCTCCCGTCGCTGTTGACGACGCTGACCAACCCGGAAGAAAGTCCGAACGTCATTGACGGTCAGTCAGCCTGGTTTGAGATCGTCGCCCCGCACGGCATGACCTTTAACCTGGATGGCGAACCACTTAGCGGCGACCATTTCCGCATCACGCTCTTGCCCGGCACGCTCCAGTGTCGGTTGCCGCCGGATTGTCCGCTTCTGCGCTGAGGGTCTGCCCGGCAGCGCTGCGCCTGCCCGGGCCTACGTTTTTTGTAGGCCAGGTAAGCGCAGCACCATCCGGCATTAGTAGACCGCCACCTCCCGGGCCATCTCGCGGGAGTACTGCTGGCTGGCGTTCACCAGCATCCGGGTGTAATCCGTTTGCGCCTGCCCCGCCACCAGATCATCTACCGTCAGGGTTTCGAGGATTTTCCCGTACTGCATCACCGCCACCTTCTGGCAGAGATGGGCGATCACCCCGAGATCGTGCGTCACCATCAGGTAGGTGAGGTTCGACTCGCGTTGCAGTTCTGCCAGCAGGTTTAAGATCTCCGCCTGCACCGACACATCCAGCGCCGAGGTCGGCTCGTCAAGCAGCAGCACCTGTGGCTCCAGAATCAGCGCCCGGGCAATCGCCACACGCTGGCGCTGACCGCCGGAGAGCTGATGCGGATAACGGTCACGGAAGGCGCGGTTGAGGCCCACTTTATCCAGCAGAGCGTGGATGCGCCGCTCCCGATCGTTGATGCCGTGAATTTGCAGCGGCTCTTCCAGAATATCGCCGATGGTGTGGCGGGGGTGCAGCGAACCATAGGGGTCCTGAAACACCATCTGCACCAGCCGACAGCGCTGGGGGCTGATGCGTCGCCCCAGCGGCTGGCCGTTAATCGCCAGCGCCCCGTCCCAGTGGGTGAACAATCCGGCCAGACACTTCAGCACCGTGGTTTTGCCGGAACCGGACTCCCCCACCAGGCCGTAAATCTCCCCCGGCTGGACGTTAATGTTGACGTCATACAGGACCTGGCTGCGTTTCTCGCCTTCGCCGAACGCCAGATTCAGGTTTTTTACCTCGATCATCTTCGCTCCTTATTCCGTCAACCAGCTGGCCTGGCGCTGCAACACCGGCAGCACCGGGCGGCGGTGGTTCATCTCTGGGAGGGCGTTGATAAGCCCCTGGGTATAGGGGTGCTTCGCATTATGCAGGTCGCAGGCGGCAATCGACTCCACCACCCGTCCGGCATACATCACCAGCACCCGATCGCAGAAGCTGCGCACCAGGTTGATATCGTGGCTGATAAAGATCAGCCCCAGCCCACGGGACTGGACCAAATCGTCAAGTAATCCCAGCACCTGCAGCCGCACCGAAACGTCCAGCGCCGAGGTCGGTTCATCGGCGATCACCAGTTCGGGGTCAGTGATCAGCATCATGGCAATCATGATGCGCTGCCCCTGCCCGCCGGAGATCTCGTGCGGGTAGAGCTGATACACCCGCTCCGGCTGGCGAATGCGCACCACGTCCAGCATCTCAAGCACTTTGGCTTTCGCCTCCGCCTTGCGCCCCGGATGGTGGGTCAGCCAGGCCTCGGCAATCTGATCCCCGACGCACACCACCGGGTTGAGGGAGTATTTCGGGTCCTGCATGATCATCGAAATACGCTTGCCGCGAATGCCGCGCATCTGCGCCTCGCTGACGGTGCGTAAGTCCACATCGCCAAACTGCATCCGGGTGGCGCTGATCTGCGCCTTTGCCGGGTGCAGGCGCAGCAGCGCCCGCCCGACGGTGGATTTACCGGAACCCGACTCGCCGACAATCGCCAGCTTCTCTCGCCCGAGTTGAAAGGAGACGCCGCGCACCGCGTTGGTGACCGCGCGTCCGTTGATAAAGTCAACGTGCAGGTCACGCACGTCCAGCAGTGGCGCATCAGTTGCTGCGAGGATCGAGGATGTCACGTAAGCCATCTCCTAAAAAGTTAAACGCCAGGCTGTTGATCAGGATTGCCAGCCCCGGAATAGTGACCACCCACCAGCACTCCATCATGTAGGTACGCCCGCTGGAGATCATCGCTCCCCACTCCGGCTCCGGCGGCTGCGCGCCGAGGCCAAGGAAGCCGAGACCGGCGGCGGTCAGGATGATACCGGCCATGTTCATGGTGATACGGATAATCACTGACGGCAGGCACAGGGGAACAATATGCCGCCACAGTACCCGCACCGGGGACGCGCCCTGTAAGCGTACGGCAGAGATAAAGTCGGCCTGACGCAGCGAGAGGGTTTCGGCGCGGGCCAGACGGGCGATCGGCGGCCAGGCGGTGATCGTAATGGCAATGACCACGTGTTCCAGCCCCGGACCAAGCGCCGCGACAAACGCCAGCGCCAGCACCAGGCTCGGGAAGGAGATAAAGATATCGGTAACGCGCATCAACACCGCATCGACTTTGCCGCCAAAGTACCCGGCGGTCACGCCCAACAGCAGCCCCAGCGGCCCGACGGTGACCGACACCAGCAGCACGATATAGAGCGTGATGCGCGAGCCGTAGACCAGGCGGCTGAAGATATCCCGGCCAAACTCGTCTGTGCCGAACCAGTGCTGCGCATTCGGTGCCACCAGGGCGTTATTCAGATCCTGCACCAGTGGGTTGTAGGGCGCGATCCAGGGTGCGAAGGCTGCTACGATCAACAGCAGCAGGATGATGCCGCCACCGATGGCCGTCAGCGGGTTACGCGCCATCTGCCCGACAAACCCGAAGGTGCGGCGGGCCATCCGCGTCAGACGCTGGCGCCCTTCGCTGCGGACAGGTTGCAGAGGTGTATCCAGAGAAACGGTCATGATTTCGTCCTCGGGTCAAAGAGTTGATACAGCATGTCGGAGAGCAGGTTGAGCATCACAAAGATGATCCCCACCAGCAGCACGCAGCCCATCACCGCGTTCATGTCCCCCAGCAGCAGGCTGCCGGTGAGATAGGAGCCAAAACCCGGCCAGGAGAAGACGGTTTCAATCAGTACCGCCCCTTCCAGCAGCGAGCCATAGGCCAGCGCGACCACGGTGAGCAGCTGCACCAGGATATTGCGAAACGCGTGGTTCCAGATCACCTGCCGCTCGGTTAAACCTTTCACCCGGGCGGTGATGATGAACTCCTGCGACAGCTGGGCCAGCATAAAGCTGCGGGTCATGCGGCTGATGTAGGCCAGCGAGTGGAACCCCAGCAGCGAGGCGGGCAGGACCAGATGGTTGATGGCGTTCCAGAACACTGTGCTGTTGCCTGCCAGCAGGGCATCGACGGTCATTAATCCGGTGCGGCGTGGCACCAGGCCATCCAGGCCCAGATCCAGCCGTCCGGCGCCGCCCACCCAGCCAAGCCAGGCGTAGAACAGCAGCAGGCCCATCATCCCGACCCAGAAGATCGGCGTGGAATACCCTGCGAGGCTGATGATGCGCACCACGTAATCCGAGACGCTGTTGCGTCGCGCGGCGGCCAGGACCCCTAGCGGAATGCCTAAACCGGCCCCGACGATAATCGCCATCGTCGCCAGCTCCAGCGTCGCCGGGAAGACACGCAGAATGTCATCCAGCACCGGTTTACCGGTCAGCAGGGCATTCCCAAAATCCCCCTGCAGCAGGTTGCCAAGGTAGATACCGAACTGCGTCAGCAACGACTGATCAAAACCCAGCTGGTGATAGACCTGTTGGTAGGTGCTGTGGTCGGCATCCGGTCCGACAATCGCCAGCACCGGATCCACCGGCATCACGCGGCCAATAAAGAACGTCAGCACCAGCAGACCGAACAGGGTCACCAGCACCTGGGTTAACCGTTTTGAAAAACGGCGGGTGCGGGAGCCAGGCGCAAGGATCGCAACGCTCATTTTTCACCTCCGGTTTTGTACACTTCCCGCAGGAAGGTGGTCGCTGACGGGTGCGACTGGAAGTTTTTGACTTCGTTACGCACCACTACCGAATCGACCATCTGCGACAGCGGCAGCAGAGCCGGGATCAGCTGGTCATAACGCACCTGAATTTGCTGATAATCCGCCACTTGTTTCTGCGGATCGCGCTCCAGCAGGGCTTTGTCGATCATCTCGTTCAGCGGCTTGTCGTAGAAACTGGTACGCCAGCCCTGGAAGTTGGTCAGCCGGGCTTCGTCGCTGTTGTCCGGGTTATAGACCAGCGCGCGCAGGCTGGAGTGTGGATGCGGCTCCACGCCGCTGCCGCCGCGCCCGACCAGCATGTCAAACTTACGCTCGCGCATCGCACCGTAGATCTGGTTTCCGGTGCCAGTGATGATTTTGGCGTTAATGCCCGCCTGCATCAGGGTGGATTGCACCGCGATGGCGATATTGAGGAACGGCTGATCCGCCAGTACCCGCAAAGTGGTGTCGAAACCGTCCGGGTAGCCTGCTTCCGCCAGCAGTTTTTTGGCACGCGGGATATCCAGCTTATAACCAGGATCCGGCAATGTAGACGGCATACCCGCCTTGATTGGCCGCTGGTGCAGCACGCCGTAGCCCGGCATCAGCGCCTTGTTGATCCCCTGATAATCAATCAGGTAGCGCACCGCTTCGCGCACTTTCGGGTTGGCGAAATGCGCCTCCTTCATGCTCATCGCCACGTAGTAGACCGTGCCCTTCTGTACGGCTTCCACCGTCAGCTGCGGATCCTTACGCAGGGCGTTGATGTCGGCCACCGCCATGTTGCTGGCGATATCCAGATCGCCCTTCTCCACCATCAGGCGCAGCGTCTGCGACTCCTGGAAATGGCGCAACACGACGCGGTTCATCTTGGGCTCTTCACGCCAGTAGTTGGGGTTGCGCTGCATGCGCAGCACGTCTTTTGCCTGCCAGGTCTCGAGCATAAACGGCCCGGAACCGGCTTCGTTGGTGGTCAGCCAGCGGTTGCCCCAGTCGCTGTTCACCTCATGGCTCAGCACCGTTTTGCGGTCCAGCACGCCGAGGTTGCCCAGCGCGCCGAGGGAGTAGATCACCAGCTGCGGATCGTTGGCCTTTGGCAGGGTGAGCTGCACGGTGTAGTCATCCAGGGCTTTAATCTGCTGGTCAATATTCTTTTTGGAAAAGCCGTAAGATTTCCACACCGACGCCTGGGCCAGGTTCAGGTGCAGCAGGCGGCGCATCGACCACACCACATCCTCGGCGGTGAGCGGATTGCCGGAGTGGAAGGTCACGTTGTCGCGCAGGTGGAAGGTCAGGGTTTTGCCGTCCGGCGAAATGTCCCAGGATTTTGCCAGCGCCGGTTTAACGTTGGTGAGGGTATTGGGATCCAGTTCCACCAGTGAATCGTAAAGATTGACCACAATGCCGACCACTTCGTTACCGGTCATCGCGGCCGGATCGAGGGTCAGCAGGTTGTTCATGTTCATGCCAATGATGAGCTGATCGGGCGGCGTTTTTGCGTACGCCGCCCCGCTCCCCATCATCAGCGAGAGCGCGAGTAAACACGCCCCGGTGAGGGAGTTTTTCTTCATCTGTGTATACCGTTTGTAGGGTAGAAGTTTTATTTATCAGTCGTGGCTGACGGTATTGGCTTCGATATACGCAAAATTGATGTCTTCGCCGAGTCCCGGGCGAGTTGGCAGGCTGACCATGCCCTCATCGTCCATTGGGTCGATCAGGCTGTGCAGATACGCTGCCGGTTCATCATAATCAAGGAACGGATGCAGCAGGCCGCGCTCGTACCAGCGGCAGTTTTTGATCGCGCCAATGACGGCCAGGCTTGCCGCGCCGTTGCCGTGGACTTCGCAGTCCATGCCGAACGATTCTGCGAGGTTGGCCACTTTCAGGGTTGGCGAGATACCACCGACGCCATTGGCACCGGCACGCAGGATGTCGCAGGCCCCGGCTTTCACCCAGTCGGCGCGGCTGTGGTGTTTACCGCCCAGGCTTTCTGGCCCGATGATCGGAATGGATAGGTTTTCCGCCAGCCAGGCATAAGAGGACATGCTCTCCTCTTCCATTGGCTCTTCAAACCACGCGAAGTTGAGTTTTTCCAGCTCTTTGCCGATGTAGAGCGCTTCGGCGCGGCTGTACCAGTGGTAGCCGTCGATCATCAGGTCGATGTCCGGGCCGACCGCTTCACGCACCGCGGCACAGGCTTTGACATCCATCTTTGGATTGGGGGCAAAGGAGACGGGCGGCATCCAGGTGTGCAGCTTGATCGCTTTGTAACCGCGGGCCACCAGTTTTTCGGCAAAGCTGGCGTACTCTTCCGGCGTGGAGAGACCGCCGGGCAGATCATCGCCACACATGGTGCTGCCGTAAGCCGGAACTTTATCGCGGTAGCCGCCGAGCAGCTTCCACACCGGCATATTGAGTTTACGACCAATCAGATCCCACAGCGCCTGCTCAACAAACCCCAGCGCACGTTCGGTCAGTTGGTGGGCGCTGCCGCGCTGCCAGTGTGCCAGCTCCTGCCAGATCTTCTCGCGATTAAACGCGTCCTGGCCGATCATCACTTTACGAAAGAAGGTATTGACCACAAAAGGGCGCACCACTTCCGGCGGTGCAAATGAATACCCTTTGGTGCCATCGTCTGCGGTAATGGTTAGCATCGCCATTTTTGCCAGGCTTTCTGGTCCCGGATGGGAATGCCCGGCAGTATCGGAAACCCGACGCGTGGGATACTGAAAGACGGTGACGTTTACAGATTCGATTTTCATTATGAGTCCTTAAAACAACGTAGGTTCAGTGCCTTTAGCAATTTGAAAAGCTGTTTCGAAACTAACTGTAAGCGCAAAATTCATCCACTGCCTTAGACAAATTCCGCTAAGCGCTGACCATTTATTGGGCATATGCACGGGGGGAAGTGACACTTTTCACAAAAGCGCAACGAAGTGTGAGCTGGATCGGAAGGGGTGTAAGCGCAGAGCAGGACGCATAAGACCGGTGACATCCCCGGGGGATCTGCGCTCACAGTTTGGTAGGTTATTCAGCGGTTTCCTGCCCTCAGGAACCGGTAATGTGCCTGTTAAGAGAGGTCCGCCACCCTGCTTTCAGCCGTGCGCTGCGAAGCAAATCCCGGCTGCTCAACGCGAATGAACGGACAGAGTACGAAGGCCAACAGATAGAGCAGCGTGTAGGCGATGACCACGCCAATAGTGCTGAAGTAGGGAAGCAGCACCACGGCGATCGCCGGAGCGAGGAAGTTCGACAGCCCGGCCGACAGGTTATAGACCGAAATCGCCGCCCCCTTGTGCTGCGGCTCCAGCGCCGGGAAGACCGCGGCCATAGGGACGAACGCCGCCACAAAAATGCCCAGCGCAATGGCCGGCACCAGCGCCATGGCAAAGTTATGGCCAAAGTGGAGCGGCATATAATAAAACGCCAGGCTTGATGCCGCCATGCCCAGACAGCCAAACCAGCGCACCACCTTCATCCAGCCCATTTTCTCGGCCAGTACGCCCCAGAAAACGTTGGAAAAGATGGTGGTAAAGAAGAAGACCGCCCACACCTGCAGCCACTCGGAGGTGGTAAACCCCAGTTCGTCGACAAACATCATCGGCATGATCACCGCAAAGCCAAACAGCGACAGGGTGTTAATAATGCGCACAATGCTGGAGAGCAGGATGCTGCGGTTGGTGTAAAGCAGAGTAGCGGCGCGCCCCAACTCGCTGAACTTTTCCCGGGTGGTAAGGTTTTGCATATGCCGGGGAGTCTTGATGTTACGCAGGGAGACCAGGGCGATAATGCCGCCAATGGCGCAGAAAAGCAGCGACAGCCACAACGTACCCATTTCCCCGATATGCGGGATGGTGAAGCTGGGAATGTAGCTTCCGAAAACCCCGATGCCGATAGAGTAAACCGCCCAGAACCAGCCCAGCGCCGCGCTGGTGCTGTCGCTGCGCACGTTATGGACGATGGCAACGATAAAGGCGTAGAGGAACAGCGGATAGGCCAGACCGCGCAGGCCGTAGAACAGTAAAATCAGCGCGTAGTTGGTATGGCCCAGGCCAAAGACCATAAACAGCACGTGAAAAATACACCACAGCACAAAGCCAATCAGCATGGTTTTTTGCGGGGTAATGATCTCTGCCACTACGCCCGAGACCCATGCCGACAGCGCGGCGGCCAGGCCATAGAGGGTGAAGGCCATCGAGGCCTGCGCCGGGGTAAACCCGAGCGATTTAATGTAGTGGGAAAGAAACGCCAGTTCAAAACCATCCCCGGTCATAAAGACGGCAATGGCGATATATCCCCAGACCAGGCTCAGCGGTAACCCCAGCCATTGTTTCGTGTTTAACGACATATTGACCTCTTTTGTAGGTACAGGGCGCCGCTCTGGCAGTATTGCCAGAGGGCGTTTTTTATTAAAATTAATGAGTTCGATAGTTCAGGTCGTTTTGATAGAGGGCCATGAATTGTTGATAGCGCTGCATCAGGGCGGCGTGTCGCTGCGGATCGCTGCGCCAGATTTTATGGACTTCCGGTTTTTCGCACACCGCGGCCAGCGATTTACCGGCGGCAAGGCATGCCAGTCGTGCGGCACCCAGCGCCCCGCCCGTCTCACCGCCTTTGTGGGTGATGACGGGCAGATCCAGAATATCCGCCAGCAGCTGGGCCCAGAACGGACTTCTGGCCCCGCCGCCCACCAGCGAACACTGCTCTGTCCGGGTGCCGCTCTCCTGCAGGACGCGCAGCCCGTCGGCGATGCCGAAGCTGACGCCCTCCAGCACGGCGTACCCCATGGTGGCCCGCTGGCTGGCATGGGTCAGCCCCCAGAACATTCCCCGGGCGTCGGGGTCGTTGTGCGGGGTTCGTTCCCCGGACAGATAGGGCAGGAACAGCGGCGCAGCGGCTTTTTCAGCGTCCGAGAGTTGGGCTATTTCGTCAAGCAGGGTGGCCTCGGTGGTGCCGACCAGACGACAAAACCACTGCAGGCAACTGGCCGCACTGAGCATGACGCTCATCTGATGCCACCGATTAGGCAGCACGTGGCAAAACGCATGCACGGCTGACTGCGGCGCAGGACGGTAGGCGTCTGTCACCACAAACAGCACCCCCGAGGTGCCCAGCGAAATAAACGCATCACCCGGCGACACCGCCCCCACACCGATGGCGCTGACGGCGTTATCACCCCCGCCCCCGGCCACCATCACCGCGGAGTGCAAACCCCAGCGTTGCGCGAGGCCTGGCTCGAGAGTGGCCGACACTTCGCACCCTTCCACCAGGGAGGGCATGTTTTCGCGGGTTAAGCCGCATTTTTGCAGCAGCGCATCGGACCAGTCACGCTTACCGACGTCCAGCCAGAGGGTGCCCGCCGCATCAGACATATCGGAGATTTTTTTGCCGGTCATTTTGAAGCGCAGATAATCTTTCGGCAGCAGTACGCTGGCAATGCGCGCGAAGATCTGCGGCTCATGTCGACGCACCCACAGCAGTTTCGGGGCGGTAAACCCCGGCATCGCCAGATTGCCGGCCACCTGATGCAGCTCGGGGGCGAGCTCTTCCAGCTCGGCACACTCCTGCGCGCTGCGGGTGTCATTCCACAGGATAGCCGGGCGCAGGATTTCGCCCTTTTCATCCAGGAGGACCGCGCCATGCATCTGCCCGGAGAGGCCAATAGCCTTAATGGCCTGCCAGTGGTCCCCGCATTTCTCGCGCAGGGTCGTCATCAGGTATTCCGTTGCCTCCCACCAGGACGCCGGGGATTGTTCCGACCAGTGGGGATGTGGCCGCTGAATAGTCAGCGGCGCGCTGTGGCTGGCGACGATGTCGTTATTTTCATCAATGACCAGCGCCTTCACTTCTGAGGTGCCCAGATCGATGCCAAGATACATAGCGCCCCCTCAACCGATCAGTGTATTAACGGTGGCGATCTTCTCGCGCAGGAGCGCAACAAAATCCGCCCGCTCGCTCAGATCGCCAAACAGGGCTTTATCCCCGGCATACACCGCAACGGGATCGGCCGCGTCAAACATGGCGTGCACCGCGGCCGCGTCCAGGATGCCGTCCTGGTACACATACGGCAGTTTGCCGAGATGCCACTGCTGCATAAAGACGAAGAACAGCGCCGGCAGCATGGCGGTGGCCTCAGGGCGGGCGCCGCGCTGATAACATTCCCGCAGGGTCGGGGCGATCATGGCCGGGATCTTGGAGAACCCGTCGGCCGCCACGCGCTGGTTGGTATCCTGAATGTAGGGGTTGGTAAAGCGTTTAAGCACCACATCGCGATAGAGGGGTAAATCGATGCCGTTATCGCCAAGGCTCGGGATGACATCTTCCGTCACGTAGCGATCGGCTATCCGGTAGATGAAATCGGTCAGGGTGCTTTCATGGATATAGCGCTGGCCGATGAGCGTTCCCGCCCAGGCGATACAGCTGTGCGAGGCGTTAAGAATGCGGATCTTCGCCTCTTCATACGGAATGACCGACGCCACCAGCTCCACGCCGACGGTCTCCAGCGCCGGACGCGCGTCGCGGAAGTTGTCCTCAATCACCCACTGGATGAAGGTTTCGCCCATCACCGGCGCGCGATCGTCAATGCCGGTTTGCGCTTTGATCCGCGCCGGAAGATCGGCTGCCGGGCGCGGCGTAATGCGGTCGACCATGGTATTCGGGCAGGTCGCGTTAACGTGCAGCCAGTCGATCACCGTCTGACGGTGGGTGAGGTGTAAAAATTCAACAAGGCCATCGTGGAAACGCTCGCCGTTATGGCGGACGTTATCACAGTTCAGCAAAGTTAACGGCCCGGCGCCGTTGGCCATACGGGCTTCAAGAATGCGGGCGATCACGCCATAGATCGTATTGCTCGCTCCCTGCAGGTCGCCTGCCAAATCCGGATTTTTCACGTCCAGCTTATGACTTGTGTTCAGATAGTACCCCCCTTCCGTCACGGTAAAGGCGATCACTTTCGTTTGCGGCCTGGCGCCTTCGGCAATCAGCGGCTGTAGATCCGCCTGCCATGGAATCAGTTTTTGCAGCGAGGTGATCTCTTCATATTCGCGCTCGCCCGCCGGGCTGACGGTCTCCAGCACATAGCGCCCTTTCTGGGCTATCAGCGCCTGAACGACGTTCTCAGCATCATTGCGAATATTCCCCGCCGCGATATGCCAGCGGGTATCCCCTGCGGCAATCAGGCGATGTAGATACCACGCCTGATGCGCACGGTGGAACGATCCTAATCCGATGTGAAGCCAGGTATTTTGCTCGTGCATTGTTCTGCTCTCCTGTGAGGTTATGTACGCACTGTAGTTAATCATTTATGTAAAGTAAGAGCGTTAGATCACAAAAGAGCAAATGACCAAATAAATTACAAATGACCAAAAGCGAGCAAATCACTTGCCTCCTTACTGAGCTGCCGCCAGAATAACGGCTTATCGGCCAGGCATTTGGCCCCATTATCGAGGCAGGAAAGCGTGAGCAAAGAAGATGACATCAGGCTGGATCAAAAGGTCAGAGCCGCATGGATGTACTACGTCACCGGGCTGAACCAGAGCGAAATTGCCAGTCAGCTTGGAACTTCAAGGCCAGTTGTGCAGCGTCTGATTGCCGCCGCCAAAGAGGAAGGCATTGTCTCTATTGGGCTACACCATCCTGTCGCTCATTGCCTTAACTATGCCCAGCTGTTGCAGGAGAAGTACCAGCTAAGCGACTGCACCATCGTGCCCGTCTATACCAGCGAGAGCATGCTGGATGCGGTGACCTTTGGCTGTTATCAGCTGATGGCCCGCTACTTACAGGGCGAAACGCCACGGGTGGTGGGGATTGGCTCCGGTCTGACGCTAAAAAAGACCATCAAACGGATTGATTTCGATAGCCCGAACAGCCGGTGCGTGGCGCTGATAAGCGCCATGAACGAGCACGGTCAGTGTAACTACTACGACGATGTGCCATTACTGCTGGCGAGTAAAATCCAGGGCAAATATTATCAGTGGCCCGCCCCTCGCTACGCGCAATCGTGCGAAGAGCATAAGCTGTGGTGCGGCACGCGACTTTTTCACAACGTCTCGACGGTGGCGCAGGAAGCCGACGTGATCTTTGTCGGCATCGGCGCCCTGGGCGTACAAAGCCCGATCTTCAAAGACGGTTTTATCGATCGGGCGCAGCTCGATGAATTAACCGCCCACGGCGGGGTGGGTGAAATTCTTGGCCGCTTCATTGACGCTGAAGGCCAGGTCGTCGAAACCCTGATAAACGGCCTGATCACCAGCTACGATATTCGGCAAAACCCTTGCCCACGCATTGCGGCGGCCTGTGGCGAAGACAAGCGTCCGGCAATACTGGCAGCCTTAAAAGGCAAATGGATCAACGGCCTGGTGACCGATGAACATACCGCCCGCTGGCTGTTAACCCGCTAGTCTTCCGCGACATTCATGCTGCCGACCAGTTCCGGCGCGATCTCGATACGGCGTATCGAGGTATCGCCGGAGTCGACGATCTCAAACACCTTATCGAGCATTGCCGGCACGTCCTGACGCACCATGTCGATATCGTGCCCAAGGAGAGAGACAAAGGGATCCCAGTCGAAACACCCCATCGGCGGCTGGCGCGAGCCCGTTTGGCCGCTCTGCGCCAGCCAGCGCACTACCCCCTCAAGGGAGATCGTTGAGTTGACGAACAGCCCCTGCAGCCGCACCTCCGGCGAGTGAAACACCGATTTTAACAACCCTTCTACCCGCGACGAGGAGTACCCGGTCACCAGCTGCTGCGCGTTGGGAACGGTTAAGCCTGCCTCGGTGTGGGCATCAATAAACCCCCGCAGGCGTTCGGCTGTGTTGTTATCGGTCATACGCCCGCCGACAAAAGTCAGCGGGGCCAGCGAGCCAAAACGCTTCAGACTGGTGGCGAGGATCCTTTCGGTAAGCGCCTTCGCCCCCGCATAGTTGTCCGAGATGACCGACGGCGCCAGCGTGCCCGGCAGATCGAGATTGAGGGTGGGCACCCCCGCCTGATGGCACATTTCGGCAATTTTGTCAGGATGCGTCGCGCCCGTGGCGATCACCCAGTCCACCTGCCAGGAGAGCATGGCCCGGGCCGCTTCGATCTCTAATTCAGGCTGGCGGCGGGTGCAGGTGATGATGGGCAGCAGGCCACGGGCACGGGCCATTTCTTCGAACCGCTCGGCGATGGAGCCAAAGTAACGGTTATCATATTTGGGCACAATCATCCCGATGACGTTCGACTTCTTGCTGCGCAACAGGCTGGCCTGACGGTTGATGGCATAGCCCTGCTCTTCAGCAATGCGCGTCACCTTTTCGGCAAGCTTTGCGCTGATGCGGCGTTTCTTCCAGTTGCCATTCAAAATCGCGCTCACCGCGCTGGCGGAAACGCCCGTTAATTCCGCCAGATCGTAGATGGTCGTTTTCTTCGTTTTCTCAACGCGCGTCACAAATTCGCCTCTTCATTTTGAATGTCACTTGCTGGCTAACCGAGCAAATGCTAGATCTGCTTCATCGATTGAGCAACTTGCTTCACCTACCAGAAAAAATCCGAATTCAGTGAGAGCTGCGCTCATTAAAAATACTCATGTTAAAAAGGATTATAAAATGAATCACTCCGTCCCCTCCATGAATACTTCCCTGAATGGCAAAGTGGCCGCTATCACCGGAGCCGCCTCCGGTATTGGCCTGGAGTGCGCCCGAACGTTGCTGGCCGCTGGCGCCAAAGTGGTGCTTATCGATCGCGAAGGTGAAAAGCTGAAGCAGATCGTCGCGGAACTGGGGAGCAACGCCTACGCCCTGCAGATCGATCTCTTCAAGCCAGAGCAGGTAGACAACATGCTCGTCGAGATTATTGGGCTGGCCGGAAGGCTGGATATATTCCATGCCAATGCCGGCGCCTACATCGGTGGTCCGGTCGCCGAAGGGGATCCGGACGTGTGGGATCGGGTGTTAAATCTCAACATCAACGCCGCGTTCCGCTGCGTGCGCGCCGTGCTGCCGCACATGATTGCGCAAAAATCGGGCGATATCATCTTTACCAGCTCCATCGCTGGCGTGGTGCCGGTGATCTGGGAGCCTATTTACACCGCTTCTAAATTTGCGGTTCAGGCGTTCGTGCACACTACCCGCCGTCAGGTGGCTGAGCATGGCGTACGCGTGGGCGCCGTTCTGCCCGGCCCGGTTGTCACCGCCCTGCTGGACGACTGGCCACAGGCAAAAATGGATGAAGCCCTGGCCAACGGCAGCCTGATGCAGCCCATTGAGGTTGCGGAGTCGGTGCTGTTCATGGTGACCCGGTCGAAAAACGTCACCGTGCGCGATCTGGTTATCCTGCCTAACAGCGTCGATTTATAAGGTAGACCGCCATGAATCACGTAAAGCAAACCGTTATCGGCGTGGACGTCGGCTCCGGCAGCGTTCGCGCGGGCGTCTTCGATCTGAGCGGCCAACTGTTGTCGCACGCCACGCATAAAATCACCACCGTTCGCCGCAGCGGGCAGCGAGTGGAGCAGTCGAGCGAGCAAATCTGGCAGGCCGTCTGCCGCTGTATTGCCGACGCGCTCGACAGCGCTGGCGTCGCGCCTCAGAGCGTGGCCGGGATAGGCTTTGATGCCACCTGCTCGCTGGTGGTACTGGATAAAGATGGCGCCCCGCTGCCAGTGAGCGCAGAAGGGGACGCTGAGCATAACGTTATCGTGTGGATGGATCACCGCGCGACGGCGCAGGCTGAACGCATTAACGCGACCCACCATCCGGTGCTGAACTATGTTGGCGGCAAAATTTCGCCGGAAATGGAGACGCCAAAGCTCCTGTGGCTGAAGGAGCATCGCCGGGAGATCTTTGACCGCGCGGGCCAGTTTTTTGATTTAGCCGATTTCCTGACCTGGCGCGCTACCGGCGATCTGGCGCGCTCCATCTGCACGGTGACCTGCAAATGGACCTGGCTTGCGCATGAAAATCGCTGGGACGCGGACTATTTTCGCACCATTGGGCTTTCGGAGCTGGCGGATGAAAACTTCGCCCGCATCGGCCAACGGATCCTGGCACCGGGAACCCCTTGCGCCAGCGGCCTGACGGAGCAGGCCGCGCGTGAGATGGGCTTGCCTGTCGGTACGCCAGTGGCGGTGGGGTTGATCGACGCGCACGCGGGCGGGATAGGCACCGTGGGCGTTGAAGAGGGAGCGCTAAGCAACCTGGCCTATGTCTTCGGTACCTCGTCCTGCACCATGACCTCTACAGCCGAACCGGCCTTTGTGCCGGGCGTTTGGGGGCCTTACTACAGTGCGATGGTGCCTGGGCTATGGCTCAGCGAGGGCGGACAGAGCGCCGCCGGGGCTGCTATCGATCAACTGCTGGCGTTTCACCCGGCCGCTGAAGAGGCTCGCCTGCTGGCGCAAGCCGCCGGGCAACCGCTACCAGTCTGGCTTGCCGACAGGGTGATGCAGCGGTGCGCCCAGCCATCGGAGGCCGTTGCGCTCGCGGCAGGCCTGCACGTAGTGCCGGAATTTTTAGGCAACCGCGCCCCCTTTGCCGATCCGCATGCCCGGGCCATTATCTGCGGGCTGGGCATGGAGCGCGATCTGGATAACCTGCTGGCGCTGTATATGGCCGGGTTGTGCGGCATCGGCTACGGACTGCGGCAAATCCTCGATGCCCAGCGCGCCTGCGGGGTCAACACGCGCAATATCGCCATAAGCGGCGGTGCGGGTCAGCATCCCCTGGTGCGGCAGATTCTGGCCGACGCCTGCGGAATGCCGATTTTAACCACCCAGTGCAGCGAGCCGGTGTTGTTGGGTTCCGCAATTCTTGGCGCCGTTGCGGGGAATATTGCCCCCTCCGTAACCGACGCTATGAAACAGTTTACCCATGTCGATCGCTATTATTCGCCAGACGACGCCTGGCAGGCTCTTCACCAGCGTCGCTATGACATTTATAAACAGCTCCAGCACACCGCCAAATTGATAAAAGAGTAACCACCCGGCGCTATTTTATTGCCGGGAAAAAGTAACGTTAATAATAAAAAAACACACTCCGAATTCATTTCGGAGTGTAACCACCTGTACGCTACAAACGAGGTTAATATGGCATTATCTCAAAAAAACTGGCTTGGATTACCGCTCAATTTACTGTGGGGATATCTGGCTATCGCCATCTTTATGACCGGCGATGGGTTTGAGCTGGCGTTTTTATCGCACTACATCAAATCGCTGGGCTTTACCCCGGCGCAGGCCTCGATGACCTTCACCCTCTATGGCCTGGCAGCAGCCCTCTCGGCGTGGGTTTCAGGCGTAGTGGCAGAGATCATTACCCCGCAAAAAACCATGCTGATTGGCTTTGTGCTGTGGTGCATATTCCATGTGTTGTTCCTGGTCTTCGGTCTCGGGCAGTCAAACTATGCGCTAATGCTGCTCTTTTACGGCATTCGCGGCCTCGCTTATCCATTATTCCTCTATTCATTTATCGTGATCATTATTCACAACGTGCGTGGGGAAAATACCAGCTCGGCGCTGGGATGGTATTGGGCGGTATATTCTGTCGGTATCGGCGTGGCGGGAAGTTATATTCCCAGCTTCACCATCCCCTATATTGGCGAGATGGGTACGCTGTGGCTGGCACTGGTATTTTGTCTGGCCGGTGGGATCATTGCTATGGTTTCTTTGCGCCAGGTTAAAGTCCCCGATCGCATGCATCATCTCTCCACCCGGGATAAATTTGCCGAACTTGGCCGGGCGGTGACCCTTATTTACACCAACCGCAATATTTTTCTCTCCGGCATTGTGCGCATTATTAACACCCTGTCGCTGTTTGGCTTTGCGGTGATCATGCCGATGATGTTTGTCGACGAGCTGGGGTTTACCACCTCCGAGTGGCTGCAGGTGTGGGCGGTCTTCTTCTTTACCACCATCTTCTCCAACGTTTTCTGGGGGATCGTGGCTGAAAAATTAGGCTGGATGAAGGTGGTTCGCTGGTTTGGCTGTCTTGGCATGGCGGCATCAAGCCTGGCGTTTTATTATATGCCGCTCCACTTTGGCCATAACTTTGCCATGGCGCTGGTGCCGGCCATTGCGCTGGGCATTTTTGTGGCAGCATTCGTTCCTATGGCGGCGGTCTTCCCCGCGCTGGAACCTCAGCACACCGGAGCGGCGATTTCGGTCTATAACCTGTCGGCCGGGCTGTCGAACTTCCTCGCCCCGGCCATTGCGGTGGTGCTGCTTCCCTACTTCAGCACCCTTGGCGTGGTCATCGCCTACACGGCGCTCTACCTGCTGGCCTTTGTGATTTGCGCCTTTATTCGCGTCGAGCAGCCGGGGTTTAACCTCGCGGTTGCGCCGGAAAAAACCCCGATCGGCGTAATATGATTTAAACGGCCCGCTTGATAAAGAGGCGGGCCGCCTGCTCAGGCGATGGTAATTTTCTTATCCAGATAAACATCCTGCACGGCGTTAATCAGCTTCACGCCGTCGGCCATCGATTTTTTAAACGCCTTGCGTCCGAGGATCAGCCCCATGCCACCGGCACGTTTATTGATCACCGCCGTACGCACCGCATCGGTGAGGTCGGTTTCTCCCCCTGACGCACCGCCGGAGTTGATAAGCCCCGCGCGGCCCATATAGCAGTTCGCCAGCTGGTAGCGCACCAGGTCGATAGGGTTATCGCTGGTCAGTTTGCTGTACACGCGATCGTCGGTATAGCCAAATTTGACCGCTTTGTAGCCGCCATTGTTTTCGGCCATTTTCTGTTTGACGATATCTGCCCCGATGGTCGCCGCCAGATGGTTAGCCTGGCCGGTTAAATCGGCGGAAACATGGTAATCCGTTCCGTCTTTATTGAAGGCCGGGTTACGCAGATAGGCCCACAGCACGGTTACCATCCCCAGCTCATGGGCACGCTCGAAGGCAGCCGAGATCTCTTCAATCTGACGGCGCGACTGCTCAGAGCCGAAATAGATGGTGGCACCCACCGCGACAGCACCCAAATTGAAGGCCTGCTCGACGCTGGCGTAGAGGGTCTGGTCATATTCGGTGGGGTAGCTCAGGGTTTCGTTGTGATTCAGTTTCACCAGGAACGGAATACGGTGCGCGTAACGGCGGGAGACAGACGCCAGCACGCCGTAAGTAGAAGCCACGCAGTTACAGCCCGCCTCAATCGCCAGTTCCACGATGTTCTTCGGATCAAAATAGAGCGGGTTGGCGGCGAAGGATGCGCCCGCAGAGTGTTCCACACCCTGATCCACCGGCAGGATCGACAGATAGCCGGTTCCGCCCAGACGCCCGGTGTTATACAGCGTCTGCATATTGCGCAGCACCGCCGGTGGGCGGTTGTTGTCCACCATTACGCGGTCAACGTAATCGTGGCCAGGAAGATAAAGTTGGTCGGCTGGAATGGTCATACAACGATGCTGTAACAGGCTGTCGGCATCTTTGCCAAGCAATTGCGTAATATCAGTCATGGTTTTCCTCCCGTCAGTGCCGACGGCGCGTCGGCATGTTTTATCCAGGCTCACAGGATTGTAAGCCCTTTAAGCCTGGTCTGCGGGTCGTCAAATTACCAGCCGTCTACCACCATGCATGAAAATGATGCACCGGGCCTGCACCATGCCCGACCTCCAGAGTGTCAGCTTGTGCCAGCGCACGGGAGAGCCAGATTTTCGCCTCCTGCACCGTCTCTGCCCAGCTTTGGTGCCGTGGGCGCAGCGCCGCCAGGGCAGCAGAGAGCGTACAGCCCGTGCCATGGGTATTTTTCGTTTTGACACGCGGGGCGGTAAAGCGCATGGCGCCATCACGGGTAAACAGCCAGTCGGGGCTTTCGGCATCGTCCAGATGGCCGCCTTTCATCAGCACCGCCTCGCACCCCATCGCCAGCAATGCCTGGCCCTGCGCTTTCATCTCCTGCTCGCTGCGGGCATGAGGCGCATCCAGCAGCGCCGCCGCTTCGGGCAAGTTGGGCGTGATCAGCGCCACCTGCGGCAGGAGCTTTTTACGCAGCGTGTCAACGGCGGAGGGCGACAGCAGCGGATCGCCGCTTTTCGCCAGCATCACCGTGTCCAGCACCACGTTTTTTACCTGATGTCGCAGCAGCTGCTCTGCTACGGCCTCGACGATATCCGTTTCGGCCAGCATGCCGATCTTGGTGGTGTCGATGCGCACATCGCTGAACACCGACTCCAGCTGTGCCGCCACGAAATCAGGTTCGATACGATAGACCGACTGCACCCCACGGGTGTTCTGTGCCACCAGAGCGGTGATCACCGAGCAACCATAGGCCCCGAGCGCCGAGAAAGTTTTCAGGTCGGCCTGGATCCCGGCGCCGCCGCTTGGGTCAGTGCCGGCAATAGTGAGCGCATTAATCCGTTTCATCGTTGCGCTCCCAGTTCCCACAGGGCATCAAGAAAAGCCGGGGCAAAACTGCCCGGCCCTTTGCTGTGCGCGGCAGCAAGCGTACCGGCCCGTTTCATCCAGCCACAGGCGGCGGCGATGTTATCCAGCCGGTCGCCCGGCAGTGAACAGCTGGCCGCCACCACCGCTGACAAGGCGCAGCCGGTCCCCACCACCCGGGTCATCAGCAGATCGCCGCCAGTGAGGGTCTGGGTACGCAGCCCGTCGGTCACGTAATCGACCTCGCCGGTCACCGCCACAATCGCGTTGGTTTGCCGCGCCAGCGCCTGGGCTGCTGGCAAGGCACTGGCGGCCGTATCAGTGGTATCCACCCCACGCCCGCCTGCGCTCATCCCGGCGAGGGCGAGGATTTCAGAGGCATTGCCGCGAATGGCGGCCGGTTTCAGGGCGAGGATTTGCTGGCAAAAACGGGTCCGGTACGTCAGCGCGCCTACAGCCACCGGATCGAGCGTCCAGGGCTTGCCTGCCGCCACTGCACTTTCAATCGCCCGGCGCATCGCCTGGGCACGCGGTGCGGTCAGTGTACCCACGTTGATCAGCAGCGCATCGGCAATCGCGGAAAACTGTTCGGCCTCTTCGGCTTCAATCACCATCGCCGGTGAGGCACCGAGAGCCAATAACACGTTGGCGGTAAAGGTCTGCACCACGTCATTGGTCATGCAGTGGGTCAGCGGAGAGCGGGTTCGGAAATGGTGTAAGGCGTGTAAATTGAGCAGGTCAGGCTGCATGGTATCGCTCCTGCCTTGCGCGAAGAAGCGATAGCCCGGAGGGCATCTGACTTCCCTACGCTGGCATTATCCAGATCAGGTGGTACGGGTATTTCTCAGCCTTCACAAAGAAGGGCACCCCGAGTCAAATTACATAATAAAATATAACGATGGCAGCGTAGAGGATGCGTCTGCCAATAGCAAGAGCCATTCAGGTGCTCCTTGTCTTCACCAGGATTGCTCTCATCTTTTTAGCTATTCGTGCTAAATGTGATCTCTATCAACTAGCAAAACTTTATGTTCCGCGATAGTCATCCTCCGCCACATATAGTTTCTTTTATAGAAACGAAATAAGCATGGCTACGCACAGAAAAATGGCTAACTTAATGATTAGGCAAGGAATATTTCCTTATTTTACTAAAGGTCAATGTATGAAAAAGATTTTGTTGGTGGGTATGGTCGCTGCGCTTCTTGCGGGTTGCGTCTCTGAAGAGCAGCGGTTAGCGCAGTGTGAAGCAAAAGGCGTCAGCCGGGATGCGTGCTATATCGCAGACCAGAACCGTCAGGCCGCAATCAATGCCGCCGCTGAAAAACAGGCTTTAGAGAATGCCCATAATGCCGTACAACATGCGCAGGCGGCTCATGTTGCCGACCCGCTGCGGGAAGCCTCTTTTAGCGCCAATGGCATCAAAGCCACCATCAATAATGGTTTTACCCAGGCCACCATCAACGGCAAAAAAGCCAGCGTGAAGCGTTTAAATGCTAACTTCTACGAAATTCGCGGTGCCGGTTATATCCTGTCGATTACCCTTGATGAGGACGGCGTCACCGATGCGTCATGGAATAGAACCCATGGTCGCGATCATGGAATTCTGAACGTTGTCCAAAGTAGTCCTAAAGCATTCTAAAATACCCCACTTTTTTCCCCGGCGTGCCCCCCAGGAAACATCAGTCGCCATGCGGGGTTACGGCTTACGCGCGTTGATTCAACGCGCGTAACAAAACGATAAACAATTAACCATTGAGCCTTGCGCAAAAAGGCTCTATATTGGCCGCGATTTTTGATGCCCTTCTCATTTTCTTAATTAATTATTCAATCGTGGCCACGTGCTGAGCTGCGGTTGTAGGAGTGATATGATGACGGATAAAGTCCGTATTGATACTTTGAATGCCTCTTCTTTCAAAACCAACGAAACCTATCTGGCCCGTCAGGCCGACATGGAATCCAATGTCAGGAGTTATCCGCGCAAGCTGCCTTTTGCCATTACTAAGGCGAATGGGGTGTGGATCACCGATGCGGATAACAAAGAGTATCTTGATTGCCTGGCCGGAGCGGGAACGCTGGCGCTGGGTCATAACCATCCTGATGTGCTGAAAAGCATCCAAAGTGTCATTACCAGCGGCTTGCCGTTACATACCCTGGATCTGACCACGCCGTTGAAAGACGCGTTCTCAGAATACCTGCTCTCTATGCTGCCAGGTCAGGGTAAAGAGTACTGCCTGCAGTTTACCGGCCCATCCGGCGCAGACGCCGTTGAAGCCGCACTGAAGCTGGCGAAAAAAGTCACTGGCCGTAGCGGCATTATCAGCTTCTCCGGTGCTTATCACGGCATGACTCACGGCGCACTGTCCGTGACCGGCAACCTGTCGCCGAAAGAAGCCGTTGACGGCATGATGCCAGAAGTGCAGTTCATGCCCTACCCGCACCAGTACCGCTGCCCGTTGGGTATCGGCGGCGAAGCGGGCGTGAAAGCCCTGACATACTACTTCGAAAACCTGATCAACGACGTCGAGAGCGGCGTGCGTAAACCGGCTGCCGTGATTCTGGAAGCCGTACAGGGCGAAGGCGGCGTGAACCCGGCGCCGGTTGAGTGGCTGCAGCGCATCCGTAAAGTGACCGAAGAACATGGCATCCTGCTGATCCTCGACGAAGTCCAGGCAGGCTTTGCCCGTACCGGTAAATTCTTCGCCTTCGAACACGCAGGTATCCAGCCAGACATCATTGTAATGTCCAAAGCTGTCGGTGGCGGTCTGCCGCTGGCCGTGCTCGGTATCAAAAAGCAGTTCGATGCCTGGTCTCCGGGTCACCATACCGGCACATTCCGTGGCAACCAGTTGGCGATGGCTACGGGCCTCACCACCCTGCAGATCCTCAACGAGCAGAACATCGCTGATAAAGTTGCCGCCCAGGGCGAGTGGCTGAAAGCGAAGCTGGTTGAGCTGCAGAAACGTTATCCGGTAATTGGTCACGTGCGCGGTCTGGGCATGATGATCGGCATTGAGATCGTGAAACCGCACGAAGCTGCCGACCATATGGGCTGCTTCCCGGGCGACGGCGAGCTGTCTGCGCTGATCCAGAAAAAATGCTTCGAAGCCGGTCTGATTCTGGAGCGTGGCGGCCGTAACGGTAACGTTGTGCGTCTGCTGCCTTCCCTGCTGATCAGCGATCAGGAGCTGAACGTGTTCCTGGACAAATTTGAGCAGGCACTGCTTGCTGCGGGCGTTCGCCCAGTCTAACCGGAGACAATGGATACAATGTCAGATTTAAACCCGATTTTGTCGTCGTCGGCGCAAAGCATCGAAGCCTATCAACAGGCCATCGAGCAGAGCACCCAGGCGGTTATGCAGTGGCTGAAACAGCCGGAAATGTACCAGGGTAAAACGGTCGCCGAGCTGCGCGAACGTATCAACCTGGATTTCAGCCCGGAAGGGTTGGGTAACGAGACCGCCATCGAGCGTGCCGTTGAATATTTCCTGAAGGACAGCCTGGCGGTGCACCATCCGCAGTGTGTGGCGCACCTCCACTGCCCAAGCCTGGTGGTAAGCCAGGCGGCGGAAGTGATGATCAACGCCACTAACCAGAGCATGGACTCCTGGGATCAAAGCCCGTCTGCGACCATTATCGAGATAAAACTGATCGAGTGGCTGCGTACCCGTCTGGGGTACCAGCCAGGCGACGCCGGTGTCTTCACCAGCGGCGGCACCCAGAGCAACATGATGGGTCTGATGCTGGCGCGCGATGCTTTCTTTGCGCGTCAGGGCCACTCCGTCCAGCAGGATGGTCTGATGGGCGATCTGCGTAAGATCCGGGTGCTGTGCTCCGACAGCGCGCACTTCTCTGTGCAGAAGAATATGGCGCTGATGGGCCTCGGCTATCAGTCCGTTATCCAGGTGAAAACTGACGAATGTTCGCGCATGGATCTGACCGATCTGGCTGCGAAAATCGCGCAGTGCAATGCCAACGGTGAACAGATTCTGGCGATCGTTGCCACCGCAGGAACCACCGACGCGGGCGCTATTGATCCGCTGCGGGCGATTGCGGAACTGGCGGCGAAGCAGAATATCTGGGTTCACGTGGATGCGGCCTGGGGCGGCGCACTGCTGATGTCTGAAAAGTATCGCGATTACCTCGACGGTATCGAGCTGGTGGATTCCGTTACCCTGGACTTCCACAAGCAGTTCTTCCAGACCATCAGCTGCGGCGCATTCCTGCTGAAAGAAGCGCGTCACTATGAGCTGATGCGCTATCAGGCGGCTTACCTGAACTCTGAGTTTGACGAAGAGGCTGGCGTACCTAACCTGGTATCCAAATCGCTGCAGACCACCCGTCGCTTTGACGCGCTGAAGCTGTGGATGAGCCTGGAAGCGCTGGGCCAGAAGAAATACGCGGAGATCATCGACCACGGTGTGACCATGGCGCAGCAGGTTGCCGCGTATGTCACCGAACAGCCACTGCTGGAACTGGTGATGCCACCACAGCTGGCGAGCGTGCTGTTCCGCTTCCGCCCTGAACTGAACCTGGACGATGCGGCCATCGCGCTGCTCAACCAGAGAATCGGTGATGCGCTGCTGGAATCTGGCCGTGCCAACGTCGGTGTGACTGAGCATAACGGTGTCACCTGCCTGAAGCTGACCCTGCTGAACCCAATCGTGACCCTGGAGGATGTTAAAGTCCTGCTGTCACTGGTCGAACGCACGGCGCACGAGCTGCTGGCGAAGTAAGTTATTCAACCCGGCAGCGCTCTGCCGCCGGGTTTATTCCCCTTCCCCTTTAACAGGTTTTTTTCTCTTTATTCTCGTTTTGCGCAGAGGCGTAACCGTAGGCGTCATAGGCTGTGCTGTAATAGCTGACGGACGATTTCACCACGTCATTCAGAATCGCGCCTTTAATTTTGACGCCCATCTGCTGTAAACGCCCGTAGCTGACCTGGATCTCCTTCACGGTCGTTATGTTGTTACGCGCCACCAGCAACGTAGAAGCAGCAACACTCCCCACCACTGCCGCATCCGTCACCGCCAGAATGGGTGGGGTATCGACGATGACCATGTCGTAACGCTCGCTTGCCCATGCCATGAATTCACGAAAACGTCCGTGCATTAACAGCTCCGACGGATTTGGCGGATATTGTCCACAGGTCACCACATCGAAGTTGCCGCTGGTATAGGTTTGCACGGCATCATCAAAGGCCACTTTGCCTGACAGCACATTCGATAACCCTTTCTCATTACTGAGCGCGAAAATCTTGTGCACGTAACCTTTGCGCATATCCGCATCGATAAACAGCACCCGTTGATCTATCTGTGCGACCAATGCCGCCAGCGAGGTACTGACCAGCGTTTTACCGCAATCCTGGCTCGGCCCACTAAACATCAGGATGTTGTTTTCCGCATCCATCATCGCAAAATGCAGGCTGGTGCGTAATCCACGTACGGCTTCAACAAAAATGTCCATCGGCCTGACCACCGGCAAAAAAGGCACTCTCGTGGTTTTATGCCGGATGTAATAGCGTAAGAAAGACTTACCGCCCAAGGAGGTTTTGTTGCTTAGCCATTCGGAATGCGGCAAGGTGGCATAGACGTTTATCCCCTCGCTTTCGAGCTGCTCCGGGCTGGTAATGCCGCGATTCAGGGCCGCTCTTGCCAGCACCAGTCCCGTAGAGATAAAAAATCCTGTCAGGGTGAGTAACAGAATTATCATCGACTTACGCGGTTTTATTGGAGCCGGTTGCGTCACCGCCGGGTCAATAATTCGCACGTTGCCAATGGCGCTCGACTGGGAGATATTAAGCTCCTGCTGGCGAGTAAGCAGCTGGAGATAAACTGCACGACCGGTGTCCACATCGAGACTAAGGCGGAGTACTTCCTGCTGTGTCGTCGGCATCGCACTGACGCGATCGTTCAGACGTTTCCGTTCCTTCTCTAACGTCTGACGCTTTTCCCTCAAGGCCCGGTAGGTCGGGTGATCTTTCTTATAGAGCTGCGACACTTCCGCCTCCCGGAAGGTCAACTCATTCAACTGATTATCAACGTTGACGATCTGCTCCAGCACCGCTTTGGCTTCCAGCGATAAATCCACCGAATCGCGTTGTTTACGATAGGTGTTGAGCCGTTCTTCGGCCTGCTCCAGTTCGCTGCGCACCAGCGGCATTTGCCGTTGTAAAAAGGCCAGACTTTGCGAATCCTGCGCTGCCTGCCGGGCAATGTTTTGTTGCAGGTAGCTCTGGGTAATGTGGTTCAGCGTTCTGGCAATCAGCACCGGATCGGCACCTGTCAGGCTCAATGTGAGGATGCCACTCTCTTTACTCTGTTCCGTCACGTTAAGCTGTTGGCTCAGGGCATTGATTGCCTCAAGCTGCGTAGCCTGCTTCACCCGGAAACGTGTTCCGGCAGGCGCTGACAACTCACGGACCTTAATGGTCATCCCCGCGTGTTGTACCAGCTTACCGACCGTACCCTCAATGCTATTCCCGGCCCCTTCCAGCAGATACTTTCCATTGTTTAGAGCAGTAATGGTGAGTGACATCGCTTTCCCCTGCGCGGGAGGCAGCGTCAGTGTATCGAGTCTCAGGATAGCGGGCTGCTGGCCGGTGAGCCTTGCCCAACCCTCGCCAATCAGGGGAAAGCGGATGGGCGTAATTTGATCGTATAAGCGCAACGCTCGCACGGTTCCGCCGAGGATCATGCGGGAGCGCAACAACTGAAGTTCGGCGGATGAATCCGGCGAATAAGCAGGTGAGAGTTGGTCTAACGATTTAAGCAGGCTGTTTTGTTGCTTCTCTTCTATTTGTACCATCGCGTCTGCGATATATACCGGCGATGCAAAAAGCGCGTATACCAAGCCACACAACGCAAAAAGCAGCGTACAACTAAAAATACACACGCGATGATCGATTAACTCTCCGAGAAGACGCGTCAGATCCAGCTCATGATTATCTGCAACATAACCCTGCGCATTTACGGTTTTCGACGACATGTACGTAATCCCTTTCCTGTAAGTCGGTTGGTCCATTCCTGGCTTGCTTCGCCAAGCAGGCGAAAAACATAGTCAAACGCTTCAATGCTTTTACCGTACGGATCGGGAATTTCCTGGACCCTTAGCCACTGGCCGAACAGCAAGGCTTTACCCCGCACCTCCGGCGCCATGAGCGAGATCCGGTTAATCTGTCCTGGCTCCATGGCGAGGATCAAATCGTATTCCCGCATCATTGCCGCCGTCAGTGGGCGTGCAACGTGATCGGCCAACGACAGGCCATGCATGGCCGCAATTTGCCGGGCACGGCGATCTGCCGGATGTCCCGCCAGGCCGCACGTACCTGCAGAAGCGATGGACAATGCAGGCAAATGTTGTTGTAGGAGCCGTTCCCCAAGCGGGGAGCGGCAAATGTTTCCTGTACACACCACCAGAATCGATTGGATCATTATTCAGGCCACGATCTGATAAAACGCACGGTTTCCGTCAGGTCATGCACGCCATTGATGGTAGGCACCAACTGCGACAGAACCCGGTTCCAGCGTGAGACCGGTGCCGTGGTCACGTAGACGATATCGTAGGGCTGGAGCTGAAATTCTGTGCCGAGCACCATGGCTGACGCGTCGCGGGCATTCAGCTGCCAGATGTGCGCAATTTTGCCGTCCGGGCTTTTCCCGGTGGTGGAGCGGATCACGAAGATGCCGGTAGCATCAGCCTTCTCCTGATTCAGACCACCGGCGTTGGCTAAGGCTTCTGCCAGCGTCATACCGCTGCGATCCATCTTGAGGGTGCTCTGTTTAACGACCTCGCCCATGACAAAGACTTTCAGGGCGTCATTGCGTGGGATAAACAGGATATCGCCCGGCCAGAGCAGGCGGTTTTGCGTCAGGTCGCCATGCTGCATCAGGGCATACAGCGAGATCGGCGTATCTTTGCCCTCGTGGGTGAGCACCACGTTGCGCCAGTCAGCATTAGCCGACAGCCCCCCTGCCGCATTGATAGCATCCATAATGGTCAATGGAATATTGGTAATGGGCTGTTGCCCAGATTTAACCACTTCGCCAGTGATATAGGCTTTTTGCGAACGGAACGCCGCGATACTGACATCGACCTGCGGGCTTTCAATCACCCTGTCGAGACGGGCGGTGATCTCATTGCGCACCTGGGCAATGGTTTTACCCGCAACGTTGAGTTGACCAACGTAGGGATAAAAGATTGTGCCATCGGCACCGACCCAGTTACCGGTGTCGCTGGCGCTGCGATACTGCCCGGCCGGGGTGGTGAGTTCGGGATGATCCCAGACGGTGATCATCAGCACGTCCCCGGGGCCAATCCGGTATTCCCAGTTCTTTAACTGCTCATCCAGAGTAGGATTTGCCTGAGATTTCTCACCATTTCCCCGCAGTTGTTCAATGACGGAGGGCGTTAATGGCCAGACATCCACTTTTTTGTTTAAATCAAGCGAATCGTCGGCAACAGCAACGTTATTTTTTTCTGAAGTATTTATATGTTGACCGGGTGTAATTGTGCAGCCTGCTAATAAAAGGGCGGCAAACAATCCTGCACCGGCGCGAAATGTTGTTGTCATTAATAAATGGCACTCTATTATTGTCGATAAAAACTCATTAGCTCCCCTATAGCTCTCGTTAAAATCGCCACATAAGTATAATTAAAACATCAATTATAATCAGAGAGTTACAAGGAGTGTTGAAATAGAAAACAACAACCCGGATACATGCGGCCAGGTTGTTTTTTCGGATAAATAAAAGCCAGAGTTTTTTTTCAGTTAATTAAAACACATCATAAGCATCCCGCAATGAACATAACATACTCATGTAATAACTATTAAGTCTCCGGGTGTTCATTTCGGATTTCATCAACGAAATAATAGAATTAATTAATCACTAAATAATAAAGCATTCACAATATCGATAATTAAAAAGCGCCATGTCTACCGTCAGGATGTGTTGATTTGTTACATTTTTTACACACTCAGCCAGCCGGCAAAACATAAAATAGACTATCTGTTGCTCGGTCACGAAACAGCAGACCAAGAGTAATGGCCACAGTTAATCTGGAGAAAAAATGACTAAAGGTAAAATTCTACTTCTGGGCGTATTGATGTCACTGGCGAGCGCGGCGTTTGCTGCCCCGCAAGCCGCAGCGGCACCCTCTGGCATCCAGGCCTATGAGGAACAGGAGTTTGTAGCCGATTTTACGAAATTCAAGATTGGTGATTTCGCCCCGGCGCAGTATCTGACACCTGAGTACACCATCAAGCAGTACAAACTGCGCAACCTGCCTGAACCGCAAGCTGGCACACACTGGACCTACATGGGTGAGAACTATGTGCTGGTGGGTGATACCGACGGTAAGATCTACAAAGCGTATAACGGCGATATCTTCTATCACCGTTAAATAATGCTTTTGCCGGGTGGCAAGATAAAAGCAAAACGGTCACCCTGAGGTGACCGTTTTTGTCTTTACGCCCTCTTGGAAGAGAGGGTCAGGACAGGGGCATCAGACAGCCCCGGTAAAACAACTACACCGCACGGAAGGCGATGTCGGCCGGGATCACTTCCCCCTGCCAGTAGAGCTGGGCCGCGACGCGATCCGCCAGCTGGCGATACATCTCAGTAAACTCACTGTCAGGACGGTTAACCACGGTTGGCTTCCCGCTGTCGAGATCTTCACGCAGCGTAATGTGCAGCGGCATCTGGCCCAGCAATTGGGTGTGATACTGCACCGCCAGCTTCTCTGCCCCGCCTGCGCCAAAGATCGCCTCATGATGGCCGCAGTTGCTGCAGATGTGCATGCTCATATTTTCGACCACACCCAGCACCGGCACTTCAACCTTCTCGAACATCACAATGCCTTTTTTGGCGTCGATCAGCGCGATATCCTGTGGTGTGGTCACCACTACCGCCCCGGTAACCGGGATGTTCTGCGCCAGCGTTAGCTGAATGTCACCGGTGCCCGGCGGCATATCAAGCACCAGATAATCGAGATCCGGCCACAGAGTCTCCTGCAACATCTGCATCAGCGCTTTGCTGGCCATCGGCCCGCGCCACACCATGGCGTTGTCGTCGGTGACCAGATAACCAATCGAGTTAGTCGCCAGACCATAGGCCATGATCGGCGCCATATGGGTGCCATCCGGCGAGGTCGGACGCTGGTTTTCCGCGCCCAGCATGTTGGGGATCGACGGGCCGTAGATGTCGGCATCCAGGATACCCACTTTCGCCCCTTCGGCGGCCAGCGCCAGCGCCAGGTTCACGGCGGTGGAGGATTTCCCCACCCCACCCTTGCCGGAGCTGATGGCGATAATGTTCTTCACGCCGTTAATGCCCGGATGGTTTTTTACCCGCTTGAGGGTGGCGATATTATGGGTCAATTTCCAGTCAATCGCTTTCGCCCCGGTGATCCGCAGCAACTCAGCGCTGGTTTGCTCTTTCAGCGTCTCAAACGCGTGCGTCCAGACGAACGGCATCTGCAGCTCAACATGCAGGGTATCATCCAGCCACGCCACGTGATGCAACGCCTTGAGCGCGGTGAGATTGTGCTTCAGGGTGGGGTGCTGAAAGTTAGCCAGCGTCCCGGCGACCATTGCGCGCAAGGCTTCCGGTGATTTGGCCTGGGATTGAGAACTCATCCCGACTCCTTTTGTTATTGTGGATAAGAGCTTTGTTGAACAAGTTTACCTGAAAGGCCGTGGTTTGTGCTTACTTAATAATGCCCCTTTTGGTACTATCAAAACCCTTTTCACTACCAAAGAAGTAATGTCCACTATGACTCAAGTCGCGAAAAAAATTCTGGTGACGTGCGCTCTGCCGTACGCTAACGGCTCAATCCACCTCGGCCACATGCTGGAGCATATCCAGGCTGATGTCTGGGTCCGTTACCAACGAATGCGCGGCCATCAGGTTAACTTCATCTGTGCAGACGATGCACACGGCACGCCGATCATGCTGAAAGCGCAGCAGCTCGGGATCAGCCCGGAACAGATGATTACTGAAATGAGTCAGGAGCATCAGACGGATTTTGCTGGCTTTGACATCAGCTACGACAACTATCACTCCACGCATAGCGACGAGAACCGTGAGCTGTCGGAGCTGATCTACACCCGTCTGAAAGAGAACGGTTTTATTAAAAACCGCACCATTTCTCAGCTCTACGATCCGGAAAAAGGCATGTTCCTGCCGGACCGTTTTGTGAAAGGCACCTGCCCGAAATGTAAATCCCCGGATCAGTATGGCGATAACTGCGAAGTGTGCGGTGCAACTTACAGCCCGACCGAACTGATTGAGCCGAAATCCGTGGTATCCGGTGCCACGCCGGTGATGCGTGATTCCGAACACTTCTTCTTCGACCTGCCATCCTTCAGCGAAATGCTGCAGGCATGGACCCGCAGCGGCGCGCTGCAGGAGCAGGTGGCGAACAAAATGCAGGAGTGGTTTGAGTCCGGCCTGCAGCAGTGGGATATCTCCCGCGATGCGCCGTATTTCGGCTTCGAAATCCCGAACGCACCGGGCAAATACTTCTACGTCTGGCTGGATGCGCCAATCGGCTACATGGGTTCCTTCAAGAACCTGTGCGATAAGCGCGGCGACACCACCAGCTTCGAGGAGTACTGGAAAAAAGATTCCGACGCCGAGCTGTACCACTTCATCGGCAAGGACATTGTTTACTTCCACAGCCTGTTCTGGCCAGCCATGTTGGAAGGCAGCGGCTTCCGCAAGCCGACCAACCTGTTCGTTCACGGCTATGTCACGGTGAATGGCGCGAAGATGTCCAAATCGCGCGGGACCTTCATTAAGGCCAGCACCTGGTTGAACCATTTTGACGCCGACAGCCTGCGCTACTACTACGCGGCGAAGCTCTCTTCCCGTATCGACGATATCGACCTGAACCTGGAAGATTTCGTTCAGCGCGTGAACGCCGACATCGTTAACAAGGTGGTCAACCTGGCCTCCCGTAACGCCGGTTTCATTGCCAAACGTTTTGACGGCGTGATGGCGGCTGAACTGGCGGATCCGGCGCTCTACAAAACCTTCACCGACGCGGCTACCGTGATTGGCGAAGCCTGGGAAAGCCGCGAGTTCGGTAAAGCAGTGCGTGAGATCATGGCCCTGGCCGATCTGGCTAACCGTTACGTTGACGAGCAGGCTCCGTGGGTAGTGGCAAAACAGGAAGGCCGCGATGCCGACCTGCAGGCAATCTGCTCTATGGGTATCAACCTGTTCCGCGTGCTGATGTCCTATCTGAAGCCTGTGCTGCCGCAGTTGGCCGCGCGTACCGAAGCGTTCCTGAACACCGAACTGAGCTGGGACAGCATTAACCAGCCGCTGCTCGGCCACAAGCTGAACGCGTTCAAAGCGCTGTATAACCGTATCGAGATGAAACAGGTTGAAGCCCTGGTTGAAGCGTCGAAAGAAGAGGTGAAAGCCGCAGCCGCGCCGGTTACCGGCCCGCTGGCAGACGATCCGATTCAGGAGACCATTACGTTCGATGATTTCGCCAAAGTTGATCTGCGCGTGGCGCTGATTGAAAACGCGGAATTTGTTGAAGGCTCCGACAAACTGCTGCGCCTGACCCTGGATCTGGGTGGCGAGAAGCGCAACGTCTTCTCCGGTATTCGTTCTGCTTATCCTGACCCGCAGGCGCTGATTGGTCGCCATACGGTGATGGTGGCGAACCTTGCCCCGCGCAAAATGCGCTTCGGCATCTCAGAAGGGATGGTGATGGCCGCAGGCCCTGGCGGGAAGGATATCTTCCTGTTAAGCCCGGATAGCGGTGCGCTGCCTGGTCATCAGGTGAAATAACAAAAAAGCCGGAGATAATCTCCGGCTTTTTTTTATACCTTTTACTACCCGCTGCTCTCCCCTCCCTGTGGAAGAGGATCGGGGCGAGACGTCAAGCCGCACCCCTGGCAGTCATCACGGTTTCGGGTGGTGCACCCGATGCGTCAGCCCACGCAGGAAATTACGCAGAAACTGGTCTCCGCACTCGCGGTAGTTTTTATGATCCGGTGCGCGCATCATGGCGGTGATCTCCGGCATCGACACGCGATATTTCTGCTCGGTCATGATCGCCAGAATATCGTCGGTCTTCAGCGAAAAAGCGATACGCAGCTTTTTCAGCACCGTGTTGTTGTTTACCCGACGCTCGAGCGCCAGCTCAGGCGCAGACTCATCTTTGCCGCGCTTGTCATAAATAAGACCGTTCAGGAAACCTGAAAGGATGATGTCCGGGCAGCGAACAAAACCCTCTTCATCCTCTTTAGTCATCCAGGTGTCGAATCCGGCAGAGGTGGATTCCATATCGGCAAGCGCAAGAATGCGCACCATGTCGTTATTATTGGCTTTCAGGGTGTAGCGCAGGCTACGAAGAATATCATTACTGAGCATAGAGCCTTCGAGTGTCGATGATGCAATGGCGCGCAGTGTAGCAGTTTTACAGCCCTATCGCCTCTTTCAAACTTTTCAGATAGCGACGGCTGACCGGCACCGTCTGCCCGGCCCGCAGCACCAGCTCCGCCTGGCCGTTTTCCTCCAGGCGGATCTCTTTCAGGTGCGCCATGTTGACCAGGTACTGACGATGGCAGCGCAGCAGCGGCGTGCGGCTCTCCAGGGTGCGCAGCGTCAGCTCGGTAAAGCCCTCTTTGCCTTCACCGCTGGTGACAAACACCCCGCTCATCCGGCTGCTGACAAAGGCCACGTCATCCATTTGCAGCAGATAGATGCGGCTGTGGCCGGTACAGGGGATAAATTTCAGCGGCTGCTGATGTTCCGCCAGCAGCGATACGTCCTGCACGTTGCGCTCATGGCGCAGGCGGTTGAGGGTCTTTTCCAGCCGCTGCTCTTCAATGGGTTTTAGCAGATAGTCGAACGCGTGCTCTTCAAAGGCTTTGACCGCGTACTCATCAAAGGCGGTGAGAAACACGATGTAGGGGCGATGTTCAGGATCGAGCATCCCCACCATCTCCAGGCCGCTGATACGCGGCATCTGGATATCCAGAAACAGCACGTCGGGGCGCAGCTTGTGCACCGCCCCGATGGCCTCGATGGCATTCGCGCACTCGCCCACAATTTCAATATCACTCTGCTCCTGCAGCAAAAACCGCAGGTTTTCCCGTGCCAGAGGTTCATCATCGACAATCAGCACATTCAACATGCGTGTTCCTCCAGAGGCAATCTTAAGGTTATGCGGGTAAAGCAGTCCGGCTCGCAGACAACGGTGATGCCGCAATCCTCGCCAAAATGGGCGCGCAGGCGTTTATCCACCAGCCCCATCCCCAGGCCGCCGCCCTCGTGGGTCGCGGTATAGAGTCCGGCATTGTCTTCAATATCCAGCACCAGATAGCGGTTAAAGCGGCTGGCGGTGATGGCGATTTCACCGGTGCCCAGCAGTTGCGAGGTGCCGTGCTTAATCGCATTTTCCACAATCGGTTGTAAGGTGAAGGCCGGAAGCTGCTGCCAGGCCAGTTCCTCCGGCACCGAAAGCGACACCTGCAGGCGCGACTGAAAACGCGCCTGCTCAATTTGCAGATAGGCATTCACATGCTCAATCTCATCGGCAAGGGTGACGATTTCCGACGGCCGCTTCAGGTTTTTGCGAAAAAAGGTCGAGAGAAACTGCACCAGTTGCGTCGCCTGCTCGCTGTCACGGCGGATCACCGCCTTCAGGGTGTTCAGCGCGTTAAACAGAAAATGCGGGTTAACCTGCGCATGCAGCAGTTTGATCTCCGACTGGGTGAGCAGCGCCTTCTGCCGCTCGTACTGACCGGCAAGGATCTGGGCCGACAGCAGCTGGGCTATCCCCTCCCCAAGAGTACGGTTGATGGAGCTGAACAGGCGGTTTTTCGCTTCATACAGTTTGATGGTGCCCATCACCCGCTGATTTTCGCCGCGCAGCGGGATCACCAGCGTCGAACCCAACTTGCACTGTGGATGCAGCGAGCAGCGGTACGGCACTTCGTTACCGTCGGCGTAGACGACCTCTCCGGTCTCAATCGCGCGCAGCGTATAGGCAGAGGAAATCGGTCTGCCGGGCTGGTGATGATCGTCCCCGGTGCCGGTAAAGGCCAACAGCTTTTCGCGATCGGTAATGGCGACGGCGCTGATATCCAGCTCCTGATGCAGCACCTGGGCCACCTTCATGCTGTTCTCTTCGTTAAAGCCCTGGCGCAGGATCCCCTCCGTCGAGGCCGCCACCTTCAGCGCGGTAGCGGAAAAGGCGGAGGTATACTTTTCAAACATGGCCCGCTTGTCGAGCAGGATACGCATAAACAGCGCAGCACCCAGGGTGTTGGTGACCATCATCGGCGCGGCAATGCTGCTGACCAGATGTAGGGCATCCTCGAACGGACGCGCAATCAGCAAAATGATCATCATCTGCACCAGCTCAGCCACCAGAGTGACCATGCCTGCGGTGAGCGGGCTGAAGACCTTATCCGGGCGACCGCGCCGCACCATCACGCTGTGGATCAGGCCGCCAAGCAACCCTTCAACGATGGTTGAGATCATACAGCTCAGCGCCGTCATTCCGCCCATCGAGTAGCGGTGCAGCCCCCCGGTCAGGCCCACCAGCCCGCCGACCACCGGGCCGCCGAGCAGCCCGCCCATCACCGCGCCAATCGCACGGGTGTTGGCAATGGAGTCTTCAATATGCAGGCCGAGATAGGTGCCAAGAATGCAAAAGATAGAGAAGGTGACGTAGCAGAGCAGCTTGTGCGGCAGGCGAACCGTGACCTGCATCAGGGGGATAAACAGGCGCGTTTTACTCATCAACCAGGCGATGACCAGAAACACACACATCTGCTGAAGCAGCAGCAACACCAGATTAAATTCGTACATGCCCACAAACCACACACAGTAAAACCGCGTAACATACACCGAAGCGCATTAACTTTCCTGGCAGCCTGAAGATAAAAATGTGTTTTCGTGTCAGGCATCACACCTTTAACCCAACATAGTCTTAAATTCACCTTCGCCGGGCAAAAAAAGAGGGATCCTTCCTGGTTCGGCATTCTGCGTCTACAGTTAATCTGGGTATGTGCAAGCCGGGGGAAAACATGGCGCTCTACACGATTGGGGAAGTGGCACTCCTGTGTGATATCAACCCTGTAACGTTACGCGCATGGCAACGACGTTACGGATTACTCAAACCACAGCGAACCGACGGCGGACACCGGCTGTTCACCGATGCGGATATCGACCGCATCCGGGAGATAAAAGGCTGGATCGATAACGGCGTTCAGGTTGGCAAGGTCAAAACGCTACTCAGCCCGGAAGGCCAGGAGGAGCAGGATATCTGGCGCGAACAGCAGGAGGTACTGCTGCGTTACCTGCAGTCCGGCCATCTGCATCGCCTGCGCGTATGGCTCAAGGATCGCGGCAGCGAATACCCTGCACAAACCTTAATTTCGCACCTGTTTGTCCCGTTACGCCGAAGGTTGCAGTCGCAGCAGCCCACGCTACAGGCGCTGCTGAGCGCCCTCGACGGGGTGCTAATCAATTACATCTGCATTTGTCTGGCCACCGCGCGTAAGAAGAACAGCAAGGATGCGCTGGTTGTTGGCTGGAACGTGCAGGACACCACCCGGCTGTGGCTGGAAGCGTGGATTGCCGCGCAGGAGGGCTGGCGCGTCGACGTGCTGGCCCACTCGCTGGTGCAGCTGCGCCCGGAGCTGTTCGACGGGCAGACGCTGCTGGTCTGGTGCGGCGAATCCCCGACCGCAGCGCAGAAGCAGCAGCTTACCCAGTGGCAGGCGCATGGTTACCCCGTGTTCCCGCTGAAAGGCAATTAATGGTTCATTAACAGCCGTGCTTCACCGTATAATCGCTCTGTTAACATCAGGAGCACATTATGAAGGCAACCAAAGTCGCGGTTATCACCCTGTTTTTACTCATGGCCATCAGCGGTATTGGCGGCGTGATGCTGGCAGGGTATTCATTTATTGTCCGTGGCGGTGTCGGCTGAGACGCTTAGCCAGGCGCTCAAAGGCGCGATCCACCACAATCGCCGCCAGCGCCACCAGTAACGCCCCCTGGATAATATAGGCCGTATTAAACCCGCTTAAGCCGATTATGATCGGCGTCCCCAGCGTATTTGCCCCTACCGTAGAGGCAATGGCCGCGGTACCGATATTAATAATCACCGACGTGCGTATCCCGGCCAGCATGACCGGCGCAGCAAGCGGCAACTCAACGTTGCGCAGACGCTGCCAGCCGCTCATCCCCATCCCTTCTGCCACGCTGATGGCCGCTGCGGGCACGGACGCCAGCCCCGCCAGCGTTGCCTGCAAAATCGGCAGTACCCCATAGAGGATCAGCGCGATAATCGCGGGTTGTTGCCCAAATCCCATCACCGGCACCGCAATCGCCAGCACCGCCACCGGCGGAAAGGTCTGCCCGACCGCGGCGATGGTCTCGACCAGCGGGCGAAACTCGCGCCCCGCCGGGCGCGTAACGGCGATCCCGGCCCCGGCCCCCAGCACAATCGCCACCAGGCTTGAGATCCCTACCAGCCAGAAGTGGGCCAGCGTCAGGCTAACGAAACTTTCCTGCTGATAGACGGGGCGCGGCAGCTCAGGGAACAACGCGCTGAACAGCGGCGCGCTGTAAGGCATCGCCACCAGCAGCGCCACAAAAAGCAACACCAGCCACAGGAGCGGCTCACGTAACCACGTCATTTACCGCCTCCGGGGTGAGCAGGTCGCGAAACCAGAGCGTACCGCATGGCCTGTCCTGGTCGTCCACCACCGGCAGGCGTTCACTGCCGCTGCTGACAAACGCCGAGAGCGCATCCCGCAGGCTCATGGAGGCGCGCAGCGGGCTGGCCTCGCCCGGCGTAATGTCCCGGCGCATCGACTCGCCCACCGTGCGCAGCGACAGCAGACGCACGCCCAGCTCGCTGCGGCCAAAAAACTCCCGCACGAACCCATTCGCGGGCTGGGTTAGCAGCGTCAGCGGCGTTCCTTGCTGCACGACTCTGCCGTTATCCATCAAGACCAGATGGTCGGCCAGCCGAAGTGCCTCGTCGATGTCGTGAGTGACCAGAATAATGGTGCGGCCGAGGATGCGGTGGATACGGGTCATCTCCGCTTGCAGAGCGCTACGGGTCACCGGGTCGAGGGCGCCAAAAGGTTCATCCATCAGCAATACCTCAGGGTTGGCCGCCAGCGCGCGCGCCACGCCCACCCGCTGCTGCTGCCCGCCGGAAAGTTGATGCGGGTAGCGCTCGCGCAGTACCTGCTCCAGCCCCAGCAGCGCCATCAGCTCATCCACCCGATCGTTAATTTTTTGCCGGGACCATTTTTGCAGCTGCGGCACAGTGGCGATGTTGCGGGCCACCGTCCAGTGCGGGAACAGGCCAATGGACTGGATGGCATAGCCCATTCGCCGCCGCAGCTCCAGCACTGGCAGGCTGCGGATCTCCTCTCCGGCAAAGCGGATCAGGCCGCTGTCATGTTCTACCAGCCGGTTGATCATCTTCAGGGTGGTCGATTTGCCCGACCCCGAGGTGCCAATCAGCACCGAAAAAGCCCCTTCGGCAAAGGTCAGGTTCAGATCGCTGACCGCTGGCTCCCCGGCAAACGTTTTATTTACATCATGAAATTCAATCATCGGTTCTCCTTCGCAGCAGGGCGATCCACAGGGCAAAGAGCGCATCCACCACCACTGCCAGCGCGATCGTCGGGATCACGCCCAGCAGCACCAGATCCAGCGCGCTGCTCAGCAGCCCCTGGAACACCAGCGCCCCGAATCCGCCGGCACCAATTAACGCCGCAATTACCGCCATTCCCACCGTCTGTACTGCCACTACCCGCAGGCCGCGCAACAGCACCGGCAGCGCCAGCGGAAGCTGGATCTGCCAGAAGCGCTGGCGGGTATTCATGCCCATGGCGTCGGCGCTCTCCAGCACCTCGGCAGGGACCTGGCTTAGCCCCGCCAGCACGCCGCGCGCCAGGGGCAGCAGCGCATACAGCACCAGCGCAATAAGCGCGGGAGTCATACCGGTTCCGGCAATTCCCAGCGACGACAGCCACGGCCAGGCGCGGGTCAGCCCGGCCAGCGGGGCAATCAGCAGGCCGAACAGCGCCACGGAGGGCACGGTCTGAATCACGCTCAGGACGGCAAACACGGGCCCCTGATACGTCGGGCGGCGATAACAGAGGATCCCCAGCGGGACGCCGATCAGCAGCGCCGGCAACAGGGTGCCCAGCAGCAGGGTCAGATGCTGCGCCAGGGCGGCGTTAAAGGTATCTTCGCGGTTGGTATACTCTTTCAGCAGGGACAGCGAGTGGAGCTCACCGCTGAATAACAGCAGCAGCGGCAGGATCCAGATTTGCGCCTGCAGCAGCCAGCGCCAGAGCGGCTGCGCGCTGAGCCGCCGAATGGCATCGCTGCAGGCCAACAGGCAGAGCGCCAGCCACAGCCACAGGCCGCTCCCGACCGCGGTACGCGCCAGCGGGCTTTCGCTGGTGGCGAGGTGAGAAGCCGCCAGCCCGGCGCTCCAGACCAGCGCGGCAAACAGCAGCTCGCACACCACCAGGGTCGTCGCTAACGCCCATCGTCCGCGGGCGAGGGTCAACGCCAGCAGCAGGCCCAGCGGTAACAGCAGTAACGCAGGGGAAAATGACCACACCTGCCAGAGGGCACGCCCCTCCCCGGACACCAGCCGGTTAGGGGCGAAATTGACAAAAGGTAACGCGGCTGCGGCCAGGGCTATAACAGCCAACAGCAGCAGGACGCGGTTATGACATCGTATCGGCACCGAACTGTCCTGGGGCTACTTCACCAGCCCTTTCTGCTTCAGATAATCTGCCGCCACTTTTTTGGCATCCAGCCCTTCCACTGCAATGCTGGCGTTCAGCTGTTGCAGGGTTTTCTCATCCAGCGTTTCAAAGACCGGCTTCAGCCAGGTGTCCAGCTCCGGGTAGGCCTTCAGCACCGCTTCGCGTACGACCGGCGTTGGAGCATAAATAGGCTGAACGCCTTTCGGATCGGTAAGGGTTTGCAGACCCAGCGCCGCCACCGGGCCGTCAGTGCCGTAGGCCATCGCCGCGTTCACGCCCGAGGTTTGCTGGGCCGCCGCTTTGATGGTCACGGCGGTATCACCGCCTGCCAGCGACAGGAGCTGGCTCTGATCGAGCTTGAACTCATAGGCTTTTTCAAACGCTGGCAGGGCATCCGGGCGCTCGATAAATTCTGCCGAGGCGGCGAGTTTGAAATCGCCCTTCTCTTTCAGGTAGCGGCTGAGATCCTCAAGCGAGGTGAGCTTGCCTTTCTCCGCCAGGTCCTTGCGTACCGCGATGGTCCAGGTGTTGTTGGCCGGGGCCGGGGTAAGCCACATCAGCTTGTTCTGTTCGGCATCGAGCTTTTTCACTTTCTCATACCCGGCCTTAGCGTTTTTCCACGCCGGGTCGTTTTCATCTTTGAAGAAAAAGGCGCCGTTGCCGGTGTATTCCGGGTAGATATCCAGCTCACCGGAGGTGATCGCGCCGCGCACCACCGGAGTGGTGCCCAGTTGCACTTTATTGACGGTTTTTACGCCGTGGCTCTCCAGCACCTGCAGGATGATGTTGCCGAGCAGCGCGCCTTCCGTATCAATTTTTGACCCGACTTTTACCGGCTCTGCTGCCTGCAAAGGCAGGCTCAACGCCGCCAGTAATGCCGTTGAGCCAACAATCCCCTTTAAGATAGTCATTCCACTTTCCTCATGTTTTTGCCGCCGTTTTCAGTGGCTTGTGAGAAAAGCGTAGTCGATAAGCGCCGTTTTATCCCTGGTCCGGCAGTTTTAACGTAACAGTGAGCACGCAGGCGGCGAAACAGTGAACAGCGAGCGCACCCGGATACCCAAGCAGACGAACAACAGCCCGACCATAAACGAGGCAGTAACGGAAGTAAGACCGCAGCGGTCGGGCTCGAAATCGCCTGACTCGCGCGACATATTGATAGCTGTCAGCGGTTAAGGGAGAGGCATGACACGCGGTTTTATCGCCCGGCTTGCGCGCCCTTTTGCCGAGGTTGAGCGAAGAATGAACCCGAGTGCGGTGTCAGAAAGCGCTTTTGATGAAATGCATGTTTTGCGGCAGCAGCCAGAACTGAACTGTGAAAACCTTCGCAATCTATTGCGAAAAGAGGGAGCCAAAAACGAGGATTAACCGGCTTTCAGGATGAAGGGAGGAAAATTTTGGGGCCGGTCACCAATGATGTGAGGCGGCCCCGCCTGGGTATTGCCGGATGGCAAGGTTTATAGCAGCTCGAACTCGCCCTTGTTAACCCGGGCAGAATCGACGCCGATAAAGACGTTGAATTTGCCTGGCTCGGCGTCGTATTTCATCTGCTGGTTCCAGAACTTGAGCGCATCCACATCAATCGGGAAGCTGACGGTTTTGGTTTCGCCCGGTTTCAGGTGCACCTTTTCGAAGCCACGCAGCTGTTTCACCGGACGGCTCATGGAGGCGGTAACATCCTGGACGTACATCTGGATCACCGTATCCCCTTCGCGTTTGCCGCTGTTGGTCACCTCGACGCTGGCAGTGACGTTACCGTCCGCTTTCATGGTCGGAGCCGACATTTTCACCTCAGAAACGGTGAAGGTGGTGTAGCTCAGGCCGTAACCAAACGGATAGAGCGGGCCGTTAGCTTCGTCGAAATAGCGCGAGGTGTACTTGTTCGGTTTATCCGCGTTGTACGGACGGCCGGTATTCAGGTGGCTGTAGTACACCGGGATCTGGCCGACGGAACGCGGGAAGGACATCGGCAGTTTGCCCGACGGGTTGTAATCGCCAAACAGCACGTCGGCAATGGCGTTACCGCCCTCGGTACCGGCAAACCAGGTTTCCAGAATCGCGTCAGCCTGCTGGTTCTCATCAACCAGCGCCAGCGGGCGACCGTTCATCAGCACCAGCACCAGCGGTTTACCGGTGGCTTTCAGCGCGGCAATCAGCGCCTTCTGGCTCTGAGGAAGGGTGATATCGGTGCGGCTTGAGGCTTCATGCGCCATACCCTGGGCTTCACCGACCACGGCCACCACCACGTCGGACTGCTTCGCGGCGTTAACGGCCTCGTCGATCATCTCCTGCGCCGGACGCGGATCGACCTTCACCGCCTCTTCATACTGGTTGAGGAAGGTAACGATGTCGTTATCGCCGGTGACGTTGGCACCTTTGGCGTAAATTACCTTGCCCTTGTCGCCCAGCGCATCTTTAATGCCGGTCAGCACGGTCACTGACTGATCGGCCACGCCCGCCGCAGACCAGCTGCCCATCACGTCGCGCTTGCTGTCAGCCAGCGGCCCTACTACTGCCACGGTGCCGGATTTCGCCAGCGGCAGCGTTTCCAGACGGTTTTTCAGCAGCACCAGGCTTTCGCGCGCTACGTCGCGCGCTTCCTTACGATGTAAACGGCTTTCGGCGTTGGTGTCTGACGGGTCGGACTCTTTTGGCCCCAGATGGCTGTACGGATCGTTGAACAGCCCCATGTCATATTTCACGTTAAGCACGTGGCGCGTGGCGTCGTCCAGCTCTGCCATGGTGACTTTGCCGCTTTTCACCAGACCCGGCAGGTATTTGCTGTAGTACTCGTCGCTCATGCTCATGTTGATGCCGGACTTCAGCGCCACCCGCACCGCATCTTCAGGATCGGCCGCGGTGCCATGCTTAATCAGCTCCTTGATCGCCCCGTGATCGGACACGGTGATGCCTTTAAAGCCCCACTGGTCGCGCAGGACATCTTTCAGCAGCCAGCTGTCGGACGTGGCTGGCGTGCCGTTCAGCGAGTTGAGGGCCACCATCACCGCGCCGCTCCCGGCATCGAGACCGGCTTTGTACGGCGGCATATAGTCGTTAAACAGACGCTGAGGACTCATGTCGACGGTGTTGTACTCTTTCCCGCCCTCCACTGCGCCATAGGCGGCGAAGTGCTTGACGCTGGTCATCACCGAGTAGCGATCCGCCGGGCTTTTACCCTGCATCGCTTCCACCATGGTTTTACCCATTATGGAGGTTAAATAGGTATCTTCCCCAAAGCCTTCCGAGCCGCGGCCCCAGCGTGGATCGCGGGAGACGTCAACCATCGGTGCCCAGGTCATGTTCAGACCGTCGTCTGCGGCTTCATAGGCTGAAACGCGGCCGACGGTTTTCACCGCCTCAAGGTTAAAGGAGGAGGCCAGGCCGAGACTGATGGGGAAGACGGTACGCTGGCCGTGAACCACGTCATAGGCGAAGAATAACGGGATTTTCAGGTGGCTGAGTTCCATCACCTGATCCTGCATCGCGCGGATATCCTGGCGGGTAACGGTGTTAAAAATTGCCCCAACCTGCCCGTTTTTGATCATTTCGCGAATGGCTTCTTTCGGATTATCCGGCCCGACGCTAATCAGACGCAGCTGGCCGATTTTCTCATCGACCGACATCTTTGTGAGCAGATCGGTGACAAAAGCGTCGCGGGCTTCCGGCGTCAGCGGATGATTACCAAACAGGTCATCAGCCAGCGCGGGCTGTAGCGCCAGACTTACTGCCACACCTACAGAACAGAGCCATTTCATCTCGTTTACTCTCTCATCAATAACCGCCGGATAGTCGCGGCCAGACCGTACGAAAAGCGCAGTGTGCCATAAACCCTGTGAACCTTGCAGGGTTTATTCTCTGATTTTTCTGGTGAATACTGGTTCGCTTAAACATTAATCGCGCTATGATTTTGGACGACGTATTCGACTGACCACAAGGGGTGGATGATGTCTTTTGAACAACCGCACGATAACACCGACTTTATTAATGAACTGACGCGACTGGTGGGGTCAGCCCACCTGCTGACCGACGCCGCGAAAACCGCGCGCTACCGCAAGGGTTTTCGCTCCGGTCAAGGGGACGCGCTGGCGGTGGTTTTCCCGGGCACGCTGCTGGAACTGTGGCGGGTGCTCAGCGCCTGCGTGGCGGCAGACAAAATTATTCTGATGCAGGCGGCCAATACCGGCCTGACCGAAGGCTCCACGCCGAACGGCAACGATTACGACCGCGACATTGTGATTATCAGCACCCTGCGCCTCGACAAGCTGCATCTGCTGGATAAAGGCGAGCAGGTGCTGGCCTATCCGGGGACCACGCTCTATTCCCTGGAAAAAGCGCTGAAGCCGCTGGGCCGGGAGCCGCACTCGGTGATTGGCTCATCCTGTATTGGCGCGTCGGTGATTGGCGGGATCTGCAATAACTCCGGTGGCTCGCTGGTGCAGCGCGGCCCGGCCTACACCGAAATGTCGCTGTTTGCGCGTATCGACGAGCAGGGCAAACTGACCCTGGTGAACCACCTGGGCATCGATCTGGGCGTCACGCCGGAGCAGATCCTCAGCAAGCTGGATGACGATCGCGTTAAGGACAGCGATGTGCTGCATGACGGGCGTCACGCCCACGATCATGACTACATCACCCGGGTGCGCGAAATCGATGCCGATACCCCCGCCCGCTATAACGCTGACCCGGATCGCCTGTTTGAGTCCTCCGGCTGTGCGGGCAAGCTGGCGGTCTTTGCCGTGCGGCTGGATACCTTCCCGGCCGAGAAGCGGCAGCAGGTGTTTTACATTGGCACCAACCAGCCGGAAGTGCTGACCACCATTCGTCGTCATATTCTCGGGGAGTTCACCCACCTGCCGGTCGCCGGGGAGTATATGCACCGGGATATTTACGACATTGCCGAACGCTACGGTAAAGATACCTTTCTGATGATCGACAAGCTCGGCACCGACAAGATGCCCTTCTTCTTCACCATGAAGGGGCGCACCGATGCGATGCTGGAGAAGGTGTCGCTGTTTAAGCCCCACTTTACCGACCGCTTTATGCAAAAGATTGGCAACGCCTTCCCGGCGCACCTGCCGCCGCGGATGAAAAGCTGGCGAGATAAGTACGAGCATCACCTGCTGTTGAAGATGGCAGGCGATGGCATTGCCGAAGCACAAAGCTGGCTGGCCGAGTTCTTTAAAACCGCCGAAGGCGACTTCTTCGCCTGTACGCCTGAAGAGGGCAGCAAAGCCTTTTTACACCGCTTTGCCGCCGCCGGAGCCGCGATCCGCTACCAGGCCGTACATGCCGACGAAGTGGAAGATATTCTGGCGCTGGATATTGCCCTGCGCCGCAACGATACCGACTGGTTTGAGACGCTGCCGCCGGAGATCGACAGCCAGCTGGTGCATAAGCTCTATTACGGTCACTTTATGTGCTATGTCTTCCATCAGGATTACATCGTCAAAAAAGGGGTCGATGCCCATGCCCTGAAGGCGCAGATGCTGGAGTTACTGCGGGCGCGCGGCGCGCAATATCCCGCGGAACACAATGTGGGTCACATTTACGAAGCGCCGGCCGCATTAAAGCAGTTTTATCGCGAAAACGACCCGACAAATAGCATGAACCCGGGTATTGGAAAAACAACCAAGCATAAAAACTGGAAGGAACAGGCTGAAGCAGCGGGTCATAGCCCGCAACCCACTGATCAAACCAGTTAGCCCACTGGACCTGCTGTTAAGCCCTCAGGAATCGTACTAGAGTAACCCCGGGTCGCCAGAGAAAACTTTCTCTGGCTTTTTTGCGAGGAGCGGACAGCTATGTCGGCTATTGAAACTTTTTCCGAAACTGATGTTCAGGTTCGCGATGCCGAGGCGGAGGACGCGCATGCCATTGCCGCCATCTACGCCTGGCATGTCCTTCACGGGCGCGCGTCCTTTGAAGAGGTTCCCCCTACCGTAGACGAAATGCGCCAGCGTATAAATACGGTGACCAGCCAGGGGTTGCCCTGGCTGGTGGCGCTCTATCGGGGAATTGTGGTGGGCTTCTGTTACGCCACGCACTATCGAGCGCGCACCGGATACCGTTACACCATTGAAGAGTCGATTTACGTCGAGGCCAGCACGCCCGGACGCGGCTTTGGCAGCGCGCTGTTAAGCGCCCTGATTGCCCGTAGCGAAGAGGGACCGTGGCGGCAGATGATCGCTATCGTCGGGGATGGGCCAAACAATGCCGGTTCGTTACGCCTGCACAAAAAACACGGATTCGAAGTGGCGGGACAGCTCAGAAGTGTGGGTTATAAAAAAGGCGACTGGCGCGATACGCTGATTTTGCAACGTCCCCTCAACGAGGGTGACTGGACGCTGCCGGAGTAATACACATTATTCCCGGCCTACAAACCGTAGGCCGGTATCACGTCATCCGGCGATGACAGACGACTCAATCGTTTTGTGCTGTCGCCATCTGCGCCGCTTTCTGCTTTTTATAACTCAGCGCCGCAGCCGGTACTGGCTGCACCTTCCCGGTTTCAATCCAGGTACGCAGGCGGCTGGCGTCGGCAAAGTGGGTATATTTGCCAAAGGCGTCCATGACCACCAGCGCCACCGGCTTGCCATTAAAGACCGTACGCATGACCAGACAGTGGCCGGCGGCGTTAGTAAAGCCGGTTTTAGTCAGCTGGATATTCCAGTTATCGCGGTAGACCAGATGGTTGGTGTTACGAAACGGCAGGGTATAGGCCGGATTCGAGAAGGTCGCCATCTCTTCGCGAGTGGTACTGAGCTGGCCAAGCAGTGGGTACTGCTTAGTGGCAATCAGCAGTCTCGTCAGATCCTGCGCCGTCGAGACATTATGAATCGACAGACCGGTCGGCTCCACAAAGTGCGTCTGAACCATCCCCAGTGCCTTCGCTTTTGCGTTCATCGCCCGGATAAACGCATCATAGCCCCCCGGATAGTGGTGCGCGAGGCTTGCAGCGGCGCGGTTTTCTGAGGACATCAGCGCCAGCAGCAGCATGTTTTTACGGCTGATTTCGCTGTTCAGGCGTACGCGGGAGTAGATCCCTTTCATCTCTGGCGTGTGGCTGATATCGACGCGCAGTTTTTCATCCAGCGGCAGTCGTGCATCCAGCACCACCATCGCGGTCATTAATTTGGTAATCGAAGCGATCGGGCGCACCAGATTGGGGTGGCTGGAATAGATCACTTTGTTGGTATTCAAATCGACGATCATGGCGCTACCGGAGGCAATCTCCGGCTGGGTGGCAGTAGCCACAGCGGTAGGTTTAGCGATCGCCGTGGTCGCCACTGGCACAGTCAGCAACAGTGCCAGACTCAGTAAAGAAACGCGGAATTTCAGCATGGTGAGATTTCTGATAATTATTCATGCACGTAATAACGTACACCGCCCGGGTCATAGCGCGAACGCGGGCTGGCTAAGGCATCATAGCCGTCCAGATGCCTTGCTGCCAGCAGTTAATCGTGAACAGATGCTGCATTGCTGGCAATTACACCAGCAATGCAGGAGCCTCAGAAGAGACGATAACCATAACCCCAAAGAATAACTGTCAGCGCCAGCAGCACTTCCAGCAACAGGACGCCAATGGCGAGCGTTGAACCAGAGAAGCTACGGCCCTCTTCTTTGTTGATATTCAGGAAGGTAGGAATACCGATGTAGAGCAGATATCCGGTGTAAAACAGCGCCAGCGTCCCCACCAGGGCGCACAGCCAGACTAATGGATAGAGCGCCACAATCCCGCTCAGAAACAGCGGCGTTGCCACGTACCCGGCAAACACCATACAGTGCGTCAACGAAGGGCGCTGCGGATAATTACGCGCCATCCAGTAAATCACTCGCCCCATCACTGCGACACCTGCCAGCATCAGGGCATAAAACACCACCGCCAGCGCCAGGCCGGTGGTCCAGGAGAGTTTTACAATGTTGCCGTCGTCAAAATCCCAGCCAATTTGCGTGGTGCCAATAAAGGCGCAAATGACCGGCACCGCGGCCATCAGCAGCACATGGTGGGTGTAGTGATGACTGACCGTTTCGTTTTCGCTTCTTATGACGTGCATTTCACGATCGGGATGGGAAAAGAGTCCCCAGACATGGTTCATAACGCCCCCTTGTTGTCGGCCCGCTAGCGATAACTCAAGTATAATGCAGGCCTGAGATTATTTTTTGTACAGCGTAATAATGCAGCAAATTGCGGGGCGTTCTGATATGTTAATGCCTACTAAACAGGCAGTTACAAAAAGGCCTCTTTCATGCCGGAATTCATCTTTTTCAAAAAAGGAAATACCCTCTCAGCGCTTGAGAAGTCCAACGTGCAGGGAGCCAGGTTGTTGCTTGAGCAGGGTTATGAAAAACAGTTTGAAGAAATTATGGCCTCTGACAGCCAGCATGCCCTGGCGCGTCTGGCCGATATCAAAAAAGAAGAGGCCCTGACGGAACATGCCTTTATGACCTGGCCCGCTTTTGCCGCGGCGGTGGCCATCATTATGATGGTTATGGGGTATCTGTTCAGCAACTAGCGTTTCCTGCGCTACGCTTATCGTATGGATATTAATACTCTCATTGCACAGTATGGCTATGCCGCGTTGGTTGTGGGCAGCATAGCGGAAGGCGAAACCATCACCCTGCTGGGTGGCGTGGCGGCGCATCAGGGATTGTTACGTTTCCGGCTGGTCGTGGCGGCAGTCGCGCTGGGCGGGATGATCGGTGACCAGCTGCTCTATTTACTCGGGGTGCGGTTTGGTCCGGCGATCCTGCGCCGTTTTTCCCGGCACCAGAAAAAAATCGACCGCGCACAGCGGCTGATCCAACGCCATCCCTACCTGTTCGTCATCGGCACCCGCTTTATGTACGGATTTCGCATCATCGGGCCGTTGTTAATCGGCGCCAGCCGTCTGCCGCCCAAAATTTTCCTGCCGCTGAATATTGTGGGGGCTATCGTCTGGGCGCTGATCTTCACCACCTTAGGCTACGTCGGTGGCGAAGTGCTGGAGCCGTGGCTGCACTCGGTAAACCAGCACCTGCGCCACTGGTTCTGGCTGATCCTGGTGCTGGTGCTGGTCGTCGCGGTACGCTGGTGGCTGAAACGCCGGGACCGCAGCTAATTTACTCTGCCGGTTTAAACTGTGGATTGCCCAGCATAAAGCCGCCATCGACGATAAACGACTGTCCGGTGGCGTAGCTGGCATCCGTATCACACAGCCAGGCCACGAGGCTTGCGATCTCTTTCGTATGCCCCGGCCGTGCCAGCGGGATATTCGGCATAGAACCCGGCTTCACTTCGCTGTCGTCCATGTCGTTCATCGGCGTGGCGATGGCCCCGGGCGCGACGGCATTGACCAGAATATTGTGCTGCACCAGCTCCATCGCCATCGACTTGGTCAGGCCACCGAGGGCATGTTTGGCCGAGGTATAGGCGCTGGCATCCGGCAGCGGGGTATGCTCATGCACCGAGGTGATATTAACGATGCGCCCGCCCTCCCCCTGCTTCACCATCTGCCGGGCGGCAATCTGCGAGCAGAGAAACGCGCCATCCACATCGACCTTAAAAATGGACCGCCACTGGTCATATTCCATGTCGAGAAACGCGGCTTTGGTCATCGCCCCCGCGTTGTTAACCAGCACGTCGATACGGCCAAAGCGGGAAATCAGCGTCTCGATCGCCTTTGCGCCGTCCGGTAGCTGGCTGAGATCCAGATGAATGGCCTCTGCCCGTTGCCCGCGCGCCTCAATTTCACGACAGGTTTTCAATGCCCCTTCTTCATCCGAGTGCCAGGTGACGCCAATATCAAATCCACGCTCCGCCAGCATCAGCGCCGTGGTTTTGCCGATCCCGGAATCCGATGCCGTCACAATAGCCACACGATTGTTTGAACCCATACTCACCTCCGAAAAAGAATACAAAGAGATAAGTATAGATACTTCTCACTTTCTACCCATGCTGATAGCCGCCGCCCAGTGCGGAGGTAAGCTGGAGAGTGGCATCGATGTACTGCCCCTGTAGCGTCAGCCCGGCGAGTTGTTCCTTGAGGGCGGGTAGTCTGGCTTCGCTGACGCGTGAACCGGCGACAATCCCCGCCCTGTAGCGCGCCTGCGCCAGGGCCACCACCCGCTCGGCATCGGCTTCAATTTTCTGTTGATGCTGATTTTTTGCCATTAAGGTTTCGACTTCGCTTGCGGTACGGGCCACCTGATTCACCGCTTCCACCACCGCCTTGTTGTAATTCGCTACCGACAGGTTGCTTTGCGCCTGGGCGATATCGAGATTTGCATTCAGGCGTCCACTGTCAAAAATCGGCAGGGTCAGACCGGCGGTAACCCCCATCTGCTGCGCCGAGGAGCGGAACAGATCGCTTAAGTGCAGCGCATCCTGTTGCAGGAACGCCATCAGGTTGATATCGGGATAAAACGCGGCTTTTGCGGCATCCACGTCCCGTAGGGAAGCTTCGATATACCAGTGGGCCTCCTGCAGATCGGGGCGTCGGGCCAGCAGTGAGTAGCCCAGCGAGGAAGGCAATTTTGTCTCGACGGTGGGTAAGGCGTGCGGAGTGAGGGTTATCGACGCGGTGTTGGTCAGGGCCTGCAGACGCGCCTCAATGGCTTTCATGTTGCCGTTTACTTCTGCGAGCCGCTCTTCGGTTTTACTGGCATTGATATCGGTTTCGACCCCTTCCACGGATGAGGTAATCCCCTGCTGATACAGCTCCCGGTCGGTACTGATGATATTTTGCTGCTCCTGTTTTATGGCAGTTAACAGCTGCCCGGTCGCAGCCTGGGTCTGCCACTCCCAGTAGAGGCGCGCCACGCTGGTAGCAAGCAGCTGGCGGGTCTGTTGCAGCTCTGCCTGTTGTGCGTTGACTTTCCCGATGCGGGCCTCCACCTGGGCGCGGTTTTTGCCCCACAGATCCAGATCCCAGCCAGCGGTTAAACCCAGGGTGCCGTTAGTGTACCAGGGGCCGGTGGTGCCAGCCGCAGGGTCGGTGATCGCGAAAGGCCCCATCAGCCCCTCTGCTGACATTTTTTGCCGTTCGACATCGGCTGTAAAATCAACGTCCGGCCCTTCTGAGGCCATCGCCATTTTGGCCTGGGCTTCGGCAAGGGCAATGCGCTGACGGGCAATTTGCATATCTGGCGCGTCGGCCTGCGCTTTGACAATCAGGGCAGTGAGCTGCGGATCGTGGAATTCTTCCCACCACGTATTTTTTGGCCATAGACCGGCGGCCAGCCCGGTGGCGATGGTCGCGGCGGGGACCTGCTGTTTAAGCGATGCAGTCGTATCGTGGTGAGGGGCACAGGCAACAAGCCACAGGGAGAGAGGCAGGCAGAAGCCGTAAAAACGTGAACGTTTCATCGGGTTATTCACATAAAAAAAGAAGGCTGCAACATACGCTCACAGCGCTTCGTTTTTTTAGGAATCGGTGGCAATCCACACTTTGTCATACCTGGATATATTCAGAAAAGGCACCCGGCGCACCGCCGGGTGCCTTGGCGATCCTTAGCCTTTCAGCGAAGCGCCATGGGTCGCAATCACTTCCTGATACCAGTAAAAACTCTTCTTGCGGCTGCGCGCCAGCGAGCCTGCCCCGCTGTCGTCACGATCGACGTAGATAAAACCGTAGCGTTTGGAAAGCTCCGCTCTGGAGGCGCTCACCAGATCGATCGGTCCCCAGCTGGTGTAGCCCATTACCTCCACGCCGTCCTCAATCGCCTCGCGCACCTGCACCAGATGGTCGTTGAGGTAGCTGATACGGTAATCGTCCTGCACCATGCCGTCCGCGTCCGGCTTGTCCTTCGCGCCCAGACCGTTCTCAACAATGAACAGCGGCTTCTGATACCGATCCCAGAGCACGTTCAGTAACGTGCGCAGGCCAACCGGGTCGATCTGCCAGCCCCACTCCGAGCTGGCCAGATGCGGGTTCGGCACCATGCTCAGGATGTTGCCGCGCGCCTGCTGGTTCAGCTCGTCGTCGGTGGTGACACAGCCGGTCATGTAGTAGCTGAAGGAGATAAAGTCGATAGTCGATTTCAGCGCCTCGCGATCGGCCTCGGTGATCTCAAGGGTAATGCCATTATCGCGGAAGAAGCGCAGCATATAGCCCGGGTACGCCCCGCGGCACTGCACATCCCCGAAGAACTGCCAGGCGCGGTTCTCCTGCAGGGCTTCCAGCACGTCGTCTGGCTTGCAGGTCAGCGGATAGACCAGGCCGCCCAGCAGCATGTTGCCGATTTTCGCGTCCGGGATAATCTCGTGGCAGGCTTTTACCGCCAGCGCGCTCGCCACCAGCTGATGGTGGATCGCCTGATAAACCTCCGCCTTGCTGCTGGTCTCCGGCAGACCGACGCCGGTCATCGGCGCGTGCAAGGACATGTTGATCTCGTTAAAGGTGAGCCACAGCTTGACCTTATGCTGATAGCGGGTGAAGACGGTGCGGGCATAGTGTTCGAAGAAACCGATCACCTGACGGTTGCCCCAGCCGCCGTACTGTTTCACCAGCCCCCACGGCATCTCGTAATGTGAGAGCGTCACCAGCGGGGTGATGTTATGCGCCGCCAGCTCGTCAAACAGCTTGTCGTAAAAGGCCAGTCCGGCCTCGTTCGGCTGCTGCTCATCGCCGTTCGGGAAGATACGTGTCCAGGCAATGGAGACGCGCAGGCAGTTGAAGCCCATTTCGGCGAACAGTTTGATATCTTCCGGGTAGCGGTGATAGAAATCGATCGCCACGTCTTTAATGCCGCTGTCGCCCGCCACCCGCTCCACGACCGGGCCAAACACCCCCTGCGGCTGGACGTCAGAGGTGGACAACCCTTTGCCATCCTCCAGGTAAGCCCCTTCGACCTGATTCGCGGCAACCGCGCCGCCCCATAAAAAATCATTCGGGAAAGTTTTCATTCGGTTCTCCTGTTACTGATGGCTGACGCAAAGTAACGGTGCGCCGGCCTGGACGGCGGTTGCCGCCACGGTCGCGACATCACGGTAGTCGTCACTGTTGCTGATAATAATCGGGGTCGCCAGATCGTATCCGGCATCAAGAATGGCCTGACGGTCGAACTCCAGCAGCAGATCGCCCGGCTGTATTTTGTCCCCCACCTTCACGTGGGCGGTAAACGGCTTGCCGTCGAGCTTCACGGTGTCGATTCCGACGTGGATCAGCACTTCGATGCCGCTGTCGCTCAGCAGGCCGATGGCATGTTTGGTGGCAAATAGTGAGGCCACTTCCCCGGCGAAGGGGGCAATCACTTTGTTATCGGCAGGCACGATAGCCGCGCCCTGACCGAGCAGGCCACTGGCAAAGGTTGCGTCCGGCACATGGTCCAGCGCCAGCACCGTGCCACGCATCGGTGACAGAACAGTGTTTTCATCGAGGGTAACGGCCACCGGTGCCGTTTCTGTCGCACGACCCGGCATCCCGGCCATCATCGTCAGGACACAGCTCAGCACCAGCGCCACCAGCATGCCTGCAATCCCGCCCCACAGCGTGGCGTCCACCCCACCCGGCGGGATCATCTGCGCGATGGTGAAGATGTTGCCGAAGCCAAAGGAGTAGACATGGGTGTCGAAGAAACCGACAATCGCGCCGCCCACCGCCCCGGCCACGCAGCCAAAGATAAAGGGACGACGTAAAGGCAGGTTCACGCCATACACCGCCGGTTCGGTGACGCCAAAGATCCCGGCCGTCACTGAAGAACCCGCCAGCATCTTCTGCCGTGCATCGCGGCTGCGCAGGAAGACGCCTAACGCCGCCCCCACCTGGCCATATACCGCTGGCAGCAACATCGGCAGCATGGAGTCATGACCCAGCACGGCGAGGTTGTTGATCATCAGCGGCACCAGCCCCCAGTGCAGGCCAAAGATAACGCACACCTGCCATACCGCGCCCATCGCCGCCCCCGCCAGCCAGGGAGCAAGCACGTAGATCCACTGATAGCCGTTCGCCAGCATCTGGCTGAGCCAGGTGGCGACAGGGCCGATCACCAGAAAGGTCAGCGGTACCGTGACGCCGAGGCAGATCAGCGGGGTAAAGAAATTTTTCATCGCCGACGGCAGACGTTTGCTGCCCTGCTTTTCCAGCCAGCAGCTAACCCAGGCGGCGAGGATGATCGGAATGACTGATGTACTGTAATTAAACCAGGTCACCGGAATAGAGAGGAAGGCATTGGCCGCCGCGCCCGCCTGCTGGCTGGCCTCGAAGGCCTGAATCATGGTTGGATGCACCAGCGCCCCGCCAATCACCATAGTGATAAACGGGTTGCCGCCAAACTTTTTCCCGGCGGTGTAGCCCAGCACCAGCGGGAAGAAGAAGAACAACGCGTCACTGCTGGCAAACCAGATTTTGTACGTGCCGCTGTCGGTGGTCAGCCAGCCGCACACCACGGCCAGCGCCAGTATCCCCTTCAGGATCCCCGAGGCAGCGAGGACGCCGATAAAGGGGGTAAAGATGCCGGAGACAATATCGATAAGGTGGCCGCCGAGGCTGGTTTTTTCGCCTTTCTCCTCTGCGGCGGGTCCTGCGTCATCCGCCAGCCCGGCCTCCTGACAGACAGCCTGCCAGACGTCGTGAACGTGGTTGCCAATCACCACCTGGAACTGGCCGCCGCTTTCGACCACCATGATGACCCCGGGATTGTTCTTCAGCCCTTCAGCATCCGCACGTTGAGAATCTTTCAGTTTGAAACGTAGCCGGGTAGCGCAATGAACCAGGCTGACAATGTTCTCTTTGCCGCCAACGTGGCCGAGAATATCCTTCGCCAGTGCTTGATATTCCATCTCTGTATCCTTCTTCGCTGCCCGCAGGCAGGGTTTGACTGAGTCCTAAAAATAAAAAAACCCGAGAACGACGCCCTTTCGGGAGCCGCGCTCAGGTTTTGCCTGCATAGTGCAGTAACAATCCGTTTGTCGTGGGGCTTAGCGCCCCTCTTTTCTCACGCGCTCAATATGAATGGTGAGAAACATAATCTCTTCGGTAGTCAGCTCGCGCTGATAACTCTTTTGCAGATGCCGGGCAATCTTCTCGGCGCATACCCACGCCTTCGCGTAGTTGTCTTTCACCGCCGAATGCAACGAGGCATCGTCATCCGCAACCACGGTACGGGTTAGCATCCGCTGGGCGAAAAACTTCAGATGGGTGACGAAGCGCTGATAGCTTAGCGATTCTTCGTCATACTCCAGCTGTAAGGTGTATTTCACCAGCTGCAGGATCTCCTGCATTACCCGGGTGACGTGCATCACCTCCGGCATCTCGCTGTGCAACTGGGCCGTGACCAGATGCAGTGCGATAAACCCGGCTTCATCTTCCTCCAGCGCCACCCCCAGCCGTGTAGCGATAATGGCCCGGGCCTGCTGGCCCAGCTCAAACTCGCGTGGGTAGAGCCGCTTAATGTCCCACAGGAGCACGTTTTTGATCGCCAGCCCCTTCTTCTGCCGCTCAATCGCAAAATAGCAGTGGTCGGTTAAGGTGATGTACAAGCTCTCCTGCAGTTTGCCCAGCCGCTTTGCTGCCAGCCCGATAATGCGATCGCAGGTGGTCATCACCTCCAGCGGGATCTGGCTGAGTAACTCTCCCAGCCGATGCACCAGCTCGTCGCTTTGCAGGGCAAACACTTTCTCAATGTTCTCTTTCGGGATCACGTCGCCAGGGTGCTTTTGAAAGGCCAGCCCGCGGCCCATCACGACCTGTTCGCGCCCCTGTTCATCCAGAACTACCACCACATTGTTATTCAGTATTTTGGCAATTTTCATTCCATGACCCAGAAACAAAAAAACCTGACCTCCGGCAGATGCCAGAAAATCAGGTTTTGCCTGCCGCAGCAGTAACAATCCAGTTAACGCACTTTACCAGTTTCGCGCTTCGCCTCAATGCGCCCCGCTAAAAAATGTGACGCAGATCGAACCCGGCTTATTTGGACTGGATGACCCGGGCAATCTCCGCGGAGGATTGCAGGGCGCGGATCTCCTGAAACAGTTCCAGGGCCTCGTCGTACTCTTTACGCAGGTAACTCAGCCACTGCTTGATACGCGCGACGTGGTACAGCCCGGTGTCGCCCTGCTTTTCGAGGCGGGTGTATTTCTTCAGCAGCGTCACCACCTCTGGCCAGGGCATACGCGGCTCGTTGTATTTAATCACCCGGCTGAGGTTAGGCACGTTGAGCGCCCCGCGCCCAATCATGATTGAATCGCAGCCGGTCGCCGCCATACAGGCCAGCGCGCTTTCGCGATCCCAGATTTCGCCGTTAGCAACCACCGGGATGGTCAGCCGTTTGCGGATCTCGCCGATAGCCTGCCAGTTAATGCGCTCGGCTTTGTAACCATCTTCTTTGGTGCGGCCATGAACCACCAGCTCGCTGGCCCCCGCCTGCTGCACCGCATCGGCAATTTCAAACTGCCTGTCGCCGCTGTCCCAGCCCAGACGGACTTTCACCGTAACCGGCAGGTGGGATGGCACCGCCTCGCGCATCGCTTTCGCGCCGCGGTAGATCAGCTCAGGATCTTTAAGCAGCGTGGCACCGCCACCGCTGCCGTTGACCATTTTCGATGGACAGCCGCAGTTAAGGTCCACGCCCCAGGAACCCAGCTCGACGGCGCGGGCGGCATTTTCCGCCAGCCATTCGGGATATTGTCCCAGCAGCTGGATCCGCACCCGGGTGCCGGAGGGGGTGCGGCTCTGGTGATGCAGCTCCGGGCAGAGTCTGTAAAACGATTTTACCGGCAACAACATATCCACCACCCGCAGAAACTCGGTGATGCAGTGATCATAATCGTTAACGTCGGTCAGCAGCTCACGCACCAGCGAATCGAGCACACCTTCCATCGGTGCCAGTAATACACGCATATCAGTACCCGTAAAAAAAGACGCGCTATAGTAGCCGCTCCCGCGAAAGGTGGGAAGCGTCAGGAAAGCGATGCGTGTAGGGTTTGGGCCTTAATCGGGGATGGTTTCGTCAGGGCGCAGCGTCAGCACCTCAAAACCGTCTGCGGTCACGGCGATGGTGTGTTCCCACTGTGCAGAGAGCTTTTTGTCACGGGTCACCACTGTCCAGCCATCTTTCTTCGTTTTGATCCGGCTGTCGCCCTGATTGATCATCGGTTCGATGGTAAAGACCATCCCCTCCTGTAAGACAGGGCCTTCACCGGGTTTGCCGTAGTGCAGGATCTGCGGCTCTTCGTGCATCTCTTTGCCAATGCCGTGCCCGCAATACTCCCGCACCACGCTGTAGCCATGGCTTTCAACGTATGACTGGATCGCATGCCCGATATCGCCCAGGGTCGCGCCCGGTTTCACCGCCTTAATCCCCTTCCACATCCCCTCCTGGGTCGTTTTCACTAACCTGCGCGCCAGGGGGGAAACCTCACCAATGAGATACATTTTACTGGAGTCGGCGATCATGCCCGCGTTTTCGAGGGTGATATCGACGTTGACGATAGAGCCTGACTTAAGGTGCTCCGACTCTTTCGGGATCCCGTGGCAGACCACGTCGTTCACCGAGGTGTTCAGCACGTACGGGTAGCCATACTGCCCTTTACTGGCGGGGCGGGACTGAAGTTGATCCACAATAAATGCCTCCGCACGATTGTTGATCTCCATGGTTGATACGCCAGGCTTGATAAACTCATCCAGCATGGTGAACACGGACGCCAGCAGTTCACCCGCGTGACGCTGACGGGCCAACTCATCGGCACTCTTAATGAGAATTGATGGCATTGATCACCTCCAGTAAACGGTCGGAGCCAGATTTCAGCATCATCATCTTTATTTGCTGATGGTTAAGGTCAGGATAGAGTTCGCTCATCATGCCGAGGCGGATCCAGTATTCCGCCTGCGCGTTGACCGAACGCGACATGGCTTTGCTGGCATCACGAATGTCGTCATGCAGTAGATCGGAGATTTTTACGATGCCCATATATATGTTCCATTATGATTCATATATAAATCGTATATCAGGGGCGCGGCATTGTCACTTCTGGTTTGGGGAAATGCCCAACGTTCCAATAAGTAATGTCTGGTATGCTCAAAAGTCATGATGTGATCCGTAGCACGTTTAGGGTTTTAATTGTATGATGAATGCGTTTCATCAAGGGCTTTCACCATGAATAAATCACTGATAGTTGTCTGGCAGTACCTGCGCGCGTTCATCCTGATTTATGCCTGCCTGTATGCGGGAATATTCCTCGCCTCTCTGCTGCCAATTACTATTCCCGGCAGCATTATTGGCATGCTGATCCTGTTTGTGCTGCTCGCGCTGCAAATCCTCCCGGCACAATGGGTTAAGCCCGGCTGCTCGGTGCTGATCCGCTATATGGCGCTGCTGTTCGTGCCCATTGGCGTGGGTGTCATGCAGTACTACGACCTGCTGAGCGCGCAGTTTGGCCCGATATTTGTTTCCTGCACTATCAGTACGCTGGTGGTCTTCTTAGTGGTCAGCTGGAGCACACATCTGGCGCATGGGGAACGTAACGTGGTTGGGCAAAAAGGACAGAAAAAATGATGGCCAATATCTGGTGGTCCCTGCCGCTCACCGTGGCGGTCTTCTTCGCCGCCCGCAAGCTGGCAGTGCGTCTGAAGTTCCCGCTGCTTAACCCCTTGCTGGTGGCGATGGTGGTGATTATTCCTTTCCTGCTGTTGACCGGCATCCCCTACGCGAACTATTTCCAGGGCAGCAAGGTGCTTAACGATCTGCTGCAACCTGCGGTGGTGGCGCTGGCGTTCCCGCTGTATGAACAGCTGCACCAGATCCGCGCCCGCTGGAAGTCGATCATCACTATCTGTCTGGTTGGCAGCCTGGTAGCGATGATTACCGGCACCTCGGTGGCGCTGCTGATGGGGGCAACCCCGGAAATTGCGGCCTCTATTTTACCGAAATCGGTGACCACCCCGATTGCGATGGCGGTAGGCGGCAGTCTTGGCGGCATTCCGGCGATCAGCGCTGTGTGCGTCATCTATGTCGGTATTCTCGGGGCGGTTTTGGGCCATACGCTGCTGAATGCCATGCGTATTCGTACTAAATCGGCCCGTGGTCTGGCGATGGGGACCGCCTCGCACGCCCTCGGTACCGCCCGTTGCGCGGAGCTGGATTATCAGGAAGGGGCATTCAGTTCCCTGGCGCTGGTGATCTGCGGGATCATGACCTCGCTGATTGCGCCGTTCCTCTTCCCGATTATTCTGGCGGTTATGGGCTAAAATTTGCGACGCGTCGCGCATTTTTCATTTGAGTTTCATAAGTTGCACACATAATGAGATCTGGGTCACATATAAAGCCTTTGTGGCTCCGTACACTACCGATCCATTAACCTTTATGAGGCAACGCCATGCATCCACGTTTTCACTCAGCTTTCACTCAGCTTGCAGAGAATTTGCAGTCAGCCCTGGCCCCGGTTCTGGCGGATGCACATTTCCCCGCCCTGCTGACGGCTGAACAGGTCACCGCCCTGAAACGTGCCACGGATCTGGATGATGACGCGCTGGCCTTTGCGCTTCTGCCACTGGCGGCAGCCTGCGCCCGCGCCGACCTGTCCCATTTCAACGTCGGTGCCATTGCGCGCGGCGTGAGCGGCACCTGGTACTTCGGTGGCAATATGGAGTTTATCGGGGCGACCATGCAGCAGACCGTGCATGCGGAACAGAGCGCAATCAGCCATGCCTGGCTGCGCGGTGAAAAATCCCTGCAGGCCATTACCGTGAACTACACGCCGTGTGGCCACTGCCGTCAGTTTATGAACGAGCTTAACAGCGGTTTGCAACTGCGCATCAACCTGCCGGGCCGCGCCCCGCATACTCTGGCCGACTACCTGCCGGACGCCTTCGGCCCGAAGGATCTGGACATTAAATCCCTGCTGATGGATGAACAGGATCATGGCTACACCCTGAGCGGCGATGCGCTGGCCCAGGCCGCTATCCTTGCTGCCAACAAGTCACACGCCCCTTATAGCCAGGCCCCGAGCGGCGTGGCGCTGGAGTGTGGCGATGGGCGCATCTTCACCGGCAGCTATGCCGAGAACGCCGCCTTTAACCCAACCTTGCCGCCGCTGCAGGGCGCACTGAACCTACTCAGCCTCAACGGCTACGACTACCCGGACATTCAGCGCGCCATTCTGGCAGAAAAACCCGATGCTCCGCTGATCCAGTGGGACGCCACCGCGGCCACGTTGCGCGCGCTGGGTTGCACCAGCATCGACCGCGTGCTTCTGGCTTAAGTCGTTGATGCGGGCAGCAATGCCCGCACAATTGATGAAAATCCCTTCAATTAAACCGCTGTTTCTTGCGCTTACCAGACGGGTAAAGTAGCCTGAGTGAAATTTCACCTTTGGTAAGAGTCATCTGTATGTTAAAGCGCGTGTTTTACAGCCTGGTTGCCCTGATCGCCATTGTGCTGCTGACTGCGCTGGGCCTTGACCGCTGGATGAGCTGGAAAACGGCGCCTTATATCTTTGATGACCTTCAGGATCTGCCCTACCGCCAGGTCGGCGTGGTACTCGGTACCGCCAAGTACTACCGCACCGGGGTGATTAACCAGTATTACCGTTACCGTATTCAAGGGGCGCTGAATGCCTACAACAGCGGCAAGGTCAACTACCTGCTGCTGAGCGGTGACAACGCGCAGCAGAGCTATAATGAGCCGGTCACCATGCGTAAGGATCTGATTGCCGCAGGCGTTGATCCGGCGGATATCGTGCTCGACTACGCCGGTTTCAGAACCCTGGATTCCATTGTTCGCACCCGCAAGGTATTTGATACGAACGACTTTATCATCATCACCCAGCGCTTCCATTGCGAGCGCGCGCTCTTTATTGCTCTGCATATGGGCATTCAGGCGCAGTGCTATGCCGTCCCCTCCCCCAAAGACATGCTCACCGTGCGGGTGCGTGAATTTGGTGCGCGTCTGGGTGCACTGGCCGATCTCTATGTCTTTAAACGTGAACCGCGTTTCTTAGGCCCGCTGGTGCCAATCCCGGCGATGCCGGAAGTGCCGGAAGATGCCCAGGGTTATCCGGCGGTTACGCCAGAGCAACTGCTGGACATGCAGAAGAAGAAGCCCGCACTGCCCTAGAGCCACGCCAACGCAGCGCCGCCGGGGGAAATGACCCGGGCATAAAAAAACCCGTATTAAGCGGGTTTTTTTATGCGTTGATATCTTACTTCTTACGCGCGTACTTCAGGGAGTCCAGCGCAACGGCGAAGATAATGATGGCACCCTTAATAATGTACTGCCAGTAAGGGTTCACGCCGATATAGGTCAGACCGTAGTTGATAACGGTGAAGATGATTACACCGGTTACCACGCCCAGCACGGTACCCACACCACCACTGAACGACACACCACCCACGACGCAGGCAGCAATCGCATCCAGCTCATACATAAAGCCGAGGTTGTTGGTGGCAGAGCCGATACGGCCTGCTTCCAGCAAACCACCGAACGCATAGAACACACCGGACAGGGCATAGATGACCAGCAGGTTCAGCGCCACGTTAACGCCAGAGACTTTTGCCGCTTCCGGGTTACCACCGATTGCGAAAATGTTCTTACCGAAGCGGGTTTTGTTCCACAGCACCCAGACAAAGGCCACCGCAATCAGGGCGTAGAAGGTGATGTAAGACAGGCGGAATGTGCCCAGCGCGATAAAGCCCTGCGCAAAGGTGGAGAAGCCGCTGTCAAAACCGGAGATTGGCGATGCACCTACGAAGTCGTAGTACAGGGAGTTGATACCGTAAACGATAATCATCGTACCCAGAGTGGTGATGAACGGCGTTACGTTCAGGTAAGCAATGATGATGCCGTTAATCAGACCAATGATCGCACCGATAGCGCAGACAATCAGGATCACCAGGAAAATCGGCATGGTCGCCATTTCCGGGAACACCTTGTTGGCGTTTTCCATCGACTGCAGGAGCGTGGCCGCGACAACCGCCGCCAGGCCTACCTGACGACCGGCTGACAGGTCAGTACCCTGGGTGACGATCAGACCCGCCACGCCCAGCGCGATAATAATACGTACGGAAGACTGAGTCAGAATGTTACTTAAGTTCAGGAGACTTAAGAATGTCGGATCCTGGAAAATAATAATGGCCAGCAAGACTAAAAGAACAACGTAAATACCGCCTTCTTTCAGATAAGTAAGAAAACTTTTCTTATTTAACGCACTCATGAGAAGCCCCTAATCTTAAAGGTGCAAAGACGCAAGACGCAAAATTTCGTTTTGCGTTGTCGTTTTGGTTTCTACAATTCCGGCAACGAGACCATTGCTCATGACCAGAATACGATCTGTGATCCCTAACAATTCCGGCATTTCGGACGAAATAATAATAATCCCTTTATCTTTCTTGGCTAACTCAGCTATTAACTGATAAATTTCAAATTTTGCGCCCACGTCGATACCACGGGTGGGTTCATCCAGCATCAGAATTTCAGGCTGAGTTAACAACCAGCGTCCAATAATAACCTTCTGCTGGTTACCGCCGGAGAGCGAGCCAATTTGCGTGCGGTGTCCTGGGGTTTTTACACGCATCGAGTCAATTACCCACTGGGTATCACTCTTCATGCGGGAATTATCCAACAGACCGATTTTGTTTTTGTAGTTATGAATATTAGAAATTAACGAGTTAAAGTTAATATCCAGATAGGCGTAAATACCGGTTGAGCGACGCTCTTCCGTCACCAGCGCAAAGCCGTGGTTAATGGCTTCGTTGGCGTTATGGTTATTGATTTTTTTGCCGTGCAGGGTGATGGTCCCGCCGGATTTCTCGCGAATACCGAACAGGGTTTCCACGATATCGGTACGCTTGGCGCCCACCAGCCCGGCAATCCCGAGGATCTCCCCTTTATGCAGATCGAAGGAGATATCACGAATAGAAGGCTGACGCAGCGACGTCAGGTTGCGCACTTCCAGAATCACTTCGCCCGGCTTGTTCTCTTTGGTCGGGAAGCGCTGGTTCAGGGAACGACCCACCATCATGGCGATGATCTTGTCCATGTCCAGCCCTTCCAGCGGCTGGGTGGCGATCCACTGGCCATCGCGCAGTACCGTGATTTCATCGCACAACTGGAAGATCTCTTCCATTTTGTGCGAGATATAAACGATGCCGCAACCGCGCTCCTTCAGCTTACGGATAATGGTGAACAGGTGGTTCACCTCTTTCTCCGTTAACGACGAAGTAGGCTCATCCATAATAACGATTTTGGCGTTATAGGAGAAAGCCTTGGCGATTTCAATCATCTGCATCTGAGAAACGGATAACGTACCGACGCGCGCACGCGGATCGATATCAATATCCAGTTCATCAAAAATCGCTTTGGTGTCACGATACATTTTGTCCTGATCGACAAATACGCCTTTGGTCGGATAACGACCCAACCACATATTGTCCATGACAGAACGCTGAAGTACCAGGTTAAGTTCCTGGTGAACCATCGAAATACCATTCTCCAGTGCTTCTTTGGCGGAATGGAAATCGATCTCTTTCCCCTGAAAAAGAATGCTGCCAGAATCTTTTTGATAGATCCCAAATAAGCATTTCAATAATGTTGATTTACCCGCACCGTTTTCACCCATTAAGGCGTGAATAGAGTGAGGCCGTACTTTTAAATTAACATTATCCAGTGCTTTAACCCCGGGAAAAGACTTGTTGATACCGCTCATTTCTAACAAGTATTCACCGGACGACTGAGTCGTTGTGCTGACCATAATTATACCTTCTCGGCCTCGCGTCGCGTGATAAAAGGGCGCAGAAACTGCGCCCAGTAGAATGCTAAAACTTATTTACCGGTGAATTGGGCCAGGTTTTCCTGATCTACGCCAACGTACGGTACGCGAACAACTTTGTTGTCGATTTTCCAGTTGGTGCCGTCAGCAGCGCCTTTGCCGTCTGCCAGGTTTTTCGCCAGATCGAAGGTAGCTTTCGCCTGGTTGTTAGCATCGTTCAGCACGGTACCGGCCATTGCGCCAGATTTTACCAGAGCCATTGCTTCAGGCAGGGCATCCACACCAAAGACCGGAATAGAGGATTTGTTGTGTGCTTTCAGGGCTTCTACTGCACCCATTGCCATCGCATCGTTGTTGGCGATAACCACTTCGATTTTGTTAGCGTTCGGGCCGGACAGCCAGGCGTCCATTTTGTCTTTCGCCTGAGCGGTGTCCCACATAGCCGTATCTAATGCCAGCTGCTGGGTTTTCAGGCCTTTGTCGTTCAGCTCTTTGATCACGTAAGTGGTACGTGCTTCAGCATCCGGGTGGCCTGGCTCGCCTTTCAGCAGAACAAACTGAATCTGACCATCTTTGTTCAGATCCCAGTTCGGGTTAGCCGCCCAGTGTTTAGCAATCAGGTCGCCCTGAATGATGCCGGATTCTTTGGAGTCGGTGCCCACGTAGAAGGCTTTATCGTAGCTATCCAGCGCTTTACGGGAAGGTTCTTTGTTGAAGAAGACCACTGGCACATTCTGGCCACGTGCTTTCTCAATAACGGTGCCTGCTGCCGCCGGGTCAACCAGGTTGATTGCCAGAGCTTTCACGCCTTTTGCCAGCAGTACGTCAATCTGGTCGTTCTGTTTTGACTGGTCATTCTGGGAGTCATTCATCAGCAGCTGCACGTCTGGCGCTGATTGACCTTCTTTCTCAATGGCTTTACGCACTACAGACATAAAGTTGTCGTCGTATTTATAGATAGTCACACCAATACGGCTATCTGCAGCGTGCGCGGTTGCACCAAAAAGCATACTTGCCATAACAGCAGACAGAGTCAACACCTTCTTATTCATGATATCTCCGGTTTTTATGCAGGGTAGTTCGTGTGAATAACGATCGGCGGGCAATGTTAATGAAACGTTAATGCCGGCCGAAGTCCACTTATAAAATTTCTATCTTCCTTGGTCGGTAACGCTCCAGAATGCGTTTTTTTGGATGTTTAACGTGCCGTGGCTATAGTGAAAGTGATTATTCACCGTTACATAGCGTTTCAGTCACTAAAACGCTGACATCATAGTCAGCGCCTTGTTAACTTACTGTGAATTTACTCACAAATTGAAAACGGTTACATCACGACGAATTATGAGTTAGTGATCGGCACCACAATTTGCCGTAGAGCAACGGAGTGACGACGCACTAAAGTCGGCATGAAACAGTGAGTTGCAGCAAGATCCAGCTTTCCCGCGGCCCCCTGTAACGCCAGCTCGGTGGCCAGCCGCGCCATAGAGGCAATGGGATAGCGCACCGTCGTTAGCTGTGGGTCTGTGTAACGGGCAATCGGAATATCATCGAAACCAATCAATGACAGATGCTGTGGCACCGCAATACCGTTGTCCTTCAGTGCCGTTAGCGCCCCTGCGGCCATGCTGTCGTTGTAGGCAAAGACCGCGGTCAACTGCAGGTTGCGCCCGAGTAGCTCCACCATGGCCGCTTCCCCGCCCTGCATATCCGGCGCGCCGGTGCCGATCCAGCTATCCGAAGCGATAATGCCCTGCTCCAGCAACGCTTTCTGCCAGCCTTCACGCCGCATTTCGTCATCTTCAATGCGGTGGCTTGATGCAAGATAGCCGATGCGCTGATGGCCGTTATTCACCAGCATTCGCGTCGCCATCATCGCGCCGCTGACGTTATCAAGGCAGACGCAGCGGTGGGCATAGCCAGGCACAATGCGGTTGATCAACACCATGCCGGGGATCTGCTCCATCAGCGCAGACAGCTCCTCATCGCTCAAGGCTTTTGAGTGGACGATCAGGGCGTTACAGCGCTGACGAATCAACACCTCAATGGCGTTACGCTCTTTTTCTGCCTCGTGATAGCTATTGCCGATGAGCACGTTTTTCTGGTGCTCCTGGGCAACCATGTCCACGGCTTTTACCAGCGCGCCAAAGAAGGCATCCGATACATCCATCACCACCACGCCGATGGTATCGCTGACCTGGGTTGCCAGCGCCTGCGCGTTCGCATTGGGACGGTAGCCCAGCGCCGTGACGGCTTTCATCACGCACTCGCGCGTTTCAGGGCTAACCAGCGCGCTGTTGTTGAGCACACGGGAAACGGTGGCGACGGAAACGCCCGCCTGACGCGCGACGTCACGAATGGTGATCATATTCACCATCCTTATTTAGATTGCAGCAACTCACAGACACCCCCTGTGTTTAGCAAGGTGCCTATTCTGGCAGTGAGAAAGGAAGGACTACGTGAAGAAGCTCACAAGGATGAAAACGGTTACATCCGTTTTGTTAATGATTGTGATCCAGATCGTTATCCGGATGTATTACCCGGTGAAACCCCTGCAGCACGTGCGGTCAATTGCCGCCATAGCCACTCCATCGGTCCCTGACGGAAATAACGCAGCCAGAAAACGGAGAACAGGATATTCACCAGCCAGACAGGTAGCACGAAGCCCATCAGTTGCAGGCGATCAAAATGCATAAACAGGCCGAGGCGATAGAACAAGGTGGTGCAGATCAGCGTCTGTAAAAGGTAGTTACTGAGCGCCATGCGGCCTACGCAGGCCACGGCCATCACCAGCCGGAAACGGCAGAGCTGCGGCCAGAAGCCATAGATCAGCGCAGCATAGCCTATCGTCTGGAAGGGCGCGCTAATCTCACGCGGTGCCTGTAACAGAAACGCGCACCAGCGATAGTCCCAGTTGACATACCACTGGGCGATCACCGCCGGGAGATTGATCGCCAGACCGACCAGCACCAGCCACATCCCGGTTCGCCGGTAATGACCGAGGCTAAACTCGCCTTTCAGCCAGCCGGTTCGCATCAGCGCAGCGCCAATCAGCATCATCCCCGCCAGTTGCCAGCCGTATTGCGCCCCAAGCGCCAGCAGGCTGTTGCCAATCATATCGGCCCGATTGCTGATGGCCTCCATGCCGCCACCCAGCTTCCAGTACTGCTCATACTGCAAATTGGCCGCATCCGGTACCCAGGAACGATTGGTGGAGCCGCCGGAGATAACCCCCAGCAGCAGCAGGATAGCGACGCCAATGAGGAAGAGCACCACGCCGGTGTTGAACAGGTTTTTTATATCGTGCGCATCGCGGATGATACGCCAGCAGATCAATCCCACCAGCCCGTAGGCCAACAGAATATCGCCGTCCCAGAACAGGAGGCCATGAATAAACCCGAGGAGGACCAGCAGTGAAAGACGCGCCTGGATCCAGCGTTTGCCGCGTTTTAGCAGCAGCTGGAGGCCTGCCCCAAACAACAAGGCAAACAGGGTGAGGAATTTGACCTGGGCAAAGAGATCCAGCACCGCCCATGTCCAGGCGTCGCTGAGGGTAATATCGCCATACCAGGCGGGATTAAGATAAGCGGCTTTCGGCAGACCGAAGCCGCTTATATTGAGCAGCAGAATACCCAGAATAGCGACGCCACGAACGAAATCCAGCGTGACATTTCTTTCCATGTACCCTGCCCTGATGATCAGTTGTGGTGACGCACGGCGCGCAGGAACTCCTGACGGGTGTTCTGGCTTGATTTAAACAGGCCGCCCAGCGAGGTGGTCGTGGTGGCGCTGGTCGCATCACGAATACCGCGCGCTTTCACGCAGTAATGCACCGCGTCAATGGAAACCGCCACGTTATTGGTCCCCAGTAGCGTTTGCAACGCGATGAGGATCTGCTGGGTTAAACGCTCCTGCACCTGCGGACGCTGGGCAAAGAACTGCACGATGCGGTTAATCTTCGACAGGCCAATAACCGAGTCTTTTGGAATATAGGCTACGGTCGCTTTGCCGTCGATGGTCACAAAGTGATGTTCACAGGTGCTGGTCAGGGTGATATCACGCACCGTCACCATCTCATCCACCTTCATTTTGTTTTCAATGACGGTGATTTTCGGGAAATTAGCGTAATCCAGCCCTGAGAAAATCTCATCGACATACATTTTGGCGATGCGACGCGGGGTTTCCATCAGACTGTCATCGCTGAGATCGAGATTCAGCAGCTGCATGATTTCGGTCATATGCCCGGAAATAAGACGTTTACGCGTTTCGTTGTCCAGATCCTGAACCGGCGGGCGCAGCGGGGTTTCAAGGCCGTGCGCAACCAGCGCTTCATGGACGAGGGCTGCTTCTTTACTCATTGATGACATTCTTTTCTCCTGCAGGTGTGGCGCGCTTCTGCCCTACATGGGGCAAAATGTGCCGTCATTGTGCGCGAGGCGGCGAGCATAATCCAGTATTCACCGCGATAATTATTGCAATTGCCGTTACCTTTCAACCTGACGCTGCCAGACCAGCCCGCCCGCCATGAAAAGCGCGATGCCCGCCAGGCCCAGCGCAGGCTCCAGTTGGTGGGTAAGCCAGCTCGACAGCGCCGAGGTCATCGGGCCAACAAGCTGCCCAACCGCATAGCCGGTGGTGAGTAATCCGGCCATGTAACGCGTATGATTCGGTGCCAGCTCACGCCCGTAAAGCAGCGAAAGCTGTACCGCACATAAAAATCCGCCGCCCACCAGCAATGCACCGGTCACCAGACCGGCCATTCCCGGCAGCAGCCAGGCGGCAATCACGCCCACCGCCTGCAGCCATAACACCAGCGCCAGTCGGCGATGGGTCGTGGAGACATGGCGCAGCGCGATACTCAGGGCAATGCCCAGCACCGAGGCTACGCCGAAAACTGGCCAGACAAACTGGGCGAACGCGCTGCCAGGGAAACGCAGCGCCGCCATCTGGGACAAAAACGTCGCCGGGAGGATGTAACCAAACCCGGCGAGACTGTAGCTCCACACCAGACGACGCAGATCGCGGGTCAGCGTCAACGGCTCCGGCGTCGTGCCAGGGCGATGCAATTGCCCGGCACGCGGCAGATAGCGGGCCACCAGCGCGATCAGTACCAGCGCCAGTACGCCGTAGATTTGCCATGCGGCACTCGCCGATAAGCCCTGCGCCTGGATCCACACCGCCAGCAAGCCGCTAAGCGTAATGCCCGCCCCCGGCCCCGCAAAGACTGCGGCACTGAGACCTGGCTTACCGAAATGGGCCAGCCGTTCGTTGGTCCAGGCGGCGATCAGCACCATCGACCAGCCGCTCATGCAGCCAATCACAAACCGCAGCAGTCCGTGAACGACGGCGTTATCCGCGATGGCCGAAAGCAGGGTCAGCATCACTGCACCAACGATGCCCAGCCACAGGCGGCCTTCGACAAACCGGTGCGCGCGCATGGCATCCCACGCCCCCACCAGATAGCCGAGGTAGTTCATCGCCGCCACCAGTCCGGCGCTGGTCAGGGTCAGTTGCCCTGCCGCAATCATCAGCGGCACCTGTGGTGTAAAGGCAAAGCGCCCTATTCCCATCGCCACCACCAGAACCACAAAACCGCTGAGCGCGATACGCAGCGCCATGACCACTCCAGTTGTTAAAGTTTCGTAAATTCATGATGCAGTATATGTCGTTAATGCGGAAGTGAAAGTTACTCACGCGTTATTGAATTAACTGTATTATGAGGTCTATCTATCGAAACACCTTCCTGAAGGAGCCTTGCATGGAACTGCTCGAAGAGCACTACTGTTTTGAAGGTCGACAGCAGCGCTGGCGTCATGACTCCACGGTGCTGAACTGCGCGATGACGTTTAGCATTTTTCTGCCTCCGGTTACGCGTGCGGCAAAACCGCCGGTGCTGTACTGGTTATCCGGCCTGACCTGCAACGATGAGAACTTTACCACCAAAGCGGGCGCCCAGCGGGTTGCAGCGGAGCTGGGGATCGCGCTGGTGATGCCCGACACCAGCCCGCGCGGTGACGACGTGGCAGACGATGCCGGTTACGATCTGGGCAAAGGCGCCGGGTTCTATCTGAATGCCACCCAGCAGCCCTGGGCGCGTCATTACCGGATGTACGATTATCTGCGCGATGAGCTGCCAGCGCTCATCCAGGCGGAGTTTGCGGTCGCCGATCGCTGTGCCATCAGCGGCCATTCGATGGGTGGCCACGGTGCGCTGGTAATGGCACTGAAAAATCCGGGCAAATACGTCAGCGTGTCGGCGTTTGCGCCTATCGTGAACCCATGCCAGGTGCCGTGGGGGCAAAAAGCCTTCACCCATTATCTGGGCGAGAATCCAGAAACCTGGCAGGAGTGGGATAGCTGTGCGCTGATGCTGGCCAGCCAGCCGGAACAGGCGATCCCGACGCTTATCGATCAGGGTGATGCCGATCAGTTCCTGGCGAGCCAGTTACAGCCAGCAGTGCTGGCAGAGGCCGCGCGCCAGAAGGCCTGGCCGCTGACGTTACGCATCCAGCCAGGCTACGATCACAGCTATTACTTTATTGCGTCCTTTATAGAAGATCATCTGCGCTTCCATGCGCAGCAGTTGTTGAAGTAAGGGCAGACTTCACGTCCTCACTCGCCCCTCTTCCGCAGGGAGAGGGGTCTGTCACAGGCCGGGCAAGCGCAGCGCCGCCCGGCGCATTCACGATCAGAACTGGTAATCCACCGCCATAAAGTAACGGCGTCCTTCTTCGGTGTAGCTGTAGTCGTCGCGGCTGAGATCTTTATCCAGCAGGTTCATGACCCCTGCACGCAGCTTGACGTTTTTAGTTGCCTGCCATGCGCCACCGGTGTTCCACACCACGTAGCCACCCGGCGTTGCTTCGCCATCGGTAACAGTGCGTTTCTCACCCGTATAATTGCCCTGCACGTAGAAGGACCACGCCTGCGTTGCCTGCCAGTCAAGCGTGCCGTTTGCGGTATGGAACGGCAGCTCAGAGAGCGGCTTGTTGCCGCCGTTGCTGATATCGCGTCCGTCGTTATAGGTGTAATTCAGCGTCATGCGCCAGTCTTCGGCGATCGGGAATTTCACTTCCGTTTCCAGGCCGCGGATCCGCGCCTTATTGACGTTGTAATAACGGAAAATCGGCTCACCGTCGGCATTCAGTCCGACATAGTTCGGGTAACCCTGCGCCTGGTTGACGTTGGCCGTACGGAGGATGCTGATACGATCGTCCACATCGTTCTGGAAGGCAGTAATGCTGCCCTGCACGCCTTCTAACCAGCCCTCTTCCCCGCTGTAGTAAAGACCCAGCTCGAAGCTTTCGCTGGTTTCTGGCTTCAGATCCGGGCTACCGACAATTTCACAGGCCCCACGGCAGGAGCCGGTAGTCCAGTCTGGGCTCAGCTGCAGCAGCGAAGGCGCTTTGAATGCTGTCGCCCAGCCGCCTTTTACCGTCAGGGTATCGGTCGCGTTGTAGACCAGATAAGCACGCGGACTCCAGTGATCGCCGTAGGTTTCGTGGTCATCCATACGCACGCCGGTGGTCAGCGCCAGCGGCTCGAAGATACGCCATTCATCTTCAATAAAGAGCGCATACTGGCTGGCCGAGGTGCTACTGCTGCTACCGCCGGTAATGTTAACCGGATCCTTCAGCTTGTCGTGACGCCATTCTCCCCCGAAGGTGAGCAGCTGGTTAATCTCTCCCAGCGGCAGGACGTATTTACCGTCAACAGAGTTGCTTTCGGAGGTGATAGGGTTGGCATTGCCCGGGTTCTTGTTATCAACCTTTTCGCCGTAGAATTTCAGTTCGCTGTTGCCCATGCCCCAACGGCCATTGTGGCTCAGGGAGTAGTTCTGGCGCTCAAGACGGTTCTGATCCAGCGAGTCGGAATCACGGTCCTGACGGTCAAAACCGTAGCCAGCGGTGAAATCGTGGTTCTCGTTCGGGGTCCAGGCAAATTCCACGTTGGCATCGCGGCTGGTGAAGCCTTCGATACGCGGAGTTTCCCCGGAGGCGCTGGTTGTCGAGGTCTGCGGATCGTCTTTATCGCGTTTTGACAGGCTACCAAAGGCTTTCAGACCGAGGACGCCATCCACCAGCGGGCCGCTGGTATAGAACTGGCCGCCATAGGTGTCGCCGCGATCGCGGTGTTCCTGAATTGTGGAGTCGGCGGTGAGAGTACCGGTCCATTTCTGGCCGATCTTTTTGGTAATGATGTTGACCACGCCGCCCAGGGCATCAGAGCCGTACAGGGAGGACATCGGCCCGCGCACCACTTCGATACGTTCGATGGCGTCAACCGGCACCCAGTTGAGGTCGAAATCGTTATGACGGAATACGGCGTTGCGAGAGTTGACGCGTTTACCGTCAACCAGGATCAAGGTATAGCTGCTGTCCAGACCGCGGATACTGACGCCCTTACGGTTGTCCCCTTCGTCAGTTAATTGCACGCCCGGAACCTCTTTTAACACATCTTTCAGGTTCTGCACCGGCTTACGTTGCAGATCCTGCTGAGTGATGACGCTGATACTGGCCGGGGCATCTTTCAGGTTTTGCTCGTTGGCCGAGGCAGTCACCACCATAGTGTCGCCAGATTCCGCCGCAACAACCGGCAGGGCCAGGGACAGAGCAGACGCGCACAGCCCTCCCCGAACGAAGGGATTCAACCTAAACATTCCATATCTCCATGAGGTAAACACAGCAAAATCAAATATGTACTGCTCACATTGCATTGCGTGCCGCCCGCTTCTCTGGCGGGTCAGCCGGGTAATTTTTTTGCAGGTGTGGGCACAGCATCTTCCCCTGACCAGGGCGACGATGCTGACTCCTTCATCCTTTTGATTACTATGCTAATGATAAAGCAAACGATAATTATTATCAATTCAATTGTTAAAAGTTATGTCAAGACTGCATAGTATGGAGATAAAAAAAACCCGCTCGAGTGAGCGGGTTAAAGAGAGGCGTTGCGGTTATTTTTTGAAGCTATTCGGGAATTCCATTTCGCTATAGCTGACAAACTTCGATCCCTTCGTCAGCTTGTAGCCGAACCAGATGATCAAGAACAGTGGGATACCAATATAGGTCGCTGCCACGCCGCCCCAGTCGATGGTGTCGGCCAGGAAGGCTTCGTAGTTCTGGCCCAGGGTGATAATCAGACACAGCACAAAGGCAAAGATCGGACCCAGCGGGAAGAACCCGGAGCGGTACGGCAGGTTGTTAATGTCGTAGCCCTGCTTCACATAGCCGCGACGGAAACGGTAGTGGCTGATAGCGATACCCAGCCAGGCGATAAAGCCCGTCATCCCCGAGGTATTCAGCAGCCACAGGTAGACCGTCTGGTTACCAAACATTGAGGTCAGGAAACAGAGGCAGGCAATCACGGTGGTGGCATACAGCGCATTACGCGGCACGCCGCCTTTAGACAGCTTAGCGAAAATACGCGGCGCTTTGCCATCACAGGCCAGGGAGTAGAGCATACGGGTAGAGGCATACATCCCGGAGTTACCCGCCGACAGTACCGCCGTCAGGATCACCGCATTCATTACCGCCGCCGCAGAGAGCAGACCGGCATGCTGGAACACCAGCGTAAACGGACTGACGCTGATATCTTTCACGTCGTTACGCAGCAGGCTTGGATCGGTATACGGAATGATCAGGCTAATAATCAGGATTGCGAACACATAGAACAGCAGGATACGCCAGAAGACCTGCCGCACCGCGCGCGGAATGTTCTTCTCCGGGTTCTCGGATTCACCGGCGGCAATGCCGATAAGTTCAGTCCCCTGGAAGGAGAAGCCAACAATCATCGCCACGCCAATCATCGCCGAGAAGCCCCCGGCAAAAGGCGCATCGTCAAGGGTCCAGTTGCTCCAGCCCGCAGGTTCAGTGCCTTTGAAGATGCCGACAATCATCGCCACACCCACGGCGATAAAGATGATCACTGTGGCGACTTTGATCAGCGAGAACCAGTATTCCGCTTCGCCAAAACCGCGCACGGAGATGTAGTTAAGCAGGAAGATCAGCCCCAGGAAGATAGCGCTCCAGATCCAGCCCGGCGTATCGGGGAACCACCAGGTCATCACCAGCTGCGATGCCACCAGATCCACGGCGATAGTCACCGCCCAGTTGTACCAGTAGTTCCACCCCAGCGCGAAGCCAAAGCCCTCTTCCACATATTTCTGACCATAGGTAGAAAAAGAACCGGATACCGGCATGTACGCCGCCAGTTCGCCCAGGCTGGTCATCAGGAAATAGACCATCAAACCGATCAGGATATAAGAAAAGAGCGCGCCGCCAGGACCCGCTGCAGAAATGGTCGCCCCAGAGGCGACAAAAAGACCTGTACCGATAGAACCGCCAATGGCAATCATCGTCAGGTGACGCGCCTTGAGTTCGCGACGTAGCGCGGGCGCTTCTGTGGTTTTAGTTTCGGAAACCATATGAAAATGCTGTCCATTCAAAAAATGAGGCGCGATTGTAGCAGACGATCGCCAGCGCTTCCGGCACAAATGCCCTGTTATAAGAGAGCTTCATGACCGGGCCAGGATTATAAGTAAAGCAGAGAATTAAATCGGTGCGAGGACGCGATCCCGGCGGGCAGAACGCCGCCGGGCGGGCTTACATTTCACAGTAACGCAGAAAACGCTGCAGGGAGTTCGAGAGGTGCTTCTGGCGATGATGGATACGCCACAGGGTACGCACCAGCTTGTTCGGCAGCGGAACGGGGATCTCCACCAGCGTGCCGCTCTCCAGCTGTTCGGCAATCACCCGACGCGACAGGCAACTGATGCCGAGACCGTGGCGCACCGCATGTTTGATCGCCTCTGAATTGCCCAGCTCCATACCCATATGAAACTGCGGCAGATGCGACAGCAGCAGATAATCGACGATCTCCCGCGTGCCGGATCCCTGCTCGCGTAAAATCCACGGCGCCTGCGCCAGCCGTTCCAGCGTCACCTCTTGCTGTAATAAAGAAGAGGCCGGCGAGGCGAAGACCACCAGCTCATCCTCCAGCCAGGGGTCGGCAATGATGTCGGCGTTGTGGCACGGGCCTTCGATAAGACCGATATCAACCCGAAAATCGATCACGGCGTTGATCACATCCTGGCTATTGCCGACGCTCATCTCCAGCGGTAACCCCGGGAAATCACGGCGGTAGCGGGCAATCACCTCCGGCAGAATATAGTTGCCGATGGTGCTGCTGGCAAAGACGCGAATGGCGCCATTATCTTCACGAAACAGCTGTTCAATCTCGATGGTCTGCTCCAGCAGGGCCAACGCGCGGGGATAGAGCAAGCGCCCGTGTTCGTTGACCACCAGCCGCTTCCCTACCCTGTCAAAGAGCTGAACCCCCAGATGGCCTTCAAGATCGGTCAGGGCGGCGCTAACCGCAGACTGCGACAGCGCCAGCATCTGCGAGGCCTGCGTGGTCGAGCCACTTTTCAGCACTTCAGCAAAGACCTCAAGCTGGCGTAACGTAATGTGCATAGTTGTCGTCCGATAAGATAAGCGTCCTGCTTACCACTTATAAAGATTAATTATAAATATATAATCAATTTTATTTTTAAACCAGCGCGCCGTAATCTTTAGCCAGAGAAAAGGAGAAGGTTATGACAACACTCACTCTGGAACATCATCGTACAGTGTGGCACTACATTCCGGGCTTAGCGCTGAGCGCGCTGGTCACCGGCGTTGCGTTATGGGGCGGCAGTATTCCGGCGGTTGCAGGGGCGGGATTCAGCGCCCTGACGCTGGCCATCCTGCTGGGGATGGTCATCGGCAATACGGTCTATCCGCAGATTTACAAGCCGTGTGATGGCGGCGTGATCTTCGCCAAACAGCACCTGCTGCGCCTCGGGATCATCCTTTATGGTTTTCGCCTGACCTTCGCGCAGATTGCCGATGTGGGGGTCAGCGGGATTGTCATCGACGTATTAACCCTGACCAGCACATTTACACTGGCCTGCGTTATTGGCCAGAAAGTGTTCGGGCTGGACAAACAGACCAGCTGGTTGATTGGTGCCGGGAGCAGCATTTGCGGTGCCGCGGCAGTGCTGGCGACCGAACCGGTGGTGAAGGCCGAGTCCAGTAAGGTGACGGTTGCCGTCGCGACGGTGGTGATCTTCGGTACGCTGGCGATCTTCCTCTATCCGGCGATGTATCCGCTGGTGGCACACTGGTTTAGCCCGGAGACCTACGGGATTTACATCGGCTCGACGATGCACGAAGTGGCCCAGGTAGTAGCAGCCGGTCACGCCATCAACCCGGAAGCGGAAAATGCGGCGGTGATTGCCAAAATGCTGCGGGTGATGATGCTGGCCCCCTTCCTGCTGATCCTGGCGGCAAGGGTCAAACACCTCGCCCCGGCGGGCAGCGGCGAGAAGAGCAAAATCACCATTCCGTGGTTTGCGATCCTGTTTATTGTGGTGGCGGTGTTTAACTCGTTCCATCTGCTGCCAAAAGACGTGGTGGATATGCTGGTGACGCTGGATACGGTGCTGCTGGCCATGGCGATGGCGGCGCTGGGCTTAACCACCCACGTCAGCGCCCTGAAAAAAGCCGGGGCTAAACCGCTGCTGATGGCGCTGCTGCTCTTCGTCTGGCTGATTGTAGGCGGGGGAGCCATTAACCTTGCGGTTCATAGCCTGCTGGCATAAACCACTTCATCCTTCTCCTGTTAACCCGCTATCATAAGCGTTTGTGGGTTAACAGGAGTCCCTGTATGAAATATGTTGGAGCACACGTCAGTGCTGCTGGCGGCCTGGCGAATGCTGCCATTCGTGCCGCCGAAATTGAGGCGACCGCCTTCGCCCTGTTCACCAAAAACCAGCGCCAGTGGCGTGCCGCCCCCTTAACCACTCAGGTAATTGATGAGTTCAAAGCGGCCTGCGAAAAATACCATTTCACTTCCGGCCAGATCCTGCCGCACGACAGCTACCTGATTAACCTCGGCCACCCGGTTCAGGAGGCGCTGGAGAAGTCACGTGAGGCTTTCCTTGATGAGATGCAGCGCTGCGAGCAGCTCGGTCTGACGCTGTTGAACTTCCACCCGGGCAGCCATCTGACGCAAATTGATGAAGACGCCTGCCTGGCGCGGATCGCCGAGTCGATCAATATCGTGCTGGACAAGACGCAAGGGGTAACGGCGGTGATTGAAAATACCGCCGGACAGGGCAGCAACCTCGGTTTCCGCTTTGAACATCTGGCGGCCATTATTGACGGTGTGGAAGATAAAACCCGCGTAGGCGTCTGCATTGATACCTGCCATGCCTTTGCCGCCGGTTACGATCTGCGCAGCATGGAAGAATGTACAAAGACCTTCGCGGAATTCGAACGGATTGTTGGCTTTGAGTATCTGCGCGGAATGCACCTCAACGATGCGAAAAGCGCCTTTGGCAGCCGCGTTGACCGCCACCACAGCCTGGGTGAAGGCAACATCGGCCACGATGCGTTCCGCTTTATCATGCAGGACCCGCGTTTCGACGGCATTCCGATGGTGCTGGAAACCATTAACCCGGATATCTGGGCGGAAGAGATCGCCTGGCTGAAAGCACAACAGTACACCGAGGCCATCGCATAAGGATGAACGAAAGGGAAACGCCGATCCTGCGGCGCACCCCTTTTATTCAACAGCCTGACAAGACCCTTGATCTCAGCCGTTCGCGCATTGCTGCACACCTCATGGAGTGAATGCGCAAAGGGGCGATCACAGACAAGGGTTGTATCCTCACCGAACAGGATGATTATGTCGCGCTCGCGCCATCCATATGGATAAGCGAGGTATGGCCGACATTCGCTTCCCTTAATCTTCATCTCATCCGGGAGCTATTCAGCACGCAGCGGGTGGCATGGCGCGGAACATCGCCCTTCACCTGCAGCGGTAGTGTCGCTACCCACCCTGCCCCCTTCTGTTCGACAAAAGCGTTTGATTCGTTGCACGTTTAAATGCAAAAAAAAGGGCAGAGTCGCCTCTGCCCTTTTTGAATGAAGAATGCTTATGCGGCTTTCGCGGCAACCACCTCAGCTTCCGGGCGTTTCAGCACCGCGTAAGAGAGACCTGCCACCAGCGTACCGGCGATAATTGCAAGCAGGTAACCCAGCACCGGGGTAATCGCACCCGGGATCAGCAGAACAAACAGACCACCGTGCGGCGCCATCAGTTTTGCGCCAACCGCCATGGAGATGGCACCGGTCACGGCACCGCCGACGATACAGCACGGCAGAACGCGCATCGGGTCACGAGCCGCAAACGGGATAGCCCCTTCGGTGATGAAGCACAGGCCGAGAACCAGCGCCGCTTTACCACCTTCCTGCTGCGCCTTGTCGAATTTACGACGGGCAACGAGGGTCGCCAGGCCCAGCGCCAGCGGTGGCACCATACCCGCAGCCATGATGGCCGCCATCGGTGCATAAGTCTGGGTACTCAGCAGGCCAACACCAAACGCATAGGCTGCTTTGTTCACCGGACCACCCATATCGGTACACATCATCGCCCCGAGGATTGCACCCAGCAGGACCGCATTGGCGGTACCCATGGTTTGCAGCCAGTGGGTCAGGCCTTCGAGGATACCCGCAACCGGTTTACCGATCAGGTAGATCATGGCCAGACCAACAATCAGGCTGGAGAACAGCGGAATGATCAGGATCGGTTTCAGGGCTTCCATGCTTTGCGGCAGTTTCAGCTTCGAACTAATCAGCTTCGCCACGTAGCCTGCGAGGAAGCCGGCGATGATCCCGCCGATAAAGCCAGAACCGGTGCTCACCGCCAGCATACCGCCGATCAGACCCGGGGTCAGACCTGGACGGTCAGCGATGGAGAACGCAATGTAACCTGCCAGCACAGGCACCATCAGCGCGAACGCCGAGCCACCACCAATCTGCATTAATGCCGCTGCCAGGGTGTTTGGCTCTTTGAACGCCTCGATACCAAAGGCGAAGGAGAGCGCGATACAGAGACCACCTGCCACAACCATCGGCAGCATGTAGGAGACGCCTGTCAGCAGGTGACGATAGGCCCCGGCAGACTCTTTCTTGCCTTCGGAAGCCGAAGACGCGGTATTACCCGCAGGCTGGAACAGTTTCGCTTCTGCCTGCGCTTTATCCAGTTCCTGGGCCGTTTTCTTCAGCGCCAGACCGGTTGAGGTGCGATACATCGGTTTACCGGCAAACTTCGCCAGATCCACTTCGATATCCGCCGCCACGATCACAAGGTCCGCTGCCGCCACCTCTTCCGGGGTGATAGCATTGCCTGCGCCCACTGAACCGCGGGTTTCAACTTTTACCCACCAGCCGCGTTTTTTGGCTTCGGTTTCAATGGCTTCTGCGGCCATAAAGGTGTGCGCTACGCCAGTTGGGCAGGCAGTGACCGCCACCACGCGTTTCGGACCGCTGGTCACAGCCGTTGCCGGTTCCGCCGCGACAGGTGCGGTATACAGCGCCGCATGGCCTTTCGCTTCGCTCAGGAACAGTTCCGGGTGGGCGACTGCGCGATTGATATCGCCCAGCCACACTTTTTTGCCGTTCAGTGAACTGTCGGCCGGGATCGTGTCGCCCAGTACAATGACCAGTTCGGCATCGCCCGGGTTATCGATAAAATCAAGGTGTGCTTTATGCCCCGCTGAACCCAGCAAGGTTTTCGCCATATAAGCGCGCGCCTGTCCGAGTGCAGAGTCAATAATCAGCAGCGTTTTCATTATGCCTCTCCTGCTGTCAGTTAAAGGGTTTCAAGTCAACGCGCGCCATCATCGCGGCTAACTGGGTACGATCGGTAATCCCGACATTGCTCTGGCTGACAGCCAGGGCAGCAACGGCGGTGGCAAGACGTAATGTGTGTTCACTGGATTCGCGCATCAGCAGGCCATAGATCAACCCGCCGACCATCGAATCGCCTGCACCCACGGTACTGACCACTTCCATCGATGGCGGTTTGGCGATCCATTCGCCGGACGCGTTAACCCACAGCGCGCCCTCTGCGCCCAGAGAGATCACCACATGCGCGATACCCTGCTCACGTAAAGCGTGGGCGGCGTCAATCACATCTTTTAAGTCTGGCAGCTTACGGCCAGCCCAGATCTCAAGTTCGCGACGATTAGGTTTCACCAACCACGGCGCTGCTTTCAGACCCGCCACCAGCGCATCGCGGCTGCTGTCAAAGATGATACATGGGCACTGGCTACGCAGGCGCGTCATCCAGTCGGTAAAGGCTTCCGGGCTGACGCCGGACGGCAGGCTGCCGCTGACGCAGACCATGTCGAACTGACCAAGCCAGGTCAGGGAGTCATTCACAAAACGCTCCCAGTCGGCCTGGGTGACTTCAAAACCGGAGAAGTTCAGGTCGGTCACTTCGCCATCTTTTTCGGTCAATTTCACGTTGATGCGGGTACGGCCCTGCACCACCTGAAAACGGTTGGCGATCCCCAGCTCGCTGAACAGCTGCTGGAAACCATCCTGGTTATCTTTGCCGAGGAAGCCGCCGACGGTGACGTCAATCCCAAGATCCTTCAGCACTTTTGCAACGTTAATCCCTTTACCTGCCGCGTGCAGGCCAGTGGTACGCACGAGGTTAACTTCGCCGCGTTCGATTTCCGGGCAAAAGCCCACGAGGTCGTAAGCCGGGTTCAGCGTAATAGTGGCAACACGTCTGCTCATTATGCGCCCTCCCCCAGACCGGCCGCGATGGCGTCGCCAATCGCTTTCAGCGCCTGTTCAGCATCCGCACCCTGCGCGGTGAAACGCAGGCGATGGCCTTTCTTCACGCCCAGCGCAACCACTTTCATCAGGCTGCGACCGTTGGCCGGTTTACCGCTGCCGTCGAGGTTGGTGACGGTAACGTCGCTATTGAACTGCTTAATGGTATTCACCAGCATGGTGCCCGGACGGGCGTGCAGACCATGTTCGTTACGTACCACAAATTCAGCGCTCAGCAGCTCATCGGTATTCACATCATCGCTGGTCAGCAGCGCCAGCAAGGTAGCGGCATCGGCTTTCAGCAGTTGTTCAGCTTTTTTGTTCAGCAGAAGGTCGCTCAGGCGCTTCAGCACCTCTACCGGCTGTTCATCCGTCATAGAAACGGTGACCAGCATCGCCGTGGTATCTCCGGCGGTATCAAACGCGGTAGCCGCACGGCTGACGGCGATAGCGCTGCGCAGGTTGCCTTCAGCACAGTCGTTCAGCCAGACGCCCTGACCGAGGTTCAGCGGTTTGTCGTTAATCGCATGGGCAACAAAAGTGGTATCGACAGCACCTGCTTCTTTCAGGCGACCGGCGTTAAGCGCCTGCAGGGTCACCAGATCGGAAGCCACCACGTCCAGGGTCAGCATGTCGTTATCCAGTTTCAGGGCTTCACTCTGCTTTTCACCCATCAGCAAGGCACGCAGCTCTTCGGCGGTGGTCGCGGATTTGAGTTGTTCAGCCACCGCGTCATCGCTCAGCACGTGCGTCAGCTGACGCAGCAGGCCGAGGTGTTCGTCGCTGCTGGCGGCAATACCAATGGCGACATAGGCTACCTGGCCTTCACCCCAGAGCACGCCCTGCGGGAACTGATAAACCTGAACGCCGGTTTTCAGTACCTGGTCACGGGTATCGGTGGTGCCATGCGGAATGGCGATGCCATTGCCAAGGAAGGTTGAGGTTTGCTGTTCGCGAGCGAGCATGCCGTCAACATAGCCGTTGCCGACATTGCCTGCCTGCACCAGCGCTGCGGCGATCTGCCGGATAGCCTCTTCTTTTGATCCGGCCTGCTCGCCCGGATGGATGTCCTGCACGGATAACTGGAACATGATTCTCCACTCCTGCTGAAATTGAATCGATTCAGCTTAGATAAGAAAAAATACGCTATTTGGGTTGGCAAACAGATACCGGATAGCGCTGAAACGTTTCAAGAAGTCTTGCTCTTTCTACAAAAGCTTGCAAGTAAAGTTACAATTCAGCATACAAAAATTAGATATGCAGCACGTTTTATTGGCTGGCAGCGCATTTTTACAAATCTGTTTTGAAATCCACCGCTCTGTTTCAGCAACTTCAGCAAAAGCGGAAAACCTTTTGAAAGGGGATTTTGATTTTTCGTGGGATGAATGATCCGGTTTTCTGTCTATTTTCTGACAAGCGGCGTAAACTCCGCCTTTCTTCATATCACTGATACAGAAACATGCACACGACCCCCGCCGCCGTCCCCCGGAAGTCATTTGATTTGACCTCATCGGCGTTTTTGATTGTTGCCTTCCTCACCGGTATCGCCGGTGCGTTACAAACTCCTACGCTGAGTCTGTTCCTCACGAACGAGGTTCATGCCCGTCCAGCCATGGTTGGCTTCTTCTTTACCGGCAGCGCCATCATCGGCATCCTGGTCAGCCAGTTTCTGGCCGGGCGTTCGGATAAGAAAGGTGACCGCAAGTCCCTGATCGTTTTTTGCTGCCTGATGGGCGTTTTTGCCTGCCTGCTGTTCGCCTGGAACCGTAACTATTTCGTGTTGCTGTTTGTCGGCGTGTTTCTTAGTAGCTTTGGCTCCACCGCCAACCCGCAGCTCTTTGCCTTAGCCCGCGAACACGCAGACCATACCGGCCGCGAAGCGGTGATGTTCAGCTCGATCCTGCGCGCTCAGGTGTCACTGGCATGGGTCGTCGGGCCGCCGCTGGCTTACGCCCTCGCGATGGGGTTTGGTTTTCCGGCAATGTATCTCAGCGCCGCGGTGGCGTTTGTGGTCTGTGGGGCGATGGTCTGGTTTTTCCTGCCGACGATGCGCAAAGAGCCGAAGCTGGCGACCGGGGTGCTGGAATCACCGCGCCGCAACCGTCGCGACGCCCTGCTACTGTTTACCATCTGCACGTTAATGTGGGGCACCAACAGCCTGTACATCATCAATATGCCGCTGTTCATTATTAATGAGCTGCATCTGTCCGAGAAACTGGCGGGGGTGATGATGGGGACAGCGGCCGGGCTGGAGATCCCGACCATGCTAATCGCCGGTTACTACGCAAAACGCTTCGGGAAACGCTTCCTGATGCGCATTGCTGCCGTCGCCGGACTCCTGTTTTACGTCGGGATGCTGACCGCCCATTCGCCCGCGCTGCTGCTGGGATTACAGCTGCTGAACGCGATCTATATCGGCATTCTCGCCGGGATCGGCATGCTCTACTTCCAGGATCTGATGCCGGGACAAGCGGGTGCCGCGACCACGCTATACACCAATACCACCCGCGTGGGCTGGATTATCGCCGGCTCCATGGCCGGGGTCGTCGCCGAGATCTGGAGCTATCACGCCGTGTTCTGGATTGCGCTGGGGATGTGCATCCTGACGACGCTCTGCCTGACGCGCATTAAGGATATTTAAGGCGCGGTGAGCGCCTCGAGGTCAAGCAGCCAGGTCATGGCCTGGGTACGCGAGGTGCTGCACATTTCAAGCGACGGCTGCAGGCTGGCGCACACTTTGGGCCGCAGCGGCGAGCCAAAGATTTTGCAGCGCTGTTGCGCGTCAAGCTGTACGCAGGGGGTATTGGCAGGTTTGCCGTTGGGCATCCCGGGGATGGGGCTGGAGATGGAGATGGAGGGCGCGGTGCAACATGCTCCGCAGTCCGAACGGCAATCCATATACGTACGTTACCTGAAAGAAAGCCGCTCCCGCGGGCGTGACGCGCACAGTAACACCTTTTGCGTATTGATAGCAAAAGCCACGAAATCCACTTGCCTGAAATGCCGCGCGCGAGTACTTTGACGCGATATTTTTGACCTTCCCGTGAACAGGATTACTGCAATGCCAAGAGCGAACGAAATTAAGAAAGGTATGGTGCTGAATTACAACGGCAAGCTGCTGATTGTGAAAGACATCGATATTCAGGCACCCAGCGCCCGTGGCGCAGCAACGCTGTACAAAATGCGTTTTGCTGATGTGCGTACCGGTCTGAAAGTTGAAGAGCGTTTCAAAGGCGACGATATCGTGGATACCGTTACCCTGACCCGTCGTTATGTCGATTTCTCCTACGTTGACGGCAACGAATACGTATTTATGGATAAAGAAGACTACACCCCGTACATCTTCACCAAAGATCAGATTGAAGAAGAGCTGCTGTTTATCCCGGAAGGCGGGATGCCGGATATGCAGGTTCTGACCTGGGATGGCGTCCTGCTGGCGCTGGAACTGCCGCAGACTGTCGATCTGGAGATCGTGGAAACGGCCCCGGGCATTAAAGGTGCTTCCGCCTCCGCGCGTAACAAACCTGCGACCCTGACCACCGGTCTGGTCGTGCAGGTGCCGGAATACCTCTCCGCAGGCGAGAAAATCCGCATCCATATCGAAGAAAAACGCTATATGGGTCGTGCTGACTGATCCTGCGCGCTGTTTTGCCGGGTAGCGGCTTCGCCTTACCCGGCCTGCAAAAGCACGTATAAAAAAACCGGCTCAATGGCCGGTTTTTTTGTCGGCCCGGTCAGCATAACGCCGCCGGGCAGTAGCTGTTACAGCAGCTCAGGATATTTGGTCATCTTCAGCGCCAGCTCCACGCCGCGCACTTCCGCCATCCCTTTCAGACGCCCAATCGCGGAATACCCCGGGTTGGTTTTCTTACGCAGATCGTCCAGCATCTGGTGCCCGTGATCCGGGCGGAACGGAATCGGGCGCAGATCGCCTGCCCGCTTACGACGCTGCTCTTCACCCAGAATTGCATCGACGACCGCCACCATGTTCACGTCGCCGCCAAGATGCGCCGCTTCGTGGAAGGTTTTCGGGTTATCTTCCCGACAGGTTGCTCGCAGGTGGGTAAAGTGGATGCGGTCGCCGAAGGTTTCAATCATCTGCACCAGATCGTTATCGGCCCGAACGCCGTATGAACCCGTGCACATGGTAAAGCCGTTGTTGATGCTATCGACCGTCTCTTTCAGCCACTGCATATCTTCAATGGTGGATACAATACGCGGCAGGCCGAGGATAGGACGCGGCGGATCGTCCGGGTGGACCGCAAGACGCACGCCCGCCTCTTCCGCCACCGGCACGATAGCCCGCAGGAAGACCGCCATGTTTTCCCGCAGCTGCGCTTTATCGATGTTGCCATACTCAGCCAGACGCGCGCGGAACTGGTCGAGGGTGTAGCCCTCTTCTGCCCCCGGCAGGCCGGCGATAATGTTGCGGGTCAGCTTTTCAATATCAGCTTCGCTGGCGGTGTCGAACCACACCTGCGCCTGCTGCTGCTCTGCCGCGGTGTAATCTGCCGCCGCGCCTTCGCGCTTCAGGATGTGCAGCTCGAACGCGGCAAAGGCGATCTGGTCAAAACGCAGCGCTTTTGAGCCGTCCGGCATTTCATATTCCAGGTCGGTACGGGTCCAGTCGAGGATAGGCATAAAGTTGTAGCACACGGTATCAATACCGCAGGCCGCCAGGTTACGGATGCTCTGCTGGTAGTTCGCAATCCAGGTCTGGTAGTTGCCGGAGTGGGTTTTGATCTCTTCGTGAACCGGAATACTTTCCACCACCGACCAGGTTAGCCCTTTCTCTGCCAGCAGCGCCTGACGCTGTTTGATCTCCTCCACTGGCCACACCTGGCCATTGGGGATATGGTGCAGTGCGGTGACGACGCCCGTTGCGCCAGCCTGACGCACATCATCAAGAGAAACCGGATCTTTCGGCCCGTACCAACGCCAGGTTTGTTCCATTGATTCACCCTCTAAAGTTGTTATACCAATACTATCTATCTTAATGACGACTACCATACATGCATGATCATGCAGGTCAATGCGTCTCGCTATATTGATTGATCCATCTCACAGTTCCCGGATATTTACGGCTCACCAATTCAATTTGTTGTCATATAACTTTACACTGGCATTGTTAATTAATGGTTAATCAGGTGTGTATTTCATGAAGACAATTGCCTCCACCGCGCTACCCGCTCACGTGTTACAGCCGCAGTACGATCGTCAGGCGTTACGCTCCCGTATCGTCCATTTCGGCTTTGGTGCCTTTCATCGTGCGCATCAGGCGCTCCTGACCGATCGGGTGCTGAACGCCAGAGGCGGTGACTGGGGGATATGTGAGATTAGCCTGTTTAGCGGCGATACGCTGATGAGCCAGCTGCGCGCGCAGGATCATCTCTTTACGGTGCTGGAAAAAGGCGCTGAGGGTAATCAGCCAATTATCGTCGGGGCAGTGCATGAATGCCTGAACGCCAGGCTTGATTCGCTGGCCGCCATTATTGAGAAATTTTGCGAGCCGCAGGTGGCAATCGTATCCCTGACCATCACCGAAAAGGGCTACTGCATCGATCCGGCCACCGGCAAGCTGGATACCCGCAATGAACGCATCATGCACGATCTGGAATATCCTGATGCGCCACACTCCGCGCCGGGGATCCTCGTCGAAGCCCTGCATCGCCGTCGCGAGCGGGGTCTGTCGCCGTTCAGCGTACTCTCCTGCGATAACATCCCTGATAACGGCCATGTGGTGAAAAACGCGGTGCTGGGCATGGCCCACAAGCGTTCCCCGGAGCTGGCGGAGTGGATCGCCGATAACGTCAGCTTCCCCGGCACCATGGTGGACAGGATTGTCCCCGCCGCCACCGATGATTCCCTTGCAGAGATCGCCCGTGAAGTGGGAGTTGACGATCCCTGCGCCATCAGCTGTGAGCCATTTATCCAGTGGGTGGTCGAGGATAACTTCGTCGCTGGTCGCCCGGAGTGGGAAGTGGCGGGCGTGCAGATGGTGCAGGACGTCCTGCCGTGGGAGCAGATGAAGCTGCGTATGCTTAACGGCAGCCATTCCTTCCTGGCCTACCTCGGTTATCTGGCCGGTTTCGCCCATATTAACGACTGCATGGCCGACAGCGCGCTGCGTGACGCTGCCCGTCGCCTGATGCTTGAGGAGCAGGCACCGACGCTGCGCATCACCGGGGTGGATCTGACCGCCTACGCCGACAGCCTGATTGACCGCTTCGCCAACCCGGCGCTGAAGCACCGCACCTGGCAGATTGCCATGGACGGCAGCCAGAAACTGCCTCAACGGATGCTGGAGAGTATTCGCCTCCACCGCCAGCGCGACACCGCCTGGCCGCTGCTGGCCCTCGGTGTCGCGGGCTGGATGCGCTACGTCAGCGGCGTGGATGATGCAGGCCACGCCATTGATGTACGCGATCCGCTGAGCGATAAGATCCGCGCCATCGTAGAGACCAGCGGCGAAGAGGAGCGCGTTACCGCCCTGCTGGCGCTCACTGAAATTTTCGGTACCGACCTGCCGCAGGATCCGCAGTTTGTAGAGGCCATCACCCGGGCTTACCAGCGCATTAGCCAGTCGGGCGCGCGCCAGGCCATTATCGATACGCTCCAGATTTAACCTCTGGTGCGCTTAAGGCGAGCGGGAGGCCTCCCGTTCGCCCTCCCCCCTTCTCAGGGGTGTTCTTTTGCGCCAGGATTATTGATAATTGTTATAGCATTACATTTATCACCCCTGGAGCACCTGTGACTAAAACCAACCTCATTACGGGCTTTCTCGGCAGCGGGAAAACCACGTCGATACTGCACCTGCTGGCGAATAAAGATCCTGCTGAAAAATGGGCCGTGCTGGTCAATGAATTTGGCGAGATCGGCATTGATGGCGCACTGCTGGCCGATAACGGGGCACTGGTCAAAGAGATCCCCGGGGGATGCATGTGCTGCGTGAACGGTCTGCCGATGCAGGTGGGGCTTAATACCCTGCTGCGTCAGGGTAAGCCCGACCGGCTGCTGATTGAACCCACCGGGCTGGGCCACCCGAAGCAGATCCTCGACCTGCTGACCGCCCCGGTCTATGAACCCTGGATCGATTTGCGCGTCACCCTGTGCTTACTCGACCCGCGTCAGCTACTGGACGAAAAATATGTCCAGAACGAAAACTTCCGCGACCAGCTCGCCGCCGCCGACGTCATCATTGCCAATAAAGAGGATCGCGCCACCGCAGAAAGTCGCGCCGCGCTGGATATCTGGTGGCAGCACTTCGGCGGCGAACGTCAGCTCTCCTGTACCACGCAGGGAAATATCGATGGGGCCCTGCTCGATCTGCCGCGGCGTAATCTGAAAGCGTTACCTGCCAGCGCCGCCCATGCCCACAGTCACGGCGAAAAACAGGGTCTGGCCGCGCTGAGTCTGCCTGCTCACCAGCGCTGGCGTCGCAGCCTGAACAGCGGCCAGGGTCACCAGGCCTGTGGTTGGGTGTTCGATGCGGACACCTGCTTCGACACCATCGGTTTACTGGAGTGGGTGCGGCTGGCACCGGTTGAACGCGTGAAAGGTGTTATGCGTATTCCCGAGGGGCTGTTACAGGTCAATCGCCAGGGCGCCGATTTTCACATCGAAACGCAGGGTGTAACGCCACCGGACAGCCGAATAGAGTTAATTAGTGCGGTTAACACCGACTGGAACGCCTTACAGTCCAGCTTGTTGAAGCTTCGTTTAAGTTCGGGCAACTAACGTTTCCCTGGTTTAACTGCTTACGGCTTAATGATGAAAACCCGACTATTACCTGTTTTATTGCTTAACCTTGCTGGCCTGGGCCTCTTTTTATCCTGGTATCTGCCGGTCAACCACGGTTTCTGGTTCCCGCTGGACAGCGGGATATTCCACTTCTTTAACCAGAAACTGGCAGAGAGTCGCCCCTTCCTGTGGCTGGTGGCGATCACCAATAATCGGGCCTTTGACGTCTGTTCCCTGTTGGCGATGGGCTACCTGATGCTGACCTTCTGGCGGAACGAGAGCGCGGCCGGGCGTCGGCGCATTCTAATGATTGGCCTGGTGATGCTGCTGACTGCCGTGGTTCTGAACCAGCTGGCGCAGGCTCTGATTCCGGTGAAACGCTCAAGTCCGACGCTATTTTTCCCTGACATCTACCGCGTCAGTGAATTACTGCATATTTCGACAAAAGATGCCTCGAAGGACAGTTTCCCGGGCGATCACGGGATGATGCTGCTTATTTTCACCGCTTTTATGTGGCGTTATTTTGGTCATAAGACTTTCGCATTAGCCCTCATTATTTTTATGGTTTTCTCTTTTCCACGGGTAATGATTGGCGCGCACTGGTTCAGCGATATTGCCGTCGGTTCTCTTTCAGTGGCGTTGATTGGGCTTCCATGGTGTCTGATGACCCCACTGAGCGACCGTTTAATAGCATTCTTTGATCGCTACCTGCCTGGCTGATTCAACATTTTTAAAACAAGTTACTAACCGAAATTAACAGTATCAATGAGGGATCAATGCAGATCCCTCATGTATTATTTGCTTGCACTGCCCCAGCCTGTCATTTTCCTGTCATAATAATCACGTTAGAAATTAACAGTTTGGTTATTACTTAACCTAAATTAACCCGCAAATTTGCTCTTCCGGCAGCAAACTTTTGGTATCACATTTTCTTATAAAAATTTGGCAATTTTTGCTCGCAATGACCGTGTCGATCGGGTACTCTCAAACTCGTTTTACCTCAGCGCTACAATTATTATCGTTGTAAATAAATTTGTGCGATTCGCCACAGATTTGACCATAAAGAATTGTCTGATAGTGCGCAGGTATTTAGTCTCGTCTCGCTTGGCATTTTTTATAACGATATTTGTCGTTAAGGACTTCAAGGGATAATAAACAACATGGTCAAATCTCAACCGATCTTGAGATACTTCTCACGGGTGATCCCGGCGATTGCAGTAGCGGTTCTGCTTTCAGCTTGTAGCGCATCGAATACCGCAAAGAATATGCATCCTGAGACGCGTGTTGTGGGGTCAGAAGACGCCTCTTCACTGCAAGCCTCTCAGGATGAATTTGAAAAAATGGTCAGCAATCTGGATATCAAATCCCGATTAATGGACCAGTATGCTAGCTGGAAAGGCGTGCGCTATCGCCTTGGCGGCGATACACGTAAAGGGATTGATTGTTCCGGCTTCGTACAACGTACTTTCCGCGAACAGTTTGGTTTAGAACTTCCGCGTTCAACCTATGAACAACAGGAAATGGGCAAATCGATCTCGCGTAGCAGCTTACGCACCGGCGATTTAGTGCTGTTCCGGGCGGGTTCAACCGGCCGTCATGTCGGCATCTATATTGGTAACGACCAGTTTGTTCACGCGTCCACCAGCAGTGGTGTGATGATCTCCAATATGAACGAACCCTACTGGAAGAAGCGCTACAATGAAGCGCGCCGTGTATTAACTCGCAGTTAACCGCCAGTGCTGTCCGTTTCCCTTGACTGACAGCATGCTAAAAAAGCACTGCTACGGCAGTGCTTTTTTTTTATAACTCAACAACACATTCAGGGCTGGTCGTTCCAGGCTATAGTCTGGTAGTAGCGTGAGTTTAGCCGTCATGATAACGCGGGCGGCATATCAGGATCCGATTACATTTATGTTTACCCGCCATTTATCAACCCGACGAAAAGTGCTGATGCTCAGCGTGCTTGCCGGACTTATTGTCGCCCTGCTCTGTGGCGGTATGCAGTTTTTTTTCAGTTATCACAAACGGGATGTGAAATACGATAACCTGATTACCGACCTCCATGACTACATGGCAGATTATTTTAAAGAGCTGCGCATCTCCATCGATAGATTGCAGCCACTGACCTTAAGCCAGTGCCACGAGGTCAGCGCCGAATTGACCTCCCGCGCCGCATTCAGCCTTAACGTCCGTGCCTTCCTGCTGGTAAAAGATAAAATTGCCTTCTGCTCGTCAGCAACCGGGCCGTTGAATGTTCCCCTCAGCGAACTGGTGCCGAATATCGACGTGAATAAAGATGTTGATATGGCTCTGCTGCCCGGTACGCCGATGATGCCAAAAAAACCGGCCATTGTGTTGTGGCACCGAAACCCGCTGCTGGACAGTGGCGGCGTATTTACTTCTATTAATCTCAACCTGACTCCCTACCTGTTATATACCGCCCGCCAGGATGAATTTGCCGGTATTGCCCTTATTATCGGCGATACCTCTTTTTCGACTTATTCAAACCGGCTGATTCACATTTCGGATCTGGATAAACACCCCGTGCGCTCCAGCCGGATTGAAGGACTGCCGCTGACCATTAATCTGTATGCCGATACCTGGACGATGGCCGATCTCTATTTTGCCCTGCTGTTTGGTCTGATGTGCGGCTCCAGCATCGGGGTGCTCTGTTTCTATGGGCTGATGAACCACGCCAATCCGCGAAAAGAGATCCTCACCGCGATTAAGCAGAACCAGTTTCACGTGGTCTATCAGCCGGTCGTGGACGCGAATAATCTGCGGATGGGCGGCGTGGAGGTATTGATGCGCTGGCACCATCCCGGTGCCGGGGAGATCCCGCCGGATGCCTTTATTGGCTTTGCAGAAGCACAGAAATTAATTGTGCCGCTCACGCTGCATCTCTTCGACCTGATCCTGCGCGACGCCCCGGCGCTGAAAAAACGCCTTCCGCCAGGTTCCAAGCTGGGCATTAATCTCTCCCCGGGCCACCTGCACGCCGACAGCTTCAAGGAAGATATGCGTAAATTCGCCGCCTCGCTGCCGCCGGATCATTTCCAGATTGTGCTCGAAATTACCGAGCGCGATATGCTGAATCAGCGGGAAGCCACAAAGCTCTTTGAATGGCTGCATCTGGAAGGGTTTGAAATCGCGGTGGATGATTTTGGTACCGGGCACAGCGCCCTCATCTACCTTGAGCGTTTCACCATGGACTATCTGAAAATCGACCGCGGCTTTGTCAACGCCATCGGCCTGGAGACCGTGACCTCCCCGGTGCTGGATACCGTGCTGACGCTCGCCCGGCGGCTGAATATGGTGACCATTGCCGAAGGTGTCGAGACCCCCGAGCAGGCGAAGTGGCTGCGCGATCACGGCGTCAATATGTTGCAAGGCTACTGGATCAGCCGCCCGATGCGCCTGGAGCAGTTGCTGGTCTGGCAGCCTGACGTTCACCCCGACAGCGAATAATTTCCCAACCACCGCTACGTCACTTATTATTCAGGTATCCTGCCCGGCCAGACTGCAAGAGGAAAATGTCGCGGAATGATTGTGCGCATAATAGTGCTGCTGATGGCGATGATGAGTGGACTCAGCCAGGCGCAAACCATTAAAGAAAGCTACGCGTTCGCGGTGATTGGCGAGCCGAAATATGCCATCAATTTCGATCACTACGATTACGTTAACCCTGCCGCGCCAAAAGGGGGCAATCTTACCCTTGCCGCCAACGGCACCTTCGATAACTTCAACCGCTATGCCCTGCGCGGCGTGGCGGCCGAGCGTACCGACGCCCTCTACGATACCCTTTTTACGACGTCTGACGATGAGCCAGGCAGCTATTATCCGCTGGTTGCCGAGCAGGCCCGCTACGCCGATGATTTTGCCTGGATGGAGTTGACCCTCAATCCACTGGCGCGTTTTCATGACGGCACACCGGTGAAGGCCAGCGACGTGGCTTTTACCTTCCATAAGTTTATGACCGAAGGGGTGCCACAGTTCCGGCTGGTCTATAAAGGGGCTACGGTGACGGCCATCGCCCCGCTGACGGTGCGCATCACGCTCGCCAACCCTAACAAAGAGGACATGCTGAGCCTGCTTACCCTGCCGGTCATGCCTGAAAAGTTCTGGAAAGATCATAAGCTCAGCGATCCCCTCTCCACCCCACCGCTGGCGGGTGGGCCATACCGCATTACAAGCTGGCGTATGGGGCAGTATCTTATCTACTCCCGGGTAAAGGATTACTGGGCGGCCAACCTGCCGGTGAACCGGGGCCGCTGGAATTTCGATACCCTGCGCTACGACTACTATCTGGACGACAACGTGGCCTTCGAGGCGTTCAAAGCGGGCGCGTTTGATATGCGGGTAGAGAGCAGCGCCAAAAACTGGGCCACGCGCTACATCGGGAAAAACTTTGACCGCGGCTTTATCGTGAAAGAAGCGCTTAAAAATGATTCCGCTCAGGATACGCGCTGGCTGGCCTTTAATATTCAGCGCCCGGTATTCAGCGATCGCCGGGTCCGCCAGGCCATTACCCTCGCCTTTGATTTTGAGTGGATGAACAAGGCGCTGTTCTACGGCGCCTACAGTCGGGTTAACAGCTATTTCCAGAATACAGAGTATGCGGCCAAGGGCTACCCGGATGCCGCGGAGCTGACGCTTCTCGCCCCGCTGAAAAGCGCCCTCCCCGCCGAGGTGTTTACTACCGTCTTTCAGCCGCCGGTCTCTAAAGGCGATGGCTACGATCGTAACAACCTGCTAAAAGCCAGCCAGCTGCTGGACGAGGCCGGGTGGACAATCAAAAATAAGCAGCGGGTTAACACGCAAACCGGCAAACCGCTCAGTTTTGAACTGCTGTTGCCCTCCGGGGGGAATAATCAGTGGGTGCTGCCGTTCCAGCACAACCTTGAACGGCTGGGCATTACCATGAACATTCGCCAGGTGGATAACTCGCAAATTACCAACCGGATGCGCAACCGCGATTACGATATGATGCCGCGCCTGTGGCGGGCCATGCCGTGGCCGAGCTCGGACCTGCAGATCTCCTGGGCTTCCCAGTACATTGACTCAACCTATAATTCACCGGGAGTAAAAAACCCGGCCATCGACGCACTGATTGCGCAAATCGTTGCCGCGCAGGGCGATAAACAGAAGCTGCTGCCCCTCGGGCGCGCGCTGGATCGGGTCCTGACCTGGAACTATTACATGCTGCCAATGTGGTTTATGGGCCAGGATCGGGTGGCCCGCTGGGATAAATTTGGTCTTCCGGCCCAACGCCCGGTCTACTCCCTCGGGTTCGAAAACTGGTGGTATGACGTTAACAAAGCGGCGAAATTACCCGCCGAGCGGCGTTAAGGATACGCAATGGGCGCTTATTTACTTCGTCGTTTACTGCTGGTGATCCCCACCCTGTGGGCGATTATCACCATCAACTTTTTTATCGTGCAGATCGCCCCGGGTGGCCCGGTGGATCAAGCGATTGCCGCCATCGAATTCGGTAACAGCGGGGCGATGCCCGGCGGGGGCGATGAAGGCATGCGCGCCAGCCACGCCCGCACCGGGGTGGGCAATATCAACGAGAGCCACTATCGCGGTGGACGGGGTCTGGATCCCGAGGTGATCGCCGAGATCACCCAGCGTTACGGCTTTGATAAACCAATCCATGAGCGTTATTTCAAAATGCTCGGGGACTATCTGCGCTTTGATTTTGGCGACAGCCTGTTCCGTAGCGCCTCGGTGCTGCATCTGATTAAAGAGAGCCTGCCGGTTTCCATCACCCTGGGCCTGTGGGGCACCCTGATTATCTATCTGGTCTCGATCCCGCTCGGCATCCGTAAAGCGATGGATAACGGCAGCCGGTTCGATATCTGGAGCAGTACCTTCATTATTATTGGCTATGCGATACCGGCGTTTCTGTTTGCCGTTCTGCTGATTGTCTTTTTTGCCGGGGGGAGTTACTTCGACCTCTTCCCGCTGCGCGGGCTGGTCTCGACCGATTTCAGCAGCCTGCCGTGGTACGAGAAAATTACCGACTACCTGTGGCACATTACCCTGCCGGTGCTGGCGACGGTGATCGGCGGGTTTGCGGCTCTGACCATGTTGACCAAAAACGCCTTCCTCGATGAGATCCGCAAGCAGTACGTGGTGACCGCCCGCGCCAAAGGGGTCAGCGAGCGGGGCATTCTGTGGAAACACATTTTTCGCAATGCCATGCTGCTGGTGATCGCCGGTTTTCCCGCCACCTTTATCAGCATGTTCTTTACCGGCTCCCTGTTAATTGAGGTGATGTTCTCCCTCAACGGGCTGGGGTTGCTCGGTTACGAGGCCACCGTCTCACGGGATTACCCGGTGATGTTTGGCACGCTCTATATTTTCACCCTGATTGGCCTGCTGCTGAATATCCTCAGCGATATCTGCTATACGCTGGTCGATCCGCGTATTGATTTTGAGGGTCGCTGATGCCGCGCTTAAGCCCCGTCAATCAGGCCCGCTGGGCCAGGTTTCGTCACAATCGCCGTGGCTACTGGTCGCTGTGGATTTTCGCCCTGTTTTTCGCCCTGAGCCTGTGCTCGGAGCTGGTTGCTAACGATAAACCCCTGCTGGTGCACTTTAACGATCGCTGGTACGTCCCGGTGATCAAAGAGTACAGCGAAAGCGACTTTGGCGGCCCCTTTGCCACCGCAGCGGATTATCAGGATCCCTGGTTACAGGCGCAGCTCAACGAGCACGGCTGGGTGCTGTGGGCCCCGGTCCGCTTTGGTGCCACCAGCATTAACTTTGCCACCACCACGCCCTTCCCGTCCCCGCCTTCGGCACAAAACTGGCTGGGCACCGATGCCAACGGCGGGGATGTGCTGGCGCGCATTCTCTACGGCACGCGGATCTCCATTCTGTTTGGCCTGATGCTGACCCTGTTTTCCAGCGTGATGGGCGTGCTGGCCGGGGCGATCCAGGGCTATTACGGCGGTAAAATCGACCTCTGGGGCCAGCGGTTTATCGAGGTCTGGTCCGGGATGCCGACGCTGTTCCTGATTATTCTGCTTTCAAGCGTGGTACAGCCTAACTTCTGGTGGCTGCTGGCCATCACGGTGCTCTTTGGCTGGATGGCGCTGGTGGGGGTGGTGCGGGCGGAGTTCCTGCGCACCCGTAATTTTGACTACATTCGCGCCGCCCAGGCGCTGGGGGTCAGCGATCGCGGGATCATTTTCCGTCATATGCTGCCGAACGCCATGGTGGCGACCCTGACCTTCCTGCCGTTTATCCTGTGCAGCTCCATCACGACCCTTACCTCGCTCGATTTTCTCGGCTTCGGCTTGCCGCTGGGTTCGCCGTCGCTGGGCGAGCTGCTGTTACAGGGGAAAAACAATTTGCAGGCGCCGTGGCTCGGCATCGCCGCCTTTCTCTCCGTTGCCGTGCTGCTCTCGTTGCTGATTTTTATTGGCGAAGCGGTGCGCGATGCTTTTGACCCGAATAAGGCGGTTTAAGATGACCCAGCCTCTCCTTCGCATTGACGCCCTCTCCATCGCGTTTCGCCAGCAGGGCGAGCTGCGTACCGTGGTCAATGATGTCTCCCTGCACATAGATGCCGGGGAAACGCTGGCGCTGGTGGGGGAATCTGGCTCCGGGAAGAGCGTTACCGCGCTCTCCGTCCTGCGCCTGCTCCCAGCCCCGCCGGTGGTCTATCCGCAGGGCGATATCCTGTTTCATGGGCAGTCGCTGCTGCATGCCGACGAGCGCACCCTGCGCGGGGTGCGGGGCAACAAGATCGCCATGATTTTCCAGGAGCCGATGGTGTCGCTGAACCCGCTGCACACCCTCGAAAAACAGCTCTATGAAGTGCTCTCCCTGCACCGCGGCATGCGCAAAGAGGCGGCACGCGGAGAGATGCTCGACTGTCTCGAACGCACCGGGATCCGCAACGCCGCAAAACGGCTGGCCGATTTTCCTCATCAACTTTCCGGCGGTGAACGCCAGCGGGTGATGATCGCCATGGCACTGCTGACCCGCCCGGAGCTGCTGATTGCCGATGAACCGACCACCGCGCTGGACGTCACGGTACAGGCGCAGATCCTTCAGCTGTTACACGAGCTGCGTGACGAGCTGAACATGAGCCTGCTGTTTATCACTCACAACCTCAGCATAGTGAGAAAGCTGGCCGACCGGGTCGCGGTGATGCAGAACGGCTGCTGCGTGGAGCAGAACCGGGCCGCGACGCTGCTTGCCGCGCCTGAGCACCCTTACACCCAGCGGCTGCTCAACAGCGAGCCAGCTGGCGATCCCGTCCCGCTGCCGGACGCGGCACAACCACTGCTGAGCGTGAAAGATCTCTCGGTGGCTTTTCCGGTGCGCAAAGGCCTCCTGCGTCGGGTGGTGGATAACAAGCAGGTGCTAAAAAACGTCAGCTTCAACCTGCGCCCCGGTGAAAGCCTTGGGCTGGTAGGCGAGTCCGGCTCCGGTAAAAGCACTACCGGGCTGGCGCTGCTGCGCCTGATTGCCTCCAGAGGGGAGATTGTGTTTGATGGTCAGCCGCTGCATCGCTGGGATCGCCGTCAGATGTTGCCCGTCCGCCACCGGATGCAGGTGGTATTTCAGGATCCAAACTCCTCCCTGAATCCACGTCTTAACGTGCAGCAAATTATCGAAGAAGGGCTGCGGGTGCATCAGCCCACGCTCAGCGTGCAGGCGCGGGAGGAGGAGGTCATTCGGGTGATGGGCGAAGTGGGGCTGGATCCGCAGACCCGGCATCGTTATCCTGCCGCCTTTTCCGGCGGCCAGCGTCAGAGGATCGCCATTGCTCGCGCGCTGATCCTGCGCCCGGAGCTGATCATTCTGGATGAACCCACCTCATCGCTGGACAAAACCGTACAGGCGCAGATCCTGGCGCTGCTGAAAGATCTGCAGGAGAAACACCGGCTGGCCTATATCTTTATCAGCCACGACCTGCAGGTGGTACGCGCGCTGTGTCACCAGGTGATTGTGTTACGTCAGGGAGAGGTGGTCGAGCAAGGGGAGTGTCAGCGCGTGTTTGCCGCGCCGACGCAGGAGTATACGCGTCAGCTATTAGCGTTACGCTGACGCTCAGACAGGATCCTGACCTGCTACGGATTCGGCAATCGCCACCCCGAAGTTTTTCAGGCGGCAGGTCGCCGCGAACTCGTCCTGGCTTTTCACGAACAGGCACGGCTCGCCTTCGCACTCCAGTACCGAGCTGTAAAGCTCAATGTCCGTCAGCGCCTGGCTCAGCTTTTCCATTACCGGCCATGCGTTGCCCTCTTCCGGGCTTAGCAGCTTAAGCGCCACCAGACAGTTATCACTGTTTGCTCCGCTTTGCGGAATCGGTTCAACTTTGGAACCTGCAAAACCCGCCGACCAGCGATAGCTCTGCGGCAAGCGATGCACAATGGAGAGCTGTAATGTATTCACGTTTGTTCCCCGGAAGCAAAATATACTTCACAATCTATTTACATTTATAGTAACACATCAACACTTACCTGCTCTGTTTTTAATAAGAAAACGCTTACACCTGTTTCCACGGGGGTTGGCGTCTAATTTATCAGGGCTTTTTGACAGTGTTTCAGGTTGATAGCGGCGCTATATGTACCCGTTTCTGTGATCTAACACAACCTTTTTAACTACAAGGCTGTGACTATTTACACAAATAGATTTTACATAAAAGAAACAAACAGGGGAGCGGTGAAACGTGCTTTGCTTGACCAACATCAAAAAAGGGCCCCGTCGGGACCCTTATCGCTGCACTATTTTACTGCTTTTCGTGGCCGGCTGGCGTAGAGGCAGAAAAGGATCGAGCAGGTCGCGCACAAGGCAATTGACCAGAGCATCGGCCAGGCGGTGGTAAAGGTCGCCAGGGAGAGCAGCGCCCCGACAATGGCGCCAATCCCGAAGCGGAAGGTGCCTGCCAGTGAAGAGGCCGTCCCGGCCATATGCGGGAACTCATCAAGGATCACCGCCATCGCGTTGGACGACACTATCGAAATACAGCCCACAAAGGCCGCAATCCCTATCACCAGCGTCCAGAAACCCACATCAAAGAAGGCCGTCACCACCATCCACACCGCCATGACGAACTGGATCCACAGACCAATGCGGAACATGTTCAGCGCCCCCACCCGACGGACGAAGCGGCTGTTGATCATGGTCAGCACAAAGATGAAGACCACGTTCAGCGCGAAGTAGTAGCCGAAATGCTGCGGAGAGACGTGGTTGAGTTCAATGTAGACAAACGGCCCGGCGCTGAGAAATGAGAACATCCCGGCAAAGCTGAAGCCGCTGGCCAGCATATAGCTCAGCACGCGCTTATGGCGAAACAGTGAGGCAAAGTTGCCAAGGGTGGTACGGATATGAAACTTCTGCCGATGCTCCGCAGGCAGGGTTTCCTTTATAAAGAAGAAGATCATCGCCGAGGCCAGCAGGGCCGCCAGCGCCAGAAGCCAGAAAATCGCGTGCCAGCTGAACCACACCAGCACAGCCCCCCCGACCATCGGTGCCACCAGCGGCGCCACGGTGGTGACCAGCATGACGAAGGACATCATGCGGGAGAACTCTTCTTTGGGGTAGATATCGCGCATCAGGGCATTGATGACCACGCTTGCGGCCGCTGCCGCCAGGCCGTGGAAGAAACGCATCACAATCAGGTGATCGATGGACTGCGCCATCGCACAAGCCGCCGCCGCACCAGCAAACACCAGCGTCCCGCCCAGCACCACCGGTTTGCGGCCCAGGCTGTCGGCCATAGGGCCGTACAGCAGCTGGCCGAGGGCAAAGCCGAGAATATAGGTGCTGAGGGTCATTTGCGCGCTACCCGCCGGCACGCCAAATTGCTCAGCGATCACCGGCAGCGCAGGCAGATACATGTCGATGGAGAGCGGCATCAGCATAGCCAGCAGACCAAGGATAAAGACAATGCTGAACGACGAGTGTGGCCTGGTGGTCACAGTTAGCTCCTGAAATTAGCGTGAAGAGAGGCCAACGCTGGCAATTTCTTCTTCCGTCAACGGGCGGTATTCGCCTGGCTCAAGATCCGGGTCAAGGGCGATCGCCCCAATCCGTTCGCGATGCAGACCCACAACGTGGTTACCCACGGCAGCAAACATGCGTTTTACCTGATGGTAACGCCCTTCGCTGATGGTCAGACGCACTTCGGTAGGGGTGATCACTTCCAGCACGGCGGGCTTAGTCAGATCTTTTTCATTGTGCAGCTGAACGCCGTGGGCAAATTGTTCTGCCGTGCTATCGCTCACCGGGGATTCCAGCGTCACCAGGTAGGTCTTCTCACAATGGTGGCGCGGGGAAGTAATACGATGCGACCACTGACCGTCATCGGTCATCAGCACCAGGCCGGTAGTGTCGATATCCAGACGCCCGGCGGCGTGCAGTTTGTGCGCCACTGGCTCGTCGAGGAAATAGAGCACGGTCGGGTGATCGGGATCGTCAGTCGAGCAGACATAGCCTTGCGGCTTATTGAGCATGAAGTAACGCGGGCCGTTCTGCTGGGTCAGCGAATTGCCGTCATATTCCACCTGATGCTCGGGCTGGAGTTTGAACGCGCTGTCTCGCACAATATCGTCATCCACAGTAACGTGGCTGCCGCGAATCAGACGCGCAGCAATAGCGCGGCTTACGCCGAGTTGCTGAGCGATAAACTTATCAAGTCGCATGAAATAATTTTAGCCTTAAAGGTGCCAGGAGCCGGACGAGGCGCCCGGAAAAGAAGCAGTTAACAACAGCCCAGTATAACGGGCTATCCGCGCCACTCAAGGGAAAAAGTTTCGTGGCATACTATATGCGGGATAACAAAGCTGAGTAACCATGACCTTTACACTTCGCCCCTATCAACAGGAAGCCGTGGACGCCACCCTCGCCCACTTTCGTCAGCATAAAGAACCGGCCGCCATCGTCCTGCCCACGGGGGCGGGCAAAAGCCTGGTGATCGCCGAGCTGGCGCGCCTGGCGCGCGGTCGCGTGCTGGTGCTGGCGCACGTCAAAGAACTGGTGGCGCAAAACCACGCCAAGTATCTGGCGCTGGGCCTGGAGGCTGATATTTTTGCCGCCGGATTACAGCGTAAAGAGAGCCACGGCAAAGTGGTGTTTGGCAGCGTGCAGTCGGTAGCGCGCAATCTGGACAAGTTTCAGAGCGAGTTCTCGCTGCTGATCGTGGATGAGTGCCATCGTATCAGCGATGACAACGACAGCCAGTATCAGCAGATCCTGACCCATCTGAAGAGCGTGAACCCACACATCCGTCTGCTGGGGCTAACCGCCACCCCGTTCCGCCTCGGAAAAGGCTGGATCTACCGCTTTCATTATCACGGCATGGTACGTGGCGATGAAAAGGCGTTGTTCCGCGACTGTATTTACGAGCTGCCGCTGCGCTACATGATTAAACACGGTTACCTGACGCCGCCAGAGCGGCTGGATATGCCGGTGGTGCAGTACGATTTCAGCCGGTTGCAGGTGCAGAGTAACGGCCTGTTCAGCGAAGCGGATCTTAACCGTGAGCTGAAAAAGCAGGATCGTATTACCCCCCACATCATCAGCCAGATTGTGGAGTTTGCCGCCGATCGCAAAGGGGTGATGATTTTTGCCGCCACCGTGGAACACGCCCGGGAAATCACCGGCCTGCTGCCCACCAGCGAGGCCCGGCTTATTACCGGCGAGACGCCGGGCAACGAACGCGACCAGTTGATTGAGGCTTTTAAGGCACAGCAGTTCCGCTATCTGGTCAACGTGTCAGTGCTCACGACCGGGTTTGATGCCCCACACGTCGATCTGATTGCTATTCTGCGCCCCACCGAATCCGTCAGCCTTTACCAACAGATTATCGGCCGCGGCCTGCGTTTAGCCCCCGGTAAAACCGACTGCCTGATTCTGGATTACGCTGGCAACCCACACGACCTGTACGCCCCGGAAGTGGGTGCGCCAAAAGGAAAAAGTGACAACGTACCCGTGCAGGTGTTTTGTCCCGGCTGCGGATTTGCCAACACCTTCTGGGGCAAAACGACCGCCGACGGCACGCTGATTGAGCACTTTGGCCGACGTTGTCAGGGCTGGTTTGAAGATGACGACGGCCATCGGGAACAGTGTGACTACCGCTTCCGCTTTAAAAACTGCCCGCAGTGCAATGCTGAAAACGACATTGCCGCCCGTCGCTGTCGCGCCTGCGATGCGGTGTTGGTCGATCCCGACGATATGCTGAAAGCGGCCCTGAAGCTGAAAGACGCGCTGGTGCTGCGCTGCAGCGGGATGGGGCTGGCTCACGGCGCGGACGAGAAAGGCGAATGGCTGAAAATTACCTATTACGACGAAGATGGCGCCGATGTCAGTGAGCGCTTCCGTCTGCAGACGCCCGCCCAGCGTACCGCCTTTGAGCAGCTGTTTATCCGTCCGCATACCCGCACGCCCGGCGTGCCGCTGCGCTGGATCACCGCGGCCGATATCGTTCATCAGCAGCCGTTGCTGCGCCACCCTGACTTCGTGGTAGCGCGGAAAAAAGGCCAGTTCTGGCAGGTACGCGAAAAGGTTTTTGATTATGAAGGCCGCTATCGCCGGGCTAACGAATTGCGTGGATAAAGGGACTTTTCATTGATGTGCAGGCCATTTGAGTATAAAATGCCGCCCGCTTCACATCCGTGAGGCAGAACACTTACCTGCTGCTGGGTCGCCTGTAGCAGGAATAATATGTACAGAGAGAAATCAATGTTAACTATCAATGTAGAAGTACGTAAAGAGCAGGGCAAGGGTGCGAGCCGCCGCCTGCGTGTAGCAAACAAATTCCCTGCCATCATCTATGGCGGCGAAGCTGCGCCAATCGCAATCGAACTGGACCACGACAAAGTGTGGAACCTGCAGGACAAGCCTGGTTTCTATGGCGAAGTTCTGACCCTGGTTGTTGACGGTAAAGAAGAAAAAGTGAAGGTTCAGGCTGTTCAGCGTCACCCGTTCAAGCCAAAACTGGCTCACATCGACTTCGTTCGCGCGTAATCGCTTACAGGTTGAGAAAAAACCCCGCATTGCGGGGTTTTTTTATGGCCGTTATTTACCGCCGGAGGTGCGACGCTGCAGCTGGTCGCGCAGGTTTGGCGGAGTGCCTTTAATGGTCAGCGTGTCGGTCGCTGGATCCCAGAAAATGCGCTCGCCGAGCAGCATGGCATCAAAGTTAATGGTTAACCCACCGCCGCTACCGGCAAACTTGGTGAGCTGACGCAGCGTGCTGCGATCCGCCGGGAAGCTCTCTTCCAGCTCATAGCCTTTCTCAGCCGTAAATTCCTGGAAACTCACTTCGCTGACGCCCGCTAACTCTTTTGACAGCGACTCCAGAGCGATCTCTTCTCCCGCCTGCAGCTGCTCGTTGCAGTAGGCGTACACCTGCTGACGCACGTTCTGGCGTTCCGCTTTATCCAGCTCGGCTTCTGCGGTGAAATCATCTACCGCCTGCAGCAGGCCTTTGTTCTGCGCCTTGGCGTTCAACCCTTCGCTGGCACCGAGGAAATCCATAAAGAAGTCGGCCACCTTGCGCCCTACCCGCCCTTTCAGGAAGGTCAGATAGCGGGTCGATTCCGGATTGGTTTCCCATTCCGTCAAATCGATACGCGCCACGATATCCGCGTGGTTGATGTCCAGATAGTGGGTGGAGCTGATATCCAGCTGCTCATTAACGCGCATGCTGCTTAAGTTGTTCAGTACCGCCACCAGCAGATACTCCACCGCCAGGTAACGATAGTGGCAGAACAGGACGATCCCGCCATCGGCAAATGGGTACTTTGCCAGCTCATCGCGCAGGCGGCCGGTGGCGGCCCGGCTGAAGGCGAGGAAATCCTCGTCGCCCTGACGTTGCAGGCGCAGCGCCTGCGCCAGTTCACTCTCTTCACTGAACAGGCCATAGGCTTTGTTTTTAGCGCTGTAAACCCGGTGCAGCTCCGCGATCATGTCAACAGCGGTAGGCGTAGGCTCCAGTAACGAATCGCGTAGCACCAGCTCAAGGGTTTGCTCATCACGCTTGATAAGCTGGTGCAGGGCAATCTGGTTGATATCCAGACTCATGATAAACTCTCCTTTTAGACCGGGCCGTATTCAACCACCCGCCAGACATGTATGCAACCGAAGATAAAAAAGGGGAAAAAAAGCTGTTGCTACGGTAATATGTTGCCCTTTCCTTCACAAACAGATTTCGATTTATGCCACAACTCTCCCGCTATAGTGATGAACACGTTGAACAAATGCTCAGTGAGCTGCTCAACGTACTGGAAAAACATAAGGCACCCACCGACCTTTCCCTGATGGTTCTGGGAAATATGGTGACTAACCTTATCAATACCAGCGTTGCGCCGGCCCAGCGCCAGGCAATCGCAAAATCTTTCGCTCAGGCCTTACAGTCCTCGGTTAACGACGACCAGGCACACTAAGGGAAACGAACGACAGTTTATGGTGACGAATCGTCAGCGCTACCGTGAAAAAGTCTCCCAGATGGTTAGCTGGGGGCACTGGTTTGCCCTGTTCAACATTCTGTTGGCGATGGTGCTTGGCAGTCGTTACCTGTTTGTCGCCGACTGGCCGACAACGCTTGCCGGGCGTATCTACTCCTGGATGAGCGTCATTGGCCATTTCAGCTTCCTGGTATTCGCCACTTATCTGCTGATCCTGTTCCCGCTGACGTTTGTCGTCATGTCGCAGCGGCTGATGCGGTTTATCTCCGCCATTCTCGCCACGGTGGGCATGACGCTGTTACTGATCGACAGCGAAGTCTTTACCCGTTTTCACCTGCATCTTAATCCTGTCGTCTGGGAACTGGTGATTAACCCCGACCAGAACGAAACGGCACGTGACTGGCAGCTGATGTTTATCAGCGTGCCGATTATTTTGCTGATTGAGATGCTGTTTGCCACCTGGAGCTGGCAAAAGCTGCGCAGCCTGACGCGTCGTCGTCGCTACGCCAAACCGGTTGCAGCCCTCTTCTTCGTGGCCTTTATCGGCTCGCATTTCATGTATATCTGGGCTGACGCCAACTTCTACCGCCCAGTCACCATGCAGCGCGCGAACCTGCCGCTCTCCTATCCGATGACGGCCCGCCGCTTCCTTGAGAAACACGGCCTGCTTGATGCGCAGGAGTATCAGCGCCGCCTGATCGAGCAAGGCGATCCCGAAGCGGTATCGGTACAGTATCCGCTCAGCGATCTGCGCTACCGTGACATGGGCCAGGGTCAGAACGTCCTGCTGATCACCGTTGACGGGCTGAACTACTCGCGCTTTGAGAAGCAGATGCCAGCGCTGGCGGAGTTTGCCGATAAGAACATTAACTTTACCCAGCATATGAGCTCCGGTAACGCCACCGATACCGGGATCTTCGGCCTGTTCTACGGTATCTCGCCGAGCTATATGGACGGCGTACTGTCGTCGCGTATTCCTGCGGCGCTGATTACCGGTCTGAACCAGCAGGGTTACCAGCTGGGGCTCTTCTCGTCTGATGGCTTCAGCAGCCCGCTGTACCGTCAGGCACTGTTGTCCGACTTCTCGCTGCCGGCCACCCAGAGTCAGTCCGACGCCCAGACCGCCGGGCAATGGATCAGCTGGCTGAACCGCTATGCGCAGGACGATAACCGCTGGTTCTCCTGGGTTGCCCTCAACGGCACCACGCTGGATAACAGCAACCAGAAAACCTTTGCCCGCCGCTACGCCCAGGCAGCAGGCGATGTGGATGCCCAGATCGCCCGGGTACTGAACGCCCTGCGTGAGTCCGGCAAGCTGGAGAACACGGTAGTGGTAATCACCGCAGGTCACGGTGTGCCGCTGGGCAACGAGCGCACAGATGTTGACTGGTCGCGCCCTCGCCTGCACGTTCCGCTGGTTATCCACTGGCCGGGGACGCCATCGCAGCGCATTAACATGCTGACCGATCATAAAGATGTGATGACCACCCTGATGCAACGCCTGCTCCATGTCAGCACGCCAGCCAATGAGTATTCCCAGGGTCAGGATCTGTTCAGCGCCACACGTCGCCATAACTGGGTGACCGCTGCCAGCAACAATACGTTGGCTGTCACGACGCCAGCCCTGACGCTGGTACTGAACAGTAACGGCAGCTACAAGACATACAACCTGCAGGGTGAGAAACTCAACGATCAGACGCCGCAGCTCAGCCTGCTGCTCCAGGTGCTGACGGATGAAAAACGGTTCATTGCTAACTGATTTAAAATTAATCAGTTAGCCTGGACTGGCCTTGCATTAAGCGCGGAAATGGGTAGTATAAATTCTCATGCGTCGGCACGTAGCGCAGCCTGGTAGCGCACCGTCATGGGGTGTCGGGGGTCGGAGGTTCAAATCCTCTCGTGCCGACCAAAAATCCCAAAAAAAACCAACCTTTTACGGTTGGTTTTTTTATGCCTGGCTTCAGAGATAACACTTCAATGCGCGCTTAAATTTCCGGCGTCTTTTTATACCCTGTCAACATCAGCATCAGGCTCTCTTTCGAATCCGCCGGGCTGAACTCGTAGTGGTTGCCCTGACGGTCGCCCCCGATGTACCAGGAGATTTCCGTCTTTCCTGCGGCCAGCGCTTTACGCACCGCCTTGTCGACATCTACCATCCGGTACTCACGCTTGTTGTTGAGATACAGTTTTGCATCGGAGCTGTAGTTGCAGGCAGGCCGTTTTTTCCAGCTGACGGTAGCCGGATCCCAGTCGTTGCTGGCCGGGTAGAAGAAGATTTGATCCGCGCCGTTGGCTTCGACTTTCCCGCCATAGATACGAATTTTGTACTTGAAGAGAGAGGGATCCTGGCCTGTCGGCAGCGGTGGGATCGTGAATTTAACCAGGCTCAGGGTCTCGCTATTGTGGGTACGCCCCCCGTTTTGCCAGTTATCCTGGACTAATAAGGTCTGCGCCGGGGCGCTCGCCGTCTCGCTGCTCACCCGGACGTTCGCCAGCGCCTTCGAATAGCCGTAAGGCACGTTGGTACCGCAATCCATGCCCTGATTCATGCACATCTCCGTCATAAAGCGGGCGCCCTCTTCGGTCCAGCCGTTCATAAAGTCGGCATGGGCGGTATAGAGGCTACCCCAGTGCTCCTCGCGCGCATCGCCATTCATGGTGGGATCGAGCGACAGCTGCGCTTTCGCCGTATCCAGAGAGGTGATGCCGTGCAGCACCCAGGCCACGTTCATATTTACCGTCGGGATCTTCACCGGGAAGCCGGAAGGGCAATGCCCTTTCACATCGTAGGCGGCGTTAGCCATCCCGTGGTGCGGCTTGAGGTTAATGCCATCCCAGCAGTTAGGGAACTGAATGCCGATATTGAACTGCACCGCATCTTTGGCTTTTCTCAGGCCACAGACTTCACCGACTTTATTGGTGTAGCCTTTGCCGTTGGCGCATAAAAAGGTGATTCGGGAGTTGGGTTTAGTGCCGCGGTGATCGCCCGCCAGCAACGCCAGCCCGGCCGGGAACGGGCTGAGTGGGTACTGATCGACCTGCGAGGCCTGATAGTAGGTTTTCTGGTAGGCGGGCTTCACCACCGTCCCATCCGGCAGGCGCAGCGACGGCACCCAGTAGGCGGAGCTGTCGGCTTTGTTATCGCAGGTGGTGTCCGGTTGCTTACGCAGCGACGAAGAGATGGAATGGGCATCCGTGCGGGTATTGCCAAAGAAGTCATGCCACATCGCCTGGTTGGCTTTGCCGAACATCATGATGGCATCATCGCCCAGGGTGTGGTTATACCCGCAGACAACGTGCGCCTGCGGGGCGGCATGCGCATAAAGCGATGGCAGCAAAAGGGCGGATGCCAGCGCGGTATAAACTGTGGTCCTTTTCATAGAGATCTCCTGATAGAAAGGCCCACATTGGTAACAAAACGGCGTTCACTCTCCGAATGATTTGCGGAATGATTTTCCGCTGTAACGTGCTTTACAACGCTGCCGGACGCTTAAGCAGATACCCCAGGGTTATCAGGCAGATAACGGCCCCCGTATAGAAAGTATATTCCGCGCCCCACGTTTCCCAGATGATGCCCGCTCCGAGGCTGGCAATCAGCAGCGCCACACCGCTCACCATACTGAACAGGCCAAAGGCGGTTCCGCGCAGGTCGGCGGGGGCTGTTTTCGCAATCATCGCCGTCAGCAGCCCCTGCGTCATCCCCATATGGATGCCCCACAGCGCCACGCCGACGATGATCCCCACCCAGTGGGTGCTCAAGGCCAGCACGATATCTGCCGCGATCAATACCACCAGCCCCCCTTGCAGCAAACGGGTATGGCTCATGGCATCGGAGAGTTTACCGAAGGGATAGGCTGAAAAGGCGTATAGCAGGTTCATGGCGACCATCACCAGCGGGATCAACGCCAGCGGGATACCGGATTGCTGGGCGCGCAGCACCAGAAATGCCTCGCTGAAGCGGGCCAGGGTAAAGACTGCCCCCAGGCCGACCACCCACCAGCAGCGGGCACCGAGGCGTTTCAGGTTCTCTTTTTTAATTGGATTGGTGCGTTTGTGGGCGACAGGAGAGGCGGGTTCATGCAGGCCAAAAAAGAGTAGCGCGACGGCAAGTACGCCAGGAATCACGGCGATCCAGAAAATGGTGCGGAAATCGTTATGCCACAACAGCATCATGCCGACCGCCAGCAGCGGGCCAAGAAACGCGCCGAGGGTGTCCATCGACTGACGCAGCCCGTAGGCGGCACCCCGTAGTTCGGGTGGCGTTACGTCGGCCACCAGCGCATCACGCGGTGCGCCGCGGATCCCCTTCCCTACCCGGTCAATTAACCGTGCCCCGAGGATCATCCCCGACGAGGAGGCGAGCGCGAACAGCGGCTTGCTTGCCGCCCCCAGCCCGTAGCCCAGCAGCGCCAGCCCTTTGCGTTTCCCCAGATAGTCGCTGATGGCACCGGAGAAAACCTTGATAATCAGCGCCGTGGCTTCCGCCAGCCCTTCGAGCAGGCCAATGAAGATGACGCTGGCCCCCAGCGTGGTCACCATAAACAGCGGCAATAAGCTATGGATGATCTCCGAGGAGATGTCCATCAACATGCTGACGCCGCCAACGATCCAGACCCCTTTGGGGATCTGGCTCAGCGTGGAAAACCGGGAGGCCATGCTCCGCTCCTGCTACCGGGAAAACCGTCATTTAACCCGAAAAAGTAGCAGAAGGGAATGTGAATCAATATCGTAAAAGCGAAGCGCGAAAGCTTAGTGCTTATCGCTACCACCGAGGAAAAAGATCCCCAGCGGGATGGCCAGCAGAACGGTAAAGACCGTGCTGTAAACTAACACCATTGCCGATTGCAGAACGTACATGCTGGTGGTCCACGACGTCAGCGGAATGTTGTACTGCTCAACCACACCGATGATCGTTACACGGCCTACCCCCATTACCGCGATGAGAAACACCGTCAGCAGTGCCAGCAGAAATTTTTTCCCCGCTGGGGTGTTAAGTTTTTGGCGTACCATGCGTCTCTTCCTTCACAGATGAATAACAATGATTGCCGCTCACCCTACCACGATCGTGCCTGTCGCACCAATCCAGAATTTAAAACCACAACAAAGGCAAATTGTTAGTGATATAAACCAGATATAAATAAAATAAAGGCAAAAAACACCACTTATGATAGTGTAAGCAGGAACCGTTTGACATAAAAAGGAATGACTGTGAAAAACGCACCTAAAAGCATCGTCGCCCTTCTGGCGTTGGCCTGCGCCAGTGCCTATGCCGCCCCTGCCGCTCAACCCCTTGAGAAAACGGCCCCGTATCCGCAGGCGGAGCACGGGATGAAGCGCCAGGTTATCGACCTGCCCGCCCAGAAAGATGAAGCGAATTACAAAGTAGAACTGCTGATCGGCCAGACGCTGGACGTGGACTGCAACCTGCATCGTCTGGGCGGCCAGTTAACCAGCAAGACGCTGGAAGGCTGGGGCTACGACTATTACGTCTTTAATAAGGTCACCTCGCCGGTCTCCACGATGATGGCCTGCCCGGAAGGGAAGAAAACCGCTAAATTTGTGACTGCGAATCTGGGTGAGCACAGTCTGCTGCGCTACAACAGCAAGCTGCCGATTGTGATCTATACGCCGGACAACATCGAGGTGAAATACCGCGTCTGGCAGGCAGATGAGAAAATCGAAAACGCCGTCGCGCGTTAATAAAAAAGCCGGGTTATGTTAACCCGGCTTTTTTTACATCAGAGTGCGATATCCGCGACCGGTTTGCTTTCCGGCTTAGAGGTCGCCTGCGGCTGAGCCTGAGGCGCCGCATCCGGGGCCTGCGGCTTTTCATACTTCAGCTGCAGAACGCGGCTGGTGTACTCCAGCTCCTGCTCGGTAGCATCGATGTTGCCGTTCAGCGCCGTACCGTAAGATGGAATGATCGTTTTCAGCTTCGCCTGCCACTCCGGGCTGGCGACTTTGTCTTTGAACACTTTTTCCATCAGATGCAGCATGATCGGCGCGGCAGTGGATGCGCCCGGAGATGCACCCAGCAGCGCGGCTACGGTGCCTTCTTTATCGCTAACCACTTCGGTGCCCAGACGCAGCACGCCGCCTTTCTCCTCGTCACGCTTGATGATCTGCACGCGCTGACCCGCCTGCCACAGACGCCAGTCCGCTTGCTTCGCGTCCGGGTAGTACTCTTTCAGCGCTTCAAAGCGATCGTCATCGGAGAGCATCACCTGGCTAATCAGGTATTTCACCAGATCGAAGTTATCCAGACCGACATCAACCATTGGCCCCATGTTCGAGGTGGTGGTAGAACTCAGCAGATCCCACAGCGAACCGTTCTTCAGGAACTTGGTCGAGAAGGTCGCAAACGGCCCGAACAGCACCACGCGCTTACCGTCGAGAATACGGGTGTCGATATGCGGCACTGACATCGGCGGTGCGCCCACGGAAGCCTGACCATATACCTTCGCCAGATGACGGTTCACCACGTCCGGGTTTTCAGACACCAGGAACTGACCCCCAACCGGGAAGCCCGCGTAGTTTTCCGCTTCCGGGATACCGGTCTCCTGCAGCAGCTTCAGCGCCGCGCCGCCGGCACCAATAAAGACGAACTTCGCCTTGATGACGTGCTCTTCTTCATTGTGCTTGAGATCGGCAACGGTCACGCTCCAGGTGTTGTCTGCGTTACGCTTAAAGCCACGCACTTCGCTGTTCAGCGACAGAGTGAAGTTCTCTTTTTTCTGCAGAGAACCCACCAGCTGACGGGTAATTTCACCGTAGTTAACGTCGGTACCGATTTCGGTACGGGTCGCGGCCACTTTCTGGTTCGGGTCGCGCCCTTCCATCACCAGCGGCGCCCACTCCTTGATCTGAGCGTGATCTTCGGAGTATTTCATCCCACGGAACAGCGTGCTTTGCTGCAGGGCAGCATAACGGCCGCGCAGGAAGTTAACGTTATCGTTACCCCAGACAAAACTCATGTGCGGCACAGTGTTAATAAAGCTGTGCGGATCATGCATTACGCCGCTGTTAACCTGGTGAGACCAGAACTGACGGGAGATCTGGAACGCTTCGTTGATCTCCACGGCTTTCTCAATGCTGATAGAGCCGTCTTTTTTCTGCGGGGTGTAGTTCAGCTCCATTAAAGCCGAGTGGCCCGTACCGGCGTTATTCCAGCCGTTGGAGCTTTCCTGGGCTACGCCGTCCAGACGTTCAACCATGGTCATTGACCAGTCCGGCTGAAGCTCCTGCAGATAGGTTCCCAGCGTGGCGCTCATGATCCCGCCGCCAATTAACAGAACGTCCGTTTCCTGGTCCTGCGATGCCTGAGCCTTCGCCGCCATCGGAGCAGCGCTAAAGCTTGCCGCCGCAGCCAGCAACAGGGCAGTCATTTTTTTCATAATTAATGCCTTCGTAATAAGCGTATTGTTCGCTATTTATGCAGATGAAGTCGAGTGCGGCGCCACGGTAGCAACATTTAAATATTGTTTAAAGGTTAAATAATTATTGTAATTATGATAATCAATGTCGCTATGTTTGTAGGGTCAAGGCGCTGCTGCGCTGGAAAGATGCGCATTTTCCCGCTACTATGCAGCCCTTTGTGATCGACCGCACAGATCCAGCCAACCGCCACTAACTTGCGAAAAACTATGTCTCATACCCATGCCTCTCCCCGGACCTTATCGGTCCTGCGTTCCCCGTCGCTGTTAATGCGCGAAACCCTGGCCGGTGTGATCACCGCGCTGGCGTTAATCCCCGAGGTGATCTCCTTCTCGGTAGTGGCGGGGGTCGATCCGAAAGTGAGCCTGTTCGCCTCGGTGGTGCTGTGTCTGTCGCTGTCGGTGATAGGTGGACGTCCGGCGATGGTGACCGCTGCCGCAGGCTCGGTGGCGCTGGTGATTGGGCCGATGGTGCATCAGCATGGCGCGCAGTATATTCTACCGGCGGTGCTGCTGGCGGGCCTGATCCAGATCCTGTTCGGCGCGCTGGGAATGGCGCGCCTGATGCGCTTTATTCCCCAGTCGGTGATGACCGGGTTTGTGAACGCGCTGGGGATTTTAATCTTCTTTGCCCAGGTGCCCCATTTCTGGAGCAGAAGTCCGTTGATTGTCGGGCTCTTTGTTCTGACGCTGCTGATTGTGCTGTGGGCACCCCGCTACATTAAAAGTATCCCTTCCCCACTGATCGCCATTGTGGTCCTGACGCTTTACACCGTCACCAGCGGCCAGCTGCTGCCGACCGTGGGCGACGAAGGATCTATCGGCGGCGGCCTGCCGGGTATCACCCAGATGCTGGTGCCCCTCAACCTGCAAACCCTGAGCATTATCTGGCCCTGCGCGCTGAGCATTGCCTTCGTCGGCCTGATGGAGTCGCTGCTGACGGCAAAACTGGTGGATGAGCTAACGGCCACGCCGTCCAGCAAGCGCCGCGAGAGCATAGGGCTGGGCGTAGCCAATATCCTGGCGGGCTTCTTTGGCGGGATCGCCGGGTGCGCGATGATCGGTCAGACCATCGTTAACGTCGAAATGGGTAAAGGGCGCAGCCGCGTCTCCACCCTGGCGGCCGGGCTGGTGCTGCTGCTGTTGGTCACCGCCCTGAGCGAAGTAATGGCAAAAATTCCGATGGCGGTGCTGGCGGGGATCATGGCCATTGTCGCCATCAAAACCTTTAACTGGCAGAGCATTCGCCCTGCCACGGTGAAAGGTGCCCCCGTTGCGGAAACCCTGGTGATGCTGGTGACCGTCGCGGCCACCGTCTCAACCGGCAATCTGGCCATTGGCGTGCTGGGCGGGATTATCCTCATGGCGATCCTCCCTGCCCGTCTGCGCCGCCACAGCGCCGCTACAGCAGAAACAGCGTCGCCAGCCCAAGAAAAATAAAGAACCCGCCGGTATCGGTAATGGCGGTGATCATCACGCTCGACCCCACTGCGGGGTCGCGTCCGAGGCGGGTCATCACCATTGGAATGATGACCCCCATCAACGCCGCCACCAGCAGGTTCAGCACCATTGCCAGGGTCATTACCCCACCCAGCGCCATATCGTCGTACAGCCACCAGGTGACGCCCCCCATAATGCCGCCCCACACCAGACCGTTAATCAGCGCCACGCCAAGCTCACGCAGGATCAGGAAGGTAAAGTTGCCGGGCTGAATGTGCTGTAGCGCCAGGGCGCGCACAATCATGGTGATGGTCTGGTTACCGGTATTGCCGCCAATGCCTGCCACAATAGGCATCAACGAGGCCAACGCCACCAGCTGCGAAATGGTATGTTCAAACCCGTCGATCACCCGCGAGGCGATAAAGGCGGTGCAGAGGTTGATCGCCAGCCAGGCCCAGCGGGTTTTCACCGCCTTGCTTACCGGGGCATAAACATCCTCTTCCGCGCTAAGGCCCCCGAGGGCACGCATATCGTTATCGGTCTCTTTATAGACCACATCCACGATCTCATCGATGGTCAGTCGCCCCATCAGCTTACCCACCGCGTCTACTACCGCGGCGCTGAGCAGGTTGTCGCGCTCAAAGGTACGGGCCGCTTTCTCGGCGTCATCTTCCGGGGAGAAGAGCATCGGCTGGGTGTCCATCACCTCGCTGACTTTGCTCTGGGCGCTGTTAAGCAGAATGGTCTGTAGCGCCAGCTCGCCGAGCAGGGTTTTATCCCGGGAAGTGACAAAAAGTTTATCGGTGTTTTTCGGCATTTTGCCGAGCCGACGCAGGTAGCGCTGTACCGTGCCCAGGGTCACATCCGGGCGCACCGTGATCACGCTGAACTCCATGATCGCCCCGACGCGGTCCTGCTCATAGTGCAGGACCTGGTGCACGCGGGCGCGTTCCTGCGGTGGCAGCGACACCAGCAGGCGTCCGGTCAGGTTACGCGGCAGATGCTGAACGAGGTAAATCTGATCGTCGATATCCAGGGTGCGCAGGGCATCAAGGATCGCATGGTCGCTCATCTCATCGATAAGATCTTCCCAGACATTTTCCGAGGCTTCTACCAGGACCTGCCCGCGCTCGTGATCCTGCACCAGCCGCCACAAGGCATGGCGCTCTTCCGAAGGTAATGCTTCGAGGGTGTCAGCCAGATCCGGTGGCGGTAAATGCGCCACCAACGCCCCTACCTCAGCAATATCGTCGGCTAATGTGCCGACGTCATATTGCTCAGCCAGGGTCAGTTTACCCAGCAGAGTGGACGTGAGCGCTTTGTCGGTGGTCATCAGCCAGATCAGGCGCGCACGCTCTTCATCGCGCAGCCGTGCGCTGTTTTTGCTTAATGCAGACATTAATCATAAATCCATTAAATGAGTTGGCATTAAGCATAGCGCGGGCTTTTGTAATTTTTAATAAACGGATGAGAGGAAAGAATAAAAAAGCAGCAGTCATGAGGGGGAATGGCCCGGCGGCGTTGCGCCTGCCCGGGCTGATAAAACGCAGGCCGGGTGAGGTGAAGCCACCACCCGGCACATTGACACTCAGGCGGTACGGGCCACCGCATCACGCGAGGCGGCATCGCGCTCGGCGCCGGTCAACTCACTCAGCTGGCCGCTGCGCATCTCCAGCAGGCGGTCGGCATGAATAAAGTAGTGATCGTCATGGCTGATCGCGAAGATAGTTTTGCCCATCTGCTGCATCAGCGGCAGCAGTACCTGGTAAAACTCGCGGCGGAAATGCGGGTCCTGATCGGCAGCCCACTCATCCAGCAGAATGATGTCGCGCTCTTCCGCCAGCGCCAGCAGCAATGCCACGCGCTTCTTCTGCCCTTTCGACAGCTTGAGGTTGAGGATCTTGCCATCCTGCAACTCCAGCTTGTGCGACATTTGCAGGTGCGCCAGCCACTTCTCCACCAGCGCCGGATCGGCCTGTTTGCCTTCCGGGCCAAGCAGTTGATCGAACAACCACACGTCGGTGAACACGGCGGAAAACAGCTTGCGGTAATCTTCCGGTTTTTCGGCGCTGAGCGGTTTACCGTCCAGCAGGATCTCCCCCGACTGCGGCTGATACAGGCCGGTCAGCAGCATCGCCAGCGTCGATTTACCGCTGCCGTTGCCGCCAATCAGGAACAGCAGCTCGCCGCGGTTGAGGGTTAAGTTCACCGGCCCGACGGAAAAGGCATTGTCCTGATACTGGAAGGTAACGTTTCGCAGCTCCAGAGTCTGCCAGTCCGGGAAGGCCTGCGGACGTGGGAATTCGGCTTTATAGGGCGCGAGAGAGAACTTGCGCAGCTTGTTAAAGGCCACCTGAGCGCTGAGCAGGGTCGGCAGCGCGCCGACGGCTGAGAGCAGCGGGGTGCGCAGGAACAGCAGCGTCAGCGAGTAGGTGGCAGCGACATTGGTATCTGCCCAGCCGAGGCTGTTAGCCATCCAGAAGACCAGGCCAATCGCGCCCAGCATCATGATATTTGACCAGTTAACCGCGCTGAGGTGGAAGGTATCGGCGCGCACAATGTGGTGGCGATATTCGCGGGCATCCGGGATATAGAGATTATTGAAGATATGCTCGGCGCGCTCGCGATTGAGGGTCAGCTCTTTGCGCCCTTCCAGCACCGTCTGATAGTCGTTATAAAGCTTATCTTCGGTTTCACGCAGCACCGCCATGTGCTTATAGACCCGCGACACCAGCATGTAGCCGCCCCAGATGGTGATCACAATCCACAGGGCGGTGATTGCCAGCATTTTGGTGGAGAGCCAGGCCAGATAGGCCGCCGAGCCGAAGGTCAGGATAATCCCCTGCACCAGCTCCGGCAGACGCACAAAAGCGATGGTGATTGAACGCACATCGCTGGTCAACCCGGCCAGCAGTGAGGCGCTGCCCAATTGCTCGACACGTTCAACCTGGGTATCCAGAATACGCTTGATAAACTCGCTGCGCAGGCGGTAAACAAAGTGGTGGCCGAGGGTGGTGAGCGCCAGCTGCGAACCCAGAGTGACGGCCATCAGCAGCACCAGCAGCCCGAGAAATTCCGGCAGCACCATCAGGGTGGTGTCCACCGTTTCAATTAAACGCAGGTTAATGAAGGCGATAAGCCCAATACCCAACGCGGCGCTGAGCAGGCTCAATGCCATTACCGCGATAAACGGCCAGCGGTATTGACGCCAGACCAGTAACAGGAGTTCCATACAGAGCAATCCAGACAAGAAAAATCAGCCAGCAGTGTAAACTGCCCGCCACTTACATCAAGAATAATTCTTATTTTTATTCGTTATTCGCCGCCTGCCGGAAAGTGAGGTTGTAGCGACAATCGCCCGTGAGGGGATGCAACCCCGGCTTAAGCGGCTGAATGCCATGATAAAACAGGCGGGAAGGCCCACCCCACACCACCACATCACCGTGCTCCAGCAGCAGGCGTTGAAGCGGATCGTTGCGACGTAATCCGCCGAACTGGAAGACCGCGGGCAGGCCGAGCGATACCGAAACAATCGGCGCCCGCAGGTCTGCCTCGTCCTTATCCTGATGCAGAGAGAGTTTAGCCCCGACGGCGTAGCGGTTGATAAGACAGGCGTCCGGCTGAAAGTCAGGATAACCGGCCGCGCAGGCCGCATCATGGCACAGAGCGGCAAAAACGTCCGGCATCGGCGGCCAATGCGCGTCGGTCAGCGGATCGACGGGTGAATAGAGGTAGCCGCGCGTGTTAGTGGTCCAGCCCAGTCCGCCGCAGTTGGTCATCGCCACCGACATCGTGTATCCCCCGGGGGTCACCATCTGCCGAAACGGCGACGCGCTGGCGACCTGTTCGATCCCCTGCATTAAGGCGCTGGCCCGCGCCTGGGCAAAACGGCGCAGGATCACTGCCCCGGGCGCCAGCGGCTCCTGCCAGGGTTCAGCATCAGCAAAAAGATCCAGCATCACACCTCCTCTTTGTTGGCTTCGCGACGCAGCAGCGCCGCCTTGCGGACCGTGCCCCAGCGGTAGCCCGACAGCCCGCCGTCGCGACGAATCACCCGGTGGCAGGGGATGACAATCGCCAGCGTATTAGCGGCGCAGGCCCGGGCCACTGCCCGCACCGCGCCGGGATGGCCAATGGCGTTGGCCACCTGCTGATAGCTTGCGGTTTCGCCCACGGGAATGGCGCGCAACGCCTGCCAGACCTGACGCTGGAAGGCGGTGCCGCGAATATCCAGCGGCAGGGCGAGAGCGACATCGTGGTTATCCACGCTGGCGATCACCTGTGCAACGCGCGCGGCGAAGGCGGCATCGGCCTGTTCTCGCCGGGCGTGGGGAAAGAGTGTTTCAAGTTCGGCGATCAGGGCGCTGTCATCATCCCCGGGTAAAATGGCGCAGACACCCCGCACGCTCTCAGCCACCAGACACCGCCCCAGCGTGCAGTGACTCAGGGCGTAGCGTACGGTGGTATCGTCCCCGCCGTTGCGGTACTGCTTCGCGGTCATTCCCAGGGTGGCATCTGCCTTGCGATAATAGCTGCTGCTGTCCGGGAACCCCGCCGCCAGCACCGAATCGGTAATTTTATCGCCCTGCGCCAGCGCGTGACGCAGCCGTTTCGCCCGGGCCGCCTGCTGCCAGGCTTTCGGGGTCATCCCAGTAAACGCTTTGAAAAGTCGGTGAAGGTGATACGGGCTCATCCCCACCTCTTGCGCCAGCGTCCCAAGGGTCAGAGGCTGCTCCTGCTCCAGTAACCGGCAGGCTTTTTCGATGGTGGCGACCCGCTGCGCCTGCGGATCCTGTTGATCCGGGCGGCAGCGTTTGCAGGGACGAAATCCCGCCTGCGCTGCCTGACCGGCATCGGCGTAAAAGCGAACGTTTTCACGCAGGGCGTGGCGCGCGCGGCAGGAGGGACGGCAGAAGATGCCGGTAGTCTGTACGGCAAACACAAACTGACCATCGGCATTGCCATCGCGGGCCAGCACCGCCAGCCAGCGTTGATCGTCATTCATCGGGTTCGGCTTTTTCATGATCGGCTCCTTATCTAAGCATACGCCTAGCCTGCCTGAACGCCACCCGACAAAAACCCGCAACCTTGCTTTTTAATTCGCGCCGTTGACGAGGAAGCTGGCGAACTGCGGAGACATCCAGGTTTTAAACCCTTCCCCTTCGCGGGTGATCATATAGACCGCCAGCCCTTGTTCACGCACAATCTCTTTGGCTTTTTCTGTGCCCAGCACCATCAGGCCGGTATCCCAGGCATCGGCTTCCAGCGCCGTGGGGGCAATCACCGTCACCGACACCAGATTATGCGTAATCGGGCGGCCGGTCTGGGGATCGATCACATGGGAAATACGTTTACCGTCCAGCTCATAATAGTTGCGGTAGCTCCCGGAGGTGCTGATGCCGTGGCCGTTGATATCGACAATGGCCTGGACCGCATTTTGCTGATCGGTGGGTTTCTGGATCGCCACGCGCCAGGGCTTATCGCTGGCATTCATGCCGCGGCTGACCAGCGCGCCACCCACCGACACCAGATAGCGCGGGATCCCCTCCTCGGCCATCAGCCGGGCCAGGTGATCGGCGGCATACCCCTCCCCTACCGTCGAGAGATCGACATAGAGATCGGGGATGTCTTTTTCGAGGTATTGCTTGCCGGCCTGATTAATGACCGTCAGATGTTGCAGGCCCGTTTGCGCCCGGGCATCGTCAATCTGCGCCTGGTCAGGGGTTTTCACCGGCTGCTTGTTCGGGCCAAAGCCCCACAGATTCACCAGCGGGCCGACGGTGATATCCATCGCACCGTTGGTTTTATACCCCACCCGCAGCGACTCGGTAACAATATCCGCCATCGCTTCGCTCACCGGCCAGGGAGAAGTGCTTTGGGACTGGTTAAAGCGCATCAGGGCAGAGTCGTTTTTATAGGTGGACATCAGCTGGTCGTCGCCATCCAGCTGGGACTGGATCTTCCCGCGCAGCTCTTCAGCCCGGTCAGCAGAGAGATCAATGACGCTAACGCGCCAGAAGGTGCCCATGGTTTTCCCTTCCAGCACCGTCGCAGCGGCGGTGTCGGCCTTAGCCGGAGGAGTGGGATCATCACATGCAGACAGCATTAAGAGCGTCGCCAGAAAACCGGCGCGCAGAAAAGTAATTTCCATTCGTTATTATCCTCAAGCCTGAGACCGGCAAGAGTACACTAAAAAGCACGCTTTGTAAGGGCCTGATAGTAAGGCCAAAAAAAGGGGCCTTTTGGCCCCTTTTGCAATAGTACGTAAGACTTAGAACTGGTAAACCAGACCCAGCGCTACGATGTCATCAGTGCTGATGCCGGCACGGTCGGTGAAGGCATTTTCATCCAGCAGGTTGATTTTGTAATCAACGTAGGTGGACATGTTTTTGTTGAAGTAGTAAGTCGCGCCAACATCAACATATTTCAGCAGATCCTGGTCGCCATTACCTTCGATGTCCTTACCTTTGGACTGCAGGTAAGCCACGGATGGACGCAGACCGAAGTCGAACTGGTACTGTGCTACCACTTCGAAGTTCTGTGCTTTGTTAGCGAAGCCATAAACAGCGTTAGTGCCGCCGGACTGAGAGTCACCGAAACGGGTCGCGTTGTAAGTCTGGGTGTACTGCGCTGCCAGATACAGGTTGTTCGCGTCGTATTTCAGGCCACCGCTGTACACTTCAGCATGGTCGCCACGGCCGTAAACGCGCGGGCCGTTCTGATCTGCGGTACGTTTGGAGGATGCTGCTGCCGCGCCTACGCTGAAGCCTTCGCCCAGGTCATAGGTCAGGGAGCCGCCGAAGCCGTCGCCGTTCTGTTTCAGCAGGCTACGACCGGTGTCGTTTTCACCGCTGACGCTGCCGTTTTTACCCTGGTACTGCAGAGCAAAGTTCAGGCCATCAACCAGACCGAAGAAGTCCTGGTTACGGTAGGTTGCAACGCCGTTACCACGGGATTGCAGGAAGTTATCGGAACCGTAGGTGTCGCCGCCAAATTCTGGCAGTACGTCGGTCCAGGAGGTGACGTCGTAGATGACGCCGTAGTTACGACCGTAGTCGAAAGAACCTGCTTCAGCGAACTTCAGACCAGCGAAGGCCACACGTGTCCAGGACTGGTTGTCGCTCTCGGTGGTGTTGCCCTGAATCTGGTATTCCCACTGACCGTAGCCAGTGATCTGGTCGTTAACCTGAGTTTCGCCTTTGAAGCCGAGACGCATGTAGGTCTGATCGCCATCAGCGCCGTCGTCATCAGAGAAATAGTGCAGACCATCTACTTTGCCGTAGAGATCTAATTTGTTGCCGTCTTTGTTATAAATTTCAGCCGCATTCGCTGCGCCTGCTACCAGCAGTGCTGGCACCAGGAGGGACAGTACTTTAACTTTCATTATTTTAACCCTCTGTTATATGTCTTTTATTACCACTGCTTACTGATTAACCCTCTTAACCAGTCGGCAATCTCATTCTCCTCAAAAATACAGAATAATCCAATAAGAATATGATACGAAAACTTTTAAGATGTTTCATATTACCGTATAGATGTTTCAATTTGTAAAAACAAGGGAACTTTTTGGGCGCACATAAAGCCAAAAAATAAAGCACCAAAAATCAAAAAGTTAAAATTAAGCATACAAATCAACGAGTTAAGAAAAAATAAATTATAGCACTGATTGACAAAACAAAATGACGCCTCGCTACTAAAATATCTCTCGCTATCATCATTAACTTTATTTATTACCGTCATTCAAATTTGAATGTCTGTTTATCCAGAATTGAACCGAATGCACTGCATTCGGTTTTTTTTTACCTTTCTTTACGCAAATCTGAATTATTTGTGCTACCCACCCGAAACTATAACGACTATTAATTAAATCATTGCGCGCTATTTTTAGACGCAAAAAATGGACGGGTAATTTAATTTCTTGTTAATTCGTGCGATTTTTTTCCCGTATTGTCCCTTATTTGTACAATATCAGTCTGACCGTACAGATTTAACTCACCCCGCCTTCCTCGCACAGCGAAGCGAAAAAGTCAGCCTCTAAGGTGGCGTGAGGCTGGAAATTCGATTATTACGCTTTATACTGCCCTACTCGCCTGAAGCGCAGCCATAACAGGTTAAACACATCCATGAGTCAGTCTGATACCACAGCCGCGAACAAATTCTCCCTGCTTCCGGGCAGCATTACCCGTTTCTTTCTTCTATTGATCGTTGTGCTGTTAGTGACCATGGGCGTAATGGTGCAGAGCGCGGTGAACACCTGGTTAAAAGACAGAAGTTATCAGATTGTCGATATCACCCATGCGCTCCATAAACGCATCGACACCTGGCGTTACGCAACCTGGCAGATTTACGACAACATCGCAGCCACGCCAACCACCTCATCCGCAGATGGATTGCAGGAGACGCGCCTGAAGCAGGATGTCTACTATCTGGAGAAAGCGCGGCGCAAAACCGAAGCCCTGATCTTTGGCTCCCACGACAGCGCCACGCTGGAGATGACCCAACGCATGTCGACCTATCTCGATACGCTGTGGGGCGCGGAGACGATTCCCTGGTCGATGTACTACCTCAACGGTCAGGACAACAGCATGATCCTGATCTCCACCCTGCCGTTGAAAGATCTCTCTTCCGGTTTTAAAGAGTCCTCGGTCGGCACGGTAGTCGACTCCCGGCGCGCAGAGATGCTGCAGCAGGCCAATGCCCTGGACGAGCGCGAAAGCTTCTCTTCCCTGCGCCGGCTGGCCTGGCAAAATGGCTACTACTTTACCCTGCGCACCACCTTTAATCAGCCGGGCCATCTGGCGACGGTGGTGGCCTTCGATCTGCCGATTAACGACCTGATCCCCCCGGATATGCCGCTCGAAAGCTTCCGTCTGGAGCAGGACACCGCAGCGCAAAACCTGCGTGCGCCGACGGACAAAGAAAGCCCGGATAGCGTCTCTATCTCCTTTAATGGCTCGAAAATCGAGATTGCCTCCTCGCTGAACACCACCGGCATGCGCCTGGTCTGGCAGGTGCCTTTCGGTACGCTGCTGCTGGATACCCTGCAAAATATTCTGTTGCCGCTGCTGCTTAATATCGGTCTGCTGGCCCTGGCGCTGTTTGGTTACAGCACCTTCCGCTCGCAGCCGGGTCGCCAGAGCGATGTTCCCGTCGCCGCTGGCACCAGCAATGAGCTGCGCGTTCTGCGCGCCCTGAATGAAGAGATTGTCTCGGTGCTGCCGCTCGGGCTGCTGGTGCATGACCAGGAGGCCAACCGCACGATAATCAGCAATAAAATTGCCGATCACCTGCTGCCGCACCTGAATCTGCAAAACATTACCAGCATGGCCGATCAGCATCAGGGCGTGATTCAGGCGACCGTCAATAATGAGCTGTACGAAATCCGCCAGTTCCGCAGCCAGGTGGCGTCACGCACGCAGATCTTTATCATTCGCGATCAGGATCGCGAGGTACTGGTCAATAAAAAGCTCAAGCAGGCACAGAGGCTGTACGAGAAGAACCAGCAGGGCCGGGCGGCATTTATGCAAAATATCGGCGATGCCTTCAAACTGCCGCTGAAGGCACTGGCCAGCGAAGCGGCCCAGTTAACCAGCCCGGAAAGTCTGCAACTGTCGAGCCATGCCGATACGCTGGTTCGGTTGGTGGATGAGATCCAGCTCGCCAATATGCTGGAGAATGACAGCTGGAAGAGCAACGCAACCCTGTTCTCGATTCAGGACCTGATCGATGAAGTGGTCCCGGAAGTGTTGCCGGTGATCAAGCGTAAAGGGCTACAGTTGCTAATCAACAACCCGCTGCGGGCCAACGATGAGCGCCACGGCGACCGTGACGCGCTGCGTCGCATTCTGCTGATGCTGATCCAGTACGCCGTCACGACAACCCAGATCGGCAAAATCACCCTTGAAGTGAGCAGCGATGAATCGGCCGAGGACCGCCTCACCTTCCGTATCCTCGATACCGGCGAAGGGGTCACCGCCAGCGAAATCGATAATCTGCACTTCCCGTTCCTGAACGATACCCAGGGTGACAACTACGGCAAAGCTAACGCCCTCACCTTCTGGCTCTGCGATCAGCTGGCGCGTAAGCTCGGTGGTCATCTGAATATCAAAGCCCGTGAATCGCTGGGCACCCGTTATTCACTGCACGTGAAGATGCCTGCGACACCGCAGGATGCGGAAGAGGATGAACGTCTGCTGGATGAGGTGGTGATCATGGTAGACGTCACCTCCAATGAGATCCGCAATATCGTGGTGCGTCAGTTGGAAAACTGGGGAGCAACCTGTATTTCCCCGGATGAAAGACTGGCAAGTCAAGAATATGATCTCTTTTTAACAGATAATCCGTCTAATCTTACTGCCTCGGGCTTGCTTTTAAGCGATGATGAGCCAGGCGTGCGAAAAATTGGCCCCGGCCAGGTGCGCGTCAACTTTAATATGAGCAATGCCATGCAGGAAGCTGTACTACAACTTATAGAGGAGCAACTGGCGCAAGAAACGATCCCGGAATCCCCACTGGGCGGCAATGAAAATGCCGAATTGCAGGCTAGCGGCTATTATTCTCTCTTCGTAGACACAGTACCAGATGATGTTAAGAGGTTGTATACTGAATCCGCCGCGAACGACTTTGCGGCGCTGGCTCAGACAGCACACCGGCTCAAAGGGGTGTTTGCCATGCTTAATCTGGTTCCAGGCAAGCAATTATGTGAAACGCTGGAACATCTTATTCGCGAGAAAGATGCCGCCAGCATAGAAAAATACATCAGCGACATTGACGACTATGTCAAAAGCTTGCTGTAGCAAGGTAGCCTTATACATGAACAATATGAACGTAATTATTGCCGATGACCATCCGATTGTACTGTTCGGTATTCGCAAATCACTTGAACAGATCGAGTGGGTGAATGTAGT